>Ga0073934_10000021_pt1 | contig 495956 bp, 396 predicted proteins | sample LarsenN4metaG_FD_76834 | JGI IMG/M metagenome (GOLD analysis project Ga0073934, IMG submission 76834) | Hot spring sediment bacterial and archeal communities from British Columbia, Canada, to study Microbial Dark Matter (Phase II) - Larsen... ... | reverse complement strand
GAAGAAGAAGAAGAAGAAGAAGGAGAAGAAGAGAAGTATTCGCGGTGCGCTTTGTTGTGCATGGCCGCGAGCGCAAGGGGCGTGTGTGGAGGGGGGCGGGCAAGGCATGCGCCGATGGGGTGAGGCGAAGGGGGGTGGGGTAGGGAAGAGGCCGGGAGGGCGTGTGCGGGGCGGGGTGTTGACGGGCGGGGTGGAGGGGGGTATCATTTCGACATGTGGCGAAATAACGAATCAGGGATGGACGGGGTCGTCGCTGTCGCGGGCGCGCTGTCGGACGCGAGCCGGGTCAGGGCGCTGGCCATGCTGCGCGCGGGTGAGCTGTGCGTGTGCCAGATCATCGCGGTGCTGGGCCTTGCGGCTTCGACGGTTTCCAAGCACCTGTTGATTCTCAAGCAGGCGGGGCTTGTCGAGAGCCGGCGCGAGGGCCGGTGGATGCACTACCGGCTTGCCGACAAGCCGTCGCCGACGGCCGCGGACGCGCTGGCGTGGCTGGAACGTTCCATCCGGGGAGATGCCCGGATCGTCGCGGACGGCAAGGCGCTGAAGGCGATCACGCGGATGGATCCGGAGGAGCTGTGCTGTCGGTTGAGGTGCAACGACACGAGCGTGTGCGCGCCGGGCGCTTCCGCGGGGCGCACGGCGGGGCGGGCGGAGGGGGCGGCGCGCCGGCGCGCTGCACGAGCGAAACAGATGAGCGCATGAAAGGAGCGGTGTCGTGAGCGGATCGTCCATCGAACAGGATCGCGTGCGCGAGCGTGTGCGCGAGGGGTATGCGTCCATCGCGCTGCGGGGCGGATGGCGCGCGGATGACGGGGCATCGTCGCGCGGCGGGGCGGCGGAAGCGGGGAGCGGGGCGGGCGGCTGCTGCGGCGGGGGCGGCTGCTGCGGTCCTGCGAGCTTGGACAGCGAAGACCTGGTTCGGGCGATCGGATACTCCGCGCAGGAACTGGCGGCGACACCCGAGGGGGCCAACATGGGTCTATCGTGCGGCAATCCCACGGCGCTCGCGTCGCTGCGCGAAGGCGAAGTGGTGCTGGACCTGGGAAGCGGCGGCGGGTTCGACTGCTTTGTCGCGGGGCCGAAGGTGGGGGCGAGCGGGCGCGTGATCGGCGTGGACATGACGCCGGAGATGGTGAGCAAGGCGAGAAGGAACGTGGAGAGCTATCGGCGCGCGACGGGGCTGGAGAACGTCGAGTTCCGGCTGGGAGAGATCGAGCATCTGCCGGTGGCGGACGCGAGCGTGGACGTGGTGATCTCGAACTGCGTGCTGAACCTTTCGCCGGACAAGGCGCAGGTGTGGCGCGAGATCGCGCGGGTGCTGAAGCCGGGCGGGCGCGTGGCGGTTTCCGATCTGGCGCTGCTGCGTCCGCTGCCCGCATCGGTTCGGGCGGATGTGGAGGCGCTGGTGGGGTGCATCGCGGGGGCGGTGACGGTGGAAGAGACGCGCGCGATGATGCGCGACGCGGGGCTGAGCGAGATCGAGCTGAGGCCCAAGCCGGAGTACGTGAAGGCGATGACGGCGTGGCAGGACCCGCTGTATCAGCGGATCGCGGCGTCCCTGCCGGCGGGCACGACGGTCGCGGATTTCATCACGAGCCTTGACATCAGCGCCCGGCTCGGCGCGTCGGCGTGCTGCGCGGGCGGGTGCTGCGGGGGTGAAGGAGACGGGGCGTGAGCGGCGGGAGGAAAGAGTCGGTGCTGTTTCTGTGCACGGCGAACGCGGCGCGGAGCCAGATGGCGGAGCATCTGCTGCGTCACATGGCGCCGGATCGGTTCGACGTGTTCAGCGCGGGGGTGCGGCCGACGGAGGTGCATCCGCTGACGCACCGGGTGCTGAACGAGGCGGGGATTGCAACGAACGGGGCGAGGTCGAAGAGCGCGGAGGAGTTTCTCGGAAAGGTGGCGATCGCGCACGCGATCATTGTGTGCGAGAAGGCGCAGCGGTCGTGCCCGAGGGTGTATCCGTTTGCGCTGAAGATGCACTACTGGCCGTTCGAGGATCCGGCGGCGATCGAGGGAAGCGAAGAGGATCGGCTGCGTGGGTTCCGGGCGATCAGGGACCAGATCAGGGAACGGATCGAGTCGTGGCTGAAGGAAGAAGGTGCGGGGTGATGAGCGTGGGCGGAGAGGGGAAGCGTGCGACAAAAAGGCCGCAGGCCCCGGGTCGGCCCGAGGCCCGCGTTCGGTCGTGGCGTCGGCTGTAAGCCGAGTTCTGTCGGATCGGCGGTTTCCCTGAGGACCTGCCGAGCCGTGCGGCCATTTCTCTGGCCGCGCCGTTGCCGGCGCGATCGGTAGCGGCCTACCCGCCCCCGCAGCCGCCGGACAGGCGGTGGATCGTTCGGCGCGAGGGCCGGACGATCGGGGGAGCTGCTTGGCCTTGCACGCGGTGGGGTTTGCCGTGCCTCGGCTGTCACCAGTCGAGCGGTGCGCTCTTGCCGCACCATTTCACCCTTGCCTGTGCCCGCCGTCGGGCGAGCCATCGGCGGTGTGTTTTCTGTGGCACTGTCCCGCGCCCGCGACCGTGCGGGCGGGTGGGTGTTACCCACCACCGTGTCCTTTCGTGCTCGGACTTTCCTCTCGGGCGCACCCGCGCGGGGCGGGTTGCACGAGCGGCCGCATGCCGACGCCGTCGGAGGGAATCCTAGCAGGGGAAAACGAGTCGGGCCGACGTATTGTTCCCCGATGGCGATCGAGAGCGCACAGATCAGCACCCTTGTCTGGCTGGAGCCGGAACAGGCGGACCTGATCCGGGAGGTGACGGAGAAGGCGGGGCTGCGGGTGGTGGCGTGCGGGATGCCGGCGGCATCGCTGCGAGGGCGTGCGGCGCCGGAGCCGGTGATCGCGGGCGCGGAGACATTCTCGGACATCCGGCATGCGCTGGCGGAGACGAGCGCGCGGCTGGTGCTGTTCGCGAGCGGAGCGGAGGCGGACCCCGGGAAGGAAGGCGGGTCGCCGCTGGACGACATGGGTCTGCTGCGCGGCTGCCGCGAGCGCGACATGCTGCTGGTTTCGATGGAGCCGTGGCCGCAGACGACGCAGCAGGCGGTGGCGTGGGTGCGCGACGGGCCTGGGGCCGGGGATGCGCGGCTGGCGGAGATGGTTCGGGTGGTGCCGCTGTTGCGCGATACGCCGGTGTTCACGGCGGCATCGGAAGTGCTGGCGGGGATGGACGTGGGAGGGGGATCGGCGCGGACGGTGGCGGTTTCGGCGCGCGGGAGCGCGCCGGAGGGATCGCTGGGAGCGCGGCTCTTCGACGCGATGGTGGTGGTGCATGCGCTGCTCGGGTCGCCGGAGTCGATCGACGCGGCGATCGTGCAGCAGGCTCGTGGCGGTGCGGGCGCGCTGGAGGGCGTGGCGCGGGGGATTCCGGAGTCGCTGCGCGAGCTGCGCGGCGACCTGACGGCGAACCTGCGCTTCGCGCACGGGCGGGCGGCGTCGCTGACGCTGTCATCGCGCGCGGGGCACTGGTTCCGCGGGGTGACGGTGCTGAGCGATGCGGGATGCCTGCGGATCGACGAGCAGGACTTCGAGCACACGGACCCGCGCGGGCCGGCGTCGGGAGCCTCGCGCGGCGGCGGCGGCGGGTCCGTTCATGCGACGGGGGCGGATGCGCTGGCGGCGTCGCTGCGGCGGTTGGTGGATTCGCGCGGGGCGATCAGCGCGCCGCTCCACAGCCCCGCGGTGCTGGCGATGTGCGAGGCGGCGGTGCTCAGCGCGCGGACGGGCCAGACGGCATCGCCGGCGACGGTGCTGCGGATGGCGGGGGCGGGGTAAGCATCACACATCATCAGAGTGCCGACGCGGCACGGTGCGCGGCGGAAGAACGCCGCGTGCGCGTCCGGCGGTCCTACGCGCCCCAGAGTTTGTCAGCGGCGGCGGCGAGATCGAAGTCCTTGTGGGTGATGCCGCCGCCGCCTTCGGCGTCGTGAGTCGAGAGGGTGAGCGTGACCTTGTTCCAGCGGACGAGGATGTCCGGGTGGTGCCGGTGTTTTTCGGCCAGTTCTGCGACCTTGTTGACGAACTTCATGGCTGCGACGAAGTCCTTGAACTGGTAGGTGCGCTGGATGGCGCCGTGCATCTCCGACCATTCGGGCATCGCGGCGAGCTTCTGCTCGATCTGCTGCGGCGCGAGCCTCGGGATTTTGGGAGTTGCCGGTTCCATGAGCATCCTTCCGAGGAGGTGCGGCGGCGGGAGGTGCGGGGCCGCGAGATCGGCGTGGACACTATGCTGGTTTCGTGAGCGGGTCGTCAAGTCCGAGCGCGATGAGAGAGGGAGAAGCGGGGGAGGTCACGCGGCTGGCGCCGTCGCCGACGGGCGCGCTGCATCTGGGCAACGCGAGGACATTTCTGGTGAACTTCGCGCTGGCGCGGCAGCGGAAGTGGCGCATCGTGCTGCGCATCGAGGACCTGGACACGCCGCGCAACAAGGCGGGCGCGGATCGCGACGCGCTGGAGGCGCTGGAGTGGCTGGGCATCTCGTGGGACGAGGGGCCGATCTACCAGTCGCGGGACCTGGAGCCGTATCGCACGGCGCTGGCGAAGCTGGCGGCGCGGGCGCTGGCGTATCCGAGCGAGCTGTCGCGCACGGAGATCGAAGCGGCGGCGTCGGCGCCGCAGGCGGACAGCGGCGAGGCGGGGCGCGAGATCGTCTTCCCCGCGTATCTGCGTCCGGCGCTGATCGCGCGGACGCTCGAGGACGCGGACATCGAAAAGAACTGGCGCTTCGTGACGCCGCCGGACACGGTGGAGTTCGAGGATGCGTTCGCCGGACACCAGCGGCACGAGCCGGCGCGTTCGATCGGAGACTTCGTGATCTGGACGAAGCGCGGGCAGCCCGCGTATCAACTGGCGGTGGTGGTGGACGACCATCGTCAGGGGATCACGCAGGTGGTGCGCGGCGACGATCTGCTGGATTCGACGGCGCGGCAGATTCTGCTGTACCAGGCGCTGGGGATGAAGCCGATCCCGGCGTGGCGGCACCTGCCGCTGGTGGTGGGGCCGGACGGGCGGAGGCTGGCGAAACGGCACGGTGATTCGCGGATCGCGACGTACCGGGCGCGCGGCGTGAGGCGGGAGCGGATCGTCGGTCTGCTGGCGAAGTGGTGCGGGATGACGGGGGCCGGGGGCGTCGCCCAAGAGATGAGCACGGAGGAGTTCGTCGAGCGATTCGAAGCGGATAGGATGCCGCGGGAGAAGGCGGTGTTCGGCGCGCATGACGAAGCTTGGCTGCTGAGCCGGGGGCGGTGAGCGCATGACGAAGGGAATGCCCGGGATCGTGAAGGTGATGCTGGCGCTTGCGACGGTGGGAGTCGCGGTGGCGACATTCTTCGGATTGCGGGGATGCGAGGCTTCGCGGTCGGGATTCGGGAAGGACGGAACGGTGACAGCGCGGATCGCGGGCCGGACGTTTCATCTGGAGCCTGCGCTGGACGACGCGACGCGGAACAAGGGGCTGGGGGGACGGACGGAGATCGCGGCGGACGGCGGGATGATCTTCGTGTTCCGCGAGCCGATGGTGCAGGAGTTCGTGATGCGGGATTGTCCGATCCCGATCGACATCGCGTTTCTGGACGATCTTGGGCGTGTGCTGGCGATGCACGAGATGCAGCCGGAGGCGCCGCGCGGCGCGGATGAGCGAGCGGACGTGCCGCAGGAGAACTGGAAGTACGAAAACCGGCTGAAGAGATATTCAAGCCGGTTCGCGGCGCGGTTCGCGATCGAGCTGCGCGCGGGGACGCTGCGCTCGCTGCATGTGCGGCCCGGAGACGTGGTCCGGTTCGATTACGAGGCGCTCAAGGCCGCGGCCCGGTGAACCGATGGTTCGGTGAAGCGCTCCAGCGGGATTGGCGGCAGGCAGCCCACGCCGGACCGAGAATCCCGCCCCGCGGCGCTCTTGGCATGGAGGCGCCGCGTGTCGAGGCCGACGATCGCCCGCCCCGGGCACGTGATCACGCTGATTACCGATGATGAGCCGGAGGCGGTTCAGGCGGGGCTGTGGCGTCCGATAGCGGACGGATGGCCCGAGTTCCGGGCGCCGCCGCGGCTGCAGATTCTCACCTTCGAGCGGGCGCTGGCGACGGACTGCGACGCGCTGGGATCGGCGGTGCTGGCGACGCTGGACGGACGCGTGCAGGAAGCGACGCTGTATGCGCTGCTGGACCGGCTGGGGGAATCGCACATCTGCGCGCTGCTGCTGGTATCGGGAGGGTGCGACGCGGAATCGCGCTACGGCGGAGAGGGGGCGATCGTGATGGACCGGGCGACGGAGCCGGGCATCATCGCGGCGACGCTGAGCACGCTGGCGGAGAGGCAGTCGCTGATCGAGTCGCTCATGGGCGAGCTGAGCGCGGCGCGGCGCTTCCAGGGCGGGCTTCGGGGCGAGATCGACAAGATTCATGAAGAGCTGGCGCTGGCGGCGAGCGTGCAGAAGGAGTTTCTGCCCAAGAGCATCCCGCAGATGGCGGGTGTGGATGTGCAGGTGCTGTTCCGTCCGGCGGGGTATGTGAGCGGGGACATCTACGACGTGCAGAAGCTGGATGAGCACCACCTGGCGTTCTTCGTCGCGGACGCGGTGGGTCACGGGGTGCCGGCGGCGCTGATGACGATGGTGCTGGCGCGGAGCCTGACGACGCGGCTCATCGAGCCCGGGGGAACGGCGATTCTGCCGCCGTCGGAAGTGCTGCGTCGGCTGAATACGGAGATGATCCGCAGGCACGGGGAATCGCCGCGGTTCGCGACGGCGGTGTACGGCGTGGTGGACTGCCGCAGCCGGGAAGTGAGGATCGCGCGCGCGGGGCACCCGGCGCCGCTCGTGATCCGCGGAGCGGAGGTGCGCAAGCTGGATACGGACGGCGGGCTGCTGGGCGTGTTCGAAGATGACACGTTCGAAGAAGTGTCGTTCACGCTCGAGCCGGATGCGTTTCTCATGATCTATTCGGACGGGTTCGAGACGGCGTTCCCGTCGGCGGGGGCGGATGCCTACGGCCGGCGCGTGCCGACGACGCACTTCCTGGAGCAGTTCCGGGAGGCGGCGGAGCAGTGGCGTCGGGCGGGGCTGACGTCGGCGATGCGGACGCTGGCGACGAAACTCGATGCCCAGACGGGATCGCTGCATCAGATCGACGACCTTACGGCGATGGTGATCGTGCCGGCGTCGCGGCGCCATCTCGACGTGCTGTTCGGAGCAGAACAGGCGGCGGATGCGGATCGGCCTCGGGAGGAAGTGCCGCGAAGGGTGTCGGAGGGGTCGGTGTCGCGCTGAACGAGCGGAGACTGCCGGGAGGGGAAAAGGGCTGATCGCCGGCCTGGGGCTTGTCGGCCAAGGGTGGATTTCGCCCCTGACGCGGCGAGGGGAGGGTGGGGCACCGATTTCGAACGGCCGGCATCGGCGGCGCGTGAAGCGGTCATGCACGAAGCGGTGTCGCGCGCCGCACGAACAGGGCATTCGCTGATACGAGTTCCGAGAAGTACGCGCGCGTGCGTCTCCAAGCTCGAGGAGGCGCAGAACCCATCCGCATCGCGTCGCTCGGCATCTCCCCGCGTCGGTGACGGGGAGGATCCCGCGTGACGACGCGCGTGTCACATGTGATGGGGATCACGCGGGGGTTTGGGCGGCTTGTAGCCGAGGGCGACGATGTACATCTCCTTCGAGACATCGCGCGAGGCCTCGGGTTTGAAGCCCTTGCACTGCGCGAAGAGGCGCGAAGTATCGCGCAGGAGTGCCGGGTACTCGCCGCCTTCCAGCGCTTTGATCGCGAGATTGCCGCCGGTGCGCAGGAGCGCGGGGAGCAGGTCGAGGACGCGGCGGCAGAGCCGGATGCTGCGCTCCGAGTCGCCGTGTCCGGAAGTGTTGGGTGCCATGTCGGAGAGGACGACGTCGAAGAGGCGCGCGGGATCGGGCGTGGACGTGCCGGCGCCGAGGAGTGCGGCCGCGTCGGTGAGCTGGATGTCGCCGACGAGGTGCGTGACGTTCGCGGGCATGGCGTGCTCGACGGGCTTGAGGTCGATGCCGACGACGCGGCCCCGGTCACCGACGAGTTCGGCAGCGACCTGCAGCCAGGACCCCGGCGCGCAGCCGAGGTCGAGGACATGGTCGCCGCGGCGGATGATGCGGCGCGACTCCTGAATCTGAAGGAGTTTGTAAGCGGAGCGTGCGAGATAGCCTTCGGCCTTGGCCTGCTTGAAGTAGTGATCGTGGAGGACGCGCCTGGCCATCATGATTCGCGCCGCAGGCGCGTGTGAAATGCTATCGTGCCGTCGCCCAATAGAAGAGGCGACGGGCGCGAGTGGACCGTCCGGGTCGGGATGCGATGGGTTTGCTTGCGGCGAGGTTGCTCCAACCGAAGGAAGGAATACGGAACGGGCGTCGCGGGAGCGAAAAGGGGCCGAAGTTTGGAACCCGGACGCAACCCGACTTCGGTCCGGGACTATCAGGGAATCCGGGCGCGGCCAAGCCCGGCGACGGGAGGCTCTCGTGCGGCGGTTTCTGTCCGTGGTGAAGTGGGTGGGGGGCATCGGCCTGATCGTGGTGCTGGTGTGCGGCGGCGGGATGGCGTTTCTGTACCCGACGCTGAGCAAGACGCTGAAGGAACAGCGCGAGCGGGCGATGGGTCCGATCGTGGAGGTGAAGACGGTGGAGAAGGGGGACCTGACGCGCACGATCAGCGCACCGGGGACGGTGAAGCCCAAGACCGAGGCGAACATCACGTCGCGCGTGTCCGCGACGATCATCCGGCTGCCGTTCGAGGAAGGCGACACGGTGAAGGTCGGGGATGTGCTGGTCGAGCTGGATTCAAAGGAAGTGAAGGCGGAGCTGGCGGCGGCGGAGGCGCGGCTGCTGGCGCAGAGGGCGTCGCTGAAGTCGGCGGAGGCATCGCTGGCGGCGGAAGAGGCGGCGATCCTGGGGACGAAGGCGTCGCTGGACAAGGCGCTGGCGGACTGGGAGCGGCAGCAGGAGCTGTTCGGATCGGGGGACATCTCGAAGGCCGAGCTGGACGTGTACCGGGCGACGCTGGATGAGCAGCGTGCGTCGTATGAAGCGAGGCTGGCGGGGCTGAAGGGGTCGGAAGCGAACGTGGAAGCGGCGCGTGCGGCGGTGCTGCAATCCGAAGCGGATGTGGCGCGGGCGAAGGAGAACGTCGAATACACGATCATCCGCTCGCCCATGAACGGCGTGATCACGCGGGTGGACGCGAAAGTGGGCGAAGTGGCGCTGGGCACGATCACGAACGCGGGTTCGGTGATCATGATCATCGCGGATCTCTCGGAGATGCTGGTGGAGGCGCGGCTCTCGGAGCGCGACGTGGCCCGAGCGAAAGAGGGCATGGGCGCGAAGGTGTACATCAACGGGTTTCCGGATCGGACGTTCCGCGGGACGCTGCGGCGGGTGTCGATCCAGAGCCAGCGCGGGGAAGACGGAGCGACGTTCTTCGAGGCGGAGATCGTGCTGCACCTGGATGGGGACCGGTCGATGTTCGCCGGGTTGACGGCGAACGTGGACATCGAAGTGGAGAACCTCGAGGAAGTGGTGGTGGTGCCGTCGCAGGCGGTGCTGGACAAGCGTGTCGAGGATCTGCCGGAGAAGGTTCGGTCCACGTCGCAGGTGGTGGACAAGGATCGGACGTTCGCGTCGGTGGTGTTCGTGCTGGACGACCGAAAAGTGGTGATGCGCCCGGTGAGGGTTGCGGCGAGTTCGCTGACGTCCACGGCGATCTCGGAGGGGCTTGAACCCGGTGAGAAGGTGGTTGTGGGGCCGTACCGGGCGCTGCGCGAGCTGGAGGACGCCAAGACCGTTCGGCTTCCCGAGGATGAGAAGAAGGAAGATGAAGGGAGGCCGGGCGAGACCGAAGTGGCGAAGGACGGCGGCGAGACGGGTGCGGGGGAGGACGACAAGCCGGCGCAATCGGAAGAAAAGGCCAGTTCGCCCGAGGCGGCGGAAGAGGAATCAACGGCGGGTGAAGCACACGCGTCGACGGCGGGTTGAGGCGACGGGACGGCCGGCAGGGAGCGAAGCAGCGTGACGATCCGCGTTCGACAGCTCACGAAGGTCTACAGGATGGGCACGGAGCGCGTGCATGCGCTGGCGGGTGTGGACCTGACGATCGAGAAGGGCGAGTTCGTGGCGGTGATGGGGCAGTCGGGGTCGGGGAAGTCCACGCTGATGAACATCCTGGGGTGTCTGGACAAGCCGACATCAGGGACGTACGACCTCAACGGCAAGCCGACGCACAAGATGGGCGCGTTCGAGCTGGCGCGGATCCGCAACGAGCAGATCGGCTTCGTGTTCCAGACATTCGAGCTGCTGCCCCGGCTGACGGCGCTGGGCAACGTGCAGCTTGCGCTGCTGTATTCCAAGCGGGGCTGGATCGGGTCGCGGCGGGAAGCCAAGCGCGCGCTGGACCGGGTGGGGCTGGGGTCGCGGATCCGGCACAGGCCGAACCAGCTCTCGGGCGGTCAGAGGCAGAGGGTGGCGATCGCGCGGGCGCTGGTGAACCGGCCGGCGATGATCCTTGCGGATGAGCCGACGGGCAACCTGGACTCGGCGACGAGCGAGGACATCCTGAGGCTGTTCGGCGAGCTGCACGCGGAAGGCCAGACGATCATCATCGTGACGCACGAGGAGGACATCGCGGGTCACGCGGAGCGGATCGTGCGGCTGCGTGACGGGAAGATTCTGTCGGACTTCCCGACGGCGGAGGATCCGATCCACAATGCGTACCTGCAGCGTGCGGTGGACATCGCGATGCTCCGTGCGTCCACGGGTCGGCAGCCGGGGAACGGCGGACACGGCAACGGCGCGGACGGGGGCGCGGCATGATCTTCGTGCGGCTGATCGTGCAGACGGTGTTCTTCGCCGTGGGGCAGATGCTCTCGAACAAGGTGCGCGCGTTCCTGACGACGCTGGGGATCATCATCGGCGTGTGGGCGATCACGTCGGTGATCGCGGCGGTGGGCGGGCTGAAGAACTTCGTGCTGGACGAGTTCGCGAAGTTCGGCGCGACGAAGGTGTTCATCTGGGGGAACGTGCCGGATTCGCTGCGGGACAAGGTGACATGGGAGGAAGTTCGGCTCAGCCCGGCGGACGGGGAAGCGCTGCGGAAGCATTCTGAGACGCTGGAGCGGCTGACGATGCAGACGTCGCTGGGGGCGACGGTTTCGCACGGGGACAAGATCAAGCAGGGCGTGCGGGTGACGGGGATCGAACCGGACTGGCACGAGATCGAGCAGCGGTTCGTGATGCACGGGCGGGCGCTGACGCAGTCGGACGACGAGGGCGAGCTGCAGGTGTGCCTGGTGAACGAGCAGGCGATCGAGGAGCTGACGCTGGAGAAGGGGGGCGTGGGGTCGTACATCTTCATCAACAACCGGCGGTTCCTTGTTGTGGGCGTGGTGGAGACGAAGGAGATGTCCCCGATGTTCGGCGGGGGCGAGGCGCGGACGGAGGTGTTCATTCCGTTCCGTCTTGCGTACCGTTTGCGCGACTGGCCGTGGGTGGAGATCACGGCGCAGATGAAGTCGCCGGACATCGCGGAGGACTGCAAGGAGGAGATCCGGTTCATCCTGCGCAAGCATCGGCAGCTTCCCGCGGACTGGGAAGATACGTTCGAGATGTTCCAGATGACGCAGGCGCTGGAGAACTTCCGGGGCATGGCGGCGGCGATGACGGCGAGCGCCGGTGTGCTGGTGGGGATATCGCTGCTGGTGGGCGGAATCGGGATCATGAACATCATGCTGGTGTCGGTGAGCGAGCGGACGCGGGAGATCGGCTTGCGGAAGGCGGTGGGGGCGAATCCGGTCGTGATCCTGCTGCAGTTCCTGATCGAGGCGGTGATCCTGTGCATCGCGGGGGGGGTGGTGGGCCTGATCGCGGGGCAGGCGACGACGCTGGCGCTGCGGAACATTCCGGACTTCCCCATGGAGGGGGCGGAGATTCCCGTGTGGGCGATCCTGCTGGCGTTCTTCTTTTCAGCGGGGGTGGGCGTGGTATTCGGCATGTGGCCGGCCATCAAGGCCGCGAGACTCAATCCCATCGAGGCGCTTCGACATGAGTAGTTCGCCCGCGGCCCGCAGGGGGCGGTCATTGGGTTCGAACCCGGCTTCATCGTTCCGTCGATTCTGCATGCGCGCGCCTTCGCTGGCGTCAGGGGTGGCGGCGGCGGTGGCGTGTTCCTGCGCGAGTCCGCTGGATGACTATGAGAGCGATTACCTGCCGCGGGTGCCGGCATCGCGGGTGAGGTCGATCGAGGCGCTGGAGCTGAGCGCCTATGCGTCGCCCTTGCCGGAGGAGAAGGAGACATCGCAAGCCGAGGCGCTGGCGAAGCCGCCGGACCCGTTCGCGGGGATGGAGCGGGTGCCGCTGACGCTGGAGCAGAACCGTGCGTGGACGCTGGCGAACAACCTGAACCTGAAGGTGGCGCTGGTAGACCCGGTGATCGCGAATGAAACACTGAGCGAGGAGGAAGCGCGATTCGAGTGGGTGTTCTTCGGGAGCGCGCGGGAGGCGCGCTTCGATCAGCCGAGCGACTCGCGGCTGGACAGCAACCAGTTCACGTCGACGGACGTGGAGATGGGGGTGCGGATTCCGCTGCGTTCGGGGGGCACGGCGACGGTGGAGCTGCCGTTCAACCGTTCGGAGACGGACAACGAGTTCGACACGCTGAGTCCTTCGTATGCGGGGGACGTGCGGTTCTCGATCTCGCAGCCGCTGCTGCGCGGGGCGGGGCGGCGCGCGAATCTGCACGGCATCCGGATCGCGCGGCTGGAGAACGACATCGTGCAGGCGCAGACGAACCTGGAGGTGATCCGCCAGCTCGCGGAGGCGGACCGGGTGTACTGGCGGCTGTACCGGGCCGAGCGGATCCTGGAGGTGCGTCAGCAGCAGTACGACCTGGCGCTGGCGCAACTCGAGCGTGCGCGGCGGCGCGTGGCGGCGCAGGTGGACCCGGAGGTGGAGATCATCCGCGCGGAGGCCGGGCTTGCTTCGCAGCTCGAGCAGATCATCATCGCGGAGAACGATGTGCGGAACGCGCAGCGCGACCTGAAGCGCATCGTGAATCAGCCCGGGCTGGAGATGGAGTCGCCGGTCGTCATCGAGATCGCCAACGAGCCGGACCCTGTGTACCTGAATCTGGACGAGGAGGCGCTGGTGGCCGCGGCCCTGGACACGCGCATGGAGATGCTGGAGCTGGAACTCCGGCTCGCGCAGGACCTTTCGACGATCGACTTCCAGAAGAATCAGGCGTTGCCGCTGTTCACGCTGGACTATGCGTACACGATCAACGGTCTCGGGGCCTCGGTCGGCGAGGCGGCGACGATGGTCCACGACAAGAACTTCGAGGACTGGAGCGTCGGGGTGAGCGTGGAGGCGCCGCTGGGGAACGAGGCGGCGGAGTCGCGCGTGCACCGGGCGATCCTGCAGCGGCTGCAGCGGCTGTCCACGAAGGAGGACCGCAAGCAGCAGATCCGGCAGGAAGTGCTGACGGCGGTGGATCAGGTCAGGGCCGCGTGGCAGAGGATCCTGGCGGCGCGGCAGAACGTGCTGGCGGCGGCGCGAACGCTTCGGGCGGAGGAGAAGCAGTACGAGGTGGGGGCGCGCACGAGCACGGAAGTGCTTGATGCGCAGACGCGCCTGGCCGATGCGCAGGCCTCGGAGATCGCTGCGCTGGTGGATTACCAGGTGGCGCAGATCGATCTGGCGTTCGCCACGGGGATGTTGATGGGGGCGGCGCGGGTGGAGTGGACGCCGCGGGATCCGCGCGGGGCGCTGGATGCGTTCGGGGACGATCCGGCTCGCCAACCGAAGGTTGAGCGCACGAACTGACGATCCGTCGGGTCGGGCGCGCGGCTCCACGGTCGATCCCCGCGCCATCTACACCCGATAACTCGATTCTGCGCGAAGGCCCGCGAATCCTGCGGTCCGGGAAGTCGAGTCGCCGACCTTGAAGCCCAACCGTGATGGGATCAAGGCCGGAGGGTCGAGTGATGCCGGAGCGCAGGGCGCGCCCGACGCGCCAGCGGCGCGGTTGCATGGTGTTGCGCTCGCGGGGGTTCGTGTGCGTCGCCGTGACGGCGCTGGTGATCGCGCGCGGCGGCGCGGGCGCATCGGCGCAGGAGGAGTCTGGCCCCCCGATCGGGGTGATGGCGCGGGCGGTGCGGGTGGAGCTGAGGAACGGCGACATCCTGAGCGGGGTGCTCGCGCCCGGCCCGGCGGAGGGGGAGGGGGGAAGCGATGTGCTGCATTTGCGTCATGCGATGCTGGGGGAAGTGAAGCTGGCGTGGTCGCAGGTTCGGACGTTTGCGGTGCTGGAGCCGGAGGCGGAGGGGATCGGGGAGGAAGCGCAGCAGGGTGAAGGAGAGGGTGCGGTGCCGACATCCGCGGGTCGGGGGGCGGAGCAGGCGGCGGCGGCGGAACAAACGGCGCCCGAGGGGGACCGGCCGCCGATTCCGGCGGCGCGCGGGTCGTGGGATTCGCAGTTCGAGCTGGGGCTTTCGGGATCCTCGGGGAACTCGGAGCGCACGACGCTGAGGCTGTCGTTCAACGGCAAGTGGTCGAGCGAGCGCCAGCGCTTTACGTTCGACTCGATCTACCTGCTGAACACAGATTCCGGGGAAGTGACGCAGAATCGTTTCGCGGCGGGCGCCAGGAACGAGTGGCTGATCGTGCATCGTCCGCTGAGTTTCTTCGTGCAGGGCGGCGTGGAGTACGACGAGTTCAAGGATTACGACTACCGGGTGACGGCGGGCGCGGGCCTGGGCTACGAGTTCATGCAGACGGAGCGCACAACGCTGCGCGGACGGCTCGGCGCGGGCGCATCGCGGGAAGTGGGCGGACCGGACGACGACGTGGTGCCGGAACTGATCGCGGGCGCGGAGCTGGAGCACCGTCTGACGGATCGGCAGCGCGTGCTGGCGTCGGCGGAGTACTACCCTTCGCTGGAGGATGCCGGGGATTACCGCGCCGTGCTGAACGCGGCGTGGGAGCTGAAGATCGACGGCGAGCAGGACATCTCGCTGCGCGTGGGGATGCAGGACCGGTACGACAGCACGACGGTGGAGGCGAAGAACAACGACATCGAATATTTCGTGTCGCTGGTGCTCGGGTTCTGAGGCGGGCGGGCGGGGAACGGTGAAGGGGCTGGGAGGTCGTTCGGCGGACGGGGCTATCTATGCGCGGGCGACGATCAGGGCGATGAAATCATCGTCGAGGCGCTCGTCATCGGCCGTTTCGCCGGGTGTGCGGTCGTCGGAAGCAGGGGATGCGTAGAGCCGGCCTTCGTCGTCCACGGCGTCGCCGTAGGAAAGATGCACTTCGGTCGAGGCGAAGCCGGCTTCGCGGAGTGCGTCGCGCAGTTCGGGGACGGACCAGAGCCGCCAGCGGTAGAGGAAGGCGTCCCGCACGGAGTCACCGCCGGGAAGGGTGAAGTGCATGGCGTTGGTCACGCGGCCCGTGAGCGGATCGGCCTCGCGCTGCTCCCATGTGTAGGTGATCTCGCCGGCGTCGGTTTCGATGATGCGGTCCTTCTCGCCGGTCATGAAGGCATTGGGGCCGGCGTAGAGATCGGCGACGAAGACGCCGCCGGGATGGAGGCGAGCGCGGACGGCGCGGAGGTAGCGGAGAAGCTGGGCGCGGTCGAGCAGCTCGCAGACGGCGAAGTTGAGCGCGGCGACGGCGTCGGCCTCCCGGGTGCGCGGGTCGCGGACATCGGCGGCGCGGAAGGTGATTCGCGCGGCGGCGGCGGGGCCGAGGTCGGCTGCGGCGCGGGCGCGGGCGTGGGCGAGAGGCTCCTCGTCGAGGTCGGTGCAGATCGCGCGGCGATGGGGGTCCTGGGCGACCCAGGCGCGCGCCACGCTGCACGGTCCGGCGAAGTCCTCGGCGAGCACGCGGGGGGCGTGCTCGGCGCGGCCGGCGTGGACGGCCTCGATGAAGCGGGCCTCGGCGTCGGGCGACTGGACGCAGAGTTCGTAGAGGTCGTAGCGGTTGACGGCGCGTGCGCCGAGGGGGAAGGTCTTCACGGGGCGGCCTTCACGGAGCGGAGGAAGGCGTTCCACTGTTCGAGGCGGGGAATGATGGTTTCTTTCGGCCCGGTGGCTTTGATCTGGACTTCGCCGGCCGGTCCGCCGGTGACGATGGCGCCGGCGAGAGTCCAGCCGCTCATGGGCGTGGCGGGGCCGGCCATGCCGCCGGCGGAGAAGGTGCCGGTGCCGAGAATGGTGGTGACGGAAAGCCCGCCGACTTCGAAGGTCTCCTCCTTCACTTCGCCTTCGGGATTGGAGACCTGAGCGCGCCAGCGGTCGATGTTGGCGCGGGCGCCGCCGCCGAAACTGGAGAAGACGACGAGGGCGGCTTCGGCGCTGCTGCCCTCGGGCGCGGGAATTTTCATCTGCGCGAGCCGCATGGTGTTGGCGGGCGGCTCGACGATCCAGCCTTCGGGCACGGTGAAGACGAGACCGGCGACGGTGAGGGTGCCGTCGGTCGCGGATGCGGTGGCGGCCTGATCGTCGGCGGCCGCGGGGGCTGGGGCGGCGACGGGTGCGGAGGGGGAGGTCATGGGCGCGGTCAAGGGATCGGCGCGCCGGGAGGTGGGTTCGGCGAGCGTGGCCGGGTCCTTGGCGCTGGCCTTGGCGTGTTTGTGGGCGTCGCTCTCGCCGCAGGAGCACAAGCCTGCGACGGCGGCGGCGGCGAGGAGGCGGAGTGCCGGGCCGAAGCGCGGGGCGAGGAAAAGTGGGCGGGACGGCGCGACCTCGGTCATCATGATGGATGTCCTTTCCCGGAGAATGGTGTGCGGCCGCAACGAGTGTACGACCTTGCCGACCCGCGCGTGGCGGAGTACCGCAATCTGCGTGATGCCGATCTGCGGAGTCGCGGCACGTTCGTCGCGGAGGGGCGGCTGGTGGTGCGTGCGCTGCTGACGGGGTCGCGGTTCCGCGCGCGGTCGGTGTTCGTGACGGAGGTGGCGCTGGAGGCGCTGCGGGATGTGCTGGAGCCGCTGGATGATGCGGTTGCGGTGTATGTCGCAACGCAGGACGTGATGAACGCGGTGGTGGGGTTCGACATTCATCGCGGCTGCCTCGCGAGCGCGGAGCGCGGGGCGGGGGCTTCGGCGGCGGAGATTTCGGCAAGGCCCGGACCGGTCGTGCTGCTGGAGGACCTGACCAATCACGACAACGTGGGGGCGATCTTCCGCAACGCGGCGGCGTTCGGCGCGGCGGGCGTGCTGCTCACGGAGCGCAGCTGCGATCCGCTGTACCGAAAGGCGGTGCGGGTGTCGATGGGCGGGGCGCTGCGCGTGCCGTTTGCGCGCGTGGCGGATGCGCCGGGAGCGATCGGAGCGCTGCGCGAGGCGGGATTCACGACGATCGCGCTGACGCCGAGCGCCGAAGCGACGGACATCGCGGAGTACCGACCGCCGGCGGGGAAGCGCACGGCGCTGGTGCTGGGGTCGGAGGGCGAAGGCCTGAGCGCGGCGGCGCTGCGTGCGTGCGATGCGCGGGTGCGGATCGCGATGGCGGCGGGAGTCGATTCGCTCAACGTGGCGACGGCGGCGGCGATCGCCCTGCACCGGCTCGGCTCGCGCTGAGCCGCCGTGCGGATACATTGCCCGGCATGTCACAGGACCGAACCGACCCTCTGGCACAGGCGGGCGTGGAACCGATCACATCGGGCATGATCGTGGGGCTGGGGACGGGCCGGGCGGCGGGGCGGGCGATCCGCGCGCTGGGCGAGCGCGCGCGGCGCGAGCGGCTGGAGTTGACGTGCATCGCGACGAGCCGGGCATCGGCGGAGCTGGCGACATCGGAGGGTTTGCGGGTGGTCGAGATGGGTTCGGTCGCGCGGCTGGATTACCTCTTCGACGGCGCGGACGAAATGGACGCGGAGATGCGGATGATCAAGGGGGGCGGTGGAGCGATGACGCGCGAGAAGATCGCGGCGCACGCGAGCGCAAGGCGCGTGTACCTGCTGCAGAGGTCCAAGCTGGTGACGCGACTCGGGACCGGGGCGCCGCTGCCGGTGGAGGTGCTGGGGTGCGCGGTGGCGAGCGTGCAGCGGGCGCTGAGCGAGCGCGGTCTGACGGGGCAGGTGCGGCGAAGCAAGGAAGGGAACGAGGTGCTCACGGACGATGGGAATCCGGTGCTGGATGTGCGTCTGCCGGGCGAGTGGGACCTGGAGAACCTCGATCGTTTTCTCAATGCGCTGCCCGGAGTGGTCGGCCACGGTCTGTTTCTGACGGAGGCGGACGAGGCGCTGATCGAGGACGGGGAAGGCGGACGAGTGGAGCGGCGGAAGCGCGGGGAGTGAGCGCGGATGCCGCGCGAGCGCTCGCGGGACAGCTTGCCGGGCACTCGAAGCGGCTATCGCACCGTCGGATCGATGACATCGACGGCGGAGGGCTTGAGGACGCGCACGCGGCCCTTGACCTCCTCGACGGGTTCGGCCTTCACGCCGACGACCATGCCGAGTTTGCCGGCGAGATCGAAGCGCGGATCGCCGGGGATGTAGGCGAGGGTGCGCAGCGGTCCGCCGTCGGCGGCTTCGATGCGGTACATGAGGGGCATCCCGTCGCCGTCGTAGAGGGCGCTGGCGCGGAGGCGGCCGACGACCTCGTAGAGACGGCTGTCGATCACGCGGCGGACGGAGGCGGCCGCGTCGTCGGTGGCGCTCTGGGTGGTGCGGCGGAGATTCTCGAGGTCGGCTTTGCCCTTGCGCAGCTCGCTGCGAAGCTGGAGCAGCGCCACGCGGGCTTCGATGTAGGCTCGCGCCTTGGCGGAGAGCGGGCCTTCACCCAGTTCTTCGCGCAGCTTGTTGTACTCGCCGATGAGGGCTTCGTACTCGGGATCCTGCGCGTCCTCCTTCATCATGTCCGAGAAAGCCTGGTCGAGCTTGCGGAGCTTGTCGATGTAGGACTCCTTCGGAGGCGGAGCGGGCTGGGGCGCTGCGTCTTCGGGCACGACAGGCGTCGGCTGGACCTGCGGGCCTTCGTTCACCAGCGTGGGCGGAGTGCCGTCCGGAGTGGAGGGTGTGGGCGCGGGAGGCGCACCCTCGGCGGGGGGCGCGCCGGGCGAAGGTTCGGAACCGCCTCCGTCGGGCGGGGTTGCCTGCGGTGAAGCGGGAGCGGACGTGGACGGCGGCTCGATGCGCTGTTCGGGTTGCGCGACGGGAGTATCCGCGGAGGGGGTGGCGGCTGTCGGTGCGGCGGGGGGTGCGGCGGCAGGCGCAGCGGAGGCGGGCGCGGGAGCGGACGATGTGGTGTCCGCGTTCCATTCGGCGAGTGCGCGGGCGGATTCCTCGGCCGTCGCGCGGCGGACATCGCTTTCCATCACGAAGCCTTTACAGCCGGGTGGCGCCTTGACCTTGTAGCCGAAGACGGTGCCGTCGCGGTCGAAGATGGTTTCGAGGTAGGGAAGAGCGTTGCCCGGGAGAAGCTCGGTGGCGGTGAGGGGGGTATAGCTGCCGGTGGGGTCCGTGGAGTTGAAGGACCAGAGGCGGGACTTTCTGGTGAGGACAACGAGTTTGTCCGCGTCGCGCAGCTCGCCCTCGGCGGCCTTGACCACCGCGGGCAAGTCGGGCGGATACCAGACGCGGAGCCAGCCTTCGGTCTGGCCGTCGACGCGGAGCGTGGTGTTCTCCTTGAGGTTGGCGACCGCGTACCAGATTTCACCCGCGCGGCAGCGGAGCGCGGCATCGGGAGTCTTGGTGAGCACGAAGTACGGCTCGACATCGGTGACGGAGGCGAGCTGGGCGTGCGTCGTGGACGTGTCGGCGGAGAAAGAAGCAAGACATGCGGCGGCGGCGATCGCGGGGCGCGCGGCTCGAGTGAGAGCGTTCCATACTGCCTTGAGCGAGCACGACATGACCGAAGTCCTTTCCTGTCAAAGCATGGGCGAAAGCAGCATGCCGAAGCGCGGAGTGCCCGGCCTTTGACCCCCTTCCGCGCGAAGGATAGGCTCCCGACCATGTTACTTCGACGGGGCATCATGCGCGAAGCGGGAGTGGCGGCGGCAGCCGCGGCGTTGGGGATTGCGGGGTGCAGCAATCCGTTCGAGATGCAGTCCACGCAGGAGCTTCGGCGGGAGGTGGAGCAGTCGTTCGAGCGTGAGGCGGCGGACAGCCGGTCATCACCGGAGGTTCGGCCGCTGGCTCGAACGCCCGGGGAAGTGTCGTTTCCACCGGAACGGATGGCCGAGCTGGAAGGCATGGCGGGCGCGGAGAGCTATCGGCGCGAGGTGCCGCCGGTGAGCACGGATCTGACGGAGGACCTGGATCCGGAGAAGCTTCGGGGGATCATCGAGCGGGAGCCGCTGGCGACGAAGCTGGGGCCGGACCTGCTGGGGAACGAGACGCGGGTGTTCCAAGTGAGCCTGGAGCAGACGCTGGCGGCGGCGCTGCGGAACAACCTGGACGTGCAGCAGGCGCAGCTTCGCCCGGCGATCGGCGGTGCGGCGGTGGCGGCGGCGGAGGCGGCGTTCGACTGGGCGTTCTTCGCGGGCTACGAGTGGGAGCGTCTGGATCAGGCGAGGCAGGTGCCGGTGGTGAACGGCGTGCCGGTGGGCGTCGGGGCGTCGATGTCGGACTCGAACTCGTACGAGACCGGAGTGCGCAAGCGGCTGACCTCGGGCGGAACGTTCTCGGTTTCGCAGGGGATGACGAACTACGACGATCGGTCGCCGGACATATCGATCTTTCCCGATCCTTCGAATGCTCCGTTTCTGCAGCTGCGTCTGGATCAGCCGCTGCTGCGCGGGGCGGGATCGGAGGTCGCGCTGGCGGAAGTGCGGCTGACGCGGAATGCGGAGCGCGATGAAATTCTTGTGCTCAAGTCCACGCTGATCGCGACGCTGACGGAGACGGAGCGGGCGTACTGGGAGCTTGTGCAGGCCCTGCAGAGGCTCCGGGTGGTGCAGCGGCTGCTGCTGAGGGGGATCGTGACGCGGGATGTGCTGGCGGCACGGCTGGACTTCGACGTGCAGCCTTCGGAATACTCCGAGGCGGTGGCGACGGTGGAATCGCGGCGGGCGCAGGTGATCCGGGAGGTGAACAACCTGCGCCGGGCGTCGGACCGGCTGAAGCTGCTGATCAACGACCCCGAGCTGACGGTGGGGAGCGAAATCCTGCTGCTGCCGGTGGACGAAGCGATCGACGAGGGGCTGAGCCTGTCGCTGCTGGACTCGATCCAGACGGCGATCAGCAATCGTCCGGAGGTACAGCGGGCGATTCTGGGGATCGACGACGCCTCGATCCGTCAGACGGTGGCGCGGAACGCGCGGCTGCCGCTGCTGGACCTGGCGATGCAGACGAGGTTCGCGGGACTGGACGAGAGCGCGTCGGAGGGGTACGAGGACATCACGGAGGCGCAGTTCGTGGATTTCCTGGTGGGCGTGCAGTTCGAGCAGCCGATCGGGAACCGGCAGGCCGAGGCGCTCTACCGGCAAAGGCAGCTGGAACGGCTGTCGGCGACGGTGGCGTATCGACAGACCCTTCAGAACGTGGTGCTGAGCGTGAAGAACGCGATGCGGGAACTGGGTGTGAACTACCAGTTGATCGAGCAGACCCGGGCGTCGCGGCTGGCGTCGGCGGAGAATCTGCGGACGCTGCTGGTGCAGGAGCGGACGACCCGTGCGCTGTCGCCGGACTTCCTGGACCTGAAGTTCCGTCGGCAGGAAGCGCTGGCGAGCGCGGAACTGCAGGAAATCGCGGCGCTGATCGACTACAACATCGCGATCGCGGACTACCATGCGGCGCTCGGGACGACCCTGGAGCGCAATCGAGTTGCGTTCGTCGTTCCCGACGCCGGTCAGCTTCTGCGTTCATCCGCGGCGCCATGACATGACCTTGAGCGGTCCCAACGACATCGCGGCGGCCGCCGCGCTGCTGAAAGCCGGCGGAGTGGTGGCCTTTCCGACGGAGACGGTGTACGGACTGGGCGCCGATGCTCGCAACGCGGAAGCGGTGCGGCGCGTGTTCAAGCTCAAGGGCAGGCCGGAGGGGAACCCGCTGATCGTGCATGTGAGCGACATCGCGATGGCGCGGGAGTGCGTTTCGGACTGGCCGCAGGCGGCGCAGGCGCTTGCGGAGCGCTTCTGGCCCGGTCCGCTGACGCTGGTGCTGCCCAAGGCGGCGGACATTCCGGCGGAGGTGACGGCGGGGGCGGAGACGGTGGGAGTGCGCTGCCCGGATCATCCGATGGCGCTCGAGCTGATCCGCGCGTTCGGAGGGCCGATCGTCGGTCCGAGCGCGAACCGGTCGGGGTTCGTCAGTCCGACGACGGCGGATCACGTGCGCGCGGGTTTCGCGCCTTCGGAGGTGATGATCCTGGACGGGGGGCCGTGCAAGCGCGGGATCGAATCCACGGTGCTGTCGCTCGCGGGAGATGAGCCGCTGGTGCTGCGCGCGGGGGCGATCCCGGCGGAGGACCTGACCCTGGACCCGGCGACGGAAGGGGTGGGGGCGATGATGATCACGCCGCCGTATGCATCGCTGCACGATTCGCGACCGGCGGCGTCGCGTCCGCCTTCGCCGGGTCAGAGTCCTTCGCATTACGCGCCGCGGGCGCCGACGGTGCTGTTCGATGCGCCGGACTGGCCTGGGCTGGTCGTCGATGTGGAGGGGAGAGTGGTGGTGCTGACGCACGATGCGACGCGGCACGTGAATCCGCCGCACGTGCTCATCCTGATGCCGGAGGATGCGGACGCCTACGCGGCGAAGCTGTACGCCGCGGTGCGGCAGGCGGATGCGATGAACCCGGCGCTGATCGCGATCGAACGGCCGCGGGAGAAGCGCGGGCTGTGGTTCACGATCCTGGATCGGCTCACGCGGATGACGTATCGCGGGCCGCGCGCGGAATAGAGCCGGTCGCAAGGCTGCGCGGTGCGCGGCGGAAGATCAGCCGAGTTCGACGGACCAGTAGGCGTTGTCGAGGAACGCCTTCCAGGACTCGTACTTCTCCTGGCCGAGGCGGATGGAGATCATGGGGTTGCGCTTGGGCCGGAAGGGCTTGCGTACGAGCGTCATGTGGGCCTGGTCGGGAGTGCGGCCGCCCTTGCGGGCGTTGCAGCGCACGCAGGCGCAGACGAGGTTTTCCCACGTATCGCCGCCGCCCTGGGCGCGTGGGATGACGTGATCGATGGAAAGCTCGCTGGTGGCGAAGTGTCTGCCGCAGTACTGACAGAGATTGCGGTCGCGTGCGAAGAGATTGCGTCGGTTGAGTTTGACGTGCTGGTCGGGAAGGCGGTCGTAGCCGAAGAGGCGGATGATCTTGGGCACGGCGATCTCGAAGCGGACGGTGCGCACCCAGTCGTGGCGGTCCGGCTCGAAGGCGCGGCGCAGCTCGGAGACCTCGGCCCAGGAGGAGAGGTCGTAGCTGACGTATTGACCGTCGTCGACGTGGATCACCTCGGCGAGTTCGCGCGCGAGGAGAGAGAAGGCGCGGCGCGCGGAGATGACCCGCACGGCGACATAAAGCTTGTTCAGGACGAGGACTTTGGCGGCGAGGCCTGTGGGGAGAGCGATGGCGCCGGCGCCGCCGCCGAGGCCGATCGCTTCGATGGCTGAGACGACGTCCTCGGATTCGTGGGAATGTTGGCCTTCGCGGGGTTGCGCGGCATGGCGAGTGTGATGCCCCGCGGCCTGCTCGCCGTGCTGCGATTTGCGTTGACTGTGTCCCCTGCTCGAGGACATGAACGCTCCCGTCCTTCCGGCGGTCCAACCGCCTCAATAACCTTAGCCTGTATCGGATTTCGGGGCAATAGTCCGCCGGGGCGCGAGGGGCGGAAGCGCTGGTCAACGACGGGGTTTGCGGTTCAGCACGAGCCAGACGCGGTGCGGGATCAGCAGGGGTTCGTCCGGGAACTCGGTGCGGAGCAGGGAATCGAGGTCGCGGTCGAAGGCTTGCGCCGAGTCGGCGTCCTTGAGCGCGTTGATCGCATTGCAGGTGCGCATGCGTCCGCGCCAGGATGCATGCGTGAAGGGCTGGATGTGCTCCCAACTGATCTGTTCGACGGGTTCGAATCCGGCCGCGGGAAGATCGAAGAGTGGGCGGATGTGGCAGCCGGTGCCGTTGGCCATCGGCCAGGACGGGGCGTACCTGAGGATGAGTTCTTCGGTTCGGCGCGCGACGTTCGAGCGGGCGGGCAGGTAGTCGAAGTTCGCGCAGACGGCGAGTCCGCCGGGGCGCAGAGTGCGCAGCGCCTCACGTGCGGCCTTCACGGGGTCGAACCAGTGCCAAGCCTGCACGGCGAGCCACAGGTCGAGCGATGCATCGGGGAGGCCGGTGGCTTCCGCGGTGCCGACGCGCCATGTGACGCGGACGCCGCGCTCGCGCGCGAGGCGCTCCGCCTGTTCAAGCTGGCTGGCGCTGGGATCAATTCCCGTGACACGCGCTCCGCGCGAGGCGAGTTCGATGGCGGCAAAGCCGACGCCGGTGCCGATATCGGCGGCGTCGGCGTCGCGCAGAGCGATGTATTGTTCGAGCCGGTCGTACAGCGCGGGAGGCGGGCCGGGGCGGAAGCGGGCGTAGTCATCGCTGGTGCGGCCGAAGTCGACGTTGCGGCCCCAATCACGGGCGGCCGCGGCACGCGAGCTTGAAGTCGAGTCCTGGGACATGCTGGTTCGATCCGCGGGGGCGGCGAGTTCATGCGTCGGGATGCGGAGAAGCGCGGCGACTCAATGGCGGAAATGCCTGAGTCCGGTGGTCATGCACGTTACGCCGAACTCCTGACAGAGAGCAAAGGTCTCGCCGTCGCGCTTGGAGCCGCCGGGATGCACGATGAGCTTCACTCCGGCGTCGATCAGGACGCGCGGCCCGTCGGGGAAGGGGAAGAATGCATCGGAAGCGGCGATGGCGCCGCGCACCAGAGGGCCGGACTTTTCGACGGCAAGACGGCAGGCGGTGAGGCGGTCCATCTGTCCGGCGCCGGCGCCGAAGAGGCGCACGACGTTTGCCCCGGCGGGGTTTGGGCCGCCGATGGCGACGGCGTTGGAAACGAGGGCCTTGGAGATCGAGACGATCACGGCGGCGGCGCGCAGGAGTTCGGGAGTCGGGGCGGGGCCGGCGGAGTGCGACCACGTGGCGGGGTCGGGGATCGCGACATCGCGCTGCTGCATCAGCGCGCCGCCGGGGATGGAGCGGTACACCAGCTCGGGAGTCGGTTTGTGCGCGAATGCCCCTTCGCCGAGGGCCAGGAGGCGGATGTTCTGCGAGCGTGCCTTGAGCACGTCCGCGGCTTTCGCGTCGAACCCCGGTGCAGCGATCACTTCAAAGAAGAAGGCGGGGTTTGCGAGGCGCTTGGCGGTCGCTTCGGTGACGATCCAGTTGAGCGCGATGATGCCGCCGTAGGCCGCGACGAGGTCGCCTTCCAGAGCGCCGTCGGCGGCTTCGAGGAGGGTCGGCGCCGTCGCGGCGCCGCAGGGGTTGGTGTGCTTTACGATGGCCGCGGCCGCGCGCGAGGGGTCGTGATGGGTCAGTTCGTGCACGAGGGTGACCGCGGCGGCGGCGTCGAGGATGTTGTTGTAGCTGAGCTTTTTGCCGGCGAGCTGCTGGGCATCGGGGATGCTCGGGCGGCGGACGGCGGGAAGTGCAGGGCGCGGATCGCGATAGAGCGCGCCGCCCTGATGCGGGTTTTCGCCGTAGCGGAGGATGTCGATGAGCGTGAGCGGGATGACGGCTTCGGCGTCCAGCGCATCGCCGAGCCGGTGGCCGAACCAGCGGGCGATGATGGCGTCGTAGCGCGCGGTGCGTGCGAAGGCGGCCTTGGCGAGGCGGGTGCGCAGTTCGAGCGAGGTCCGGCCGTTCTTCTCGACGAACTCCGAGAGGAACGCCTGGTACTGGGACGGGTCGGTGAGGACCGTGACGAAGCGGTGGTTTTTGGCGGCGGAGCGGATCATGGCGGGTCCGCCGATGTCGATGTTCTCGACGGCTTCATCGGGGGTGCATGGCGGGTCGGTCCTGCCGATGGTCTGCTCGAAGGGGTAGAGATTGACCACGAGCAGGTCGATGGGTTCGATGCCGTGCTCGCGCATGGCCGCGATGTGATGTTCATCGTCGCGCACACCGAGCAGGGCTCCGTGCACCTTGGGGTGCAGGGTCTTGACGCGGCCGTCCATGATCTCGGGGAAGCCGGTGAGGGATTCAATGGTGGTGACGGGGACGCCGGCGTTGCTGAGCGCCGCGGCCGTGCCGCCGGTGGAGAGGATGGCGACGCCCTGGCCGGCGAGCGCGCGTGCGAGGGGGACGAGACCGGTCTTGTCGGAGACGGAGATGAGCGCTCGTCGGATGGGGACGAGGTCGGAGCTGGGGGAAGCTGGGGGCATGTGCGCATGTAGAGTAGCATCCCGGGCCGCGACTTGAACCGCTGGAAGCGGCGGTCGTTCCGGGCCGGGCGAGGCGGCGACACAACATACGCATATGAACACTTTGTACGTATGTCTCATTCGCGCCGTGCTGCTCGTCGGCATGGTGTTTTCGGTGGCGGGGTGCTCGGCCGATCGCCCGCTGAATCCGTCGTTTGCGATCACGCAGCGCGATGCGCGCGAGCTGCTGAAGGAGTTCAAGAAGAACAAGCAGCCCTACCCTCGGCCGTTGATCGTTGCGACGGGGTTTCTCGATCCGGGGATCGCCAGTCTCGAACTGGCGTCGCGCCTGCGCGGCTGCACTCCAGATCCCGGGCAGGTGATCGAGGTGAGTTTCTTCTCGGTCCGCACGTTCGACGCGTGCCGCGAGCTGCTCACGCGGAAAGTTGAATCCCGGTTCCCCTCCGATGATCCTTTGCAGACGGTGGAAGTGGATGTCATCGGATTCTCGATGGGGGGACTCGTGGCGCGCTCCGCGGCGGTGCGCTGCGAAGAAGGGGTGCCGGGCACCGCGGTCCGCAAGCGGCTGAACATTCGCAGGCTGTTCACGATCAGCACGCCGCACCTCGGGGCAAAGATGGCTGGGCTGCCGGCGCTGGATCCGCGGCAGCGCGACATGCGCGCGGGGTCGAAGTTCCTATGCGATCTCAACGAGGGTGTGGCTTCGTGCGGATACGAGCTGTATCCCTACGTCCGTCTCGGTGATCTGATGGTGGGGGCGGAGAATGCCGCGCCGCCCGGGCGGATGGCGTGGTGGGTTGCGCCGGGGTTCTCGTTCGCGCACAACTGGGCGTACAAGGACCCGCGGATCATCGCGGACATTGTTCTGCGCCTGCGGGGACAACGTCCGATCACGACGGAGCCGGCGGCACCGCTCCCCGGGGCCATCCCCGGTGAAACGGCGGAAACCGCGCACGCCGAAAAAAGCGGCGGGCGGGCGCCCTGCCCGTGCGGGTTTTGATTGAACGGGCATGCGGAGGGGGTAGACTCGAAAGGGGATTCAGCGCGCGCCGGCCTGGCCGGGGCGCATCGACGGCACAGGAGATCGAGAGATGCGAATTGGGACACGGAGCGGCTGGTTTGCCGCGTGGGTCGTGGTTGCGGCATGGTTCCCTGCGAGCGTCCACGCGGGCAGCGGGAATTTCACGGCGAGCCAGGACAACACGCTGTATCAGACGAGCGACGGCTCACTGAGCAACGGAGCAGGTCCGCATTTCTTTGCCGGTCGCAACAGCACCCCGGGGAACATCCGCCGCGCGGTGATCGCGTTCGATCCGCTGGGCGGATGGACGCCCGTGCCGCCGGGTGCGATCATCACGAGCGCGACGCTGGTGCTGCATGTGTCGTCGAGCAGCGGCGGGGCGAGCACGATGTCGCTGCATCGCGTGACATCGGCGTGGGGTGAGGGCGCGAGCAACGCGGGCAGCCCCGGCGGGGGCGGAGCGCCGTCGCAGCCGGGCGATGCGACGTGGCTTCATACGTTCCATGATTCGCAGTTCTGGAGTACGCCGGGCGGGGATTTCGTTGCGACGCCGAGCGCGACGTTCGTGGTGGACCAGCCGGAGACGTATGCGATCGGCTCCACGCCGGAGATGGTCGCGGATGTGCAGCTGTGGGTGGATGATCCGTCGCAGAACTTCGGGTGGATCATTCTGGGGGACGAATCGCAGCCCGGGACGGCGAAGCGGTTCGACAGCCGCGAGAACGCGAATGGCTTCTTTCAGCCGCAGTTGACGATCGAGTACGTGGAGGTTCCGTCGCCGGCGGGGTCGCTCTGCATGGTGCTGGCGATATTGAGGTTGAATTTGGGAAGGCGGCGTTGCGATCGGTGCATGGAGGCGTAGACTGGCGCGTCGGGCAGGCGTTCTGTGCGCTGCAAGGAGGGACGCGCGCGCATCGGTGGAGGAGACCCATGCGTCGATCGAGTTCAAGCGTTTCGGCTTTTCTGGTCGCGGCGTCGTGCCTGGTTCCGGTGAGGGCCGACGTGGTCACGATCGGCGCATCGAAGGACAATACGCTGTATGAATCCGCGACGGGCGCGCGGAGCAACGGCGCCGGCGAGTTCTTCTTCACCGGGCGGACGTTCGAGACGACCAACGCATTGCGGCGCGGCGTGATTGCGTTCGATGTCGCATCCAGCATTCCCGCAGGCTCGACCATTACGAACGTCACACTCACGCTGAGCATGACCATGACGATCGCAGGAGCTACGCCGGTCGGTCTGCACCGGATGCTCCGGGATTGGGGAGAGGGCGCATCGGATGCGACGGGGCCGGAGGGCATGGGCGCGGACGCCGCGCCGGGGGACGCGACGTGGCTGCACACATTCTTCAGCGGGCAGTTCTGGGATACTGCGGGCGGTGACTTTGCGCTCGCACCCAGCGCGACGCAAAGTGTGGGCGCGACCGGGTTCTATTCATGGACGTCCGCCGGCATGATCAGTGACGTGCAGGTGTGGCTCGACAGCCCCTCCACGAACTTCGGCTGGCTGGTCCTGGGCAAAGAGGACGCGTTTCCGACAGCCAAGCAGTTCGCATCCCGGCAGCACGCGGAGCCGCTGTTCCGCCCCGCGCTGCTGATCGAGTTCACGCCGCCCACGCCGTGCGCGGGGGACGCCGACAACGACGGAGATACGGATTCGACGGATCTCAACATCGTGCTCACGGCGTTCGGATGCGGAACCGGAAGCCCCGAGGGGGCGTGCGCGGGGGATATCGACGGCGACGGCGATACGGATTCGACGGACCTGAACATCATCCTCAGCGATTTCGGCTGCGAATAGCGGACAGGCTGCTGTCACGACGGCGGTGCCGAACGCAGTCCGGGATTGCCGGGACGTCGCCCGGCATCGGGCTTTTTTCTGCCGGGAGACTGGGCGCGGCTGGGATCAGCCTTAAGATTGTTGTGCAGGGAGAAGGCCACGTGAAGGGCATTGGGGATGAGAGTTGTCGGACCGGAGGAGGTACGGTGAAGCATCTATTGTGGTTCAGCGCGGCGGCGGTGTCGGTGTCACTCGTTTCGCCGATTGCGCGCGCGGATCAGGTGACGATCAATCCTTCGGCGGACACGACGCTGATCGAGTTCGGCTCGGGGTTCTGGGCGAACGGCAAGGGCGAGTTCTTCTTCTGCGGAAAGACGAACGAGGGGTATCGGCGGCGAGCGCTGATTCTTTTCGACGTGGCCTCGGCGGTTCCGGCAGGCTCGACGATCACGGCGGTGTCGCTGCAGGTGCGCTGCTCGAAGACGACGGCGGGGACGCACACATCGACGCTGCACAGGATGCTGGAGAGCTGGTCCGAGGGAGTGACGAACGCGGGTGGAAGCGAGGGGGGCGGGGCGCCGGCGGTGATCGGCGATACGACGTGGCATCATCGCACGTACAACACGGTGTTCTGGGGCACGCCCGGAGGTGTTTTCACGGGGGCTTCGAGCGGGAGCGCGGCCATCGGAGGGGCGAACGTGGTGTACACGTTCAGCTCAACGCCCGGGATGGTCGCGGATGTGCAGTTCTGGCTGGACAATCCGGGGCAGAACTTCGGCTGGATGCTGCGCGGCAACGAAGGGCCGGATCACACGGCCAAGCGGTTTGATTCGCGGGACAATCCGGTCGTGAACGACCGTCCGAAACTCACGATCACCTACACGCCCCCGCCGCCGCCCTCGTGCGACGGCGATGCCGACGGCGACGGAGATACGGACTCCACGGATCTGAACATCGTGCTGACGGCGTTCGGGTGCTCGGGCGGCGGGTGCGCGGGAGACCTGGACGGCGACAGCGACACCGACTCGACCGATCTGAACATCGTGCTCACCGATTTCGGGTGTGATTGAAGAACATCACCGCGGAGCACGGAAACACGGAACAGAGTCGGGGATTGGATGCGCTGGTCGGGGGGTTGCATCCGCACGGTGGCGTCTTTCATCGCCGCCGTGTATCCCTATCGCATGCTCGACCCGGACAAGCTCGCCCTCCACGCCGATCGCGAGCACGGTGCCATCCGGCTGCTGAAGCAGACGGAGGCGGATCTCGTGGTGCTGAAGCCTGCGGGCATGGCCACGGAGCTGACGAGCGATCCCAAGGGAGTCTCGCTGGTTTCACGCATCCGCGGGGCGCTGCCGGAGAAAGCAAGGCGCGACGTCCGGCTGGTGCACAGATTGGACCGTCCGACCCGGGGGGTGATGCTGATCGCGCTGTCGCGCGCGGCCGCGGCGTTCTACGGCGAGCAGATCCGCGAGGGCCTGTGGGAGAAGTACTACCTGGCGCGGATCGCGATGCCGCAGCGCGGGGTGATTCGCTCGCTGCTCGGGGAGCACAAGGCGTTCATCAAGGAAGAAGAGATGCGGGCGAGGCTGGTGCGCGCGGGGGGGAAGCCGAGCTTTCTGCACATCCGCGCGATCGAGCCGGCGCCCGAGCGTCCGGGCGAGGCGCACGTGCTCATCAAGCTGATCACGGGCAGGTTGCACCAGATCCGCGTCATGCTCGCGGGGCTGGGGTATCCGCTCATCGGTGATGACTTCTACGGTGAGGCGGTGAGGGGCGAAGTGGGGGAATCGGAAGGTCCGCCGAAGCGCGGCGCGCGGACATCGAGAGCCGCCGGTGCCGCGCCCGCGACGAGGGGGGATTTCTATCTCGAGCACATCGCGCTGTGGTACGTGGACTTCACGACGCGGGACATCGTGCTGGCGCACGATCGGGATGATCCGGGGCGGGAGCGGGTCTCTCCGGCGATGCAGAAAGCGATCGACTCGGTGCTTCGGCCGCCGATGTGAGCGGGAGTTCGGGCAGGGACGCGCGGCAGGAGCGGCGGCCGCAAGGTCATTAGTTGATCGGAAAGGCGCTGGTCCAACCCGGCACCATCATGGGCTGGGGGTTGACGTAGGGGGGCAGTTCTGGCTGCTTGAGCGCGGCGCAGGCCTGCTCGAGGCCGCCGGCGCAGGCTTTTTCGAGCAAGGTTCTGGCCTTGGTCTCGTCCCGAGGTACGCCGCTGCCGGCGAGATGCATGTAGGCGAGGTACCAGCAGCTTTCCACGTCGCCGGCGTCGCACATGCCTTCGAGGAGCCGCGCGGCCTGCGCGAGTTCGGGGAGCACGGCGTCGCCGGAGAGTCCGAGGCGGGCAAGGCCCTTGATGGCTGGGATGTTCGCCCAGCCGGCGCGGCGGTAGAACTCGGCGGCGCGGCCGATGTCGAGGGGCCGGCCGCGGCCGGTTTCGTGGGCGAAGCCGATGAGGTAGCAACTGAGGCTTCCGGGGCCGTCGCGATTGCAATCGTGTTCGAGCAGGGCGAGGGCGCGCTGGACGTCCTCATCGCTGCGCCACTGTCGCAGGAAGAGGAACTGCACGGCGACGTTGGCGCAGGCGCTGCCGTCGCGCAGGGCGCAGCCCTCGGCGAAATACTTCGCGGCGCGGGCGTTGCTCTGCTCGACGCCGGGGACCTTTCCCTCCATGCAGATGAGGCCGAGTTCGTTGAAGGCGGCGCCTGATCGGCCGCCCTCGGCCTGCGCGCCGGCGGCCATGACGAGGCTGTGACCTGCGAAGGGCTTGCCCTCCGCGAGGGCCTTCTTCCAGAAGGGGATCGAGTTGCCGGGGTGCGGGGCCTCGATGAAACCGGTGGCCCACATGGCGAAGAAGATCGCGGCCCAGATGCCCATGTGGGCGAGATTGAGCGAGGCGGGCCGAAGGGCGTTCTCCCAGGCGCGGTTGAAGGCGGCGAAGGGACCGGCACGCACGGCGCGATCGATCACGGGCACGAGCAGATTCAGGACGGGCACGGGCAGCAGCTTGTCCCAGAACGTCGGCACGCCCGCGAGGTCGAGCACGCGGAAGAGGACGAAGTATCCGACGGCGTAGAGCACTCCGAAGACCACGCGTCCGAGGTTGGTTCTCGGCGAGGTGGCGGGGTCGGTCATGAGCAGGTGCATGCCGAGGAAGATCGGCGCGGCGATGTTGATGGTGACGAAGTAGTAGGTGCCCGTTACCTGGGTGAAAAGGATGTTGAGGATGCAGAGCGTCGCGACGGCCGAGACGGTCATCAGGGTCACGTGGAAGAGGAACTGCACCACCAGCCCGCCGAAGAAGATGAGCACGAGCATGTGCGGGGTTTCAAAGGTGGCGGCGATCTGCTTGCCCCAGGTCAGGTCGTTGGTGGTGCCCGTGGCGATGAGGACGAGGGCGATGAGGGACTGGCCGAAGGCCGAGGGGTTGAAGATGTGCGTGCGCCGGCCGTCGCGCTCCCACGTGATGAACTGCTTGCCGAGGACGCCCAGGGCGATCATGAGGAACTGGAGGATGAACCAGTCGTCCTTGAACCAGAGCAGGAGATTGGTGCTGAGGATGATGGGCATGGGTCCGAAGCCGAGGCGCCATGTTCGGCCGCGGGACCACGTGATCAGCCCTTCGAGGCAGTACAGGAAGAGCATCTGGGCGAGGATGAGGGGCATGAAGGCGTAGACCTCGCGCCAGAACCAGCCCCAGTAGAGGATGATGGAAAGCTGCACCAAGGCCTGAACCCAGTGCGACTTGACGGGGGCAAACGTGATGCTGAGCGGTCGGGCGCGGCGGTTCGAGAGCACCCAGAGGACCAGCTCCCACACGAAAAGACCGCCGGCGACGCCGGAGATGGCCCCGGCGAGTCGCGGGTTCTCGCTGACGCGCGGAAGGAAGTTGAGCGCGAACAGGCCTGCGGTCAGCAGCATCGGCAGCGCCGGGATGGACGCGAAGGCTCCGGCGCGGCGCGCGGGAGCGGCATCGGCGCCGGCGGCGCTGCCGGGGTGCGGGACGGTGGTGGTTGACGGGGAAGCGGTGGTCATCAGGCGCGGTCGCGGCGAAGGAACCGTCAAGGGAGTGTATCGCCGAAATACGGCGCGAGATTGCCAGAATTCGGTCAGAACGAAGGGGCGGTGCGGTCGTCCCGTTCGAGAGAAGGCACGAGAGCGAACAGATGCAGCCAAGACCGGCGGATGGGGGCGACGGGGAGGGGCATGGAGAGAACGAAGAATCGGATTCGCCCGGACCTGATCTGCGCTTGAGGAGGGGAAGAAGAAGCGGCACAGCCGGGGGCTGTGCCGCGAAGAAGTGCAGACTTGAGAAGTTCGTGTTGAGTTCCGCGGCTCGAAGATTCAGTCGCGCTTGCGCCGAGCGAGCGCGAGGGCCGCGAAGCCGAGGAGCGCGGCGGCGCCGGGCGTGGGCACGCGCATGACCCACATCTTCTCGATCTGAGCGCCGGTGTAGTTGCCGGTGATGAATGTTCGGCCGTCGAGTCCGAGGAAGCCCGAGTCGTAATGAGCGGCGCCCACCGGAACCGGATCGGTCGCGGGGAAGGGAACGCCCCAGTTCTGGCCGTAGGGGGTGTTGTTGGGATCGGACCAGTAGAGGCGCTCCGTGACGTCATCCACGCCGGCGATGGTGAGCGCGTGGAAGGAACCGGACCACCACCATGCGGGGTTGGGGTTCGCGGCGTCATTGATCTGGATGACGATGCTGGGCTGGTTGGGGCGCGTGATGAACTTGCGGATGATGTTCTCGAACTTCTTGCCGGCCTTGACGTCGCCGGCGGGGGTTTCGCGGTCCACTTCCTTGTTGACGGCGTCCCACTTGTAGGTGTCGATGGTGGTTGCGCCGTAGCCGGCGGCCGCGGCGTAGGCGAGGATGTGAGGCGGGGTTGCGCAGCCGCCGCCGACGCCGGGAAGTCCGCCGGAGGCAATGGCGAGTTCTTCGTTGCAGTACGCGAATCGTTCAAGCCAGGTTTTGTTCATGTCGGCGGCGGGCGCGCCGGGGCGCTCGGAGCGGTCGAAGAGACCTTCCTTGCCGCGGGCGTCCCAGGAGTAGATCGCGTTGACCCATGCGGTGGTGCGGCACCATCCGCCGTCGGGTTCCCACCAGTTGCCGTTGGCATAACCGGCGGCGGCGGGTGCGGCGGCGGGCGGGCCGGGATATGGCGTTGCGGGGACAGTGGGCCAGATCGCCTGAAGGCTCTGCTGGTGCTGATAGAAGTCGGAGACATGAGGAATGTAGACGGGGGCGGCGAGCGTCGGTGCGCCGGACGCGGCCGCGAGTGCGAGCGTGGCGAATCGGTATGAGAAGAACGTGCGCGTGGTTGTCATGGGCGGTTTCTCCTTGGACATGGCGTGAGCGGTTGTGCGAATGACGGCTTTGCGAACGCCCGGGAGCCGGGCGCCCTCGATCGCGGAGGGCGGCCGGTTCGCGGCGTCTCCGAAGAGAAAGCGACAGCACCGGTCGGTGCTCACGCGACCCGGCGTTCGTGCGCGGCGGACAGGGGACGCGGATTCAGCCCGCGCGGGAAGTCCTCGGCGCAGGGATCACGGGTTCGCGACGTTGGACAGCACCATGATGCGCGGCTCGGTCATATCCTGAATCGCGTAGCGGAGGCCCTCGCGGCCGAAGCCGGATTGCTTGACGCCGCCGTAGGGCATGGAGTCCACGCGGAAGGTGGGCACGTCGTTGATGACGATGCCGCCGAAGTCGAGTTCGTGAAAGGCACGGAACGCGCGGCGGAGGTCGGACGTAAAGATGCCGGCCTGCAGGCCGAAGGGAGTTGAGTTGGCGCGGTCGAGTGCATCATCGAAGGATGTGAAGCGTTCGAGCACGGCAACGGGGCCGAATACTTCGCGGCAGGCGAGTTCGCTGCCGGGTCCGGAGGCGGGGACATTCTCGAGGATGGTGGGCGCGATGAGGGAACGGTCGCGCGTGCCGCCGCAGAGGATGCGTGCCCCGGCGTGCGCGGCGGCCTTGATCCATGATTCCACGCGGCGCGCGGCGTCTTCGGAGATAAGGGGGCCGACGGAGGTGTCCTCGCGCGCGGGATCTCCGTAGGTGAGCCTGGACGCGGCGGCGACGAGTGCATCGCGCAGGCGGGCATAGACGGATTCATGTACGAGGATGCGCTGGACGGCGATGCAGGATTGTCCGGACGTGGTGAACTTGCCGACGACGAGGCGCTGCACGGCGCGGTCGAGGTCGGCGGATTCATCGATGATGCAGGGGGCGACGCCGCCGAGTTCGAGTGCGACCTTCTTGCGTCCGGCGGCGGCCTTGAGCCTCCAGCCGACCTCGGAGGAACCGGTGAAGGAAAGGAGCTTGAGGCGATCATCCGAGACGAGAGGGCCGACATCGGCGAGGTCGACGACGAGGATGCTCCAAGCGTCCGCGGGCCAATCGGTCCGCGCGAGGATGTCGCCGAGCATGAGGGAGGTCAGCGGAGTTTTCTCGGAGGGCTTGAGGATGAAGGGGCAGCCGGCGGCGATGGCGGGGGCGATCTTGTGCGCGGCGAGGTTCAAGGGAAAGTTGAAGGGTGTGATGAACGAGCAGGCGCCGACGGGAAAGCGGCGCACGATGCCCTCGACGTTCTCGCTGCGCGCGGAGGTGTCCAGGGGGAGGTATTCGCCGGTGATGCGCGTGGCTTCCTCGGCGCCGTTGCGGAATGTTTCCACCGCGCGGGCGACCTCGGCGCGGGCGTCGCGGATCGTCTTGCCGACTTCGGTCACCAGTGTGCGGGCGAAGTCATCGGCGCGGGCGTGCAGGGTTTCGGAGATGCGGCGGAGAACGGCGGCGCGCGCGTGCGCGGGCATGGTCCGGCAGGCTCGCTCGGCGGAGACGGCGGCGGCGATCGCGCGCTCGATCTCTCCGGGACCGGCGAGCGCAACGTGCGCGGCCTCGCGGCCGGAGAACTTGTCATGAACGGGAAGTATGCGCGTCGAGGTGACGGCGCGGCCGGCCAGATAACAGGGTTGCGGAGAGTTCGGGGTCATGCGTGGTCCGTCGGGTGTGCGGGTCTGATAAGGCTAGGAGCGATGTGGAGATGGAGGAGATGCGCGGGCGAACGCGGCGCCGGGGCGTGGGCGCGAGCATGAAGGACGCGGTGCGGTGGCTCGGAGCGGGTCCGATTCCGATGCTTCGGACATGAACCGTTCCCGAAACATCGTGCGCTGCGCGCTGGCGCTGCTGATCGTGACCAGCTCGGCGGCCGCGGCGGAGACGTATTACGTTCGCGCGTCCGGCAACGACCTTTCGGACGGGCTGACGCCGGCGACGGCGTTCCGGACGATCCAGAAGGCCGTGAACATGGCGGACGGTCCGGGGCACACGATCGTGGTCGGGCCGGGCGTCTACGACGAGAAAGTGCAGATCGGCACCGGGGCGGGAATGGCCGCGAAGAGCGGCGTCGCGGACGATTTGAATGTGCTGCGCGCCGATCCGAGCGGAGCGGCGACGGGCGACATGTCGGGTGAAGTCGTGATCCGAGGGGGCGCATCGCGCGATATCGGCATCGAAATCAAGCAGCGGAACTACTGGCTGGTGCAGTCGTTCACGTTCCGTGGCCAGGGACGCTTCGGCATCCGCAGCGACACGACGACGGGGCTCACCATCTCGCAGTGCCTGTTCGATCGTCCGGTGGATTACGGCATCCGGTGCGATCAGGCGACGGACCTGCGTATTGAGCGGAACACGATCGTGCGCGACGCGGGAACGGGGCACGGCATCCACGCGCTGGGCGCCGGTGGCGGCTTCATACGCATCAGCGCGAACCGGGTGACGATGGAGGGGGATGAGTATCTGAGCACTCCGTTCGCGCGCGGCGAGAAACCCAAGGGTCCGAAGGCCAACCACGCCACGAATGCCTACGGCATCCTTGCCGGTGCGGGGAGAAACTTGCCGATCAACGCGGTGATCGAGAACAACATCGTGAGCGACAGCTATATCGGCATCTATGCGAACGGCGGAGTGCCGGGAAGCTCGTTGAAGGTTGCCTCGAACACGGTGGTGGGCTGCACGTTCGGCCTGTACGCGATGGCAAAGAAGACGGCGACGGTCGAGCTGTGCGACAACATCGTCGCGTGGTGCTACCAGGGCGTGTACGCGGACGCGAAGGATGCGCTGGTGACCGTGGACGGGCTGCTGGAGCACGAAGTCGCGATGAACACGCTGGGGAAGCCGCCGATGGTGAAGAAGGAGGAAAAGGGGAAGAAGGAGAGTAAGGACAGCGAGCCGGCGAAGGCGCGCCCGGCGCCCATTCCGTTCGTCGTTCTCAAGGGGAGCATCCTGACCGGTGATCCGCTCTTCACCGATCCGGCGGCGGGCGACTTCACGCCGCAGGCGGGTTCTCCGGCGATCGATGCGGCGACCGGTTCGGCGGGAACAGCGACCGACTTCGCGGGGACGGCCCGTCCTCAGGACGGCGACAGGGACGGAGAGGCCCTTCCCGACTTCGGGGCCGTGGAGCGTCCGCCGGGAGCGGGCGCGATTCGGCGCGTGGTCCAATGGCGCGAAGTGCCCCGGATCGTCGAGTGAGGGCGCGGGGCGTGAAATCCCCGGGCGAGGGGTCGCGGCAGGGGCCGGGTTGGCCTAGGCTCTAGGCCCCATGACCACAGGCAGGAAAGACAACAAGAGGGCGGCCGGCGCCGAGGCGAAGCAGAGGCCGGGCGGAGGGGCACCCGCGAAGCGCGCGGCGGCGGAGCGGGATGATTCCCTGGGCGTGCGGCGCGTGGGGGTTTCGTACAACTCGGACCCGGCGCGGGAGGAACAGGCGCGGCTGTTCGCGGTGGAAGCGGCGCGAACGCTGGGCGACGACAAGTGCACGGATGTGCTGGTGCTGGACCTGCGGGGAAGAAGTCAGATGACGGACTTCTTCGTGATCGCGTCGGGGACATCGGACCGGCAGATGCGCAGCGCGGGGCAGCACGTTGTCGAGCTTGCGGAGAGCTTCGGCACCTTCGCGGTGCACGAGAATCTGGGTGAGAAAGACACGAAGTGGCTGGTCTTCGATTTCGTGGACGTGGTGGTGCATCTCTTCGAGCCGGAGCAGAGGCTGTACTACGACATCGAGATGCTGTGGGGCGATGCGCCGCGGGTGGAATGGGCGAGGTCGAGCGAGATGAAGTCGGCGCAGACGGGCGGGCGGGCGCGGAGTCCCCGCAATCGGGCGGGGCTGCGATCGGATGATGTTCTGTAGATTCGCGGTATCTGCATCGCAGATTTGGAGCGCAAGAAGGGCGGAGCACCGAAGCGCCGCCGGACGCGTCATGTACAAGCTTTCGCTCGGGTCGGTCGGCGGCAGCCGGATACCAGATCGCGCAGTTCTACCGGATGGGCGGCATCCGGTTGGAGCGAACGCTGCGAGCACACTTTTGACGGAGCCTGGGCGAATGCAAGAGAGCGCCTGTCACGCGGGATATTGCGAAGCAAGATACCCCTGGTCAGGGCACGATCGGCCGCGGTTTGCTGTCGAAGTTTCACTTGACAACATCCTGTTTCGGTCATGAGAGTCAGCCGAAGATTCCTTGCACAAGGAGTCATCGCAACGCGCTCGCCTTCTCGCTGGGTTGCGAGCTGACTCTTGTGTTTTCTGATGCCGGTCGGGGGATTGCCGCATTCGGCCCGGCGGGGGGGGCCGTGGTGCATCAATCCGTCACCCGGGTGCTCCGTCAGTGATTCCTGTGGTCGGCATGGCATCGCAAAGTGGTCGCCGGCAGCTTGACGGCGGCATGCGCCAAGAATGCACGTATGGACAGTTTCACCGAGATGCAGGCGGAATCGCTCATCGCGCGCGCCTCGGCGCTCTTCGTCGCCCGGCTCGCGGACACGAGCGAGGAGCACGAAGCGCTTCTGGAGTCCAGGGGCGGGACGGCGTGGCGGCCGCGGGACTCGGAGCAGAGACGGGAGCGGCGGAACGCCCGGCTGGAGCCGCGGGATCGCCGGGCTTGTTCCCAGGCCCGGGTGGGCGAATGAGACGTTGAAGTATCACGGGATGAGCCGGGTGAGACGGTGGCTCCAATCAAGCATCTTCCGGGTCAGGGGACCGGTACGGTCGGGTGTCAGTTCACATTCACGCCGTCAACGGGGGAAGTCGTGAAGGTCGGGACCATCGCAGCGGATGTGTACGTTTCCATCAGCACTGTTTGTGGCGATGAGTTCCACGGGGGATTCCGCCTGCTTTGGAGCCGGGATCATGGGGACTGGCTGGCGGCGGCGCTCGTTTCATGGCGCCGAAGGAATGGGGCACTCCGGTCTTGTTCTACTGATTGATGCCCGCATTGACACACACCCAGCCGGAAGCGATTGATCGGCCCGTATAGTGGTTGGCATGGCCCGGGGCATCTCGCTCGCCAACAAGTGTCAACTGGGTTTCGGGCTGGCGATCCTGCTGATCATCGGGTCGGCGCTGCTGGTGCCGTGGGTGCGGCTGGTGACGATTGTCGATCAGAGCCAGGTCGAGACGAGCCGGCAGATCGCGCGGGTGTGGGCGCAGGCGCCGTGGCTGGATGAGAACGTCGGCTGGTTCCTGCAACCGTCGGACGCCGACCCCGATGCGCCGGAGAGCGAGCTGCTCATCGGGTACTGGCCGGTGAAAGACTGGGAGCGGACGCAGTTTCAGTCGGCGTTTCTGCAGGCGGCGAAGCGGCGCTTCGCGGCCGAGCGCGGGGGCGCGGCAGGGGGGAACGGGGGCGGCGGCCTCGGTCCGAACGAACACGAACCGGAGTACGTCGAAGTGCTCTGGGACGCGAACGACAGGGTGTACCGGTTCGCGCGGGTGGTTCCGGAGGATCGCGGCATCGCGGACGGTTCGGGAGCGGGAGGCGAGGGGCCGGGGATCCGCGGGGTGATCGTGGTGGAGCGGAGATCGACGACGGCGGCGAGCCAACTGTTCGTGAACCGGATGTACCTGCTGGCCGCGGGGGCGGGAGCGGGCGCACTGGCGTTTCTCGTGTTCTACGTGATCACGACGCGGATCATTCTGAGTCCCGTGCGGGCGCTGCGTGACACGACGGAGCTGGTGCGAGCGGGGAACCTGAATGTCCGGTCGGACATCCGCACGGGCGACGAGTTCGAGCAGCTCTCGGAAGCGTTCAACTCGATGCTGGCGAACCTCGGGGAACAGCAGGCGCAGCTTCGCGGGACGAACCGTTCGCTGGACCTGAAGCTCGTGGAGCTTGCGGAGATCAACGTGGGGCTGCACGAGGCGGCGCGGATGAAGGGCGAGTTTCTGGCGCGGATCAGCCACGAGCTGCGCACGCCGCTCAACTCGATCATCGGTTTTGCGGAGATTCTGCAGGACCTGGCGCAGTCCGAGACGGATCATCCCGAGCGATCGGGAGATCCGGAACGGCTGGCGAAGCGCAAGCGATATCTGGAGAACATCGTGAGCGCCGGGCGAACGCTGCTGGAGATGATCAACGAGCTGCTGACCATGGCGCGGATCGACGCGGGGAAGATCGAGCTGCACGTGCAGGCGATGAACGTGGCCGAAACGTGCGACGGCCTGCTGGCGCTGATCCGTCCGCTCGCGGAGCGCAAGCGGATCAGGCTCTCCCTGCAGCTTCAGGCGCCGCGCGGCGGCGGCGTGCTCTCGGCGGCGGGGACGGCCGGGGCCGGGGCATCGGGGCGGAGCGATGACGGCGGCGGGTTCACGAGCGATCCCGCGGCCGCGGATCTGCCCTCGATCGAGACGGATCCGCAGAAGTTTCAGCAGGTGATCTTCAACTTTCTCTCCAACGCGGTGAAGTTCACGCCGGAGGAGGGGGAGGTGACGCTGCGGGCGGAGCGGCTGGTGGGCAACGACGGCGTGCAGAGGCTGCGCGTGAGCGTTCTGGATACGGGGCCGGGGATTCCGCGCGAGATGCACGAAGAGATTTTCAACAAGTTCACGCAGCTCGAAGCCGGGCACACGCGGCAGCACCAGGGGACGGGGCTGGGGCTTTCCATCGCGAAGGAGTTCGCGGCGATGCTTGGCGGGGAGATTCAACTGGTGAGCGAAGTGGGGCGCGGATCGATGTTCAGCCTGATTGTGCCGCTGACGGTCGCCCGCACGGCGGTTCCGGCCTGAGCGCGGACGTGCGCGAACTCGGATCGGCAGGTCGCCGGCTCGCCAACTCCTTGCTCAAACATGCCCCGCGCCGGGTTCGGGGTGGTCAATCGTTCAACGTGACCGCGCAGGGGTGGTGTCGGATCTCTGGGCGCGCGCGAGGATCGGACCATTCGACGGCGACGACGTCGATGCGGAGCGGGCGATCGGTCCAGCGCCGGCGGCGGGCGATGTCCTGTGCGAGGTGCAGGAGCTTGCGGCGCTTGCGCGCGGTGATGGAGTATTCGGCGGCGGGTGCGGAGGCGCGGCGGGCGGATATGTCGCGTGCGTCGATGGGCTGGGGGCGCCGAAGGCGGGACTTGACTTCGATGATGACCACCGTGCGCCGGTCCGGCGCGAGGCAGACGATGTCGGCCTCGCCGATGGGGGTGCGGAGATTGCGGGCGAGCACGCGGTAGCCCTGCCTGCGGAGGTGGGAGGCGGCGAGGCGCTCACCGCGTCTTCCCAGTACGCGGGTCGCAGGCTCACCCCGCTTCGGAGCCGGCAATCCCGCGCGGGAGAGAAGGCGCTGGAGGGCCGGCAGCACGATTCACTTTCCCTCGCCGGGCGGCGCTTCAGCGGTCTCGGGGGGCGCTTCGGCGGAGGCCATGGGGATCAGGAGGTACCGCTCTGCGGCGAAGGCGTGCAGGCGCTGGACCATCGTCTGGATATCGCTGACGCTGGACTTGGCGAGGAGCTGCGTGAAATAGGCGCGTTCCTCCTCGCTGATGCGCTGGTTGCGAAGCTTGGCTTCGATGGCGCGCTGCACTTCGTAGAGCGGGAGCACCTTTGCGTCGGTGAGAGATTCAAGGTGAAGCCACCAGGCGTCGTTGGCGAAGTCGATGCGGGGGCTGGTCCGGCCGACCGACAGCGCGCGCGCGGCGGCATCGAGGGGCTGGGGCTGGAAGATGGTCGATTCGGCGAGCGGCGCCTTGAGTTCGACGGTGTAGACGCTGCCCTCATCGGGCTTGTAGGTGCTGAGCCTTCGGGCAAGCTCGATCGGCGACTCGCCGGAGGCCAGCGCCCGCTCCACCTCGGCGACGAGGGCGGTGTCCGAAGCGGGAACGCGGATGATGCGGAACGTTGCGGAAGCGGGAACGGTGAACTCCTGCGGATGACGCTGGTAGTAGTTCTCCACTTCGCGGTAGCTGACCTGGACCTTGGAGATGATGGAGCGGCGGAGCTGCTCGCGGACGAACTCGAGCTGCGTCGTGTCGCTCACGGTCTGATCGAGCGTCTTGCCCTGCTCGCTGAGGAGCCGTTCATTGGCGGTGGCTTCGGACCCGTAGGTGCTGATGAAGTTCTGACGGACAGACTCGACGAAGGCGAGGAGGCCCATGCGCTGCTCGGGAGTCATGGAGGCTTCGAACTCGGCGAGCAGCAGGTCGTCGCGAAGGCGGTCCCAGAGCGTCTGCTCGATTTCCTTGCGGAGGCCCGCGAACCATTCCTTGATTTCGTCGCTGGTCTTGAGCTTGGCGACCTCCTGACGGAGGCGGGCATCCATGTCGCTGAAGAACTCGTTGGCGTAGACGGGCTTGCCGTTGATCTGGCCGACCATCTGGTCCACGAGATAGCGGGTCTCCGTGGCGCCAGGGGCGGGCGGTGCGGATGGAAGCGGGGGAGCGCCGGCGAGCACGACCACGTCGCCCACGCCTTCGGAAGCGCGTTCGGCCGAGATTCTGCGTGGCGGTGGAGCGGCATCCTGCGCGGAGCGATCGACGGGGTCGGAAGCATCGGCTGGACCGACAAAGTCCGCGGGGGTGAGGGGAGTGAGCGCCCCCGGGGAGGCACGATGAGCGTCCCGTGGCGCGGCGCAGCCCCAAAGGGCCGCGGGAGCGGAGAGCGACGCGATTGCGAGCAGGGTTCGGCTGACGCGGAAGTCCGCCATCATCGTTTCCTCGGGCGCACGGGTCGAAATCCGGCCGATCGGGGGCCGGATCGCCGGGCGGATATCCTATCGAGGAACATCGTCCCGAAGCCGTTTCCGCGCGTAGACTTGGGACACAGCGCGCCGGACCGCGGCGCGGGTTCTGTTGAAGAAACGGATACCACGCATGTCGAACGAAAGCGGCCCGGACAAGCCCAAGATCATCATCGACTCCGACTGGAAGTCGCAGGCGCAGGCGGAGAAGGAAAAGCTGGCGGAAGCCGAGGCCAAGACGGCAGGCGGCACCCGGGCGGGCGGGGCGGCGGGCGGCGCGGGCGGAGCCGGGGGGCTTCCTCCGGCGGACTTCCACACTTTGGTCGGGATGCTGGCGACGCAAGCCGTCATGTATCTGGGCGGCGTCATGGACAAGCGAACCGGGCACGCGATCTTCGATCCCGAGTACGCCTATCACATGATCGGGCTTCTCGGCGTGCTGGAGGAAAAGACGCGGGGCAATCTGAGCAAGGACGAAGCGGATGACCTGACGGCCGTGCTGCATGAGCTGAGAGCGCGGTACGTGGAGCTGGCGCAGGCGGTAGCCAAGTCCGGCGGGCTGGAGGGGGGCGGTCGGGCGGCGGCGGGTGCGGCTTCGGTTCAGTTGTAGACGCCGATCGGCGAGTGAAACCGGATCGCAAGAATGCGGCGGCGGGGGTCCGAAACAGGGTCCGGGACGTTGCGCAGGGACACCTTCGACTCGACCCAATCTGGGCAACGTCGAGAAGAATCGCCACGTCGGGGCGGTCGCGCGGTATGAATGAGCGTTGTGTGGGGGAATCAAAGACCGAACAGGTGATACCCGAGAATACGAAGGGGCGGCGGAGTGATGGAAGCCGATCCCCGGGAGCAGAACGACATGACAACGCGTGGAGTTTCGAGGCTGATGGGGCTGAAGGCGGGCGTGGCGTGCGCCGTGGCGATGGCGGGCGCCGCCTTTGGGCAGTTGGATCACCCCGCGCTGGCGGAAGAGCCGCAGGCGCCCGCGCAGCCTGCGCCGCAGGCGACGCCGCCCGCGCCTCCGGCACCGGTGCCGGTGCCGGTTGCGAACACGGCTCCGCCGCTGTCGATCAGTCCTTCCACGCCCGGGCCGGGCGGCTCGATGCGACTGGACATCGGGTACGTGGAGCCTGGGATGGTGATTCAGCGGGAAGTGCAGGTGACGAACAACGGGCCGACGGAGCTGACGGTGACGCGGACGGATTCGTCGTGCGCGTGCACGGTGGCGGCGTTGTCGGACCGGGTGATCCCGCCGGGTGGGAGCATCACGCTGAAGGTGTCGTACGACGCGGACACGAACATCGGGATCATTCAGAAGGAAGTGCGGGTGTTCTGCGAGGGATACACGCAGCCGTACCGGTTCTACGTGTGGGGCGAGAAGAACTTCGCGGTGCGGATTTCGAGCGGGCCGGTGATGGCGCTGATCGGTCCGAAGGGGGTGATCAATCTCGAATCCACGATGAAGATGCCGTTCAAGATTCTGGCGGTGAACGGCAAGCCGCCTTCCTACGTGGATTTCGATCCGGCGAAAGACGAGCCGCGCGCCGTGTACATTCTGAACTATGACTTTACGGGATTGTCCGCGCAGGATCACCCGCGCTGGGTGGTGATCGAAACGGATCACCCGAGAGCGGAGATGATGGAGCTGCGCGTGTTCTATCCTGGGCTGGAGGCGCGGTTCCCGGTCAAGGCGCTGTGGAACTCGGTGACCGAGCGCGTGCTGCTGAATCACGTGAAGTCCGGAGAAGAGCGCGAGTTCGAGATTGAGCTGGGGGGCACGCTGCCGGAGGGCGCCGAGCTGAAGTTCGAGTCGTCGAATCCGCAGGTGACGGTGAGGATGATCGAGAAGACCGACCCCGCCGGCGCCGGCAAGGACGGCAAGGCGAAGCTGGTGTTCAAGACGGCTGAAGGGGTGACCGGGTTCGTTCACTCGATCATCACGATCCGCGTGGGCGAGGACACCAGCGGGTTCGAGATTTTCGCGCGGGTGGACCAGTAACCGCGCATCGCTCCGCGCGGCGGAGCCGATCAAGGTCCGCGAACACACGCGACGCACGGCTCATGCGGGCCGTGCGTCGTTCGTTTTGCGGCCGCAGGGGGTGTTGAAGTTTCTCCCGGGTCGTCGCATGGCGAGCGCGTGCGCTGCGCTCAATATCGAGCAATCGGCGGTTGAGGGCGAAAGTCGGCGATTCAGGGCGCCGATCGAACATACGGCCCGCCGAACCACAGGCGAGGCGGGAAGCGCCCGGACTGCGCGAAACAAGCGATTCGGCCAATCGGCAGGGCCAATGCCGCGTGTGCGTCATGGTCTCTGCCTTCAGGACCTCCATACCCGTCTGCTGCGGAGAACTGCACTCATGAACACGATCCCGTTCCCCTTTGCGACCGGCACGAACTGCACGGGCACGACGCTCGGCGCGAATGCCACGTCCACCGGCACGTATTCCACCACACCGGGCCAGAACGGCTTTGCGCCCGCGTGGCAGCCGTTCGGATTCCCGACGATGAACATCTTCAACCCCTGGCAGTTCCCGTTCGGAACGACTCCGGGGGCTTACCTCTTCAACTCGATTCCGTTCCAGCCCTGGTTCAATCGCACGCCGGGCATCACGAACGCGTGGCCCTGGACGACGCAGAACTCGTTCCCGACGTTCAACTTCCCCTTTGCGAATGCTCCGACCACTCCCTGGTCGTATCCGAACACGCCGACGATCAGCTCCCCCTGGAACTTCAACCCCGGCTTCTGGCCCTGCAATGAGCCGGCATCGTTCGGATATCCTGCCCTGACCGGCTTCTTCCCGACTCCGACGTTCAACTGGAGCTGGATGAACCCCGCGTTCCAGCCGTACGCGACGCCGTTCTTCGGTTATCCCTTCGCGGCGAACGTGCCCTTCCAGACGGCCACTCCCTTCGGATACGGCTTCCCGACGCAGAACGGGCAGTTCCATCCGACCGTCGGGGCGCAGACGATGAACGGGTATACCGGTCCGCAGGTCTGCCGCGACGCGGCGTGACGCTCCGGCTCCGGCCTTTCATCGGCGCATTGACCAGATCCTTGACCAGGATGCCGAGGGCGGCCCGGGACGAACGGGCCGCCCTTTATCTTGCGCGCGAGTGGCGCGGCGTGCGCCGAGTGCGGAGCGTGCTCTTCATACACTGGGCTGATGCCGTCGATTGCGGAGATGATCAACGCCGCGCGGATGAGTCTTCGCGCCGGGCAGCCGGGAGTCGCGGCCGCGATCTGCCGCGAGATTGTCAAGTCGCAACCGAGACAAGCAGAGGCCAACGGGCTGCTCGGTGCGGCGCTGATGTCCACGGGGGACTGGGCGGGCGCGGAGGCGCCGCTGCGCATCGCGCTGGGCGCTCGCCCCCGGGACGGCGCGGTGCTCTCCAACCTGGGCGTTGTCCTCGAGAAGCTTGGGAAGCATGACGAAGCCGTGGCGCTGCTGAAGCGGGCGGTGGAGGCGAACCCCGGGGACGCCCGCACGGCGTTCAACCTTGGCAACGCGCTGGTGGCGGCGAGGCGGTTGGAGGAAGCAGCGGTCGCGTTCGAGCGGGCGATTGCGCTGCAGCCGGTCTTTCCCGAGGCGCACTTCAACCTGTCATCGGCGCTGGCTGGGCAGTTTCGTCATGAGGAAGCGCTGGAGCACGCCCGGGCCGCGGGGGAGCAGGCCGGGCGGTCGTATGACGTGCGGAAGTCGCTGGGGGAGATGCTGGTGTTCACCGGTCGCGTGCGGGAGGGAGTGGGGGTGCTGAAGGAGTGCGCGGCGCTGCCTGGGCTGACGAGCGAGCAGAAGCGCGAGGTGCTGTGGAAGCTGGCGTCGTCGCTGCTGTACGACGAAAGCGCGAGCGAGGCGGAAGTGGCCGCGGCGCACGTTGCGGCGGGACGCGGGATTCGGGTGCCGGCGGAGTCGGCGCGGGCGCGGGGCGAGTTCACCAACCCGCGCGATCCGGATCGAAGACTGCGCATCGGCTATGTGTCGCCGGATTTTCGGGAGCATTCCGTCGCGTATTTCATCGAGCCGGTGCTGGCGGCGCACGATCGCGGCGCGGTGGAATGTCACTGCTACCACCTCGCGCCGCGTGATGATGCGATGACGGAACGTCTGCGCGGGCTGGCGGACCGGTGGACGGATGCGCGGTCGCTCAGCGGCGGCCAGCTCCTGGAGCGGATCCGCGCGGACGGGATCGATGTGCTGGTGGATCTGGCGGGACATTCGCTGGGGAATCGTCTGGAGGTGTTTGCCGCGCGGGGAGCGCCGGTGCAGTGCGCATGGATCGGGTATCCGGCGACGACGGGCATTGCCGCGATGGATGTGCGCCTGGTGGATGATGTCACGGACCCGGAGGACGGCGGCGCGAGCGACGCGCTCTACAGCGAGCGGCGCATGCGTGTGGGCCGGGGGAACTGCTTCCTGTGCTACTCCCCGGCGCGCGAGGACGTGGAGATCGGCGATGCTCCATGCACTCGGGACGGGGCCGTGACCTTCGCATCATTCAACCTTCAGTGCAAGATCAACGACGCGGTGCTGGATGCATGGGCCGAGATACTGCGGCGTGCGCAAGGCTCGCGGCTGCTCGTGAAGAACATGCTGCTCGCCGATGCGCGGGCGGGAGAGCGGCTGCGGGGGCGGTTCGCGGAGCGGGGCATCGATCCGGGGCGGATCGAGATCGCACCGTGGGCAAGGACGCGGGAGGAGCACTTGGCGATGTACCGGCGCGTGGACATCGCGCTGGATACGTTCGCATACAACGGGACAACCACGACGTGCGAGGCGCTGTGGATGGGCGTGCCGGTGATCGTGCTGGCGGGCGGGAAGGGGCTTCCCGGGGAAGGCGCGCACCGATCGCGCGTGGGGCTGTCGCTGCTGCGGGCGGCCGGGGTTGAGGAACTGGCGAGCGCATCGGTAGAGGGGTACGTCGCGGCGGCGTGCGAACTGGCGGCGGATGCGGGCCGGATCGCGCGGTATCGGAAAGAGCTGCGCGGCAGGTTGCTGGAGTCCCGGCTGTGCGATGCCCCGCGCGCGACGCGCGCGTATGAGGCGGCAATCCGCGAGGCGTGGCGGAGCTGGTGCGCGGAAGGCGGCGGCTAGGCGGGGCGGGATGAAAGGGGTCAGCGGGCCGCGGCTCTCGCGAGGCGGTCCGCGGAGCGCGGCCTGCTGCCGGTCGAGGCCGGCACGATGCTGGGAATCTCCTCGCCTTCGATCATCGCCATGATGAGGCCGTCGCGGATGCCGCCGTCGTGGACGCGGACGCGCTTGGCGCCGAGGTGCTCGGCGGCGGCGTGCACGATGGCGACGCCCGCGACGATGATGCCCGCGCGGTCGCGCGACAGGCCGGGGATGTGCGCGCGGGCGCGCAGGGGCATGCGCCGGAGCCAGTTCAGAATATCCGCGACCTGTGGCAGCTCGAGTTCGTAGCCGCGGACCTTGATCGAACCGCTCTGGGCCGCGTGCTCATCCTCGCAGCAGGCGATCGCGAGGCGGGCGAGCGACGTGAACGTTCCGCCGGTGCCGATGACGAGGGGCACGGGATAGGCGGGCTTGCCGACGAGTTCGCGCAACTGGGCGCGGACCCACTCCGACATGCGTGCGAAGGCAAGCTCCGCGCCGTTGTCCACTCCGGGAAACAGCTCGGTGAGTCGGACCGCGCCGAGCGGCAGCGAATCGACATGGTCGATCTCGCCGAGCTGCGAGAGCACGACTTCGGTGCTGCCGCCGCCGATATCCAGAACACCGACGGAGGACGTGGAGAGATCAAAGGCTCCGGCGACGCTGCGGAAGGCAAGGCGGCCTTCAAACTCGGCGGGGATGACCGATACCGAGATGCCGCATCTGCTGTGGACGAGATCGAGGAACTCGCCGCCGTTGGCGGCTTCGCGGACGGCGCAGGTGGCGACCGCGGCGAGCTGGTCCACGTCGTAGTGATGGGCGACACGGCGCATGCGCGCGATGGCCTGCGCGCTGTTCTCCATCGCTTCGCGCGACAGCCGACCTGTCTGGGCGAGTCCCGCACCGAGGCGCGTGACCTCGCGTTCGTCGTCCATCACCTTGTAGGAGCCGTCGGCGGAGACCTTGGCAACCACGAGGCGGATGGAGTTGGTGCCGATGTCGATGGCCGCCAGTCGGCGCGGCTTCTGGCCATCGAGGTGCGGCGATGAACCCTTGACCGTTCCGCGAACGCCCAACCCGGCTCCACCCATGAGAGCGTTCCTTCTCCGATGCTTTTTCACGCGGCTCTCCGGCCGCCTCGGCGTCGACGCCGGGCGGATTGTAGCAATCACGATCAGCAAATCGGTCGGGCACGGGGTGTGCATCACCGCAGTTCCGAAGCGTCGGGCGTGGGGAGGCCGGCGCGTTCGGATCGGGCGTGATCGGCTTGACCCGAGCCGCGATGTGGTCGATGGGCATTCGGTACGTGGGCGAGGCGAAGTCCGCCCCCGCGTTATTGGAGGCGTGAGATGCGTGGACACCAGGCCCGCTTCGGGGGACTTGCGGCGGCCGCGGCGCTGGCGGTGGTCGGTTACACGGCTGAAGGCGTGATCGTCAACGGTCAGGCGCTTGAGCCGCCGGAACAGTCGTGGGTCGGGCGATGGAACGGCGCGAGCGGCGTGGCGATCGGAGAGCGTTCCGTGCTGACGGCAGGCCACGCGGGCGGACGCATCGGCGGGCGGTTCGTGCTGGCGGAGGAGCGATACACCGCGGTTGCGCTGCGGCGGCATGCCGAACTCGATCTGATGGTCATTACGGTGGACCGGAACCTGCCGGGTTACTACAGGATCGCGCCTTCGATCGCGGGCGGGGTAGCGGTCGTGCTGGGAGGGGCAGGGTTCGTCGCGGGTGAAGCGTCCGCCTCGGGGGTCTCATGGTCCACGCAGCGGCGGGTGGAGTGGGGGACGAATGTGGTTGAGTCGGCGTCGCACGACCGGATCACGCTGCGGTTCGATGCGATTCCGGGCGAGGGGACGTTCGCGCGGTTTGACTCGGGGGCCGGCGTTTTTGTGCGGGATGCGTCCGGCGGGCTGCTGCTGGCGGGCATCGCCACGAACGCCGGTGGAAGAAGAGGGGAGTCGGAGTTCGGGAGCATCGCGCTGGCGGTGAATGTGACAGGGCGGGGACTGCTGCCGTCGGTTTCCGCCATTCCCGCGCCCGGCTCCATGTGCCTCATGGGCGCCTGCTTCGCCGGGTTTGCCGGCATGAGGCCCAAGCGGCGGTCCGGGTGCTGAACGGCTATTGTGATGGTTCGTTGACCGGGGCAGGGGAGGCGGACCATGACACGATGGCTGATTCATTGCGTCGCAGCGGCGATGCTGGTTGCTGCTGCTGCTGTCGCCGATCAAGGATCGCAGCCTGCGCGTACGTCGCGGGAACCAGCGGTCGAGTACTGGGGCGGCGCGCTGATCATGAACGGCATCAAGGTGGATTTCCTCGCGCGGTTCGAGCGTGACGACTCCACCAAGCCACCGAGCTACTCCGGCACGATCGACATTCCGATTCAAGGTCTCGCCGGTGGCAAGCTCTCGAAGATTTCGGTGTCGGATTCGGAGATCCGCTTTTCGTTCACGTCTCCCGGATCGCCGGGCGAGGCGGTCTTCGTGGCGAAGCCGATGCCGGACGATCCCGCGGTGTACGCCGGCGAGGTGACGCAGTTCGGAGAGAGTTTTCCGCTGCGGATCAGACGGGCGACGGAAGAAGAAGCGGCAGGGTTCGGACCTCCGCGGCCGCAGACGCCCCGCCCGCCGTTTCCCTACGAGGAGCGGCAGGTGGAGTATGTGAATCCGGCGGACGGAGCGCGGCTCGCTGGGACGCTGACGGTTCCTCCCGGGGACGGTCCGTTTCCGGTCGTGATGCTCATCACCGGTTCGGGGCCGCAGGACCGGGATGAAACGATCATGGGTCACAAACCGTTCGCCGTGCTGGCGCACCACCTGACGAGCGCGGGTGTGGCGGTGCTGCGGAGCGACGATCGGGGAACGGGCAAGAGCACGGGCAGCATGGAGGTGTCGTCGGACGTTCTGGCGGCGGATGTGCTGGCCGGCATCGAGATGCTCAAGACGCAGGACAAGATCGATGAGGAGCGCATCGGGCTGATCGGGCACAGCGAAGGGGGCATCATCGCCCCGATGGTGGCGGCAGAATCGCCGGACGTGGATTTCATCGTGCTGCTGGCGGCGCCGGCGTTTCCCGGGCGCGACATCATGATCCGGCAGCTCGCGGACATTTCGCGCGCGTCGGGCCTGAAGGAGGAGTTCATCGCGAAGCAGACGGAAGCGCAGGCAGCGCTCTTCGATCTCATGGAGGCCAATGCGCCGGAAGATGAGATGCGCGCCGCGGTGCGGAAGCTGGTCATCCTGCAATCGGGGTTCAATCCTCCGGCGGAGGTGAATCTGGATCGCGAGCCGCCCCCGCTGCCGCCGGGGATTCAGCATGCGATTGATACGACGGTCGAGCAGATGATGTCGCCGTGGTTCAGGAACTTCGCGGTGCAGGATCCTCGCGCGACATTGGCGCGAGTGCGTCAGCCGGTGCTGGCGATCAACGGCGAGCTGGACCTGCAGGTGGCGGCCAAGGCGAATCTCGAGGCGATCGAGAAGACGCTGAAGGACGCGGGCAATCACGACGTGATCACGCTCTCGATGCCCGGGCTGAATCATCTGCTTCAACCGGCCAGAACGGGTTTGATGGACGAGTACTACAGGATCGAGATCACGCTGGACCCGCGGGTGATCGCGGAGATCACGCGATACGTGCGGCAGCGCGCAGGTCTGGAGCCGTGAGGCGAAGCGGTTCGGCGCGCGTCAGGCATCCACGAGGCGATAGCCGCTCTTCGCATCGTGTTCGGCGCCGAAGACCGCGCCGCCGGGGTCGTGATCGAGCACGAGCGTCCAATGTTCGCGTGCGGCACGTTCCATGAGGCGGGCGCGTTCGAGCATGGAGACATACGGCTCCACGTCGTAGGCCATGTTGGTGGTCGGTCGGGCGTGCCAGCGGGTGGGCATGACGTCGGGAACGTAGACGATCTGTCGGGGCACGGCGCTGCTGGCGTGCGAGGACGCGAAACGCACGGCCTGCTGGCCCCATGTGTGCCCCGGGGTGCGCCACACGAAGACATCGGGCAGGATCTCGGTTTCCGGCACGGGGCCGGGGGCCGGGGTTGGCGGGGCGGCGGGCGCATGCGGCAGGTAGGCGGCGGGCGTATCGGCGAGCACGAGCCGATCGCGGACTTCCGCGGTGAGATGCGAGGGCAGGTAGGTCTTGTGCATCACGCTGCGGTTGGCGACCGCGTCCTCCCATTCCTGCTTCTGCACGTGGATGCGGGCGTTCGGAAACGAGAGGCGAACGGAATCGGAGCCGGGTGCGGCGGCGCGCGTCAGACCGCCGGCGTGATCGAAGTGCAGGTGGGTGAGGATGACATCGGTGACATCCTCGGGCCGGCAGTCGGCTTCATGGAGGGCATCGAGGACGGACCGCTTTTCGAGCGCGTAGATTGCCTGCTCCTTGGGAGAGAGCTTGTCGCCGATGCCGACTTCGATGAGGACGAGCCTGCCGTGCCCCTCGAGCAGGAGGCTGTTGGTGTTCAGGGGCATGCGGTTGGCTTCGTCGAGTTCGCCAGGCTCGAACCACGAATGCCAGATGCCCTTGGGGACAAGGCCGAACATGGCGCCGGCATCAAGACGGAATCGCGCGCAGCGGAGGAGTCGCCAGGACCAGGTCATGGGCGCAAGTGTAATCAGCCGAACAAGCCGGGCTGCAGCGCGGCGGCGTTCCGAAGAGGCTCCAGCCGCCGGGCGAGGCACTCGCGCGAGACGACGTACAGGTATTCCTTGTTCCGCAGGTGGCTGACCCTGCCGACCTTCTCGCCCCGCGGGTTGTAGATGCCGATCTGGGCGCCCACGTAGCGCTTGAAATCGTTCTCGATGGTGGTGACCCTGCCCTCGCCGCCCCAGAGCGACGAGAGCATGGACTCCATCTCTTCCCGCGCGAGGTAGCCTTCGTTGTTGAATGAAACGATGAGCACGGGCGCGCGGATGGATTCCAGCAGGCGGCGCATTGCACCGGCGAAGAGCGGTCGCGAGTTGAAGATGCTGCGTCGCTCGCGGACATCGACGCGCTTGCATGCGACGCCGTAGACCTCCGGCTTGTCCCAGCGGACCAGCGATTCCCAGACGTGGTAGTTGCCGAGATACGAGTGCTGGTTGTACGGGGGGTCGATGTAGGCGACGTCGGCTTCGAGCGTCGCGGCCGCGTCGAAGGCATCGAGGCAGGCGGCGAGACCTTTGCCGTGCTTTGCCCGCGGGAGCACGTCGGGGACGCGCAGTTCAAGATCGTTGTACGCGCGCGGCGCCCAGTCCTTGAGGTAGGCCATCTGGAGGCCTGTGGTGGAATCGACGCGGTCCGCGGCCTCCATCAGCGAGACAAGCATGACGGCTTCGAGTTCGTGGTCGAGCGATTTGGCCGCGATGGCTTCGCGGATGGCGTCGATGCGGGCGCCGTTCTTCGGCTGGAAGTAGCGCGACTTGATGCAGAAGGTCTCGGTGAAGTAACCGGGCGAACCGGGAAGGGCGTTGAACTCGCGGACGAGCCTGGCGGCATCGGCGGCGACATCGTCGGCGTCGGCCTGCACGTAGCAGCGGGCGAGGGTTGCGGCGTATGCGTTGTGGTCGTTGGCGAGGACCCGGTAGCCGGCGGCCTTGAGGGCGTGCCCGACGCGGGAGGTGCCGGAGAAGAGGTCGAGGATGGATTGCGCACCTGCGGAACGGCGAACGGTTTGCAGAATGACGGGGAGGAGGGCGCGTTTGGAGCCGAGGTACTTGATCAACGTGCGTCCCCATCCTGTGACTCGCAGCCGATCGAGGTGATCAGGCCACGGTCACGGACTTGTCCAGATAGACATCCTGGATGGCGTGGAAGAGGGCCACGCCGTCCTTCATGGGTTTCTGGAAGGCCTTGCGGCCGCTGATGAGGCCGATGCCGCCTGCACGCTTGTTGATGACGGCCGTTCTGACCGCGTCGTGCAGGTCGCCGGCGCCCTTGCTCTCGCCGCCGGAGTTCAGCAGCGGAGAGCGGCCCGCGAAGCAGTTGATCACCTGGTAGCGGCAGAGGTCGATGGGATGGCCGCCTGTGCCGTCTTCGTTGCAGCCTGCGAGCTGGGTGTACACCTTCTTGTCGAACTTTCCGTAGCTGGATGAGCCGGTGTTGAGCGCGACGTATCCGCCGTTCTGCGTGGGAAGTTTCTGCTTGATGATGTCGGCCTGGATGGTCACGCCGATGTGATTGCCCTGGCCGGTGAGGTCGGCGGAGGTGTGATGGTCGATGGTTCTGCCGTCCGCGCCCTTGATCTTGAATGCGTTGTTGCGGAGATAGCACCAGAGCACGGTGACAAGCCCGTAGGAGTGCGCTTCCTCGAACCAGGCGCTGACTTCATCGATCTGTCGCGTGGACTGTTCCGACCCGAAGTAGATGGTGGCGCCGACCGCGACCGCGCCCATCTCGAAAGCCTGGCGCACGGAGCCGTAACGGGTCTGGTCGGACTTGTTGGGGTAGGTGAGCAGCTCGTTGTGATTGAGCTTGACCATGAAGGGGATCTTGTGGGCGTACTTGCGTGCGACAGCGCCCAGCACGCCGAGCGTGCTGGCGACGGCGTTGCAGCCGCCTTCGATGGCGAGCTTCACAATGTTCTCGGGGTCGAAGTAGGCGGGGTTCGGGGCGAAGGACGCGCCGGCGGAGTGCTCGATGCCCTGATCGACGGGAAGGATGCTCAGGTAGCCGGTCCCCGCGAGGCGGCCCGTATTGAGCATGAGCTGAAAGTTGCGGAGCACCGCGGGGGGCCGGTCGCTGGGCGCGAGGATGCGGTCCACGAAATCCGGGCCGGGCAGGTGCAGCGATCCGCGCGGAATGCCCTTGCACTCGTACGTGAGCAGGGACTTTTCTTCGGGGCCGAGAAGTTCGAGGATGGATGGCATGGGTCAGCTCCGGCCGCGCGCGGCACGCAGCGGGGCACACAGCGCGCGGGTGCTCTGCGGGGATGACATGGTAACTGGGCGGCGAGGGGAACGGTTCCGGCGCTGCCGGATCAATCTTCGCGTTCATCCGCCGACTTGGACAGTTCCAGCGCAGCTTCGTTGGGGTCTTCGAGCGATCGCTGCATGAGGCGCCCGACCTTGAACTTCACAATCCGCTTGGCGGGGACCTCCACCCGCTGCAGCGTCTTGGGGTTCTGCGCGGTCCGCGAGCGGCGTTCCTTGATCTCAAAGACGCCGAAATCCCTGAACTCGAGGCGATTCCCCTTCCCCAGCTCCAGAATGACCTGATCGAGGAACTGCTGAACCGTCTTCTTGACGACGACCCGCCGCTGGTCGGTCGCCTGGGCGATGCGGTCAATGAGTTCCTTCTTCGTGATAGTCGCCATGAACATGGCTCCGAGCGCACACCGCTTGAGGCGGCGCACCCGGGCGCAGAGACCCCGGAAGTGGTGTCGGGGTGGGCGGCCCGGAATACACCACGCCAAATCGCCCAGCTTACCAGGCTGGACGGAGCGCCGGACCGAGTATGCCATTGTTCCAAGTGCGGGTCAATGATCGAGTTGTGATCGTTTTGGTTCCCGAACGCAACCCGGAACCGACGTTCAGACGAAGCGTTTTCCGAGAAAGAAAGGGGAGGGAAGCAGCGGCAGGCTGGTTACTGCTCCCAGCGTTCGAAACGAATCGGCCGCTCTCTGGGTGGCTGGGGCACGGGCCACATGAACTCTGCTCGAACGGGGAGTTGAGATCGGGTCGCGACGTTGTGGTCGCGGCGGGCGAACTCGAACCGCTCGTTCAGCGGCGGCAGAGGATGCTCCGTTCGGGCGCGGATGAGTTCGGCAGGGAAGCCGGCGAGGGCTGTCTCCCGTCCGGAAGCGAGGCCGGGCTGCGCCGGAGGAGGAGCCGCCTGCGGACGAGGTTCCGGTTGTGCCTGAGGAAGACTCGAGCACCCGGCAAACGCCGCAAGCAAGGGAAGGGAAGCCGCGGCCGCGCGGAGCGGCTGCGCGATCGCCGGCATCGACCCGCTGCAGCGGCGTTCACATCTTCCCATGCCTGAAGTGTGCCGCGCGGGGGAGGGGATTCAAGCAAAGGGTCGATGAGATGACACCGGGTCCGGTAATCGCGGTGCCTCTGCGCGTGCGGTGAGGGTGACGCATGAAACATGAAAAAAGAGGCGGCTCGGGCCGCCTCTTTTTTGTTCCGGAGTTCGCCGGGATGGTGGCTACTGCGGGGCCTTTTCGCCGGGCTGCGTCGCGGGCGGCTGGGTGTTCGCCGGGTTGACATTCGAAAGCGACTGCTGCGTGGTGGGTGTGATGGTCTTGACGTTGCCGCCCGGGAACTGACCCGGCGCGATCTGCACGAGGCCGTGGAAGGTGAAGTGGACGTACTTCTCCTTGGGCAGGTCGGTTTCGACTTCGATCGTTCCGGTGAAGGGACCGTTGAAGGAGCCGGGGTTGCCGGAGAGCACGACTTTCCAGCCCTTCTTGCCGTCGGCTTCGAACGGCTCGGCGGTGACCTTCACCTGCTCGCGCTGAAGCGTCACGATGTCGATGATCTTGGGTTCACCGATGAGGTTGAATGCCTGCCCGGACTTGGAAGTGAGCGTGACTTCGGTCGAGAAATCCTGGTTGATGACGACGGCGCCGGCGGACATGTACGTGGGCGTGACCTCGATGTCGCCGCTGATCATGCCGTACATCTGGATGTTGTGGTAGGTCTCGACCGGCTCGGAGGAGGGGTTGGAACGGGCCAGCGTGACGACATCGAACTTCTGGTTGAACTGTCCGGTGGGGACTTCGTCCGTGAGAGAGATCTCGACGATCTTCTGGCCGGGGTAGTTCGGATCGGCGGACGGAATCGGCGAATCGACGACCTTGAACGCCAATCCACGGCCCTTGAACAGGACGTCCTTCACCTGCACATCCTTGTCGAGTGAGGTGACGGTGAGGCGCAACTGCGGACGATCACCCGCCTTGATGTTGCCGAAGGAAAGCGAGGGCGGCATGACCTTGATCAGGGGCCAGACGTCCGCGGTGATCTTGAGGCTGAAGCTCGGGCGCGAAGGATCATTGCATACGACAGTGATGTCCTTCGCCTGAACGCCGCTGCGGCCCTTCGGGTCGTACGTGACCTGGATTTCACCGCTCTCGCCCGGTTCGAACTGCGGCTTGCTCGGCTTGGCCGCGGTGCATCCGCAGGACGACTGGACATTCGAGATCACGAGGGGGGCCTTGCCTTCATTGCGGAACTTGAAGGCGAAGTTCACTTTCTCATCGCTGATGAGTTTGCCGAAGTCGTGGCTCTCGACTTCAAAGACGATCTTCGGACCGTTGGCGATCTGCGCGGGGGTCGCCGCGGGAGGCGTGGCGGTCGGAGGGGCGGTCCCGGGCTGCGGAGGCGTGGTTCCGGTGACCGGATTGGGCACGGGCGTCGGAGTCGCGGAAGGCGCCTGCGTCCCTGTGGCGGGATGCGTGCCGGTGGGCGAGGAGGCCTGATCGGCTGCATTCGTGCTGACGGCGGGTGAAGTCTGCGCTGTGCTCGTGGACGCCGCCGGTTGGACATTGGGCGACGACGACGAGGACTGCTGATCGCAGCCGACGGCGAAGGTGAGAACGCCCCAGCTCAGCAGCACGGCGGCGGCCGAGGCAAAACCCGGCCGGCGCGTCCCATTCACACTCGAATCCCGAGATACACGCTTGTTCATGGACGAATCCCCGTAACGGTGCCGATACGCCGAAGGCGGCTCTCGAGGCGCCGGCAAGACCAAACGAACCCGGATCAGTCACCCACCCGATCACCGCTCCTGCGGCCGGAAGGATAGCACATATCGGTCGTTTCTCAGCCCCCGGAAAGCGGGGCAGCGAAATGAACGGACATCGAACACCGCGAACCATGCAGCTTCGGCGTCCGGTCCATTTTTTGGCTCCGGAACGGCCGTAGCGGCAAGCCTGTCGAAGGCTCCATCCGCGGCAGGAGACTTCTACCCGGAAGGCGCGCGGGTGTTGCAGCGGCTCGGCGACCGGGCGGGAAAGCGTATGGAAACGCCAGGCGATGCGCGGCCCAGCTCCGCGGGGCGGGACAGCTCGCCGGTTGGCTTACGACCGAGGGCGATATGTGGACGTAGGATGCCCGCGTGCCCCTGTAGCTCAGCTGGATAGAGCAGCGCTTTCCTAAAGCGCAGGTCGCGCGTTCGAATCGCGCCGGGGGTGTTGCGAAGGGAGATATCCGCGATCTGCCCCGGATTCGAGGCGGCGAATTGAGTCCGGGTCGCAGGCGACGACGTTCCAGCCGTAAAGGCGGAAGACGACTCCGCGAAGTTCCACGCCGTCACCGGCGAAGGGCACGAACGCCGCACTCAGGGGCTGGCGATCAGGTCCGACGAGCAGGAACAACTCGTGCGCGTCATCCGGCAGTCGCGCGGCGAGCAGCGGTGGAATACCGCCGGCCAGGCACAGCGCGGCACATGCCCGGTGCGGCTTGCCTTCGCCGGGCTTCATCGCGCCGAGGAAGCACTTCGGGTCGATGATCTGGCCGCGAATCGCCGTCGTGACCGGCGGGTGCGGAGGCGGCGACAGGAGCGGGTCGTCGTGGAGATGGGCGCCCGGCTCATCCAAAGCGACGATTGCGTCGTCGCCCGGCGCCAGCTCGATCAGCGCGTAGCCTTCGCGCTGCATGATGGTGCCGCGCAAGCGAACGCCGCGATGAGCGAACGGCTCGCAGCGTCGCCGGGCGCCCAGCTTGCCCGATTCGGTGATGAGGCAGGCGCGATCGGGGTTCCGCAGCACATGGCCCGGCGCAAGACGGATCATGGGAAAGGGATCGACCGTGAGGATGCCCTCGAACGACTGGACATTCGCCGCGTCCCACGATCCGGCGCCGGGATCGCGCTGATACAAGGGGAGCACGGATCCGGCGATCGCACAGGCGAACAGGAGGGCGACGCAGATGCGTCGCATGAAGCGGGACACACCGGCGGGCGGGGGAAGATAGCCGACGAAGAACTCCTCTCGGCGCGAGTCGCGGCTGGGCAGCGGGGCGCTCATGCGTGCAGCTCACCGATCACGGCAGGCTCGACGGGCGTGCCGGGCGGGAAGGGGCGCGGATCGACGAAGATGCGTCGGGCCTCGATGCGCACGCGATACGTGGGAATCTTCTCAGTGAAGGGCGGCGGTGAGGAGCCGGAGGCCGGCAGGTACTGGTATCCGTGCCAGGGACAGGTGATACAGCCGTCGATGATCCGGCCTTCACCGAGCGGGCCGCCCTGGTGCGCGCACAGATTTGCGACGGCCGAGATGGCGTTGCCGTGCCGGAAGACGGCGATGCGCTCGCCGGCGTGTGCCGCATCGCAGACGATTTTTGCGCGTCCGGGCGCGATGTCATCCACAAGTCCGGCGTCGAGCCAGCGGTCGGGGGAATCGGCGTTCACGGCAGCGGGACGGCGATCGCGACTGAACTCGCGCAGGCCGGCGGCGAGGTGAAGCCCGCTGACGAGCAGCGCGCCGAGAAACAGGGCTGCGGCGTACACGGGAGTTTTTTCCAGTTGCAGCGCTCCGAGGGCCACGTGCAGCAGAAGAGCGGCGTACGCGACATACACCAGCATGTGGAGCGACTTCCAGGCTCGCGGCGAGAGGTTCTTCAGCCAGAAGTCGTGGCTCGTGGCGGCCATGAAGAAGAGAATGACAAGCGCTGCCACGCCGAAGATTTCGAAGGGAAAGAGCAGGAATGAGCCGTAGTGCGGGTTCGACACCAGCACGGACACGAGGGGATGCATCACGCCGAAGCCGTGGTACCAGGCGACGACGAGCACGGCGTGCAGCGCGCTGGTGATGAAGGTCGCGACGCCCAGATGGCGGCGGTTGTAGAGCAGCGGAGCGAAGCGCGTGTCGAGACGCGCCAGAGGGCCGATGCACAGCACCACGTGCAGCATGATGATCGCGCACGTGCCCAGCGCGCGGATCGCGATGATGGCATCAGAAAGTTCGCGAGGCGGCCGATACGCAAGCCTGGACACGGAATAGAACAGCAGGAGATAGATCAGGATGCACGCGAGCATCACGGCGTCGTAGCGCTTCTTGTTCGCGTTCCATGCAACGGCCCTGTACGAGACGCTCATGCGGCGCCTCTTCGCTCGTGTGCGGACGTCGCGGGATCCGGCGCCCCCGGTGCGCGGAGGCGCGGTGCGTTTTCCGTCCGGTCATCGCCGGCGGCGGCGCCCGGCGGGGGAGCGTTGCCGGATTGAGGCGTCGGCTGCGGAGCGGGCGCGGCGGGCCAGCCGCCGATCTGTTCCGGCGTGGGGTGGTCGGGACGAAAGGCAATGGCCGCGGCCAGGGCGAAGCCCGTGATCGGGGTGATGGCGACCCACATCAGGAGATGCCGCGTCCGCTGTGATCGAGTCATGATTCACGCTCCGCGCTGGTGACCGGAGCGGAGCGAAGGGCGCGCAACCACATGACGAGGAGCAGCGGCCAGAGGGCGGCGCTTGCCGGGAGCAGGAGGAGTTTGAAGCCCAGAGGCGCACCGCGAGCCACGGGGTCGATGCGCTGCGCCCCGCGCGCGGCAAAGGCCACGGCAAAGATCGCCCCCAGTGCGGCGTACAGCCCGAGCGCGGCAAGCATGGTGTTGGCAATAGCCATGGAGCAGACGCCGGAACGAGAGTGCCCGGGGCGGGGTTACGATAGCTTGTCGGGGCATGGCGAGGCGCTTGTCAGGGGGATGGGGAGCCGGTAACCTTCCGGCCCGCGGGCGGTAAGAAGGCCCGTGGGGCGGGGGACGCGAGTCATCAAAGATGGTTCAGGCGACGACCACCAAAGGCTCGGCTGCTGGTTCATCGTCCGCAAAGGCGGAGGGCAGGGTCGCGGCTGCGTCGGCAGCCGGATCGGCGATCGAAGCGGCGGGTCTGACGCGGATGTACGGCGACTTCTACGCCGTGCGCGACATCACGTTCACGATACCCCGCGGACAACTGGTTGCCTTCCTCGGTCCCAACGGTGCGGGGAAGAGCACGACCATGAAGCTGCTCACGGGCGCGCTGGCGCCGACGTCCGGGCGCGCGAGCATCTGCGGGATCGACGTGCAGAAGGATCGGCTGCACGCGGCGGAGAAGATCGGGTACCTGCCGGAGAATGGTCCGCTCTACCCGGACATGACGCCGCGGTCGCTGCTGGAGTTCTACGGACGGGCGCGCGGGGTTCCGGCGGAGAAGCTTCGGCAGCGGGTGGAGTACGTGGTGGAAGAGTGTCGGCTCGGGGAGGTGATCGGCAAGCCGATTTCGAAACTGAGCAAGGGGTTCCGTCAGCGCGTGGGGATGGCCAACGCGCTGATTCATGACCCGGACGTGCTCATTCTGGACGAGCCGACGGCGGGTCTGGACCCGAACCAGGTGGAGCATGTGCGCGAGCTGCTGCGCTCGCTGGCGCGCACCAAGACGATCATGCTCAGCACGCACATCCTCCGCGAGGTGAAGTCGGTGGCGGAGCGCGTGCTCTTCGTGCATCAGGGGAGGCTGGTGCATGACGGGCCGGTCAGCTCGCTGGGGAGCGATGAATCGGCGATGGAGCAGAAGTTCCACGAGCTGACGGGTGAGCGGCCGTGATTCATACGGCCAGGGCATGAGCACAGGATTGAGCGGCATGAAGCGGCACGTGATCTTGGCGATTCTGAGGCGCGAGCTGATCTCGTACTTCTCAAGCCCCACGGGGTACGTGTTCATCACGATCTTCATTTTTCTGTCGGCGTTTGCGGCGTTCTGGCTTCCGGGCTTCTTCGATCGCAACTTGGCGAACCTGGACCAGCTCAATGCATGGTTCCCGGGTCTGCTGCTCTTCATCGTGCCGGCGATCACGATGGGCGCGTGGGCGGAGGAGCGCAAGCAGGGCACGGAGGAACTGCTGCTCACGCTTCCCGCGCGCGACTGGGAGCTGGTCCTCGGCAAGTACCTGGCCTGCCTCGCGGTCTACACGGCGTGTCTGGTGTTTTCGTTCAGTCACGTGCTGGTGCTGATGTATCTGGGCAAGCCGGACGTGGGCGTGCTGCTGGCGAACTACCTCGGCCACTTCCTCGCGGGGGCCGGGCTGATCGCGGTGGGCATGGTCGGCAGCGCATTGACGGCGAACCTGACCGTGGCGTTCATCATCGGCGCGCTGCTGTGCGGCGCGGTGGTGGGCGTCGGGGTGCTCGAACGGATCGGCGGAAGCGGGCTGGAGTGGCTGGGTCGGACCGCGGAAGTGCTCGCGCTGCCCAATCGTTTCGAGGACTTCGGGCGTGGCGTCGTGAGCATCGAGAACGTGGCGTATTTCGTAGCGCTGGCGGTGATCGGGCTTTCGGTGAACGTTTTTCTGGTGGGGCGCCGTCACTGGACGGGTTCAAAGGATTCCGGGGTGAGAGTGGGGCTGGGGGGTGTGCGTCTGGCGGCGTTCCTGGTGGCCGGGGCGTGCCTGGTCGTGCTGCTGGGGCGCACCGCGGTTCGAGCGGACGTGACGGCCGAGCGGCTCTGGAGCCTCTCCGCCGAGACGCGCGAACTGGTCCGCGGCATTTCGCCGGATCGGCCGGTGCTGATCACGGCGTATCTCTCAAGGGATGTTCCCGGAACCTATGTGCAGACCCGGGAGACGCTGGTGGGACTGCTGCGCGAGCTGGACCAGGTGGGGGGCGGGCGCGTGGCGGTGAAGATCGTCGAAACGGAGAAGTATTCGGATGCGGCGCGCGAAGCCGAGAGGAACTTCGGCATCAAGCCGCGAACGCTCATGCCGGCCCCGGACGACGCGGACCAGCGGCAACGGGATGTGTTTCTGGGCGTGGCCTTTGCCTGCGGTGCGGAAGAGACGGTGATCCCGTTCATGAGCAAGGGGCTGCCCATCGAATACGAGCTGGCGCGGTCCATCCGCGCCGTGTCGCAGACGGAGCGCAAGAAGGTCGGCATTCTCGAGACGGACGCGAACCTCTTCGGTGCCTTCGACTTCCAGTCGTTCTCGTCGAGGCCGGACTGGCCGATCGTCGGCGAGCTGCGGAAGCAGTACGAGGTGGTGCAGGTGCCGCGCACGCCGGGCGATTCCGGGCCGAACGATGAGAGCGGCGAGCAGATTCCGGCGGACATCGACGTGCTCATCGTGGCGCAGCCGAGCACGCTCGTGGACGATGAGCTGGCGCGGGTGCTGGATTATGTGCGCTCGGGCCGGCCGGCGCTGATCCTCGAGGATCCGCTGCCGCTGATGAACCCGAACATCGCGACGAGCGAGGAACGGGACGCGGGTCGGAACCCGTTCGATCGCTCGCCGGCGGACACGCGTCCGAAGGCGAATCTCGCGCCGCTCTTCGATCTGCTGGGGATGGATGCGAATGCGCAGCGTGTCGTGTGGGATGCGTACAACCCGCGGCCGCAGCTCGCCGACCTTCCGAGGGAGTTCGTTTTCGTGAGCCGGCATTCGGGCGCGGGGACGATCAACGACAACGATCCGATCACGAGCGGTCTGCAGGAGGTGGCGGTGCTGGCGGGCGGCGAGCTGCGTCCGCGGGAAGGAGCGAAGCCCAAGGTGACGCCGCTGCTTCGCACAAGCGGGCTTTCGGGCTACACGAACTACAGCGAGATGCTGGAGCGGAACTTCTTCGGGGTCGGAGGGTTGAACCCCCGGCGCCGGCAGATGCAGGTGAGCGGGGGAGGGCTGGTGCTCGCGGTGCGCGTGACGGGGGGCGGAAGCAGCGCGGCGGGCGCGGCGGACGCGGGCGCGGGCCCGGTCCCCGGCGAAGCGCCGCTGAACGTCGTCTTCGTCGCGGACCTGGACATGATTTCGCCCATGTTCTTCAGCCTGCGCGAGGAAGGCTTCAGGGACATGGAGTTCGACAACGTGACATTCGTGCTCAATGCGGTCGATGTGCTTGCCGGCGATGCTTCGCTGCTTGAGCTGCGCAAGCGCCGGCCGATGCATCGCACCCTCACGCGCCTGGATGAGACAAGAATCCGCGAGCAGCAGGAGTCGCTGGCCGCGGTCGAGGCGGCCAACGCCCGCGCCGAAGAGGAGCTGGCCAAGGCACGGGACCGCATGCAGGCCAGGATCACGGAGATCGAGCAGCGGTCGGACCTCGACGAGACGACGCGCCGGATCATGATCCAATCGGTGCGGAACACCGAGCAGCAGCGCTTCGACGCGCAGACCGCGGCCATCGAGGACGCCAAGCAGAGCGAGATCAACGAGGCCGGGGCGCGGGCGCGGCGCGACATCGAGAGCGTTCAGATGCGGATACGTCTCGCGGCCGTGATTCTGCCCCCGATCCCGGCATTCCTGCTCGGTTGCGCCGTGTTCGCGAACCGCCGCGCCAAGGAGAAGCTCGGCGTCGCGAAGGAGCGGCTGGAGGCGGGCCGCTGAGAAGCGCGGAGAGACAGTTCCAGCATGCCAGCGTCTGAGAATCGGACATGAACGACACGATGAAAACTCTGGTGGCGGTCGGCGCTGCCGCGGTCATGGCGGGGCTTGTGTGGGCGACCAGACCCACTCCCCCGGCCGACGCCCGGTTCGCCGACCAGGGAGAGGTCTTCTATCCCGAGTTCACGGATCCGACCCGGGCGCACACGCTCGAGGTGATCGGTTTCGACGAGGACACCGCGACCTTCAACGCCTTCAGCGTCTCCTGGGACGGCTCGCGATGGGTGATTCCCTCGCATTTCAACTATCCGGCCGACGCCGAGCAGAAGATGGCGGAAGCGGCGTCGGCGTTCATCGGGCTGCGGAAGGAGCAGCTCGTGTCCGACGCGGCCGCGGATCACGCGGCCCTGGGCGTGGTGGCGCCGGATGACGACGCTGCGCCGATGACCGGGCGAGGAACGCGCATCACCATCAAGGATGAACACGGCGCCGTACTGAGCGATTTGATCATCGGTTCACAGCCGAAAGTCGCCGGCGAGGGCGGGCCGCGGCGGTACGTGCGCGTGCCCGGCAAGAATCGGGTCTACGAAACCGGCTTCAACCCCACGTTCTCCACGTCGTTCTCCGACTGGGTCGAGACCGACCTGCTGAAGCTCGGCGGCGAGCAGGTGGAGCGGCTGTTCATCGATCGCTACCAGGTGGACGAAACGAAAGGGATCAAGACGGAAGGCGAGACCATCGAGCTTCGCAGGACGAAGCAGACTCCCGGGCAGACAACGGCGGGTCCGACGTGGACGCTCGACGCGAACCCGGGCGGTCCGCCGGGAGAGTGGGAGGAGCTGGAAAGCTACAAGGTGGAGGAGATCGTCAGCACGCTGCGGTCGCTGCGGCTGATCGGTGTTCGGCCCAAGCCCCAGAAGCTCGCGGACTTCTTCGCGGGCAAGACCGCTCAGCTCGCGCTGGATCAACTGGATCAACTGCAACTTCAGTCGCGCGGCTTCTTTGTCACGCCCAATGGACGGTTCGTCGCCAATGAAGGTGAGCTTCTGGCCGCGACCGGCGACGGTGTTGTGTACACGCTGTATTTCGGGGAGGTGGTGGTCGGACAGGGGGCGGCGCTGAGCGCCGGGACGGACCAGGCGAGCGAGGGGAGCGCTGAGTCCGCTTCCGACGAAACGGGGGCGAAAGGGGAGGAGGGACGCTATGTCTTTGTCACGGCGGTGTTCGACGAGTCGCTCATCCCGCCGGTGGAGAAGCCGGCGGAGCTGATCGAAGCGGAGCAGGCGGAGTCCAAGCCCGAAGCGTCCAACGAAGGCGTCGGAGGGGCGGCGGCGCCCGATCCCGCCGCGGATGCGAAGAAGGCGGCGCTCGATGCTCTTCGCACCAAGTATGAAGCCGATGTGAAGGCTCGAGATGAGAAGATAGCGAAGGGCAAGAAACGGGCGGCCGATCTCGCGGCGCGGTTCTCGCCGTGGTACTACGTGGTGTCCGCGGAGAGCGTGGCCAAGCTTCGTCCGGTGCGCGGCGACCTGATCAAGGTGAAGGAGCGACCCGCCGGGGCGCAGGGCGAGTCCGGCGCCGGGCCTCAGGCGCCTCTCTCCGTCCCGAGTCAACCGGCGTCGGGCAGCGAGCCGTCGCAGCAGACAGCGCCGGAAACTCCGCCGGGCGACGCGGGCGACGAGGGCGAGGCTCCGTCCGAAGCGGAAGAGCCGAAGCAGCCGGCGACGAACCCCGAGCAGGATGCTCCGCAGGCGCGGGCCGGATAGCCTGATGAGCGGACCGCGAACGGCGCCGGCGCCGTCGGTCCGCACCGGAATTCCCTGGTGAGGAAGAACACCGCGAAGCGACGAGCAGGCCAACCTCGTTCCGGCGAGCGTGCGAAGGCGGGCACGTGGTTGCGCGTGCGCCGGATCGGCGCGGCAGTGGTCATCGGTCTCGGGCTGCTGCTGCTGGTGGTGACCCAGAGCGGCGTGCTGCGCTACGCCGTGCTGCCGCGGCTGGAGGCGATGCTCAACTGCGAGGCGAGAAGCGGGCGGGTGACGCTGACGGCGACGGGGAAGCTGCGCATCAGGAACCTTCGTCTGGGGATCGAGGGGATCCGGGGCGAGGCGCGCTGGTTCCTGGACGCGGATCGCCTGGACATCGAACCCGAGTGGTCGGCCTTCTTCACGGGCGGGCACTTCGTTCGTCGGCTCGATCTCATGCGCCCGACGTTTCGGCTCAGCCAGAGCCAGGACATGGCGTTGAACGTGCAGGCGCTGCAGCCGAGCGGCGGGGGAGACATGCGGCAACTGCCCGGGGTGCGGATCCGCGACGGCGTGCTCGAGTTCGGTGAGCACTGGCCGGACGGGCGCTACGAGGTGCTGGCGCGCATCTCGGCGGCGGGGGGAATCTCCCCGAGCAGCGACGACCCGCTCGTGTACGACGTTCGCATGGATGAGCACGATGCGGGCGGGATGGGACTGAGCGTGCGCGGACACATCGATCTGCGGAGGGTTTCGGGCGAGGTCAAGCTGAATGACGTGGACCTTGCCGAATGGAGCCTCAAGACCGCGCCTTCGCGCATCCAGCCGCTGTGGGAGCAGATGCGTCTCAACGGACTGGTGCGTGAAGCGACGATGAAGTTCGATCAGGAAAACGGGCCTTCGGTGGAGTTCGCACTGGAGAAGGTGGACATGAACATCCCCGTGGCCAGCCCGCGCGCCGCCGGGGAATCCGACAGGGCGCACGAGCTGCTGTCGATGCGCGACGTGAGCGGCTCGATCGTTCTGAGCCGGGAGGGGCTGCGCGCTTCGCTCGACGGTCTGATCGAAGACCTGCGCTGCGCGGTGAATCTGCAGATGGCGAGTCTGTCGCCGCAGTCGGCGCTGCGATGCGAGATTCGCGCGCAGGGGTTCAAAGTTGCCGAGCGGCCGCAGCTGCTGCCCTTCGCGCCGCCTGTCGTGCACCGGCTCTTCGCCCGGTTCTCCAGTCCGACGGCCGAGGTGAACGGGCTGGTGTCGCTGGAGCGCGGCCCGCCCGACGCCTCGGGCAGACCAGGCGAGCTTCGAGCCGCGGGGAAACTGGAGTTCCGCAACGGGCGGGCCGAGTACGAGAAGTTCCGCTACCCGATCACAGGGCTGGGCGGCACCGTGACGTTCGACGACAAGCGTGTGGAGCTGCTCAACATCACCGGGAAAGGTCCGACGGGCGCGAAGCTGCTCGCCACCGGCACGATCTCGCCGCCGACGGACGGCGCCGCGGTGAAGATCGACGTGACCGTCGTAGATGCGCCGCTCGATCAGCACTTTCGCGATGCGCTGCCGCCGCACCGGCAGGCGATCTTCCGGGAGCTGTTCAGCGAGGAGCACTATGCGCGTCTGCGGAGCGAAGGGCTGGTGCTGAGCAGCGCGGATCGCCCGGAACTGGAAGCGCGGCGAAGCGCTCTTGAAGCCGACCTGGCGCGCGCGGAGTCCTCCGCCCTTGCAGAGGAATCCGAGCGGCTTCGCACGGAGCTGGCTCGAATCGACCGACGGCTGGCCGCGCCCGTCTTCGAAATGGGCGGCGTCGTCGACATGGACATCTCGGTGCAGCGCGAACAGGGCGAAGGCACCGAGTACACAAGCCGGGTGGAGATGCGGATTGATCGGGGCGGGCTGCTGGTTCGGGCGTTTCCGTATCCGGCGGTCGCCACGGAGTGCCGCGTGGTCATCACCGACGACCTGGCTGTGATCGAACCGGTCAGGCTGGCGGGTCTCAGCGGCGCGGAGGGCACGCTTGAAGGGCGCGTGGAGTACACGCCGGGACCCGGGGGGACGTACCACCCGCACATCGCGATCAAGGCGAGCGGAGTGCCGCCGGATGAATACCTGGCCTTCGCGCTTCCTGATCGGCGGAGCGCATCGGAGTTTTCGCCGGCCGGAGTGCTGCGCGCGCTTCGTCCCCTGGGTAGGGTCGATGTCTCCGCGACCATCGAGCGTGATGCGGAAGGCAGACTGGGGTACAGGGTCGATGCTCCTCTGGAGGGGCTGACGCTGCGTCCTCGCGGGCCGGAGGAACTCGACCATGCCGCGCGACTGGAACTCAGAGATGTCCGCGGCCGGTTGTCCATCGTTCACGGCAATGTGGCGCTGGAGAACCTCACGGGGAGCATCAGCCCCGTCACTTCCGACGGGGCGAAGAGCGAGAGCCATGCCGCATTTCGGGCCGACATTCATTCGGCCATGGGCGGGGATTCGGGGAGCGTCGGCGGCGCGGACGGCGCCTCGGTCGAAGCGCGGGCGGAGCTGAGCGGCGTTGATCTGGCGTGGCCGCTTGAAGATCTGGTTGGAGCGGTGGCGCCGGAACAAGGGCAGGCCGTGGCTGCGACGCGTTCCAGTCGATCGCCCGAGGGCATCAGCGACATGGCCTTGACGCTCCGCGTCGATCCTGCGCGAAAGGACCGCGCGGGGCTGTGGTACGAAGTCGGATTCACGCCGCGTTCGGAGGTCGCGTTCGACCTGTGGGAGTCGCGGGTGCGCGTGAACCACGCGCGGGGCGGGATCGCGATCACGCCGACGGAGCTGAAGTTCAGCGGGTTCGAGGCGGACGTGCGGGACGCGGACGAAGACGCGGCGGCCGCGCCCGTACGCGTTCGGATGGACGGCGGACTGGCGCTCGGCGATGGGGGCGTCGCGGGCAGGCCGGCGATACGACTGAACGCGGGGATCGAGGCCGGGCGATTCGAATCGAAGGTCGTGCGCGCGATGGCCGGCGCACTGTTTCCTTCGGGCGCTCCGGCCGCGAAATGGATGACCGAAGTGGATCTTCGAGGCGAGTTCGATGCCGCGGTACAGATCGACTGGCGCGAGCGGGCGGCGGGAGGCGAGGAAACGACGGCGACGAGCGACCCGGTGTACTCGGGGTGGGTCGAGCCGCGGTCGCTGACGATTCGCAGGCGCGGGCGCGAAGTTGCGGTTGATCGGTTGTCGGGTCGAATCCACGTCGAGCCGGGCGGCGGGCGGATCGAAGGTGTGCGTGCCGAGGCGGCGACATGGTCGCTGGACGTGGATGGAGCGTGGTCCGAGCGTGCTCCTCTTGTTGGCGATGCACCAGGGTTGAAGGCAAAGTTCACGCTGCAAGCGCAGGGGCTGTCCGATGAACTTCAGGCCGCGCTGCCCGCAGGAGTCGAGGACGCCCTGCGCGGAGTTTCGATGAAAATCGAGGGGCCGCTGGCCATCGAGGGGGGCGAGCTGGGGGTTGCGAGGCGAGACGAGGGCGGCACGGCCGTCGCGTTCACGGGCAGCATGCGCTTCGCGGTGCTGGCGATGGAGCCTGGGGTCTCGATCACGGATGCGGACGGCACCGCGTTCATCGCGTACGCGCGGCCTGCGGGCGCAACGGAGCCGGAAGTTCGCGTGGAGTTTGAAGCGAGTCGGTTCAAGCTCGCCGGGATCGCGATGACGGATGGGCGCGGCACGTTCGAGAGCGGCAAGCTTCCGGGCGTCTACGCCCTGCCCCAGTTCACCGCGCAGGCGCACGGCGGAGCATTTTCGGCGCGGGCGGCGGTCGGACCGGTGGCTGAAGGCAAGCGCTATGAAGTGGAGGCCTCCATGAGCCGCGTGGACTTTGCGTCCCTGCTCGCGGAGCTGATGACGAGCGGGGGGCAGGAGCCGGTGGCGGCGGGAGAGCGCGGGGTGCTGGACGGAGCGCTGTCGCTCAGCGGCATGATCGGAGATCCGTCCGCCCGGCGGGGAAGAGGGCTGATTCGCGTGCAGGACGGGCGCGTGGTGGACCTGCCGGGTGTGCTGCCGCTGCTGGAGTTGAGCAACCTGTCGCTGCCCAGCGCGGAGGGACTGAACTTCGCGTATGCGGATTATCACATACAGGGGAACGAGGTCGTGTTCGACGAGTTGAACCTGGAATCCGATTCACTGGTGATTCACGGCGCGGGTGTGATGACATGGCCGGACATGAAGCTGGACCTGCGCGTGGGCACGCGCGCGCGGGGGCGCATTCCGGTCATCAGCTCGGTGCTGGAGGGGGTGCGGGAAGAGCTGGTGACGACCGTGGTTGAAGGGACGGTCTATGATCCGCGCTTTCGCCTGGAGCAGTTCAGCGGGACGCGCCACCTGCTCGATACCATCATCGGGGGCCGTCGGGACGCGCGTGAGGAAGAGCCGCCCGCCGAGCGGGGCGACGGTGGAGGGGCATCCTGACCTTGGGAGCACGATGAGCGACATTCCATCCAAGACGACATCGCGCGGCGCTTCGCACGGCAGTTCCCCGCATGAAACCGCCGCCGGTATGACGATGGGTCAGCCGCGGCGCCGGCGCGTGGACGACCCCGACTTCGGGGCGAAGCTGGACGCGCTGGTCGCCGAATGCGGCGGTGATCCTGCATCGCTGGAGGGCAGGCTGGTGCGCGATCAGCTTCTGACGGCGCTCAAGCTGATCACGGACGGTCGCGACACCGGCGAGCTGAAGCTCATGACATCGGCCTTCAAGGAGCTGCGTTACGCCTACAGCGTCTTCGGGCAGTACGCATCCGCGGCCAAGATCAGCATCTTCGGTTCCGCGCGCACGCCGACGACGCACGCCGACTACAAGACCGCGGTCGAGTTCTCGCGCATGATGGCGGCGCGGGGATGGCTGGTGATCACGGGCGCGGGGGACGGGATCATGAAGGCGGGTCATGAGGGGCCTGGCGCGCAGTCCAGCTTCGGTCTGGCCATCCGGCTGCCCTTCGAGACCACCGCCAACAATGTGATCGCCGGCGATCAGAAGCTGATCAAATTCCGGTATTTCTTTACGCGCAAGCTCATGTTCGTGAGCCAGTGCGAAGCCGTGGCGGTGTTTCCTGGCGGGTTCGGCACGCACGACGAGCTGTTCGAATCACTCACGCTGGTGCAGACCGGCAAGGGGAGCATGGTGCCGATCGTGCTGCTGGAGGGCGCCGGCTCGAAATACTGGCACCACTGGGACCACTACGTTCGCACGGAGCTGCTCGACGGCGGGTTCATCAGCGCCGAGGACCTGAACCTGTACTACATCGCGCGCGACCCCGCCGATGCGGTCGAGCACGTGTGCCGCTTCTATCGGAACTACCACTCCTCGCGCTATGTCCGGGACGATCTGGTGATTCGCGTGCGGAGACCGCTGCAGGCCAGCGACGTGGAGCGTCTCAACGCCGAGTTCGGTTCTCTGGTGCGCGAGGGGCGCATCGTTCAGCGCGGGCCATATGAAGCGGAGGAAGAGTTCCTCGACCTGCCGCGCATCGCCTTCACCCACACCCGCCGCAACATCGGCCTGATCCGCAGGCTCATCGACCGGATCAACGACTTCGATCCCGAGGGAACCGGGAACTGAGACGGGTCAGGTTCGTCCGAAGAGAGTCTCCGGGGGAGATTCCGTGCGATTCGTTCTCCGACTGAATCGACTCGTGTTGCCGGCGATGTGCGTCGCGATGGCCGCCTGCGCGAGTTCGTCGCGGCTCGAAGACGAGCCGGCCAACGGGCCTGCGGCGCCCGGCGCCGTGCGTCCGCTCGTGCGCGGGCAGCGGCAGGGCCTTGAAGTGCACTGGTGGGTTGCCGCGGATGCGGATGGCGCGGTGGGTAGCGCGATCGCGCGAGCGGCTTCGCGCGGCATGGATGCGGCGGATGCCGCCCCCGCGATGGTCCGCGGCCTTTCCCCCGCCGCAGCCGATGCATGGAATCGCAACGGATTGCGCCTTGTTCCGATCCCGCTCGGCGCGGTCGATGCGCTGAGGAGCGAGCTGCCGGCGATCCGCACCAGTCAACGCGCGTGGATGGATTGGGGAACGGAGTGGTCGGAAGTGCTCCGCGGGCGCCGCATGAGCGGGCGCGATCCGGTGCTCGTGGACGGCGCGAGCATCCGCGTCGGTCCGGGGACGCTGCGGCTGCTGGCGCGCTGCTGGCCGCTGCCGGGCGAGCCGGACGCCGGTCCGAGGATGCAGGCATCGCTCGCGGTGCAGTTGCACGAGTTCGACGCGATGCGCGACGTCGATCCCTTCATGCCGCGCCCGGCGGAGGAGACTTGGAACGCCGTCGATCAGGGGCCGATCTTCGAGCACATGATGGCGGAGCTGATGCTGCGTCCGGGCTGGGCATACGTCGTTACGGCGGAGCAGCCGGGACGCGAATGGACCGTTCGCGCACCTCCCTCACCCGCGGCGGCAGCCGAGGATGCTCCGGTGGACGGCGCAATTCTCAGCGATGCGGACGCGGCCTCCGGCGCGAGCCATGCAGAGCCATTCGGACCGCCCGCGGCTGCGGTGCCGACGCTCGGCGAGGCGATGCTCACGGGTAGCGTGATGATCCCCGGCGGCACGGACGGGGCAGTGTTCGAGCGCGTGCCGGTGAAGGTCGTGCTCGTGATCGTGCCGCGGGTCAACGAGCGATTTCAGCTGCTTCCGTGAGCGGTCAAGAAGGTACCAGGCTGCACCTTGCAATCAGTAGGCGCGTTCGATCGATGCGCCGGGGTAATAGTGGCGGACGATCGCCTGGGCGCTCTTGCCCTGCCGGGCCATGCCCTCCGCGCCGTATTGGCACATGCCGACCCCATGCCCGAAGCCCCTCCCGACGATCGACACCAGGTTCCCGGTGATGCGAAGCTCCAAATCTCCGCTGAGCACACGGGCCGGCGCCGAGCGCGAGCCGCTCGATCCCGGGAGCGCGGGTTGCTGTCCGGCTGAAGCCGTGGGGGCCGCCGCTGCCGGAGAGGCGCCTGCGCCGGATTCCACGGCCGGAGGCGTGTTGCACGCCAAGCGGAGCTGCTCGGCGGACAGCACCCAGGATTTTCCAGCGGCGTCGAAGACGGCATACGCGGCCGGACGGCCGGCGTCGTTCAGCCGGTGGACGTCGATCCGTGAGAGCGATGCGATGCTGCGCACGGGGCTTCCGTTCTCGGCGCCCCAGGCGCGCAGCCTGCGCACCAGCTCATCGCGGTCGCGCGAGACCGTCCAGCGATGGCGGGGCGAGAAATCGCAGGGGCACGGTCGGACGTGTGCCTGTATGGGGGCTGCCAGATTGAACTCGAAGCCCGGCGTGGTGGGCCAGGTATCGCGCGCGGCGCCCGCGCGCCCGCCGCAGGTGCTGGAGTAGTAGGCCCGGAGGATCTGTCCGTTCCAGGTCAGGACGATGCCGCGGGTCTCTTCGACGGCGCGTCGGGCGATGCGGTGATCGGTCGCGCCGCCGTAGACCTGATCCTGCTCGGAGTTCTCGACGTCGAACCAGGAGCCGGTGCGCAGGCGTCGCTCGCGTTCGTGCAGGGCGTAGCTGCGGGCCGCGATCGCCTGCGCCTTGTAGGCCTCGAGCTTCCAGTCGCGCAGCAGCTCCTTGCTGATGACACCGGGGAGATAGGTTTCGATGGGCACGTGCTCGACCACGTCGAACGCGCCTGGGGATGCGGCAGCTCGCTGATCGGAGGGGTGCAGGCGGAGTTCGCCCGGGAAGCGCGAGCCGTTGACGACCAGCTCATGGCCGTCCGCGGAGGAAACGCGGAGCGGAGTGCCGTCGGCGCCGGTCCGGTCCACCCGCGTGGATACGCCCGACGCGTCGCGCACATACCATGCGTCCGCGCCCAGCGTGATGAATGCCGGCGTGCGAACGGAGAAATGACCGACTCGGATGTGCCGCGCGCCTCCGACCTCCAGCCGGGTCGCGTCGCGGAGAACCCGTACGCGCATGATCGGCTCGCCGGAGGCCGTCTGGAGTGTTTCATCCGCCGGGCTGCGGGCGGCCGGCTCGGCAGTGACGGCAGGCCCAGCGCCTTCGGCTTCGCGCGGGGCGGGGATCAGGGGTGAAACCGGGGTTTCGTCGGTCCTGTTGCGCGCCGCGGTTCCGTCGCGCATCATGACGCTGCACGCGGCGGTCACGAGCAGCGCGGCCACGACCGCGAGCGCGACGGCGAACTCCGGCGTGCTTCCGGCTCGCGCAAGTCCGGCGCGAAATGCGTTGCGTGGCTCACGATGCACGGCTCCATCATCGGGCATGCCGGGCCGATCTGTCGAATCGGCCCCGCGGCGCGTTGCGGGCGGGAAACAAAGCGACCCCGCGGCGCGGGGTCGGGTGGAAGACGTGTGCAGAATGCAGCGCGGGGAATCAGCGGCGGCGCTTCAGCGCGGCGATGCCTGACAGCATCACAAGCGACACGGCGCCGGGCGCAGGCACGTACCACTGACCTGCCCCGCCGCCGACCATGAAGTCGGTGTTGAAAGTGATGTCCACACCGGACTTGAAGATGCCGTCCATCATGCCGGCGAGGCCGTGATCGGGTGTGCCGTCAATGATGCCCGGTCCGTCCGTACCGGGGCGCATCGAGAGGTTCACTTCGGCGTAGGCGAGGATCACGCCGCCGGGGCCTGGGAATCGTTCGATCCACCTGCCGCCGCTGTTGCTGCCGGGAGAGGGATCGTCCGGGATCCAGCCGCCCATGGGTGGCGGGACGGCGACAAAGCTGGCGGCGAAGAGGTCGATGTTGTCGCCGACAGCCAATCCCCTGAGGGCGAGATTCATAATGGCGGTGTCCACACCGTTGTAGGTGAGCGTGGGGAGTCCGCCGGCCGTGCCTCCGATCATGGCGCCGACTTCGGGCTTGACGGAAGGGTTCATGTTGGCCGGGTTGTAGAGGAACTTCAGCGATGACCAGTCGTCATCGGTGAGGTAGCGGGTTTCGCCGGTGTAGGTGGAGCCCATCACCGTCGGCATCGCGGGCGGCGGCGCGCCGGGCAGCCCGAGAAAGGGCGCAGCGCCCATCGGCATGTAGTTGCGGCTGGGTATGAGGGCGGCGCCTTCATCGGGGTGGTGCATGCCGACGGCGTGCCCGAACTCATGCACGAGGACAGATTCAAGATCGATGGCGCCCGCGGGCGTGTCCCCGATCTTGTGCCCGTCGGTCCGGCCTTCGTTGAGCGTGCGGATCATGCGGCGAACCTTGGCCAGGCCGCCGTCGCCGAAGTGCGCGTGGAAGGAGTCATCCACGCGCACGCCCACTGCGCCCATCTGCGCCGACCAGCGGAACTCGGTGGATGTCGTGCCGTATCCGGTGGCGGTGGCGCCCAGAATTGCGCCGGCGTGGGCCGCGCCGCAGGAGGCGGTGAGCACGGCGGCGGACAAGACGGCTGAGGAAGGACGATTCATGGTGCATCTCCGTTGTCAATGGCTTCCGCGATGTGACGATTCATCGCTGACGCGCTTGGCGTTCGCCGCGTCAGGAAGCAAGCGACAACGGAGCACCGGACTCACGTTCGGTGCGCGGCAACCAATCGCCGACGGGCGGTTTGGCCTCGGGTCGGGCGGGTGCCGAGCCGGATGGGCTTCGGCGGTTCAGGCCGTGAGTTCGCGGAGCTTCAGGCCGTGCTCGGCAAGCTTGGCCTTGACCTCTTCCAGCGAGGTGGCTCCGAAGTTCTTGACGCCCAGCAGCTCGGCCTCGGTGCGGGCGGCGAGGTCGCCCAGCGTCTGAATTCCGAGCACTTGAAGCGCCTTGCGGGAGCGCACGGAAAGCCCCAGTTCGCTCGCGGGCTTGGCGAGGATGGCCTCCTTGCCCGATCCGCGGAGCTGATCGTAGACCTCCTTGCGGATGCGCCGGTGCTGCTCGTCAAGCCCCTGGCCGAGGCGCAGGCCCTTGGACGTGAGCATGGTGCGAATCTCGGCCAGCGACGCCTCGCCGAAGTTCTTGTACCCCATCAGTTCGGCTTCCGTCACGCGGAGCAGATCGCCGAGGGTGCGGATGTTCATCTTCTTGAGGCAGTTGCGGGCGCGGACGGAAAGCTCGAAGTCGGTGACCGGCGTATCGAGCAGGGCGTTGCGTTTGGCAACGTCGCGGTCCGCCTCTTCGTCCACGTACATGCCGCGCGAGGCCTGCACATCTTTCATGAAGAGTCGCGCGCGGAAGTGATTGGGATTGGTGTCGAGCACCTGGCGCAGGCACTTCTCGGCCTTGACATAGTCCGCGTTGTCCTCGTAGAGGACGGCAAGGTTCATCAGCGCGTTGATGGGTGCGGGCTGGCAGGAGCAGCAGCGCTCGTAGAGCGCGATGGCTTCCTGCTCTTCGCCGAGAAGGTCCAGCTCGTAGGCGAGCTTGAAAAGCGCCTCGGGGTTCATCGGGTCGGCGCCGACCGCCTTGCGATATTCCGCCACGGCCGCGGTGCGCTCGCCGCGGGCACGCGCCGCGTCGCCGGCCTGAATGTGCCTGGCCGCCGCCTGCGCATCGCCCTGCACGCCTCCGCCCACGCCGATGAGAATGTCCAGAGGATCCTTCGCCATTGCCGAGTGCTCCATGTCCCTACGGACAAGCTCCCCAAATAGGGGGCCGCGGTCCGTGGGGGAAGACTGTATGCGACCTGATCGCTTGGCTCAATTCCCGTCGGGGGGGGCGCGTCGGGAAATCAAAGCTCGTTCGACAGAGCGGCGGGACGGCCGACGGAGGACCCGCATTCCGGGCAGATGGACGGGGTGATCAGGCCGGCGAGGTCGAAGGAGCAGGTGGGGCAGCGCATCTCGGCCGGTTGCACCACCGCCTTGCTCCGCCAGGCGCCCGATCGGAACCGCCACAGCAGCAGGATTGCGAAGAGGATGATGTACGCGGCCGCGGCCATCCAAGGGCCAAGCGAACCCAGACCCGGCGCAAAGACCGCCAGGGACCATCCGCCGCCGATGATCACACCCCAGGAAATGATCGCGGTCATCACTCCCGGCCAGACGGTGTCTCCGGCTCCGCGCAGCGCCCCGACCAAAGTGATGCCGATGGCATCGAAGAGCTGGAAGATGGCCGCAAGGATCAGCAACTGACTTCCGATCCGGATCACGGCCTCGGTTTGTTCCGGGGTCCATTGGTTGTGGTCGCCGGAGGCGAAGAGTCGGATCATGGGTTCGCGGAAAAGCACGAAGCTCGCGGCGCACACTCCCATGTAGAGCATTGTCAGCTTGGTCGCGAGGCCGACGCGCTGGACGGCGAGGTCAAAGCGGCCCGAGCCGACGCACTTGCCGACGATCGCCGTGACGGCGATCGACATGCCGACGGCGGGCATGAACGAGAGGTGCATGTACTGGAGCGTGATCCATCCCGCGGCGTTGTGCTCGGTACCGAAGCGGGCGACGAGTCCGGCCATGAAGATCCACCAGCAGATCATCTCGTTGCCGAACATGAGGCCCGCGGGCCAGCCGATGCGCCAGATGTCGCGGATGCGATCGACGCTGGGGCGCCAGCTCGCCAAGGTGCGGAACTTCGTGCGGTATTTCGACGAGAGGAACACGCCCATGGGGATCGCGAACTCGACGAACCCGCCGATGACCGTTCCGACAGCGCTCCCGGCGACGCCCCACTCCGGGAACCCGTGCTTTCCGAAAACCAAAGCCCATGTGAAGTACCAGTTGACGAGATTGCCCGCGACGACGCCGGCCGCGACGACCAGGGGTCTGTGCATGCCGTAGAAGAACTGCGCGATCCCGCGCGCCCAGAGTGTGAGCACCATTCCGGCGATGAGGATTCGCGCATAGATCGTCTCAAGCTCGATCACGCGAGCGGATGGATGCTCGAGGTTCAGGCCGTCGCGCATGGCGGCGTAGACCTGCGGGAGGAAGATGCCGTAGGGCACGAGGATGACAAGCCACACGCCGAGTCCCATCCACATGCCGGCCCACGCATACGCAGGCCCGCGCTCGGGCCTTCCCGCGCCGAAGTTCTGCGAAACGTACGTGTTCACGACGCCGAGCAGACCCATCATCACGGACACGGGGAACCATGCCGCGATGCCTCCGTTGCCGGCCGCGGCCAGCTCCTCCGGTCCGAGGCGCGAGCAGTAGTACTTGTCCACGAACTGCATGAGCGTGTAGGACAGCATCGTCGCCATCGTGGGGGTGGCGATGGCGAGCATCTCTGCCAGCGGGCCTCGCTCCCGCGAGGCCCGAGGAATCCGTGAAGTGGTCGAGCGTGTCATGGGAAGCGGTGTCGAGGGCGGCCAGTGTAGGCGGGCATGCGGGCGCGCATGGGACGTCGCGCGACGCTTGCGGGAGGCTGCTAGCATCTGGTCATGCGCAGCACCCGTTCGCAAGCTTCCCAGCCCGCATCAGCCGCCCTGGAGGCGGAATCGGCGGTTGCCCACACCGAGGCGGGAGATCGACCGGCGGGACGCGAGTCTGCGCTGAAACCCGAGCAATGGGCGGGTGCGGTCGAGGCGGTTCTACTTTCGGCGGACAAGCCGCTCAGTGCGGCGCGGCTGGCGGAAGTCGTCGGTGTTTCGGGGGCGCCGGGGACCGCCGGGGAGGCGAGCGCCAACTCCGCCGCGCGGACGGTCCGTCAGATCATCGAGGCGCTCAACGCCCAGTATGAGCAGACGGGACGCTCTTTCCGCATCGAAGCGGTCGCGGGCGGCTATCGCGTGATGATGCTTCCCCAGTATGGACCCGTCATCGCTGCATTTCAGGGCGCGCGCCAGAGCCAGAAGCTGTCGAGGGCGGGACTTGAGACGCTCGCCATCATCGCCTACCGCCAGCCCATCACCCGCGCGGACATCGAGACGATCCGCGGTGTTTCCTGCGGCGAGGTGCTCCGCACGCTGCTGGAGGCGCATCTGGTCACCATCACGGGCCGGGCGGAGGAGCTTGGCAGGCCGATGCTGTACGGAACTACGCGGCACTTCCTTGAAGTGTTCGGTCTGTCGTCGATCAAGGACCTGCCGAGCATCGCAGAACTTCCGGCGCCGGTAGACGTCCCACCGCAGCGGAGCGGCGCGGTGGCTGCATCCGGCGAGGTGCGTGCGCCGGAGGCGTGACTGCGCCGGTGTCCGCAGCGGACGTTCGGGCATGAATGGGAGTTGAACGTGAAAGCGATGAAGCTGATGGCGGCTGCTGGGGTGTTCGTCGTGTTTGCCGCGGGCGCGCCCGGGTGCGCGGATGCGGGGTACCAGCTGCGGGGCCGGGTGGTGCAGGGCGAGACGAGCTTTGTCAGCGTGGTGGACGCGGATGATCCGCGGCTGGAGGGGATGCCGGTGCCCAATGCGTCGCTGCACCTTCAGATGGATCCGGGGAACATCAAGCGCGAGACCATCGCCCGCGCGGTGAGCGGGGCGGACGGGAGCTTTGCGATCGATGTGGACCGCTTCGGCGCCGGGTGGGTCGAGTATGACGTGGGCCTGTTCGTGCGCAAGAGCGGGTTCGATCCGGCCATGGCGCCGTTCCGGCTGCCGCCGGAGTCCCGGCGCGTGCTGGTGGTGCTCAGCCCCGGCCGCGACCACGATCTGGGCGAAGAAGCCCGTTCGATCGACCAGTTGCAGGAGGATGCCGAGCGGCTGATGCGATAGCCGGTGAGGGGGAGGCGGGCGGCGGCATCCGCGGGAACCGTCTGGGCGTACAGTCTCGGGCATGCACGGCGCGCCCGGAGCGGATTCGTCGCACGTCACTCGGGGGAAGCGGCGGTATCACTTTCATCTGCCGGGCGTGATCTTCGTGCTCATCGCCCTGCTGCTTGGCCTCGGCGCCATCAACTCGCAGAACAACATGCTGTTCCTGCTCTTCGGGCTTGCGCTCGCGGCACTGCTCGTCGCGGGGGTGCTCAGCGGCGCCACGCTGCTGAAACTCCGTGCCCAGCGCGCGGTGTACGGACTCGTCGGGTCCGCCGGAAACCGCCTGGCCCCGGCGGCGGGAGACCTGTTGACGATTCAGTATCGCCTCGCGAACAGGTCCCGGTTCATCCCGGCGTTCGCGCTGACGCTGACGGAGCTTGCGCGCGCCGGGCACGGCAGGCGCCGGCACGGCTGGACCGAGCACATCACAGCGCCCCTGGCATTCGTTGCGCACGCCGGCCCGAAGCAGACCGTGCATGCGGAGGCGATCGTGCGGGCGCTCAGAAGGGGGCGCGTGGAGCTGGATTGTGTGCGCATCACGACACTCTTTCCGTTCGGTCTGGTCAGAAAGTCAATAGAATTATACGAAACAACATCATTCATCATACACCCGCGACCGGCGCCGCTGCGGGACGGCGCGCTGGAATCGCTGCTGGGCAGGCGCGACCATGAGATCGATACCTCGAGCCGTCGTGGGCAGGGCACGGAGTTCTTCAGTCTTCGCGAGTACCGACCCGGCGACAGCCCGCGGAACATCGCGTGGCGGTCCAGCGCGCGTCTGGGCACGCTGATCACGCGCGAAACCGCCGATGCCGTTTGCCGGCGCTTGTGCGTGACGCTCATTCTGCCTTCGTCGGAGCAGCGGGCGGCAGACGTGCACGCGTGCGATGCGCGAGCGGAGGAGGCGATCAGCCTCGCCGCGGGAGTGCTCGAGGCGGCCTACGACCTGGGGTTCGAGGTCGGACTGAACGTGCCGCAGGCTTCGATCTCGATCGCGCCGGCCCGATCGCGCCGCCAGCGTCAGCGGATGCTCGATGCGCTGGCGCTGATTGATCTGGAAGGTGTGAGCACGCATCCGGCGGGTGCGCCGTCGCGCCGAGGAGTCGAGCATCTGCTCGTGGACGGCACCCCGTCTTCGGAGGCCGCGCCCGCGGCGTTCGCCGGGCGTCGGATTACACCCTCGGATTCGTGGATCCTCCGGCAGGATGACCATCCGTCATCGCCGGTCCGGATCGAGTCCGCGGGGCATGGTGCGCGTGGCACGGGCGTCAACGGGGTGCGGCCATGAATCTCGTGAGGGCGTACCACCGGTGCGTGCGGATCTGCACGGTGACGGGCGTGCTGGCGTACAGCGTCGCGGCGCAGAACATCGGGCTGGCGCTGCTCGCCGTTTCGCTGATGATGGTGATCTGGCTGTGGATCGCGGCCCATGAACGCGGAGCCGGAGGCGACACGGCGCGACGCGCCATCGCGCCGCGCTGGGTGATCAATCTGATTGTGCTGCTGCTGACGCTCAACATGGTGCGTCAGGCGTTCGGAGGGATGCTGTTCCCCGGGGCTTCACCGGTCGAGGATGGCGGGCGGGACCTCATCGGCATCCTTGCGCAGTACATGATCTGGCTGCAGCTCGTCAAGATGCTCGAGCCGCGTTCACCGCGCGATCAGGCGCAGTTGCTGGCGCTGAACGCGATGCTGATCATCGCCGCGGTGCTCACGAGCGTGACGCTGGGGGTCGGGCTGATGGTGATGGCGTATCTGCCGGTGTTCCTGCTTGCCGTGCTGCTGTACCAGGTCTTCGCCGGGCACGAGCGCGGCGTGCAGGCGGCGAGAAAAGCGCTGGGCGACACGGTGTCGGCGTTCCAGAGGCCGCTCGCGGCAGGGCCGAAAGCGCTGACGCACGTGCGCATGACCGCCGCGGTGTGCGGAGCGATGATTCTTGTGCTCGGAATCGCGGTGTTCATCATCATGCCGCGCGGCGTGCTCAAGTCGTTCTTCGCGGACGTGCAACCGCCGGAATCCGGCGCCGTGACGGGATTCACGCCGGAAGTGCAACTGGGAATGGCCGGCCGCCTCAGCGAATCGCGCGAGGTGGTCATGGAGCTGGAGGTGTTTCTCGGGGGCGCGCCGCTGGTGCTCACCCACAAGCCGTACTACCTGCGCGGCACGAGTCTCGATACCTACGACCCGCAGACCGGCGTATGGCGCACGCTTCGCGACAAGCCGTTGTACATCCGTACCGGTTCCGCGTTGCCTTCCAAGGACTCCCAGTTCGCCTCCGTGGAGCAGAAGATCACGCTCCGCAACAAGGTGACGGACCATCTCTTTGCTGTGTGGCGCCCGGTGCACGTCGCGTTTGCCGGCGGCGGATCGGTGCGCCGCAGCCAGACCGACGAGACGATCCGCCTCGAAGGCCGGCGCGGCGCATTCACCTACTGGGTCCGCTCGGCGCCCTACGACGATCTGCCCGAGGCAGAAGACGCGCGACCGGCAGAGAATGCCGGCCCGGACGCGCAGCATACGGCTGCGCATCCGTTCGGCCCCGGATCGCCGATTCACGCTCTGGCGCAGGAGCTTGTGCAGCGAGCCGGGCTGGAGCGCGATCGCGAAGCGGTGTCCGATCCGGCGGACGAGCGCATCGCCGGACTGTTCCGTGATTATCTCCAGAACAACTACGTCTATACGACGGAGATGGTCGCGCCGCGGCCAGGGCAGGATCCGATCGAGATGTTCCTCTTCGAGACTCGGCGCGGACACTGCGAGTACTTCGCATCGGCGATGGCGGCGCTGTGCCAGAGCATGGGCATGCGCGCCCGCGTGGTCACGGGGTTCGTCGCGAGCGAGTACGACGAAGTGCAGGAGAAGTACCTCGTCCGCGAGAACAATGCCCATGCGTGGGTCGAAGTGCTGGTCAACGAGACGAGGTGGCGCACCTACGACCCATCGCCCCCGGACGGGCTTCGTCTGGCGCACCAGCCTCCGGACGGTCTGCTGTCTCCGCTCGAACGGCTGTTCGATCGGCTGGAGATGGCGTGGACCACTTCGGTGATCAGCTTCGACAATACCTCTCAGGCGCGGATCTTCGGCCAAGGGAGCAATGCCGAGCTTCCGATGCCCGCGTTTCTCGAGCGGCTGACGGACTATTTCGGCTACGGTGATTCGCAGAAGCGTCCCAAGGTGGATCCGGCCGAGTTGTTCAGAGCCGCATCGGTCGCGTTTGTGGCGGTCTTCAGCGCCGTCGCGGGTCTGCTTCTGCTGCTGAATCCGCTGACCAGCCGCCTCGCGCTGCGATTCCCGCGTCTGGCAATCCTCCGGACGCGACGCGGGGCCGAGGCTCGCAGAGGCGAGCATGCCCGCGACCCGGATGCCGCGCGCCGTCGCGAGCAGCAGGCGTTCTACCGGCGGATGCTGCACGCGCTGGCGCACATGCGCGGCGGCGCGTTCGCCAAGCCTGGTTGGCGTCCGCCGCTTGAGCACGCCCGGGCCATCAGTCCGAGTGATGCCGAGCTTGGCGCGGCCGCGGCACGACTCAGCGAGCTGTACTACCGCTCCCGGTTCGGTCGTATGCTGCTCAGCGCGGAGGAACTGGCCGCGGCGCGGGAATCGGTCGCCGCGATCGAGCAGCGATTGCGGTCTTCGAGCCGGAAATCCGGCGGCTGAAGTCTGCCGGCCGGTTATGCGGACGGAATGATCCGCGGTCTTCGGCATCAGGCGGACCAATCTCAAGCCTGCTGGTGATCCGCCCGATCCGAACCGAGTCGGATAAGCGTGGGGAGAGCATCCGGAGGAATCTGTCATGCCGGCTTCGCGGTCGCGGACCGAAAACTGGCGCCGCACACTGGAGCAGATCCACGATCGCAACGGCGCGCTGGAGATCACGCTCCCGCAGCCCGGCGACAACGAGAGTGGCGATGCGCTCGATTCCGCGCAGGTCGTGCGGGCTTCGCACCTGATATGGCGCGTTCGCATCGTGAGCCTGAGCGCGGACGAGATCCTGATCGAAGAACCGGCCGCGCTCGGCAAGACCATTCATCTCGAGGACGGGTTGGAACTGGTCGGCATCATCGCGCTGGGCCAGAACCGCTGGATGTTCCGCACGCGCGTGCTGGGCAGGAAGCTCTTCAATCTCAACTCGATGCGACGGATCACGGCGCTTCGTCTGGCGATGCCCGACGCCGTCGAGCGTTGCCAGCGCCGAAACTTCTATCGCGTTTCCACGATCGGGCTGCACCTGCCCGTGGTGGAGTGCTACCCGGTGATCGACCCAGCGTCGGTGATGCTGGCGGAGACGGCCAACCGCCTCCAGATCACCGAGCTTCTGACAGGGGCCGTTGCCGGTTCGATCGGCAAGGGTGCGGAGTCCGAAGTGCTTCCGCAGGTGGGTCCGAGCTTCTCCGCCAAGCTGGTGAACCTCGGCGGAGGGGGTGTGGGCCTGCTGGTGAATCCGCGGGACCGCGGCGCCCTGGAAGCGCGCCCCCTCCTGTGGCTGCGGATCGGGCTGGCACCTCACGTTCCCGCGCCGCTCGGTGTCGCCGCCCGAATCCGCCACACGCACATTGACTCGGCGCAGAACATCTACGCGGGCATGGCTTTCGATTTCACGGGCAATGCCGAGCATCAGAAGTTTGTCGTGGATCAGCTCTGCCGCTGCGTTGCGATGGTGCAGCGCGACCAGCTTCGCCGTCTGGCCTGAGCCGCTCCGTTTGTTGCGACACGCCTTCCGTCCGTGCCGATTCCGCGAGTTCAATGATGCACGGAGTCTTCAGGCTCCATGCGGCGCCGGGCCTGCACTTCCGGATGGTCTTCCGGCAGGTTGCGCGTGTAACGGCGCGAACCCTTGAGGAAGAGCTGGTCCCTGAAGTCGGGCGGCGTCTTCTTCCACACGCGCGTGAGCGCCACGGGGTCTTCCCGGATCCAGACCCGGATGTCGCCCCGGTTGGTGCGGCACACGACCGGATTGTCCCCGCTGCCGACCTTCGAGGACTGTACCTTGCGCGTGCCGTATGTCTGCGATGTATCGCCCACAAGGTCCTTCACGGCGCATTCGCCTTCGAGCGTTTCGAGGTCGAGCAGACCCGTGGAACCGGGCGGGACCTGGTAGTAGATGTTGCCGTCCACGTTGGTCAGCGTTACCGGTTCGGTCATCGGCCGGGAAGTGCGTATTTCGATCGCGCCACCGATGTTGTTCACGCGCGTGGACCCGGAACCGTTCACAACGACCACATCCCCACCCCGGTTCTCGATCATGACGCCGTCGATCCTCGGCACTTCGACGTACAGATCAAGGAAGTGATCCTGCCGCTCCGCCCTGGGGGAATCGGCGGCGATTCGCAGGACGGCTCTTCCGTCCTCTTCCTCGACGGCCGCGTGAAGAGCGACGTCATCGACGAGCGCCTGGCGGAGGGGGTCTTTGATCTTTCCATCGACGATGAGCCGGCTCTCGATGCGCACGTCCTCGCGCCGGGAGTTGGCGCGAAGTTCGACGGACCCGTTGAAGTTGCGGATATCCACGGCGAAGACGGTGGCCTCGGGCGGCACATCAAGATGGAAAGATTCCGTCCGAGCCGAAGGCGCGCGGCACCCCCCGAGCAACAGCGCCCCCAGCGCCAGCAGTCGAAGGCCCCATGCGCCGAGGTCGCGCGGCGCGAACCGAGTTGCTTCGTCCTTTCTCACCATGGTGCTTGGCTACTCCTGTCCCTGCAGGGCCGGGTTGCCTCCCGGCCTCCGCGGCCCACTGTACACCATCGGATTGCCGACCCCCCCGCCCCCAGTACGACCGTTCAAACCGTGTCGTTCGCCCGGTTTGTCAAGACATCGTGCCGGTTACGGGCGCCGGGGACAGCACGAAGAATGCGTAGCCTTCGCTCGCCGCGTCGCTCCAGCCGCCGGGGAGGGAGCGCCCCGCGTCGTCCGTGATGCCGACGACCCGCATTCCGGCTCGGGCGATCAGGTCCTGCCACTGCCGCGGGCTGTAACTTCGCAGCCAGTAGTCGGTGCGGATCCTTCGCCGGCCCAGCGGTGTGCGGATCGTCAGTCGGCTCGTGACCAGTTCCCTGCGGTGTGACCGCGAGGGCGGCGCATAACTCACGACCTGCCGCACCCGGCAGTTCCCGCGGGCGCCCTCCCAGACATCGCGGCTGGGGCGTTCCCGTCCGTAGGAGGTGAGACTCATCCCCACGGCGTATACGCCGCCGGGACGCAGCACGGTTCCGATGAGGCGAAGGTGCCGCGCGAGCGCCGCGTCGGTGGGAAGGTGGCGGAGCGTGTTGATGGGACAGAAAGCGAAGTCGGCGCTTCGGATCGGGAGTCGGAAGGCATCGAGTTCGGCGACGAACACGTTCGCGCGCGGTCCGAAGCGCTGAAGTCTGCGCCGGGCATAGTCCACCATGGCGCTGCTGCGATCGAAGCCGATGACGCGACGACCGCGTGCGGCCGCCAGTCGCAGGAGTCTGCCGCTGCCGCACGCGGGTTCAAGCCAGGTCGTCGCGGCGCGGCCGGACCGGGCGCCGGGCACGAACTCGCGGAAGATCCGCTCCAGCGCGTCGAGTTCCGCGGCTGTTCCGGGGGCGTGAAGGATGTCGTACCAGGCGGGAAGCTCGTACCAGTCCTGGGTGTGTCCGCGGGATGGGGATGCGGGGATGCTCACGCGTCTTATTCCGGCCTGAAGCCTAACCGGACCGGGACGTTCGCCACGGTCCGCAGCCTTGGCGATGAGCGGCGGTACATGGCATGGTGTCCGTTCGTGAACGGAGTTGCCCCGGGGAGCGCGCACGCCGATGATGTTCCACATGCGTTCGCCACGTTTCGCCGCGTTGTGTGTTCTGGTTGGTCTGCTTGGCTTCGGATGGACTTGCATCGGACGCGAGCAGCTTTCACCCTCGCCCGAACTCGTGTTTCGCGTGTGGTTCGAGCCGACGCTGAGGAGCGAGCCGGCATCAGGGCGAGTCGTGGTGTATCTGATACGGGAGGGAGGGCTGATCGGTCCGCAGGTGAACCCCGCGGAAGGCCCGTTCTTCCTCTCGCCCCAGCCGATGTTCGGCGTGAACGTGACGGACCTTCGCCCGGGACAGTTTGTCACGCTGGATGACTCCGCCACGTCGTTCCCAGTGGAGATGAGCCGGCTTCCTCGCGGGAAGTACCGTGCGCAGGCGGTGCTGGACATGCACCGCGACGACAGCGACTGGCAGCGCGAGCCGGGAAACCTGTTCTCGCGTCCGCTCACGTTCACGATCGCGGAAGGCCGCCCGCTCCCGCGCGTGGACCTCAAGCTCGAGGCGGTGACGCAGCCGCGTCCCCCGCGGGAGACCGCGGGCATGGCGTTTGTCGAAGTGCCCTCGCGACTTCTGTCGGAGTTTCGCGGGAAGGAAGTGAAGCTGCGTGTGGGCGTGATCTATCCGGTGAACTGGGACAAGTCCCGTCAGTACGCCGCGATCTACGAGGTGCCGGGCTTCGGAGGCGATGACCGGGCGATTCTGCACGAGCTGCGCAAGCGCACCGGCCCCGAGCGCGAGGATCCCCGCAGCGAAATCTGGAAGCACGCCTTCAAGATCATCCTGAACCCCGAAGGCCCGAACGGGCATCATCTCTTCACCAACTCCGCCAACAACGGTCCTGTGGCGGATGCGCTCATCCAGGAGGTGATCCCGGCGCTGGAGCAGAAGTTCAATCTCGTGCCGCGGGCGGAAGCGCGGCTGCTTCGCGGCCATTCGTCGGGCGGGTGGTCGGTGATCTGGCTGGCGATGAACTATCCGGACGTGTTCGGGGCGGCGTGGTCATCCTCGCCGGATCCGGTCGATTTCCGGCGCTTTCAGCTCTCGGACATTTACGCGCAGGAGTCGATCTATTCGGGCGCGCCGGCGTCGCTGCTGGGAAACACCGCGACCGAACTGGACGGGCAGACCGTGAGCTATCGGGATCAGGGTGTGGCGCGCATGACGGTTCGGGACGAGAACCTGATGGAGGAGGTCATCGGACCTTCCAACACATCCGGCCAGCAGTGGGATTCATGGTTCGCGGTCTTCGGTCCGCGCGGAGCGGACGGCAACCCGGCGGCTCTCTTCGATCCGGCGACGGGAAAGATTGATCGTGCCGTGGCGGAGCAGTATCGCAAGTACGATATCTCCTGGCTGCTGCGCAGCGAGCCGGAGAAGTACGGGCCTATCTTCAAGCAGCGCATCCGCATCGTCGTGGGCACGGAGGACGACTTCTTCCTGAACGAGGCCGTGGAGCTGCTGCGGCGCGAGATCGATGCGCTGAGCTTCTTCGACCTTCCCGAAGGGAGTCTCGGGTACATCACGTTCGCGCCCGGCTGCACGCACGGCACGGTCGTGCGCAACGACATCGTGCTCAACTTCAACTCGGAGATGCTCGAGCATCTGCGCAAGCACAATCTGCTTTCGTATTGATGCGGCCGTTCTTCAGCGATCGGACTGAAGTACTTCCCACACCTCGCGCACCACCCAGGACATGTTGCGGTGCGCCGGCTTCGTCGCGGCGCCGAGATGCGGGAGCAGCCGCGCGTTGGGCAGCGAAAGAAGCGGGTACTCCGCGGTGAACGGCTCCGGCTCGTGCACGTCCAGAATTGCCCTGGCCGCGGGTTGAGCGCGAAGGAACTCGGCCAGCGCTTCCGGCTTCACGACGAACCCTCGGCTGGCGTTGACGAAAATGACATCGTCCCGGAGCAGCGCGCATTCCGCACGGCCGATCAGCCCGCGATTGGCCGGTCTGTCGTCCACATGCAGCGTGAACACATCCGCCTCGTGCAGGACTGTCTCCAGCGGGCAAGGCGCGGCGCCGAAGCGGCGCTGCTCGGGGATCTCGATCAGGTCGTTGTAGAGCACCCGCATGTCGAAAGCCGCGCCCACGCGTGCCATGGCGGAACCGACCCGACCCAGCCCGACGATTCCGAGCGTCATGCCTGCGAGCTGGCGATCCGCGACCAGCCTGGACCTGAGGGACTTCCAGTCCTCGAGTGTCATGGGGCGGGTCACGTCCGCGACCGGGCGCAGCGCTTCGAGGATGAGCATCCAGAGATACTCGACGACCGCTCGCGTGTTGGCATCCGGTGTGTGAACGACTCGGACGCCCCGCGCGCGGCACGCTTCGAGATCGATATTGTCAAGGCCCACGCCGGCACGTCCCACGACGCGCAGGCGCGGCGCCCGCTCCAGCAGCGGCGCATCGACCTTCGTATAGGTCCGAACGATCAGTCCCTCCGCGCGCCTGAGCAGGTCGCCGAAACGTCCGGATTCCGAAGCGGTGCAGGACACGACCTCGCAGCGCTGCGCCAGCCAGTCGACGCATGCGGGATCGAGTTCTTCGGCGATGATGACGAGCGATCGGTGTTTCACCGCCGCTCCATTTCATCGAGCACATGGGGCGAGGCCCTCAACGCGAGGAATCCTCCGGATCGTTGTCGCCTGCGTCGGCCGGCTCGAGGATGACGCTCATGCAGCCCTTGCAGGTGGAGATGCGCGGGTCCGCGCCGTGGGAGCGCACCTGCTGCACCTTGAGTTCGGCGAGTTCGAGGTGCGTGGTCAAGCAAACGGCGCGCCCTTCCGTGTCCACCTTGCGGGCGATCAAGAACGCATGTTCGCGTGATCGGCCGAAGACTGCCTGCACCATCTCGATGACATACTCATATGTGTGTTCATCATCATCCAGGAGGACGACATTCCAGAGGCGCGGCTGTTTCGCACGCCGTTCGGGAACGGTTCTCGTCCGGTTCGCCGCCTGAGTCATTACTGCTCCGTCCGCCATGCGTTCGGCTCCTCGCGCCGTCCAAGCTCGCATCTTTTCCTGCTGTTCGCAGTCTGTGCGAAGTTGACAGGCGCTGCGGTCATTATATGGTCGATGCGTTCCCCGGCCGGTGTGTTCTCCCGCCGGCGGCCTCCCCCTCCGCGAAGAGGTCTCCGTAAGCCGGTTTGCAGGAGGATCATGTCATGAACAAGGGTGAACTGATCGACGCGGTCGCCGCCGAGCTTGGCGAGAGCAAGGCCGTCGCGTCCCGCATGATCGATGTGGTGCTCCGGGCGATCATCCACGGGGTGGAGGCGGACGGGAAGGTCGCCATCGCCGGCTTCGGCACGTTTCGCAAGAAGACGCGAAAGGCCCGGATCGCGATCAATCCGGCGACCAAGCTGCCGGTCAACATTCCGGCCGCCACCACGCTGGGCTTCACGGCAAGCCAGGTTCTCAAGCAGACCATGCACTGAGCGTGCGTTGCGCGTCGTGCCCGTCGTGGGGCCGCGACACCATTCGATTTTTTCACGGAGCCGGCCCGAATGCGCTCTCCGCGAGTTCTACCGCGCGCACGAGTGCCGCGGCCTTGTTGACCGTTTCCTGATACTCCGCCTCGGGCTGCGAGTCGTGGACGATGCCTCCGGCGGCCTGGATGTAATACTCCCAGCGCGACGGCGGTTCGCCGGCGTCTTCGGCGGGCATGACGACGATCGTGCGCAGCGCCAGGGCAATGTCCATGTCGCCCGCGAGGGAGACGTAGCCGAATCCGCCGCCGTAGGGTCCGCGGCGGACCGGTTCAAGCTCGTCGATGATCTGCATGGCGCGGATCTTCGGCGCGCCACTGATCGTTCCCGCGGGAAGCGTGGCGCGCAGGGCGTCCCAGCAGTCCAGGCCCGCTTGCAGCACGCCCGTGACGGTCGAGCTGATGTGCATCACGTGGCTGTAGCGTTCGATCTCCATCAGCCGTTCGAGACGCACGCTTCCCGGCTCGGCCACTTTGCCGACGTCGTTGCGGCCGAGATCCACCAGCATGATGTGCTCGGCCCGCTCTTTCTCATCGGCGAGCAGTTCCCGCTCGAGGGAGGCGTCCTCCTCGCGCGTTGCGCCGCGCCGGCGCGTCCCCGCGAGGGGCCGGTTCGTGACGATCATCCTGCGCTGTTGCGGAGCGTGCTCGTGGCCCGCCGGTCTTGTTGTCCGGAGCGATGCGTCGGAGGCCGGGCTGGTCACGGCCTCTCGGCGCACCCGGCACAGAATCTCGGGGCTGCTGGCCACGAGGATGCATCCTGCGCCCTGCAGATAGCCCATGTACGGGCTTGGGTTCACGGTGCGAAGCGCGCGGTAGACATCGAAGGGGTCCGTCTTGCTCGTGATCCGGAATCGCTGGCCGAGCACGACCTGGAACACGTCACCAGCGCGGATGTATTTCCGTGCCGCCTCCACCATGTCCGCGTGCTGGGCGACCGTGAGATTGCTTCGCGGCGCGACGCGTTCCGCGCGGGATGCTGCACCGCTCCGCGCTTCGCCCATTCCGACGACGCCGGACCGGAGCGGTCGGCTGTGCGTTTCGATGCGTCGGACGCGCTCCTCGAGATCGTGAATGGCCGCGTCGAATGCCGAACCCGGGTCGTCGTTCGGGCCGACCGCGGCGAGCTTGATCACGTACACGAGTTTCGCCACGTGGTCGAAGATGACCACGCTGTCATACAGAGCGAAGTCGATGTCGGGAAGGTGGCGATCATCCAACGGCGCGCTGTCGAATCCGAGCTTGGATGGCTCCACGTACCTCACCGAGTCATATCCGGCATACCCGACCCAGCCGCCGAGAAGGCAGTCCGGCAGCGGCGCAATCCCTTCGCCCGGTTCCGGTACCGCGAGCCGCAGCCCGCTCGTCAACTGCTTGAGCACAGCGAAAGGGTCCGATGGCGCCGCGTCCGCCTGCCGCGCGGAGACGGCACGGCGCAGGACGTGGCTATTCGGGCCTGTCCCGGGGTGCGAGATGCGGATGTTCGTGCCGCGGGCGGTGACCTCGGTCGCGGGCTGCGCGCCCATGATCGAATACCTTCCCACGCGCTCGCCACCCTCGACCGATTCAAAGAGAAACGAGGGGGCCTTCCGCTCATCCTCCGCCACCAGCCGTCGGTACGCCAAGACCGGAGTGAGCTGATCGCTGAGCAGCCGCACGCCCACGGGGATCAGCACCGCTGCGTCGGGCGGGAGCGGCGTCGCGAGCTGGCGTCTCGCCAGTTCCCGGAAGGCGTTGAGGGTGATCGTTGTGCCGATCATGGGGGCGAGTCTACGCCGAGTCCGCCAAACTCCCCGTCCCGGTTCGGCCCCTCTGGGCGAGGGGGACGGCGGGCAGCGGCCGATCCTACGATCGGGACGTGATGAGCCACGCCACGCGATCTTGGCCGCTCACCTTGGGGCTGTGTGTCAGCTTGGCGGTGCATGCAGCGGGAACGCTGCTGCTTGTCAGCGCGCCTCCCCTCCGCGCCCCAGAGGACGACGCCCGCGAGGCGGGATTCTTCACCACGTTCACTCCACGGCCTCCCTTGGACCCGGTGCCCCCACCGGAGCTTCCTGAAGAGGCTGAAGCACCCAAGCCCCCGGACCCCGTCGAAAAGCCGGTCGCGCTCGGTTCACCGACTTCCGAGGCGGAAACCTCGCTGGCATGGATCGGGGGCGATGAGGAGATGCCCCACGCCGGCCCCAAGTCTGAAGTCAATCAGCCAGCGCTCACGATGGACCCGCCGCCCGGGCCGTTCGGTCCGCCCTCGATTGCGTTGCACGAGCGATCGCCAGGATCTGAATCCGTGCCCGTGCCGGATGCCGGCTCCGCTCAGGCGTTCGAGCGAAGCGAGAGCGAGTCTGCGCTGCGGCAGGAGCCTCCGGTCGCGGCGCCTCCCCCGCCTGAAACAACTATCGCGCGCGCCGCCGAGTCGGCTGCGCAGCCGGTCGGAGTCGATGGAGATGTGCGAGCGGCGCCCGATGCCGTTGCACCGGAAGCTGCACCCGGCACGCTCGATTCCCAGCCATCGCTGCAGCCGCAAATGAGCGGTGTCGAGTCGGAGCGCGAATCGGGGGACCGGGTGGTTCCGAGCGAGGATGTTCTCCAGCCGGCCCCTGAGCCTGCAGCGGATGTCGCCCCGGAAGCAAGAGATGGGAGCTTCGAGGCGCCGAAGCCGAAGCTTCCGCCGGACGATACGTCTGCTCCGTCATCAGGTCAGGAACCCGCGGCACTGCCCGGCGACACGGAGGGAATAGTTCTCGAAGCGCCGGAGACGATCGTCGCTCCCGATGAGCCGACCGATTCCCAGCCCTTGATGGAGGTGGATCAAGGGGAAGTCGCCGGTCCCCCTGTTCCGGATGAACTGCTCGCGTCAGATGCCCCGCAGCCTTCCTCGCCTCAATCATCCGCGCCGTCGGGGGAGGGGGCGGGACAGTTGTCGGATCAGGAGTCGGACGCGGCCGCGATCGACTCCGCGACGAAGGTCGATGACTGGTCCAAGCCGCTCGCGGCCAAAGGTGTCAAGATACGAACGGTAAGGCCCCGATTCACGCACTACACGTCCCTGACCGCCCGTCCCTTGGACCCGGTCATCCGTCTCTACTTCGACAGGACGGGGAAGGTGCGGAAGGTGGAGATTCTGCGCTCTTCCGGCTACTCGGACGTGGACCGGCCGGTTGTGGACGCCGCGTATCGCTGGAAGGCAGAGGGAAAGCCGCTTTCTGATCTCCCGGAAGGGGAACCGGCGGCAACTTTGAAGGTCGATTTCCGTATTCTTCTGTAGCTGGGAGCGGCGAGTCTGAGCCGCGGACCATGGCCGTCCGCAGGTACCCACGGAAAGGCGACCATGAAGCTGTCGAAGCGGTGCGAGTACGGATTGAAAGCCGCCGTCAGTCTGGCTGCGCATTTTGGACGCGGCTATCTGCAATCGCGTGAGATCGCCGAATCCGAGGGATTGCCCGCCAAGTTCCTTGAGTCCATTCTGCTGGCGTTGCGCTCCGCCGGGCTGCTGGAATCCAAGGTAGGAGCCGGAGGCGGGTACCGTCTCTCGCGGACGCCGGACGCCATCATGGTGGCGGACATCATCAGCGCTCTTGAAGGGGGCGACCCTGACATCGCCCTATCAAAAGAACACGCCCAGACGCCGGCATATTGGGCCATGCGGATGCTCGAGGAGCGGATTGAAAGCGCGCTCGATGAAGCCTTCGGTTCGCTCTCGATTCGAGACCTGCTTGGCTTGGCGGAGTGGCGCAGCCGCAGCTCGCTCCAGTCGGCTTCGGCCGGGTGAAGCTTCCCGAAGGCTGGAATGTCCGTCGAACCTAGTCCGCAGTTGGCCGATACTCTGAGTGTCGCCATGGGATCGAGGTGCGGGATTGTCCGTTGTCTTGGTTCGGCCGTCGCGGTCACGGTCTGCGCTTCGGTTGCGCTGGGGCAGCACAACCCCTTCGAACTGCAACCGGTGGATGCAGGCTACGCGGACATCGACGAACTCTCGACGAGTCTCCTCGTGCCGCCGATCGACCTGCGTCTGGATACGAACTTCGAGCAGGTGTACCGGGATCCGGCGGACCCGACGCGCTTCATTCGCATCGCCGGGGGCATCACCGCGGTGTTTCCCTCTTCGGTGTACGTCTCCAGTCCTTGGGGAACGCTCCCGCTGATTCCGGCCAACACGGTTTTCTGCATCGGTCCCTTGCACCCGGCGCCGCCGCCGGGACCGCCGCTCGTATCGGGCGCGAACGTGAGTGCCGGCTTGCGCGCGGACAATCATGTCTCGGGCGCTCGTGAAGCCCGCCCCGTGGCGATGCCTGTGGCGCGGCCGGCAGCGCGTCTGGCGCGCGGCGCGCGGCCCGTTCCCTCGGTGCCGGAACAGGCGGCGACGGTTTCGGCGGCCGATCTTTCAGCGGAACCGCTGCGAAGGGCGTTCCTCGTCTCGATCGCGCAGCGCGCGATGCAGGAGTCAGGGGAACCGGAAGGGTCGCCGTGAAGGCGTCGCGGTTTCGTCAGGATCCGCTCGGTGAGCGGTTCTTGTCTTCTCCGGCGATGGCCTGGCGCATGGACGTGTCGGCGGCGACGTTCTTCATTCGGTAGTAGTCCATGATGCCGAGATTGCCTTGGCGGAAGGCCTCGGCGATCGCCTTGGGAACTTCGGCTTCGGCGAGCACGACGGCGGCGCGGTTCTTCTGCGCTTCGGCGACGTATTCCTGCTCCTGCGCGACGGCCATGGCGCGCCGGATTTCCGCCTGGGCCTGCGCCTTCTTTTTGTCGGCTTCGGCCTGATCGGTCTGCAGCTTGGCGCCGATGTTCTCGCCCACGTCGATGTCGGCGATGTCGATGGAAAGAATCTCGAAGGCGGTGCCGGCGTCCAGCCCCTTGGCGAGCACGGTCTTGGAGATGCGGTCGGGATTCTCGAGCACGTCCTTGTGCGTTTCGGCGGAGCCGATGGTGGAAACGATGCCCTCGCCGACTCGGGCGATAATCGTCTCCTCCGTTGCGCCGCCGATCAGGCGCTGGATGTTGGCGCGAACGGTGACTCGCGCGCGGGCCTTGAGCTGGATGCCGTCCTTGGCGACGGCGTCGATCGTGGTGCGTCCGAGCTTGGGGTTCGGGACGTCGATCACGGCGGGATTCACGGAGGTCTGCACCGCGTTGAGGATGTCGCGTCCGGCGAGATCGATGGCGCACGCGGTGTCGAAGGGGAGCGAAATCTTGGCGCGGTTTGCGGCAATCAGCGCGTTGATCACCGTCGGCACGCGTCCGCCCGCGAGGTAGTGCGTCTCGAGCTGATTCGTGGAGATGTCAAGACCGGCCTTTACGGCGCGAATGCGTCCGTAGACGATCGTGCGCGGGTCCACTTTCCGGAGGCGCATTCCGATCAGGTCGAAAATGCTGACCCGTGCGCCGCTGAAGAACGCCTGAATGTAGAGGTTCAGGAAGTTGACCACGAGAATGAACAGCACGAGCACAACGAGGGCCGCGAAGCCGACGAGTACCCAGAGGAATGCGTCCATGAAATCCCTTTCTGCTGGCGATCAAACCCCCGCCCTGCCGGGCGGCGGGGCGAATCGTATCACTCTCGGCGTCGGCGCTCAGGAAGACGGGGGGCAGACCGGGGACCGGGCCTCGCACCGCGCTATCGCCGCGCCCGTACCTTGATCTGGTTTCCCTCGACGGAGGTGACGCGGATCGCGGTGCCCGCCGTGACGACGCCCCCCTCCGCCAGCACCTCGATTCTCGTGCCTTCGATCTCGGCGGTGCCGACGGGCCGCAGGTCGGTAAGCGCCACGCCTTCGGCCCCCACCAAGGCCCGCTCGGACTCGTGGCGCTGCACCTCTTCCTCCACGGCCTTCTGCTCCTCCTCTTCATCTCTGGAGAGGATGAGTCGCCTTCCCATCGGAGTGTTGGGAATCACCTTGAGCGCGAAGTTCACGATGACCGGCCCGAGGATGAGGAACGCGAGAAGGCTTGATAGCCCCCATGTCGTGGACTCGAGGAAGAACGCGATGATGGCTCCGATGGCCGAGAGAATCGCGGCCGCCGCGATCAATCCTCCCGAGGGCACAACGAACTCGAGCGCCACCAGAAAAAGGGAGATGCCGGCCAGCCCGAATCCCCACGCGAGCTGACGGCTCATCCCCGCGATGGACTCCGCGCTGCACAGGACGAAATCGATCACGCGTGCTGTCTCCCGTTCCGAACGGCTTCGACCCCGATCCTGTACTTGCTCACGCTGGTCACGCGCACCTCGGCGCCGGCCTCGACGAATCCGAAGTCGCTGACCACGTCCAGCAAATGTTCGCCGAACTCGGCGGTGCCCGAAGGACGCAGGGGCGTGGACGCAACGCCGACATCTCCGACCTTCACCGGCGCATCGCTCGGGGGCGTAGTCGCCATCGCGCTGAGCATTCCTTCCTTTTCAGCAGAGCTTGTCCCGCCGCCCGCGAGCACGAGCCTTCCTGCGATGGGGAATCTGTGGGTGTAACGCGAGAAGAAGTACGCGCCGACACCGGCGCCGAACATTGCCAGCAGCACCGTGGTGCCGGCCCACATCAGATCGCCGTTCCCTTTTCCTACTCCGGGGAAGAGCTGCCCGGGACTGGCGAAGGTCGCCACCAGCCCGCCGATGAGCAGGAGCAGGCCGATGAATCCCGGCACGCCGAAACCGGGCAGGATGAAAACCTCCACCGCGAGCAGCAGCACGCCCGCGAGGATTGCCACGAGCGCCCACCAGGCGGACGCACCGATCAGCAGCGGCGGCACAATCAGGCCCGCAAGAGCCAGAAGCGCGACGGCCCCCGGCAGGCCTACGCCCGGCATCGACATCTCTATGAACATGGCCATCAGGAAGATCACGATGAGCACGCCGCGGACGACCAGTCCGCTCAATCCCTGGGTCATGAAGTCCACCAGATCTTCGGACCAGGTCGGATCCAGACGGCGGAGATTCTGCGCGCCGGTGAAGCTCTTGAGTTCCGCGTCGTTCCTGATGGTGTGCTCCGCGAACCCGTAGAGCTTCATGTCGGTTTCGGAGAGCGTGAGAAGCGCATTGCCGTCCGTTGCATAATGAATGAGCCGCCACTGTCCTCGCGACGCCTCCGTGAGGACCGGCCGCTGCGACGAAGTTTCGAGGTTGTCCGAGATCTGCTTCTGGAGTTCGCCAGCGCCATCCGCGAACGCTGGGACGAACTTTCTTGCACCGGCGTCCGTCTGATCCGTCGAGGGCGCGGGGCTGATGGGGTTGCTGCGGGTCGCGGTCGCGCCGGACGGGATGTGGGGCGCTCCGCGCGGGGGATCCGTGCCGAAGATCGTTCGATACTCGGATTCGGTCACGAAAAGCCGCTGCCCGGATTGGATGTGCTCGACGTACCAAAGCTCGACGCCGAGCGTGACAAAGGCCTGCACCAGCAGCTCGTCGTAGCCGCGCTGGTGGGCCGAGTCGGTCAGCTCGGTCAGCAAAGGCGCGAGCATCTTCTGTCGCTCGGTGGGCTTGAGACCCTGGATGATGCCCAGCCCCAGCGGGTCGCCGGCAACCGGAGCGGCGTCTCCCATCACCGCCGACGGCGCCACGACGATCTCCCGGCACGCCAGAGCGACAAACACTCCCCCCGAATACGCCCGGGGGTTGATCCACGCGATCGTGTTCGGAATCGGGGACCGCTTGATCGCGCCGCAGATTTCCAGCACCGCGCCGACTTCGCCGCCCGGGGTATCCAGCTCGACCACCACGCCATCCGCACCGCCGTCGGCCGCCGCCTTCAGTCGACGCTCGAAGCTTTTCGCGGTAACGGCATTGATCATGCCGTGGATGGTGATGACCGCCAAGTTGTTCGCAGCGCGCGCAGCGGGTACCGCCGTGAGTGCCGTGTTCGTGCTCGGCTCGCCGGATGAAGGCAGGGCACCGCCGGCTGCATTCTGCTCCACCAACCCGAGCGATCCGGCCAGAAGCAACGAAAGCCCGGCCGCAAGGCGGGAAAACCGTCGAAAAACCGAGGTTGGAGTGACCCGAAATCCCATGCTAGCCCTCGCCGACGGCCCACTCAATCATCGGTTGGAAGCCGGCGGCATCCATTCTAGGGATGCGAGTGCACGGGATTCCGTGAAAAAGGGTCAATCCGGGCGCTCACGCGATTGTCGCCATGACGGCGCCAGACCATCTCACGGGGCCGGCGAGGAAGAAATCGCATGGGCCAGCGCCCAACCCGCCGCGCAGGCGCCGATGCCCAGGATGTTGTTCGCCGCGACGTTCGCCGCGGCCATCCCCAAGCGCCCGGTTTGCGCCAGAACCAGCGTCTCCCATCCGAAGGCTGAGAAAGTCGTGAAACCTCCGAGGACTCCGGTCACGATGAGCAGGCGCAGATGCTCCTTCTCCGCTTCCGTCGCGTTCACGAGCCACCATCCCGCGATCCCGATGACGAAGCATCCGATGGTGTTGACCAGGAGGGTCGCCAGCGGGAGCGGAGTCCATCCGAAAGGTCCGATTACCGGCGGGACATGCGGCGCAAGAGCAACGGCCACGAGGAGCCGGGCGACGGAACCCGCGGCTCCGCCTGCCGCGACCAGTCCCATGGCGACCCAGAGGTTCGTGGTCATGGCGAGGGCCGCTCCCACGACCGGCGCTTCTCCGAACATTCGACGCGCCACTTCAGCCCGCCGGCGGATGCTGCCATGTGGTCATTGGGGGCGTCCGTGCAGTCGATGTGCACGGCGAAGAAGCCGCCTTCGTGCTCGGAGACGAGCGGCCAGATGATGCGACGGTCGGTTTCGGGCAGGAGCAGGCCCCCGGGTTCGCCGCGCATGCCCGCTTCCACTTCCCGCCACTCGTGCCATGCCAGCACCCCCTCGCGGATGGTCTGCGGGGGCACCTCCACCGGTCCCAGCACGCGGTACCAGAAAAGGAGCCAGTTGGTCTGCCCCTCGTAGCCGCGTTCGCTGATCATTCCGCCGAGGTGGAGGCGTTCAATGGGGACGTCGATGCCCGCTTCCTCCTGAATCTCCCGCCGGGCGCACTGCGCCGGGCTTTCGCCCAGGGCCATATCGAGCTTGCCGCCAATGGGCGAATGCAGGCCCTTGTTCGGTTCCTTGACGCGGTGAAGGAGGAGTACGCGCCCGTTCGGATCGCGCAGGTCGCAGAGGACGGCAATCTTGTAGGGGTATGTTTCGCGGGATTGGGCGCCGCATGCCGCATCCATGCAAGCAGCTTAAGGAAGTTGGGCGGTTTACGGTGGGCGGCACGCGTCCCCGCCCCGCGCCCCCATTTTCCCGGGGCGGACAGACAGGGGGTCGGCAAATCTCGCCTTGACTTTTCCTTCCGGCCGATGACCCTCTCATGAGAGAGGCCATGCTTCCCGTGCGCGCCGAAGACAGATCATCCACCGTGTCACAGAATGCATCCGGACGAAAACCCGCCGTCCTGGATGTTCGTGGTCGTCATGCCTATCTCATCGGGATAGGCGGTTGCGGCATGTCGGGGCTGGCCCGCATGCTTCGCGCGCGGGGGGCGATCGTACGGGGGTCCGACAAGGAGCGATCCGAAGCGACAGAGGCGCTCGCTGCCGAAGGCGTGGCGGTCGAGTTCGATCAGTCGTCGGGCCGTCTGCCGGAGGACACGGACCTCGTCGTCTACTCCGCGGCGATTCGCCCGGATCACCCGGAACTGATGGCCGCCACTACCCGCGGGCTGCCGACGCACAGCTACGCCGAGGCGCTGGGGCTGTGCATGCTCGGGCGCACGGGCGTGGCCATCGCGGGCACGCACGGGAAATCCACGACGGTCGCGATGCTCGGACACACGTTGATCCAGTGCGGGCTGGATCCCTCCGTGATCGTGGGGGCGACGTGCGCGCAGCTCAGCGCCGCGCCGGGAGAGTCCGTCGGGCGGCCGGGCGCGGCGCCGATCGGCTTTCGACTCGGGTCGGATTCCATTCCTGCCGGGCAGATGGCCGGCGCGCCGGGGATTCTGGTTGCGGAGGCGTGCGAGTTCAATCGCTCGTTCCACAACCTGCACCCGACGATCGCCGCCATCACCTCGGTGGAGGCGGACCACCTGGACATCTACGGCTCGCTGGACGCTGTGGTGGAAGCCTTCCGCGGATTTGCGGGCCTGGTGCCTCCGGCTGCGCAGGGCGGCAAGCTGCTGATTGCTCACCACGGCGCGCATCGACGCGAGGTTACGGCGGGCGCGGCGTGCGAGGTCAAAACCATCGGATTCGAACCTGATGCTGATTATTATGTGACTTATGATTCGGCCGCGCGGCGAGTCGGGCTGAATCACGCAGGCCGGCACCTGCTCAACTGGACGCTCCAGATTCCCGGCGCGCACATGGCGTGCAACTCCGCGACGGCCGCGACCATCGCGCTGTGGCTAGGGGCTGAACCGGCGAAAGTCGGACCTGCGCTGAGCGGATTCCGCGGCGTGGACCGGCGGATGCAGTTCGTCGGCGAGAAGCACGTGCCGGGGTTCGGCCCCGGCGGGGGAGCGTTGCCCGTTCGCGTGTATGACGATTACGGCCACCACCCGACGGAGATCGATGTCACGCTTCGCGCCCTGCGCGAGGCGGAGCTTGGAGGCCAGGATGGGGCGGCTTCCGCTGGGCGGCGGCTGATCTGTGTCTTCCAGCCGCATCAGCATTCGCGGACGCGCTTCCTGCTCGAGGAGTTCGCGCAGAGCTTCTCGCACGCCGACATCGTGATCGTGCCGCACATCTACTTCGTGCGCGACAGCGAGATCGAGAAGACCAAGGTCTCGGCCGCGGACCTGGTGGACCGTCTGCGCAAGCGCGGCGTGCAGGCCATGCATCTCTACCCGTTCGAGGCCATCGTGGAGCAGCTTCAGAACATCTGCTGGCCGGGCGACCTGCTGGTGGTGATGGGCGCCGGGCCGGTGTGGCAGGTGGCCCAAGGGTTCCTCAAGGCAGGCCGGTAGGGAAGGATCGGCCCGCCGCTTCCATCGCGTTTCGCACGTCGAAGCTGCGCGAGCGCCGCGCGGCGACCGAGCGGGCTTCGCGGCGCGTGCAGGGTGCCCGGCTACACTGTTGCTCTCCGCGCAAGCAGCCCCATGCCGACCACGTTTGCGTCCATCATCGAGCACGATGCCGCCGTTCCCACATGGTTCGGGATCGGCGGTCGCGCGGATGCCCTCGCCCGCCCCAGGACGGTCGAGGAACTGCGCGACCTTCTGCTGGCCTTCGCTGGACAGCCGATCCGCGTGCTCGGCGACGGGGCGAATCTACTCGTCGATGACGGGGGCGTGGACGGGCTGGTGGTCAGTCTGGGACATCTGCAGCGCGTCGAGGAGTCGCCTGATGCGGCAAACGCGGAGGCGGGGAGCGAGCCGACGGAGTCCGGCGGCGCGGATGCCACCGACGGCGATCTGGATCGGCCTCGATGGGTCGGTGAGCGGGTTCTGCTTCGCGTCGAGGCCGGTGCGAACCTTCCCAAGCTGATCGTTGAGTCCGTGCGCAATCGGCTGGCGGGGCTGGAGCACCTCGCGGGCATCCCGGCGACGGTGGGGGGGGCGGTCTTCATGAATGCCGGGGGCGCCTTCGGGTCCGTGGCTCCGGTGGTGAGCCGTGTGCACACGCTCACGTATCAGGGCGCGTCCATCAGCATTCCGCGCAATCAGATCGCGTTCGACTACCGGCACTCGGGTCTGGATCACGTGATCATCACCGGCGCGGACCTGGTGCTCACGCGCGTGTCGGAGAGCGAGCACCCCCGGTTGCGGCGGCGGCTCAAGGAAGTGATGGAGTACAAGAAGCGGACGCAGCCGATGGCGGAGCGATCCGCGGGGTGCGTGTTCAAGAACCCCACGACGCAGGCGGGGCGCGTCTCCGCGGGGATGCTCATCGATCAGGCCGGTTGCAAGGGCAAGCGCGTGGGCGGGGCGGAGGTTTCGCCGGTACACGCCAACTTCATCGTCACGCATCCCGGCTGCAGGGCGCGGGACATTTTGAACCTGATGCAGCTTGTCCGCGAGCGCGTGCGTGAGAAGTTCTATGTTACGCTCGAGCCGGAAATCGCCATCTGGTCGCGCGAGAGGCAGCCGTTCACGCCCGCCTGATCCGCGAGCCGATCTGAACCTGCTGCCCCATGCCCCCTCTTCCCGTCGTGCTGGTGCTCGCCGGCGGCCCGGATGCCGAGCGTGAGGTTTCGCTGATGAGCGGCCGCGCGATCGCCGCGGCTCTGGACAGGAACGGTCGTTACCGCGCCGAGCTGCGCACGATCGACCGCCTTACACCGGCCGCGCTGCGCGCCATGCCCGGCGACGTCATCTTTCCCGCGCTGCACGGCAAGTATGGCGAGGGCGGGCCGCTTCAAGAGGTCATGGAGGAGGATGGGAGACCGTTCGTCGGTTCGGGTGTGCGGGCCTCGCGCACCTGCATCGACAAGGTGTTGACCAAGTCGGTCGCGGCACGGGCCGGACTTCGAGTCACGGATTCCGCGGTGCTCGATCCGGGCCTTACAGCGCCGCCCTTCGACTTCCCGCTGGTCGCGAAGCCGGTCTTTGAAGGCTCGACCATCGGGCTTTTCATATGCCGGACGCCGCAGGAGTGGGCAACCGCCCACGCAGCGGCATGCGCGTCCGGCAAGCCGTACATGGCGGAGCCGTTCATTTCCGGCCGGGAGTACACCTTGGGGCTGATCCCCGGCTCGTCCCGGGGCGGGGTCGGGGAGCTTCGACCGGTGCCGCTGATTCACATCGCACCTGCGGATGGGCTGTACGACTACCAGTCCAAGTATTTCCGCGAGGACACGAGGTATCACGTCGCCCCGCCGGTTGACCCCGCCGCCGCGGAGGAAATGGTCCGGGGCACCTGCGAGCTTGCTCGTCTGGCCGGCGTCCGCCATCTGTGCAGAGCCGATTTCATCCTCGACGATGAAAACAGGCCGCACTTTCTGGAGCTGAACACCCTGCCCGGATTCACGGATCACTCGCTTGTACCGATGGCCGCGCGGCACATCGGGATCGAGATGCCCGAGCTGTGCGGTCTGCTGGTCGAAGCGGCGCTGAGCGAGCGGCGCTAGGCAGCCGCAGTAACCGGTTTTCATTCGCCAGTATCCACTCCCGGAACCACGGAAGATGTCCGAGACGAAGACGCGCAAAATCAGACACAGAAAGCACGAAAAGGCTCAGCGCACGGAAGCCCGCACGCCCGAACCGCAGGCTGATGAGTCAGGCACCGAACCCGCCGAGCCGGGTCGATTCTCGTTGCTGCTTGCCAAGGCATCTCGCATCACGACGGCGCTGATCCTGCTGGCGATGCTTGTCGCGTTCGTGGTCGCTCGCGGCCCGCTGGAGCGCCGCGTGGCCCAGCTTCGGGCCAGACCGATCGCCGTGGCGGTGTCATGGCCGGGCGTGCCGGAAACGCCCGAGCCGCTGGACACGTGGCTCCCGGCGATCATCCAACGAGACCTCGTCGGTGTTGCCGCCGCGTCGATCACCCCCGACCCGTTCGACCGCGAATCCCTCGAACGCGCACGGGCTGCTCTGGAGGCCACGGGCTGGTTCACAAAGGTCACGCGTGTGCAGCGTCTAGCCAATGGGCGGGTCGAGATCGAAGGCGAGTGGCGCACACCCGCGGCCGTGGTCGTGAAGGACAACCGACAGTATCTGGTTGGGCGGGACGGGGCGGTGATGCGATTGGCGGCGGGCGCATCCATGCCGCGCGGGTTGTTCGAGATAACGTCGCCATATGCGCAGCCGCCGACGGATGAGCGCGGCAATCCCTTGTACGGAGTTCCATGGACCGGCGGAGACGTGCAGGCGGCCATCGAGCTGCTCGATGCGCTGGCGGACCTCAAGGCGTCGCGCCAGGTGGCGGGGATCGACCTGTCGGAGTACCTGTCGCGCCGCGACGGAAAGCTGGCGATCGTGACGGATACGGGATCGCGTGTGATCTGGGGATCGCCGATCGGTGAGCTTGCGCCGGGTGAAACGCCGGTGGCCGAGCGGTTGTCGCGTTTGGAACAGCTCTACCGAGATTTCGGGCGCATCGACGCGGGCGAGCGGAGGCTGGAGCTGTACATGCCGCGGATCCTGGTGGACAAGTCGGCCGGGGGAAATCCGCACGCGCTGGAGCAGTAGAACGGGCGGGATTCTGTCGCGGAACGGAATAGACGCCTATCCTCAAGGCTGGGTTGTTTCTTTGGCAACAAGGGGCCGACAGGTATCGACCGGGCAGGAAAGCCCGGCGTGGCGCGTCGCGGCGCACGCTGGCCGCGTCAACAAGCGTGCAACACGATAATTGCCAACAGCAATTACGCTCTCGCTGCCTAACAAGTTAGGCGGCATGATCCGCTCCGACGCCCGATGGGGGCGGATCACAGACATCGGGCTGGTACCCCGCGTTGCGCACCGGTGCGCGGGGACGAGAAGCAACGCAGGTGCTGGGCTGGAGACTCCGCTGCCGGACGCGGGGTCCCGGTCGAGAATCAAGCACCGGCTACACGCGTAGAGGCGCCGAGCGGACCGCTGCGGCACGGGGGTTCGATTCCCCCCGGCTCCACTTTCTCGATTGAACGCGGCTTGTGGAAAGTTCTCGCAAGCCGCGGAACGGGCCAGAGTTGGGCGCATCCGCGTCCTCCTCGGCTGAATCGGACTTCTTCTCGTTTCTTGGCGTTTCAGACGCCTTCTGCTGCGCCTGGCGCTGCGCGCAGATCGAGGCGTGTCCCTGCCCGCGCGACCGCGTTCCCGCCGCGCGATCGAACAGTTCATCCGGCACTGCGTTCGCGTAGTGCTTGCCGCTCACGGTGATGCTGTGGCCGATCCACTTGCTCACCGCGTACTGCGGGAAGGACATCGCCCACTCTTTCTCGCAGGATGACCGCAGCGTCTGCCAGAGGCGCCGCCACGGCTCGACGCCGCGCGGGCCCAGATGCGGCGCACGCGGCGGATGACCGCTCCGTTGCCGCCGATGGTGACCAGCGGCGTCTCACCCTCGGGAATCGTCTCGAAGCGGTCCCGCAGCAGCGTCATCAACCTCGGCGTGATAGGGACCACCCGCTGGTCGCCCCCCCTCCCCCCTCCCACACTCATCGCCGGGCATGACCTTGATGAAGACAACGGCCCCAGCGCTCGCCGGGGCCGTCGAGTGCGATCGTGATGTCGCGCGGTTCGTGGGGGTGGGGGTTCACGCCGCGAGTTTGACCGGGCCGCCCCCCCCCGCGCCCTCGGTCGTCACGCTTTCGATCGTGAGCCCGGGGCCGCCGACGCCGAAGTTGACGGTGAACTGCGCGGGGTTGCCGCGCTGGGTGCTGCGGACGGCGGTGATCTGGTACGTCACGCTGGGCGAACCTGCCGGGACGGTGTCGTCGGTGAACGCCTTGACGCCCGACGCGCCGACGAAGTTGAAGTTGCCCGCCGCCCCGATGCGCCGCTTCACTTCGTAGATCGTCCCCTGCGTGCCGCTGGGGTTGTTGCACTTCCACTTGAGTTCGAGCGCGCCGTTCTGGAGCAGGCCGATGGTGAAGTCGAAGGGCGTGCCGGGCGGGGGCGTGACGCCGGGCGTCGCGGGCGGGGGGATCTGCGCGAGCGTGTAGACGTTGGGGTCGTTCTTGCTCTCGGCCCAGTTGCGGATGGCCTGGATCATGTCGCTGCCGGCGCCGGGGCCGTTGTGCATGGCGCGGACCTTGTCGTAGAAGTTCTGCGTGGCGGTCTTGGCGGCCTGGCGCGCGGCCTCGGCGGCGTTGAACGCGGCGCGGGCCTGCGTGGTGAGCGTGCCCAGCGCGGTGACCTGCGCGGCGGTGAGGCCGATGGCGGTCGCGTTGGTGGCCCACGGCCCGCCGAGGAGCGTGTGCGCTTCATAGAACTCGATCTTGCCCAAACGAGTGTCAGGAACGACGCCCATGATTGCCTCCTGGCCGCTTGGCCGGTAAGAGCGTGACTCGCCGTCATGGCGAGAGAACCGGGCGTCGCGGACCTTCTACATCGAAAGTTGTGCCCCGGTGATGGAACAGCCACGGGCATCGACTCAACGAGGACGCGACTTCACTCGGCGCGAAGAAAAAGGTGTCCGACGCTCCGCACCGACTCTTCCACGCCGCGCGTTGGGCCTTGAAGATCGTGCGTCGAGCCTTCCACGCCGTCCGTCGGTCCTTTGACGCTCGGCGTTCGCCCCATGATGAACGACGTGGTCGATGCGATGTGCGGCAACGAACTCTCGGCCCCGCCCGTCGAACCCACCGAGATCGTCGCTGCGAGTGTCCGGATTGACACTCCGGGCGGGGTTGCAGGGGCGGCAGCCCCTGCACAGCGATCCTGGTGGGTGCGCAAGGCCGAAGCAAACTCGGGCTATACTTGATCGCCTCCACGAATTGGCGTGGAGGGTGAGACATAGCTGATCGTCGCGTCAAGGTCGGCCACCAGGCCAAGCCGCGCCGCGACACGCAGACGACCGAGCAGGCTCAACGCCCAGCGAATCGGACTGTGTACGGTCAACATCGTGTTCTCCTGATTGTAGCGATTGCCCTTTGCGGCCCCGCTCCAAAAGAGCGGGTGGTGACAAAGCGAAAGCCAGTTAGGCTTCAGCCGAGGGGGACCTTCCGGGATGCCGCAGGTCCTTTGCCCCCTCGGCTCTGCTACTTTTGTGGGGCATGGGGAAGCGCCGTCGCCGAGAGCGCCCGCCGGAATGGCCCGACTGGTTCGAGCCGAAGCAATACCCACACTTTGACGAGCCGGTACGTGACCCTGAGCAAGTTCGTTGGCTGGTAGAGTCGCCGGACGAGTGTGCCAAGCGTGCCTTCCTTCCGTTCATCCGGTTCGAGCGCCTCGCGCGGAAATACAAGAGGGAAAGGCAGGCGGACGGCAGCGTCGGCGGCGGCTTCAGGAAGACGCCTCGTGATCTGAAGTACGCGAGCCATACGGACTCGCAGATCCTTCGGCACTACGCGAACCTGCTCAATGACCGCTACGAGAAGATCATCGTGACTGAAGGGATTGCCGCGTCGGTACTGGCCTACCGGCGGATGGACCCGCCCAAGTGCAATATCCACTTCGCCAATGACGCCTTCGAGTGGATCGAAAAGAAAGCGCCGTGCGTGGCGCTCACGTTCGACGTGAAGGACTTCTTCGAGACATTCGACCACAAGTTGCTCAAACACCAATGGAAAGCGGTGCTCGGTGCTGATGAGCTGCCCGCGGACCACTACAACGTCTTCAAGGCGATCACCCGTTACTCGTGGGTGGATCGTGAAGCGCTGTTCGCGAAGTTCGGAATCACGAAGAAGAAGCAGAAGGACTGGAGACGGCCGATCTGCACCCCCGAGCAGTTCCGCTCGATCGTGCGACGTGGTGAATCGGGTGCGCGTCTGATCCAATCCAAGACAGACGGGAAAGGCATCCCGCAGGGGTCGCCCATCAGTGCGCTGCTGTCAAACCTGTACATGCTGCCGGTTGATCGGTGCATGTCCGCCCTAGCGCGCGAGTGCGGCGGGATGTACCTGCGGTACAGTGACGACATTCTGTTGGTGTGCAAGCCCGAGCACCAGAACATGATGTCTGAAGCGCTCGAACACGCGATGAAGGATGCCAAACTCGAACTGCATGACGGCCTGGGCAAGCGGTCGGTGTGCAACGTCACGGTCACGCCGGACGGAACGATGCTTAGTCGCCCGCCGCTGCAATACCTCGGTTTCTCGTTCGATGGGCGAACCGTTCGCATCCGGTCGCAGACCGTCGCGAAGTTTCTCCGACGGATGCGAAAGGCTGTCAGGCGTGAGAAATATCTCGCCGAGCGACGCGCCGAGGCAGGGGGCGATGTGCGGGTGCGTCGGAAGGTGCTGTACAGCCGGTTCACCCACCTCGGGACAAAGAACTTCATTGCCGGCTACGCCGCCCATGCTCGGCGGGTCTTCAAGAAGAGCGCGATTCGGGCGCAGTTGAAGCACCACTGGCGTGACTTGCATGCACTGCTTGAGTTGGATGAGTGATGACCCGCTCTCTCAACGCCCCCAGCGTTGGGAGATGCTCACGACAGCGGAGGCGTGCATGAAGTGGAAAGACGCGGTGCGGCAGGCGATCGTGCGTGTTGCCAGTAATCGCCCCGGCAGAGTGTTCTCGCTCGCCGAACTGCGCGAAGCCGAGTTGGCGAGGATCGTTCGTGACACCGGCTCGCGCGGCGCAACACCGGAGCGTACGCTCGAACGCGAGTGCCAGGAACTGCGCGACCTCGGGTTCATCGAGTTCGTGGACAACGACGGAACCTACAGGCTCAGGTGATGCGGTGCCGCTGGGCCGCCGCGGCGATGACAGGCCGCATCTCTCGGCCCTTGTCGGCCTCCCATTTCAGGATCGGCCGCAGCAGTTCCGCCAGCACGGCTGACTTGCGCGTGCCCCCCACACCGGCTCGGAGAGCACCAGCGCCCACAGCGGGGTGGGGGGGCGGGCTCGATGTGATCGCCGTGCCCGCGGACGCACGCGACGTTGCAGATGCACGCCGACGCGACCGCCATGCCGAGCAGGGCGGCCATGTCCGGCGGCGTCTGCGTCGAGCGGGCCAGGTCGGCGAAGTAGTCTCGGATGTCAGCGGTGGCGGCGGGGAAGAGCGCGGCGAGGTCGAACGCGGGGCGGTCGTCCGGCCTGTCGTCCACGGGTGCCTCCGGTGCGACTGCCTCGGCCGCCACGGCGAGAGCGTCGATGTTCGCGCGCACGACCTCGGCATCGCCACTTTCCATCGCCAGCACATCAGCAATGTCGCCACCGGGTGGAACAGCGGTCCAGTGCTCGGCGAGCCGCAACACGCGGACTTCCTGTGCGCCGGCGGCGTGGCAGAGACCTGCAACCTTGTCGGCGTAGGCATCGCCCGCGGGATCGCGGTCGGGAAGAATGACGGCGACCTTCCCTCTCATGACGGACCAATCGGACTTACCCGCCGCCTTGCTCCCGCCAGCGCTGGTCGTGGCGACGAGGCCGATGGCCCGGGCCGCGTCCACGCACGCCTCACCTTCGACGATGTAGACCCACGCGCCGTTGGGCAACCGCGACAACTCCGGCAGGTTCATCATCGGCCTCGGCTCGGGCATCGCGCCGATCACCCAGCCATCACCCCGGCATGACACCGGGCGGATGTCCTTCCGGCCACTGGGAAGCTATCAGCGAACCGTCTCGCCAATGGGCTAGCCCGCAGCGTCGCGGTAGACCCAGCGCTCGGAGCACGGCCCAAGCGTCCGCTCGAGCGAGGCCACAGCCTCGTCCGCCGTCGCATACACATCCGACGGGCTTGGCATGCTGGCCGTGCGCGGAACCGCACGGCGTGGGGTGCACCTGCCCTCCTTCGACTACCCCGGCATCAGGTCCCTCATAGTCAGGCCAAGTGCCGCAACGATCGCTGAGGCGTCGCAACCCGCGTGGCTGTGGAGCAGGCATCGGCCGTCGTCACCCGTGCCGATGCTCAGGCTTGGGTTCATATCCGCGTGCGTGGGGCAGGTGCACGACCATCCGTCGCCGCTGCGCCGGACCTTCGCACCCATTGCACGAAGCGCGGCCAGCACGGCCTCTGTCGGCGTCGTCGGGGACCTCATCGGGCACCCCCGTTCTCGCCACACTTGGCGCCGCCGATGAACCACCGCAGGTCGGCGGGGTCGATCCGCACGCTCCGCCCGAACCGCACGGCGGGCAGGCGGCCTTCACGCACCAGCGTGCGCAGCGTCCGATCGGTAACGCCGAGCACCTGGGCGGCCTGGCGGTACGTCATTAGCGGCGGGAATGCGTTGTTGAGGTCGGGGGCATGCCGGTTCAAGCCGCACCCCCTTCCGAGCCGCGACCTTCGCGGATGGCGGCCAGTACCGGCCTCGCGGTCGAATCGCAGGGTCTTCTGGCCAACCCGCAGGCGTGGGATGCACCCCGACCGCGCCCAGCCGCGGATCGTGTCGGCGGTCACGCCCAGCACTGCCGCCAGTTCGCGGGTCGTGACCAGCGGCGTGGCGGGCGGCGGTGGCGGCGGGGTTGAAGGGGCCGGAGAGGCTTCGGGACGCGCGTTTCGTGCGGTGCTCATACCACCTACCGCACGGATTCGCGGATTCCGGCGTGGATGGCGTTACTACCCCGTGGATGGGCGCGGATATCCGCGCTTGATCCGCGAGGCGGTTCAGTCCCAGTTTCGATCGTCCCGCGGGCCGTCCGATTCATCCGGCCCGACCGCGCTGCGGGTCTCTCCGACCAGGCGAGAATCCCGGCGTCGCCCCTCGGTCAGCCGCAGGTACTCGCGGACGTACCGTGCCCAAGTGTCCCACGACGGCACGGTCGACCGCTGGTCGCCCTCTTAGGGGTACGACGGCCCGCCGTGCTTGCGGATGTAGTCGTGCTGCTTGCGGGTGTACCGTTCGGGCGAGCCCTCCGGCGGCACTAGGCTGGGCTGCTTGCTGCACACCTCGAACGACTCACCTGCCCGGCGGACCGGCTCGGGCATCACACCCGGCGAGGGCTTCGACGATCCGGCGGGCTTGGGCTGCGCGGCGGCAGGCGCGGGCGTGCCTGATGTTACTGGCCCAACCGCGGCGGGTGCCTGCTGAGCCAGCGCCGCCAGCACCTGCGCGACCACCGCCGTCGGGTCGATCTGGATGACGTTGTTCACCGTCACGTCGCCCGTGTGGGCCTGGGCCGCGGCGATGATCGTAGTGTTCAGGGCCGTGTGCCCGGGCGTTGCGGCCCGCACTTGGCACAACTCCACCCGCACCGTCGGGCGACACCGGCGGGCGATGGGCGTGGAAACCCATTCGACGTACAAAGGCGACGACCGCCGACGGCTTCTCCGGCGTCTGATGCTCGTAATCGTGCCCGGCCAGTTCGCCCTAGTCGCTCAGGCGGATCTGCACGCGGCTGCACGCCAGCGTCACCAGCCCGCACGTGCGGCCCTCCGCGTCAAGCCACTACGGGACCGCCCGAAAGACCCGCTCCCAGATCAGCGGCGTCACGCCCTCGCCCGAGACGACGACCGTCAGGTCAACCTCATCGGGCTGGCTCTCCATGCGGGCCGTCAGCCACACGCGGCGTTCGACCAGCCCTGCCTCCGTCAGCAGCCGCAGCGCCTCCTGCTGCATGCCCGTGAGCGCGTCGGCGTCGTGCTCGCGCCAGGTCGCGGACAGCGAGCAGAGCAGGTCGAGGATCGCGCGATCCAGTAGGTCGACGTGGACGGGCCAGGAGGTCATGCGACGATTTCGGAGAGGGAACATGGGCGGCCGCGCCGTGCAGCCGGGAGGGGAACCAGATACCGTACTCATATGCTCACGCCGAGTTCCCGCAAGCGCCCGTCCAGCCGCACCATGGTCCAGGCCCGCCGCAGCCCCGTTCCGCCCGCGTCCACCGATGCGGCGGCTGGCTCGGAGCCGCGGGCGGGCGCGAGCGCCGGGGCGTCGGCCGGCCCGACGGGCGCAGCCGCTGGGGCGGGCGTGGGGACAGGAACGGCCCAAGTCCGCTGGGGGCCCAACAACCCGCACCCGCTCAGCACTATGAAGACCGAACTGGTCTGGGAGGGCAAGTACGACGAGTGGGGCAATCGGCGGAAGGTAGACGCGGCGTCCCTGGCCATGCCCATGCAGAAGATCGAGACCATCGACCAGCCGCGGAGCGAGGCCATCGCCTCGGGCAAGTTCGCCCTGTTCGAGAAGCAGTCCAAGCGCGTGGATGACTTCCGCAACAGGCTCATCTGGGGCGACAACAAACTCGTGATGGCCAGCCTGCTCGAGGAGTTCAAGGGCAAGATCGACCTGATCTACATCGATCCGCCATTTGACGTGGGGGCGGATTTTACGATGAAGGTTGACCTCGGCGAAACTGAGGCAGTATTCAAGGATCAATCTCTGCTCGAGATGGTCGCCTACAAGGACATGTGGGGTCGCCAGATGAACTCATACCTCAGCGTGATGTATGAACGACTGATTCTGCTCCGCGACCTACTTTCCGCTCACGGCAGCATTTACCTCCACTGCGACTGGCATATCTCTGGCTATCTTCGTTGCCTTATGGATGATGTGTTCGGAGAGCAAAACTTACTAAACGAAGTAGTGTGGTCCTATGCGCTTGGTGGCTCAACAGCAGACCGTTTTCAGCGCAAGCATGACACCATCTTCTTCTATGCCAAACAGGCTGGCGAACACTACTTCGTGCAGCCGCAAGATGCTGCTACATCGTCTCTCATGGCGGGACAACCAAAGGGTGCGAGAGATGTTTGGCGCACCAGCAGTGAAGACGAGCACAAGCGAATTCTCGATGCATGGCAAGACGATCTTGTGGACCACACGGTCTCAAACCGTGATCCTGAGAGGACGGGCTATCCAACCCAGAAGCCCGAAGCTGTCATCAAGCGGATCGTGCAGGCGAGCTGTCCGCCTAATGGCGTTGTTGTTGATGTGTTTGCTGGTTCAGGCACCACGGCAGCAGTAACCGAGCGCCTAGGCCGTCGCTGGATCATGGCCGACTTGGGGCGGTTCGCGATTCACACGACGCGCAAGCGGATGATCGAGGTGCAGCGGCAGTTGCACGCGGAGGGCAAGCCGTACCGCGCCTTCGACCTCTATAACCTCGGCCGCTACGAGCGCCAGTGGTGGCAGCGGGATGCCCTCAGGGGCGCCGATGAAGAGCATCGGCGGGTGGTGCTGGAGTTCTTCCGGGCGGAGATGCTGGTGGCGGGCAAGGCGAGTCACCCCCTCATCCACGGGCGCAAGGGGCGGGCGCTGTGCCACGTGGACGGGATCGACGGGATCTTCACGGCGGCGGAGGCGCGGGAGGTGGCCAAGGCCGCGGCGGCGATGGGGGCGAAGGAACTGTGCTGCCTGGCTTGGGACTTCGAGATGAACATCCACCAGCGGCTGGAGGCGATCCGGGCGGAGATGGGGATCGACATCCGCATCTACAAGATCCCGCGCGAGATCATGGAGAAGAACAGGAAAGGCCCCCCGCCGTGGCTGGAGGTGGCGGTGCTGGAGGCCGAGCCGGTGTACCGGGTGCGGGTGGAGAAGGGCGGGCTGGCGCCGGTGGACATCAGGTTGACGCGGTTCCTGCCGAGTTTGGCGGAGGTGCCGACGAAGGAACTGGAGGCGATCCGGGAGCGGGCGGTGAAGAGCGGGTTCGACTTCATCGACTTCTGGGCGGTGGACTTCGAATGGAGCGAGGACAAGCCGTTCAACCACCACTGGCAGGACTACCGCACGCGGAAGGACCGGAGTCTGAAGACGGTGAGCGACGCGGGGCATGTGTACGCGACGAAGGGGGAGTACATGGCGTGCGTGAAGGTGGTGGACGTGTTCGGGTGCGACACGAGCATCACGGTGAAGGTGAGGGTGTGAGCCATGGCCGGGAACCCGACGCCCGCCGAGGCTGTTGCTGAATCGCCGCTGAACCTGGATGCGGTCTCGCCGCTGTACGCGCCGTGGGAGGAGCCGACGGCCCACCGGGGGCGGGCGGAGGGGCCCGGGAAGCCCGCGCCGGTGATCGCGCGGCGACGGGCGAGCAAGCTGCCCGTGGTGAACACGCTGCGCGACTTGGTGCGCGAGTGGCGCGAGAGCGGCTATCCCGGGGCGAGCACGACCACGCGGACGCTGCTGCACTACTGGTTCGAGCGTTCGCACCGCGTGCCCGGACCGGACGGGGACGTGGACTTCCGATTCTACTACTGCCAGCGCGAGGCGGTGGAGACGCTGATCTACCTGAAAGAGGTGCGGCGGACGGATCGCGTGAGCCAGATTCTCGCGGAGTACGGCGGGCCGCTGCTCCAGACGGCGGCGCTCGGAGTGCCCGACAGCGAGGACGCGTGGGGACGGGCGGCGTTCAAGATGGCCACGGGCAGCGGCAAGACCAAGGCGATGGCACTATGCATCGCATGGTCGTACTTCCACGCGCTGTTCGAAAGCGATTCGCCGATGGCGAAGCATTTCGTGCTCATCGCCCCGGGGCTGACGGTGTACGAGCGGCTGAAGGACGACTTCGGGGGCGGGTGGATCTTCGACCCGCCGCCGCGGGGTGACCCGATCGTGCCACCGGAATGGCGCGGGGACTGGAGCATTTCGGTGGTGGAGCAGGACGCAGTGGGTGGCGCGGCCACGGGGGGCGTGATCTACCTGACGAACATCCACCGGCTGTACGACCCGTCGAAGCGGCGCGGGAAGAAGGAGGCCGAGTACCACGAGTTCATGGGCCCGAGCGTGAGCAAGGCGAGCGCACTGGACGTAGGGGCGGCGCTGCGCGACCGCATCACGGCGCACAGGGCGATCATGGTGCTCAACGACGAGGCGCACCATGTCTGGGACCCGGACTCGGCGTGGAACGAGGCGATCAAGGCGCTGCACCACGGGTGCCGGAGCCGCGGTGGCGCGGGGATCGTGCAGCAACTCGACTTCTCGGCGACGCCCAAGGACAACGAGGGCAACCTGTTCAGGCATTGCGTCTGCGATACGCCGCTGGGGGAGGCGGTGGACGGTGGGATCGTGAAGTTCCCAATCATCGGCAAGGCGAGCAGACTCGCCGAGGGACCGCACGGGGACGCGGGGTACAAGTACGACATGCACCTGCGCCTGGGGTACAACCGCTGGAAGGCGGCCCAGGAGGAGTGGAGCAAGGTCGGTAAGAAGGCCCTCATGTTCGTGATGTGCGAGAGCACGGAGGCGGCGGACCAGATCACGCGGCGGTTGAACGACGACCCCGAGAACTTCCCCCTGCTCAAGGGACGCACGATCAACCTGCACACGAACCTGAAGGGCAGGATCGTGATGCGCGGCAGCGGCGAGAACCGCCAGCCGGTCTTTGAAGAGAAAGAGAGCGAGATCAGCGAGGAAGACCTCAAGGCGCTGCGGAAACTGAGCCGCGAACTGGACAGCGGCGAGAGCCCGTACCTGTGCATCGTGTCGGTGATGATGCTGCGCGAGGGGTGGGACGTGAAGAACGTCACGACCATCGTGCCGCTGCGGAAGTACAGCGCCGAGTCGGGGATCTTGGCGGAGCAGACGCTGGGCCGCGGCCTGCGCCGCATGACCGGGCCGGGCACGCCCGGTGGAACGATCGAAGCGGTGACGGTCATCGACCACCCGGCATTCGCGGAGTTGTACCGCGAGGAACTCGAGCAGGAGGGTGTGATCCCCGAGATCGTCGATGCTGAGAAGCCGCAGACGACGACCGTGGACATCTTCGTGGACACGAAGAAGGACGTGGCCGCGCTGGACATCGTCGTGCCGCAGTTGTCGGCGGGGTTCTCGCGCAAGCCCGTGCTTGAGCCGCCGACAGTGAACGATGTGAAGGCGACGTTCGGGGGGCTCCAGAAACTGCCGATCGACAGTAAGACCGACCGGTTGGTGGACTTCGAGGGTCGGTCGCTGACGACCGGGGAGATTCTGACTCGCCTGCACATCGACCTGCCGCAGATGCCGACCGGGGCTTATGCGATCACCTACTACGTGGGGCTGATCGAGGCGGAGTGCAAGGTACAGGGGCTGTTCAAGAGTCTCGGGGGCTTGCTTCAGTCGTTCATCGAGGAAGTGCTGTTCGAGCAACCGGTGAGCCTGTACGACGATCGCATCGCGTCGCGGCTGGCCGATCCGGATGTCGTGACGCACGTGCTGCACGTGTTCGTGCCTCTGGTGCGCGAGCGGACGATCCATATAGAGCGGCGTGCGCCCGAACTGCCGCCGATGTCGTTGAAGGATTGGAAGCCGTACAAGGCCTCGCACAGCGAGCGGAACCCGTGCCGGCCGGCACTGAAGACGATGTTCAATCTCGTGCCGTGCCGCGGCGGACTTGAGGCGGCGATCGTGCCGTTCCTGGACCTGGCGGACAATGGTGTGGTCGCATTCGCCAAGAACGCAGGCCCGCAGGCGTTGCGGATTGACTATGTGCGGGCAAACGGTCAGTTGAGCACGTACACGCCCGACTTCTTTGTAAGAGGGACCGACGGCACGTGCTGGCTTGTCGAGACCAAGGGGCGTGAGGATGCAGACGTTCCGCGTAAGGCCAAGTCGGCGACCGCGTGGTGCGAGGAGGCAAGCAAGGCCGGGACGAAGTGGTCGTACGTGTTCGTCCCGCAGAACGCTGTGGAGGCGATGAGCGGTGGTCGATTCGACGACCTCGTCCGCGCGTGTGCGCCGGCGCTGCAGACGCTGATCGATGAGCGAGAGATACAGGAGCAGGCCCCTCTGTTCGCCGACACGGTGACGAAGGAGGCCAAGGCAGCGCTCCCGGCATTCATCGATCAGGCGACGATGGACGCCCTACCGGAGCAGACCCGCAAGGCCGCGGAAGAGGCCATCCTGATGTTCGAGTTCCTGAGCAAACACGAGGGATCGAACCTCGCCCCGGCCTTCACGGCACTTCTGGGACCCTTGGATGCTGCGGCCAAGGCGATGGTGTTGAATCGTCTTGGCCCATTGGTGCCGTGCTTAGCCGCCGATCAACGGGCGTGGTTCGATCCGTACATCTCGGGAGGAACCGCCAAGCCGGTCGATGCCTACAAGCGGCTCGCACAGAACATCCGGAAGACGATCATGTACAGCAGCGGGCTGATGCCGCTGGGAATGCTGCGCGACTGCTTGGACTTTGCTTTGAATGACAACACGAAGATCACTGGTGTCTTCGAAGCGATCAGGAAGACCTTCAGGTTCACAGGTAGCCGCAAGGTTCTAGAAGAGGTCAACGCCGTCTACGACTTCCGCAATCAGCACGTGGCCCATCAGGAGGTGGCGTTGACGGAAATCAAGCCAGCAGCAGCCGCACTGGGTCGTTGGATTCGTGCACTCGCCCTGCTGCTGAAGGTACAAGCTGAGACGTCAGAATGATCGACCGGTCTTGAGACCTTTCGACCCTTGGCCCGCGACGAACACCCCGCACTCGTGCTTCCTGAAGCGGGCCCTCTCGCCCTTGGCGGCGATCTCGCGGATGATCGCGGCGTAGAGCGTGGCCTCGGGCGTCTTACCGCCGGGGCTCGTCCACAGGCCCTTCGCCTCCATCGTGGCGATCATCTCCTTGGCCCGCATCGGCACCTCGCTCGCGGCGAGCACCTGCGCGGCCGCATCGAGGGCGCTCATGCGCTTGGCGGGGCAGGGCGTTTTATCCTTCACGGGCTGGGCGGTCTTCGCCGCCTTGCGGGCCTTCCTCGCGTCGCTCATCTCGCGCTGGACCTTGCCCATGTTCTTGATCGTGCCCTTGCGTGCCATGTCGGACTCCTTCGTGTCGGGTGCGGAACCCCGCCGCACAGCGCGGCGGGGGAAACGTGGCGGCCGCGGTCTCCCGCGACGCCGCGTGGGGTCACTCGGCGTCGGCAAGGAAGGCCTCGACGTGCTCGCGGTCCATCCCGCTCATGAACCCAACCAGGTCGATCAGGTCGCTGCGGACCTTGCCGAGGCTCCCGGCGAAGCCCCAGTTGCGCGGGTCGGCCTTCGCGTCCTCCGCGTGCTTGTCCAACTCCATGTGCAGGACGTCCATCAGGCGGGCGATGTCGTTGCGGCGGGCGGCGTAGGTCTCGGCGGCGGTCGGTTCGGGCTTGGTCGTGCGCTTCGTCATGGTCGTGCTCCTCGGGGTTGTGGTCTCTGGTAAACAACGAAGCCCGCATCACGCGGGCTTCAGGTCGTCGGGTCGGATGTGCGAGTCGTGCTCGGCCGGGCTTTGGGTTGCCCGACCGCGTTGAGGTAGTCGATCAGGTCGCCCATGTCCCAGGTGTCGTAATCCACCGGATCGTGCTCGATCCACGCATCGTCGCGGTCATGGTCGATCTCGAACAGGCGGAAGCCGCCCGGCGCTCCGGCCGTCGGCCCCCAGTGCCCGTCGGCGTGGCGGGCCCGCCCGGGGGCGACCGTGTCGATGCACCAGCCGCGGCCGTCGGGCGTCTGGATCTCGATGCTCCGCACCGCGAACCCGCGGCGGGCCAGCGTCCTGGCCATCTCGATCGTCGTCTTCGTCGTGGCGTTCATGTTCGTGGCCTCCGTCTCGGGCGGCGTTCCGCCCGCGTGTGACACATGAAGCCATGACATCCGCCACGAGGCAAGGCAAACCGCAGCGGTTTCGCCGTCATTCCGCGACATGTCGGCAAGTTCGGCCCCATGTGGGCAAACAGGCGGATTCGGCCGGAAATCGCCCATCCCCGCGCGAAACAAACTCTGTCTCCCCGCGCGGCTGTTCCCGCGGGCGTCGCGTCGGCGAGCCCGGTGGGAAGGAACCATGGCGCCGTCGCCGCCGACGGAACAGGCGGCGATGGCCCGCCGCGCCGCGGCATCGCGGGTTTCGTCGGTTCTGTCGGGCGTCGGGAGGAGATCAGCGATCGGGAGTGGCTGCGCCAAGCGCCGCGACGATCCCAGCACGCACGTTGGGCGGAAGGTTGGCCCACGCCGCCACGAGGCGGGCCAGGTCGGCGCCGGGCGGGGCGTTGCCGCCATTGACCAGCGGCCGCGACGTGGGCGGAACGTGGCCGCCCTGTGGCGAAGAGCCTGCGCCCTCCGCTTGCCCTGGTGCAGCCCGCGCTGCGTCTGGCGCGCGCGCCCGTTGGAATCGGTGTATTCTTCCGGAGATTCCGCGAGTGCTCGGGGGTTCGATTCCCCCGGCGTCATTCGTATAAGTATTGATACTATGATGTTTGTCAACCTGCGCCGGCGCAAGGCCCATGAGCCGGACTCCGGTGCATGCCGAGCGCAGGCCGCGATTTCATTTTCGCGGACACTGGGCGTCGACCTGCCGGTGCGTTCTCAGGGTATGGCATCGAACTTCAAGGACTCGAGCGGCGCATCGCTCAACTGCATGAAACCGGCTCGCGGGTGGTCCAGATCGATGGTGATCCAGAGTGCCGTGCCTATGAGCAATACGAGCGAGACCGTCATCGGCGCGTTGCGTCGCCCGGCGAGGCCGCAGCCGTAGCCGATGTCGGCGGCGGCAAGCAGTGAGCACGCGATCAACAGCCCCATCACGAGCGGAGGAAGATGCTTCCTGCTGGCCGCGAGGCGCGTGGAGTGCAGGTCGATGACTTCGTTCACGGGCGGAAGCACTCCCATCATCGCGGCGGGAGTGACGGCGACTCCCGCCCGAGCCGCGGCCCAGATGTTCGCATGCAGTCTTTCAATCTCCGCCAGCTCCGCGGCGCCGAAGCCTGTGCGCAGGCCGCGGGAAACTTCGAGACGATGCTCGGTGTAGCGTTTCAAGGCTGCGCGAAGGTCTGTACGGTGCGGCTCCGCGAGCAGGTCCGCGCGGAGATACGCCGTGCCGATCGCGTTGGCTTCCTGAACGATCAGGTCCTGTCGTTCGAGGAACCGAGAGCCGGCCGCGGAGAAGCTGAACGCAAGCAGCAGACCGAGGAGACCGAGAACAGCGCCCTGGATGGCACCGATCTGCGCGCCTGAATCGGGGGGGCGTCGTGCCGCGGTGCGACGGCCGGTCCTGAACCCGGCCTCGAGCGCGGCGAGCAGCGTCAGCACTAGGCCGAAACCAACCGACAGGTCCGTGATGATCGGGTTCATGAGCCGCCTGTCGAATCGAGAACGGGCGCAGATCCGCACGTGGCCGCGCTGCCTCGCGAATCCCTTTGAAAGTTCGGCATCGAGTATCGTTTCGTATGCGCGGGAGAGCAAGCGAGCAAGGACGGCCGGGACCGGACGGCCGATCGATCGCTTACAGCGGTTCGAACCTGATGTTGTTCAAAGCAACTTGGACGCCGGCCATCAGGCCGCGATTTGCCCCTTGGTACACGGCGATCCCGTCCTGGAATGGCGCCGTCACACTGCCGCCGCTCTCGCCGGCGACGGCGATGCCGTTCACCGAGCCGTTCCACTTGCCGGCCTTGAACTCGGCCAGTTCGGCCGCGTTCTCAAGCACGATCAGCATGCGGAATCCCTCGACGCCGGCTTGAAGTCCCACGGATGCGTTGTTGATTGCAACCCATCCCAGTTGCTCGCCCTTGGGATCGAAGAGCACACCGCGTCCGAACGAGCCGCCTCCGAACACGATTCCCCACTGCGCGACATCCGGAAACACGATGTAGCCCGCCGAGCGATTGATCTGGTTCTCGAGACCATCGACGTGGATCTGGAACCAGTATCGCGTCGAGCGGGCACGGCTGACCAGGTCATCCTGATCGGAGGCCTTCGGCGTCGCCGTGCAGCCGGTGAGCAAGGAGCACAGGACTATCGCGAAGATTCCGACATGCACGCAGTTCCTGGTCATGCTTGAGACTCCTCAAAGTGCGAAGGCGCAGTCTACAGAATCCGCCCGACACATGATTCAGGCTTGGCAGGGTCTGCCGGTAAGAATCCGAGTGTCTCGAGCTGATCAGGTCATCTGCTTTTGCCGCCGATAACTCGCGGTTTGGCCGCACGCTCGACCTGCGCATCCGCGCGGATCGGGGGGGGCATCTCGACTGGCGGGGCGATTTGCTCGAAGAGAGTCTGCAGTTGTGCAACGCAGCCGGCAAAGGTGAAGGGAATCGCGATGAATGCGGATGCCAAGGCGGGCGTGAAGGACAGCGTGCGCGAACAGGACCTGCTGCAGTCGGGCGGGTTCGGGCGTTCGACCAACTCCGCGCGAGCCGGGTTTCTGCCGATATCGCTCGAGCATGCGCCTCTCGGTGCGCTGTCCGGGCTGGAGGTCTACATTCGCGTCAAGCCGGCAGGGCAAGGTGCCGCGGAACAGCCGCGCGCGGATGATTCGACTCCCGGCTTTCGGCTGTACTGCAAGTCATCGATGCGGTTCACGGAGGTTCACCGGCGCCGGCTGGCCGAGTCCGGTGTGAAGTTCGTCTACATCAAGATTGCCGATCAGAGCCGGTTCCGCCAGCAGAACGAGGCGCATCTGCTGGAAGCGGTGAATGATCCGGTGCTGGCCATCGCGCAGAAGTCCACGCTGGTGTACGAGACCAGCGTCGAGCTGATGAACGAGCTTCTGGCCGAGCCGGACACGATTCTCAAATCCCCGCGTCTGGAGAAGGTGTCGCGCGCGATCACGACGCTGGTGATGAACGATCCTTCGGCATTCTCGCATCTCTTTGCCGCATCGTATCACGACTTCTACACCGCGACGCACATGGTGAACGTGGCCACCTGGATGGTGCCCGTGGCCTACGAGATGGGTTACCACGACCCCGAGGAACTCGGGCGCATCTGCCAGGCCGGCATCCTGCACGACATGGGCAAGACAATGGTCTCCCAGCATGTGCTCAACAAGGCCGGCAAGCTCTCGGATGAGGACTGGGCGCAAATTCGCCGCCATCCCGAGGCGGGATGCGAGTACCTCTCGCGGTTCAGCGGAGTACATCCGCTCATCCTCACGGTCACGCGACAGCACCATGAGCGCATGGACGGCACCGGGTATCCGGCGGGGCTGAAAGGCGACCAGATCGATCCGGTCAGCCGCATCTGCGCCGTGGTGGATTCCTTCGATGCGATGACGGCGTTCCGCCCCTTCAAGGAAAAGACGCTCGGGGTCGGCGAGGCGCTGATGATCCTGAACAAGGAGACTCCGGCGAAGTACGACCCGAAAGTCGTGGCGGTGTGGATGCGCCTGATGAAGAAGGCGGAGCAGGTCCAGAATCAGGCGGGGCCGCAAGCGGCCCACGGCGCCGCCGCCGGCGCGGCCGAGGGAGCATCCCCCGTTGTCGGGGGCGAACGGCGCCAGGGCAACGCGCGCAGGACGTTCCACTGCGCGGGACGCGCGCATGTGCTGGTGGCGGAGAAAGGCGGACTCACGGAGCAGCCCGCTCTGCCCATCATCGCGCACAGCATTTCCTGCTCGGGGCTTGGCTTCCTGAGCCAGGCGCCCTTGACACCGGGCGAGTTCATCCGCGTGTACCTTCAGGCCAAGGGCTGGGATAACCGCCCTCTCGAGGGACAGACCGTCCGCAGCCGCACCTACAACGACTCCTGGTACGAAATCGGCATGAAGTTCGCCAACGCCAAGAACGAGCTGCTCGTCGAAAGCCCGATGACCACGGCTCAAGCCGCCTGAGCAGTGCTCCCCTCAACGGAAGCTTGGACGGGCATCATGTGTGCGCTCGTCGCGCGGTGCCGAAGAAAGGTCATGAAGTCTTCGCGGTCGCCAGCGGATCCGGTGCAAGCTCAGGCCGCAAGCGAGTATCGCCCGCTCTTGAGCCTCGCGAGCAGCCGCTCCTTGTCGCCGGGCTGCACGAAGCGCGTGAAGACGCAGGCCATGCGTACCGGTCCGCCGCCGTCCACGTCATCCTCCTCGAGCCAGACGACGTTCGCGAAGGCGTACACAGGCCGGCGCTCGCTTGCCCGCAGGCTGCTCGCGCCGGGCAGTTGCACCCGCACCGCGACCTGAGTGCCCGTCGGAATCGGGTGGTCGATTTCGAACCGCAGCCCGCCTTCGCTGATGTCGTAGGCGTGGCCTTCCCACTTATACTTGTCGCTGTCCAGCGGGCGCACGGCAATCGCCGTGTACATCGAGGGCAGGACGTAACGCTGATGGCGGCGGCGTTCGCGGCCCATGGCGGATCCTCAATCTTGTCCCCGGCCCGTGGCGGTTCCGGTCGTCACAGAGCCGTGCCGATAACCCTATCGGCTCCCGTCCTCCGCAGCTTCAACATAACCGAAAGAACAAGCGAAGGACAGCCCAATCCGGCAGTTGTCCGCCACTTCGTTCCAAACCCCTGAATTCTGAGGGCTTTGCGCGCGGCTTCCGAGCCTGCGTTTTCGCAGGGTTCGGCTGCACAACCCAGACCGGTTACCCGTCGGGATGTGCTTCCTCAACGAGAGAGATGCTCACTTTGCCGATCCGGACGCCCATCCGCCGTTCAAGCTCCCGAATGGCCGAATCGGGCAGGTTGGAGAGGATACTTTCACTGAGGTCCTGCGGCACATCCAGGATTCTTCCATCACCGGTCATGACATGAAGGTGATCCGAGAGGTCGGCGTCATATCGTGCGCCGCCGTTGCCGCCGGTCGGCGGAACGATCCGGCGCGCAAGACCGGCTTTGACCAGCGCTTCCAGCGTGTTGTACACCGTCGCAAGGCTCAGACCCTCGCAGCAGGGAGACACCATCTGGTGCAATTGCTCTGCGGTCGGGTGGCTCTTGCAGGCAGCGAGCGCTTCATAGACCACCGCGCGCTGCCGAGTACAGCGAAGGGCGTGACGTCCGAAGAGTTCGCGGCAATCAGGCATGCGGGAGTTCTGCCAAGGCCCGAATCGCTTCCCCTTTGAGAAGCAGCCCCATATCTATCCCCCTCGAATGTCCCCGGACCAGTGGGTAATGGCCGCGGGCTGCGGAATTACCCCCAATCCGGCCGGAAGACCATCCGGTGGTGCGGTATTCCGGCCTCCTCGAAGCCCTCGCCGTCCGCTTGCCAGCCCATGGCGAGGTAGAAGGGCATGGCGTCATCGCGGGCGTGGCAATACAGCTCGGTCAGGCCCAGTTCGCCAAAAGCACGCCGCTCGAGGGCCGCCATCAGCAGCCGCCCGATCCCTTCCCGCTGACGCTGGGGGTCCACGGCCATCTGCATGAGCTTGCCGCACGTGGAGGTGTTACGGCCCCCGGCCGGGGATCCAGCCGACGCAGTTGGTCCGGTGGTCGGGTCCGGGGGCAGGAGACAGACAGTGCCCACCACGCGCTCCCCCTTGGGATTGGGTGCAATTGCGATGAAGTGCTCGAATCGTTCCTCGACTCCGGCCCAGTCCTTCTGGAATCGCTGGATCGTGTACCCGATAGGGCGCAGTAATACCCGCTCGCGCAGGTCGATTTCCTGCGGATACAGGGGGTGCTGGCGGTCGATACGCAGGACGCGGAGCACGGTCGTTTACCTCGGTGCGATACTTGGCGGGGGAGGCGGCCCGAGAAAGATAGTGTTGACTAGCTTCCAGGGGAAGGGTCAATCGATCGGATTCTGCGCGGGCGGAGGTGATGGTCGATCGGCCGTTGAGCCTGTGGGAGCGGGCGGCGGCCGGTGTGATGCATGCTCGGGTCGAGGTCGTTTCGGAGCGGACGAGTCGGCCCTATGGTCGGCGGAGGCATGCCGATCGACGTGTCACGATTGCTGTGCGAGTCGTGCGGTTACGACCTGACCGGTCTGAGCGCCGCGGCGATGGACGCGAAATGCCCGGAGTGCGGGCGCGCGATCGCGGCGTCGCGGCCGGAAAGGCGCATCGGGAGTCCGTGGCAACGCGGGCGGGGTTTCCATGGATGGTGGAGGACACTGACGATCATCGTGCGCCGGCCGCGAACCTGCTGGGACGAGTTCGCCGTTGAATCGCGCCGCGCTGACAGACTCGAAGTGGTGAACGCGTGCGTCGGGTCCGTGCCGGTTGCGGCAGTTCTTCTGGCGGCCTCGTGGGACGACATGGCGAAGCACCCGGGCCTCGCGCTGGCCGAGACAGGTCTGTCGATGGCCGCTGCGCTGGTGTTCTTCGGTGTGCCGGTAATTCTGTTGACATGGATCGAACGTACGGGGATTCGCTACTTCGGCAGGAGGCGCGGCTGGCGGATCACTCGAGAGGTCTCCCGGACCATCTGCGCGCACGCGTCGTACGGCTGGATTCTCAGCGGCTTGCTCGTGTCGCTGGGATGGCACTTCATGCGCCGGTCCGATCTGCCCCTGTGGCTTGCGACTCCCAAGCCGTGGCTCGGAGGGCGGGAGATTCTTCCGGTGGGCATTGCGGTGCCCGCGCTGCTCTTCCTGGCGTTCCTGCCGGGGATGATCCTCTTCGAGTGCTGGGTGTACGCGGGGTTCGTGCGCATGCGATATGCCAATGTGCTCAACGCCGATGCGCGCACTACCTCGATTCCTTGACCGTGTCTCGAGTCGTTGGCCTATGCCCTCTCTCTTCCCCCTACAATCTTTCCCATGACTCCCCGTCGCCCAACCAGGCCCATCTTCGTCGGAGACTCCCGCGTCGGCATCGTGCAGATCGGAGGAGGGCTGCCGGATTCCAAAGGCAGGCCCAGCGAGCCCGCGCCGATTTCCGTTCAGACCATGACGGCCGGATACACGCACGACGTGGATCGGTGCGTGGCCGAGATCCACAAGCTGGCCGCGGCCGGTGCGGACATCGTCCGCGTGGCGGTGCCGGAGAAGAAGGATACGGATGCGCTGCGCGCAATCATTCCGCAGGTGCGGGTGCCGATCGTGGCGGACGTGCACTTCCATTTCCAGCGCGCGCTGGAGGCGGTTGAGGCGGGCGTGCACAAGATCCGGCTGAACCCCGGAAACATCACGGACCGCGAGCAGGTGAACAAAGTGATCGATGCGTGCAAGGAACGCTCGCTGCCGATCCGCGTGGGAGTGAACGAAGGCTCGATCATCGAGCGCCGCGACAAGCAGAAGCGAAAGGAAGAGCTGGGCAAGTTCTTCGCCGGGCACAAGCAGGGCCATCTGATGGCGCTGATGATCGCCAAGCTCGAGGAATATCTGGACATCTTCTACGAGCGAGAGTTCTTCGACATCGCCATCAGCGCCAAGAGCATGGATGCCGCGTTCGTCGTGGACATGTACACCGAGATCAGCAGGCGTTTCGATCACCCGCTGCACCTGGGCGTGACGCACGCCGGCCCGAAGGAAACGGGGTGCATCCGTTCGGTCGCGGCTCTCTCGGCCCTGCTGTGCAACGGCATCGGCGACACCATCCGCATTTCATACGCCAACGATCCGATCTACGAGGTCGAAGACGGGCTTGAACTGCTGTGGTCGCTGGGCCTCCGCGAGCGCAAGGGCGTGGACCTGATCGCCTGCCCCACGTGCGGGCGCATCCAGGTGGATCTCTTCACGCTGGTGCAGGATGTGCGCAAGAAACTTGCGGAAGAGATCGTCGTGCCGATGAAGGTGGCCGTGATGGGGTGCATCGTGAACGGACCGGGCGAGGCGGAGGGGGCTGATGTTGCGGTCTTTGCGGGCGACCGGCGCGGGATCATCTATGTGCAGGGCGAGCGGGTCGCGAACGTCCCCGAATCGGAGATTCTCGACCGCATTCTGAAGGAATGCCGTGAGTTCCAGTCGCGCGTGCAGCGAGGTGAAGCCAAGCTCGGCGAAAAGAAAGTCGAGATCGTGCCGCCGGACCCGATCGGGGAACTGGGGAGCGGGTTCGAGAAGATCGCGCACGGCCACGTCGAGAAGATGACGAAGGTGACGGTGGGGGGCAGGTGAGAGTTGGGCGCGGTTTCCTCGCCGCGGAGCGGAGTGTGACTCTTGCCAGAGTTCCACTGCACTCGCCTCGGGCATCAATCAAACAAGGCTCCACCTCGCATGCACCAAATCCTCGTGAACCCTCCCTGGCGAAGCTCTGCACCGCGGGACACAGAATGTGCCGTTGAGGGCGCGTGCGATCGCCGCTTCCGCACCAGTGACGAAAGTCGCGGCATCCGGACGCGAACGAGGATACGAGAGCGCGGACGCTCGGTGCTGCGTCACCGCACCGGGCCGACGAGCCTGATGGGGATCGTGATCTCCGACCCTCGCCTGCCGCCGCGGAGGACGGTCACGTCCACCACGTCGCCTTCCTTGTAGCGCTCGAGGGTGCGGATGAGATCGGAATAGGAGTCAATCGGCTTGTCGTCGATGGCCGTGATGATGTCGCCGAGCGAAACGCGTCCATCGCGCGTCATCAGTGTGCCGCGGAGGCCCTTGCGTTCGGCGTCGGTGCCGGGCACGACATCGCCGACGAGCACGCCGCGGGCAACGCCGAGTCGCGCGGCAATGGGGGGGTCGACGCGCAGGATGCCGAGCTGCGGCCGCAGCTTGCGCCCGAACTCGATGAGCTGGGCGACGGTGTCGTTGACGGTGTCCGAGGGGATGGCGAACCCGATTCCGGCGGAGGCGCCGGAGGGAGACTGAATCGCGGTGTTCACGCCTATGAGTCTGCCCGCGGAGTCGAGGAGCGGACCGCCGGAGTTGCCGGGGTTGATGGCGGCGTCGGTTTGAATCACTCCGGAGATTTCAACCCCGATCGGGGAAACGACCGTTCGCCCGAGCGCGGAAACCACGCCGGTGGTGAGAGTCTGGTCGAGTCCGAAAGGGGTGCCGATGGCGAGGACACGCTGGCCGACCTTGAGATCTTCGGAGGAGCCGAGCGGGATGGGGTGGAGCGATTCCCTGGGCGCATCGATCTTGAGCACCGCGAGATCGTCCTCGGGCGCGAGTCCCACGAGCGTGGCCGGGTACGTCGTTCCATCCGAAAGAATCACGCTGTACGACACTTCTTCGGAACCGTCGGGGACGACGACATGTGAGTTGGTGACGATGTGCCCTTGGGTGTCCCAGACGAACCCCGATCCCGTTCCCTCGGCCACCTGCTGGCCGGAGAAGAACGGCCCCATGCGACGCTCGAAGACGGCCTTGGTCGCGACGTGCACGACCGAGGGAGAAGCGGCTTCGAACAGTTCAACTACCGCCTGTTCATCCGCCGCGAGGGGCGGACGCGGCTGGACGGCGCGTCGGGAGCCGGAGGCTGCGCCTGCGCCGGTCTGGCACAGCGCCTGCGACAGCGTCATGCCGAGAGCCGCACCGAGGGCAAGCGCGAGGATCACCGGTTTGCGGGTGGGGGCACTGGCGTTCATGTGGACTCCTTGGCGAACTGGACGGTCATGGTTCGAACTAAACCCATTTTATGCGCACGATATGCACCGGGTTCAGGATGGGGAACGTACGTTCGGTGGCGGGCGGCAGGGCAAGGATCGGCGCAGCAATGCGGCGCTCGGCGCGCGTGACGGATTCAGAAATGCGCGGCGCGCCCCTATCATCCCTTTCCATGACGATCCGGCGCGTACCCGAAGATTTCATGGTGGAAGAGCGGCTGAGCGCTTCGTTCCGCAGCGCGCTGCGCGCGAGCGCGACGGGTGTTGCGGCGATCACGAGCGGGCCGCCCCTCTCCCGGCTGCCTTCGGCGAGCACGCCCCCCGGCGGCGAAGCGGGAGGCCGCCGCGAGCGAGGTTCGTTCGCCGTGTACGCGCTGACGAAGACTTCGATGACGACGCCGGAGACCATTCAGTGGTTCGCACGGGCGCTGGGGAGAAACCCCGGCGTGATCGGCTACGGGGGGCTGAAGGACAAACACGCTCGGACCACGCAGCACATCACCGTGCCGGTTCATTCGACGCAGCGCGGAAGCTCGGCCGCGGAATCGATCGCAATGCCGCCGGAAGTGAGCGGAAAGGGCTGGAGCGCGCGACTGATCGGGTATTCACAGGCCGAGATCGCGGCGGAGGCGATCGAGTGCAACCGGTTCACCATCGTGGTCCGGGATCTTGCGCGTGAGACGTGCCGCGAGATGGATCGGCGGGCGACTCTGCTCGAAACCTGTGACCACGAACGCGGGCACGGTCCGAAACCCGGCCTGCTCGTCGTGAACTACTTCGGGGATCAGCGCTTCGGTTCCGCGCGGCACGGCGCCGGGTTCATAGCGCGCCGGCTCATCGAGGGCGACTTCGAGGGTGCGCTCAGGCTGGCGATCGGGACGCCGGCGCGAAAGGACTCGGGCAAGACTCGGCAGTTTACAAGAATGGCTGCGGCGCAGTGGGGCGACTGGTCCAGATTGGCTGCCGAGCTGCCGCGGATACCCGAGCGGCGCGCGATCGAAGTTCTGGCTTCGGGCGGTAGCGCACGCGAAGCCTTCGCCGCGCTGCCGTATTTCCTGCAATCGATGTACGTGGAGGCGTATCAGTCGCATCTGTGGAACGCGGCCGCGAGAACGCTGGCGGAGACTCTCGGTGCGATGCGCGGTGTGCTCCGCTCCGACGACGCGTACGGGGAGATGGTGTTTCCGATCGCGGAGGGAGTGGGGGTGCGGGAACGCGAGATCGAGATGCCGCTGCCTGCGCGGGGAACGCGGTTGCAGGAACCGTGGGGAGAAGCGATGGCGAGGGCGCTGCGGGATGAAGGGGTCGAAGTGTCGCAGTTGCGCGTGCCGGGTCTGCGCCGGCCCTTCTTCGGCGAGGCCATGAGAAGATTGTTCGTGCGCGCGGCCGAGTTCGAGATGAGCGATCCGGAAGCGGACGAGCTTTCCGCGGGATCGAGGCGGCTCAGAAGGACTATCGCGTTTGAACTTCCGCGCGGCGCTTATGCAACGGTGGTGCTGCGGGCGCTGGGGCAATAAAGGCTGCCGCGGGTCCGGGCGGCTGGTGTCGGCGGGAATCGGTGTTAGGATGTAGTTTGATCCGCGGCAGTCACACTGCACGGGGCGGAGCGTGGACGTGTCCTCATCCGATTCGATCCTGGCCACGCGCACGACGACGAAGCTGCTCGATGCGTTGCGGGACTTGAGCAATGAGCCGGCGTGGGCGCAGATCGACAGCCGTTATCGGCCTGTGATCGCCGGGCTTGCGCGCCGGCTCGGACTGAACGAAACGGATGCAGAAGAAGCAGCGCAACAGACGCTTTCGGCATTTGTGCGCGAATATCGCGCGGGAAGGTACGACCGCAGCAAGGGCCGGCTCAGCTCCTGGATTCTGGGCATCGCGCGCAATACGGCTCTGCAGATTCGGCGCGCCAATCAGAGACCGGGAAGCGGCGGCGATGCCGATGCAATCGCGAACGTCGTCGATGAGCGTGCGCTGCGTTCGATCTGGGAGGACGAGCGAGATCGGTCGATCTTCAACCGTGCGCTGAGCATGCTCCGGGAAGAAGCGGCGGTGGATGACCGGACGTTGCTTGCGTTCGAGCTGGTGGCGCTGCGGATGGTGCCGGCGGCGGAAGCCGCGGCACGATGCGACATGAGCGTAGATCAGGTGTACGTCGCCAAGAGCCGGATCACGAAGAAACTGCGCGAGCTGACCAAGCAGTTGACGACGGCCTTCGAGGAAGATGCGTGAGATGGCGGGGGCAACAGGATCATGTCTCGGGGCGGAGGCGATCGAGCGCATCGCGGGCGAGGTCGAACCTGCCGCCGAGCAGGCCGAGCATCTGGCGAGGTGCGCGGAGTGTCGAGAGCGGCTGGAAAGAGCGCGCGAAGACGCGGCGTTTCTGAAACGCGTGCGATCGCTGGTGACCGGTGAGCTTGGCCCGGAAGGTGCGCCGAGAATTCCTGGATACCGCACGCTGGGCGTCATCAGCGCGGGTGCGCAGGGCGTGGTGTTCAAGGCGGTGCAGGAGTCCACGGCGCGCACGGTCGCGATCAAGGTGCTGGTGGCGGGCGGCGAGGACGGGTCTTCCGCCTCTCGGCAGCGGGCGCGTGCGGAGCGCGAAGCCGAGATCGCGGCCCGCCTGCGGCACCCCAACATCGTGTCGATCTTCGAGTCGAGAAGATTGGCCGATGACCGCATCGCGGTCGTGATGGAGTACGTGGACGGGGTGCCGCTGGATGCCTGGCGGCCCGAGGGAGCGTCCGGCCAGGAACGGCAACGAGCGTTGCTGCGCGTCTTTGCGGCGGTGTGCTCGGGCATCCACCATGCGCATCTCAACGGCGTGATCCACCGCGACTTGAAGCCGGACAACATTCTGGTGACTTCCGACGGCAGACCCGTGGTGCTGGACTTCGGGATCGCGAAGGCCGGAGGGCTGGGAGCGACGGTCACGGGCGAGTTTGCGGGGACGCCGGCGTATGCATCGCCCGAACAGGTGGCGGGTCAGCCGGACGAAGTGGATGCGCTGACGGACGTGTATTCCCTGGGCGTGATCCTCTATCGGCTGCTGTGCGGAGCACTGCCGTACGACGTCGGCGGCTCAATATTCGAGATAGCACGAACGATCGCGGAGGTGGAGCCTGTGCCGCCGCGGAAGCTCGTTCCGTCTCTATCCCCCGATCTTGAGGCGATCGTGCTTCGCGCCATTCGCAAGGAGAAGAGCAGGCGGTACCAGTCTGCCGCAGGGCTGGGGCGCGACATCGAGCGGTTTCTGGCCGGAGACCCGGTGGACGCGCGGAGCGGTTCCGGGTGGTACCTGCTTCGGAAGGCGGTGGTGGTCAATCGGCGGCGGTTGGCTTGGGCGGGCGCGGCAATGCTCATGCTCCTGATGGCGGGCGGAGCGGTTGTTCTGAGCATGGCAGAGGCGGCGGAAGCTCGGCGGCGGGTGAAGCAAGAGGAGGAACGTACGCGGGAAGAGAGCCTTCGCGCCCGGGCGGTGACGGAGCTGCTGCGCGAGGCCCTGCCGAGCGTGAGCCGCGAAAGCCCCGAAGTGGAGCGCGCCATGGCGCAGGGGTTGTCCCGCCTGTACTTCAGCCTCGAGACGGGCGCGTTCGCGAACGACCCGGAACTGGATCAGGCGCTGCGTCGCATGTGGGGCGCGGTGTATACGGGATTCGGCGGGCGCAAAGCGGCCGGGCTTGTGGAGTACGCGGAAGTCTCGCTCCGCAACGGGCTGATGCGCCTGCGGCGCGAGTATCGCGGCGATCACCCGGAGATCGCGGCGACGATGCACGAGCTTGCCGGTGTGCTGCTCGTGCGCAAGCGGGCGCCGGAGGCGGAGCAGTTCTGCCGTTCCGCTCTGGCGATGCGGGAGAGGATGCGCGGCGCCGAGGCGACGGAGACGGCGGAAACGCGCGCACTGCTGGCTCGCGTGCTGCTGGAGCTGGACAGAACAAGCGAGGCGGCGGCCGAGGCAGAAGCTTCGCTGCGAGTGTTTCAGCGCCTCTCCGACGAGCAGGCCGATCTGGTGATCGCGTCCATGCATGCGCTGCTGGCGCAAGTCAGCATGGAGGAGCGCGATTTCACGCGGGCCGAGCCGCTGGTGCGCGACGCGATCAAGCGCCGGATTCGTCGGCTCCCGCCCGAGGATCCCGAACTGCATGCGTCCATCGAGCAGGCGGTGACTCTCATCGAGCAGGCGCCGGGCAGCGCGCTGGGGACTCTGCTCAGCGGCGCCTGGGGTTCAAGTGCCCGGACTGTCTGCGCGGATGTGCGCAGGGATCTGCCCGTCCTCGCGACGCCGGACCAGGGGTGGCAGGGACAGGCCGTCGCGACCGGACGCTCCGCGGTTCTCGCCAAGCTGCTCCGCCTCGCGGAGGGGCTTCTTGGTCCGGAGGATCCGGCGCTGGTGCGCATCGTGATGGCCCAGGTGCAGTCCGCGGCGGGAGAGCAGTTGCTCGAAGTGAAAGCCGCCGCGGCGCTCCGTGCCGCCGAGATGCTCGAACGGAGATTCGGACCGAATGATATTTCGGTTCAGGTGTGCATCGAGGAAGCCGCGATCGTGCTCGCGCTCAACGGCGAGCCGGAGCGAGCGGCGGAGCTTGAGGCCCGCGCGTGCTCGATCTACGAGGCGTTTCCCGTCGGGGCGCGCGATCTCCTGTTGATGGGAAACTCGCGGAGGCATCTCGCGTGGTATCTGACCATGGCCGGGCGGTTCGACGAAGCGGCTTCCCAATGGAGGCTGGCGCGGGAAGAACTCATGTCCATCGTCGGCGAGGACCATCACGTCGTGGCGATCATCGAGAGCGGGCTTGCGATCTGCCTTGCACACCGGGGAGACATGCAGGGCGCGGAGGCCGCGTCGCGCAGGGCGCTGGAGAAGGGCGAACGATCACCCGCGACCGCACTTGACCAGCTCGCGCACATGCGGCTCGCAAGGGCGCATGTGTTGGTCATGTCCGGACGGTTCGAAGAGGCGATTCCGCTGCTCGAGGAAGTGTGGTCCGGGTTGTATGAGCACGTCACGCCGCGGTTTCCGTGGCGGCGCATGCTGATCGACGACGCCATCACCGCATGCGAAGGACTTGGGCGCGACGAGGACGCCGCGCGTTGGCGAGCCAGACGGGAGAGCGACCCGCAGGCTGCGGGAGACGTGCCGGTTGCACCGGCGTCTGAATGACGATAATGCGAAGCACCGGCGGCGGATTCATCCACCGCCGGTGCTCCGCGGCAGGCACAGCTGCTCGTGGCCGCGAGTGTCGCGACCGCACAGGGAACGAGGAGTCTTTGATTCTCGTGCGATCAATCCCTGCCCCAGGCGGATGGAGCAGGTTTTCGGATCGTGGCGCACCCGCGCCGCGAAGCTCGACGAAACATCGTGGTCTGTCGATGCTCCGCGGCCCGGGCGCTGCTTCCCACTCAACGTCTGGAACCAGTGCGAGGACGCTCAGCGGCGGCGACGCAGCACGCACAGCCCCGCCAAGCCGGCGAGGGCAGCGGGTCCGGCGGAGGGCACCACCGTGATACGGGCGCTGAAGATCAGTCCGCTCACGAGCGCTCCGGCATCGCGCTGATACAGGTAGAGGTAGTTCAGACCCGGCGTGACCCATGCCGTGATGTTCTGGTTGTGGAAGCTGGAGGAGGTGAAACCTCCGCCAAAGTAACCGATGGGGGAGCCGTTCACGTAGATGCCGTCGGGATTCGGGCCGAAGCCGAGTCCATCGCCGAGCCAGTCATCCACGGCGTACTCGATGCTGAGCGTGGCGGACGTGATCGTTCCGAGCGTGACGACGAAAGGAACCGCGTACAGCGCGGAACCCGGATTCCCGTACCCGGGACCGGGAGTGCCGTCCGGATTGACGAAGGAGCCGTCGAAGTTGATCCAGCGGGCGAGCGGATCGCTGATGCCGGGCGTCCAGAAGGGGAGGTACGGGTTGATCACGTACGCTGGAGGGCCGGAAACGGCGCCGGAGAAGTCGGCGGCGTTGAATGCGGAGCCGCTTGCCGGTGCTCCCGGTGGGTTGCCGGGCCGGTAGGTGACGATGTCATCGGGCTGGCCCGCGACGCCCGGAAGGCCGCCGACTTGGCCGCTGCGGAGCGTGATGACCTGGACTGCCGCGTCCGCGGAAGCGGTCAGCCCCACGAGCGCGCCGGCCGCGGTCAACAGAAGGACGGTACTGGTACGTGTGCCTGCCATGGTGTTTCTCCCTTTCAAATCCCCGTCGGGCCGCGGAGCAAACTCCTCCGTCCGGCCTCGACTCCACTCAGACTTGCCGCGAGGGGCGTTGATCTTGCAGCCGCTGGAACAAGAGTTTCACGGGGGAGCGTGGGCGGGAATCTGCCTCGATCGAGCTTGGCGAAGCCGGAATCGGGTAGCGGTCCGGGAACCGCGAGGGGATACTGACCAACCGGGCAAGGAACGTGGCAACCCCCGCGGCATCGGCGGGGCGCCGGGCAGCCACCGCGGAACAGGAGATGACACCATGGCGGATCGCGTTCGCAAAGTGAACTACTGCTATGTGACCGTTCCGGGCAGAGCCGGCAAAGGCGCCGGCGTGTTCGCGGCGCTGAAGGAAGCCGGAGTCAACCTCATGGCGTTCACCGGTTTTCCGGTCGCGGGAGGGAAAGCCCAGCTTGACTTCGTGACGAAGAACCTGGGAGCGGTGCGACGCGCGGCCGCGAAACACGGCTGGCCCGTGAGCGCCGCCAAGAAGGCGTTTCTGGTGCAGGGAAAGGATCGTCCCGGCGCGGTCGCCAAGCACTTTGCGCGTCTCGGAGATGCGAAGATCAGCGTGACGGCGGCGAATGCGATCGCGACGGATGACGGGCGCTATGGGATGATCATCTGGGTCAAGCCGAAGGACTACGCTCGCGCGGCCAAGGCATTGGACGCGAAGTAGAGCGATGCAGACGCGGCCCGTGATCCGGTCGCGGCAAGTCCGATCGGACAGACGCAGGGAAGGGGCTTAGGGCCATGGAAAAGATGACGGCTGCACATCTGATCGCCGGAACACGGCGCACCGACATGGGCGGCGCCTCCGCGCGGATCAATACGAATCCCGCGTCCGGCGAGCAGGTGTCCAGGGCGCCGCTGGATGAGGTGCGCGCCGCCGAGGACGCAGTGCAGGCGGCCCTGCGCGCGTTCCCGGCGTGGTCGTCCACGCCCGTCGGCGATCGGGTGCAGCATCTGTTCCGGTACAAGGCGATCCTCGAGAAGAGCATCGACGAACTGGTGTCGATCGTCGTTCGCGAGCATGGCAAGACGCGGGCCGAGGCGATCGGCAGCGTTCGGCGTGGGATCGACTGCATCGAGTTTGCGTGCGCGGCCCCGGCGCTGATCATGGGGCGGACGCTCCCGCAGATCGCGGTGTCCACCTCGTTCTGCCGCACGGAGGACGAAGGCGGCGTGGGGATCGACTCGAGCGTGGACCGGGTGCCTGTCGGCGTATGCTTGGGCATCACGCCGTTCAACTTCCCGGTGATGGTGCCGATGTGGATGTGGCCGATGGCGGTGGCGTGCGGCAATACGTTCGTGCTCAAGCCTTCGGAGAAGGATCCGCTTTCGGCGCTCCGCGCAACGGAGCTGGCCCACGAGGCCGGCTTGCCGGCGGGCGTGCTCAACCTGGTGAACGGCGGTGCGCCCGTCGTGAATCACCTCATCACCCACCCGAATGTGGCTGCCGTGTCGTTCGTCGGCTCCACGCGCGCGGGTGAGCACATCTACAAGACGGCCGCGGCCGCGGGGAAGCGCGTGCAGTGCATGTGCGGCGCGAAGAATCACACCATCGTGATGCCGGATGCCAACCGGGAAGCGACGATCGACGGCGTATTGGGGTCCGCGTTCGGCAACACCGGCCAGCGCTGCCTGGCGGGCAGCGCGGTGGTGTGCGTGGGCGGATCGGGCGATTGGCTGATTCCGGGGTTGGTGCAGGCGGCACGGAACATCACGATCGGGCCGGGGGATGCACCCGGTTGCGGCATGGGGCCGCTGGTCGATGCCGAAGCGAAGGATCGCGTGCTGAAGTACATCGAATATGGAATCGAAGACGGCGCGACGCTTGTCCTCGACGGACGGAAGGCTGCGCTGCCGAAGAGCGGTCACTTTGTCGGCCCCACCATATTCGACCAGTGCAGGCCGGGGATGCGTATCGTGGACGACGAAATCTTCGGGCCTGTGCTCTCGGTGATGCACGAAAGCACGCTGGACGCGGCCATCGCGACGGTCAATCGGTCCCGCTACGGCAACATGGCGGTGATCTTCACCAGCAGCGGTCACGCGGCCCGCAAGTTCCGCACGCACATCCAGGCCGGGATGCTCGGAGTGAATGTCGGAGTGCCGGCGCCGATGGCGGCGTTCCCCTTCGCGGGGTGGAAGCAGTCGTTTTTCGGCGACCTCCATGCCAACGGGGAGGACGGCGTGCGGTTCTACACGAAGCCGCAGGTGCTCGTGACGCGGTGGCTGTGACGGGCCGGCGGTTGGGGGCGTGCTTGTCTGCGGTACACTTCCGTCATGCCACGCGTGACCCGTGCCGCCCTGATCCAATCGTCGATCGCCGCGCCGACGAATGCGCCGCTGGAAACTCAGAAGAAGGCCATGATCGACAAGCATGTCGCGCTCATCGCGCAGGCTGCGGCGCAAGGCGCGCAGGTGTGCTGTCTCCAGGAAATCTTCTACGGACCGTACTTCTGCGCCGAGCAGGAAACCCGCTGGTACGCGATGACGGAGAAGATCCCCGAAGGACCGACCACCAAGCTCATGCAGGAGCTGGCGCGGCGGCACAGGATGATCCTTGTGGTCCCGATGTACGAGGTGGACCTGCCGGGTGTGTATTACAACTCGGCCGCGGTGATCAATGAGCGCGGCGAGTACCTCGGCAAGTACCGCAAGCACCATATTCCGCACTGCAAGCCGGGATTCTGGGAGAAGTTCTATTTCACGCCCGGGAACCTCGGGTATCCCGTGTTCGATACCAGCGCGGGGAGGATCGGCGTGTACATCTGCTATGACCGGCACTTCCCCGAAGGAGCGCGCGAGCTGGGGTTGAACGGCGCGGAGATCGTGTTCAATCCGTCGGCGACGGTGGCCGGGCTTTCCGAGTACCTCTGGAAGCTGGAACAGCCCGCGCACGCCGTCGCCAATCAATACTTCGTCGGCGCGATCAACCGCGTCGGACGCGAAGCACCCTGGAATATCGGGGAGTTCTACGGCCAGTCGTACTTCTGCGACCCCCGCGGGCGGATCATCGCGCAGGCATCGCGCGACAAGGACGAAGTGGTCGTCGCCGACCTTGATCTCGACATGATCCTCGAGGTGCGGAACACGTGGCAGTTCTTCAGAGATCGTCGGCCCGAGTCCTACACCTCCATCGCCAAGGTGTGAAGCTTGCCGATACGCAGCCGCGTCGCCTCCATGCCGACCCAGTTGCTCTCCAATCCCGATCTCGCCCCGACGACCCCCGAGCAGCGGACGTGGTCCACGTGGCACATCGCCGCGCTGTGGATCGGGATGGCGGTATGCATCCCGACATATACGCTGGCCGCGGGAATGATCGAGCAGGGCATGGTCTGGTGGCAGGCTGTGCTGACCGTCCTCCTCGGCAATCTCATCGTTCTGGTGCCGATGGTCCTCAACGGACATCCGGGGGCGAAGTACGGCATTCCTTTTCCCGTGCTCATGCGCGCCTCGTTCGGCACGGTCGGCGCCAACATTCCGGCGCTGGCGCGAGCGCTCGTCGCCTGCGGCTGGTTCGGGATCCAGACATGGATCGGCGGCGCCGCGATCTACCAGGTGCTCGGCGCGCTGGGTTTGATCGACTTGGCCGCGGAATCCGGTCGAACGACGGCGCTTGGTATCACACCCGCCCAGATCGCGTGCTTCGCGGCGTTCTGGCTCGTGAACATCTGGTTCGTGTGGCGGGGCATGAACTCCATCAAACGGCTCGAAGCGTGGTCTGCGCCGTTTCTTCTGGCAGTCGGCATCGCCCTGCTCGTGTGGGCCATGGTCAAGGTTGATTCGGTGTCGGCGCTTTTCGCGCAGCGCTCGCGGTTCACGTCCAATGCGGAGTTCTGGCGGGCGTTCTTTCCCCAGTTGACGGCCATGGTCGGCTTCTGGGCCACGCTCTCGCTGAACATTCCGGACTTCACGCGCTATGCGCGGTCGCAGAAGTCGCAGGTGTGGGGACAGGCGCTGGGTCTGCCCACCACCATGACGCTCTTCGCCTTTATCGGCATCATCGTCACTCAGGCAACGGTCATGATCTTCGGTCAGGCAATATGGGACCCGGTCGCGCTCGTCGCGAAACTGGGAAACACGGCTGTGATTCTCGTGTCGCTGGTCGCCCTCTCGATCGCCACGCTCACGACCAACATCGCCGCGAATGTCGTCTCGCCCGCCAACGACTTTTCCAATCTCGCGCCCTCGCGGATCTCCTTCCGAGCCGGCGGCATGATTACCGCCTTCATCGGCGTGCTCATCATGCCGTGGTATCTCTACAACAACCTCGGGGCGTACATCTTCACGTGGCTGATCGGATACAGCGCGCTGCTCGGGCCGATCGCGGGAATCATGCTCGTTGATTATTACGTCCTGCGGCGAACGCGATTGAACGTGCTCGCGCTGTACGACCGTGCCGGCGAGTACGGTTACGGCGGCGGGGGAGTGAACTGGCGCGCAGTCGCTGCGATGCTCATCGCGGTTGCGCCGAATGTGCCCGGCTTCATCAACGCCGCCTCCCGACGCACGCACGCGGCCGCGGCGGCTGATCCCGCCATTCAGCCTGTCTTTCCCGCGGTTTTCGACGCGATCTACGGGTATGCATGGTTCATCGGGCTGGGGCTGGCCGGTGCTGTGTACTGGGTTCTCATGAGCTTGAAACGCAGGTCATGAAACCGTGCCGGCCTGCGACGGCGGTACGATGAAGGCATGACCACCGCTCCCGCTGCCTCGTCCGCCTCATCGCGCGTCGCCGGCGCTCCGGCTGCACCCCAGATGCCGCCGTGCGATCATCTGCCGCAGCCGTACGCCGGCCCCACGCGCGAAGAAGTGCTCGCCATGCGCCGCGAGTTCCTCACGCCGGCGCTCATCACCTATTACAAGGAACCGATCATGATCGTCGAGGGCCATATGCAGTGGCTCTTCGACGAAAAGGGCCGGCGCTATCTCGATGCCTTCGCGGGTATCGTCACGGTGAGCGTCGGCCACTGTCACCCGAAGGTCGTCGAGGCCGTCCGCGAGCAAAGCGAGCGCCTTCAGCACACCACCACCATTTACCTTCATCCGAATGTCGCTCTCTTCGCGAAGAAACTGGTTTCAACGTTTCCGAAGGGTTCCGGACTCGACAAGGGCGTCTGCTACTTCACCAACTCCGGCGGCGAAGCCAACGACCTCGCCATCATGATGGCTCGATGCAAGACCGGCGCCTTCGATGTCATCGCGCTCCGCAACGCCTATCACGGCATGTCGTCCTTCACGATGGGCCTCTCCGCGCTGCACACATGGAAGCAGCCGATCCCGCATGGGTTCGGTATCCACCACGCGAGACTTCCCGATCGCTACCGCGGCCCCTGGGGATACGACGACCCGCAGGCCGGCGCCAAGTACGCGGAGGATGTACTGGACCTGATTCGTTCCGCGACACCCGGCACGGTGGCCGCGTTCATCGCCGAGCCGATTCAGGGCGTGGGAGGCGCGATCGAGCTGCCGCCCGGCTATCTGGCGGAGGTCTACAGGCATGTCCGCGCCGCGGGTGGCTTGTGCATCTCGGATGAGGTACAGACCGGCTTCGGGCGCACCGGCGATGCCTTCTGGGGCTTCGAGTCCGTGGGCGGGCCGGGCGTCGTTCCCGACATCGTCACCATGGCCAAGGGCATCGGCAACGGCGCGCCGATCGGTTGCTGCGTCACGCGCCCCGAGATCGCGCAGGCCATGACGAAGCGGTTGCACTTCAATACATACGGCGGCAATCCCGTCTCCATGGCGCAGGGGCTTGCCACGTTGCATGTGATTCTCGAAGAGAACATCCAGAAGCGAGCGAAGGAAATCGGCGGGTACCTTGCCGACGGTCTGCGCGAGCTTGAGAGGCGTCACCCGATTGTCGGCGACGTCCGCGGCCGCGGGCTGATGCTTGGCATGGAGATCGTCGAGGACAAGGCCTCCAAGGCTCCCGCCGGCGCGAAGTGCGCCGCGGTCTTCGAGCGCTGCCGCGAACTCGGCGTGCTGATCGGCAAGGGCGGTCTGAACGGCAACGTTCTGCGCATCAAGCCGCCGATGTGCATCACGCGCGAGGATTGCGACTTCCTCTGCAAGGTGCTGGACATCGCGCTCAGCGACGCAGCGCGGGGTTGACGCCGGCTGCGGTCCTCGGAACCAGCCGGCCATGTCCCATCTTGCCGACGAATGATCCGTCCCGGACCATCACCGCGCCCCGGACCGTTACGACGCTTGCGCGCCCCTTGACTTCCCATCCTTCGAACGCGCTGTAGTCGGTGGCCATCCGGTGCGTCTTCGCGGAGATCGTGCCGCGATAGTCCGGGTCGTACACCACCAGGTCCGCGTCGGCTCCCACCGCGATCGTGCCTTTGCCGTTCAGCCCGAAGATGCGCGCGGCGCGCGTGCTCGCGGCGTCCACGAAGGTGTGCAGATCAATCCGACCCGTGCACACGCCGTGGGTGTAGAGCAGGTCCACGCGGTGCTCGATGCTGGGGATGCCGTTGGGAATCTTCGTAAACGCATCCTTGCCCATGATCTTCTGCGACTCGAAGTCGAACGGCGCGTGATCGGTAGCCACCGTGCTCACGGTGCGCGATGCGAGGAAGCTCCACATCGCTTGCAACTGGTGCTTGTCCCGCAGGGGCGGCGACATCACGTACTTGGCCCCCTCGAACCCCGGCTTCTCCGCATGCGTCCTGTCGAGAACGAGGTGCGGGAGGACAACCTCGATGTGGGCGAGCACGCCCCGCGCCAATCCGCACTGAGCCTCGCGCACGGCTTCCGCGCAGGACGTGTGCACGACGTACACCTCCGCCCCGGTCAGTTCCGCAAAGGTCATCAGATGATGCACGCCCTCGGCCTCGACCTGCACCGGGCGCGAAGGCTCGTGCCACTCCGGGCCGATCCGGCCCGCGGCGAGCAGTTCCTTCTGTCGCTCATCCACGAGCGTTTCATTCTCGCAATGCGCGGTGACGACCACGCCGAGTTCCCGCGCCAGTCGGAGGGTGTGGTACAGCTCGCGGTCGTCAACTCCCAGCGCTCCCTTGTAGGCAAGGAACACCTTGAACGAGGTGATCCCGCGCCGGACGATCTCGCGGAACTGCTTTTCGGCCTCCGGATCGAAGCGCGTGACGCCCATGTGGAAGGTGTAGTCGCACGCGGACACGCCCCGCGCCTTTCCCAGCCAGGTCTCGAACGCATCAAGAGGCGAGTCCTGCTTTCCGGGGCAGATCATTTCGATCAGCGTGGTCGTTCCGCCCACAAGGGCCGCGCGCGAGGCCGTCTCCCACGTGTCCTTGGCGAAGGTGCCCATGAAGGGCAGGTACACGTGGACGTGCGGGTCGATGAAACCGGGAAACACGAACTTGCCCGAAGCGTCCACGATTTCCGTCCCCGGCGCGCACGACTCGGGGTCGATGGACGCCTCGATCCGCGTGATACGCTCGTCGGCGCAGTAGACATCCGCGCGGCAGTCGTCCGTTGCCGTGATGATCCGTCCGTTGCGGATGAGCAGCGCCATGCGGGTTCTCCGTAGCCGGCCGTCAGTTCCGCGACAGCGCCTCGCTCTGCTTCACGAACTCGTCCCCGCGCCACTGCTCATCCTTCTTCACGAGTCCGGCTCGCTCCGCGGCCTGCGCTTCTTTCTGCCTGCGTACGAGGTCCGCGTGCGTGGTGAAGTATCGCAGGCTTCGGCCGCGGAACTCCTCCACGCTCTTGAACCCGTGCCGGTCCATGAACGCCGAAAGCCCGTCCTTGAGCTTGTGGATGAGGCCGTAGCCGTGCTTCATCACCCCCGTGCACACCTGCACCGTGTGCGCGCCCAGGAGGATGAACTGCGCCGCATCCCCTCCCGTCTCGATTCCGCCGATGGCGCTGAGCGAGCGATCGGGGAACTGGCCCCGCCTGGGCAGCTCGCCGTTCGACGGAATCGGCATGGCATTCCCTCCGCCGAACATCATCGTGCCCAGTTCCATCACCATGCGCAGAGCAATCGGGCGCACCGCCTTGCACGAATACCCGCCGGGCACGGTGTACCCCTCGACGGTCGGCTCCGGACGCAGCGTCTCCAAATCCACGCCCATGACGCACAGGATCGTGTTGATCGCGCTGATGCCCTCGCACCCGGCCTTGAGCGCCGCTCGTGCCGGCTCTTCGATGTGCGTGATGTTCGGCGTCATCTTCGCCCACACCGGCACCTTCGCGACGCTGTTCACCCAGCCGCAGACTTCTTCGAGAATGGCCGGGTCCTGCCCCATCGCGGCCCCCATCCGCCGCTCGGGCAGTCCGTGCGGACACGAGAAGTTCAGCTCGAACGCATCCACGCCCGTGTCCTGCACGCGCTGGACGATCTCGATCCACGCTTCCTTGCGGTATTCCTCCATGATCGAAGCGATCAGGATGCGATCGGGGTACTTGCGCTTGAGCATGCGGAACTCTTCGAGCCATACCTCGAACTCGCGATCGCTGATCAGCTCGATGTTCTGCCAGCCGTAGATCTCGCGCGACTCATCCGCCCGAAGCCGAGCGTAGCGCGGCGCGACATTGACCACCTTGGAGGCATCCAGGCTGATCGTCTTGGCGATGACCGCCCCCCAGCCCTCGTCGAACGCCTTGCCGATCACATTCGCATTCGTGCCCGGCGGCCCGGAGCCGATCACGAACGGATTGGGCATCTTCAGCCCGTTCACGGTCACGCTCAGGTTGGCCATGTCGCGGCCTCCTCCCGGCGAGGCACGCATCCCCGCCGCGCTCGAAATCCGATTCTATCAGTCGTCGTCGCGCGCGGCGACAAACGCGGGAACGTAGAAACGCCGCCAGAGCATGTACGCCGGCACGCCCCCCAGGAGCACTCCGCCCCAGATCGCGGTATTCACCCAGTCATCCGCGATCGAGAGCGCCGTCATCAGCAGCGCGGCGAGCACGAACAGCGCCGGCACCACGGGATACCCCCAGCAGCGGTAGGCGCGCGGCATGTCGGGGTGACGGCGGCGCATGATGAAGATCACGACCGCTGCCAGTCCGTAGAAGATCCACATCGTGAACACGAACCCGCCCGCCAGTTCGCTGAAGTTCCCGTAATACCAGACCGCGATGCACGCCAGCGCGCACTGCACCCACAGCGCCGCAGCCGGCGTGCCGAAGCGCGGATGGACGCGCGCCAGAGGCGAGAACAGCAGGCCGTCGCGGGCCTGAGCGAACGTGACCCTCGCCCCGGTGATGATCGAGCCGTGCGTCGAGCCTATCGTCGAGACGATGATGAGCAAAGCGACGAGCACCGCCCCCCCATCACCCACGAGTCGCTGCATCACCAGCGGTGCCACCGTTCCGCTCTCGCGCATCTCCGGCAGCGGGATCATCCAGATGTAGACGGCGTTCACGGCCGCATACAGCCCGATGACCATCGTGGTCCCGGCGAGATAGATGCGCGGCAACTGGCGCCGCGGATCGCGCACTTCGCCCGCGATGGAGCCGCCGTCGCTCCAGCCGTCGTACGTCCACATCACATGCGCCATGATCGGGCCGAGCGCGAGCCACCAGGGCTGCGGCGACGGCAGAGGGTGGAAGTTGGCCGTGGATCCCCTGGAGAGCACGAGCGCCAGTGCAACGATCGCGACCAGCGCCAGCACCTTCAACCCCGTGAGCACGCCCGCGACACCGCCGCCCAGCCGCAGACCGCGCACGTTCAGCGCGGTCAGCGCGATGAGCAGCGCCGAAGTCGTGATGCTGCTCGCGGTCGCGTTCGCCGGCGGGATCCCGAAGAAGAGTTCATTGAAATGCTGGGCGAACACGATGGCGATCGCGGCCGCCGCCAGAGGCTTGGAGATCAGCATGTACGTCCAGCCGAAGACGAACGCGACCCCGCGCCCCAGTCCTTCGCGCAGGAACACGTACACGCCGCCCGACTCGGGGTACATGACCGCCAGTTCGGCGTATGTCAGCGCGCCGAAGAGCGAAAGGACGCCGCCGACGATCCACAACAGAAGGATCAGCGCCGGGCTGCCGGTTTCCCTCGCGATGGCCGGCGGCGTGGCGATGATGCCGCTGCCGATGACGATCCCGACCATGACGGCGGAAGCGCCCCAGAAACCGATGGTGCGAGGGAGATCGGGTCGCATGCATCGCCACCGAAGCCGCAATGTAGCGTGGGCGCGCGGCATGCGGGCCTGCGGCCGCGAGTTCGCTTCCCGGCCGGAAGAGCCTCGGGGGTTCCGCATCATCCTCGCCGGCGACGGCGTTCCGGGGGTGCATTGCGCAGGGGCGGTCGCGCGGTCGGCGGAAGGGGGTTGACCAGATAGTTCGGAGTCCATACTATATAGACATGACCGTACCCCCGGCGGAACCAGGAGCAAGCTCGAGTGCCGAGCAGGTCGTGGCGGGTCTTGCCAAGCTCTCGCTCGTCATGCGCCATGAGGCGTGGAAGGCCTCGGGGCGGCGCGGGTTGACACCCACCCAGTCGCAGATCCTCGCCGTGATTGCAGGCAGCCGCGAGCCGGTGGGCATCAAGGCCGTCGCGGAGCAGCTCGCGGTGACCGCGGGGACGGTGAGCGAAGCGGTGACAACGCTGACGGATAAGGGCCTTGTCGAGAAACGGACCGATCCTTCCGATGGGCGCGCATTGGTGCTTGTTCTGACGCGTGCCGGCCGGCGCGAGGCCGCGAAGGCCGCGCAATGGCCGGAGGCCCTGCGGAGGGCGGTCGAAGAGCTTCCGATGGCCGAACAGGGCGGGTTGCTTCGCGGTTTGGCGGGGATGGTGCGATGGCTGCAGGCGCAGGGGGCGGTGCCCACGGCGCGCATGTGCGTCGAGTGCCGCTACTTCCGACCCAATGCATATCCCGGTTCGGAGCGGGCACATCACTGTCAGTTCATCGATGCGCCGATCGGGGATGCCGATCTGAGGCTCGACTGCGACGACATGGAGACTGCACCTCCGCAGGTTCGGACGCGGCTGTGGGCGCTGCTGGTCGAAGGCAGACCGCTGGATGAGGCGCTCGCCGCGGATTACGCAACAAGTGACCCACGTTCTTCAATCGGGACCCGTGGTCCGAAGGAGAATCGTCATGACTGATCGGATGTGCTTGCTTGTGCCGCTGTCGGTTGTCTCTGCGTTGGCATTCGGTGGCTGCGCCTCGTCTCGGCAGCCGGCTTCGCTCGGCGCGTTTCGCGGGCAGGACTCCGCCGCGGCCGAGCCGGCGACCAACCACGGCTTCCGCGCCTTGAGCGAAGCCGAGTTCGAGCTGCTGAAGAAGTCGGTGTTGTTTACGGAGGACGACGTGCGATATCTGCGCATGTCGCGAGAAGTTCTCGAGCCGCATGTGGATGAACTGCTCGATGTCTGGTACGGGTTTGTCGGCGCAAACGAACACCTCGTGATGTTCTTCTCCGATCCTGCGACACAGGAACCGAACACGCGCTACCTTGAAGCGGTTCGCGGAAGATTCCGTCAATGGGTGCTTGACACGGCGGAGGCGCAGTTCGACCAGGCATGGCTGAATCGTCAGCTCGAGTACGGTCTTCGTCACCACCGCCTGAAGAAGAACCAGACGGACGGCGTGCAGGCCGTCGATCACGTGTCATTCCGTTACCTCGTCGCCTTGCAGTATCCGATCACCGCGACCATGAAGCCCTTCCTCGCCCGCGCGGGGCACAGTCCGCAGGAGGTGGAAGGCATGCTCGAGGCGTGGCGGAAGGCCGTGCTCATGACGACAATTCTGTGGAGCCAGCCGTACGTCGCTGCGCGCGACTTCTGACCGCCATTTCCGAGCTTCCGCTCTCCCATGAGGTGCGCGCTGCGATGATGCTCGGTGCGGCGGTCGTCCAGCCAGCGCGACTGGTCATGATCGAAAACAACATCGACCGACCGGGGTTGCGCCGGTCGGTCGATGTCGCAAGATTGGCTTGCGCCGGGATACGCACCCGGATCAGGAACGAAGCCTCATGCCGGATGGAGGTGGAGGTGGGTCGGCTTCGCCGGCAGCTCGTGTAGCAGGTCCACGCTTCACCGCCGCCTGCGGATCACGAGGCACGCAGCCGATCCGAGCAGAGAAAGCGTGGCCGGAGTCGGGACATAGGTCGCTGTCACGACGATGTCGTCGTACCAGACCTTCGTGTCGAATGGGAGAAAGTCGAACGAGAACATATCGAAGTAGATTTCATTGGGAATGACGCTCGGGTTAAAGGAATCTGCGAAGTCCACATACACGGGCGTACCGTTCATCCACTGCGATGCAAGCCCGGTGGTGTAGTCGGCGACGTGGCGGAACTCGAACACGACGCCGTCCTGCACGGGGAGCGCGTTGGGGAGTTCCCATCCGAAAGTGAGCTGCCCGAACTCGCTGTTCGGGCCCAGGTTGGTGCAGAAAGTGAACCCGTCTTTCCACAAAGAGAAGTTGCCTGCGCTGAAGTGGTCGGGATCAAGGGTGGGGTCGGAAATGGCCGCTCGCCCGGTGATTTCGATGGAAGTCAGCGGCATGCCGTTGTAGGTGGCGGGCACGGAAACGGGCAGGTACACGCCGGCGTAGTTGCCGAACGTACCCAGCTCGACGTCCTGGCCGTCGATCATGATGCTCTGCGAGCCGGTGATCGGATTCACCGCCGTCACCTTGCCGAAGTCCGGCGACTCGCCGAGGAAGGAGGCCCAGCCCAGCTGGCCCGCGAGATTCCCGGGGCTGTAGCCCTCCGAGGGTTCGAAGCCGGACGAGAAGATCGTCAACGTGTCCGCCGAAGCGGACGCGGTCACCAGGGCGGTCACGGTCACAATCAACATTCCATTCGTGTGCATGATTTTTCCTCCAGCACTGTATGAAGATGCGCCATCGCATCCATTCGCAATGGCGACGAGAGAACATGCGGAAAAGAACCGAGTCGAGCGCCGAGAAATGCGCAAGAATCCGCAGCATTTCGGGCGAGACCAGTAACCGCAGAAGGCTTCCGTCACGCCCTGACTCCATGCGATTCATCCACGGTGTACCGTCGCCGGAGTCCAAGTCTCCGGCAAAGGGGTTGCATGAATCGCACTGATCCGGCTACACAGCGATCAGGATGAACAGTCCTCGCGCAATCGTTCTGAATGATTGCGCATCAGCGCCGCCGCCGCGCAGCGAAGACAAGCAGGCCCGCGAACGCGGCTGCGCCCCCCGGAGCCGGGATGGGGTTGGCCGAGAGGACCAAGTTGTCTATCACAACCAGAGTGGCGTCACTGGTCAAAAACTTGAAGCGGATCGCCGCCTGAGGATTGTTGTTGAGGCCGGAGATCGAGGAAAGGTCCCAAGACAGCAGGGACCAATTGGAGGAGAGATAGTATGACTGGGGAAGATAGTAAGACCAGGACTGCCCGCCATTCAGCGAGTACTGAACTCGTGCAGACGGACCCCACATGGCTTTCGCAGCAACACGGATGGAGAGATCTCGCCATCCCGTCATGTCCAGGAGTACCGGCGCGTACCACCAATCCAACCCCCCTCCGGGAACCTGCGGCGGTCTGAGGCGCTTGCTGAAAGCCTTGCCGGGCGGGTCGTTTCTGTCCGCCCCGAGAGCAGTCCCGTACAAATGAATGATGCCGGAAGTCTGGAGGACCGGGGTACCGTTCAGAAACTCTCGGTCAACGATCGCGTTCGAGTCGTTGAAGTTCCAGACGGCGACGACCTCGGCGTGTGCAGCGTGGGCGAGTGTCAATGCGGCTGCGGCGATCGAGCACATGCGGCCCGGTGCTTGAATCGAAACCATGGGAGCTTCTCCGGTCGTACTTCGTGCTGCCCGCACCGCCGACATCGGCGGCGGGCAACAACACGTGCGCAGACGCCTCGAGTCGAGCGCCGGAAATCGCGTGCAAACCGAAACTAACTTGGCGGATCGGTGGCCGCGAGCGCGGCCTCCAGGTCGTCGCGAAGAGCGCGGATCTCGTCATTGACTCTGATCTGCCGTGAAAGTCGTTCTAGGACCGAAGCGGTAAGCTCCGCGGCTTCGGCCCGCCGGCCAAGGCGGGCGAGGCATACCCCCCGAAGCAACGCGTGGGCATCCGCTTGATCGCCCGGTTCAAGCAGCGGAGTGCACGCTTCCAAGGCGGCAAGTGCATCCTCGTGACGATCAAGCAACTGGAGAATTCTGGCATAATTGAGCCGGGGCGATGGTTCGTGCGGGAACTGTTCGATGCACCGCGGGGCGACCAGCACTCCGGTCTCCAGTCCCGATCGCTTTCCTTTCTCGGCGTCACGGATCACCCCGTGCAGGAAACTGTTGGCCCAGCGCGCAGAGAAGCCCAGACGGAGATGGATCTCGGTCGCGAGGGATCGAGTTGCATCGTCGACTCCGACGCAGGTGTCGAAGAAGTCGGCGGCATGCTGTGTGGGGAGGAATCGATGTGCCGGCGGAAGTCGGCTGAGCATCGACCACGCATCGCGAGTCATTTGGAGTTGTGTCCTCAGGGCCGGGGTCGGGGAGGGCTGGATCGATTCGCCGGGGGAGTAGCACGCGGAGACGAGCAGTGCGTCGTCCTCCGCGGAGAACTCCGCCGCGATCGGAAGGTCGATCGGGAGTGCCAGCTCGACAATGTGCTCTCCTGTGCGTGCGTCCAGCACGATGCCCCGACCGTCTTCGCGGCACAGCAGAAGGCGATGGCCGTCCGGAGTCGCCGCGAGTACGCGCACGTTGACGCCCGCTGGCAGCAAACGCGACCACGAAACAGCCCCTGTGTCAACTTCAATGCGTGCGGCGTGGATGCCGGAGGTTATGAAAACGGATCGACCGTCCCGCGACCAGGCCAGAGCGCACACGGGGAAAGGCGTGTCCCACGCCCTCGCCTGCTTGGCGGTAGTTCCGTCGAGCAAGCAAAGACGGCCCGTCCCATACGCATCGGTCGCTCTTTGGGAACTCGGGAATCGGGTGGTGAGCGCGATCTGGCTCCCGTCGGGCGAAGGAACGAGGCCGTGCGAGGGGAACGGGAGAGGTACGTGGGCGAGCGCGCGCCCGGTTTGCGCGTCGACCACCAGGGCGTCAAGCCCTTCCATGGCAACAATCAGGCGAGATTGATCGTGCGTGAACGCCAGCGCCCGAATGAGCTGCGAGAAACGCGCGTCTTCGGGCGAGTCGCGCCGTGGTGCGAACCTCCAGAGCGTGTTGCCCGTTCGGCCATCGAGCAGGAAGAGTTCGCAGCGGTCTCGACCGCCGCAGGCGACCGCTACGCGATCGCCGGACATCGTTGCGTCGATCGCAGTGCACCATTCCCAACTGAGATTGCGGCGCCACAAGGGCATCAGCGTGCCCAGATCCACGGCCAGCACATCGCCCCAGCCGGTGGAAAAGGAGAACCTGCCATCGCCCGAGAGTGCCGCGGACACCCGCGAGTCGTCCGAGCGAAACTCGGCGGCTCGGCTCCGGGCCAGCGGGATCACCGACACGGCGGTACGGTCATCCATGAGCGCCAGCACGAAGCGATCGTCTCGCGACAGGCGCACGCTGGCGATGGCGCCAGGGAGCAGCATGTGCGGCCGAGCATCCGACACATCCTCGGAAGTCAGGTCCCAGGTGCGAATCGTGCCCGTGCCGTCCCGAGCGACGCCGAGAGTGAAATCGCGATTCACATCGACGTTTGAAGTCCACTCCGGTCCACGGAGTTCGATCGTGACGTTGCGACCCAGGCTCCAGTCGGTAATCACGCTGCTCCAGCGCCCGGCTCGCGTCGTGCGGTCGAACCAGAGGGCGAAGGAAATGTGAAAGCCGACCGGCAGAGGGCGGTTCTCCCCGCTTTCGGGATCGATCGCGTATGATCCGATGAAGATGGCCAGTTTCCCGTCTGGGTGAAGAAAGAAGAAGGGAATACTGCCGATCGGCGCAGAAACACGAAACGATCGCTGCAGCCGTCCGTCCTGCATGCTGCGTACCTGAACCTCGTTTCGTCCATCCGGGCTGGGTTGCCAGATGACCCAGCGCGTGCGGTCCGGGCTGACGGCTCGATCGGCGGAGATGGTGTAGTGCGGAGGCACGCAGGCCGATTCGAAACCCCGTACGCCCGACGCAGACGAGAGCGATCCTTCGGTCCGCCATCGCTCCCGGCCCGACGCGATCTCGAAGCAGGCGAACGAGCCGTCCTTTTGCAGCACGATCGCAGTGCTCGCGTCCGGTGAAAGGCTGACTTCGCGCGATTCGAACGTGCGCAGGATCCGACCCGTGTCGGCATCCACGACAGCCCAGAGGTTGTTGTCCCGCGGTACGGCGAGAAACACCGCGCCGTCGGCGGTTGGCGAAAGTCGATCGGCGGTACTCGGAAGCGTGATCGTTCGGATGGATTCGTCGATCTGCGAGTGCAGGAACCGCCACTCCCAGTTACGGGATGCCTCGGGCACGAGGCGCAGCATCTGGATCGCCTGCAACCCATCTCCCGATTCGATGGCAGCGGCGGCCGCGTTGAGTGCAGCGCTCAGTGCGTGCTTTCTGGATTGGGCTTCACGCGCCTCTGCGAGCCGGTGCAGAACTTCGCTCTCGTCCCGCTGGCGTCGGACGGCTTCCAGAGCGACAAGCAGCGAAAGGATTCCCACGACGAGCGCAAGCCCGAACGTGCCGACAACGGCCAAGGCGACTCGGTGCCGCCGAATGTATCTTCGAACTCGGTACCCAACGCTCGGCGGACCGGCGAGCACGGCTTCACCCTGCAGATAGCGGCGCAGGTCCGCGGCCAGAGCCGATGCTCCGTCGTAGCGGTGTCGCCGGTCCTTTTCCAGCGCGCGCATGACGATCCAGTCCAGCTCGCCGCGGAGCATCCTGCTCAAACGCGCTGGCTCCGTGCCGCGCTGGGCCGCAATCGCGTGAAGATCGAGGTCGGTGGTGCGAAGCCGAGTGCTCGGCGTCGGCGGATCGCGCTCGCGGATGACGCGGTGCATCTCGGCGAGTCCGAGGCTGAGCAGGTCCGCCGACTTGAACGGCGGTGCGCCCACGAGCAGTTCGTAGAGCAGCGCGCCCAGCGAGTAGACGTCGCTGCGCACGTCGACGTCGGAGCCGGACATCGCGGCCTGCTCCGGACTCATGTAGGCCGGTGTCCCGATAATGTGGCGGAACTGCGTGAAGAGCGTTGCATCGGTCAACGGATCTCCGATGGCCTTGGCAACGCCGAAGTCGATGACTTTCGGTGCGGGCACCCCGTCCTGGTGCGTGATGATGACGTTCGAAGGCTTCAGGTCGCGGTGGATGATGCCCTTCATGTGGGCGTGATGGACTGCATCGCACACCGGCAGCATGAGCGCGACGCGCTCGCGCGGCGTCAGGCGGTTCTCATCGCAGTATTCGGTGATGGAGGTCCCGCGAAGAAGCTCCATCGCGAAGTAGGGACGGCCGTGCTCGGTCATCCCCGCATCGAAGATACGTGCGATGTTCGGGTGGTCCATGGCCGCCAGCGCCTGCCGCTCCGCTTCGAAGCGGGCCAGAATGGCGCGGCTGTCCATCCCTGCCTTGAGGATCTTGATCGCGACCCGGCGGCGAAGCGGGCGCTCCTGCTCGGCCATGTACACCACGCCGAATCCGCCCTCTCCGATCCGTTCGAGCAGCTTGAAGCCCCCGACGGAAGTGCCGGAAAGGTCCTCATGTGCCGAGGTTGCGTCGTCCACCGATCGTTGAAGTCCTTTGAAGTAGTCACCGGCCCCCTCCATGGCGCGCAGCAGCGACTCCACTTCCCTGCGAAGTTCCGCATCGTTCCCGCAGGCTCGATCAAGGAACGCGGCTCGTTCGGAGGAGGTCAGCTCCGCGGCGTCGGCAAAGATCTCGCGGATTCGGGTTCGGTCCATGTCCGTTCAGGGGCTTTGGTTCTCCGCGACGGCCCGGTACAGCCAGGCTCGCGCGTAGGACCAGATCCGGTCGACTTGACGAGGCGACTGCCCGATGACCTCTGCGACTTCTTCACCTGTCAGCCCGACGAAGAAGCGGAGCCGCACGACCTCCGCGACTTCAGGCTCCAACTGTTCCATGCGCACCAGCGCTTCATGCAGCGCCAGGATTTCGTCCGGATCCTCTGATTCCGCGGCCAGATACTCGGGCAGTGCCTCACGCCGCCGTCCTCCTTGACGCTTCTGCGCGTTCCGTGCTCGGGCGCGATCGACGAGGATTCGCCGCATCGCTTCCGCCGCTGCAGCGAAAAAATGGCGACGTGTCTTGAAATCGCAGGTTGCGCCGTCCGGGCCGAGCAGCCGGAGATACGCCTCGCTCACCAAGGCCGTCGCCTGCAGTGTGATCCCCGGCTGCTCGCGCGCAATTCGCCTCGCGGCCATGACGCGAAGCTCTTCATAGACCAGGGGAATCAGCGCGTCCCATGCCCCCGGCTCCCCGGCCTGCACGGCACGCAGAAGTTGTGTGACCTCCGACGACATCGACCGAACCCGGTTCTGTCCTGAGCTGTCTCAGCGGGGTCGAGCATGTCGATGCGCAACCACACGCATGCATCTGCATTGGCCCGAGTGCACCATGTTACTACATGGATGTGACGAATGCGAGTGGGTCTTCTTCGACCCGCCTGCACCGAAGCTTCGGCAGGCAGGGCGTGTGCCCCTCAGCGACCTCCGCTCCGCGGCCGGCGAGTTGTCCTGCGGTGATAAATCGGTGAGGTTGCGAGTGAACGGCGTCCTCCTTTGCGGCCCACAGCCGGCGAGCCTTTGGGCAGCCCCAACCGTATGCCGAGAGTTCTCGGCGCTATCGAGGCTCGAGTGTCCCGCGCCCCATACGGCGGACTGACTCTTGCAGGGTCGAGGATATCGGCAAGAAATATTCAACCTGGTGGTTGACATTTGCCGAGCCGGGCCGTATGATAAACCACATGGTTTCAGATCGATCGCCGAACCTGGACCGGGTCTTTCACGCCCTGGCGCACCCGGCGCGGCGCGCCATCCTGCGGCAGCTCGCCGACGGTGAGCGCAACCTCAGCGAGCTGGCGGCCCCGTTGCGGATGTCGTTCCCCGCCGCATCCAAGCACGTGCGCGTCCTCGAGCGGGCAAGGCTGCTCCGCCGCCGCGTCGTCGGCCGCACGCACATCTGTCGAATCGAGGGGAAGCCGTTGGCCGAAGCCGACCAATGGCTGGAAGAGTACCGGCGGATCTGGGAGCGGAACTTCCTGCGGCTGGACGCCCTGCTCGACCAGATGAAGGCTGAGGAGCGGGATACGCGGACACATCACAGAAAGCGATGAGGACACGAACAATGCAACGAGCAGACACGCTTCAAGTTTCCACGCCCACCGACACCACGATCGTCATGACGCGCACCTTTGATGCGCCGCGCCGCCTCGTGTGGGACGCGATGACAAAGGCCGAGCTGGTTCGTCGCTGGATGTTTTGTCCGCCGGGGTGGTCGTGGGTGGAGTGGGAGATGGACGTGCGCGTCGGGGGGAAGTACCGCTGGGCGTGGAACGGGCCTGATGGCAGGCTTGCTTTCGCGATCTCCGGGGAACACCTTGAAGTCAGTCCTCCCGCGAGGGTCGTCCATACTGAACGGATGGAGATGGGACCGGGTGCTGGCGCGTGCGGTCCGAAGAACGAAAGCGGCGCGCCGAGTGCCGTGGTGGTAACGCTCGAACTCGATGAGCATTGGGATGCGACCCGGATGAAGCTGACGATCTCTTGCCCGACGAAGGAAGTCCGGGACGCCATGCTCGCCTCGGGCATGGAGCACGGAATGGAGGCCGGATACCAGCAGCTCGATGCATTTCTGGCCGCAGGTAAGACCGGCGCGTGAATCATGTGCGATGGACAGGCCAGATCAAGCGGCTTGTGGATGGACCTGGTGACGCGCCTGGCGGTTGGTGCCGGCGTACTCTTTGCCCTGTACCCGGCGGTTCTGCATGTCCTTCGCGCGGACCTCAACCCGTCGTCGCACTCCGTCCGTGATAACGAGATCTGGAAGAGAGCATGGATGAGGCGGGTCGCATTCCTCGCCCACGCTGTGTGGTTGATTCCCGCTGTTTGGTGTACGTCCCGGATCAGTTCGGATTGCTCGACGGATTCCTCCTGCGCGCAGAGGTCTTCTGCCCCAAGCCGCGCAATTCTCGGGCAGGTGACATGACCACGAGGCCCGGGACGATCGGCGAATACCTGGCAGGCGTGCGCCCCGAGCAACGGGCGGCGCTCAACCGGCTTCGTAAGAACATCCAAGCTGCGGCGGCTGAAGCCGAGGAATGCATCACGTACGGGATGCCGGGGTTTCGGTTGCACGGCCGAGCGCCGGTAGCGTTCGGCGCGCGGGAGTCGCACTGTGCGTTCTTCCCGATGAGCGGGACCACGATCGCGGACCACAGGGACAAGCTTGTCGCGTTCCAAACGAGCAAGGGCACGATCCGCTTCCAGCCAGATGCACCGATTGCCGCGTCGCTCGTCCGGATGCTCGTGAAAGCACGGATTGCACGGAAGACAGCGCTGACGGCGAAGGCGCGCCGGCCTCGCCGTACGCCCTGACCCCTTGGACGCCGTTCCCGGGACAACGAAACCGAAAGAGAGTGCACATGAGCTTCAACAGCGAGAACCAGACCACAGTGGAGCGGATCTCGGAGCTCGAACTCGTCGTCACCCGCAACGTGGATGCGCCTGCGCGCCTCGTGTGGCAGGCGTGGACCAAGGCCGATCTGTTCCGAAAATGGTGGATCCCCAAATCCTTTGGATTGAACCTCGTCTCCTGCGAAATGGATGTGCGCGTTGGCGGAACGTATCGGTTGGCGTTTCTTCACGAAGGTACGACGATGGAGTTCTACGGCACGTACCTCGAAGTGACGCCGTACTCGCGCCTCGTCTGGACCAATGAGGAGGGCGACGCCGGCACGATCGTCACCACGCTGACCCTCGAGGAACGCGCGGGCAAGACACGGTTGACCATTCACAATCTTTATCCATCGAAGGAAGCTCTTGAGGCCGACGGATCTACGGGTGCTCTGCCCGAGTCGCTCGCACAGCTCGACGAGCTTCTCGCCGGCATGGGCTCATGCACGGAGAAAGAATGATGCAGCTGATCCATCAAACACACGCGTCCAGGCGACGATCGACAATGCCGAAGACTGCTTTCCTTTTACTGATGCTCGTTGTGACTGCCGTGTCGGCGCAGGAGACTCCGACGACGGACGACTCGCCACGCAGTGAGATCAGCATGTACTCGGCGCAGCAGAAGCCGGCGATGGGCTACGCGCCGGTCAATGGCATCAGCATGTACTACGAGGTCCATGGGAGCGGCGAACCGGCGGTGTTGCTTCACGGCGCGTTCATGACCATCACCAACACCTGGGACGGGTGGATCAGTGAGCTTTCCAAGACACGGAAAGTCATCGCCGTCGAAATGCAAGGTCACGGCCGCACGGCCGACATCGCGCGCGATATGACCGCCGAGAACTTTGCCGACGATGTGGCGGCCCTGCTCGACCACCTCAAGATTCCCCGGGCGGACCTCATCGGCTACAGCATGGGCGGCGGCGTGGCGATGCAGTGTGCGATCCGTCATCCGGACAAAGTGCGGAAAGTCGTAGTCATTTCGTCCCCGGCCCGCCGCGACGGCGTTGTCAAGGAAGGGGCCGACGCGTTAAAGACACTCACGCCGGATCTCTTCATGGGATCGCCGATCGAAGTCGAGTACAAGAAGCTGAGCCCGACGCCGGATGACTTTCCGAAGTTCATCCGGCACATGGTCACCTCGGGCGCTACAGGGCATGAAATAAGTGCCGACGAGCTGAAGGCCACGACGGCGCCCATGTTGTTCATTTTCGGGGACGCCGACGGCATCCGGCTCGAGCACGTCGCTGAGATGTTTCGCCTCAAGGGCGGTGGGGTCCATGGCGACTTGGGGCCGCGCTCCGCCTCGCGCTTGACAGTCTTGCCCGACACTACCCACGTCACTCTGTTGCAGCGCAGAGCCATCATTGTCCCGATGGTGAATGACTTTCTCGACGCCAAGCCGTAGCAGTGCTACGGCTCGCTCCTTTTGGCGGGATCGGGGCGGTCCTCGTTCAGAACATCCTTAAGTGCGTGAGAATGCGCAGATCAGTAGACAGATTCCGCAGAAGGAGTTGGCCCATTGCTCGAACTGCGAGCCAAGCTGTGATGGGATTGACTCATGACGATTCGCTTTGGGAGACACTCATGGCTAGAAGGACGTCCGACAAATCGGCGAAGACCAAGGTCAGGCATTCGGCAAAGGTCAGCACGCACACCATTTACCACAAGGATGGCTCGATCTGGGGCAAGGGTCAGATGCTCGCAGGCAAGATGCACGGCTGCTGGGAGTTCTACCGCAAGGACGGCACGATCATGCGTTCGGGCTCGTTCGACCGCGGGCAGCAAATCGGCACCTGGACCACGTACGACGGAGCCGGCAAACCAATCAAAGTCACGGAGATGAAGCCGGCCGCGAAGACCAAGCTTCGTGCGAGTGAAGCCGAACCGCGCAAGCCCGTCGCCAAGTCGCAGAAGCGCGCCGGCAGATCGGCAAATCCCAAGCTTACAAAGCGACCCCGTGCTGCGAAGAACTCAACCTGAAACGATCAACGCCGACACGATCAGTACAGTGCGACACTGCTGCGGCCGCCCCGTGCAAGAGCGCGTGAGACGTGGTCGGGCATCACGCCCGCAGTACGCCGCAGTTATATTCACTGGATCGTCCTACTCAAGCAGTCCGAGACTCGAAAGAAGCGGATCACGACTGCCTGCGACATGCTCGCCAAGGGCAAGCGGCGATCGTGCTGCCTTGATCGGTCGGAGATGTATGCAAATGCCTCGGTTGCCCGACAGCAGATGACACGCCACGTGGTCCGAAGCGATCACACGCAGCGCGTCGAAGCAGCGAACGATGTTCCGGCAACGTTCTGAATCGTGCTGTGACCGTGGACACGGAGCGGGTTCGGCCGCACGTCGACGCGGTGGTGCGGAACGCGGTGGGGGAGACTTTGAACCGTCCGTTCATGAGGAAACGCACCGCACGGCAGGCTTCGATGGACGCGCGCGAGTGGTCACGGCTTGGCCCTCCGTTCGGACTCGGGTTTCTCAATGCCGAAGAAGAGGTAGCCGTTCCAGTGCGCCCCGGTGACCTCCTTGGCGATAGCCGAGAGCGAGCGGTAGATCGTGCCCTCGTAGTCGAAGCCCTTCGGCAGCACCCGCACGCGGATCGTGCGGCCACGGTACTCGCGAGTGAGCAGGGCACCGGGCATCGGGAGGCGGCTGTCGGCGGAGACTGGCAGCAACGCTGTCGCCGTCGCGGGCGCTTGCGCCGCAAGTCGCGCCGGCCCGGGCGGCCGCGCGGGGCCTGGTGCACGCATGCGCAGGTCGGCGTCATCGGCGATCGCCAGTGCCCGCTCACGGAGCCGGCGCACTCGCTCGGCGATGTCGCCCTCGGCGTTGGCCTGCACGCGCCACGCGATCCGGCGCACGAGGTACGCCTTGTGGTACGAACGCGTCTCTTCGCCGAAGACCTCGGCGTAGCGCTGCTTCAGTTCGGGGACAGTGAGTCGGCCCAGCGTCTTCATCGTCGCGGGGATGTCATCGGGCGGGGGGATCATCGGGACTCTCCGGTTCGCAAAGCGTCAACCAAGCGGACGATCAAGGCGAACCTGTCCCAAGGGTTCAAGTCCATCTTGCTCTCTTTCTGACGGGGCCGAGATGTCGCCCGACTCGCCCATGCGGCGGGCATCCTCGCGCTGACGGCGGATGCCGTTCGCCAAGATCTCCGCGATGGTGTGCAGACGCTTGGTCGGTGTCAGCGGGTGGGGGTGCGCCAGGTCATCGCGCTCGGCCCCCACGTCGAGGTCGATGGTCATGCGTGCGTCCGTGCGGGAACCCAGTGGGGCCGGCGATGGTCAGTTGTGCCAGCCCGACGGGCGGCAGGCCGTTAACCACCATCTACGCAAACGGGGCCAAATGTGGCGAAAGGGTCCCATCGAAACCCGTAATCCGCAGGTGTCAGCGGTGATCCAGGTGCTTGCCACAATGTCCGATGACGATCTTCTGTGCATCCGGGTCCCACAAGAAGTGGGCTCGCCATGTCTCCGCGAGGCTATCCTTCACGCCGATCCTGAGATGAGCCATCATCTCGACTGGCTTGCCCTTGTACTGAAATGTCCGAAGCTTACGTGCGCGTTTGTTGGCCTCAACGGTCTCCGACTCCCTTGCGGAATAGGCGTTCCCGAACACAGAGCGGGCCTCAGTATCACCGGTGCTTTTGACAAGACACTGGTAGTAGTCGGTACACAGCTTGTCGAGTAGCCCGAATGCTCGGCGAGGATCGCGGAAGGCCGCTGCCTCGCGAGCAGATTTCCACGCCGAATCAAGAACAACTAGCCGCTCCGGGTACAGGTCGGTGAGCACGCGCAAGCACAGTTCCAAAGAGAAATCGGAGGATGCTATCTCACGGACCAAGGTTCGCATCCTCTCGGCTTGGCCCGAGGCAACCGTCGCCGGCGCGCGCTGAGTCATCTTTGCCAAGTTGGCTTTCAACGATTCAACTTCGCCCTCCAAGAGGCGGACATGGTCGCGGGCCTCGTTTCTCTCTGCGATCAGGTCATCTCTCTCCGACTTCAGCTGGCTTATCTCCCCTCGCTGGTCCTTGTCAACGAGCTTCAACAGCTCGGTCATCTCGGGATCTGGTTTGGCCGCCGATCTCAGGGCCTCCTCGAGGGCTGCGCGGTGCTTTGCGGCTTGGACCATTTCGGGGGAAACATGCGTTTGAAAGTAGAGGTCATTCATCCTGTGGCACACAAAGGCCAACAGGAGTGACTCGGGACGCTTACCTCTTGCCAAGACGCTCTCGATTTGGTGAGCCATGATGCGGAGGATGGGCGCGGCCTCGTCTCGCAGTAGCCGAGATCTTGGCCAGATCACGTTCACTGCACCGTGGTAACACGAGTACCGTCCGCCCAGAGCATCCTCGAGAGCGAATGTGTCTACATCTGCGGGAATGAACACCACGTTGGCGACACCAGCCAGTTGGGACGCCAAGCGTGATGGCTCGACCAGATAGCCGCCATCGGCGTCATAGCTGATCTGAATGATGGGGTAGTTTCGCTCTGGATTGCTGACCTCATACAAGAACCCGTCAGCGTCCTGCACTCGGAGCGGCTGCGGCTTCCCACCGACGGTGTCGGAGGCGATATGGCACCGAGCAAAAATGTCCTCGACGAGCTTCGGACGAGTCGTTTCCACCGTGGGGTCAACCAAGGCGCTCGACTCGCGCGTCTGCAGCAACACGGAGCACTCAAATGACCCCGGCTTTCGGCACACTCCGACCTCTGTGAGCCACTCCCGACCTTTGGTTGCACGGTCAGGATGGCTATAGCGCATAGCCCACCATCGCTTGCCGCCATGATCAACTCCGAGCCATTCGGCGTTGTGGCCGGAGAGACGCTTCTGACCGTCCACCTGCAATGTGCCAACTGGGAACGGCTCTCGGATCTTGCCAGCCAACCAATCGCCGACTGCAGAGAGCAGGTCTGATTCCGGAGAGGAGGGCACGAGGGAGATGCGGCAGCAATAGATCAGCATTCGTTGCCTCCAGCATCGCGCGGACCGCGAAATCTGAAAGGATAATCAGCAGGGCTCGAAGCCGGTTCTCTCTCGTTCGGGTCGGTTCCGATCCCCCTCCACCCCCTGATCGCAACCCTGCGTCAAATCGGCGTGGGCGCTAACCGGGAGTCGTAGAGAGTTTGAGAGGTTCGGCCGAGAGGGCGACGCGAACGCCGGGGGTTCTCGTCGCAGCCCGACCGGGCGGCCGCAAACCGAGAGCACGGCGGCCAGACCCACCCAGCGTTTGACCCCGGATTCTCCGTCGTTTCCGCTACCCAACTTCGACGCCTGAAACCGGCCGAGCCGTAAAGCAAAACCGGCCCGCTTTCGCGGGCCGGTCAAATGCTCCCCGACCAGGGCTCGAACCTGGAACCTAGCGGTTAACAGCCGCTCGCTCTACCATTGAGCTATCGGGGATCTTTGAATGTCGGCAACCTAGTCCCTCTCGTGCGGTGCGTGGGCCGGTCAGCTTCCGCCATCGGCACACGGGGGATGAAAATGTAGCCGCTTCGGCGCCGGTTTGCCCACCCCGGGATTTCGGCTACCATTTCTACCCCTTCCCGGCCTGCGGGTGTCTGCGCTGACGTCGCACACCGCTTCGCGTCCGGACCGGGATCGACAAGAATACAGGCCCGGCCGCGGGCGGGAGCGACCTCCATGAAGAAAGACATCCACCCCAAATATTACCCGAACTGCAAGGTCTACTTCAACGGCGAAGTCGTCATGACCACAGGTGCCACCGTGCCCGAGATGCACGTGGATGTGTGGTCCGGCTCCCACCCCTTCTTCACCGGCAAGTCCACTTTCGTCGACTCGGCCGGGCGCGTGGAGAAGTTCCAGCGCAAGTTCGCCGGCGACTACTTCAAGAGCGGCAAGAAGAAGTCCTAGAGACGCAACGTTGAACCCACGCAGCCCGGTTCCGCCCATGCGGAGCCGGGCTGTTTGTTTGCGCCGCGCGATCTTGTCCGGCCGTCTCGTGCGCGAGACATGGACCGAATGTGCCGACATCGCTCGACGCACGTGAGCACCGTGAGCACTCGGCCCGCCGCCGATTGAGAGGTTGCTGATGCGCTGCTGTGCTCGAGTCACAACAACTCATGCCACGCTTGGAATTCCTCCCCGACCGTAGACTTTCTTCTGCGGTCACAACGCCCAACCCTGGACCACCATGCCCGTCAGCGCCGACATTCTGACTCCCGCCGTGATCGGCAAGCTGGACGCCATCGCCGCGGAACGCGCCGATCTGGCGCGACAGCTCTGCGACCCGGCGGTTCTGTCCGACCATCGACGCATCCGCGACATTTCCATCCGCAAGGCGGCGATCGATGAAGTCGCCGACGACTGGGAAAAGTATCGACGTCTCACCGCCGAGCTTGCGGAGCTGCGCGCGGCCGCGGGCGCCGATGGCGCGCCGGCGCAGGACCCGGAACTCGCGGAGCTGGCCCGCGAGGAAATCCCGCGGCTGCAGCAACAGGCCGCGGTACTGATCGAGCGGGTCGTCGCGAACCTCGTGACCTCCGATGACCGGGGCGTCGCTTCGGTTATGCTCGAGGTGCGTGCGGGAGTGGGGGGTGATGAGGCGGCACTCTGGGCCGCGGACCTCCTGGAGATGTATCGCCGCTTCGCCGCGTCGAAGGGCTGGAAGTTCGAGCCGATGGAAGTGACCACCGATTACGCGGCGGGGTCAACGGGCATTCGCGCGGCCGTGGTGAACGTATCGGGACCGGGCGTGTGGAGCGAGCTGGCGCACGAGGGCGGTACGCATTGCGTGAAGCGCGTGCCTGCGACGGAGGCACAGGGGCGCGTGCATACTTCGACTGCGACCGTCGCGGTGATGCCCGAACCTCAGGAAGTGCAGCTCGTCATCAACCCCGAAGATGTCGACGAGCATGTAACGACCGCGCAAGGTCCTGGCGGGCAGAACGTGAACAAAGTCGCGACCGCCGTGAGGCTCCTGCACCGGCCCACGGGCATCGAAGTGCGCATGCAGGAAACCAAGAGCCAGTCTACGAACCGCGAGAAAGCCTGGCGGCTATTGCGGGCGCGGCTGTATGAACTGGAGCTTGCGAAGAAGCGCGCGGCCGAGTCGGCGCAGCGCCTGGCGCAGATCGGGTCGGGTGATCGCTCGGAGCGCATCCGCACCTACCGCTACAAGGACAACATCGTGGTCGACCACCGCCTGGAGCAGTCATTCGGACTTCAAAGTGTGCTGGCCGGCGGGTTGGACCCGGTGACGCGTGCGCTGCAGGCCCGGGAGACCGCGCGCCGGCTGGCGGCTCTGTAAGCAATCCGTATGCATACGTTGGGAGTATCGTCCAACGCGAGAGGCAGCCCATCTCTCGAACTACCCGAAAACCGGGTGTCGCGGTTTACCTACGTAAACTACGCCCCGGCATTGAGTTAGGTTCAGGCCGGGGCATCACCTAACCTCGCGCAATGAAAAAGTAAAGATTTGCTATTGACGCCAGCCGGTTGGCGCGTCAGCTTGGTTGACGTGGGACATGTGTTGAGTCGCCCACGCCGCGCGGGACCAAGGTCACCAAGCCGCGGGGTGGGTACGTGCCGAGACGCGCGCGCCTGATCGCAGCGAAGTGGCCGTCCGGTTGCCTCTGCGGCAAGGAGGATGGCCGATGCAAGCGATATCAAAGTGCGCGTGGGTCGCGGGTGCGATTCTGGGGCTGGGCTGGACGGCGCTCGGGCAGAAGTGCCCGGGCGCGTGCGATCGCGTCCGAACATCGAACATTCACTACTCCTGCGCAAGCCCAGGCGCGGCCTGCGACGGCGCAGGTTGCAACTGCAGGAAAGTGCAAGGTGGCATCTGGTCCGACTGCTACTGTGTGAGGGCCGGCACGGTGGAAGGCGGCAAGTGGTGCGATTCTGGCGGGAAGTGGCGCGTGCTGTGCTCGTCCCCGCTGGTGCCTGGCAATCCCAACATCGTCTGCACATTCACGCCCGCGCCGGGCAACGAGTTTGAAGTCTATGACGCAGCGCACGTTGCCCCGGACGGCACGATCGTCTCCTCGCAGATCTTCAACGGACCGACGGACCTGCAGGGGCAGTTTGTGCTGCGCGTGCTCAACGGTCCACCGGATCAGATCCCGATCGAGATCGTCTCGCTGAACTTGGTCTCCACGAGCGTCATCATCGGAGGTCAGCCGTCGGGTCCGAACACCATCATGATGTCGGCCGGACCGGCTCCGCTCGGCACGTGGAACGCGAACACCGGCACCATCCTGTTCAACGAACCCATTCCCATCGTGGTGTTCAACGCGCTGATTCCCGGCGGTGCCAACGGCTTCATGCAGCCCATCATGGAAGTCCCGCCGGGGTTCGGCGCAACCGAAATGGACGTGATGCCGCTCGGCGGCGTGCGCATCTTCGGCTTCGCTCCGATTCCGGCGATCTCACCGGTCGGGCTGGTCATGCTGTGCGTGCTTGTGCTCTGTCTCGGCGGCGTCATCATCGGGCGCCGGATCATGGTGTTCGGTTGATCGCGGCATCAGCATGCTCGCCCGTGCGCATGTGCATCGGCTTGCCTGCGCTTCAGCAAAGGAGAAGTTATGAATCGGCGGCTTTTCGGCCTGTTTTCGATCGCGGTGGGCTTGACGACTCTCGCGGCCACCGCGGCAACGCCGGTGCTCGCCCGCCCTGACCCGGCCAATCACACTTGGAAATGCACCGGCCGTCCGCGGCCGGACGTGTCGCCCAACGACTGCCACGTGACGTTCACCGGGACCGGCGGAACGATCAAGAACGTGGTCTACAACGGAGAGCCGCCTGTCGTGGCGATCGGCGTGACCGGCGGAAACACGGTGAATATTCAATGGGCCGACAATCTCCCGGTCGGCGCAGTCTTCACCTTCGAGTTCACGACGACGCACCCGGACGTCGGCATCGCCGGCGGCACGTGGACGAAGAATGGCGAAGTGCTGCGCAACATCATCCTGAACTTTGTCGAAGGCGGTGGTCCTCCGCCGCCGGAGATGATGATTGAAGAAGTGATAGGTACGGGCATTCCGGTCATGGGGCCGGTCGGCATCGCCGTGCTGGTGGGACTCACGGGCGTGATCGGCGGAATCGTGATTCTGCGCCGGGGCGGGGTGTAGAGCCGCCTTCGTTCGGAACGCGTGGCCGAACAATGGCCGAAGTGGAAAGGTAGGTGAGCGATGATGATGTGGTCTCAAGGCGGTCCTTCATGGAGGAGGGCATCCCGGCGAAGTGTGATCGCGGCCGGCGCCGCAGTCTGCGCCTTGGCGGTCCTGCCTTTGAGCGGTCCGACAGAAGCCTGCGAGAAGCCGGAATGGGACGGGGGCAAACTGACGAAGTTCGTCAACCCCGACGTTGAGAACAACAAGGTCACGATTGAAGTGACGTACAAGAAGAAGACCGGAGATGAGGGAAGGTCCATCCGGTTCATCGAGATGATCGGGCCTTCGGACTGGGAGTACAACGATCGGATCATTATCGGCGGCGGGCACAAAAAGATCCCGGCGAACCAGGCGCAGGGAACAGTGAAGTGGGAAGTGACGAAGGACGACATCCCGAACCTGCGGCAAGGTGTCATCAGTAAATGCTCAGACTGCCACGACGAAGACAACATGCCGGCACTGGATGAATGGCCGAACGGCGTAGCCTTTGATCCGGTCACCGATCAGGAGTTCAAGGACTGGGTCGAAGGGATGAAGAAGCAGGGATACGAGCAGTACATTGACATCGCCAAGAACAATAATACGAACTTCAAGACCCGCTGCATACAGTCCGCGAAGCGCGCGCAACAGAATCAGTCCACATCTTTTACCTTTCACCATTTGAACCGCGGACCGAGCGGGTTTTACCGGCTGGAGCCTGATCCATCGACGATCATCCCTCTCGGTTGGCAGCTCGAAACAGCGCCGCCCATCGGGAGTCTGTACTTTCTCAACCACGGCGAAACCCTGTACGCGACGGCGTTCGTGACACCAATGGTGCCGGTAGATGAAGGAGACATCGCGGTCATCACGATCCAGACCATCGATGATGATTCCGGTGATGTGCCCGAGACGTTCCACTTCCGCGCGCTCAGGGACACGCAGCCGCCGCAGGCGGATGCGGGACCGACAGCGATCGTCGTTCCGGATGGTCCGCGCCTTGCACTTCAGTTCACCCTGACCGCAAGCGACCCGCACGCGACGGTCGCCGGTGCGCGCATCTGGCACCGCTTCAACAACGATGCCTGGCGCAATCCCTTCATGGCCATTACGTCGGGAGATTCCGCCGATCCCGTCTCGTTCTCCTATTTGTCGGAGCCGCTGCCGTCGGGCCAGAACTTCGTCGAGTGGTACGCCGAGATTCAAGACGAGCTGGGCAACACGTCACTCACGCCCGTGCAGTCCGCGTTCTTCTCCGGCGCCGCCATTCCAGTTTCAAGTCGAACCATGCTCGTTACTCTTGGTGCGATCATCGTTCTCGCCGGAGCCTTTCTTCTGCGGCGAGGCGCCCTCCTGACGCCGTAGGCTCGCGCGGCTCCGTGGGACCTGGTATGTGTCGAAACGTGGCTTCCGCCCGCGTGCAGCGCGACGGCGTTGACCCTGCCGGAACGCGGGTTTAGAGTGCGCCGGGGAAGGTCTCTGACGCGCGGGTTCGGTGCTCGCATGGCGCTGCCTTCAGCGAGGGTCGGCCTCATGACTTCGCGACCCAAGACTCCCGCCGCGTCTCTCCGCCCATCCGATGAGGTGCCGCGAAGCTCGGCTTGGCGCTCGAAGCTGCCGGTGCTGCGCTTCGTCGGAGTGTTCGCCGGAATCATGATCGTCTTCTACGTCGTCACCGCGATGGCGTGGTACAGGCTCGGCGTTTTCCCTCGCTACCTCGCCCTGAACGCGCAGGTGTCCGCAACCATGCTCTCCTGGCTCGGCGAGGATGCAGCATCGACGGGCGCGACGGTGACCGCGAAGCGCTTCTCCCTCGTCATCAAGGAGGGATGCGACGCGATCGAACCTTCGGCTCTCTTTGCATCGGCGGTGCTCGCCTTTCCGTCGCCGTGGAAGAAGCGACTCATCGGTGTCGCGGTCGGCATCGCCGCCTTGCTACTCATCAACCTCGTGCGCATTCTTACTCTGTACTACGTGGGCGTATTCTGGCCGGATCAGTTTGAAGCCGTGCACGTGCATGTGTGGCAGCCCCTGTTCATCTTCTTTGCGCTGGCGATCTGGCTGGGCTGGGCGCTGTGGGCGACGGCGCGGCGACTCCCGCCGGAAGCAGGCACGGGCGCCCCGCTGACCGCCGCGCCGAACCACGCAGGGAAGCCGCGGCGTCCTCCCGCGGCCGAGCCTCCCCCATGACCCCGCGCTTCCGCAGGATTGCGACGTTCCTGCTGATCGGCGCGACGGCTTACGCCGGGCTTTCGCTGCTCTACGTACCGTGCGCATCGGCATACGTCAGCGTGTTCTGCACCTGCTGCGACATCGTCTTCGGCAGACCCGCGCCGAGCTGCACCGCTGAGTTCGATCCGCTTCCTCCCGGGGAACGTTCTGCCGGTGCCGACCTTCGCATCGAGGTGAAGAACTACGCCACGGGCGGCATGCAGAAGCTGCACACGAGCGCGCGGTACCGTGGGTTCGTGCCGACTGCGATCACCGCGTCGCTCGTGCTCGCCACTCCCCTTGCTGTCCGTCGCCGCGTGCGCGCGCTGTTCTGGGGCATGACGCTGGTACATCTCTACATTCTCTTCACTGTCTGGCTCTCGCTGTTCAGCGCCCTCACGAACGACACCGTGGTCGCGGCGTTCAAACTCCCCGCTCCCGTCAAGCTCGCTCTGGAGCTGACCAAAGGGGTGCTTGCGGTGGCGCCCGGCGGTTCGGTCATCGCGCCCATCCCCATCTGGATCGCGGCCACATTCCGCAGGGGCGATCTGGCGATGCTGCTCGCGGATGGACCACCGCCCGCCCCGGCAGCGCAGACCACGCTGCCGCAGTCCGTATCCAAGCCGCAGCGAAGGCGAAGCCGAACGTGAAGCGGGCGTCACACCCGGCATACCGGCGTGACGCCCGCGGCGAGACCGGGATACGCTCCCGTGCGGCGAAGCGGCGGCTTCACCGCGGCCCTTTTCCGATAGCGAGCCCGGCCCGCTCGCGCGACCGGAGGTGATCGCGCGAGATGAAGAAGTGATCATCGATCAGCGCGTGGCCTACCGTCCTCGAATGGCCCTCCAGCTCTCGCCTGTCCAGTCCGCCGGCCGCACGCGGTATACGAGGTCGTCCTCGCAGACCACGAGGTACTGCTTGCCGGGCTTCTCGCAGAGGATCACCGCACACACATAGGTGCAGCGCCCTCGGTCGCCGCTCACGGAGACCTTCTGACCGCGCTGCGGGTGCCTGCCCCTGTGGCGGCGACGCGACCGGGCGGCCGTCTTCGCAGCTTGAAGTTCGATTTCTGAGGATGCATGTGGAGACATGTGTGAGGCGGGCCTTTCTCCCCGAATCACGCAATCAATCGACCGAAGCAGGAGCCGGCGCGGCTCTCGATCGATACGTGCATCACACACCATCGAATTCAGTTCCGGTCGGAGCAAGCACCGGAAGCGATAGGCGCGATCCGATCCCAATCGAATCCCGATCGCGTCGTCGCAACGTCTTGATTGACAGGGGTATACACTGAGCGCCGTGTCATCCTTCATTTGTGTTTCCGTCATGGTGGAGAGCAGGGAGGCGGCCATCGCGGACGCCGCAGCCGCCCATGCCGCGGGCGCCGATCTCGTGGAGTTCCGCATCGACCGCCTATGGGATGAACACGTGCCGGCGCACGAGCCGGACCTTCTTCGCTCGCTGATTCGCGAATCCCCGCTGCCCTGCATCATCACCTGCCGGTCACGCGCCGAGGGGGGCGAGTTCAAAGGGTCGGGAGCCGCGGTGCTGGAGCTGTACACATCGCTCATGCGCGAGGCGTTCCCGCCGCGGTATCTCGACATCGAGCTGGCAATGCTCAGGCAGGCCAGCGGACCGGTGCGGGAGCGGTTCCTTGCCGCCGCGGAGGAGGCTTGGCGGCGACACGACCTGTCCACCTCCCTGATCGTGTCGCTGCACGACAGCGTGGGCAGACCTCCGACGCTGCTGGCCAGACTGGCCGAAATGCGGGCCGAGCCTCGTTTTCGATTGCTCAAGACGGCATATCGCGCCCGCTCGCTCCGGGACAACATCGAGCTGTTCGAACTGCTCATCGAACGGGATCGCCCTTCGATCGCGCTCGCCATGGGCGAGTTCGGGCTGATGTCGCGCATTCTCGCGCCCAAGTTCGGCGGTTTTCTCACGTTCGCGGCACTTCGCGATGCATCCGCCACGGCGCCCGGTCAGCCCACGATCACGGACCTTCTCCATACCTACCGCTTCCGATCGATCGCGCCGTCAACGAAAGTCTTCGGAGTCATCGGCTGGCCGGTCGCAAAATCGCTCTCGCCCCTTGTGCACAACGCCGGGTTCGAGGCGACGGGTTTCGACGGTGTGTACCTGCCGATGCCGGTGCCGCCCGAGTACGAGCACTTCAAGGCGACGCTTCCCGACCTGCTGGCATTCAGCGCACTCGATTTCGCCGGCGCAAGCATCACCATGCCTCATAAGCAGCATGTGCTTCGTCTGGCGATGGAGGACGCGGATCGAACCTGGCGTGTGGATCCCCTGGTTCGCAGAGCCGGCGCCGCGAACACCGTCACGATCACCTCCGACGGCTCGATCCATCTCTCCAATACCGACGCTGAAGCCTTGGCTTCGCTGCTCGGGGCAATCGCCCCCTTGCAGGGCATGCGCGTGGGGGTGCTGGGAGCGGGGGGGCTGGCCCGCGCCGCGGCCGCCGCGCTCGCCGAAGCTCAGGCGCATGTCACGCTTTTCGCTCGCTCGTCGGACAAAGCCGCGCGCGTCGCCGCCGAGTTGACCGCGGCCGGCTCGTCGTATGCCCATCCGGTCCTCGCCGCCGGTTGGGGTGACCGGGCGGCCGCCGGTCTGGATGTATTCGTGAACTGCACGCCCTTGGGGATGGAAGAGACGCCGGTACAGGGGCAATGCCCGTTCACGGATTCGCATCTCGCCGCGATGGAGGATGACGCGATCATCGTCGAGACCGTATACCGCCCGGTCGAAACACCTCTCGTCCAAGCTGCGCGCCGGCGCGGCTTGAAAGTGGTGACCGGTGATGCCCTCTTCGTCGCTCAGGCCGCCGCCCAGTTCAAGACTTGGACGGGTCACTCCGCACCCGTTGGGCTGTTTGAACGCCTGGTCGCCGAGGCGCTGGGCGTCCCATCGGGTGGCCCAACTCCTGAAGGTGGTCCTCCGCCGGCCGCGTGAGTGTGCCAATCTTCAGGATCGGTGGAATTGTTCTTGCATCCGTTCGGGACCTTGCACGTACAATGCGCCGTCATGGCGACTCGCCCGGTGCTCTATCCCGGGAGCTACGCCGGATTCATCGCGCTGGCGTTGCTCGACGTGTTGCTGACGTGGCTCGTGCTCAGCGCGGGGGGAGTCGAACTCAACGCAATCGCCGCCTGGCTGATCAGCCGCCACAACGTGCCCGGAATGGTCGCGCTGAAATTCGGCACCGTGATGATCGTGCTCATCGCGTGCGAGATCGTCGGTTCCCGTGCTCATCACAAAGGGCGGAAGCTGGCGGTCTGGGCGGTGCTGATCAATGCGGTGCCCGTGCTGGCCGCGGCGTTTCAACTCGCGCCGCTCTATGTCTCCTGAAGATGCGCCGCACGGCGCGCTTGAAAGCCCACTCCGCACCGGCTCTCGAATGAATCTGAGGCGTTTTCGCCCTTCGATCCGCGCCCGGATAAGATACGGTCCGCCGGATTCGGGCCGGAGCGGTTCGCGTTGAGCCGCGACGCGGCGGAAGCAGGCGGCGACGCGTGGTCAACGATGTCGTGTTGAGCCGCTCGCCATCCGGAACATGCCACCAGCCAGAGATCAGAGAAAGTGAGCGATTGATGTCCAGGTTTGCGGTTGCGGCGGTTGTGTTGGGAGCGGTTGCGACGGGCTTCTCGTTCGCGGCGGTCGCGCAGGATGCGGCAGAAACGGCTCCGGCCGCGGCCGCTCCGGCGGCGGAAGCGACCATCGACCTGAAGCCGAAGTTCGAAGTGGGGCAGGAAGCTCGCTTTACGCTCGAGAGCGTTCAGAACACCGTGCAGACGATGGCGGGCCAGGAGCAGAAGCAGAGCGTGACCCAGCACATGACGCTGCTGCGCAAGGTCACCGCGGTCGATGAGAGCGGTGTGAGCATCGAACTCATCATCGAATCGCTGAAGGTGAAGGTGGACTCGCCCATGATGGCGCTGGAGTTCGACAGCTCCAAGCCGGCGGAAGAGGACGGCGCAAACCCGTATGTCGAGCAGATGCGCAGCATGGTGAACGCCCCCATCCAGGCGAAGCTGGATGCGAACGGAATGGTGCAGGAAGTGACGATGCCGGAAGGCGTTGAAGCCGCCGGAGCGCTGGACAAGGAAAAGTTCGCGGCGCAGTTCGAGCCTCTGCTCTGGGTCAAGTCCGACCCCTCCACGGCGACCGTGGGCGAGGAGTGGAACCGCACAAGCACCCAGACCATGGAGCTGGGCGAGATGAAGTCGGACATGCACTTCAAGCTCGCCGAAGTGAAGGACTCCATCGCGATGATCCAGACCAGCGCGAATGTCACGCTCGCCGGCGACATGGCGGAAATCAAGCAGTCCAAGTCCGAAGGCAGCTACCGTTGGGATACCGCCGCCGGCATCCTCGACGAATACGAAACGACGCAGCAGATGGAGCTGAGCATTGCCCAGATGGGCGTGGATGTGAAACTCGACTCTCGGACTTCGCTCAAGCGCAGCAAGTAATCACGCGATGCTCGGATTCCCGCGAGGATGCCCGCCATGCTGAAGCGACCAGGCAAGCGTATCGGCCTTCTGATGACATCCGTGCTCGGCGCGGGAATGCTTCTTCTTGCTGTCCCTGCGCCGGCGCAGACTCGAGCCGCGCCGCAGGGCGTGGTGGACCTCTCCCCGAAGCTCGCCACCGGCGATCCGGTGCGATTCGACTGTCGCGTGGAATCGGACATGCGGTTCACGATCGGCGGCCTCGGCGAGCAGGTGACGCGCGCCGACAAAGACGCGCGCATCTCCGTGAAGGTGGTCGAAACCCTGCCCGGAGGCGGCGGTGTGGTCGAACTGACCCACGATGCGATTCAGATCGAGATCGAAAACGCGCTCATCACGGGTTCGTTCGACAGCACACAGCCCGTCTCCGCCGACACCGGCAACGATCTGGCCGCGATCGTGCGCCCCATGGTCGGCAAGAAACTGACGCTGCACATCGACCCCGACGGCACCATCCGATCCGTTTCCGGCATCGACGCCATGGCCCCGGCGGGCATGGCCGGCGCGATCTTCGAGCAGCTCTTCGGCGAACAGGCGATCAGGAACATGTATCAGCCGCTTTTCTCGGTCGGAAAGAACCCGCCGACGGCGGAGATCGGTGAGTCCTGGCAGACGACCCGGGCCGAGAACACCTCCATGGGCATGCTCGCCACCACGTGCGACCTCAAGCTCGTCGAGGTGAAGCAGGACGTCGCCAGAATCGACATCTCGGGTGAACTGGGCGTTGAGCTGGGAACCGACCCTGGCATGACGAAGGTGCACGATACGAAGATCAAGGGCGTCTGCGAGTGGGATACGCGCGCCGGGATGATGCGCTCGATCGACACCGAGTCGCTGCTCCATGCCGAATCGAACACCACCGGGCTGACCGTCTCCGTGAAGGTCGAGAGCCGAAGCGAACTGAAGCGCGCGGAGTGAGCCGCCTGAGCCGTTCGTTTCAGTTCAGGTCCGTTCCAGCGTGACGAGGATTCGGAAGGCCAGCAGCGGCCCAAGCGGGGACAGCGCACCCTCGATCGCGAAGACCAGCGGGAACAACAAACGCGGCACGATGTTCGGGCCCGAGAAGCCCCCCGACAGCGGATACGCAAAGCAACTCTCGAGCCGATTGGTCCGGATCCGCAGTTCGGGAAATTGCGCCGAGAAGCGCGCCGCATGTCTGCGAAACAACAGCGTCGGAATCGCCTGGTTGGACGCGAACGCTCCGCCGCGGCCCTCGCTGCTGTCAAAGAGGGCCTCATCTCCGGCTGGCAGCGGGTCGATGGAGAGATCGACCGGCTCGGGGTGCGCGAGTCGGAACACCAGCCGCGACATCGGCGAAATGTAAGGCTCGAGCATCACGAGCCGGCCCGCGTGCGGCGGCCGTCTCAGCACGCGTGCCGCCTCACGAAAGAACCGCGCGGGATAGGGAAGGTGATGCAGCACATCCACCATGAAAAGATTGTCCACCGAGGCCTCGGCGAAAGGCAGTTGCATCGCATCGGCGACGAGGTCCACATGCGGCGACGGCACGACATCCGTCACCGTCACCCCCCGCAGGAACTCCCGGGACATCCCCGATCCGCCTCCGATCTCGATGGTGACAGGCGCCACCCCTCCGCCGACGCCTGGGGAGAGCTCGCGCTCGATCATCCCGAAGTAGCGCCGATACACCTCCCGCGTCAGCGGCTTGCGCTGCCAGAGGGCGGCCCGCTGCTCGATCACGTCGGCCGCGGACTGCCCCGGTTGCGGTACGGTTGCCGATCTTCCGTGCATGGCGGCTAGAGCATACGAGCCGGACCCTCGGGCAGGGGCCGGGCGGCACCGCCGCTGTTTGGAATCGGCGGTTCATTCGCTACGATCCGTCCCGCCGACCGCAGGTGCACCGGACCACGGAGTACGAATGAGCCAAGCCGAGACCGCAACCAGTCATTCCCCCGAAGAGCCGGGCAGGCGCTCGGTGCCGGTCACCGGGGTGAGCATTCCACGAGGCAAGTCGTACTACACGCGCGAGCTGTTCAGGCTCTTTCGGACGCATGTACCGGAAGGTGCCAGCGTGCTCGAGATCGGCTTGCGCCAACGCGGCGATCTGCTCGCCTCGCTCAAGCCCGGACGAGGAGTGGGGCTGGACGCGGACGCCTCGGTCATCGAGGCTGCCCGGGCCGGCCATCCCGGCCTCACGTTCATCCATGCGCGGGCCGAAGAAGCCGACCTCGGCGGCGAGACCTTCGACTTCATCCTGCTTTCAACGGGCTTGGCGCAAGTGACGGATGTTCAAGCAGTGCTTGAGCGCGTGCGCAGGGCATGCCGTCCGGACACGCGCGTGATCGTCGCCTATCACAATGCGCTCTGGGAGCCGATCCTGCGACTTGCCACAGCGCTGGGCCTGCGCCGACAGACGGGCGCTCAGAACTGGCTCTCCATGCAGGACCTCCTGAATCTCGCCTACCTCGCCGACATGGAAGTGATCCGCAAGTCCGGCGAAGTGCTCCTGCCCATGCCCGTGCCGTTCCTGGCCGCCTTCCTGAATCATTTTCTTGTGCGATTCTGGCCCTGGCATCACTTCGGCCTGATTCACCTGCTCATCGCCAAGCCCAGAGGGCCGGTCCCGGAGCTTCAGAAGTCCGCCAAGGTCAGCGTCATCATCCCCACGCGCAACGAGCGCGGGAATATCGAAGGGGCGGTGACACGCACGCCGGAGCTGGGCATCGGCGGCGGCGGCACGGAAATCATCTTCGTGGACGGCAACAGCACCGACGGCACGCAGGAGGAAATCCAGAAGTGGATCCGCGCGCGCCCCGACCGCGACATGAAGCTCATACTCCAGGGAAGCGGCAAGGGGAAGGGAGACGCCGTCCGAAAGGGCTTCGCGGCCGCCACCGGCGACATCCTCATGATCCTCGATGCCGATCTGACCGTGGCGCCGGAGGTGCTGCCGCGGTTCGTCGATGCGATCGTCAGCGGAAAAGGTGAGCTGATCAACGGCACGCGTCTGGTCTACCCCATGGATCAGCAGGCAATGCGCTTCCTCAACAAGCTGGGCAATCGCTTCTTCTCCATGCTTTTCACCTGGCTGCTCAATCAACCCATTCGTGACACTCTCTGCGGCACCAAAGTGCTTTCCAGGAAGCATTACGACATCATTGCCAAGAACCGCGCATACTTCGGCGATTTCGATCCCTTCGGCGATTTCGACCTGCTGCTCGGCGCCTGCAAGGCGAACCTGAAAATCTGCGAGATTCCCGTTCACTACGGCGCTCGAACCTACGGAACAACGAACATCAGCCGGTTCCGCGACGGCGCGCTCCTGCTCAAGATGAGCTGGTTCGCGTTCCGGCGCCTCAAGATCCGCTGAACGTGCATCAGCCGGGAGAAGCTGTCGCCGGCGCGAGCATCCGCCGGAAATCGGGATTGTCCGGCTGCAGCTCAACGGCCTTGGCGAAACACCCCGACGCCTCCCGCGGCCTGCCCGTTCGGTTGAATGCCATTCCCATGTTGAACCAGGCCAGCGCATTGCTGCGATCCCTGGCTACCGTTTCCTGATAGGCCGCGATCGCCTTGTCGAGTTCGCCCTTGAAGGTGTACGCGTTTCCGATGTGGAAGTACGCCGCCGCGTGGTTCGGGTTCAGCCGCAGCGCCTCCTGCGCCGAGGCGATGGCTTCGTCGTGCCTGCGGAGCTGGTTCAGCGTCCATGCTCTCACCGTGTACGCCGTGGGCTGCGACTGCTCCAGCAGCGTGCCGTGCTTTTTGAACAACGCGATGGCGCTGTCCGTCGCGGCCAGCAGTTCCTCGTAGCGGCCCAGCTTGCTCAGTGCGATCCAGATGTTGTTGTGCGCCTGCTCGTTGTCCGGTTTGATCTCGATGGCACGCAGGTATGCGGCCAGCGCCTGCTCATACAGCGCCGCCGCCCCGGCGGCGTCGCCCCGGCGGGCCAACTCCTCCGCTCGCGTGTAGCGCACGTACCCGAGTCCGTTCTGGGCGAGCGAGCTGCCGGGGTCCTTCGTGCTCGTGTAGGTCCAGAGTGTCTCCGTGGAGCGCCACACTTCGTTCTGCCGCCAGCAGTGATACGACAGCGTGGCCAGCAGCACCACCATCGCCGCGGGAACAGCGTACGCCAGCGCCGGGCGGTTCCGGGCGGCCACCATTGCCCACGCGATTCCTCCGCCCAGCAGCACCGCCACGCTCATCGTAGCTACGTACGTGTATCGATCCGCCACGAGCTGCGGGCCGTTCTGCGCAAGTCCGATCACGGGCAGCAAAGTCACCGCGTACCACATGCCGGCCGCGGCCAGAAAGGGCACTCGGCGCGCGAATACCGCCAGCACCGTCCCGAGAATCAGCACGATCACCGCGGAAACCACGAACCGCGGCTCGAACGGATCGAGCTTCAGGTGCAGCTCGTACAGCGGCAGCAGGTCGTGCGGCGCGAAAGTCTTGCGGAGATAGAACACCAGCGCGTAGAACGACTGCGCGATGCGCCCGTCCAGCGGATGACTGTCCAGCGTGTACAGCGTCCGTGACTTCGACTGTCCTGCGGAGGCGATCAGGCCGAATACGAGGGACAGAGCGAAGAAGGGCGCCTTCTCCAGCACGCGGTGCAGATTCGCCGGCTCCAGCAGTTTCAGCGGCGCCAGCGAAATGCGTCGCAGCGGGTACCAGTCCAGCACCAGCATCAGCACCGGCACCACGACCACGCTCACCTTGCTCAGCAGCGCCGCCAGAAAGAGCGTGAGGCACAGCAGCATCCGCCAGAGGTACGCGCGTCCGGAGGACTCAATCGCGCGAAGATACGCCAGCAGCGTCAGCAGCACGAAGAACGAGCTGAGCAGATCGCGGCGCTCCGTCGCCCATGCGACCGATTCGACTCGCAGCGGATGCAGCGAGAAGAAGAGCGCTCCCAGCGCCGCGCCGATCACGATCGGTGTCGCCGATCCGCTCAGCGCCTTCAATCCCGTGCGCCGCAGCAGCCGTGCCGCAAGCAGGAAGAACAGCCCGGCATTGATCGAATGAATCAGGTTGTTCGTCGTGTGATATGCGCCGGGATTCAGTCCGCTGACATCTCCCTTGCCCCATATCTCGTAGTCGAGCGCGATGCTCATCCACGTGAGCGGGATGTAGTGGCCCATGAAAAACTTGTCCACGTCCACCGTCCACATCCACGCCAGGTTCTCATCCGTGAACCCTCGGAAGTGCTGGTTCTCGATGAAGTTGTCCGTGTCGTCCCAGTCCACGAATCCGTGGCTGAGCGACGGAATGAAGACGATGAACGTGATCAGCGCCACCGCCAGGGCCGCAATCCATTCCAGTCTCCGTGTTCGACGGAGGTCCGGGTCCGCCCGCTCGATCGGCACGACGGGTCCGCCCGATGGGCGCGGCCCGCGTGCCGTGGTGGCTGAGTTTCGACGTTTGGCGCGTTGTGTTCGAGGCATGCAGGTCTGAGGGCGATCGGCATTCGGGCGTTGGGACTGCAGAAAGCCCGTCATCCTATAGAGCGCAGCCGACGGCAAAAAAAGAGCAAGCCCGCGCTCGCGGTGAGCGGGGCTTGCTCAAGTGGGGGGGGCTTGGTTGTGACCGCTCAGGATTCCGAGGCGGCCTTCTGCTGCGCAGTATACCCGTACTTCCGCTTCAACGGCTTGACCACCAGACCGCTCCGAATGGCCTTGGTCGAAACCTTGATGCGACGAGGTGCGCCGTCCACGATCGCCGTCACCTTCTGCAGGTTGGGCCGAAACTTCCTGCGGGATACCCCGGAAGTCTTCAGACCGAATCCGCCATCCTTCACGGCCGCGCCGCTCCGGGCAATGGTGTTGCCGAACGTCGTCCGCTTGCCGGTGTAGAAGCATTCGTTAGGCATCGGTTCGCTCGCTGATGCCCCCGCCTTCGTCGAACGGGGGAGGCGGATCATATCCCAGTACCCTCCGGAACGCAAGGTCAGCCGGGCTTGCGGCCGCGGACGCCTCTAGAGTCCGCCCCAGCTTTCCACGGCACTTCCTCCGACGGACCGACCACATGAATCGCATCGAACCGGAATCCCGCGGCGAACATGCCGGTCCTTCCCGAGCAGCCCCCAATGCCTTGGCTGCGGAATCCAGTCCGTACCTGCTCCAGCACGCCCGGAACCCCGTGCAGTGGAGGCCTTGGGGCCGCGAAGCCCTTTCGGTCGCCCGGGAGACCGATCGTCCCATCTTCCTCAGCGTCGGCTACTCGACGTGCTTCTGGTGCCACGTGATGGAACGGGAGAGCTTTGAGAGTCCCGCCGTCGCCAAGGTGCTCAACGACCATTTCGTGCCCATCAAGGTGGACCGGGAAGAGCGGCCGGATGTGGACGATGTGTACATGGCCGCCGTACAGCTCACCACGGGCCAAGGCGGCTGGCCGATGAGCGTCTGGCTCACGCCCCCCGGGGCACGAGGCCCGGACGACCGCGGCTTGGAGCCATTCTACGCCGGCACGTACTTTCCGATCGAAGGGCGCTGGAACAGGCCGGGTTTCCTGGAAGTCCTCCACGCCATCAGCGAAGCCTGGCGCACCCGGCGGGCGGAGGTGCTCGAACAGGCCGCCACGATATCCCGCGCGGTCCGCGAACACTTCTCCGCTCCGAGTCAGCCGGTCGCCCTCGGTGCCGGAGAAGTCGGAAGGGCTGTCGCGACGCTCCTCCGCATGCACGATCGGGAGTTCGGCGGCTTCGGTTCAGCTCCCAAGTTCCCGCAACCCGTCTTCTGCAGATTCCTTCTGGACGTGCGCGACAGCATCGAGGATCCCGCCGTTCGAGAGCAGGCCGGCGTCGCCGTGCGGCGCACGCTCGATCGCATGGCGCTGGGAGGCATCTTCGACCACCTCGGCGGCGGCTTCCACCGTTACAGCACCGATCAGCGCTGGGTCGTCCCCCACTTTGAAAAAATGCTCTATGACAACGGCCAGCTCGCCGAGCTGTATGCCCTCTCGTTTGCCGCATGGCGCGACCCGCTGCACGCGCGCACCGTTCGTGCCACCTGCGACTACGTCCTCCGCGAGATGACGCACCCGGACTCGGGCGCCTTCTTCTCGGCGCAGGATGCAGAAGTCGATCATCGCGAAGGCCTGAACTACCTCTGGCGCGCCGAGGAGATCGAGCGCCTGCTCGGGCCGGATGACGCGCGCATCTTCGCCCGCGTCTACGGGATCGACCAAGGCCCCAACTTCCGCGACCCTCATCACCCCGAAGATCCCCCGGCAAACGTGCTCTTCCTCATCGATCGTCCCGAGGCGATCGCCTCCGGCTTCGGGCTGAGCGAGGACGAGCTTGAAAGGCGCCTTGCCGCGTCGCGTGACCGACTCTTCAAGGAACGTTTGCGCCGCCGACAGCCCGCGCTCGATGACAAGATCATCACCGGCTGGAACGGGCTGATGATCGCCGGCCTGTCGCACGCCGCCGCGGCGCTCGCGGAACCGAAGTATCTCGTCGCGGCGGACCGCGCCGCGCGCTGGATCGTTGCATCCATGCGCGCTCCGGACGGCAGACTCCTGCGAGCCTGCCGCAACGGCCCTCCCAGGATCGACGCTTTTCTCGAGGATTACGCCATGCTCGTGCACGGCTTGCTTGCCCTGTGGCGATGCGCCGAAGGCATGGGCAGGCGGGACGACTGGTCGCTCCGAAGCGCGATGGAGCTTGTCGAGCGCGCCCGATCCGAGTTCCGCCGCAACTCGGACGGCGCATGGTTCGACGCCCCCGAAGCACACGCCGAACTCATCGTGCGTACTCGGTCCTCGCATGACGGCGCGATCCCTTGCGCCGCCGGATTCATGCTGCACAATCTGCTCGACTTGCACGAACTCACGGGGCGCGGGGAGTGCCTGACCGACGCCCTGCGGCTGCTTGCTTCCATGAGCGGCGACGCCGCGCACGCTCCCGTGGGCTGCCTCAACACGATCCGCGCCGTGCATCGCCTGCTCGCCATCGACCCCGCGCTGCTGGGCGAGTCCGCGGCCGCAGGTGCCCCTGCCGCGCGCGATGTGCCCGTGCGCATCTTCGCCGGCGCCGATCGTGTCGGCGTGCCGGGGAACGCATCCGCCGAGCTGCCCTTGCGCTTTGAGATCGACCCCGGTTACCACATTTATGCGCCCGGCTCCGAGATGGAGGGAGCAAGCGCCACGGATATCCGCATCGAAGGCGGCGGGGGGTTGGTCGCCGAAGTGTCATGGCCGGCAGGCACGCGGCTCATGGCCGACTCCACGGTTTCGGATGGCGCAGTCCCGCTCGTGTACCGGGGCACGTTCGAGGCGCGCGTCACGCTGCGCCGCGTCGGTGCGTGGACGGGCCGGCCCATGCTCGTCGTTCGATACCAGCCGTGCACGGAAACATCCTGTCTCGCGCCCATCGAGGTGGAGCTGGATGTCGCCATCGACCCGGTGTAATCGCTTGATCCGCGCCGCGCGAAAAAAAGCGGCCGCTCGTGGGAGCGGCCGCTGCGGCAGGTCATCATGACTCGAGGATGCGCGGCCTGCGCCGCGATCATCCTTCAGGTTTTACGGGCAGGGCTGTCCCCAGTGCCCGAGGACGATGTTGAGGTCGTCGGCATCCACATCGCCGTCAAAGTCGACATCGGCTTCCGGATCCGTCCCGCCGAAGCCCGAGATCACGAGGTTCACGTCGAGCGAATCGACAATGTCATCCGCGTTGATATCCGCGGGGCAGACGGGGCGGGCCTGCGGCACATCGCCCGTCGGACCCGGATCATCCGGCCCGGAGAATACTTGGCCGACTCCCGAGGCAAACTCCACGCCGTTGACATCGGCCGTGGTCGCGATCCCGATCGCGCTCAGGTCCAGGAAGCCGGTGTAGCTGCCGGCGGTGCTGGCCCCCAGCGTGGTCGGAGTGAACTTGAAGACATCCTCATCGTCTCCGGATGCTCCCGTCACCGAGAACAGGCCGAGCGTAGACAGGAGGTAGTTGCCGGCAGACGTGCGTCCGGCGGCGTCCACGTCCTCCGCGGAGCCGTCCGAGAGACCCACGTCGCTTCCATCGAAGTGCAGCGCGAAGGTGCCTGCGGTGTTCGCGCCGAGACTCGTGGAGCTGAAGATGAAGAGGTCCTCATCCTTGCCCGATGCGCCGGTGCCGGAGAAGTTGCCCGTGGAACCGAGGATCATGCGCCCGTCGGAGTTCAACGTGATGCTGTCGATATCCTCGCCGTTCTCGATCAGATCGACATCGCTCCCGTCGAAGTAGAACGACAGCGTGCCTGCGGTCGCGGATCCGAGCGAAGTCGGCACGAATCGGATGATGTCCGAGTCGTCGATGAGCGTGCCGTTCGGGCCGCCCGTGACGGTCGGGATATCCGCCTCCTGCTTGAACGAGAGCAGGAACGATCCGTCGGACATCAGCCCGAATGCGTCGATCGTCACCGCGCTCAACCCAAGGTCGCTGCCGTCGATCACCCACGCCCACGTGCCCGTTCCGGTGTCGTACGACACGATGTCCTCATCGCGCACCGTCGCCAGGCCGGGCACCGAGGTATTGCCGGTGAAGCACATGTAGACCACCGTCGCGGCGGGGGGAGCACCTTCCGTCGTGAACGAAGCCGGGAACGGCGTCGAGTTGGTCTGACCGAAGTTCCCGTTCGCGATGACGCGCCAGTAGATCACCGTGTTCTGCGGGAAGGTGTTGTCCTGAGCCTGGAGCTGGCTCGTCGGAACGGTCAGCGTGAAATAGGGGCTGCTGAAGTCGGAGTTGTTGTCCGCGGAGATCGTGTAGTTCAGCGCGTCCGTCGAATCCGACCAGTCGAAGAACGGCCCGTCCGGAACGTTCGTCGCGCCGTTCGCCGGCGTGAGCAGATTGAAGGGGCCGGGAGGGTCGCCGGGCGTGCCGGGATCGAGGCACGTGCGCGAGTTGCGGTGATTCACGATCGCCGTGATCGAGCTGGGACTCGAGTTCTGGAACGTGTTCACACACGTGATGCTCGAGTTCATCGTCGAGTTGCAGAAGCTCGTGCAGTGCGAAGCGCCCCACAGGTGACCAAGCTCGTGCGCCGTCAGGTCGGTCGCGCACGCGAAGCTGCCGCAGCAGTCCGACTCGGCCAGACAGTACGCGCTGGTCGTGCAGATGCCTCCGATCGTGTACGCCACGCCGATCACCGACCCGTCGAGATTCTTGCCGGTGAACAGGTGCGCCACGTCGCGGACAATGCCGCCCTGGTTGTTCAGCCACTCGTTCCTGAACTGGTTGAGCAGCGTGTTGTAGTTCGTCGAGGAGTACGGGTCCGGCTCCGCCGTCCGCACCAGGATCGTCGTGATCAGGTGCCGGATGCCGCACTGCGACTCGTACTGGTTGTTCACGGTGTTGATCACCGCGTTGATCCGGTTCTGCACGTTCGTCACGCTGCTCCCGTAGTCCACGTAATACTCGAAGTCCGCGTCGCAGCCGAGCTGCGCCACGCACAGCCCGCCGCAGTCGCCGCTTCCTTCGGGACTTCCCGCACGCGCCGGCCCTTCATCGCCCGGGCCGTCCGGCACGCCGCAGGTGCCGCCGTTGGGCTGAACATCCGCGCCGCGGTACACCACATGCACGCCCGCTCCGCCGATCGGCGCACGCCCGCGCAGCGGCTCGAACCAGTACGCGCTCCCGTCCGGCATCACCACCTGTCCCTCGATGCCGTCTTCCCACAGCGACACGGCGACCCGCGCGCCCGGAATCTCCATCACCGATCCGCGATACGTCAGCGACGGGCCAGGATCCACCACGATCCACGAGCCGTCCGCCTGCTGCGCACGCACCTCGAACCCGGGCGCACGCACCGAACTCGGACGAAGGTCCAGCGTGAACACCTGACCTTCGATGGGAACCGCAACGCGGAAGTCCACGCCGGGCGCGGCGTTGATGTCCAAGCTCACCACTTCGCTCGCGCTGACCTTCAGCACTTGGTTCAGCGGGTCGCCCGGGTTGAGAAACTGGGCAAGCACCGCCGGATCAGCCTGAGCCTGTCCCGCGATCAGGGACAGCCCGGCGATGCCCAGCGCCAGCAAAGGCGCCCTTCTCGTCGCGACGCGGTCACGACTCATCGGCATAACTCGTCACTCCTTCTTGACTTGGACACACGGGACCACAACCGCGCAGAGTACTCCCCTCTGCCGCGCACACTCCCTCACAGGCCCCTCCGACCCTCATTATGGTGGGCAACCCCCACCGCTGGAAGGGAAAAGCTCCCCTGACCGAACTTGGGAGCAAGCTTTCGGGCTTCGTCAGGGATCGGCCGCCTCCCCAGCGCGGCCAAGAACCGCGATCGCCTGTTCGATCTGTAGCCGCGAGACGTCCAGATGCGTCACCGCTCGCAGGCGATTCGGACCCGTCGCGAGGATCAGCACCCCTTCCGCCGCGGCCGCGGCCGCGACCCGTTCCGCCGTTCGGCCCGTCCCGCGAGTCTCGAAATACACGATGTTGGTCTCCACATGCTCCGGGTCGATCACGTACCGGCCGGTGCCGGCAAGACCCCGCGCAAGCGCCTTCGCATTGGCATGATCCTCCACGAGGCGTTCGCGGTGATGGTCGAGGGCGTACAGCGCCGCCGCGGCCAAGATGCCCGATTGCCGCATCGCGCCGCCGAACATCTTTCTGAATCGAAACACGCGCGTTACGAACTCTCGGCTCCCGGCCACCGCCGATCCCACCGGCGCACCGAGTCCCTTCGAGAAACACGTGGACACCGAATCGAACGGCGCGGCGTAGTCCGCGGGTGACACCCCGCTTGCCGCGCACGCATTCCAGAGCCGGGCGCCGTCGAGATGCAGCCGCAGGCCACGCGCCCTCGCCCGCTCGGCGACGGCATGCACCAGCGACAGAGGCCACACCGCGCCGCCGCCGGTGTTGTTCGTGTTCTCGATCACGACAAGGCGCGTCCGCGGCGCATGATTGTCGATCGGACGGGTCAGGGCATCGATTTCTTCAGGGCCGAAGAGGCCCCGTTCACCGCGCGCAAACCGCAGGGAACATCCCGAGAGCGCCGCCGGTGCTCCGCCCTCGTAGTTGTAGATGTGGCTGAACTCGTGCGCGATGATCTCGTCGCCGGGTTCCGTGTGCGCGCGGATGGCGGCCTGATTGGCCATGGTCCCGCTGGGCACGAAGCACGCCGCTTCCTTTCCCAGGATTCCGGCGATTCGCTCCTGCAGCCGCAGCACGGTGGGGTCGTCGCCGAGCACGTCGTCGCCCACCTCGGCCTCCAGCATGGCGCGCCGCATGGCGGGTGTCGGGCGCGTCACCGTGTCTGAACGAAGATCGATCACACCGTGCATGGCGCGCTCCAATTGGACGGTTTCCGCGTGGAGTCTACCCCGGCGCGTCAACAAAAAGGGGCCTGTGCAGGCCCCTTGAGCGTACGCCCTGTTCGGTGCGCCTCAGGGAGTGCAGCCGAACTCCGTGAGCAGAACGTTGAGGTCGGTCGAATCGGTATCGTTGTCGCCGTCCACGTCGCCCACGCAGCTGCCGCCGATGCAGCCGAAGTCGATGAGCACGATGTTCAGGTCCGCGGAATCCGTGTCCCCGTCGCCGTCGAGGTCCGCCGCGCACGGCGGCGGCGGAAGCGACGGGACAAGCGCCGATCCGGCCACCGTGTTCGGATCGCCGACCTGACCCGGCTTGAACAGCCCGATCGTGACGTTGCCCGTCATCGGCGCCGTGTTCGCCCGGAATCGGAAGTTGTACAGTGTACCCCAGCGCACGGCGTTCGCGTTCGGATTCAGAATGAACAGCTCCGTCTGCCACTTGAGATTGCCGGCGGAGTAGGAGGCGCCCCAGTCCGTGCCGGCGAAGCTTTCGGTGCTGTGGTACGGCACATCATGGAAGCCGAAATCCGAGATCGTCACGCCTGGATCGACCGGCACGGAAAAGCTCCCCGCAGCGCGGTGCACGTTCATGTTGTACAGCGCGTACTCGTACTCCCACACCCCCGTGCCGAAGTCGCGGGCCTTGCTCGCCAGAATGAAACGGCCGTCGTTCACAACGTCGATCGTGGACATGACCACGGTCGGATCCGCGGCCTGCCACGCCATGATCGCCGGCTGCTGCACGAACATGCCCCCGGTGAACTCCAGATTCCACTGGCTTCCCGAGGCGCCCGCGACCACGACGCGCCGATACGAGCAGTTGTTGTACCGGTTCATCTCGACTTCGTCGGTGCAGATGTACTGCGACTCGCCGAAATAGAGCGCTCCCCCGTTCAGCGTCGGGTCAAGGTCCGCCTGCGCGATCTGCAGCCGCTTGAAGATCGCGTTCCCGCTCTGGGCCCACGCCTTGATGTAGGGATACGGGAAGTCGCCCGTCCAGGGGTTCACCTCCGACTTCGGCCCCATCCCCGTCTGCTCCGCGTTGAGAAATGCGTCGTACGTGTCGGTGGCATGCGTTCCCAGCCAGTCGCACGAACCATTCGGCTCGTACGGCGCGCCGCAGCTCGGCGCATCCAGCGCACAGAACCCATGCTTCAGCCACGCCTGACCGATCTGCTCGAACCGGCCGTTCATCAGCCGGAACATGTTCTGACCGATCACCGGATGCTCCGTATCCTGCGCGCCGGAGTCGATCCAGATCGCGTCCGCTTCGCCGAGATTGCATGAGACCGTCGTCATCGCGTACCCGCCGATGCCCCCGATCACCCCGGTCTCGGACAGCGTTGAACCGATCGTGCTCACGATCACGTCCGGGCCGTTCCCGGTCCCGCCGCCCAGAACGGCATTGGTCGCCGCAAGCAGTGCCGCGGCGGACAAGACATACCTTTGCATCCCATCGCTCCTTGTGTTCGCGGAACCGGACTCACGCACTCCGGAACCGACCCCGGACGCTTCAACACCCCAGGGACGATCCGTCCATCAAGAGTACCCTGCCTCGCCACGATCACAAGCGCTCTTCTCCGCTTCCATCTCCGGGGGGACCGGTCCGCCGTCGGTGCAACGGCGGCGCGACCCGGCTTCACATGGGAAATTCCTGCGGTTTCATGAAAAAAAGGACCTCCCGAAGGGAGGTCCTTGATGCAGCACATGCATGACTCGACGATCGCGTCAGGGAATGCAACCGAAATCGGTGAGCAGAATGTTCAGATCGACCGAATCGGTGTCACCATCGCCGTCCACGTCACCGGCGCACGACGAAGCGCAGCCGAAGTCCGTGAGGATGATGTTGAGGTCGAACGAGTCCGTATCTCCGTCGCCGTCCACGTCGCCCGCGCAGGCCGGAGGCGGCGGGGCCGAAGGCACCATCACGTTCGCGAAGACCGCGGTCGGAGTGCCCGGCTTGAAGAGCGTAATCGTCATCTGGCCGGGGGTCGGCGGCTGATCGGCCCGGAAGCGATAGTTGTAGATCGTGCCCCAGCGCACGGCATTCGCGTTCGTATTGATCACATACGCTTCCGTGGACCAGCGCAGCGTCCCCGCGTTGCGCGTCGAACCCCAGTCCGTGCCGGAATACGGCTCGCCGCTGTGATACGGAACGTCGTGGAAGCCGATGTTCGTGACCCCGACCGCGTCATCCACCGGCAGGCTGATCGCGCCCGCCGAGCGATCCGAGTTCATGTTGTAGACCGCGTACTCGTAGTCCCACTGGCTGCCTTCAGCGCCCGTGATCTCCGTCACCTTGTAGCCCACGATGAAGCGCCCGTCGTTCGGAACATCCACATCAACCAGCGTCACCGTGGGATCAGCCGCTGCCCACGCCGTGATGGCGGGCTTCTGCACCACCGTCGCGCCGCTGAAGGAAAGCATCCACTGCCCGCTCCCGGTCTGCCCTCCGACGACGACGCTGCGATGCGACACGTTGTTGTACCGGTTCATCTCCACTTCGTCGGTGCAGATGTACTGCGATTCACCGAAGTACAGCGCGCCCGCGTTCAGGCTCGGATCAAGATCCGTCTGCACGATCTGGAGCCGCTTGAAGATCGCGTTGCCCGACTGGCTCCAGTTCAGGATGTACGGGTAGGGGAAGTCGCCCGTCCAGGGATTCACTTCCGACTTCGGACCCATCCCGGGCTGCGAGGCGTTGAGTCCCGCGCCGTACGTATCCGTCGCGTGGGTGCCAAGCCAGTCGCATGAACCGTTCACCTCGCACGGCGAACCGCAGCTGCACACGTCGGCGGCGCAGAAGCCGTGCTTCAGCCACGCCTGGCCGATCTGCTCGAAGCGGCCGTCCTTCAGGCGGTACATGTTTTGCCCGATCACCGGATGTTCCGTGTCCAGCGCGCCGGAGTCGATCCAGATGGCGTCTGCTTCTCCCAGGTTGCAAGACACCGTCGTCATCGAATAGGCGCCGATGCCTCCGATGATGCCGTTCTCATCCAGACTTGTGCCGATCGTGCTCACGATGACATCCGGTCCGTTCGGTGTTCCGCCGGCGATCACCGTTCCGGCGCTGAGCACGAGCAACAAGCCACTTGAAACGATTCCTCGACGCATGCGGACTCTCCTTCTCGGTAGACTTGGGATGGCACCACCGCGGCTGCGAGCGCCGTGGCTCGCCGGCCGGTCGCCTCAACCGGATGGTAAGACCCCTTCGGGGCCTTTGAAAAGCCTACACCCTCCCGCCCGGTACTCAAGGGCCGTTTTCGGTCAATCGGCGCCTTCCCGTGAGCAACCCTTCCCGCTCGCCCTCCGTGGGGCCTTGCGGCCCGAAAACTTCGCCTCCTCCACCCCGACAGGCTTCCGCTGCTCAACCGCAGCCGAAGTCCGAGAGCAGCAGGTTCAGGTCCGTTGAGTCCGTGTCTCCGTCGCCGTCGAGGTCCCCCGTGCAGCTTCCGCCGGAGCAGCCGAAGTCCGAGAGCAGCAGGTTCAGGTCCGTCGAGTCTGTATCCGAGTCGCCGTCGAGATCTCCGGCGCAATCGACCGGCGGTGCTGCGGGAACCTGAATCGACGCGATGAGCAGGTCGGGCGCGCCTTCCGCGGGCGCGAAGAGACCGATCGTGACCTCTCCGGTCGTGGGGGGACGATCCGCGGTGAACCGGAAGTTGTAGAGCGTGCCCCAGCGCAGCGCGTTGGCGTTCGGGTTCTCCGCGAACGTCTGCGTCTGCCACACGTGCAATCCTCCCGCACGCTCGGTCGCCCAATCGGTGCCGTCGAACGGTTCGCCGCTGTGGTAGGTCACGTCGTGAAAGCCCACGTTCGTCACAGCCGCCGCGTCGTCCGCGGGCACGCTGAACAACCGCGCTCCGCGACTGTTGTTCTGGTTGTACAGCGCGTACTCGTAGTCCCACGTGCCGTCGAGGTTGTCCGTCACCTTGCAGCCGAGCACGAACCGGCCCTCCACCGGGTTGCCCAGCGCATCGAGCGAATCCACGTTGACCAGCACGACTCCGGCATCGTGCTCCTGCCATGCCTGAATCGCGGGCTGCTGCCAGCGCGGCCCCCCGGTGGAACCGAAAGCCCAGCCCCCTCCCGAAGGCGAGCCGACCACGAACTGCTTCCACGTCACGTTGTTCAAGCGGTCCGCGGGCAGTTCATCCGTGCACACGTACTGGGCTTCCCCGAAGTACAACGCCCCTGCGTTCAGGTTCGGGTTCACGTCGTCGTTGTGCACCTGGCATCGCTTGAAGATCGAGTTGCCCGTCTGGCCCCAGCCCAGCGTGAACGGATACGGATACTCGCCCGTCCACGGATTCACTTCCGACCGCGGCCCCATGCCGGCCTGCGAACCGTTCAGTTGCGCGCTGTATGTGTCCGCTGCGTAGATGCCCAGCCAGTCGCAGGACGGATTGGGCACGATCGTCCCCACCGGGCACGAGTCCTCGTCCAGCGCGCAGAACCCGTGCTTGAGCCAGCCCAGTCCGATCTGCTCGAAGCGCCCGTCCTTGAGCCGGTAGATGTTCTGCGCGATCACCGGGTGCTGATTGCAGTCGTTTCCGGAGTTGCAATCGATCCAGATCGCGTCCGCGTCGCCGATGTTGCATGAAACCGTCGTGAACGAATACGCCGCGATCGGACCCTGGTTGTTGTACTTCGAGATGTTGTTGGCCATGCTGCTGACGGTGATGTCCGGTCCCGCGGCCGCTCCCGCGGCCCACGCAACCACCATCACCGCCGCCATGCGCCCGCGCGGGGCGCGTCCCTGAGTCTTCATGCCGTGATCTCTCCCGCCGACGGTCCTGCCCCGTTCGTGCTTGCGTGGACAAGCATCGGAACCGCGCGCGCCTCGGCCCAGCACGCGGCAATCAATACTACGAAGGCACCCGCATTTCGGAGCCGAACACTTTGCCGGTTGACAGGTTATCGGCGCCGTCAACCCGGACAAACTGCGACCCCGCCCGCACCCTTCCGCGGCCATGCCGCAGCCGTCAACGCTCCTTCGCCGGAGTGATGATCCCGCGGCATTCACCGAATCCAATCCGGCGGAACCCCGCCCGTTCGCAGTACCCCTTCATGATGACCTCGTCCCCGTCCTCCAGGAATCGGCGCTGTTCGCCGGTGGGCAGCCTGATTGGTGTGCGCTGCGACCCCGGCACGATGCGCGGCGGGTCGGCCCACGGGTCGCCGTCCCACGTGAGTTCCAGCATGCACCCGCGGGACTCGCGCGTGGGACCGGAAACGGTCCCGCTGGCGAGCAGGTCGCCGGGCTGAAGGTTGCAGCCGTTGGAGGTGTGATGCGCAACCATCTGCGCAAACGTCCAGTACATCTCTCTGAAGTTGCCCGTGCTCAATCGCACCGGCGACATCCCTCGCTCGCGCATCTGCTTGGAAGCGAGATGCACTTCGAGCGTGATGTTGAATGCGCCGCTCGCCTGATCGCGTTCGCATGAGAGATACGGGAGCGGCTTCGGGTCGGTGGGCGGGCGCTTGAACGCCGGTGCATGGAACGGCGCCAGCGCTTCCATCGTGATGATGTACGGCGAGATGGTGGTCGCGAAGTTCTTGGCGAGGAACGGCCCCAGCGGCTGGTATTCCCACTTCTGGATGTCCCGCGCCGACCAGTCGTTCACCAGGCACAGACCGAAGATGTGCCGGTCTGCATCGTGAATCGAGATCGGTTCGCCGAGTTCGTTGCCCCGACCGATCAGCGCTCCCACTTCCAGCTCGTAGTCCAGCATACGGCATGGTCCGAAGCTCGGGCCTGCCGATGGATCATTGTCCGGCGGCGCCATCTGCCCCCGCGGCCGCCTGATCTCCGTTCCGCTCACCACGATCGAGCTGGCCCGTCCGTGGTACCCGATGGGAATGTGCTTGTAGTTCGGGAGCAGCGCATTGTCCGGACGGAACATGGAGCCGACATTAGTCGCATGGTGGATCGAGGCATAGAAGTCCGAATAGTTCTGCACGAAGACCGGCGTGGTCGGGCGGACTTCGGCGCGCTTCAGGAGAATCCCTTCGCGTCGCTTGTGCAGGTCGCTCGATGCGGCGGTTCGCGCATCGAGCAGTTGGACCAGCCGCGCGCGCAGGCCGGCCTGCACGGCCCGGGGCTGGGCCATGAAGCCCGGCATCGCCGCGAGATCGAAGTTCCCGGAAGTGTCCTCGATCAACGAAATGCCGGAAAGGAACCCACCCCGCTGCAGCGCGCCGAGGTGCACCACCATGTCGCCGATCGGCACGCCGATGAACGCCGGCGAACCATCGCCGAGGTCGAACCTCCCGAAGGGCAGATTCTGAATCGGAAAGTCCGTCTCCGGATCGTTCGCAGACTCCACCCACGATTTCAGATTCGGATCGTGCGTCTCGTTGATCTCGCAGGGCATGCCGGAATCCCATGCTCGGACGTTCGATTTTCCCCGTCATCGACGGACGAAGCGGCCCGCCGCAGGCCGAACGAAGATGGGCATTCTCCTTCCCGTTGTCCACCTTCCGCAACTACACCATCCCCATCCCCTTCAAGTCCGCCACCGGCTCTTCGAACGAGCAGCTTCCGAAGCTCAGCGCGAACGTCTCGCGCACGTGCGCCAGCCTCGTGTTGTCCAGCTTCCTGTCGCGCCACGACGCCCCGCTCGGTTCCAGCTTGAACGCGGCTCTGTCCTTCTCCGCGATCACACGCGCCGCATCCTCCGCGCTCATCCGCGCCGAGCGCACGAACGCCGCCGCCAGAAACACGTTCAGAAACCCGTACATCATCCCCCGCGGCCCGCCCGCCTCGTAGGTCAGCGGAAACTCGCCGCATACCGGGTGATGCAGCCCCGCCGTCGCCTTGAACGGCACATCCGCCGCCGCGCACAGCGACAGGAACCGTGCCAGGTGCCCCGCCTGCGGGAACGCATCCGGCGTCACGCCACCGGTCCGAACCTTCGCGCGTGCGCCGGTCCCCGCGATCGCCGTGATCAGCCCGCGCGGATCCGCGTCGATCGGAATCTCGAAGAAAGGCTCGAGCTGCTCGGGAATGATCCCCATCGCCTTGTCGATGCTCAGCGCGCTCGATGCCTTCAGCTCGATCGCATCCACCACCGCCAGCCCGACGCCGCCCGCGCTCGGATCGTGCCGTCTGTTGAACGCGAAGATGCGGTCGATCTCCCCGTCAAGGTCCTCGCCGATCAGCGCGCTGATCCGCCAAGGCTCCAGCGACCCCGTCTTGTTGAGGTCCGCGGTTTCCGCCCGCGGCAGCAGCGGCTCCGCGGCCGCCTCGAACTCTTCCAGCCGCACCGCGGGGACGATGAACCTTCCCAGCATCCATGCATGCTCGCCCACGCGGTACTTCGCGTAGTTCGCCACCGCCGGCGCCATGTCCAGCTTCGCGGGCGGAAACAGCCCCGCGTAGTCCACGATCGATGACAGCAACGCCAGCACGGAATCCATCACGGGCGACTTTCTCCTCCACCGTGGGCATGGTACCGCCCCGCAAGCAACGACGCGGCCCACCGCCTTCCCATGTCAATGGGCCGCGGTCGCCGATCGGATCGTCTCGAACATCCGCCCGAAGCCCTCGCGATAGATCGTGTGCGCCATGTCGGGCACGATCCGCACTTCCGCATCCGATCCGAGGTTCTTCAGCGATTCTCCCAGCAGCCGCGCAGCGCCCTCGAGATAGAACGTGTCCTTCTCCCCGGCGAAAATGTGCAGCTTGCCCGACAGCTTCGGCCCCAGTTCCTTCCAGTTGCGCTCGATCGTCAGACGGATGTCGTACTCCTCCCATGCTCGGGCCGTCTCCGGATCGATCGCGCCCGTCGCGCGATCGAAGAGCGGCCGCGGGACTCCGTTCTCGCACGGGCTGAAAACGGCCTCGAACGAATGAATCTGCCCGCCCGGCCCGAGCACCGTCTCCTGCCGCACGAACTCGTCGTACCAGATCACGACCTGATCGTTTCGCCGCGCCAGCGGCCGGCGCTCGCCATGCTCATCCCGATACATGTTCGCGCCCGGCTGATAGATGTTGATCCGCTGAAAATCGCGGAAGTCCACCGGATCCGGGCAGTGCGACCAGCAGCTCGCGAACTCGTCCGGGTACGTCACGATCAGCCACAGGCACGCCCATCCACCCGACGACATCCCCGTCACGTGCCGCAGCGATGCATCCCGTGCGCCGTGAAACTTCTCCTCCACCGCCGGGATCAGTTCTTCCATCAGCGCCCGTCCCCGCGGCCCGTTGGTGGCCGAGTCGGCGAAGACGCTGTGCCCCCGGTAGCACGTCGGATCGGGCACCACCACCAGCACATCACGGGCCAGTTCATCCAGGCTTCGCGCCAGATCGTGCGCCGAAAAGTGATCACCGCCGAAGCCGCCGATGAAGTACAGCGTCGGCCACCGTTGCGACGGATCATCCTTCCAGCCTTCCGGCAGAATCACCCCCGCGCGGTTCATCATCGGGCGGCCGTGGAACTCCGTCAGGCATGGACTGGGCACCTCCACAAGCTTGACGCGCTCCGTCTCCTCGAACCTGCGTTCCGGGACCACGTTCGTCAGGCGAAGCTCGACCACGCCGGACGCGCCGCCCCCTTCGCCCCCGCGCCGGAACGCCACATCGACCACGTCGCTGTACAGATCGCCCGGCCCTCTTCCCGCGTCGGGTGAATCGAGGCTTCGCCGCGCCACCGCCTGCACGCGGTATGTCCTTTCCTCGAGCTCCTCGTACGTCTTGGGAAACGCCAGCGCTCCCGGGCCGAACTCGATGGATCCGCCTCGCCCGATGCCCCCCGCATCGAGCGCGAACACCTGCGCCGGCGCGAACCAGTTCCCCATCATCCTCCGCGGCTCGCGGTTCCCCCCGGAAGCGAGCACCACGTACACGCGCCCCCGGAAGACATCGTCGCCCACCCCCGGGTCGAACACGACGCGGAACAGCCCCGCTTCGTTCACCGCTGGCGCGGTCTCGAGCGGTTCATGCTCCGCGGCCGGAGCGCCGTCCTGCGCCGCCATCGCGCCCGCGGGCGCAGGGCAGATCAGGAGAAACGTGGCAAGTGAGCGGCGCAGGATGGGTGTCATGCCGCCGAGGATAGCAGCCCCGCGGCCTCTCGCTCACCGTGCCGCGGCCGTCTTCCGCTTGTTCGGCGCAGGTTTCGACGACCGCGCCGAATCGTCCGTTCGCGCCCGGGCGTTCTTCTCGAACATGTCCGCGAACTTGAAAGCCTTGCGCTTCTTCCAGTTGCCCCGGTGGAAGGCGTCGCTGGCGAGGATCGGGAACAGCGATGCGATCTCCCCGTACACCATCTGCTCGTGCACCACATCCACCTTGCCCCACGAGCAGGCCTCGCGCAGCGTGGAGCCGGAGAGCGCTCCGTCGCGCGAGTCGGCCACGGTGATCTGCACGGCATACTTGTGCATGGCGATGCCGCCGCGTGCCTGTCCGCCCTTGCGCTCATCCAGCAGCTCCGCCGCGACCACGATGTCCTGCGCGAAGTTCTTGGGCACGCCCCCGCCGAGCATGAGCAGCCCGGTGTCGCCGCACGCGAGCTTGATGTCGGTGAGTTCGCGGAAGTCCTTCCCCGAGTCGAAGGCCACCATCGGCGCGCCCTGTTCGTTCTTCTCGACCTGGTGGAGAACGATGCCGAATCCCGCCGAACAGTCGCTGAACGCCGGCACGAAGATCGGCACCCGTTTCAGGTGCGCCGTCTTCACCACGCTCTCGTTCTTCGGGTGCTTCGCTGCCAGATAGGCCCCCATCGCGTCGATGAACTCGCGGCTGGAATAGGCGCCCGGCTCGAACGAGTCGAAGATTCTCTTGGTCGTCTCGTCGCAGTCGCGGAGGTTGTCCTCGTCGATGTAGGTGTCGTAGATGCGGTCGATCATCAGGTTGCGCAGCGTCATGTCGTCCACGGGCGGCGCCTCGGGGCTGCCGGGGGCGATGTAGTGCCGGAACCCCAGCCCCTCGAAGAAATCCTGGTCCACGATGTTGGCGCCGGTGGAGACGATCGCATCCACCATGTTGTGTTCGAGCAGCGTGATGATCGCCTTCTTGAGCCCCGCGGAGATGAGCGACCCGGCAAGCGTCAGGATCACCGCGCATTCCCTGTCGGCGAGCATCATCGAGTAGATGTCCGCGGCCTGCGCCAGCGTGCGCGCGGAAAACGCCATGTCGCGGTACGACTCGATGATCGGCCGCGCATCGAACGCCGTGATGTCCACGTGCTCGACCGGGCGGGAGAGCAGTTCCTTCTTCGTCCACTTGGTTGCATGAGCGGCCATGTCGGGGATTCTCCTTCCGGCTGGCCCCCCGGCCGGGAAAGAGCGAACAAAGTGGGAGCGCCCGGGGGTGACGGGCGAGAGGCGGCACAGTGTAGAGGTGGCCGGTCTCGTGGGCATCTCAGTCAACGTGTTCGGACAACGATGCCCCCGTGCGCAACCCCAGTTCAGCGGTGCACTGCACGTGGCCGCTGAGTGCTTTCGGCTCCATGTCGGATGCCGTGTTTTTGAGGCCCGCTACACCCTTTTCGCAGATCGCAGGCCGGAGGATTGGGGTGTCGGATGCCGTGTTTTTGAGGCCCGCTACACCCCGCCTCGGCTACCCCTTTGAACTCTCCATGGTGTCGGATGCCGTGTTTTTGAGGCCCGCTACACCGTCTCGTCTGCAAATTCGCTTCTGACAAGGACTTGCGTCAAAAAAAACCGCCCACAAAACCGTGACGTTCCAAACCGGCAGGCCACAAAAACACAGCATTTGCCTTTCGTGTCCGGGGTCCGTCCCGTTGGTACCGAAGTTCCGCCGGGCGTATGCAGGACAATGCGACTCGAAGGGCATTAACAGCGTAGCCACGGCTGGAAAAAGAGTCAAGCCTTGGAGGGCAAATGCGCTCTCGTCGGCTCGGGAAGTTCGATTTCGCCCCAGAAGACCCGCGCCAGCACGCGCGACGCGTTCGCATCGCTGTTGAGCTTCAGCTTGCAGAACTCGCAGGCGAACACGCGTTTTTTCTTGTTCTCCCTCCACGAACCTCGGTTTTCCTGCACTCGTTTGCAAGCCGAGCACACCTGCGACGACGCGAAGTAAGGCACTGTGACAACCCGCATCCCGTGCTCCACCGCCTTCTCGACCACCTTTCTTCTGATGCGCCCGAATGCGAGTATGGCAAACCGCTGCTTTTTCCCACGATCCAGCTCGTCGTAGCCCGGCAACCGGAAGCCGCGCTGGCTTTCGAACACGATCAGATCGCAGCAGTGCTGCTTGGCGACATCGATGATCTGCGCGGCGTTGAGTCGGACCCAGTCGCGGATCATCCACGCAATGTGCCGTTTGAGTGAACGGAAGTCGTGCTCCTGAAGCTCGCCGACGGAGCACTCCGCGTCGCTGCGCTCTTTGCGCCGGTGCTCCGCGATGGCGCTTGCGCCCGCGGCGATCCGGTTGAGGTGCCGCGCCACGTGCTCCTTCCGAACGCCGCGAGGGTCGCTCTTCTCGAACTTCTGCGGCTTGGCGGCCCCTACATCCTTCTCCAGAACTTCAGGGTGCTGATCGTATCGCCGATCGATCTTGATCACTTTGAGGGACTCGTCCTTTTGGTGCGTGCGCCCCTCGTAAATCGAGGCGCACGCCCCCCCTTCGCCAAGGTCCACGCTCATTACCCTCATCTGCTGCCGCGCCGCACCCTCGCCCCCTTCAAAGGTTTGGATAAGTTGGGCGCGGGCAGCCGCGAGAAACTCCTTGTCCTGCGCTTGGCGTGGGTAGCGACGGCTGCGCAGCTCGTCCAGTTCATCCTGCGAGCAGCCGAACCGCGATGTCCTGTGCGACACATCGAACCGGAAACCCGCGCGTGGGCGGGTCCCCACGAAGTGCACCTGCACGCTCGTGATCAGGACCTCGCGCCGGGACGGCTGGTATCCACGGGGCCAGGGGATGAAACCGAACTCCAGCCACTCTCCCTCCGCCGCACCCTCAAGCCGCAGCCGCACGATGGAGCGATCCAGATCGACTTGGTGGAAACCTTCCCCGAACACCTTGGGCAGGGGCAGTTCCCCCGCCGAAGGGTACCTGAAATGCGGCCTGCCCGGGCCGTGCAGGTACAAGCGCCTCCACTCACGGTACTCGGGTTCTAGCTCGAGCACGCTGTCCGGGAGCGGCGCAAGCGAACGCTTGTACTCCAAGCACAGCTCCGTGTGTTTGTTCCACTTGCACGTGGACTCCTTCCCGTTTTTTTTGATACTCAGGCAATGCGGCAGGCAGCCTCTCTCCAAGACCGTGGTGTCGTTCAGCTTCATGTGCTCCAGGTAGGCCTTCCAATGGGCTTTGAACGAACGGAGGTAATCTGCCTTTGGATTCGCTTTGTAGCCCCCTTGGCGCGGCTTCGGGGAACGGGATTCCTTTTTCGTCTTATCCTGTTTGCGGCGCTCGTGCTCGGCGAAAAGCCGGTCGAGTACACGCGGGTTGTTCAGAGCGTTCCTGCTGTGCTGAATCTTCCATTCCCTGCAGATCTGCGCCAGGTCCATGGCCGTTGCGGAAAAATTCTTTTTGTCTCTACGGTTTTCTCCCATGCGCTGTTTCAGGAAATCCTGGTATCTCCAGCACAGTGCGCTGTGGCCCTTTTCTCCGTAGCAGCAGTTGTCGAGGTTCTGCTTCAGGCGATCCCACGGACAAATCCGTGGGTTCTTTCGACTGACTCCGGGCTTGCCGGAGTTCTCCGGGTCGTGCAATGACTCGAAGATCTTGTTGAACTGGGCGCGCACCTCCGGCGTGAGATGTGGGTGCGCGGCTTCCCACGCCGCCTTCTCCTTCTCCCATTCGGCCCGCTGACGCATCCAGTTCTCGGTGCCGCGCAGGAAACGCGCGACAATCCACTCCGCCGCCGACTTGAGCAGCACAAGACGCTGCGCAGGCGCGCACGCCTCCAGCCGGGCAAGCACTCGGGCAAGTCCGCTCGGCTTTCCCGCGGCTCGGACTCCGGCGAGGAACACGGCTTCATCGCGAATGGCATCGCTCAGCGAGGCCGGAATCGAAGCCGCAAGGCGGTCCTCCAACATTCGGAAGCCCGCCACGGCATCGAACACGGCCAAGCGCAACCGGTCGGCTTCCTTCTCGTCCGTCTCTTCACCCGGCAGCCCGGGCTGAAGCAGGAAGTCTCCCAGTGCCCCGAACGTCGCCGGATTCTCGGGAACTTTGTTCCGCTTGCGCAGACTCATCAGCCACTGGCAGAGCTCCGACACGTCGACGTTGAACTGCTCGAAGTGACCGCGAAGCAGGCCGACTTTGCTGCGAAACGCGGAGCGGTCCTCCCCCGGCAGGCGACACAGCCGCCGGACCAGCGTGCGGGCGGTTTTGTATCGAGATGGATGCATGGAGGCATCGCTCAAACGCGGAGCGGGTACATCATATACCCACGTCAGTTTCAATTGCGAACCACACAGCGGGCCTTGCCCACCTGCTTTCTTCCCGGTGAAGGTGGGTTGCTCCCGTCTTCCTCACCCCTCCGGATACGTATGCCCCTCCGGCCCGTCATCGTAGAACGCCGTCAGGCTCTTGCCCTCGCCGAGCATCAGCCGGCCCTGTCTCCACGCGGTCTCAAGGTCCTGCCCCGACGCGATCCGCTGACCCGCCTTCCACGCCGGGGCTGCAACGCCGCGTACTCCGATTCCGCCTGCCTCTCGCGCACGCTGTCCACGAAGTCCAGGTCCGGGATGTGACTGAACGCGATCCCGCCCGGCGCCGAGGCGCGCGCATCGTGCATCGACCCAAGATACACCGTGTTCGCCCCCTGTTTCGCGTTCACGAGGTCCATCGCCGTCGAGATCGCCGACCGCCGCCGTTCCTCTGGAAAGAGCGGCTGCGTCGCGCTCGCGGCGTTCAGCAGGTCGAACATGGTCACGCTCACGAGCATCGGTGTGCCCGGCGCCCGTTCGCTCCACAAACGCCGCAACTCTTCCAGCATCGCGATCGTGTCCTGCGTCCCGCCGGGAAATCCGGCCACCCCGCTCCAACCCCCGCCGCGCCCCCAGCCGTATCCCTTCTCGCCCCTGTAGCCGATCGAGAGGCTCATCTTCTGCACCCAGAATCCCAGGTGCCGGGCACGGGCCGCCGCCTTGTGCATGAGCCGCGCCGCCACTTCCCACGCCCGCTCATCGGTGCGCCGGTCCGGCGGCAGCACATGCTGATGCCCGATGCTCCTGCGATGCGTCGGGCGCTCGTACAGGTCGTACCCGCGCAGCAGATACCACCACTTGCGCCCGACAACGCTTCCCCACAGCGCCCCGAGTTCTTTCTCGCTCAGCCCCACCAGTTTCTCTACCGTTGTGACGCCGTGCAGCCGCAGCCGCGCATCCATCCGCGGCCCGATCCCCGGCAGGTCCTGCAGCTGTAGCGGCAGCAGCTTTCCGGGCAAATCCTGATCGTCCAGAATCACCAGACCGTCGGGCTTCTGCATGTCGCTGGCAACCTTCGCCAGAAAAGTGTTCGGCGCGATGCCGATCGAGCAGCGCATGCACGGCCCCACACGCTCCGCGATCGCGCTCTTGATCTTTCTTCCCAGCGCGGCCGCTTCCTCCGCCGTCCGTTCCCCGTGCGCCAGCCGGATGCTCATCTCATCGATCGAGTGAACCGCTCGTACCGGCGCGCACGTCTCCACCGCCTCAAGGATCTGGTGGTGAAACTCCACGTACTTCCGCGGCCGCGAAGGCGCAACAATCAGGGCGGGACACAGGGCACGGGCCTCGCCCACACGCATGCCGGTCTTGATCCCGATCCGCTTGGCCTCGTAGCTGGCCGCGATGCAGCAGCCGGAGGGGTTGTCCAGCGGCGACACCACCACGGGCTTGCCCCGCCACGCCGGGTTGAGCTGCTGCTCAACCGATGCGAAATAGGCGTTGAGATCGAGAAAAAGGTAGGCAAGGGGCACGGCGACCTCCTCCTGTGGTCAACTCCATACCCTAACATAACCCGATCTTTGTGTCAAGCGACTTGCTGGAAATATGGTCGCGGGAGGCGGAGTGGTTGAGGCCCCCCCTTACCCCTCAAGGTACGTATACCCCTCCAGCCCGTCGTCGTAGAACTTCATCAGGCTCTTGCCCTCGCTCAGCGTCAGCCGGCCCTGCCGGCACGCCGCCTCGATGTCCTGCCGCATGGCGCGCTTCAGGTCCGGCGTGTCGTACTGCACATACTGCAGCACTTCCTCCACCGTGTCCCCCTCGACCACTTCCTCCAGCGTCCACTCCCCGTCCGGGCTGACGCTCACATGCACCGCGTGCGTGTCGCCCAGAAGGTTGTGCAGATCGCCCAGGATCTCCTGGTACGCGCCCAGGAGGAACACCCCGAGGAAATACGGCTCGACTCCCATGCCCTCGCCCGGCAGCTCGCGCACCTCGTGCAGCTCCAGGATTTTCTTGTCCTCGCGCTTGTCCACGAAGTGGTCGATCTTGCCGTCCGAGTCGCACGTGATGTCCGCGAGAATCCCGCGCCGTGTCGGCTCCTCGTTCAGCCGGTGAATGGGCACGATCGGGAAGAGCTGGTCGATCGCCCATGAATCCGGCATGCTCTGGAAGAGCGAGAAGTTGCAGAAGTAGATGTCGCTGAGCACTTCCGGCAACGTCTCGAACTCGTCCGGCAGTTCGCCCCGCTTGCTCGCGCGGTCCAGCAGCTTCCGTCCGATGCCCCAGAAGAGCTTCTCGGCCGCGGCCCGCACCGGCAGCGACATGTATCCCAGGGCAAACAGACTCATCGCCTCATCCCGCGCCTGCATCGAGTCGTGATACACCTCGAGCATGTTGCGGTCGGTCAGCCCCTTGTAGGCGTCCAGCAGGTCGAAGACCGGCTGCGGCACCTCGCGCCCGCTCGCCGCCTCCGCCTTGAGCGTCGCCTCGATCTTCTCGATGTCCGGCGCCGGGTCGAACCCGCTCGTGCCCAGCACGTCGATCACCAGCACGCTCGAATACGCCACCATCGCACGACCCGACTCGCTGATCAGCAGCGGATGCGGCACGCCCGCGTCGTCGCACACGCTCTTCACGCGATACACCACATCCGCCGCGTACTCCTGCACCGTGTAGTTGATCGACGACTGCCATGCCGACTGGCTTCCGTCGTAGTCCACGCCCATCCCGCCGCCGATGTCGAGCATCGTCATGCCCGCGCCCAGCCGGTGCAGCTCGGTGTACACGTGGGCCAGCTCGTTCACCGCGTTCTTCAGGTTGCGGATGTCGTAGAGCTGGCTTCCGATGTGGCAGTGCAGCATGTTCAGGCAGTCGAGCATGTCGTGGGCCTTGAGATAGTCCACGGCCTGCAGAATTTCCGAAACGAACAGCCCGAACTTGCTCCGCGCCCCCGCGCTGCTCTCCCATCGGCCCGCCCCGCGGGAAGAAAGCTTCACGCGCAGCCCGATCTTCGGACGCACGTTGTACGCCCGCGCGTGCTTCACGATCAGCTCCAGCTCGCTGAACTTCTCCACCACCGGAATGATGTTCCGCCCCAGCTTGGTCGCCAGGATCACCGTCTCGATGAACTCGTCGTCCTTGAACCCGTTGCACACGATCGGCATGCCGTTCACGCCCGGACCGCCCGCGGCCGCGGACAGCCCCAGCACGCACAGCAGCTCCGGCTTGCTTCCGGCTTCAAGCCCGAAGTTCAGCGCCGTCGCCGTGTTGGCGATGTGCTCGCAGATGTGCCGCTGCTGATTGACCTTGATCGGGTACACGCACGCGTACCCGCCCGTGTACCCCTGCTCGGCCATCGTGTCGTCGAACGCCTTGCGGATCTCGCGCAGGCGGTGCTCGAGAATCTCGGAAAATCGCAGCAGCACCGGCGTGTGAATCCCGCGCTCGCGCAATCCCTCCACGATCTCGTACAGATCGACCTGCCGACCCGGCTCCTTCGTCGGCAGCACCGTCAGGTGGCCCGCCGCGTTCACGCCGAAGTAGCCCTTGCCCCAGTCATGCAGACCATAGAGACGGGCCGAGTCATCGACCGTCCACGCGCCGTGCAGGAATGCCGCTTTCGAACGAGTGCTCTGGACTGTCGCCATCGTGTGTCGGAGCCGGCTTCGAGGAATCGTGTGCGAACGGGAGTCGGAGTCGGAGCAGCGAACGAAGCCGAGCCAAAGAGTAGCACGCATCCCGACTTTGGAAAGCCGCGCCGCCCGGGTGGCCGCCGATTCCCTCCCTGTCCCGCCCCCCCGGTTGGACCATCAATCGGCAAGTTCAGCGGCCGTGAACAGCTTCCCCGTGGAATCTCGCTCCCACGTCCAGGCCGGGCCGTGACGCTTCTCGTAGTACGTCCACAGTTCGAACCAGTAGCTGCGGAAGCGCTGGTCACCGAAGGGTTCGAAGTGCGCCCTCACCGCCTTCTCGACCTGCCGGCTGCTCCCCTTCAGCCCCAGCACCGTCCGACCGTGTCGGACGCTCTCCGTGTCGATCGCCAGCCGCGAGTACCGCCCGAGAAGCTGCATCACGTTCGCCGCCGCGTACGGCCCGATCCCAGGCAGTTCCAGCAGGGCCTTGTAGATCGTCTCATCGTCCTTGGCCGAATCCTCGAACCACTCCGGGTCCACCGCTCGGCTCGCGACCAGCTTCGCCAGTTGCACCAGCCTCCCATCCCGGTACCCCACGCGGCACTGCGCCCGCAGCGTCGCAGGCCGCCGCCGCGCCATCTGGGCGGCGCTGGGAAACGCCGGGTGGATCACCTCGCACAGCCGCCGGTTCATCACGATCGTGCTCGGCCACGTGACATTGCAGCTCGTCACCGTTTTCACGAGGTCTTCAAAGAACGTCGGGCTGCGGAAGATGCGCCCGCGACCCGATCGCTTCCAGCGCGGGTCCGCCCTGTGAAACGGAGCGATTGCTTCATCCAGCCGCAGCATGCGCCGGATCTGACGCTCCGCTTCCGCCCGATCCCTCCGATCCAGCGAACGGTCGCTCTTCACGAGCAGCGGGCGACCCCGCCCCTCGGGCTGGCCGATAATCACCTCGGCCGTGCCGTTCGGGAGCTGGAGCGGCCTGCGGAGCACTTCCAGCCTTGGTTCCCAGCGGTTCGGCGCCAGCAGAAAGTAGCCGTACGAGCACACATCGCGCCGCAGCACGTAGTCCCCCGGTGCCGCGATCTTGAACGTGCTCCCCATCTCGGCTCTGTTCAATCCTCTGACTTCGGCCTTCGTGCCTTTGCCTGTCGCCGTTGGCCTTCCGCCTTTGACCTGTGGCCTGCGGCCTTGGCCAATCGCCTTTCCCTTTCCCTCACCCCGCCATCGCTGCCGCCACCCGCGGCATCAGCAGCGTCGCGATGTTCAGGCACAGGCGGTCGCCCAGCCGCGCGAACTTCTCGTAGGACCGATCCGCCTGCTTCGCGTATTCCTGGTCCGACACGCCCGCTTGATGCAGGTCCGCCCGTCCCTGCTGGATCAACGCATCGGCCATGGTCCGGTCCGCTTCGAAGTGGTACTGAAACGCGTAGGTGCGCATGCCGGCGCGGAACGCCTGCACCTTGCACCGCGCGCTGCTCGCCAATGCCACGCCCCCCGGCGGCAACTTGCTTACCTCGTACCAATGATGCGAGAACTGCGGGCTTCGCCACGGAATGCCGCTCAGAATCACGTCCGTCTGCCCGGCCGCCGTGAGCGACACCTCGACGTACCCCATCTCCGGCTGGCTCATCTTCGCGACCTCGCCGCCGAGCGCCGCCGCGATCAGTTGGCACCCGAGGCAGACACCCACGACGGGCAGCGACGCCTCATGCGCCGCCTTGAGGAACTCTTTTTCCCGCGCGAGCCACTGGTGTCCGTCATGCACGTTCTGGTGTCCGCCCAGCGACACCACGCCGTGCACGTTGTCCAGGTCCCCCGGTACAGGGTCGCCGCGGTCAAGCCGTCGGATGTCCAGTTTGAATCCGTGATCGCGGAGCGTAGCCCCCAGCCGGCCAGGCCGGCACGTCTCTTCATGTTGCAGCACGACGATTGCCATGGGGCATCAAGAATAGCACGCTCCGGCATGCGCTCCGATCCCCTCCGCTCACTCCCCGCGGCCGGCGCCCTGCGGCCTGCTGCCCCCCATCACGATCGTCGCGTCGTGTCCGTTGAAATAGTCCTGTCGCAGTTGGGCATCGGGCGTGATGCTGAGCGCCCAGTCCAGCATCGCGACGGTGTCAAATCGCCGAGCCGGTCCGAGGTTGATCACCGGGCTGCTGGCAAAGCGATCGCCCAGAAAGTTGAAGACAACGGCGCCTGTGCTGGACATGTCTCCGCGTCCTTCGCCGCCGCAACAGGGCAACCCGACCGCCTCCGCCGCCCGCCTGACCGCCTGCCGTGCCACAGGCTCGTCCAGCGTATTGAGCGACCCCGAGAACACGATGACCAGCGCGCCTCGTCCTCCGCAGCATCGTGCCGCCTGTTCGCTTGCCACGCGCCCCAGAAGTCCCTCATCGCTCACGAAGTCTCCGTGCACGATCTCCCCCCGAGCCAACCCTCGTCCAGCGGCGGCGGCCGCCAGCTCTTCGATCGCCTCCAGCCCCACGTACCGGGCGTACGCAATGCCCTGTTCGCAGAGGAACTCGGCGAGATCGCCCAGCCCGCACCCCGCATCGATGATCACCTTGCCGCGGAAGTCGATCATCGCCGCCATCACCTCGAACCGCGTCCGCTGCATCTCGCGGCTGCACCACAGCGTCGCCTCGAAACTCGGCCCGAAGCGATCGACTGCCTCGCGGTAACACTCAAGGTATGGCTCGCAGGCGGGCTTCGATGTCGCGCCCTCCGCCCGCTTCTTCCGCCCGAACATGCAGGGATTGTAACCGAGCATGTTACCTGCGAGGCAGATGATCAACTCCTCCCCGTCGCCGACGGCGAGATGGCCCGCCTCGAGCGGACGGAGGGCTGCTCTCTTCTCCTCTGGGGTCTCCATGGCGCACGCTTCTCCTCCGCTACGATGCCCACATGAAGCTCGCCGTCATCATCCCGGCCGCGGGTTCTTCCTCCCGCTACTCCGCTTCTGGGGGTCTGCGATCAAAGCTCGATGAGGATCTCGGCGGACGACCGGTCCTCCAGCGCGCCGTCGAACTCTTCACCAAACGCGAGGAAGTCTCTCTGATCGTCGTCGCCGGTCCCGGCGAACCAGCCGCCTACGACGAGTTCATCATCCGCCACGGCGACAAGCTCGGCCTCCTCGGCGTCCGCTGCTGCCGCGGCGGGCTGACGCACCGCTACGAAACCGTCAAGGCCGCGGTTGATTTCCTCGACAAGCTCGCCGCCGACAAGACCCCGGGCGCCACCGGCCTCACCCATATCGCCGTGCACGACGCCGCCCGTCCCTGTGCAACCGAGGAACTCATCGACCGCGTCCTCCGCGCCGCCGAGAAGCACGCCGCCGTCATCCCCGCTCTCGATGTCCCCGACACGCTCAAGCGCGTCTCGGCAGCCGCGCTGAAGCAGAAGGAAGTCGATCCATTCGCGGCCATCCTGGGCGGCGCCGGGCTGGACACCCGCAACGTGCGCACTGTCGAGGCCACGGTGCCCCGCGACAATCTGGTGATGGTCCAGACGCCGCAGGTCTTCGAGTGGGGTCTCCTCCAGCGTGCCTACGCGCAGCCCGACCTCGCGAGCACCGACGACGCCGGCTTGGTGGAGCGGCTGGGCGAGAAGGTGTACGTGGTCGAAGGCGACCCGCGCAACATCAAGATCACGCGCCCCGTCGATCTGCACGTGGCGCGCCTCCTCCTCAAAGTCGGTCCGCCCGCCGAGCGCGCCGCGCACAAAAAGTTTTGATGCGCCTTCCCGCACCCGACCTCTGAAGGAATCGGTCCCGATGCTTCGGGACCGGAGGGCGGCTCCCAACTCACCATCATCTTGGATTCAGTCGATTCCTGCTTCCTTCTCCTTCACCGCTTCTTCTTCCCTCCGTCGCTCTCTCGCTTCCCCCGTTACCATGCCCCTCGAAACTGCGGCATGCGGCCGCGGAATGACTCTCATCCCGACCATCCCGCGTGAACAGTGGGGGGCGGGGCAGGAGGTGGCGCAATGGCCGGTTCCGACAATGTCATCTGGCAGGGCCGTCCGAGCCAGTGGACCAATATCCTCTGGTTCCTTTCGTGCGTGCTGCTCATCCCCATCCCCATCGCCATCTACCAGTACCTCAAGGTCCGGTGCACGAAGTTCACGATGACCGAGCAGCGCCTGCGCATCGAGACCGGCATCCTGAACAAGAAGTACGACGATCTGGAACTCTACCGCGTGAAGGACACCTCGCTGAAGCGCCCGTTCGTCCAGCGACTCGTCGGACTGGGAGATGTCTGCCTCGTGACCTCCGATGCGACCCACCCGCACGTGGACCTCAAAGCCATCGCCAATCCGATGGAGGTCCACGATGTGATCCGCAATCAGGTCGAGAAGATGCGCCGCGACCGCGGCGTCCGCGAACTCGATGTCGCTGATATGAACGAAGGCGCCGCCGGCGCGTTCCACTCGTAGCTGTGCCATTCCTCCCCCCGTCGCCGATCGGCGGGCGGGGGAGGCGCCGAGCGCAGCGAGCCGGATCGGGTTTCGTCCTCGCTCTTTGCTCCTCGATCATCACTGATCCGGGTTTTCCTACCATCCCCCCATGCTCACCGTCCCCCTCGGCCGCGACGGCCCTCCCGTTTCCCTCATCGCTCTCGGCTGCATGGGCATGTCCGACTTCTACGGCGTGCCCGACGACGCCGAGTCCATCCGCACCATCTGCCGCGCCGCCGAGCTGGGCATCAACTCCCTCGATACCGCCGACGTCTACGGCCGCGGTCGCAACGAACAGCTCATCGCCCGCGCGCTGCGCGAAAACCCGGGCCTGCGCGACCGTTTCATCATCGCCACCAAGTTCGGCCTCGTCCGCGCGCCCGACATGACCTGGAAGGGAACTCGGGGTGACCCCGCGTACGTCAAGCAGGCCTGCGAGGAATCCCTCCGCAACCTCGGCATCGACTGCATCGATCTGTACTACCAGCACCGCGTCGATCCCAACGTGCCCGTGGAGGAATCCGTCGCCGCCATGGCCGATCTCGTCCGCGCCGGCAAGGTGCGTGCCTTGGGCCTGAGCGAGGTCGGCGCCGCGACCCTCCGCCGCGCGCACTCCGTACATCCCATCGCCGCCCTCCAGAGCGAGTATTCCCTCTGGTCGCGCGACGTCGAATCCGGGGGCATTCTCGAAACGTGCGCCGAGCTGGGCATCGCGTTCTTCGCCTATGCACCCTTGGGCCGCGGCATGCTCACCGGACGAATCACGGATGCTTCCGCGTTCGAACCGACGGACGCCCGGCGCAGCCACCCGCGCTTCCAGGGGGAGAACTTCCGGCGCAATCTGGAGGTCGTCGCCGGGCGCGTGCGCGCCATCGCCGAGCGACTGCGCTGCACTCCAGCGCAGCTCGCCATCTCATGGGTGCTTCATCAGAGCGGCGCCGCTCCTTTCAATCGCCCGAATCACCCGCATGTCGTCGCACTCGTCGGCACCAAGAAGCGGGCGTATCTCGATGAGAACGCGTCCGCCGCCGCTCTTCGCCTCTCCCCGGATGTTCTCGCTGAACTCGACCGACTCTTCCCGCAGTCCGGAGTCGCCGCCGGCACGCGCTATCCTCCCGCGCGCATGCCCGAACTGGGGAGGTGACCTTTCGCATCGAAGGATCCGCCCATGTCCCGCCTTTGCTCTTCTTGCGTCTGCATCGCTCTTCTGGCCTTCACTTCCGCGACGCATTCGGCGCCGCCCTCCGTCGTGCAGACCGTTCCGGCCCACGGCCAGACCGGCGTCAGCCCCGAGCTTGCCGAGATCCGCGTCACTTTCGATCAGGACATGCAGGTCGGGGGCTACTCCTTCTGCGGCGGCGGCGCCAAGTACCCCAAAGTCACCGGCCAGCCGCGGTGGCTCGACGCGCGCACCTGCGTCCTTCCCGTCGCGCTCGAGCCGGACCACGACTACAACCTGAGCATCAACTGCGCCGCCGGCGCGGGCTTCCGCTCCGCCGCTACCGGGGAAGTCGTCCCCTCCACGCCACTCGTCTTCACCACGCGCACCCTTCCGCCCGTCCCGCGCGAACTGCAGTCCGCCGCCGTCCAGGCTCTGCGCAAGGCGATCGATGAACGCTATTCCTACCGCGACCTCCGCGGCGTTGATTGGGATGCGCTCTTCGCCGAGCGGGCAGCTGCGATGGAAGCCGCGCCCGATGTCTTCGCCTTTGCGACCGCCGCCGCCGCGATGCTCGGCGCCGCACAGGACGTCCACATCGTCGCCACCGCCCGCGCGCCCGGCGAAACCGGCGACGGCACCGTCTTCCCCGCCTTTCAGCGCTCCGTGCACGTGAACTTCAACGGACGCATCATCGACAAGGTCATCCCCGGCGCGGCCAGGCTGAACGATGCCGTCGTCACCGGCCGCATCGCGGTGCCGGGCGGCGCCGGCGACATCGGATACATCCTCTTCCCAACGTGGGACCGCTCGCGCGCAGACATGATCCTTGCCGCGCGCAACGCCATCCGCGACATGCAGAACTCCGGCGTCGCGGCCCTCATCATCGATGTCCGTCCCAACGGCGGCGGCGATGAGGCGATCGCACGCCAGATCGCCGGCTGCTTCATCCACCGTCCGTATGTCTACAGCCGCAGCCTCATCCGAAACCCCGACGAGCCGGACGGCTGGTCCGGCCCCTTCGACCGGGTCGTCGAGCCTGGTCCTGCCGAGTTCGGCTTCACCGGTTCCGTCGCCGTGCTCATCGGCAAGGGATGCATGAGCAGCAACGAGAGCTTTGTCCTGATGATGAAGTCCGCCGGCGCCACGCTCATCGGCGAGTCCACCTACGGCGCCTCAGGCAATCCGAAGCCCACCGATCTCGGCAACGGCGTCACCGTTCTCCTCCCGTCATGGCAGGACCTCGATCCCGCCGGCGTCTGCATCGAGGGCAAGGGAGTCCCGCCCGATGTGCCGGTCGAGACGCGCCCGCAGGACTTTCAGTCATCCGATCCTGTCCTTTCCCGGGCGATCCAGCTGATGCGCGAGAGGGTGGGCGCATCCGCGCCCTGAACCGGCGCAGGATGCGATCGCCTCTGCGCATCCAAAAGAAAAACGCCGCCGCGGAAGCTCGCGACGGCGATGTGATGTGTGGTTCGGATCGGATCGGCGATCAGCGCCGCCTGCGGCCCAGCAGACCCAAGGCGATCGCTCCAAGCGCTGCCGCACCCGGCCCCGGAACCTGACCTGTCGTCGTGATCAGCGCGAAGACATCGCCCGCGCTCGCTGGCAGGCCTTCCCCGCTCTCACCCGGGATCGACTCGAGGAACGTGAACGTGCCGCCCTCGCCCGCGAGGCTCCAGAAGCTCATGTCGCCGCTCTCGAAGCTGCCGTTGTCCAGCGGCACCGGAGCGCCGCTTGCTTCGTGCAGTTGAAGGTTGTCGATCGCAAGCCCCGTGTCCACGATTCGGTCAGCCGCGTCCGCCACCAGGAACTCGACGAGGACCTGTCCCGGGTCATTCGTGAACACGAACTGCTGGTTGAACCAGCCGATCGCGCCGTCTTCAAAGAACGTGTCCTGCGTCAGTCCGCCCGGCGCCGACGGAGCAACAATCGTCCCGGGAACGCTCGGTTTGTCAAAGTGCCGCGGCGTGAACAGCGAGCCGCTGTCGCCCGGCGAAACGACATAGCCGTTGATCTCGTGCAGCACTTCGTTCGTGTCGAAGTCATACACGCGCACGCGAAAGACATCTTCGACATCGTCGTCTGCGGTCGCCTCCGAACTCATGAACGCCCAGTCGAAGCTCAGCACCGCACCCGGACCGGGAATCGATATGGTCCGTGTCAGAAAGCTCCCCTCGGTTTCGATCTGTCCGTTCTGGTCCAGATCGATGCCGATGTCCACAACCGGACCCGCCGGTGCTGCGCCCGCGCAGGCCACGATGCCCGCAAGCGCAACGACACTACCATGATGGTTCATCTTCTCTGTCTCCTCTGTGGTTCCGTGCGGGCACCCCAATCGGCTCGCCCGCACAATGTCTGTGCGGAGAAGAGGTTAGCAGTCTGGTCCTTCGATGGCAAAGCCGTGCTGGGGGGGCTTGGGAGTCGCCCCCGCGACATCGCACGAAGAAAAACCCGGGTCGTCCGACCCGGGTTTGGTCTCACGTGAAATGCGCTGTCTCGGTTCCCTTCGAACTTCAATCCTCGGGAACCGCATCCCCCGTCACGATCTGCCGGAACCTGTCCCGAAGCTTCCGCGTCGTCGGGCCTTCGCCCGCCGAGATCTTCTTGTCTCCCACCTGCGTGACCGCGATGATCTCCGCCGCCGTTCCGGTCAGGAACACCTCATCGGCGCCGAGCAGATCATCGACGCGAAGCTTCTTCTCCGTGCACTTCACCCCCACCTGCGGGCACAGGGTCTTCATCACGAACTCGCGCGTGATTCCGTCCAGCATGCCGACATCCAGCGGGCTGGTGAACACTTCGCCGTTCTTGACGATGAAGAGATTGTCGCCGGTGCATTCTCCGACGTATCCGTCCACCGAAAGCATCACCGCCTCGAGGCACCCCGCGTCGATCGCTTCGCACTTGGCCAGGATGTTGTTCAGGTAGTTGAGCGACTTGAGCGACGGATCGAGGCACACCGTCGGCGTCTTGGGCCTCTTGGCGATGATCACCTTCATCCCGTCGCGATACAGCTCGGGCGGGTACAGCGCGATCTGGTCGCAGATGCAGATCATCGAGGGCCGGGGGCACTTGCGCGGATCAAGCCCCAGCGTGCCGTAGCCGCGCGTGAAGAGCAGCCGGATGTACCCTTCGGTGATGTTGTTGGCCGCGATGCACTGCCGCATCACCGCGACCACTTCGTCCCGCGACCACGGCATCTTCATCCGCAGCCGCTCGGCGTTGCGGAAGATGCGGTCCATGTGCCTGCCGCACTTGAAGATCTTGCCGCGGTACACCCGAATGCCCTCGAAGCATCCGTCTCCGTACAGCAGCCCGTGGTCGAACACCGAGATCTTCGCCTGCGTCTTGGGATAGAGCTGACCGTCGATCCACACCAGCGGGCGATCGTGTTCCGGCAGGCTCGCGGCGTTCAGCGGAGCCGATTGCTGCTGCACCGACGCGCGAACATTGGAGGCGCAGCCGCGGCTCGCTGCCGCAGCTTCAGTAGCCTTTCGTGCGCTCGGTGCAGTCGTCATGGCTGTCTCCTCAAAACGACGTTTCGATCATCCCGGGCGGCCCGTTCCGCCCGCGGCGCGATGGGCGGGGCGCGATGGTCGGTCGCCCCGACTCCCGAATCTCCCCAAGTATACGGCCTGCCCGGACCGGGCCTTGAGTGCCCACGGATATCGCGGCCGCAACCGCCGGTTGCAGGTCATACGTCCGGTTCAGGCCCGCAGTTCACCGCCCAGCTTCTCGCGGCACAGGGATACCACGCTCGCAACCTGCGGCTCCACGTCTTCATGACGCAGCGTCTTCGTGTTGTCCCGGAACCGCAGCCGGAACGTGACGCTCTTGCGCCCCGCCCCGATCTGCTTGCCGCGATACACCTCGATGAACTCGTGTCCCTCGAAGTGCGCGAGTTGTGCCCCGGCCAGCACGTGCTCGAACGCCTCCCACGCCGTCCGCTCTTCCACCACGATCGAAAGATCGCGCTCGATGGCAGGAAAGCTCGGCATCGGCGACACCTTCGCGATCGGGGGATAGAGCCGGATGATCTCATCCAGCTTGATCTCCGCAACCACCGTCGGAATCTCCAGGCCCCATCGCTGCTGCACCGCGCGGGAAATGACCCCGAGATAGCCCGATGGACGGCCGTTGATCAGCACGCGCGCCGATGTCGCACCGTCCAGCACCTCCGTCGTGAAAGGCGATTCCCCACGCTCGAGTCGCACTTCGGTCGTCGGTCCGCCCAGTGCGTGCGCCACGCTCTCGATCGCGCCTCTGAGCGATCGAACACCCTCCTGAGCTCGCTCCGCCTCGCTCCCGGAGCCGCAGACATCCATGAGCAGCGCCAGCTTGCGCTCTTCCAGCGTCTCACGCACGCCGCCCGGCCGATCCGCGAACACCGCCGCGGCCTCGAACAGCTTGACGCGCGGCCCGGCGCCAGCGCTCCGCCCCGCGCTCGCGCCTCCCGCCGTACTGGACGTCCTCGCCTGCGCATCCTGATTCGCCCGCCGGCACGACAGCAGGCTCGGCAGAATGCTCGGCCGCAGGTATGGCCCTCCGGGCCGGCGCGCTTCATCGACCTTGAGCAGCGAAAGCCCTCGCGGGAGAAACAGCTCGGCGTCCTCCTGCGACAGAAACGAAAACGTGATCGTCTCGAAGAACCCCTGCCCCGCGAGCACCGTTCCCATCTCGCGCATCCCGCCCTCGCGCTTCGCCCACTCCGCGGGATGATCGATCTCCAGCGGCACCTGCATGGAGCCGGCCACCTTGATGTGGTCAAATCCGTGCAGACGACCGATCTCCTCGATCAGGTCGATCTCGCGCGTCAGGTCAGGTCGGTGGTGAGGCACCGCGCAGCGCAGCACGCCGCCGTCCTTCGCCCCGCCCGCCTGCGTCACGTCCACCCCGATCGCCGACAGCAGCGCCGCCATGCGCGCCGCCGGCACCGGGATGCCCAGAATCTGCTCGCACCGCGCCATCCGCAGGTCGATGGTCGTGCGCGGCCGGGGTGCGAACGCCGGCGACTCGATCACTCCTTCCGCGAGCGATCCTCCCGCGACTTCCAGGATCAGCGATGCAAGCCGGTCCGCCGCGCCGTCGATGTCACGGGCATCCACGTACCGTTCAAACCGGTGCGAGGCATCCGTGCGGATGTCCAGCCTCCGCGCCGTGCGCCGGATCGTCACCGGATCCCATGTCGCCACTTCCAGCAGCAGGTCTCTCGTTGCCTCCGTCACGCCCGTCTCCAGACCACCGATGATCCCGGCGAGAGAAACAGGCCGCTTCGCGTCGGCGACCACCAGGTCCGTGGGCGTCAGCTTGTGCCTTCTGGAATCCAGCGCAACCAGTTCCTCTCCGCTCGTCGCGTAGCGGATCACGAGCTTTCTGCCTTCGAGCTTGCCGAGGTCGAATGCGTGCGACGGATGCCCCAGCTCCAGCAGCACGAAGTTCGAGGCGTCCACCACGTTGTTGATGGATCGCTGGCCCACCGATTCCAAAGCTTCAGACAGCCAGCGTGGACTGGGTCCGACCTTGACGCCCCGAACGACCCTTGCCGTGAACCGCGGACAGACCGCCGACTCGCGGTTCTCCACCGAGGCCAGTTGCGTCGCCCTCTCACCGCCGCTCCTGGGCAACGCAAACCGCGGCAACACAAGCCGCCGTCCCGTCGCCGCCGCGATCTCCCGCGCCATACCCACATGGCAGAGGCAGTCCCCGCGGTTCGATGTCAGTTCCACATCGAGCCGTGTGTCACCGCCGCCGAGTGATTCTCGGGACTCGATCGGAAACCCGGCGAACGTCAGCACCGACTCGGCTTCCTCCGCCGTCAGGTTCCCGGGTTCCAGGTAGCGATTCAGCCAACGAACACTGGTGAGCATGGCCGCAAGGATACACTTGACCGCTCCGGGCCATGTCCTTTCTCGGGTCGATGCGTCATCGCCCGCGGGGATGCGCCGTCGCGAGCGGGAGGCCGAATGGCCGCGGCCGCGGACGTCATCGTCGGCATCGATCTCGGTACGACCAACTCGCTGGTCGCCGTCTGTGATCCGCGCTGGTGGAGCGGAGCGCCGACCGTCATCCCCGATGAGCAGGGCCGCCGCCTTCTGCCCAGCGTCGTGCGCTACGCGCCGGACGGTTCCGTCGAAACCGTCGGCTGGGAAGCACGCGATCGCGCCGCCGAATCGCCACGGCGAACCATCCGCAGCGTCAAGCGACTCATGGGCCGTTCGCTCCAGGACGTGCGAGCCGATCTTTCCTACCTCGAGTACCGCGTGGTCGAAGGGCCGCACAACACGGCACGCATTCTTCTCACGGATGCCCCACAGCCGGATGCCGTCGTGGATTCGAAGAGTCCCGGCGCGCGTGTCATCGCCCCTCAGGAAGTTTCCGCCGCCATCCTTCGCGTTCTCAGGGAGCGTGCCTCGCGTGCGCTGGGCGTGGAGGTGAACAAGGCCGTCATCACCGTCCCGGCTTACTTCGACGATGCCCAGCGACAGGCCACGCGGGATGCCGGGCGCCTCGCGGGGCTTGAGGTCGTCCGCATCGTCAACGAACCGACGGCCGCTTCCCTCGCCTACGGCATCGGGATCGTCAATCGGCGCGCCGAAACGATCGCCGTCTTCGATCTCGGGGGCGGCACCTTCGACATTTCGATCCTACGCGTCACTCCCTCCGCTGAAACCGGTCAAGCCGGCGCTGACTTCTTCCAGGTTCTGGCGACCGCCGGCGACACCCACCTCGGCGGCGATGACGTGGACCACATGCTGAGCGAGCGCCTCGCCGCCGCTTATGGACCTTCCCGCGCCATCGAGCCGCGATCGCTCGTCCCGCTCGCCGAGAAGCTCAAGATCGAACTTTCAAACAAGGATTCGGCGACCATCGAGCTTCCCGGTTCGCCTTCCGCACGAAGCTTCACGATGTCGAGAGGCGAACTCGAACTCCTGATGGCTCCCTGGGTGGAGCGGGCCATCGCATGCTGCCGACGTGCCCTTCGTGATGCACGGCTCTCGCCCGATCAGATAGACCGCGTCGTGCTCGTGGGCGGATCCACCCGCATCCCGCTCGTGCGCCGACGCGTCGCCGAGTTCTTCGGTTCGGTTCCGTACACGGCGCTGGACCCCGATGAGGTCGTCGCCCTCGGCGCCGCCGTGCAGGCCTCCGTTATGCGGGGCGACACCCGCGGCATGCTGCTCCTCGACGTGATCCCCCTTTCGCTGGGCATCGAAACGATCGGCGGCGCCGTCGCCAAGCTCATCATGCGCAACTCCACCGTGCCCACGCGCGCTTCGGAATTCTTCTCCACCAGCGTGGACGGCCAGACGTCCATCAGCATCAACGTCCTTCAGGGCGAACGCGAAATGGCAGCAGACTGCCGCTCGCTGGGTGTCTTTCACCTCTCGGGCATCCCGCCCATGCCCGCCGGCATGCCTCAGGTGCAGGTCGAGTTCATGGTGGATGTCAACGGCGTCCTGAGCGTCTCCGCCGTCGAGCGGCGCAGCGGTGTGAGCGCGTCGGTCCAGATCGTGCCCAATCACGGCCTGACGCGCGAGGAAGTCGACCGCATGGAGCGCGAGGCGCTCGCGCACGCCCGGACAGACATGCTCCGCCACCGCATTGTCGACCTCGTCGCCCACAGCCGGCTCGATCTCGGCTGGATCCGCCGCCAGCTGGCTTCCGTGGGGCACCGGCTCCCTTCCGCGGACCGAACACGCATCGAAGCCGCCGCTGCCCGGCTCGAATCGCTCGCAAACCGGGCCGCGGAAGAGTGGGGGTCCGTCGACGCCGACGAGTTCCATGCCGCCAAGCAGGAGCTGGATCGCGCCTCCGTGCCGCTGCACGAGCTTGCGATTACGGAGTCGCTGCGATCCGGCTAGCGGGGGTGTCGCGCGGATGCCGGCAGGTGGGCATGCCGGCATCCGCTGCGCCCCTGTCGAACAGCGTGACTCACTCGCCCGCCGCGGCCGCGTTGGAGGGCGTGGCGCTCGTGATCCGCGCGATCGGGATGTGCCTCGGCGCAGGCTCGCTTTCTTCAAGGCGCTGGATCGAATCCGCGAGCTGGCGGGTGAGGCTTTCAAGGTCCTCGAGGCGTTCGGTCAGAAGTTCGAACCGATCGGCCACCCCTCGAAGCACCGTGGAAATATCCGCATCCCGGATCATCGCCCGGACGTTCTCTTCCGGATTCATCGAGCCTTCGCCCGTGAGAAGCCATCGCAGATCGACGCCCAGCGCCGAACCGAGGGCGCACACGAACTGCAGCGGAGGTTCCGCCCCGCCCAAGTACCGCCGCACCGCCTCGCGGTGGAAGCCTGTCGCTCGGGCAATCGCCGAGCACGTGTGGTTCCCGGCGATCTGACGCAATCGGTCGTGGATGCCTCTCACGGTGAGTGAATCTCCCGAGCTGAAGAAGTCTTGATGGAGCTTGTTCACCCACCACCGCCGCTCAAATCGCAGGTGGGTCGAACGCAACCATCTTCCATGCGCAGCAGGCACGCGTAGTACTCCAACCACTGCGCAAGGCAAAGCAGGTGGGGATCCCCTCCAGGATCGTCCGCCAAGCTTGGGTCCACTTGAAACTGGGCACCCTGTGGAGCCGCTTCGTCGCGCGGCACCTGCATGCCGGCGGCCACCCCTGAGCCGAGCACCGCCAGCCCAGTCAAGAACCACGCGGCCAATTCTCCGTTACCGGTCCTGCGTATCATTCCCCCGGCGGCCTTCCCATCCCCCCCCTGAATGGGCTGGAACCCCCGTGCGCGCACAAACAGCGCTCCCTTTTGCAGGTTCATTCGCTAACCTCTTTCGTTGTGGGGCCTTCTGGCCCGTGTCCGACGGCGCCCCGGACACCCGGGGCAGCTCCGCCACAGCTTGAGGCGGAACTCGCCCCGTGCATGTGACAGGCCGGAATGTGAATTCACATTTCCGCCCGCCCGCCGCTACAGGCCGCAGCGCCCGGCTTATCGGAGACCAGGCCCGGACCATGCCCGAGTACCAGGTGTCCAGAATGCAGGACCTGCTTCAGCGCATCAGCGCCGGCGACCGCGAAGCCGCCGCCGAGCTTGCCGTCCAATATGGTCCGCGCATCCGCCGGCGTATCGCGGGAAAACTCGGACCTCGCCTCCGCAGAATCTTCGATTCGCAGGACATTCTTTCGACCGTCCTGCGCCGCCTGGACATCTTCGTCGCCGAGAATCGGCTCGACATCGCCAGTGAAGGTCAGTTGTGGGCGCTCATCATGGCGATCGCGAATCGAGCGGTTATCGACAAGCTCCGCATCCTGCGACGGCTCGAGATGGCCGAGGGCGCCGATCGACTCGATACGGAAGGCATGCGGCGCCGTCTGCTCGACACGCACGACGACAGCCCGCAGGAAGTCGAGGTCGAACTCGAACGCGCCTTCATCTCGCTCCCCGATGAAACCGATCGCACCATCCTCTGGTTCTGGCTCTCCGGCATGGAGCATCGCCAGACCTCGATGCTCGTGGGGTTGACTCCCGCCGCCACGCGCAAGCGCTGGGAGCGCATCCGCGGCCGGCTTCGCGAAGTCTTCTCGGTCGGAGTGCCTGCGTGATCCGCAACGAGCCTGAGCTGGCCGACCTGCTGCGGGCGACCATCCTCAACTCCCGCGGAGCCGTCCTGTTCTCCGACTTCATCCGCGATCACCCCGTCGATGAAGATGAGCGCCTCGCCGAGCTGATCGAAGCCGATGGCCGTGCCCGCATCGAGGCGGGGTCGGATGTCGAACTCCAGGAATACCTCGACGCCGTTCCGGACCTGCCGCACAAGCCCGTCGCGCTCGATGCGGCCATCGACATGACGCTGCGGTCGTTGTCCGGCACATCGGCGCCTAGGGAGGAAGCCGTCCGCACGCTCTGCGAGAACTACCCGCACCTCCGAGCGGCCATTCTCGATGCCGCGGTGATGGGCCTCTCGCTGTGGGAGACGTCGCAGCCCGAGCGCGAACGAACCTCGCCGTACGCTGGTTCTCTTCCGTGCGATTTCGGACCTTTGCTGCCCTCCGGTGAGCCGCAGTACGAGCTGCTTCGCTCCCTCGGCGCCGGCGCGACCGGCGAAGTCTTTCTTGCGCGGGACCGTGCGCTCTCCGAGGCGGACCGGCCCGCGCTCGTCGCCGTCAAGGTTCTTGCGCCCCACCTGCTCGAGGGCTGGGCCAGGCAGCGCTTCATCGAAGAAGCCACCAAAGCCCGGCGCATCGATCATCCCAATGTGGTGCGCGTCCTCCTGCGCGGAGTTACCCCGCGCAATGAAGAGTTCATCGTCTATGAGTATGTTCCCGGCGGCGACCTGCACCAGAAGGTCAATTCGAACGGGCCTCTTCCCGTGCGCGAAGCCGTGCGCCTCGTCGCACAGGTCGCCCGCGGCGTACAGGCCATTCACTCTTCCGGTCTCGTCCACTGCGACCTCAAGCCCGGCAACATTCTTCTGAGCGAGGACGGGACACCGAAGATCGCTGATTTCGGGATCGCCGCACGCGTTGCGGCCCACCGCTTGGATCCCGCTTCGGCAGGCGCAACGCCCATGGGCACCCTCGCCTTCATGGCCCCGGAGCAGTTCCGCATGGAGCCGGATGCGCTCGCTCCGCCCGCGGACATCTATGCCTTGGGCGCCGTGCTGTTTTGGACCGCGACCGGCAAACTGGTGCATGGCAAATCGGTGGAGGATTTCGAGCTGGCCCTGTCGGGCGCCGCGGCCAACCAGGCCATTCCCTCGCTTCAGCCGCACGCACCCGGCGCGGACGGCGACCTCGACAGCATCTGTGCCAAGGCCCTTGCGATGCGTTCTCGGGACCGCTACGCCTCCCCCGCCGCCTTCGCGGACGATCTCGAGGCGTGGCTGCGTCTTGAACCGATCCCCTGGACTCGGCCGACACCTCGCCGCATCCTGAAGCTCGCCTTTCGGCGAAGGCCCTACCGCTCGGCCATCATTACGGTTACGGTCATCCTCGCCACCGTCGCCGCCGCCGTCGTCTCCCACTTCGTGGATCAATATTGCAAGGCGCAGACGGATCTGGCCTTTCGAGCACAACGGATGAACCATGGGGGTGAGATGTTCGACTCTTGGGCGCAGAGCATGACCGCGGCGGCTTCAGCCAGCGGCGTTGCAGGACGTCAACTTACAACAGTATGGCTTCTTGAATTCATTTATGGTTCAACCCTCTTCAGGAACCCTGCTATCCTTGGCCGCCTCTGGCACGACCGCATCGTGATTGCCGAGCAGGCAATCGAGGCTCGAGAGATGGAGGGTGCGTCCGATCACCTTGAGACCCACTTGTGGCGCGTCGTGCTCGGATACTGGCACCTGCAGAACGGGGAATGGCGCGAGGCCGAGTCCGTGCTGTGCAGGGCCGAGGAAGGCCTGTCCCGGCGCCTGGACCCGGACGATGCACTGCTCCCCGTCATCCGCGGGCTGCGCGCCGCCGCGGCGCTCGAACAGATCTCTCGGTCGGACTTTCCCCTGTCACAGGTCAGCCGTCAGGACCTGCTGGGCATCGAGCGAGCGCTGTATGAAGGTGCCTGCGCGTCGCACCGAACCGCCGACGGCAACACGATCGGTCCTCTGCTTCGAGAGCACTTGATCAGGCTCTATGAGCCGGGGCTGCTGGACTCTCCCGCGGCCCGAACGTTCTGGTGCGCACAGCAGTACCCCGCCGCTCACTGAAACGCTCAGTTCCAGCTCACTCCCTTGGGAGCCTCCGGGTCGAACTGCCGATCCGCGCGGCGCAGTATCGACCCGATCCGTGAAAGCTCCTGCGTCAGAATCGACGCCCGCGAAAAGACATTGCCCTCTTCCAGCAGACGATACTGCAGCTTCGGATCGTCCAGCATCGGCATCACGCTCAGCGCGACCACCTCCAGAAGCGCCGATGTCGGTACCTCCTCCTGCTCTTCGATCTGCTCGAGCACCTGAGCCACGGGCGCCACGTCCCGAAGCGGCGGAGTTCGCAGCAGCTCCACGAGATCGGCACGAACCATCTGCAGCTCCGACTCCGGTGCTTCCTCGGTGCCGATCGGCTCCAGCATCGCTTCCCGGTACAGCCTCTCCCCCTCCGGCGGCGACTCGTGCTTCACGCGCGCCCGGCACACGCCGTGCAGCCAGATTCGGTAGTTTCCGTCCGCGAGCTTCTCGTGCTGCGCGATGTGGCCCACGCACACCGCCCCCCGTATCGGCGGATTCCCGTGGTAGTCGTGCTTCCACGATTCCCCCTTGAACACCGCCATGGCGATCTGCCCCGATGAATCGAGCGCATGCTCCACCATCTGCCGGTACCGCGGCTCGAAGATGAACAGCCGCAGCAGCGCATGCGGCAGCAGAACGACTCCCTCAAGAGGAAACAGCGCGAACGGCCGCGAAAAGTTCACCCGGATGGACGTCGTTTCGCTCGGCATCGCTGCGTCATGCTATGCGGGGAGCGAGCGCGGCAAAAGGGCACGTCCCTTGCGCAGAAAAAAGGCCGGGCTTCTCCGCCCGGCCTTTCCAGTTTCGTCTTGCCTGGTCCGCATCACCGACGGCGGCGGAATCCAACCACCCCGGCGACACCCATGAGAACCGCCGCGCCGGGCGTCGGAACTCCGTCAACGCGGAGATTGTCGAACCCCATCCCGTCCGCGTCTCCCGAAGCCGTGAATCGGATCGTCAGCGAGTTTCCCGTTCCCAGGACGGACGCCGTCAGGGTCTGGTACACGTCGTTGATCATCACGCTGTTGATGAACAGCGGGTCGCCGAGATTCACCACCGTGCCGATGTCCATCGTGTAGTTCTGCGAGAGATTTTCATCGATGGATGATGTGAACAACGGCTGGAACAGTCCGCCGTCGATCGAGTACTCGAAGTTGTACGCGTCGTCGTTCGTGGCTTCATAATCGCCCATCGCGATGAAGTCGATGCTCACCGAGAGGTTCGAGAAGCCGGCGATATTGAAGGTGAACGAAGCGCTGATCGGCGCCGAGTTCGCCGGATTCAGAATGTCCATCACACCGAAGAACCCGTTGTTGCCAAGCGTCGTTCCTGCAAAGCCCAGCGTGTCATTGGCAAACAGGCTGTTCCCGGCGGCGGGCGCCACGGAGTCATCCGAAATCCCGAACGGCATCCCGATGTTGTTCGGCCCCACGTTCCCACGCGACATCGGCCAGAACGAATCTCCCGCAACCCACGTCGAGGTCGCCGTACCGGGCGTCACCAGCGACGCGTTGGTGCCGAATCCCGAACCCGAGTACGTATATGACGGATTCGAGTACCCCGTAAGCCCCAGTTCCGTACCGTCGAAATCGACCAATCCGATCTGGCCGAATGCCGATCCCGCGAACGCAAGTGCCGCGAATGCTGAAATGTGACGCATGACGTGTCTTCCCTTTCAATGAACGATAGTTGGCCTTCCGCGAATCAGATTCCCGCCGCGTTTGTGAACGCTCAATTGCGGACCACAAGCACGGAAACGAACCGGCTGCGCAAGATCGCCCACTCGTCGCAATGCCTGCCTTGAGGTGACGTGCCTCTCGCGCCTCCGACCCGGCTTTCACCGGGCCTGCCGGAGATCTCCTTTTCTCATCCGGCCGAAAAGATACCGCTCCTCCCTTCCTGCCTCAACCCTCCGTGTGCTTGAAAGTCCCACTTTGAGCGCGGTTTAGCGCTCTGTTCACGGATCAAGTCCCCGGAAGCCCGCTTTGCGCCCGCGTGTCAACTTGGAGAACTTGTGCCCCTGTCTCATTCCCGTCCGCAGTACGAACTTCAGCGGCGATTCACCCCAGCGGGTCCGGACGGAACAGCTTCGTCTCCAGCGCCCACTGCTTCTCCGTGAAATTCCCCCCCAGCTCGAACGCTTTGCCCCGCTCCGGCCGTGCCGCCGCGAGCGCGATCGTCGTCTTCGCATCCACGTTGTCCAGCAGGCTCACCAGGATCGCCTCCGGCGTCGAAGGAATCTTCGCCGCCCCGAACTCCGGCTCCCCGTGGTGCGACAGAATGATGTGCTGCAGCACAGTGATCGCATTCTTCGGGAATCGCACTCCGCTCGTGCGCATCACGTGCTGCGCCTTGTCGTGCAGCATCAGCGCGCCCTCGACGATGTGCCCGATCAGCTCCCCGCGGTCCGTGTACGTGAATGCTCCGTCCCAGTTCAGCTCGCGCGTCTTGCCGATGTCGTGCAGGAACAGCCCCACCAGCACGATGTCCCGATTGATCTTCGGATACAGCGGACACACCACGTTCGCCAGCTTCAGCAGCGCCAGCGTGTGCTCCAGCAGGCCCCCGATGAACGCATGGTGCATCATCTTCGCGGCCGGCGCCTGGCGAAACTGCGACATCAGCATCTCGTCGTCCAGATACGCCTGCACCAGCGCCTTCATCGCCGGATGCTCGATCGTCCCCAGAATCGCCTTCAGCTCCGCGAACATCTCTTCCGCCGGACGCGAGGAACTCGGCAGCAGGTCGCGCAACTGCTCCGGCGAAGGCTCGATGCCCTCGATCGCATCCACGATCAGCTGCAGCTCGCCCTTGAACGGCTGCGTCCGCCCCTCCGCTCGCACGAAGCCTTCCACCGGCAGCCGCTTGAACTCCTCGGGCGAGAAGCTCCACCGCCGCGCGGGCACCTGCCCCGTCTTGTCGCTCAGCAGGCACGCCAGATAAGGCTCGCCGTTCCGCGTCACCGCGAGCTGCGCGTTGGATATGCAGAACGCCCCCTCGAACCGCTCGTTCGGGCCGAGGTCCCGGATGAACCGCCTTCCCGTTTCCCGTCCCGCTGGCGCCTGGGTCATAGACGTCCTTTACGCTTCCGGCCCTCTGCGGCCGAACGTCGCCTGCGTCCGCGCACCGCCGATTGAGCGACGCACGCCGCCGATCAGGTTCTCACCATGCGAAGTGCGCAAACGCCCGGTTGGCTTCCGCCATGCGGTGCGTCTGCTCGCGGATGGCCATCGCCTTGCCCTCGCCCTTCGCCGCCGCGATCAGCTCGTCCGCCAGCCGCAGGTACATCGGCCGACCCTTCTCGCTGCGGCAGGACTGGATGATCCAGCGGAACGCCAGCGACTGCTGACGCCTCGGCCCCACCTGCATCGGCACCTGGTAGTTCGCGCCGCCCACGCGCTTCGACCGCACCTCGATGTACGGCCGCACACGTTCAATCGCACGCTCGAACACCTCGATCGCCTGCTTCGGCGCCTCGGGATTGTCCGTGATTTTGTCCAGCCGCTTCTGAATCTCGGCCATCGCGTCGTACACAACCCGCTGCGCAACCGACTTCTTCCCCTCGCGCATCAGGCTGTTGATGAACCGCGACAGAACCTTGCTGTTGAACTGCGGATCAGGACGCAACTGCTCGTTCGACTTCGTCCACCGGCTGCCCATCGATATCTCCTTTTCGGCTCATCCGCCGCGGGGTGGGAACCTGCTCCCGCGGCCATCTGTTCACCCCGCCGGGCGGGCCGCCCGTGCGGGATTACTTGCCGTCGTCACTCTGTTCTTGTGCTGCCTCGATCCTTGGATGCCTGCTTCTACTTCTTGCCCTTCTTCGCGCCGTACTTCGAGCGGCCCTTCTTCCGTCCTTCCACCCCCAGGCAGTCGAGCGATCCACGCACCACGTGGTACCGCACGCCGGGCAGATCGCGGACGCGACCGCCACGCACCAGCACGATCGAGTGCTCCTGCAGGTTGTGCCCTTCCCCGCCGATGTACGCCGTGATCTCGCGACCGTTCGACAGACGCACGCGCGCCACCTTCCGCAGCGCCGAGTTCGGCTTCTTCGGGGTCACTGTCCTCACCTGCACGCACACGCCACGCTTCTGCGGACACGCGGCCAGGTCCTTGGTCTTGCGGAGCTTCGGCGGGGTCCGCCTCGGCTTGGCGATCAGTTGATTGATGGTCGGCATGAGCGGTATCGACTTCGGAAAACTGCGAATCGGGTCCGGTGGAACGACCACCTTTCCCGACCGGGAGAGACTCGGACGATTCAGGGCCGGAAGTGGTCAACACACCGGGCTGCCAAGCGGCCGCCCGCCTGCCGTCCCCACCGGACGGCAAGGGCCAATAGTCTAGCCGCCCGGTTGGGACTTGCAAGGGAAGGGGGATACGGCGTCACCGCGGGTCTTCAGCCGAGGCTTCCGGCCCGGTTTTTTGGACTCACGCCTCTGTGCCTACTCCACCGTCACGCTCTTCGCCAGGTTCCGGGGCTTGTCCACGTCGTGCCCGCGCAGCACCGCCGCGTGGTACGCCATGAGCTGCAGGGGGATGACCGTCAGCATCGGCGAGAGGAACTCCGGGCAATCCGGCACATACACGACGTCGTGCGCCAGCCGCTTGATCTCCTTGTCGCCCTCCGTCGCCACCGCGATGATGTGCCCGCCCCGCGCCTTCACTTCCTGGATGTTCGACAGCACTTTCTCGTACTGCCCGCCCCTGTTCGCGATGAACACCGCGGGCATCCCCTCGTTGATCAGCGCGATCGGCCCGTGCTTCATCTCCGCAGCGGGCATGCCCTCCGCGTGGATGTATGAGATTTCCTTGAGCTTCAGCGCACCTTCCAGCGCCACCGGATAGTTCACCCCGCGCCCGAGGAACAGCCAGTTCTCCCGATCAATGTACTTCTCCGTCATCCGGCGGATCGCATCCGCCGACTCCAGCGCCTTCTCGATCTTCGACGGAATCGCGTTCAGCTCGCGGATGTACGTCGCGCACTCGTTCGGCGACATCAGCCGCCGCCGCCCGATGTACAGCGCCAGCATCGTCAGCACCGCCAGTTGCCCCGTGAACGCCTTCGTCGAGGCCACGCCCACTTCCGGCCCCACCCGCAGGTAGACGCCCGCATCCGTCTCGCGCGCGATCGTCGATCCCACCACGTTCACCACGCCCAGCGCCAGCGCCCCGCGGTCCTTCGCCTCCTGCAGCGCGGCCAGCGTGTCCGCCGTCTCGCCCGACTGGCTCACGGCGATCACCACGGTTCCCTCTTCAATGATCGGGTTGCGATACCTGAACTCGCTCGCGTACTCCGCGACCGCCGGCAGCCGCGCAAGGCCCTCGAACAGGTATTCGCCGATGATGGCCGCGTGCAGCGCCGTGCCCTGCGCCGTCAGCACGAACCGCTTCGCCCGCACCAGCTCCTTGCTGTAGTTCGATACCCCGCCCAGCACGATCCTCCCCTCGCCCACGTCCAGCCTTCCCCCCAGCGTGTTCCTCAGCGCCGCCGGCTGCTCGAAGATCTCCTTCTGCATGAAGTGGTCGAACCGGCCCAGCTCGATCTGCTCCAGGTCCAGCTCGAGCTGCATCACCTTCGGCGTCACGGCCCCGTTCGTCGTCGTGGACGTCCGGAATCCCGAACGCGTGATCTTCACCACGTTGTAGTCGTCCAGCGGGAACGCCTGCGTGGTGTGCGCCACGATCGCCGCCGCGTCCGACGCCACCACGTACTCCCCGTTCCCGATCCCCACCATCAGCGGAGCGCCCTTCCGCGCCACCACCAGCGTGTCCGGCTCCTTCTCGCACATCACGCAGATCGCGTACGCCCCCGTCACCTCGCGCAGCGCCGCCTGCACCGCCGCCTCCAGGTCGCCTTCATACAGCTCGCTGATCAGCATCGTGAGCACTTCCGTGTCCGTCTCCGACACGAACGTGTGCCCCTTCTCCAGCAGCAGCGTCTTCAGCGACGCGTAGTTCTCGATGATCCCGTTGTGAATCAGCGCGATGCCGAACTTGTCGTCGCGGTGCGGATGCGCGTTCACGTCCGTCACCCCGCCGTGCGTCGCCCAGCGCGTATGCGCCATGCCCAGCGTGCCCGGCAGCTCACCCGATTTCTTCAACGCCTCCTCGAGGTTCGCCACCCGCCCCGCCTTCTTGACCACCGTGATCTTGCCGTTGTGCAGCACGGCCAGCCCAGCCGAGTCGTACCCCCGGTATTCCAGCCTCTTCAGCCCTTCCAGGATCAGCGGCTTCGCCTGCTTGTTCCCGATATACGCCACGATCCCGCACATGGTGCTCGCTCCGTTGCTTGGCCGCACGCTCCGAACACGCCCCGGACCGGCCGTCTCCCGTCCTCACGCGACCCCACTCTGTATCGGACATACTACGACCGCCCATCCCCTCCGAGTTCGCGGTTTCAGCTTCTCGGAGCGGCGCTTTCCCTCTCCTTTGCGCGGCCGGATCAGCCCGTCGCGACCTCGTCGTGCGCCTTTCTGGACGCTTCCGGCGCCGTCGTGCCCTGCTTCGCCGCGCGGCTGTCCGCCGAGAACCGCGCGACGCCCTCCTCCACGCTTCCCACGAGGTTCTCCATCCCGAAATCGTCGATCAGACCCGCCTGCGTCAGCGCGAAGAGAGGCTGAGCATGCGCGCCGGCGAGCATCACGCGGATGCGCTCCTTGGCGCACTTTTTCCGCAGTTCCGCCAGCGCGTGCAGGCCCGTCGCGTCGATCGCCGGAACATCCGCCACGTTCAGAATCAGCAGCCTGGGCCGGTCGCCCATCGAATCCAGCGTCTCGCGCAGCTTGAACGCGGCACCGAAGAAGAACGGCCCGTTGATGTCGTACACCTCGACCCCGGGCGGCAGATGCTGGTGCGTCTGCTCCTTGTCATCCGCGCTCTTCTCCACGCGCGTGTCCTGCATCCCCGACTTGATCACGCCGACATTCGTCACATCCGCCATCCGCTTGATGAACAGCACCGCCGCCAGCACCATCCCGGCCTGCACCGCCACCGTCAGGTCCGTCAGCACCGTGAGCAGAAACGTCGTCAGCAGCACCGCAGCATCGCTCTTCGGCCCCTTGAGCACCCACAGAAACCGCGGAATCTCGCTCATGTTGTACGCCACCACCATCAGCACCGCCGCCAGCACGCACAGCGGCACCATCCCCGCGTACTTCCCGATGAAGAGCAGAATCGTCAGCAGCGTCAGCGCGTGAACCATCCCCGCGACCGGCGTCCGCCCGCCCGCCTGGATGTTCGTCGCCGTCCGCGCAATCGCCCCCGTCGCCGGAATGCCCCCGAACAGCGGAGACGCGATGTTCGCGATACCCTGCGCTACCAGTTCCGTGTTCGACCGGTGCCTCGTCCCCATCATTCCGTCCGCCACCACCGCGCACAGCAGGCTCTCGATCCCCGCCAGCAGCGCGATCGTCAGCGCCGGCGAGACCAGCTCGCGCAGTTCGCTCAGCTCCACCTGCGGCAGGCGCGGCGACGGCAGCGCCGTCGGCAGGTCGCCGAACCTGTCCCGGATCGTCTCGATCGGAATCCCCGCCCACTTCTCCAGCGCCAGCCCCGCCAGCGTCGCCAGGATCAACACCACGATCGGCCCCGGCACCCTGCGCGTCACGAGCTTGGGCCACGCCAGCAGCACCGCGACGCTCACCGTCGCCATCGCCGCAGACGCCCAGTCGATCGTCCCCCGGTGATGGATGTACCACGCAACCTTCCCGATGAAGTCCGGCGGCACCGGCTCATCGCCCGCTCCCAGCGTGTGCAGCCCGAGAAAGTCCTTGATCTGACCCACGAAGATCGTCGCGCCGATCCCCGTCGTGAACCCCATCGTCACCGGATAGGGGATGTACTTGATCATCCCGCCCATCCGGGCCAAGCCCATCGCGATCAGAATCACTCCCGCCATCATCGTCGCGATCGCCAGCCCCGCGAACCCGTGCTCGTGCGCGATGCTCGCCACGATCACGATGAACGCCGCTGTCGGGCCTCCGATGCACGCCCGCGTCCCGCCCAGAAATGAAATCAGAAAACCCGCCACGATCGCCGTGATCATCCCGGCCACCGGCGGCGAAACCTTCGGGTTCGCGGCCTCCGCCACCTGCGGGTCGATCGACGCGATCCCCAGCGCCAGCGCCAGCGGCAGCGCTACGAACCCCACCGTCACGCCCGCGGCCAGATCCCGCAGAAACTGTGCCCGCGAATAGTCCCCGAAGCACGTGAATGTCTTGGGCAGAAACACCGGCGCGCGCTGCGCCGGCGGGGGGAGCGAACTGGAGGAGCGCGACATGTGTGTCCGGCGCAGTCATCCGCCGCCGGTGACGGAGGTTCGTTGCGTGAGCACCCGGATTCCGGATGTCGGAAGTCGCCGCGCGAAACGGCCTGTTTCCGGCTTCCATCCTAGTCATCGGCACATGGACCGCCAATTCCCCAGCCCGCTCCGCAGTTCCGTCGATGCCCGCTCCTACGATCCTCCATGAGCGATCTCTGGGGCGAAACCCGCGATGCCGCGCTCCGCGCCGTCGAGCCTCTCGCGCTCAGAATGCGCCCGCGCACGCTCGATGAGTTCGTCGGACAGGAGCATCTCCTCGGCGATCCCGCCGCCGCTTCCGAGGCCGCCCGGCGTCCGCTCCTGCGCCGCATGATCGAAACCGGCGCCATCACAAGCATCATCCTGCACGGCCCTCCCGGCACCGGCAAGACCACGCTCGCCGAAGTCATCGCCAACACCACGCACCGCCTCTTCGTTCGCGAGAACGCCGCGAATGTCTCCGTCGCCCGCATCCGCGAGATCATCGAAGAAGCCGTCCGCCGCCTCCACGCCGCGGGCGCACATCAGGGCGGGCTTGGCGGCCGCACCATTCTCTTCCTCGACGAGATCCACCGCTTCTCGCGCGCTCAGCAGGATGTCCTGCTCGCCGACGTCGAAAGCGGCCGCATCACCCTCATCGGCGCCACCACCGAGAACCCCATGTTCGCCGTCAACAGCGCCCTCGTCAGCCGCAGCACCGTCTTCCGCCTCGAACCACTCACCGAAGCTCACATCCGGACCGTCCTCCGCCGCGCCATCGACGACCCCGACCGCGGCTACGGCCGCCTCAACCTCCGCGTCACCGATGAAGCCGTCGCGCACTGGGCGAAGATGTCCGACGGCGATGCCCGCCGCGCCCTCAACGCCCTCGAAGTCGCCGTCCTTTCCGCAACCTCCGGCTCCTCCTCCGTCACCGACGCTGGTCGCCGAACGCGACCGGAGCGCGCCGCCGACTCCCTCACCATCGACCTCCCCGCCGCCGAGGCCTCCATCCAGCGCAAGGCCATCGTCTACGACGGCACCGGCGATCAGCACTACGACACCATCAGCGCCTTGATCAAATCCATCCGCGGCAGCGACCCGGACGCCGCCGTCTACTGGCTCGCCCTCATGTTCGAAGCGGGCGAAGACCCGCGCTTCATCGCCCGCCGCCTCGCCATCCTCGCCAGCGAGGACATCGGCAACGCCGACCCGCGCGCCATCATGGTGGCGGAAGCAGCTTGGAGCCTCTCCGAGCGCCTCGGCATGCCCGAGTGCCGCATCACGCTCAGCCAATGCGCCATCTACCTGGCTCTCGCGCCCAAGAGCAACGCCAGCTATCTCGCCATCGATGCCGCGCTCGCCGATGTGCGCGAAGGCCGTACCCTGCCGGTTCCTCTCTACCTGCGGGACCCGCACAAAACTCCCAGCATCGGCTCGCCGGACCACGGCAGGGGCTACGAGTATTCGCACGATGCCGCCAATCGCACGTCGATCGGCGGCGTCACCGGCCAGTCCTATCTCGGCGTTGAGAAGACCTACTACAACCCCGCCGGCATCGGCGCGGAAGAGATCCTCAAACGTCGGCTCGAGGAAATACGCAAGGCGCGCGGACAGCCCCGGCAATGACCCTCCGGATCGCCGGGCGACTCGGGCCGGAGCAGGCGGCGATAGCCGCCGTGCCTCTCCCGCATGCGCCGAACGTCGCCTCAGGGTGTCTTCCGGGCGCACGGGTGCCTCGGCTGCCCCGTTGCGACACAAGCTCACCGCTCGTTTTCCGACAAACCAATCTCCAGGCGCACACTCTGCCGATCTGGAATGCGGTTCCCTGTACGACTCCAGGAGTCCTCCCATGCCCGACATCTTCGCCACTTGGTCCGATCCTCACGCCCGCCACGCCATGCTCGTGCACTTCCCCATCGTCCTCGGCCTGCTCGGTGTCGTTCCTCTTCTGGGCCTCGCCTTCTACAAGTTCAACTGCCGGTCGATGGCATGCGCCTGCATTCTGTGGTTCGTGCTTGCCTCGATCGGCGCCGGGCTTGCCGCGGGCGCCGGCGAGGAGGCCGAGCACAGCGCCGAGGAGGTCATGCCCCCGTTGACCTCCGTGGAGGAGGCGGCCCTGCACGAGCACGAGGAACTCGGCGAAGGCGGGTGGCGATGGCCGCTCATTCCCGCCGTGCTCGCCGCGTTCACCCTGATCCCGAGGCGTCCCGTCCGCATCGCGGCCGGAATCGCCGCAATCGTCGCTTCGCTGGGTGTCGCACTCTGGGTGGCCAACACGGCGCACCACGGCGGCAAGCTCGTCTACACCTACGGCGTCGGCGTCCCCTCTCGATCCGCTTCGTTGTCGTCGGACCAGCCACCCGCGCCGCAGGATGCCGGCTCTCCCCCGCCCGCGCATGAGGAAGCGGATCACCGCGAAGACTGAACGCCCCGGCACGCGCGCACCCGCACCAGGTCCCACACCCTCGCGCGCCAAGTCGCCCAGGAACGCTCGACGTCTTCTGCCGGCACACGGAACATCGCCATCTGAATCCGCACGCCCGTTTCCCGGTCAAAGGATCAGCGCGCCTCCCGACCTGTCATAATGCCCCCATGAGTCACGCCGCGCGGAAGCCGCGCACTCCCGCAACCGCTGCGCATCCCGCAGCCGCGCCACCCGCGTCGTCGCCCACCCCTTCCTCGGAGGTTCAAACCACACTCGACCCTGAGTCCATCCGCCTGCGCGAAGACGAAGCCCGCACCCGCAACTGGAAACGCTGGGGGCCTTATCTCTCCGAGCGGCAGTGGGGCACCGTTCGCGAGGATTACTCCGCCGACGGCTCATGCTGGGACTACTTCCCCCACGATCACGCCCGCTCCCGCGCCTACCGCTGGGGGGAAGACGGCCTCCTCGGCATCACCGACCGCCAGTGCCGCCTTTGCTTCGCGCTCGCCCTCTGGAACGGCAGAGATCCCATCCTCAAGGAACGCCTCTTCGGCCTCACCGGTCCCGAAGGCACCTGCGGCGAGGACGTCAAGGAGCACTACTTCTATCTCGACTCCACTCCCACGCACTCCTACATGAAGGCCCTCTACAAGTACCCCATCGCCGAGTTCCCCTACGCCCGCCTCGTCGAAGAAGCACGCCGGCGCACCCGCGAGCAGGGCGAGTTCGAACTCGCCGACACTGGTGTCTTCGACGACAACCGCTACTTCGATGTCCAGGTCGAATACGCCAAGGCATCGCCCGACGACATCCTCATCCGCATCACCATCACCAATCGTTCGCGCGAGGCCGCCGGCCTCACCGTCCTTCCGACCCTCTGGTACCGCAACACCTGGACGTGGCAGAACCCCCACGATGACTGCACCTGCCGGCCCTCCCTCGCCGCTGCGCCCGACGGCAAGGCCATCCTCGCCGAACACGAAACCCTGGGCCGCTGGCGTCTCGCGTTCGCTCCGCTCGGCCCGAAAACCGCATCGCCGGAACTGCTCTTCACCGAGAACGAAACCAACTTTCAGCGCCTCTGGGGCACCGCGAATCCCTCTCCCTACGTCAAGGATGCCTTCCACGAGTACATCGTGCACGCCCGCCGCGACGCGGTGAATCCCGCCTGTCGCGGCACCAAGGCGGCACTCGTGTACCGTCTCGAGTTGCCCCCCGGTTCAAGCAGCACGCTCCGGCTCCGTCTCGCGCCGGATTCCGAACTTCCCCAGCGCCCCTTTGACCATGCTTCCTTCGACGATGTCTTCTCCGCGCGCATCGCCGAGGCCGATCGCTTCTACGCCGCCAGAATGCCCCGGAGCATGCCCGCGGATGACTGCCTTGTCGCACGACAGGCCTACGCCGGCCTCCTCTGGTCCAAGCAGTTCTACTACTACGTCGTCGAAGACTGGCTCAAGGGCGATCCCACGCAGCCGCCACCGCCCGAGGAGCGCAAACGCGGCCGCAACCACGACTGGCTCCACCTCTTCAACCGCGACGTCATCTCCATGCCCGACAAGTGGGAGTACCCGTGGTACGCCGCGTGGGACCTCGCCTTCCACATGATCGCCGCCGCCCAGATCGATCCCCACTTCGCCAAGGAGCAGTTGCTGCTCTTCCTCCGCGAGTGGTACATGCATCCCAACGGCCAGCTCCCCGCATACGAGTTCGCCTTCTCCGACGTGAACCCGCCCGTGCACGCCTGGGCCTGCTGGCGCGTGTACAAGATCACGGCTCCACCCGGGCAGCGCGACCTCGACTTCCTCGAACGCGCCTTTCAGAAACTCCTCCTCAACTTCACCTGGTGGGCCAATCGCAAGGATCCTTACGGCCGCAACATCTTCGCCGGCGGCTTCCTCGGCATGGACAACATCGGCGTCTTCGATCGCTCTCGCCCGCTCCCCAACGGCGCACACCTCGATCAGGCCGACGGCACCGCCTGGATGGCCTTCTATTGCGGCACCATGCTCTCCATGGCGCTCGAGCTTGCCCGCCTGAGGTCCCCGGCCTACGAGGACATCGCCTCCAAGTTCTTCGAGCACTTCATCCACATCGCCGACGCGATCAACACCCTCGGCGGCACCGGCCTATGGGATGAGCATGACGGCTTCTACTACGACCAGTTGCTCATGCACGGCCGTCCCATTCCCCTGCGCGTCCGATCGATGGTCGGCCTCATTCCCCTCATCGCCGTCGAATCCATCCCTCAGGAAACCATCGACGCCCTCCCCGCCTTCAAGAAGCGCATGGAGTGGTTCCTCGGCCACCGTCAGGATGTCGCCGCCTACACCTCGTATCTCGTCCGCGACGATCGCCCGGACAAACGCCACCGTCTTCTCGCCATTCCCACGCGCGAGCGACTCGTCCAGGTGCTCCGCTACATGCTCGATGAATCCGAGTTTCTCTCTCCCTTCGGCGTCCGCTCGCTCTCGAAGTTTCACGAGGACAACCCCTTCGTCTTCCGCGACGGCGATACCGAGGCCTCCGTCTCCTACGTCCCCGGCGAATCCAACACGTGGATCTTCGGCGGCAACTCCAACTGGCGCGGCCCCATCTGGTTTCCCATCAACTATCTGCTCATCGAGGCTCTCGAACGCTACCACCGCTTCTACGGCGATTCCTTCCAGGTCGAGTGCCCGACCGGCACCGGCCGCATGATGGACCTCTGGAACGTCGCGCAGGAGATCCGCCTCCGCCTCACCAGTCTCTTCCTTCCGGTGCACGCGCACGGCGGAGTCGCCGAGCACTCCGCGCACGCCGCGCCCCCTTCGGCATGTTTCCGGCCCTGCCTTCAGGGCGATCGCCTCTTCGAGCAGCCCGGCGATCACTGCCGCGACCTCGTCCTCTTCCACGAGTATTTCCACGCCGAGACCGGCCGCGGCCTCGGCGCCTCGCACCAGACCGGCTGGACCGCGCTGGCCGCGCCGCTCCTCGCCGACCGCTACTGGCTCATGGACAAGGCGATCGAGCGCCGCAGCTCCACCGCGTCCGCCCCGGTCGATCCGCCTGTTCCCAGTGCTCCGGGCGCCGCCGCGGAGCATCGCTCCGCGGAGCACGAACCGGCGGGGTAGCGATGCTTCCGCTCGCTTGTGCTTCGGCCTGCCGGCGTCCGCGCCGGTGCGCCGTCTCTTCAGCTTCTCGCCGCGCCGCCGGCGACCGGCGCCGCCTCGGATCCCGAGCCGCTCCCCGCGTCATTCCTCTCGCCCGTGCCCATCGCCGAGATTCTGCTCTTCACGTCGCCGACGAACGTCACCTTGATCCCGAAGTTCTCGCCCACCTTCACCGCCCGCCCCGTCCCGATCTGACGGTTGTTCACCATCAGCTCCAGCTCGTCATCCGCCGACTTCGGCAGTTCGATGATCGACCCCGGCACGAGCGACATCACGTCCGACACCGCCATCTCGCGCTGCCCCATCTGGACGATGATCGGCACTTCCAGTTTCAGAATCCGGTCCAGGTCCGCGCTCATGCACCGTGTATCGGCACTTCCTGCGCTCGCTCTTCGCGCTTCTTCCGCGCCCCGCTCCCTCACCCGAATTTCACTCGACAACCCCCGCCCCTCTCCCCGACCTTCCGGGGCTTCCTACTCATACCTCCCCACAACCAGCGACACGTTGTGCCCCCCGAACCCGAACGTGTTGTTCAGCGCCCAGCGGATGCGTGCATCCCGCGCCGTATTCGCCACGAAATCCATGTCGAATCCTTCGTCCGGATGCTCGAGGTTGATGGTGGGGGGGGCCACGCCGTGACGGATCGCGCCGATGCACGCCACCATCTCCACGCCCCCCGACGCCCCGAGACAGTGCCCGATCATCGACTTCGTGGACGACATCAGCAGCTTGCCGCCCGCGCTCTTCCGCGCGTGGTTCCCGAACAGCGCCGTCACCGCCGCCACCTCGGCCGCATCGCCCAGCGGCGTGCTCGTGCCGTGCGCGTTGATGTAGTCGATCTGGTCCGTGTTCAACCCCGCATCGCGCAGCGCCAGGCTCATCGACCGCATCGCGCCGCGCCCGCCCGAGTCCGGCGCCGTGATGTGCGCCGCATCGCTGGAAGCGCCGAACCCCGCCAGCTCGCACAGAATGTCCGCCTTCCGCGCCCGCGCGTGCTCCTCGCTCTCCAGCACCAGCACCGCCGCCCCCTCCGACAGCACGAACCCGTCCCGGTCCCGGTCGAAAGGCCGGCTCGCGCGCTGCGGCTCGTCGTTCCGTGTCGAGAGCGCCTTCATCGTCATGAATGCGCCGAGGCACAGCGGTGAAATGGCCGCTTCGCTCCCGCCCGCGAGCATCACGTCCGCGTCGCCCCGCCGGATGATGTTCAGCGCATCCCCGATCGAATGACCCGACGAAGCGCACGCAGTCGTGTGCGACCCCGACGGTCCCTGCAATCCGAACCGGATCGAAAGGTCTCCCGCGATGGCGTTCGCCATCAGCTTGGGCACCGTGAAGGGGCTGAGCCGCGACGGCCCCTTCTCGATCAGAACGTACATCCCTTCTTCGATCGTCTGGATCCCACCCACTCCCGACCCGACCACCACACCGCACCGTTCCGGGTTCTCCTTCGACAGGTCAAGCCCGCTGTTCTCCACCGCCTCGATGCCGGCGAAGATCCCGAGCTGCGCGAACCGGTCCAGTCGCTTGACCTCGCGCTTGTCGATCCGCTTCGACGGGTCCCACCCTTTTACCTGCCCGGCGATCCGCACCGACCAGTGGCTCTCATCCCACTGCGAGAACCCCGGTCCCTCGACGGTGCTGATGCCGCTCCGCCCCGCCACCAGCGCATCCCACACCGTCGCCGCGTCCTGGCCGACGCTGGTCACCGCGCCGATTCCCGTTACGACCACCCGCCGACCGTGCCTGCTCTGTCTGCCCGCGCTTGTCATCGGTTCGTACGAACTCCAGATCGCCCGCGCAGTGCCTCCCGAGCGCAGCCGACACAATCCCGGACGCCGCGCGTCCGCGCCGATCCCGCCGGTTCCAGTCGAACGCCACGCGCCCTTTCATCGACGCATCCGCGTGGCCCGAGGATGCTCCTGCAACTCAAGCCGGCGCGGCCGACTTCGCCTTGATGATGAACTCCACCGCCGATCCCACGGTCTTCAGCTTCTCCGCCTCGTCATCGGGGATCTTGAAATCCGGTATGACCGACTCGAAGGCGTCCTCGAGCGCCATCACGATCTCGACCTGATCGAGGCTGTCCACGTTCAGATCGTTCACGAAGCTCGTCTCCGGCTTGATCTCCGCCTTGTCGTAGCCGAGCTGCTCCGCCACGATCTCGATCACCTTGGCTTCGATTTCCTTGTCCGTCACGTCAGATTCTCCATGATGGGCCGGGAATCACGGCCTCGGATTCGGTTCCCGACTATAGCCAAACACGTGTCTCCTGCCAAACCCCGATCCAAACATCGACTGAACCGCCGGATCGGTCACGTCATCGTCAGTCCCCCGTCCACGCAGATCACCTGCCCCGTCAGATATCCCGCCGCGTCCGACGCCACGTACGCCACCGCCTCCGCAATGTCTTCTACCACCCCGAATCGCTTCACCGCCATCCCCTCCAGAATCCGCTGCTTCACCTCTTCCGGCAGCCCCGCCGTCATGTCCGTCTCGATGAAGCCCGGGGCGATCACGTTCGCCGTGATCCCTTTTCCTCCCAGCTCCCGCGCCAGCGACTTCGTCAGCCCGATCAGCCCCGCCTTCGCAGCCGCGTAGTTCGCCTGCCCGGCGTTGCCCACTACACCGGACGTGGACCCGATGTTCACGATCCTTCCGAATCGGTTCCGCATCATCGCCCGCGCCGCCGCACGGCAGACGATGAACGCCGACATCAGGTTCACCTGGATCACCTGCATGAAATCCTCGTCGCTCATGCGCAGCACCAGGCCGTCCTTCGTGATCCCCGCGTTGTTCACCACGATGTCCAGCCGCCCCTGCGCCGCGATCACTCCGTCCACCGCTCGCGCAAGGCCCGCCGCGTCCCCCGCATCCGCCACCGCCACCGACGCGCTGCCGCCGCTCTCCTCGATCAACGACTTCACTTCACTCAGCGGCCCGGCGCTGCGGCTCATCAGCACCACGTGACATCCCTCATGCGCCAGCCGTATCGCCACCGCACGCCCGATCCCGCGGCTCGCGCCCGTCACCAGCGCCACCCGAGTTTCTCCGCCCGTGCCTTTGCCCACGCTCAAGGCTCCTCAAACAATCGGGGCGGGCTTCGCGCCCGCCCCGGAGTGCTCCTCTGAACATCCTCGCATCCCGTCAGTTGCGCGGCGGCTTCTTGAAATCGCTGGGAGGCGGTTCTCCGCCGCCGCCGCCGCCGTCGTCGATCCCGCCGCCGCCCTCGTCCAGGCTCGTCGGTTCGGCCTCCTCGTCCTTTCCATCGTCCTTCGGCTTCTCGACTACCGTCACCGTGGGCGTGCCTTCATCGAACACCCACTCCTCGAGCGTCGCGCCATCCAGCATCGCCACGCGCGCCGCTTCGATCGGCTTGATCGCAAGGCCCTTGAAAACCCACGACCCGCCCTCCTGGCTTCCCGTCCATCCGAGCATGTACGCGCCGGCCTTGTCCTGAATCCCGAGGCCCAGCTTGACCGTGCCTTCATTCTCTTCCAGCACGCACACGCGCACCGCTTCGATGTTCGTCGTGCCCGACTTCCATTCCCCGTCGTTCACCAGGCTGACAAGAATCGGCACGTCATCCGCCGCCAGCACCGACTTCAGCCCCTCTTCGTCACCGGTGGCGATCGCCGACGCCATCTTCGCGATGGCCTCTGCAAGTTCGCGCGTCGAGGGCTTGCACGCCTCCGCGAACTGCACCCGGTAGTCCATGTCCAGGTCTTCAAGCGGATCAACTTCGCGCACCGGCGGCGCAACCGCCACCGGCTCCGTCTTCTCTTCTTCCTTGCTGCACCCGCCGCAGCACAGCGCCGCTCCGAGCAGCAGGCACCCCAGCCCCAGCCCCGCGACCGTTCTCTTCGTCCGCCACGGTGCTCCTTCAACTCGGCACGTCATGGTTCACCACCTTGGTCTCGCGGCTGATCCGCCGCATCAGCCCCGTCAGCACCTTTCCCGGCGCCAACTCGTGAAACTCACCCTTCACGTTCTCCACCAGCCACGCGCAGTCGTCGCTCCATAATACGGGGCTGGTCAACTGTTCGACCAGCAGCTCACGGATTCGTTGCACGCCGTCCCCGATTCGGCTCCCCGCTTCCCCGCCGTACGCCCGCCCCAGCACGTTCGACATCACAACGCAACGCGGCTCCCGGATCGGCGTTCTCTCCAGCGCAACCCTCAGTTTCTCGCCCGCGGGCGCCATCAGCGGCGAGTGAAACGCGCCCGCTACCGCCAGCTTGCTCGCCCGAAGCCCGAGTTTTCCCGCGGCCTCCACCGCCCGATCGCACGCCGACGCCGTCCCGCTCAGCACTACCTGTCCCGGGGCATTGAAGTTAGCGGGCACTAAGACCTCGCCTGCCGCATTGCGCGCTTCTTTCGTTCCCAGCACCGCCTCGCACACGGCCTCTGCCTGTGCCCGGTCCGCTCCGATCAGCGCCACCATGCCGCTCGGCACCGCGACCGCCGCATCCTGCATCGCCTTGCCGCGCAGCGCCACCAGTTCCAGTCCATCTTCAAAAGAGAAGCACCCCGCGAGGTGCAGCGCTGTGTACTCCCCGAGACTCAGCCCCGCCGCCGCCGCGATCCTGACTTCCGAGCCGCGGGCTTCATCCCGCGCGGTTCCATTCCCGCTCCCTGCTCCTTCGCCGAACTTCGCTCTGAAGCACGCGACGCTCACAGCGTAAATCGCCGGCTGCGCCACATCCGTCCTGTTGAGCAGCTCCTCCGGCCCCTCGAAGCAGATCGCGCTGAGCGGCTTGGGAAACCGCCCGGCGAGGATCGTGTCGGCCGTGCGCATGGTCGCCGCCGCCGCGGGCGATGCCTCGCACCACGCGCGCCCCATGCCGACCGCTTGCGCGCCCTGGCCTGGACAGAGAAGGATGAGTGGGGCGGGGGACTCGGCAGGGGGCGTTGTCATGGCGCGCCATCATACGACGCGGAGCGAACCGTCCGGTGGCTCGATGCCTTCCCCGAACCTCCCTCTTTGCGCGCGCAGATCCGGTCCTGAATTTCACCCTTCTCGAATCGTTTGAAAAAAATTTCGTGCCTTGTCCTGCAAGCACTTGCGCGCCTGTTCCCCCCTCCGATCGACCGATTCTGTGCGCGCAAATCGGTGCGCTGGATGTAGGCAGGGAGGCGCAGTTTCCGAATGCCGCGCCCGCGGAAAATGCGCAGGCGTGCACAAATGCATCGCCGAATCTCCGCGCCCCATTCAGAGGAGTCCGAACGCATGGACCACGTCTTGAACCATCCCGGCGGCCATCGCTCCGACCTTCCCGGTCCCCGCGACCCCCTCACCGGTCACAACCGCATCTCCGCACTGTTCGACGACGCAGTTCCTCTCACCGGCCCGGGAGAAGCAGGCTCCGACCACGTCGGAGCCTGCGTGGACTTCCGCACCTGTTCGCCTTCTTCCTCACATCCCGGTCCCCGGACCCCCTCACCCGACCCCTCTTCCCGGCCTTCTCCCGCCGAGGATCCCGCCGCGTCCTGTCCACTCTCTCCTCACCAGCACAAGATGCTCATCGAGTGCTATCTCGATGGTGGCACCTGTTTCACCGACCTCGCCCACATCCTCCATGTCGGCACCATCGAACTCCTCGACCTGCTCGAGCATCCCTGGGTGAAGAACCTCTTCCGGCGCCTGGACGCCCTCGGCGAGGCCCGCGCACGCACCATCGCCATCCAGCATCGCGCGGCCGCGATCGCCTCGCTCTACCACGTCGCCACGTACTTTGACGAACGGGATTACTCCGTCCGCGCGCGTGAGACCGCGCGCAAGGCCAGTGCCAATCTTCTCCGTGCCGTAGGCCCCTCGCCTTCCTCTTGCGCTGTCCCGCGGCAGGACGCGGGCGATGCCCATGTCCGGCGGAGCCGGCGCGAGCCGGAGGCCGCGCCTTCTGCGCCCTGCTCTGCTCAGCCGTCTGCCTCGCCGGATGTCGTCACATCCGCCACACGCTCGCGCCCCACGTCATCCCTGCGCCGAACGCAACGAACATCACCAGGTCCCCGTCGCGGCATTTGCCCTGCTCGCGCAGCTCGCTCAGGCATACGGGCACGCTCCCCGACGAGCAGTTCCCGTAGCGCTCGATGTTCATGTACATCTTCTCGCCGGGAATTCCCAGCCGCTCGCGCGCGGACTCCAGCATGCGCGCATTGGACTGGTGGCAGATGTACATGTCGATGTCGTCCGGCGCGAGCCCCGCCTTCTCGAGCGTTTCAAAGATCAGCTCCGTGAACGTCCCCACCGCGAACTTGTACACCTCGCGCCCGTTCATCTGGAGCTTGTGCATCTTGATCTTCGAGGCGTCCACGCCCGGCGGCACGTCGCGCGGCTTGTGCGGCAGGTACAGGTCGCCCCACCGCCGCCCGTCAGCATGCATCACCGATGCGATCGGACCTTTGGTCGTGTCGTCGGTGGCGCGCAGAATCGCGCAACCGGCCGCGTCTCCGAACAGGATCGATACGCCGCGATCGGAGTAATCCAGGATGTTGCTCATCACCTCGCAGCCGATGACCGCGCAGGTGCGGCAGGACCCGGCGCGGATCATGTCCGACGCGATGTTGAGACCGAACACGAACCCGCTGCACGCCGCCGATATGTCGAACGCCGCTGCCCCGATCGCCCCCACGTTCGCCGCCACCCGGCACGACGTGCTCGGACACACCGTCTCCCCCGTCACCGTGCCGAGAATGAGCTGGTCCAGCTCAGTAGGCGCCATGCGCGCATCGGCCAGCGCCTTCGTCAGCGCCTCGGTGCACAGGGAGATCACGTTCTCGCCCTTCTCGTGGTCGCAGATGCGCCGTTCGCGGATCCCCGTGCGCTGGAAGATCCATTCGTCCGACGTGTCCATCATCTTTTCGAGGTCGAAGTTGGTCAGCCGCTTCTCGGGGACGGCGCGCGACGTGCCCGCGATCCGCACTCCCACCGGCTTCAACGGCGGCGGCGCGGCCTGCTCCCGCCCGGCCGCCGGAATCGCGCTGGAATCTCTGGTCATGCGGCTTCGCCCGCTTCCATCGGCCCGATGGAGCGGTGAACCCCTTCGATCCGCTCCACGATGGCCTGGTTCACGTTGCGCGACACATACTCGCGGCTGACGCGGATCGTATTCCGGATCGTGCGGGCTTCGCTCGATCCGTGACAGATGATGCACACCCCGTTCACACCCAGCAGCGGAGCCCCGCCGTACTCGTGATAGTCGTTCTTCTTCTGCAGGCCCGCCATCACGTTCTGAAGCTGCAGCGCCAGCCCGGGATCGTGCGTCAGCACTTCCTGCGCAATCGCCTTGAACAGGCTCCGCGCCAGCCCCTCCGCGAGCTTCAGCATCGTGTTGCCCACGAATCCGTCCGTCACCACCACGTCCGCCGCGCCGTCGAACAGCTCGCGCCCCTCGATGTATCCCACGTAGTTCAGGTCCGGCATGCGCCGAAGAAGCTCGCGCACCTCGCGGATCAGGTCGGTCCCCTTCCCTTCCTCCGCCCCGATGTTCATCAGGGCTACGCGCGGCCGCGCGATCCCCAGCACCCGCCGCGCCAGCGTCTCCGCCATCAGCGCGTACTGCGCCAGATGGCTCGCCCGCGGCTCCGGATTCGCTCCTACGTCGCACAGCACCACCGGGCCGTGCAGCGCCGGAATCGTGCATGCGATCCCCGGGCGGTGCACCCCGGGAAGCCGCTTCATGTACATGGTCGCCGCCGAAACGCACGCCCCCGTGTTGCCCGCGGATATCACGATGTCCACCGGATCCGGCGACTTGCGCGCCGAACCCATGATCGACATCTTCACGATCGAGGAATCCGGCTTGGAGCGCACCGCGTCCACCGGCGACTCGTGCATGCCGATCACCTGCGACGTGTGCACGATCTCGATCCGCGGCTCTCTGCGAATGTCGAGGCCGCGCTCCCGGATGATGTCTTCAATGACCGGCCGGTCGCCGATGAGGATCAGGCGGTCGTCGCCGGCGAGGTCGGCCAGCGCATCCAGACAGCCTTTCACGATGGCGTCGGGTGCATGATCCCCGCCCATCGCGTCGATGGCGAACCGCATGAGGGGTCAGTCCTCTTTCTGGACGCCGATACCCAGCTTGGGAACCTTGATCGTCAGGCCCGGGCGCACATACCCCGAGTACCAGCACGCGCGATGGTGCTGCTTCTTCTTGCCCGTCTCCGGACACTCGGTCTGCGGCTTGGCCTTGAGCGCGAAGTGATTGCGGCCGCGACGTGTCCGCCCTGGGCTTTTGCGATGTGTAGGGTTCATGGTGGCGTGGCCTCGTGGGGGAGGACAGGTGTGCTGAGCAACGGCGGAACAACGGACCCTCGCCTGCTCCGGAACCGGTTTGGCGCCGCATTCCGCCGCTTCGAAAGGGTCAGGCAGGGTAGCGCCACCGGCCCCGCCTGTCAATCCGATCGCCCGAACAGACCCCACCTCCCGCGCCGCCTGTGGACGGCCTCGCCCGGGCTGATACACTCCTTGTTCGACGTTCCCCGGCGCCCGACGCCGCGTGCCGCGCGGCCGACGGGCGATTCGTCGGGGAAGCGCCTCCCTAGCTCAGTTGGTAGAGCAGCTGACTCTTAATCAGCGGGTCGAAGGTTCGAGTCCTTCGGGGGGCATTGCCTTGTCTTCCAAGGCGTCACACCCGACGCCACACCCCACCAAATCAGCCGGATTCTCGGGGTTCGTCGCTTCGGCTTGTTCGCCGGTGTCATCGCTTGGCAGGGTGTGTGTTGCCGGATTTGTTGCCGCGCCACCAATGCCCGCCGCCAGGTCGAAGTGTGCATCGCGGGTTTGCAGGTAGTGCTGTGCCGCGATCATCGGGGAATGACCCAGCCAACCCGCGACAACATGGGCGGGGAACCGCTCCACCCAATCCGTCGCGCAGCTCGCCCGCATGTTGTGGAACAGCCGGGGCCAGGGTTTCACGCCGGCCTTGGCGATGATCCGTTCAAACTGCGTCCGCAGGTTCATCGACGGAGCACGGAGCCGGGGCACCACCGATTCCACGCCGACTTCGGCAGCGTCGAAAAGGTCTTGCAGGATCGAGCGCAGCTCGGGGGCGATCGGGACCACCCGGACCGCGTGGCCTTCGTGTCCGGCGGTTTTAGGGCTTCGCACCGTCAACCGGGCACGTTCCCAGTTCACGTCACCCCACCGCAGGGCCACGATTTCGGAAGGGCACCGCAGACCGGCGAACCGTGACAGCGCGACGATCGTCCGCCATTGGTCATCGGGGCACGCCGCGAGAATCGCGCGGGTGGTTTCGGCGGAGACGTAGAACGCGCGATCGGGGTTCGATTGTGAACCGGCCCGCAGGTCGGCGAACGGGTTGGACGGGATCAACCCCCACCGCACCGCCTTCCGAAACACACCCTTTGCGATCACAACGCGCTTGGCGACAGTTGCGCGGGCCAGCGCTTTGGTCGGCTTGGACATGTCATCGGGATTCGCCTTCGGTTCGGCGATGGACTTTCTCCAGTTGTCGGCGTGCGCCGACGTAATGGACGCCAACGGGGTATCCGCGCCCAGGAACACCCTCAGGCTGTCCGCGACCTGCCGGTACTTGTATCGCGTGGATGGCTTGACCGCGACGACCGCATCGAATCGGTCCAGCAGTTCGCCCAGCGTCACCGTCGTTGCACCAGCTCGCGGTTGGCACAGGCCCAGTGCCGACACCCGGGAATAGATCACGTCATCAACGCCGGTCAACCAGCGCACCGCGTCCGGGTGCGGAACGCTGCCGTGCCGCTTGGCGATCAGCAGATGCCCGATTGCCACGCGCGCGGCTTCCGCCTCGGACTTGCGGCACTCTCCCAGCCGCAATGTTTGCTGCTTTCCAGCGGAGTCGCGGAACAGGATGCGTGCACGCTTGCCTTCCCAGCCGATGCTCGCCATTTCATTTTTTCCTCCGGCCTTGCCCGGCTTGGTCGTCAATATCAGCCCCAAGTGAGCGCACAACTTGTCGATATTTTCCGATCGCAGCCCGCGCCCGCCCGCCACGAATCGCGACAGCACCGACGCCGGGATTCCCGTTGCCTTGCTGATCGCGTAGCGCGTTTGCCCGCACCGCTCAACCGCTCGCCGGAGTTGATCCGTCACCGTCGGCATGCCCACCATTCTACCCCATTGATTCGTGTAGTGCAACTATGGGCTTTTCGCTGGACATCGGCGGTTCTTGCGGACTGCCGGCTTGGTCGTAGACTGGTGAGGGAAAGGGACCGGCAATGAGCATTCCCAAGCGCGTAGCGGAGCGGATCACAAACAGGATCAAGCAATTTCAATCGATCCTTGATGCCCAGCGGGCACGAGACGTATCCGAAGCAGATACCGTCACCCTTGTGAAAGACCTGCTCAGCGAAGTGTTCGGCTACGACAAGTACGCGGAGTTGACAAGTGAGCATTCGATCCGCGGCACCTACTGCGATTTGGCTGTGAAGATCGAAAGCAAACTCGCATTGCTCATCGAAGTGAAAGCGATCGGTACGGAGTTGCGTGATCAGCATATCAAGCAGGCGATCGATTATGCCGCGAATGAGGGATGCGAATGGGTCGTGCTGACGAACGCGGTTGAGTGGCGCATGTACCATGTGCTATTCCGCAAGCCGATCGACAAGCAAGAGTTGGCGCAGCTCAATCTGCTGACCATCGACACGAAGCAGGATGAGTGCATGGAACGCTTGTACCTGCTCACTCGGGAAGGATTCGTGAAGAGCGCGCTCGCGGAGTACCGCGATCGGAAGGAGGCGACCAGCCGATTCATGCTCGCGGCGATTCTCTTGCACTCCGGCCCCGTTCAAACCGCGCTGCGGCGGGAGGTTCGGCGTGTGAGTGAAATGCTGGTTGACCCGGCTGAAATCGACAAGATTCTGCGCGATGAAGTCATCAAGCGAGAATGCATCGAGGGGGAGCAAGCCGACGCCGCGGCGCGCCGGGTTCAGCGAAGCGCGGAGAAGAGCATTCGGCGTGCTTCCGAGGAATGCGAAGGCTCCGAAGCCAACCCCAACCCGTCGGAATCGCCGCCGGTGCAAGACGCTCATTGAATCGACTCCCCGACCGCCACCAGCCACGCCGCCGATCCGGGGTGCGTGGGCATCCCCAGCCCGTCCGCGATGCCCAGCCGTTCGCCCAAGATGTACACCGCTTCGTCGCCGGTGGGGGCGTACCCGTTCACCAGCAGCCCCAGGACTGCCGCACGGTGCAAGCGCAGCCGCGCCGACAGGTCCGGGGGCAGGTGCGCCGGGCGATGCCGCAGTCGGCTCGCGTCGGTCGGGTGCGGGGCCAGTTCGATCCCCGCCCGTCCAAGGTCAACCAGCAGCGGGGCGAGTTCGCGGGGGTTTGGGTTCACAGTTCCCCCCAGCCGTTCGCGGCGTCCGTAGACATGTCCCCGGTGTCACCGTCACCGAAACCCGTGTCTTTCTCGGTGTTCGCTGGGGTTTCGGTGACAGTGACGGTGGAGACAAGCCGGAATCGTTGGGCAGGTCGCCCACCCTTCGGGCCGTGGGCGTCGGTTTCCCAACGCCCGATGCCCGCTTCCCCACCGCCTTGCGGTCTTGTGGTCCTTTGTCAGGAAGCACGTCAGACACATCGCGCCGCAGACCGGGGCTGCGATTGAGAAACGCAAGTATAGCTGCGTCGTATTCGTGGATCGCTTGAAAGCCGGTCGGCGGGAGCGGGGGCGGCGCGTGGCCAACGAGAACCGCTCGTAACTCGGCGCTTCGCTTCGCCACCGCTTTGACGCACGCGGGAAAGTCCAAGGCAGTGGGGGAACTCCGCATCGAGTAACCCATCCCGTCCGCGCCACCCATGCGGATCGGGTGCAGCGTGCAGGCCAGGTTGTTCAGGTCGATCGTCGTTCGCGCGGTCCATCGGTGCGCGGGCCGCGCTTCGCCAGCATCCATGATCGCCGCGACAGCGGGCGACTTCGCCAGCTCCTTCGCCTGTGCAACATAGCTGCACCACGTCCTGTAGTCGTCGCACCATTCGCTAATTAGTTCGGTCCATTCCGGTTCACTGTATGGCGCGACGAATACTTCCTCCCCGTGCTGCGCGTACTCAGCACGGATCGCTTCAGACTCCAACGCGTGCTGCGCGCGGGCTTGTTCAATCGCTTCCGAACCCGGCCATTCCTTCCACGCAGGCATCCCGCGTGCTTCTTTCGCGCTCATCATCTTCGCATATGTCTCGGCCACCACGCTGGAATACACCGACACCATCACCAGCGCGTCAAACAGCGGTTTCAGGTCCGTGTGAATGACCTGATCGGCCAACAGCGGATTTGGCAAACGATGGGACTTCGGCTCGATCACCCTTGCGGGCGTGGTGCCCGATCCATTCACGCCGGGGCGCGACTTTCGCGCAGCTTTTTTCGCCATGCTTCACCGTTCTTGCTGGGGCCGGAAGGGCGGGGAAGCGGGGACGGTGAGTACCGCCACCGCCGCCCGTTCCGTTCGCGCGGTAGCTGGCCGCATGCCCTTTCACTTATGATAGCTTGCGATCAGGGGGGCGATCGACGACTCGCATGTCACGCACCCCTAAGACATACATACGGTTTGAACTTCCCGATGGAACGCTTCGGTTTACGCCGGAAGCTGATCCCAATGAAATGCGGGCTTGGGCACAGCATTGGGCGAAGCGGGGAGTGTTCTTCGCAACTCCGCTCGTGCGCGCCATTGACTTCATTCGCGATGGAAACGCGATCAAGAATCCAATCGGAAGCGCGGAGCGTTACCACCTTGCATTGCTTCAACTCGAACAAGCCCGAGCTGCGGTCTTGCCGCTCAACAAGGCCAGCTTGACTCGGCTCGTTGAAAGCGTGTGCGCGGCATACATGCCGCAGTATGAACCCCTTATCTTGAACTGCCTTGAAATGTTTCACGCGGAACGAATGGCGAAGCTTCACAAGACCAATTCGGGATTTCGACAGCATCAGGCCGCGTCCAAGGCGCTCAAGGAATTGGCAAGATTGGAATGCCACGAATTGCGCGGAGCCGCGAAGTCCCGATTCTCGGAAGTCCTGACATTCTGGAAGGAACAGGAAGCGGTCGTGAGGAAGCATGCGCGAGTATGACGCCGCGACTTCGCCCGGTCGGATCACTTGCTTCCCTTTGCGTACCCGATGCGCGCACAATTACGGCACCGGACGCCAGCCTGTGCGGGGTACAGGTGCGCCCGCCGGCATATGCACCGGGGCACACCAGCCATATCCGCCAGCCGTATCGGGCGTCGGGGGTTACCGCTAGGGCGATTCGCTCGCCCGGATAGTCGGGCCGCTCGGCGATGCGCACGTCGATCGCTGCGCCCACAAGAGTCCGCAAGTCCGTGCCTTCCGCATTCATCCGTCGGCGCACTTCGTTCGCGTCCAGTCGGTGCACATAGTCCGAGACGTACCTCCGCCTGCGGGGGCGGCCCGTTGTGCGGTCCGTCCATTCGCCTGCCCACGAATACCGCAGCCGCCGCAGCACCGGGTCAAGGTCGGCGTTGTGCATTTCGATCAGCACTTTGCATTCGGCCAGCAGCGCCCGGACATTCTGCGGATCATCGGCTTGTCGCTCGGCGCTCGCTTGCTCAAACCGGGCCACCAGCGCATCCCGATCCACTTGCGGGGCATCGTTCAACCAGCCGCGACGGATCGCCGTGCGTATCAGCCGACAGTCTGCTCCTGTGGTGTCTGCCATCGGTGAACAGGGTGTCAAACCGGGCGCGGGGTGCGCGTGTGTGTTTGCTCGCGTGCCTTGTGCATACCCTTCCGTGGGTCGCTCGGGTCCGTCGATTCAGGAAACCCCCGCCGGGGGGGCTTGGGGGCGACCGTTCGCACCGTGGGCCGTCAGCCTCTACCTACCGGGCTTCTCCACCCGCCGCTTTCACCATCGCCACGATGCCCGCCCGCAGCGCCGGGGGCAGGTCTGGCCACGCCGCGACCACCGACGCCAACTCGGGATCGCCGGGCATCGGCGGGGGCGTCGGCGCTCCGGGATCGCCCCGCTTGTTGCCGGATTTGTTGCCGCGCGATTCTGCGATTGCAGTATTTCCCGAGGAAAACCGCGAAGGTTCGAGTTCTTCGTGGGCATTTCACACGTTCGGGAAGGGCGACTCTCAGCGATCCGACGGCGGCTGAGCGTCGGGCTCGCGCGCGGCCGCCTTCTTCGCCCTGGCCTCGTCCAGCATCGCAAGGTACCGCGCCGGGTTTTCCTCGAACTGCGCAATGCACGACTCGCAGCAGAGCCGGATCAGCCGGTTGGCGCACACGTGATCCACCGGCTCGCCCATCGAGCCGAGCTTCTCGCCGCTCACGATGCAGGTGTCGAACGGATAGTCCGGCTTCTGCGCCTTGACCACCGCGGCGTCCAGTTCCTTCAGATAGCTCTCGGCTTTTTCCCGGAACGGGGCTTCGCAGTCCGGGCAGCAGAAGCGGATCAGGCGGTTGCCGTAGACGATCTCGTGCGCGGGGATGTACGTGTCCAGCTCGTCGCTCTTCTCCACGAGGCAGTGCTTGAGCGGGTACCACGGGCGCTGCGATTCCTTGATCTTCTCGTCGAGCTTCTCCTCCAGCGCCTTCTGATCGTTCTTCCATGCGGTCACGCAGAGTTCGCAGGAGACGCGCAGCTCGCGGCCGTCGATCACGACGACCATCGGGTGCTCTCCCTCGCCGAACTTCTCTCCCGTGATGGGGTGGAAGTCGAACGGGTATGGATCACCGACGCGCTTCGCGGCGGGCTGAGCTTCCTTCGCGGCGGGAGCGGGCGTGCCCTGCGCGCCCTCCCGATCCTGCGCGCTTCCGGCGCCGAGCAGCAGACACGCGGCGACCAGCGCGAAGCCGGCGGCGGGCACGACGAGACGAGCATGGCTGATCATCATGAGTCGGACTCCATGAAGCCGGGCAGAACCGGCGCGATGAGCGGGGCATTGTACGACGTGCCGGGAGCCGGATGCGAGCAGGCGCCCGCCGCTCCCCTACACTTGGCCCGCATGCCGCGGCGGAAGGAATCGTCGAGACAGGGACGCAACGTGCTGGTGTGGTTCCGGCGCGACCTGCGCACGAGCGATCAGACCGCGCTGCACTTTGCGAGCCTCGACGCGCAGGCCCGCGGCGGTGCGGTGATCGGCGTGCATGTGCTTTGTCCGCAGGAGATTCGGGACCACGACGAAGCGGGGGTGAAGATCGACCTGCGGCTCCGCACGCTCCGAGCATTGACCGACGATCTGGCGGCGCTGGGTATTCCGCTGGTCCATGCGGTCGTGCCGCGACGCGCGCAGATCGCGAGCGAGCTGGCGCGCATCGCCGAGGAGGGCGGGTGCGCGGCTCTGCACTTCAATCGCGAGTACGAGGTGAATGAGCGGGCGCGCGATGAAGCGGTCACCGAGCGCCTCGCCGCGCGGGGCGTTGCCGTTCGCTCCTACCACGATCACTACGTGATCGGGCCGGGCGACGCGGATGATCGACCGCCGGGCGCGAACGGCGGAGGGGTGCGCAAGCCGGACGGTGCCGCGTACACGGTGTTCACGCCGTTTCAGAAGCGGTGGGTGGCGATGGTCGCGGAGCGGGGGTTCGAGGTGCTGCCGCGGCCGCGGAGGCAGGAGGCCGCGCTGCCGAAGTGTCCGAGGAGCGAAACGACGATTCCGCAGCGCATCGCGGGTTGCGAGTCCCACGTGAGCGCTGCCGCGGCGGCGGAGCTTTGGCCCGCGGGAGAGAAGGCCGCGCACAAACGGCTGAGCCGCTTCATCGAGGAACATCTCGCGCAGTATCACGAAGCGCGGGACATGCCGGCGATCGACGGCGTGAGCCGTCTCTCGCCGTATCTCAACTGCGGCGCGATCTCCCCGCGGCAGTGCCTGCGCTCGGCGCTCGACGCGGGCGGCGGCGACCTCGGCGCGCTGATGAGCGGCAAGGGCGGCAGTTCGGGGGCCGCCAAGTGGATCGGCGAGCTGATCTGGCGCGAGTTTTACGCCCACGTGGCGTATCACTTCCCGCGCGTGTGCATGCATCGCGCCTTCAAGGTCGCGACGGACCGGATCGCGTGGCGTGACGATGAGGGGGATTTCGAACGGTGGTGCGCGGGCGAGACGGGGTTCCCGATCGTGGACGCGGGCATGCGCCAACTCCGCGAAACCGGGTGGATGCACAACCGCGTGCGGATGATCACGGCGATGTTCCTGGCGAAGGATCTGTTCATCGACTGGCGAAGGGGTGAGCAGTTCTTCATGAGGCACCTGATCGACGGGGATCTGGCGAGCAACAACGGGGGATGGCAATGGGCGGCGGGCACGGGGACCGACGCGGCGCCCTATTTCCGCATCTTCAACCCCACGTCGCAGGGCAGGAGGTTCGATCCGGACGGGTCGTACGTGCGCAGGTACGTGCCGGAGCTGCGCGCAGTGGATGCCTCGGCCATCCATGCGCCTTATGAAGCCCGGTCTCCCGAGAGCCGCCGCGCGGTGAACTATCCGAAACCGATGGTTGACCGCAGCCGGGCGCGAGAACGCGTGATTCGGGCTTTCAAGGGCGTGCGGCAAGGCTGAGCGCCGGAGCATGCGGAGTTGAGAAGCGAAACGCGCGGGATCTTTGCGCAGAGTGACTTGACTGGGCATGGATCGCGGGTACTCTCCACGCGCGGAGTTCGGTTCGGGCGAGTTCCCGGCCCCCGCAAGAGAGCGAAAGCCCCCCAATCTCATGACACGTGCTCGATTTGACATGCAGACTCCCATGCGAATGACGGGATGGCCCGCAGGAGCCTGCCATTGCGCGTGTCGAATGCGCCCTCACGTTCGCTTCATGCGCATGCGACAGCATGCCGGAATGGGGGCGAACGGATGTGGGCGCTTCGGCCGGATCGGCCGCTGAGTTCCGATCGTTTGTTTCCTCCATTTCCGTGAGGCTCCAGAAAGTCGCGCCGCGGGCTGCGAAGGGACGATCCGTGTGCGCCATGTTCGCGAGGATCCGCACTGTTCCGTGATGCCTTGTGGCGGATCGAGTGGAAATGCCCCGTTGTCGGAGAGAGAGACAGGATCACCCGACGTGGTTCGGACGGGTGAGAGGCGGCAAGAGAGGAGGAGAACTGTGGGTGTGATCGTACTGACGGATGGCTCTGGTCCGTGCCCGGTCCTCGGGCGCGAACTGAGCAGGCTGGGAGTTTCATGGGAGGCATGGCCCCTGAGCGTCGGGTGCGTGGACCTGTGCGCTGCGCCGCCCGAGGCGTTGTTCGTGAATGCGGTGACGCAGGGGAGGTACCTGCTGGATCACGCCGCAGGGCTGGAGTACGTGCGCGAAGTTGTGGGGTGGCTGGAGGCGTTCGGGCGCAGAGTGGTGAACGGATCGAACGCGCTGCGGCTGGGCGCCAGCCGCGTGAGGCAGTACAGCGCCGCGCGGGCGGCGGGGCTTCTGACGCCGCGGACGGTGGTTCTGATGGGAGGGGAGCTGTCGTTGCGCGGCGTGAGCCTGTCGCTGCGATTTCCTGCGGTGGTGCGGGCGAACCGAGGCCCGCTGAACCTGGGCGCTGCGGTGGTGAACTCGCGGGACGAACTCGAGAAGCTGCTCATGTCCGGCTCGTTCAGACCGTCGCCGGATCGCGTCACGCTGGTGCAGGAACAGGGCGAGACGGATGCACGCCGCATGGGGAGGGTTGTTTTCGTCGGAGGCGAGATGGTGGAGGAGGCGGGCGATGGATGGCTGCTCGCCGCGCTCGACGGTACGTTCGCCGGGCGTTGCGCGCGGCTGGCGCGGCAGACCGGAGTCGAAGTGCTGACGCTGGAGATCGCGACGAACGACGGCGGCGCACCGCTGCTGGTCCACATCGACACGACGCTTGTGCCCCGCGCGTGTGAAGCACTCGCGAAGGCAGCGGCGCAGGTGATCGCCCGGATCGATGCGGGCGAACAGCTCGCGGCTGAACCCTGGGGCGAAACGGCGATGGTCGGCTGATCCGCGGGATGGTGTGGCACGCAGTCACGGCGAGGCAAGGAGGTCCAGTGCGCTCCAGGCCGGTTCGGACCACCGGGCCAGCTCGATGACGGCGACGAGCGCCTCGCGTTGGCGCGGCGTGCGCGGGGGGCCTGCGCCGTGGCGAGAGACGTAGTTCTCAAGCTGCTCGGCTGCGCGGCGCGCACTCTCCGCGCGCTGATTGCGGCGCGGCTCATCGGCCCAGCGCAGAGCCTCGGCGAATCGCTCGGGCGTGGGCATCTCGTGACGCATCAGTTCGCAGGAAAAGACTCGAACGTTCTGCCCGTCCCGCGCCAGGGCGCGCGCGATCGCCTGGACCGCCTCGTGGTTGAAGTCCTCTTTGCCGTCGATCACCGCCAGGCGCCGGGTCCTGAGGAGGCGGGCGAGATCGCCGACGGGGCGCGCATACTCGCGCGGATAGACCTTGTTGGCGCCGGCGCCGGGTCCGCGGCCGGCGGGCACCTGGAGATAGGAGGAAAGTCCGACGATAGGGACGGCGCCCGCGAAGACATCGGGGAAGGCGCCCCACATGATGGATGCGATGCGCGCCCCGCCGGACATGCCGGCGATGTAGACCCTCTCTTCGTCCACGTGGTAACGGCGGCAGACGGTGGCAAGGGCATCGAGCGCCGCCTGCATGCGCTCGAAGGAGGGCCGGGCGTTGCCCGAGTCCGCCGCGCCGACGCACGCAAGGCCCAGCTCATCCAGTGCGGCGTCGAACTCGCGCGGCGGCAAGCCGGAGTCGGTGGGATCCACCCAGACGACAAGTCCGACGGGCGTGCGCGGCGAGTAGTTCGCCGGCAGGCGCAGGAAGAATGTCTCATCATCCAGCGAGCGCAGCACCGGCTCGATCTTCATGTCGAGGGAGCGGTGCAGCCGCTGCTTGATGGTGGCCGCGTCCAGCGTGATGGGAGACTCGGCATAGGGCCGGAGCAACTCGAACGCGGCGCCCAGCATCGCGGGATCGACGGGAAGGAAGAGATCGCCGCGGAAACTCGGCCAGGACGCGCTCAGCTCGAGAAACCGATCGGCGCGGAGGCGTGCGGAACGGGGCGCCGAGGCAAGGTTGTCGATATCGCGGAGCATGAGGGAAGCGTCGGCGGAGCGGATCACATCGAGACGGCGGCGCGCCCCGGAGGCCGCGACAAGGTGCAGCACGCACAGGCGATCGCGCGAAGCGGCCGCATCCTCGGGCGCAACGGGAGGAGGATTGATGGGCAGGCAGTCCAGCAGGCGGGATATGCCGCGCGCATCGAGATCGGCGAGGATTCCCGCGGCGCGGAGGCACATGGGAGACTCGCAGGCAGGTTCCGTAGGCGGCCCGGCCGAGATCGTGACCAGCACGCGCGCCGGCGGACGCCCATCGACGTACAGAATCGGATCGGTCGCATCGCCCGCCTGCCCGGCGTTCACGGCGGAAACCGCGCCCGTGAGCAGCAGGAGGAGCGCGGAAGCGACGGTCGCCTGACGCATGTGGAGGTGATTCCGGGGTGAAGGGATCAGCGCGGCCGGGGTTTGCGACGCGCGGGCTTCGCGGATGTTCCCGCGTTCGAACAGAACCGTCGGCAGATGTCATCGGTAGAGCACAGCCCGCCTCGGGCCTTGCAGACGCGCCGACCGTGCCAGATCAGCAGATGGCTGAGCATGCACCATTGTTCGCGCGGGAAGAGCGCCATGAGGTGCTTTTCGACGGCGGCGGGCGTGGCGTCGCGCGGGGCAAGACCGAAGCGCTTGGCGAGGCGCTCGACGTGCGTATCCACGACAACTCCCTCGTTGACATGAAACGCGTTGCCGAGCACGACATTCGCCGTCTTGCGCGCCACGCCGCGGAGGCTGAGCAGCTCTTCCATCGTGCGAGGCACATTGCCGCCGAAGCGCTCGACGATCGCTTTCATGGATTCGTGGACGGCGCGGGCCTTGTTGCGGAAGAAGCCGAGCGAGCGGATGCAAGGCTCGATGTCGGCGGGCGTTGCCCGGGCGTAGTCGGCGGGAGTCGGGAAGCGAGCGAAGAGCGCGGGAGTCGCCTTGTTTACGGCGACATCGGTGCACTGGGCGCTCAAGATGGTCGCGATGAGAAGCTCGTGCGGCGAGGAGTAGTTCAGTTCGCAGTGGGCGTCCGGATAGCGATCGAGCAGCGCCCGATAGATCTGCGCTGCGCGGGCGCGGGCCTGCGGAGAGACGCGCGGCAGAGATGACGATCCCGCGCGAGCGGCGCGCCGCTCGTTCCGGGGCTTGGCAGTGCGCGAGCGTGTCTTACGGGCTTTGGATGGTGCGGTGCGCTTCATGACTCGTGGTTCCCGTCGATGGTCGAGGCGACGCAGGGCGCGCGCCGGACGGCGGCTCGGCAGCCGAGGATCAGCGCGGCAGAGGCCAGCAGCGCCTGCGCTCCGAGCACCCGGCTTGCGATCGGGTGTCGCTCATCAAAGGCGGCGCGGTGCGCATCGGCGGATTCGATCCGGCCCGCTCGGGCCGCATCCCAGAATGCGCGCAGGTCGCGGTTCATCCCGGGAGAGAGCGCGAACGTGTTCCATGCCGTCAAGGCGAGCAGCAGGCCGAGCACCGTCGCGCGGAGCGGGAACCTGCCGCGCGGAGGCATCGAAGATCGAACTCTCCGCGCGTGCAGCGCCGCGCACGCGAACGATCCGCAGGCGAGCAGCGACAGCGCGATGCCCAGCCAGTTCACGAGCGCGAAGACGCGGTACATCACATGGCCGGCGGCGATGGCCCAGTGGTCCTTCGGGTACTGCGAAAAGCCCGGAAGCATCGGATCCAGGGCCTTCATGACGGGGAACGCGACGGCCGCGGCCGCGCCGGTGACGACCGTTGCTCCGATCCAGACCGAGAGCGCAGCGCCGTGCAGGAACTCGCAGCACACGACCCGGCGCAGCCGCCGTCCGGGAGGCATCGCGTCGGCGTCGTTCACGTTCGCGGCTCCTGCACCGCGACCGGAGTGCCTTCCTGCCAGCGCGATGCGGCAGTCCACATGTCCTTCTTCCAGATCGGCGCCTCGGTCTTGAGGCGATCGATGATGCATCGGCAGGCGTCGAACGCCGCGGCCCGGTGCGCGGCCGCGACGCGGATCAGCACGCTGGCTTCACCGACGGGCACGATGCCCGTGCTGTGACGCACGCCGACGAAGCCGCACGCAAAGCGTTCCGCGGCGTCGCACGCGATCCGCCGAATCACCTCGACGGCCATCGGCTCGTAGGCCTCGTACGCAAGGGACCGGAGCTTTCCGAGCATGGGATCGTGCTCGGCGCGCGTTCTGCCGAGAAACACGACTTCGCCTCCGGCCCGGCCATCCACGACGCAGGAAGAAGGGATCGGCGCATCGTCTTCGCGGACCGGACCGGGCACAAGCTGCACATCGATTTGCGGCACGGACACATCCTAGGGCGTGCGCGCGGGCGGCCGGGGCTGTAGATTCCGAGGCATGGGTGTGCCGGGTGTTCCAGGGCTAGAGCCGAGCGTGGCGCTGAGCGGCCTCACGATTGCGACGGGCGTGCGCGAACAACTGGCTTGGGCGCGGGCGACCGGTTTTCGCGCCGTGCAGCTCGATGCCGGCGCCCGCGAGTGCCGGCCGCGGGAGTTGTCCCGTTCGGCTCGTCGCGACTTGGCGGCGCTTCTGCGCCGGTCCGAACTGACGCTCTCGGGAGTGGACCTCTTCCTGCCTCCGGAGCATCTTCTGGACCCGGTCCGCGCCGACCGCGCGATGAGCGCGCTGGGCGCGGCGTGCACATTCGCGGTGGAGCTGTCGGAGCTGGTGACCGGATCCACAAAGGCCGCGACGGTGAGCACCGTGCTGCCCGGGGGTCCGGAATCCGGACGGGTGTTCGAGGCCTTGGCGGACGCGGCATCGACGGCCGGGGCGCGCATCGCCGACCATGCATGGCCCGTGCGAGAGGAGATCACAGGAAACGAGGGGGGGATGCCCGTCGGGGTCGGCGTTGATCCGGCGGTACTCATCGCGGCGGGTGCGAATCCGGCGACCGAGGCTTCACGGCTGGCGGGAAAGGTGCTGGCTGCGCGTCTCAGTGATCGGGGGCCGGCGGGCCGGACCATCGCCGGAAGGGGCAAGCTGGACGTACTGAGCTATGTCGTGGCGCTGGTCACGGGGGGGTACTCCGGGGCGCTGGTGGTCGACCTGCGCGGGCTTGAGAACCAGGCCGGCGCGGGGCAATCGGCGCTGGAACTTTTCCGGTGACCGCGGCACGGGCTGACCTAGAATCGGACTTTTGATGGGCGCGAAGCGGGACTATTACGAGGTGCTGGGTGTGTCGCGCGGGGCCAGCGCGGACGAGCTTCGTGCCGCGCATCGCAAGCTTGCGCGCAAGTTCCACCCGGATGTGAACAAGTCGCCGGACGCCGCGGCCAAGTTCGCCGAGATTCAGGAGGCGTACGACGTTCTCTCGGATTCCGAGAAGCGGAAGGTGTACGACCAGTTCGGTCACGCGGGCCTGAGCGGAGAGTTTGCCGCGCAGCCGGGCGGAGGAGGCTGGTCGGGCGGAGGCAGCCCGGGCGAGAGCGTGTATACGTGGTCGAACATCGGCGGTCGGCCCAGCGGCGGTTTCGGGGGGGACTTCACGCCGGACGACGTGTCCTCGATCTTCGAGGAGATCTTCGGTGCTCAGCCCGGGAGGCCGGGGGGCGGGTTCGGGTTCGGACGTGGAGTCGGCGCAGGTCGTGGATCGCCCTTCGGCGCCCAGGCGCGGGCCAAGTCGCGGCCGCGGAGGGGAGAGGATGTCGAACATCCGATCCACGTGGACTTCCGCACCGCCGCGCTGGGCGGCACCATGACGATCAAGGTTGATCGCGGTGGTTCAACGCAGACGATCGAAGTGACGATTCCCAAGGCGGTGAAAGACGGTCAGCGCCTGCGCGTGCGCGGCGCGGGGGCGCCGAGCGCGAATGGAGCGGCGGCCGGGGACCTGATTCTGGTGGTGCGCGTCGATCCTGATCCGCTGTTTCGGCGCGATCCTGAACGGCCGCTGGACCTTGTCCTCGATCTTCCGCTGACGATCGCGGAGGCTTCGCTGGGGGCGACTGTGAACGTGCCCACGCTCGAGGAAGGGCGGATGGTGGAGCTTTCCGTGCCTCCGGGGACTTCGAGCGGTCAGCGCCTGCGCATCAAGGGGCTTGGTTTGCGGAACGAAGCCGGCGAGAGCGGCGACCTTCACGCGGTAGCGAAGATCGTGGCGCCGAAGAATCTGAACCAGACGGACCGAAAGCTGCTCGAAGAGCTGGCGAAGAGATTGCCGGACCCGCGCGTCGGTCCGGAGTGGGCGAAGGCGAAACGCGGCTGATCGGGCAGGCGCTTGGCCGTCGCGGAAGAACGAAGGTTTCTTTGCGCACGTGGAACCGGAAACGGCTCGATCAAGTCGTCCTGGCGACCACGACTCCGCCCGCGCCGAGGCGCGCGTTGGAGGCTTCGGCCTGCTGGCGCGTGGGGAAGTCGCCGACCTGCACGGCGTAGAGGGTTCGCGTCGCGGCGCCCGTGCGGTCGATGCGGGGTACCACTCTGGGTTCGCCGAGGCCGAGTTCAACGGCCCTGGCACGCACCTTCGCGGCGGCCTGATCCGCGTTGGCTCGGCTGGCGAACGCCCCGATCTGCACGGTGTAGCCGGCGACTCCAAGGCGTGCCTTGGCGACCTGCTCGACTTCGGTGTCCGAGGTTTGCGTACCGCGGGATTTCGCCATGCCGTAATAGAGCTTGGCGGATTCGGTGCGGCCTACGGCCTGGTAGTTCTCGGCCGCGAAGAGATAGGCACGGGCGGATTCCTCGCCGTGCAGCTTTTCGCCTGCGGCGACGAGCAGACGAGCGGCTTCTTCGTGACGGTCCTGCTCCTGCGCGATCAGCCCGAGAGCCGCGGAGGCACGGCCGGAGATTTCGGGGTTCGCGTTGAAGCGCAGGGGACGGAGCCAGCGCTCGGCCTGCGTGTAGTCCTTCATGGCATGGGCGGAAAGCCCCGCGAGAAGTGCGGCCTCATCCTTCGCCGGACCGCTGGATGACTCATAGGTTGCGACGGCGGACTGGTACGCGGCCGCGTACCGACCCTCGCGGAAGAGCGCGGCGGACTCGCCGCCGGACCGGCCTGCGGAGGAGCAGCCGGTGATGACCACGGCCCAGAGCGCGGCGGCGAGAAGAACCCGCAGACCCATCAGACCGCCCGATCGCCCGTTGCCGACCATGCCGCAAGACCTCCCCTTGTGCAGAACTCCGCCGCCCCGGCGCGCGACCGGGGTCGGCGGGTACCTTATCGGCTGCGCCCGCCATGTCCATCCACTGGCCCATCATTCGTCGGCTGCTGGCTTCGCCTCGGCGGAAGATCATCACGGATGACCGCAGGACGTGGACGGCGGGGGAGCTGCTGGTCGGGGCGAAGCACCTGGCCTCGGAGATCGAGCGCCGAAGCACTTCGCGGACAGTGGCGACGCTGCTGCCGACCAGCGGCGCGTTCCCCATGGCGGCGCTGGCGGCGTGGATCGCGGGCCGAGTGGTGGTGCCGCTGAACTACCTGCTCAAGCGCGATGAACTGCAGTACGTGATCGAGCACTGCGAGACGGATTTGATCATCACGGCGCAGGCGCTGCTGGATCACCTGGGATACACGCCGGGGCAAGGCGAGAAGCCCGTACGGCTGCTGCGTCTTGAGGACGTGGACTTCAGGGGGTTTCCGGAAGCGCGCTGGCCGGCATCCGCGCGCGATGATGACCTGGCCGTGCTGCTCTACACCTCTGGCACGAGCGGGAAGCCCAAGGGCGTGATGCTCTCGCACGGGAACATCACCAGCAATATCGAGCAGTGCCGCGTGTGGGCGAAGTTCGACGGCGGCCACACGCTGCTGGGAATCCTGCCGCAGTTTCATTCGTTCGGATTCACGGTGTTGACGATGCTGCCGCTGACGGTGGGGTGCCGGGCCATCTACGCGGCGCGGTTCGTGCCGTTCCGGGTGATCAACCTGATCCGCGAGCACCGACCGACGGCGTTCGTGGCGATTCCGAGCATGTACGCGGCGCTCCTCACGGCCAAGAACGCCGAGCCGGAGGCGGTCTCGTCGCTCAAGTACGTGGTGTCGGGCGCGGAGCCGCTGCCGGATGACGTCGCGCGCCGGTTCCGGGAGAAGTTCGGCCTGACGCTGAACGAGGGCTACGGTCTGACCGAGACCTCGCCGGTGACGAACTGGTGTCTGCCCGACGATTTCCTCCCGCATTCGGTGGGGCCGCCGTTGCCCGGCGTCGAAGAGCGCATCGTCGATCTGGAGACCGGGCGCGATCTGCCTCCCGGCCGCGAGGGCGAGATCCGCATCAAGGGGCCGAACGTGATGCAGGGGTACTTCAAGATGCCGGCGGAGACGGCCGCGGCCTTCGACGAACGGGGATACCTGCGCACGGGGGACATCGGCAGGTTCAACTCGCGCGGGCACCTCTTCATCACGGGCCGGCTCAAGGAGATGCTGATCGTCGGGGGGGAGAACGTGTTTCCTCGCGAGATCGAAGAAGTGATCAACACGCATCCCGGCGTGCACGCCTCGGCGGTGATCGGCGCGCACGACGCGATGCGGGGCGAAGTGCCTGTGGTGTTCGTCGAACTCGAGGAAGGCGCCTCATTCGATGAGAAGGCGCTGCGGGCGCTGTGCCGCGAAAAACTGGCGGGCTACAAGGTGCCGGACCGCATCGTGGTGGTGGAGAAACTGCCGCGGAACGCGACGGGAAAGATCCTGAGGAGGGAGTTGAAGGGGATGCTCGAAGCGGAAGCGACCGCGAGCGCCGATCGGTCAGAGCGTACAAGCTGACGAATCCGGATGTTTTCGACTTGACAGGGGGAGGGGGGGGTAAGGTGATCGTGCTTCAGATTCGAAGTGATTCGGGTATTCTGAATCATCCAAAATATTGAGAATAAGAGAGCACCCTGATGAATGGATTACCGCAAGCGCTGGTCGCTCTTTGCCTGGGGTTGGGCTTGCTCCATTGGGCTGTGTTCGCGCAGCAGGGAGACAGTGTGCAGGGAAACAACATTGAAATGCCCGAGAGCGAAGCCGAAGGGGATCCTGCGACCCTCCAGAATTGGCGATGCAAGTACTACCCGACTGGATGTCCGTCTGGGTTCAAGCGCGATACTGACGGGAACTATGTCGGCTGTTCTGGGAGCGGTCAGCCCGTGAGTTGCTCGGGCCGATGCAGCTTTTGCACGGGGAGCGTCCATGGCCTGTTCTTCTGCGAAATCAGGATCGGCCACTCCTGCGATGTGGCAACCGGTACGGGAACTGCGCCGGTGGCGTGCGGGACGGTGACATATCACGACTGCGTGCCGCTCGCCATGGGCGTTGACCCGGGCGGCATTACACCGCCGAATGGTTGTGGTTGCTCTGCAACCGGCACTTCTTCGTCCGAGCGTTGCTTTATCCGTGAGTGCATTCAATGAAGCACGCTGCGCCTGCAAGTGTTGCGGTTTTGCTGGCGTGCATTGCGAACGGCTCCGCGGCTTGGTGGGCCTCGTTGCCGGTACATGGCGCGGCCGTTGACGATGCGCCCGTAGAGGATTCATCCGACGCTCGAGCAAGGGCGCTGGCGACGGCGCTGCTCGTGTACGATCGTTCGGTCTGCAGCATCGAGTACCGATTTGACCTTCTTATACCGGGTCCCGGATCGGTTGACGATCTGCTCATGGACGGCGTGATGGGCTTCGGAGAGGATGGTCGCTGGTATTGGCGCGGCCGTCGGGGATCGCGAGAGACAGGAGGACCGCTCGAGTACGAGGATCAAGTCTTTGTCTTCGACGGGGTTGAGATGCGGTCGTACCTCGAGTCGCAGCACTCGGGGGTCCGCGCTCCCGAAGGGAATGATCGAAACACTATCGCGTCGTACGAGCAGTGGCTTGGGCGAAGGCTCTGCTACGCTCGTCAGCCCGACTCGAAGCCGTTGGCCCTGCGGCTCCTTGACGGGCGCAAACTTGCGGCTCAACCCGTTCCCGGAAGCGCTGTGTCATGGCAACTGTGCGGCGAGATCGTGATTGAAGGAATCTGGTTCACGATACAGATGGAGCTCGATTCCAGCCGTGGGTTTGCGCCGGTCGAATGGACTCTCTTCCATCCGACACAGGGCTTTCCCTATCAAAAGTATCGCGCCGATGACTGGCGCAACATCGATGGGGTCTGGCTGCCGATGTGGATCGAGCGATCCCTCTTTACTGCGGGCGAGCCGAGCGCCGAGCAACAGGCGCAGCTCAGAGACAGGATCACGGACGCCGGTCTCGAATCTCCCATCGATCCGCGAGACGAGCACGCCCAAAGCGTGGCGCTCAAAGCGGTCGCCGAGGTGTTCGGTTCCGGCGGGTATCCCAGCGAAGCTCTGGGAGGTGGGCGCAATCTCTTGATCGTTCGAGAGGTGCTCTCGCTGAACAAGGGATTGGACTCGGAGCGCGCGACCCTCGCTTTTCCGCACGGAAGCATCGTCGGCAGCGGGTTCGACGGACGGGTCTGGCGGATGGAGGCGGAAGGACTGGTACCGATCAGTGAAGGGGAGGCGGCTGCGGCGGTTCGAGAAGCGCGGCGGCGGCATGCGGACCGCTCCTCGCTGCTGAGAGTATCACCATGAATCGATTCCTTCATCAGACCCGATGTATTTGCCTCTCAGCCTGCGCCATCGCATGTTTCGGCTGCGACAACGGTGGTGGTGAAACAATCAAAGAAGGAGTGAGTACGCCCGCGTCGTCGGCAAGCCTTGTCTGCGAGCCGCTGGAAGTGCAGAACAAGGGCGAGGTGGCCGTGGGGAGCAGGGTCAGTTGTACGTACACGCTGCGCAACGAAACGAAAGTGCCATTGCGCCTCCGTATCAGCCGCATCACATGCTCCTGCATCGATGTCGAGCTGGAGGAGAACCGGCTGGATCCCGGCGGGGAAACGGCCGTGACCGTCGTGGCCGATGTTCGCGGCGTTCCGGGGGAGCAGAATCACGCGGTCGAGTTCGAGGGCACGCCGGAGCTGGATTCGGCAAAGGAAAGCGCGCCTGCGTTGCCTTCCTTGCGCTGCACGGCACAAATGAGCTTTACGCCGAAGTTCGAGTACTCGATCGTGCCGTTGTCGATCAGCGCTTTTGTATTGGCGGACTGCTCGTTTGAGCGATCGATCTATCTTCAAGCTCCGGACGTGTCCGAAGGTCTGCTGAGCGGCGCATCTTGTTCGATCGAAGGAGTAACGGCGGGCAAGCCCGAGGTTGTGACGGCGAACGCTGCTCGCGCGGTCTTCCGAGGACAGTTCCCTTACAATTCTCGCCCGCGCACGGGCTGGGTGGAGATTAGAACGGCGAGTCCGACCACCCCGGTATGCCACATTCCGATCTCGATCGTGACCCTGCCTGCATGCAAAATCGAACCTCCCGGCCTGGTTCTCGGTACCGGTGCGGAAAATGAGACGACTGTGGAGGGCGCGGTTCGCGTGACGATTCCGTCGGACGCAGGAATCACGATCAACGTGACGCCCGAGGATGGATCGCTCCCCGAGGGAGTTTCGGTTGCGGGGGTGACGCGAGAGGGCGCATGCTGGACCGTCCGCATCACTGTTGATACGGGAATCGCCGGCTCCGCCGGATCAGCGTTCTTCAACGTGGTGGACGGCGACGGCAGAGTGCTGGGCGATATACCCGTGGCATGGCTGCCGGACCTGCCAGCCCCTCCGCGGTGATGGCGCCCTGCGTCGATCGTGCGAAACCGGCACGTTTGACGACAAGCGGCGGAACGAGAAAGTCATGTTCGGCCAATGCAACTCGTACCGCGGCTCTGCGATGGATCGCCCGGTATGTCGCTGCGACAGCAGCGTCCATTCGTCCAGGCAGGCTGATGCCCGCGGCTCGGCCGACTCGGCGGAGGACGCAACCCCCCGAAGGTTGAAAGTGCCCGAGAGAGGACTCGAACCTCCACCCCATTGCTGGGACCAGCACCTCAAGCTGGCGCGTCTGCCAGTTCCGCCACCCGGGCAGGTGAGCGACGCGGCTGGGGGCCGCGTGCAGGGGGAGAAGGATAGCGTGGGAGGCGGAAGAAGGCGCGGCGCATCAGGAGGGACTGGGCAAGTGTGCATCGGCGATCCGCGGCGGAGAAGCTGCCCAAGGGCAAGGCCGGGCCGGGTTGTTCCAGCCGTACGATGAGGCGGTCATGGCAAGAACCGACGGCCAAGCCGGATCCCCGAATGCACGCAAGGTCGCCGCTCCGACAGGGGCAGATCCTCCCCCTACACCGATGGGGGAGGCGCGAAGAGAGCGAGCGTCGGTTCGATGAACGCCGTCGTGCTCCTCTCCGGCGGCCTGGACTCGGCGACCGTGCTCGCCGTTGCGAGGCGGGACGGTTTCGCATGCCATTGCCTGACGATTGCGTACGGGCAGCGGCACTCGGTGGAGCTGGCCGCGGCCGAGCGAGTGGCGAAGCAGTTGGGGGCCGCGTCGCACAAGACCATTCCGATCGATCTCGCTGTGTTCGGACATTCGGCGTTGACGGACCCGCACATGGAAGTGCCGAAGGCGGAGGCCGCAGGCAACAGGCCGGAGGTTGCCGAGGCAAGGCTCGAAACCCGAACCTCAAATCCCAATCCCCAATCCCCGATCCCCATTACCTACGTTCCCGCACGGAACACGATCTTCCTTGCGTATGCGCTGGCATTCGCGGAGGTGCTGGATGCGGCGCGGATCTACATCGGCGTGAACGCGGTGGATTACTCGGGATACCCGGATTGCCGGCCGCGGTTCATCGAGGCGTTTCAGGCGATGGCGGACTTGGCGACGCGGGCGGGTGTGGAGGGTCGTGGCCCCCGGATCGTGGCGCCGCTGATGCGGATGCGCAAGGCGGAGATCATCCGGCTGGGGATGTCGCTGGGAGTGGACTATTCGCTGACGCACTCGTGCTATGACCCGCGTGATGGGGGGGCAGGGGCGGGGGGGCGCGCGTGTGGCCGGTGTGAGTCGTGCCGCATTCGCGCGGCCGCGTTCGCAGAGCTGGGGATGAGGGACCCGGCGGAAGGCAGTGGGTCATAGGCCACAGGCCGAGGCCCTGGACTCCGGGCGACAGGCCGCCGGGTGGAGAGACAGAGCCGGAGTGCGGGGAGGCGAAGATGCCGGGTGCGAGCGCACGCGGCCAAGAACGCGGTCTGTGCGAATGAGTTGCAAACGCGACGGTCGCGCCGGGCGGGAAGGTCAAGTCCGGGAGGTTGCACCCCCTCCTAGAATGGATTCGTCGAAGGGAGTGGCCTCATGGCGTATTACACGAAACTCGGGAATCTGCCGAAGAAGCGTCACACGATCTTCCGCCGGCCGGACGGGGCGTTGTATTCGGAAGAGCTGTTCGGCACGGAGGGTTTCGTCGGGCCGACGAGCACGCTCTATCACATCCATCCGCCCACGCAGGTCTTCGGCTGGAAGACCATGTACACGACCGCGCCGGAGTACGTCGAGACCGAGACGATGCGCATGCGTCACCTCAAGACCATGCGGATGAAGCCCAAGGGCGATCCGGTGTCGGGGCGGATCGTGGTGCTGGGCAACAGCGATGTCGAGATGAGCATCTGCACGCCCGCCGAGCAGATGAACTACCACTTCAAGAACGGACAGGGGGATGAGTGCCTGTTCGTGCACTTCGGGCGCGGCACGCTCTACACGATGTTCGGGACGCTGGCCTTCCACGAGAAGGACTACATCGTGATCCCCAAGGGGACCATCTACAGGATGGTGTTCGAGCCGCTGCCGGACAGCGCGCGCCCCGAGGGACTCACGAAGGCGGACATGCCCTTCGGGCGGTTCATCTGCTTCGAGACGGCCAACGGGTCGCACATCGGCCCGCCGCCGCGGTATCTCTCGAAGCAGACGAGCCAGTTCCTGGAGCATGCGCCGTATTGCGAGCGCGACCTTCGCGTGCCGGAGTATCCGCTGACGTACGACGAGCTTGGCGAGTTCGAGGTGCGGATCAAGGCGCGGAACTGCGTGCACTCCTACATGTACCACTACCATCCGCTGGACGTCGTAGGGTGGGACGGCTGCTACTACCCGTACATCTTCAACATCGACGATTTTGCGCCGATCGTAGGCAAGTTGCACATGCCGCCGCCGATCCACCAGACGTTCGAGGGTCACAACTTCGTGATCTGCTCGTTCTGCCCGCGGATGCTGGATTTCCATCCCGAGGCGATCGTCGTGCCGTACAACCACTCCAATATCGACTCGGACGAGGTGCTGTACTACGTCGAAGGGAACTACAAGGCGCGGAAGGGGATCGATGTCGGGTCGATCAGCCTGCATCCGCAGGGCATTCCCCACGGCCCGCATCCCGGCACCGTGGAGAAGAGCATCGGGGCGAAGTTCACGAATGAGCTGGCGGTGATGTGCGACACCTTCCGTCCGCTGTTCCCCACGAAGGCCGCGCTGGGCATCGACGATCCCTCTTATCCGGAAAGCTGGAAGGAAGGGCACTATCCGCTCGTGAAGGACAGGCTGCACCTGCCGACCGGACTGCCCGTCAACGGCCAAGCCGCGCAGACCAACGGACATCCGGCCGCGGTGAAGGCAGCGGGCGAATCAGCCGCGAATGTTTGGGCGCCGTGAGGATGGGGCGACCAAAGAGTGTGAATAAAGAGTGTGAATGATGCTTCACGTCGCGCGGTTTTCCTTGCCGCAAGCAATTTGATGGGGTAGTTTGCTGGTTCCGGTGAACCGCACGTCGCCGGTTCAGCATCGTGGAATCGCCCTCACAGGGCACACTGAGGAGACAGAGTCAAATGGTCAGATCTTTTGCACTTTGTGCCAGCGCGGTTGTTCTCGCCGCGGGCACCGCGAACGCGGGCTTCGGCACGCGATTCATCTCGACGTCCTGGAATTCGAACACCGTTCAGTTCCTGGGACAGGGCATGGGCGGCCCCATCGGCTCGTTCACGTTTGATGGGATCCTGCCCAACGGGATCGCGACGAACGGCTCGCTCATCTGGGTCGGCACCTTCACGCCCAGCAACACGGTGTACGCCTACAACAAGCAGGGTGTGCTTCAGTTCTCGTGGAGCGATCAGACGTCGTTCAATCTCCAGGGCATGGAGTACGTGAACGGCATGATCGCCATCGCGAACAATAACGAGGTTCGCTACCACAACGCGTTCACCGGTGCGTTCATCGGCAGCATCCCAAGCTCCGGCAGCACGACCGAGGCGCTCGCATACGATTCGGTGAACGATATTCTCTTCAACCTCGGTGATACGATCGACGCACGCGATGCCGGCACGGGCGCGCTGCTGTACTCCATCCCGAATCCTGCTGCGTTCAACAGCTTCGGCGGAACGGGCATGACGTACATCGGCGGCAATCGCCTGATCATCAGCTCCGTCGAAGGACAGTGGTACGAAGTCGACTCGACGACCGGCACCGTGCTCTCTTCCGGCGTCAACGGCGCGGACACGTGGGGCCTCAAGGCCCTGCCGACTCCGGGCACGGCCGCGCTGGCGGTGATGGCCGGCGCGCTGGGCGTCATCCGCCGCCGTCGCTGAGCGGACAATATTCCGAGTTACGCATCAACGCGGCGCTCCAGGGCGCCGCGTTTTTCGTTTTTGTTCGGGCGATCGGCGCTCGCGCGGCTCGGGTTGTCGCATGGGCTGACCGGCCTTAGCATCGCGGCCGCGCATGCGGCGTTCACGTTCCTCAGCCTCGGCACGGCGAATCCGGCGCGGCCGCCCGGCGACGCTCGTCGCGGTCGCGGCGCTGTGCCTGAACGGGCAGAGCGGCTTGGCTGCGCAGAGCGGGTCGGGCGATGAAACCGGCTTGCAGCGCTTCTCCGGGAGGGATTTCGGTGGTCTGCAAGTGCCCGCGGCGCCGCAGGAACATGCTCCGGTGTTCCGGGGCGCGCGGGTCTGGTCATGGAGCGAGGGCGCGACGAACCGCCTGCTGCTGGAGCGCGATGTCGAGGTGACGATCGGGCCGTACTCGTTTCGCGCGCGCCGGGCGGTCGTGTGGATCGAGCCTGTGATGCTTCGCGACGCCGCCACCGGGGAGTCCGTTCCCGGGAATCAGGTCGCGGTGTACTTCGATCGGGTCAGCACTCCGGGCGCTCCCGCGCCGGCCGCGCCCAGCGACCATGAAGCCGACCGGCTGCTGGTGACCGCGGTGGTGTTCGGCAGTCCGGTGCGACTCAAGGCGGACATCCTGAACCCGGGCAGGCCGCAGGGGAGCGCGCTGCTGGATCAGGCGGAGGCCCGTTTCGCCCGGTATCTCGACGCGCTGGTGCGCCCGCCGGAGGCGCCTGTGCCGACGGAAGTTCGTCGGAGTTCCGAGCCTGAAGCGACAGAGGAAGCAGCGCCGCCGGTCGCAGAAGCGCCGCGGCAGCCGGTTGAAGCGCGCGATGGTTTGCCGTCCGAGGCGGCGCGACCTGCGCCGGAACCGGAGCGCACCGCGCTCGACATTCCGGAGGCGTTTCCCGATACGCGCCCGCCGTTGCCGCCCGCGGAGCGCGTCGCCCCGATCATTCCCGAACGCGGAAGCATCACGTTCTTCGCCGGTGACGTGTCGGTGGTCGACCTGCCGCCCGATGGGGAGGAGAGCAAGGATGTTCGGGCTGCCGCGCTGCTCGGAGGGGAGGGGGGAGTGGTGGTGTCGTTTCAGTCGCTGGATGCGCTGACGCACGTGCAGCTCTCGGCGCGGCGGGCGGTGGTGTTCTTCGGGCCGGGCGCCGATCCGTCGAAGTTCCGCTATCGCGCGCAGGATGTGACCGGGATCTACCTGGAGGGCAACGTCATCGCGACGGCATCCTCGACGGGCGCGCCGGCGGGCGGCGCGGAGGCGCTTGATCTCGGGGTGCCGCGTGGGAGATACACGCTGCGCGGCGCCCGGGTGTTCTTCGAGCCGCAGACGCAGCGGGCCGTGGTATTGGATGCGGTGTTCTGGACGTACGACGAGGAGCGGGGCATGCCGCTCTACCTGCGCGCGGAGGCGATCCGGCAGACGGCGGAGAACCAGTGGCAGGCGCACGACGCGACGCTGGCCAATGTCGCCTTCGCGGAGCCGCACTTTTCCATCGGCGTGACGGACGTCACGCTCACCAATAGAGCCGATGCGCGCGGGCGGACGAAAACCTATGTCGAGGCGGAGAACGTGCGGTTCCGTGCCGGCGATGTTCCGCTGGCGTATCTGCCGCGCGTGGCGGGCGAACTGCGAACGACGCCGCTGCGGCGCCTCGAGTTCGAGTCGATGGACGGCGATCCGGTGCTGCGCTCGGCGTGGGACCTCTACTCGATCTTCGGGATTGATGCGGGTCCGGACAACGGGTGGGAGCTGCTGCTGGACGGGTACTTCGACCGGGGTCTCGCGCTCGGCACCGCGCTGGACTGGAATGCCTCGGACATGGGCGGCTCGCTCTTTGCTTACACGATCCGCGACGACGGGACGGATCAGCTCACATCCGGCGCCGAGCGCGATCATGACGATGAGCAGCGCGGCATGGTGCTCGCGGACAACATCTGGCGCGTGAGCGAGCACTGGACGCTCTTCTTCGATTTCGCATACGTGAGCGACGAGACGTTCGTGGACGCCTTTTTCGACGACCTGGCAGAGACGCGCCGCGAGTTTGCCTCATCGTTCTACGCGCGTCGGATCGAAGGCCAGGAAGGGTTCACGTTCGAGGTTCGGGGCACGCTGAACGACTTCATACCCAACGAATACCTCGTGCAGTCGCTGGGATACCAGACGGAGAAGCTCCCCGAAGCGGCGTATTACCTCACCGGGCTGGACATGCTGAACGGCCTGCTGACGTACACCGGCGAAGCGCGGCTTTCGAGCATGGGCCTGTCGTTCTCGGAGCCGACGGCCGCGGAACTCGGGTTCAACACGGAGCGGCGCTCGCGCGCGGCCTTCGGGCTGCTTCCCTCCCAGAGCATCGCCGATCGGCTGCGCGAACTGGGCATGTCCGAGGAAACGGTCAACCGCTTCGACACGCGGCACGAGCTTGAGCTTCCGCTGACAGCCGGTCCGAACGGCGCGGTGAACATCGTGCCGTTCATGGCGGGCCGGTTTACGGCATGGGACGAGGACTTCGACGAGTTCTCCGGCACGGATCACGATCCCTACAGGGCGTGGGGATCGGCGGGCATCCGGACTTCGACATCGTTCGTTCGCGTGAACGATGCCGCGCGCTCGCGTTTCTTCGACGTCGATCGCCTGCGCCACATCATCGATCCCAGCGCGACGGTCTGGTACTCGGATGCATCCATCGAGCAGGCGGACCTGCCGATCTACGACGATGACGTCGAGTCCCTCGCGACGGGCACGGCCTTCCGCGCGGGCGTGCGCAACACGTGGCAGACGTATCGTGCCGGGCGCAGCACGGACTTCTTCGTGCTCAACACCGATCATGTGTGGTCATCCGGCGAGGTGGATTTCGAGTCGCCCTTCGGCCGGTTCATCGAGGCCCGGCCCGAGCTATCCAACCTGGGCCGGTTCCTGAACAACGACGCGGTCTGGCACGTGACGGATGCCTTCGCGGCCACGGGCGGGTGGCTCTTCGACACGCAGGAGGGCCGTTCGGCGCGGTACACCGTCGGCGCGCTCATCGATCACGGCGAAGGGTTTTCGACGTTCATCGAGTCGCGTTACCTCGCCGAACTGGCATCCACCTTCATCGACATGGGCGTGCGCTACGAACTGAGCCGCAAGTACGCGGCCGCGGTCTACGGCGTGTACGACCTCGAGCTGGACGAGTTTCAATCCGTGGGCTGGCGGATCGCGCGCCGTTTCCCGCAGTGGACCGTCGAGGCCGGGTTCTCCTTCGATGAGATCACGGATGAAGTTTCCTTCGGATTCTCGTTCCGCCCCGTGGGCTTCTCGGGAGAGGATCGCTCGCGCATCCTGACGCGCGACCCGGCGCCGCTGGTTCGAACTCCGGAATCGGGCGCAGCGCCGCACCCGACGGCGACGCGGTTGGATTCGGGACCGTTCAAGGATTGAGCCTGGCGCCGGCCTGTCCACGTTCCCGTTCGCAAAAAGAAACACGCCCGCGTTCGCGGGCGTCTGGTGAATCACGAGTTGATCGAACGGCTGCGGTTAACCGTTGATGGCCGTCACCTTCACGGTCATGTAGCGCTGCCGGTGACCCTGCTTCTTGTGGTAGCCCTTGCGGCGCTTGTACTTGTGGATGTCGATCTTCTCGCCCTTGATCTCGCGCTCGAGGATGTCGGCGGTGACCGAGGCGCCCTTGACATAGGGAGTGCCGATCTTCGGCGCGCCCTCGCCGCCGAGCATGAGCACCTTGTCGAACGTCAACGTGGTGTCCGAATCGCCGAGTTCGCGAAGGTCGATGGTGAGCTTGTCGCCCACGCGCGCCCGAATCTGACCGCCGCCGTCCTCGATGATGGCATACATCGCCCGAACTCCTGCCTCTGGATCACCCGGCCCGGAGTGTCCGAAGCCGGCCACCGAAAATGAGCCGAGCAGTGTAGCGGGTGCGGGCGAGTTTTCAACTGATGGCCCGTCCGGTGGGCCGGTTCAGGTTCGCAGGCCGAGGCCCGATACCAGCCGGGTACTTTCCGTGGCTCTGCGGACCGAACTCGGACCTTCCAGAAGGTCCAGCGGCACGTCCAGATCCCGCGCCAGGTCGAGAATCTGCTCGGTGGAAAGGTCGGCGAGCGGGACTTCGATGCGAGGGCCGGGAAGAGAGCCGCCGGACCGCAATTCCTCCCCCAGCCAGAGGAGCCGGGTCACGAGGCTGGCCCGTTCGCAGACCACGCCCAGCGCCGAGAGGTCGCTGCCGCACCACACCGGCCATATGACCCGCTCCAGACGGCGAGTCACGGCTTCGCGCGCGGCTTCCAGAAGCATCATGGAATCCCGCACCGCGTCGAACGGCCCTGAACCGGTCCCCGCGGCCGGGAGCCTCGCGCGAACGACCTCGGCGAAGCCGAAAAGCTCGGACTGGCGGTAGACGCGCGCGAGCCGCTCATCCAGCTCGGCATCGTCGGCGAGCGATGCGCCGGCATCGACGGGGTCGAGCGACCAAGGCAGCACCCAGGCAACAAGGGACTCCGGGTCGCGCGTGAGCAGCCCCGCGACGAGAGCGGGAATGCCGCCGTCGTGAATGAGCACCGCGCCACCCGTGGCTGGGGCTTCCATGCCACCACTATCGGCGCGCGGCCGCGTGGGACATTGACCGGGAGGAATAAGGGGGGGATGCAGTTGCTCAGGACTTTCCGGCGATGGCCTGCTCCACGAGCACGCGGCTCTGGATCATGAGCAGGGCGGTATCGAGCTGAGGGTCGATCCCCTCGTAGAGGAGGCGCGAAGGATCGGCGAGCGGCGTGCCGGACGCATCGACGACATCGGCATCCTGGCGGAGCTTGAGCGACTCCTCGATCTGCCCGGGAAGCATGGTGACGGTCACGTCCGGCTCGACGCCCCAGGTGGCGGCGCCCGGGGCGTGGTGGATGAGGCGTCCGCGGGGCAGGCGGTAGTACTGGGTGGTGAGCTTGAAGTGGGTGATGCCTCCGGGCAGCGGCATGACGTTCTGCACGCTGCCCTTGCCGAAGGTCCGCTCGCCGACGAGCAGCGCCTTGCCATAGTCCTGAAGGCAGCCGGCGACGATCTCGCTGGCGGAAGCCGAACCGTCGTTGACGAGCACGATCATGGGCCGGTCGCCGATGAGCGTGGTGCCGTTGGTGATCTGCTGATGATCGCGGACGTTTCCGTCGGCGTCTTCCTGCGTGACGACGGTGCCGGAGGGCACAAAGAGACTCGTGACATTCACGGCCTCATCGAGCAGCCCGCCGGGGTTGTAGCGGAGGTCGAGGATGAGGCCCTGCATGCCGTCGCGGAGCATGGAGGAAATGGCGTCGCGAAGCTCCTGGTGGGTCTCGCGGGAGAACTGGGTGAGGCGCACGTAGCCGATCTTGTGATCGGGGTCGATGAACCAGTCCCAGGAGCGTTCGTCTTCGCCCGACCGCTTCCAGCCTTTGACGCTGAAGATGGGGATCTCGGCGCGGGTCAGTTTGAACTCGAGCAGGCCGTCCTGACCTTCGCGCTCGAGGCTGAGGGTGACCTCGGTGCCCGCGCGGCCGGTGATGCGGTCAACGGCCTGCGACAGGGCGATGCCGAGCGTCGATTCGCCGTCGATCTTGCGGATCAGGTCGCCTGGGCGGATTCCTGCGCGGGCGGCGGGAGTGCCGGAAAGCGGAGTGACGACCTTGAGCTGGAAGGCCTCATCGAGGGTGATCTGGATGCCCACGCCGGTGAACTTGCCCTCGGTGGTGCGCTGGAAGCCTTCGACTTCGTAGGGCCAGATGAAGGTGCTGTAGTCGTCCAGGCGGCTCATGGCGCCGTTGCCGAACTCGTGCAGGAGCGCGCGCGGGTCGATGCCCACCGAATCGCGGTTGGCCATCATCAGCCCGCGGATGACGGCGAAGACATCCTGCGCATCGGATGCCGCGCCCGCGTCGGCCGCCTGCTTGAGCGCGCTGACCTGCTGATCGATCGCGGCGAGCAGTTTCTGGGTGTTCGCTGCGTCCTTCAGGCCGGGGAATGCGGCTTCGAGGTCACGCGTCGTCACCATCGTGCGGATCGCCTCGAGTCCGCCGAGCAGCATCTCGCCCATGCCCACGTGGAACAGATGCCGCTCGCCGGCGGCGAGAATGCCCGCGACGATGGTCCGGTCGTTGATGCCGTCGAGCTTGGTGCGCCAGTCTTCGCCGAGGGCGTTGTACGGGGGCAGAGGCTCCTCGCCTTCGGCGACCCGCTGCGCGCTGCGAAGCTCGTGAAGAGCTTCGGGGACATAGAGCCGCATCATCTGGAGGCGCTGCCCGACGCGCTTCACATCCCCTTCGTAGGTCTTTTCTTCTTCGTGCAGGTAGTGCAGACCGACGAAGAGTGACTGGGCGTCCAGCCAGCGGCCCTCGGCCTCATGCCTGCGGGCCGCGGCGTCGCTCTCACGGATGAGCCTGGAGACTTCCTCGCTGGCGCGAACGGCATCGCGATCGGTTTCCAGCTCATACAGCTCGTTGGCCGAGCGCAGCGCCTTGACCAGCTCACCGTTGCCGAGCGCCGTCTGCAGCTCGCCCCGGATTTCGCCTACGCGGGCGATCCGCTTCTCCTCCCACATGCTGGAGTTCTGCTGCGCGCGGGCCACACCCTCGCGGAGGGGTGCGAGATCGGCGACTTCGTGCAGAACCTCCGGCGGGTGAAGAAGGATCTCGCGGACGCCGGCGCCGCGCGCGCTCCAGACCTGCTCGGACCACTCCGCAAGTTCAGCGGTCGAACCGGCCGGGCCAGCGTTGTTCACCTGCGCGGACGCGCTCGGGTTCCGCAGGAGGCCGGCTGTGCCCGCGATCAGGGATGCCGCCGCAACCAGCACACCGAGCAACGACCGACCGCCGTACTTCCGGTTCATGGAAAAGCCCTGTTGGAGGTTCGCTGAGGGGACACGTCCGCAACGCCGGGCAGTATCTTCCGATCGGACCGGGTGACCACGCGATGCACGGTTCCTCGCTCCATTGGTCCCCGTTCGCGCCCGCACAGAGTGTTCCGGCGGTCCGCGACGGGGTTGCACGGTTCCGACGATGCGTATTCGGACGCGAAACTATAGGGTTCCTTCGCCGGGAGTGCCCCCGACTTCCGCGAAATAGACCGACGGTCCTCCTCAACGGTCGCCGGATCTGGGCGTACCGTCCGGGTGCAACCATGCTTGGCATATCGGGCATTCTGATGCACGTGCTCGGCGCCTCTCGGACCTCGGGCAGGCTCCCTCCCGCGGAGTCGGCCCGTGTGCTGACCGCGATTCTCTCCGTGCTCATCGGGCTTCTGCTGGTGCTCGCGGTGCTGACGCTGGCGCGTTGGCTGTTCCGTACGCGTGCGCACCATGCCCGGCAGTCCGCGCCTGCGTCGGGCCGGCACGTCCCCGGCGCATGGGAGGTCGCCGGCAAGCGCGCGGAGCCGATCCCCGGCGGCGAAGCGCTCCGTGAGCGTGCCGACGAGGAGGGTGACGGGCCGCGGGATGACGCCCCGCCGAGGGGGCGACTGTGACGGGCAGCGCACCTCCCGGGCTTGCACCGTCCGCCGAGTCGGCCGCAAGACCATTGGCTCTTGTCACGGGCGGCGCCCGGCGCGTCGGGCGCGCGATCTGTCTCGAACTTGCCCGAGCGGGCTGCGACGTGTGCTTCACCTTTCGCAGCAGCGGGCGGGATGCGGAGTCGCTCAGGGAAGAGCTTGCCGCCGCCGGTGCTCATGCGGAGGCCTTTCCCCTGGACCTCGACGACCTCGGGTCGGTGTCCCGATTTGCCTGCGACTTCTCTCGCGCGCGGCAGCGATTGGACATTCTCGTCCACAATGCCTCGGTGTACGGTTCCAAGCCGTTCGAGGACGTGACGGCGAATGATCTGCTGACCAACTATCGCGTGAACGCGGCGGCCCCGGCGCTGATGACCAGAGAGGTACTTCCGCTGCTGCGGCGGAGCATCCTCCGCGGCCGCGGGGGTGCTGCGGTCGTCGCGATGTGCGACATGCATGCCTTGGGTCGCCCTCGGGCGCGTTTTGCGCCCTACCTGATGAGCAAGGCCGCGCTGGCGGGCATGGTGGAGGCGCTGGCGGTGGAGCTGGCGCCGGATGTCCGGGTGAACGGCGTCGCGCCGGGAGTGGTCGCGTTTCCTGAAACGGGAGAGGAGTCGGAGGAAGGTTTCAGGACGGGGTACGTGAGCCGGATACCGCTGGCCAGAGCGGGCACGCCGGAGGATGCCGCGGGTGCAGTGCGCTGGCTGGCGCTGGATGCCGCGTACGTCACGGGCGAGATCATCCGCCTCGACGGGGGGCGGTGGCTGAGACCGTGAGAGGCTTCCCCGCTGGACCGCAGAGAGGCGGGCATCGGCCCGGGATGCGCTCGTTTTTGGCGATTCTCATCGAAAATGCGGATGAACCCTCGGCATTGATCGACGAACATGTCTTGGATGCCGGCGGAGCGAGGGCGGCGAGAGGCTGCAGGGGCGAGTGGTGGGTCGGAATAGGTCCGGAGAGGGCCGGGGGGCCAAAACCAGGTTCCCTGAAGCGCCGATAACATCTCTTCCCGGCAGGGTTTAGGGTTGAGGAGCGTGAAACCGGCGCGGCGGCGCAGGGGACAAACATCGATGAAGAGGTCAGGGAATCGAAACAATATGTCACGCGACACCAAGGCTGCCGCGCGGCGGATGCGCGGGCGCGGTCGCCCCCGGATGGAGCCTCTGGAGGGCAGGCTGCTGCTGAGCGGCGACCTGCTCTGCGTGACGAGCATCGTCGCCGACAACCGCGGACAGATCGTGCTCGCATTCGCCGGGCCGGTGCGGTCGAGCAGTCTGAACCAGAACAGCGTGCAGGTGACGACGGCGGGGGCGGACGGCCTCATCGGCACCGACGACGATGTACGCGTCTCGACGTCGATCTCGATCGGCGCGGATCGGCGGACGGTCACGATCCGCGCGAACACGCCGGCGGATGCACGGTACGGTGTCCGGCTGGTGGCGAGCGAAATCAAGGGGGAGCAGGGGAACGAGTTCGACGGTGAGTTCAACGGAGCGGATGAGCTGACCGGCGACGGCGTCGCCGGCGGCGACCTCGTGTTCTTCACCAGAGCGCCCGTCACGCAGATCGCCCGCATCACAACGGTGCTCGGCGACATCGATGTCGAACTGTTCCGGCAGGAAACTCCGCTGACCGTCGCGAACTTCCTGTCGTACGCAAACGCGGGAGTGTGGGATTCGACGTTCTTCCACCGTCTGGTGAGCAACTTCGTGATTCAAGGCGGGGGATTCACCTCGTCCGGAGACTTCCCGCGGATTCCGCAGAACGCCCCGGTGCAGAACGAGCCTGGCATATCCAACGTCCGCGGCACGATCGCGATGGCGAAGCTGTCGGGCAATCCCGATTCGGCTACGAACGAGTGGTTCTTCAATCTCGGCGACAACTCGGACAATTTGGACAATCAGAACGGCGGGTTCACCGTCTTCGGAGAGATCACGGACAACCGCGGGCTGGCGGTGATGGATGCGCTGGCGTCATTGGACATCATCGACGCCTCGGCGCAGGGCGGCGCGTTCGGCGAGCTGCCGGTGCTGGATGCCGACGCGGTCACCGAGAACGGCGGGGTGGTCCGCCCCTCCGACCTTGCGGTCATCACGCGCGTCGCGCTGCTGATGGATGTCACGGCGGAGCCGTTCCAGCAGATTTCCGCCGACGGCGCGTTCGTCGTGCAGAACGCCGCCGGCACGGCGCAGGTGATGCTGCTGGACCTCACCGGCGACGGTCTGCCCGACCTCTCCGACTCATTCCAGGTCCGATTCAACGGGAACTCCGTTTCATCCATCATCATCCGCGACCCCTTCCCCGACGTGGAGGTGGGCATCCAGTTCACGGGCGTGAACGCCGTCGGTTCGATCACGGACCTGCGTCGGCAGGGGCTGGGTCAGATCAGGTTCATCTATTCGCCGGTGCGGATCGGGTCGATCCGCGTCAACGGCATCACCGGCATGAACCTCAACGGGTTTGTCCTGCCCGGCGGGATCAATCTGGACATCGACATCGACGGCGACGGCGACGTGTCCGATCCCGTCGCCGTGCTGGTGGACTCGGACGGCTCGACCACGGGCCTGCAATCGCTGGTCATCAACGGGAACCTCACCGGAGATGTCATCGCGCCCGGCGGCTTGATCTCGGTGCAGGTCAGCGGGGAGACGACCAACACCGACTTCGTGATCGGGTCAAGCCCGAGCCGCACGCCGGTGAGCACGGCGTTCAGGTTCGGGCGCGTGTCCGACAGCTCGATCACCAGCGAGATGACGATCCGGTCGCTCTTCGCGACCGACTGGCGAACGGTGAACGGCGCCCGCCGGACCATCACGGCGCCATCGCTCTACACGCTCACGACCACCGGTGAACTGAGCGTGAACCTCGACCTCGACGGGTCGGACGGCGCATTCCGGACCATTCAGACGGTGCGCGCCGGCGGGGACATCACGGGCGGGACATGGACGATCGGCGGGCACGTGGGCGCGGTGTCGGCGGGGGGCGCGATCTCCGGGCTTGTGCTGGATGTGACGAACGGCGACGTGCAGACGGTCATCGCTCCGCGCATGGTCGCGACGACCATCCGTGCTTCCGGTCGCATCACGCAGCTTTCGACCTCCGAGTTCATGGGCGGCACGATCGAGGCCACGCGGATGACGACGCTTTCCATCCGCGGCAACGCGGCCCTGGGTACCTCGGGCGATTTCTCCGGTGAACTCCGCCTGACGAACTTCGACAACAACGTCCCCGTGATCTCCAGCGCGACCATCTCGGGCGACGTCCGGGATTCGATCTTCGCGACGCGCGGCATTCTCAATCGGTTCACGATCGGGGGCGATATCTACGAGTCGGAGTGGGATCACACGGGCAACATCCGCTTCCTGACGGCCAAGCAGGTGGACGGCCTGCGCCTGGGCGTGAGCAACGCCATGGAATCGCTCACGTTCACGAGCGCCCGCAACGTCAAGTTCGAGGGCCTCAACTTCGCCCGCGTCACGATCACCGGCGACCGCCGGCTCGGCATCGACGGGGATTTCTTCGGCGACATCGACATCAACGCGATCGATTCGCTCACGCTGCAGAACAACGGCGATCTGAGCGGGGATATCAACCTCCGGTTCCTGCGCCGGGTTTCGGTGGCGGGCGACGTGCGCAGCACGAACATCTTCGTGCGGCTCGAGTCGAGCTTAGGCTTCCCCTCGATCGAGGAAGTGACCATCGGCGGAGCGGTGTACGACTCGGAGATCCGGGGTCTTTCGCGCATCGGCCGGTTCTCGGCTCGTGCCATGTTCAACTCCGGCGTGTTCGCGGGAGTGCCCCAGTCCATCGGCATCCTGCCCGACAGCGCCGCGGGGATCGATACATCCGTGGACATCGGAAGCATCACGGTCTCGGGGCTGGCGGACGGCTCGAAGTCCTTCGTGGGCAGCCTGATCGTCGCGGGGCGGATCGGCACCGCTTCGATCGCGTTCCCCGAGCCTCAGAACTTCGGAACGCCCTTCGGCATCGCTGCATCGACGATCGCGAGCGTGAGCACGAAGGTCTCGAACTCGCAGACGATCAGCGCCGTCAATCCTTCCGCGACCCTTGCCCCGCTGGGGGATTATCAGGTCCGCGTGAACTTCGCGCCGCCCGCGTGAATCGCTTCACCGGGAGTCTTCCCGCGCTCCCCATCCCCCGCCGCCGGGCGTCTGCAGCACGAGCCTGTCACCCGGCGAAACTCGGCGTCCGTCCACGCTGCCCAGCGCTTCCGAGCGACCGTCGGCACGGAGGATGCGCTGCTGGCCGGGTGCGCCGGCTTCCCCGCCCTCCATGCCCGGCGCGCCTCGAGCGCGCCGCTGCGTGAGCAGCGAGAGCATCGCGGGTTCGAGGAAGGTGATCTCGCGCACGGTGCCGTCGCCGCCGCGGAACCGGCCCGCGCCGCCCGATCCGCGGCGCACGGCGAAGCGCTCGAGGCGCACGGGGTATCGCCGTTCGAGCACTTCCGGATCGGTGATCCTGGTGTTGGTCATGTGGGTGTGCACGGCGTCGGCTCCGGCAAAGCCCGGACCTGCCCCGGCGCCGCCGCAGACTGTTTCGTAGTAGCCGAAGCGCTCATTCCCGAAGAGGACGTTGTTCATGGTTCCCTGGCTTGCGGCGCACAGTCCCAGCGCGCGCAGGAGGGCATCAACGATGCGCTGGCTGGTTTCGACGTTGCCGCCGGCGACGGCGGGGCAGCGTGTCGGGTCCGCGTCCATCGGCGGATTCAGCATGCCGGGCGGAATCACCAGCTCCACGGGGGCGAGGAGCCCCTCGTTCAGCGGGATGGCCTCATCCGCCGCTTCCGGGACGCGCGCGCCGATGAGCAGGCGCAGCACGTACACCACGGCGCTGGTGACGATGCCCGGCGTGGCGTTCAGATTGCCGGGGTGCACGCCGGATGTCCCCGAGAAATCGATGCGCGCCGACTGCCCGCGCTTCTCGATGCGCACCGCGATCTCTGAACCGTCGTCCAGTGTCTCCATGCACGCATGGATGCCGTCCGGGCTGCGGCCCAGCGCCTCGCGCGCCAGCCGCTCGGCACGGCGCGAGAGGAAGCGCATCCGCGTTGCGAGCGGCTCGCTTCCTGTGTCGCGGGCCAGAAGGAGAAGCAGCTCCGCGCCCCGTTGATTGGCGGCCACCTGCGCGCGCAGGTCGGCCAGATTCTCGCGCGGCAAACGGCTGGGGTAGGGGGGCGCAGTGAACAGGCGCTCCATCGCGTCCCAGTGCGCGCCGTCGCGCCGCAGCAGGTGCACAGGCGGAATCACGACCCCTTCCTCCGCGAGCGATCGCGCATCCGGGGGCATGGACCCCGGCGCCGTGCCGCCGATCTCGGCGTGATGCGCGCGGTTGGCCGCGTAGCCCAGCAGCGTTCCGTCTGCATCATGCACCGGCGTGATCACCGTGATGTCCGGCAGGTGCGAGCCGCCGAAGGCGGGGTGGTTGGTGGCGGCCACGTCGCCGGGTGCCAGCTCGATGGTTTCGGCCACGCGCCGGACGCACATGCCCAGCGCGCCGAGGTGCACGGGAATGTGCGGCGCGTTGACGAGCAGGCGGCCGTGTGCATCCAGCAGAGCGCACGAGAAATCCAGCCGTTCCTTCACGTTGACGGAGATCGCGGTGCGGCGGAGCTGCTCGCCCATGTCGCGCGCGATGGCGGTCAGCCGCCCGGCGAACAGCTCGTCGCCGGCCGCGCTCGTGCCGGCCCCGCGGGGCGAGGCGATCTTCGCGCGTGTCGCGCGCTGCTCGAGGATCAGCGCCCCCGCGCGATCCACCCGTGCGGTCCAGTGGTCTTCTACGAGCGCGGTGGTGTGCGCTTCGGTGACCAGGGCCGGCCCATGAAGCAGCGCGCCCGGCGCGAGACTGCTTCGTTCGTATACGCCCGCTTCGATCGGGCGTCCGTCGAGCCACACATTCCGAACTGTGCGTGGATGCGCGGCCGCTCCCGTCGCTTCCCGATCGGGCCGGGCCGATTCGGGCGTCTCACACGCCGCGATCACGCGCGCGGACACGATCTCGATCGCTCGCCCGTCGGGCGGGTTGTGCGCGAACACCGCCCGGTAGCGCTGCGCGAAGAGCGCCGCGATCGCCTCGTCGCCGTTCCACTCCACGCTCAGCGGGGAATCCTGCCCTTCGAGGCGGAGCTGGAGAATTCGCCGGCGAATCACCGGCCGCGCATGTTCGCCGGCTTCGCGTAGAACCATCGTGATCGCCTCTTCCTCGAGTTCGCCGAGGACGGCGAGCACGTCCGCGGCGTCGTGCCGAAGCGGGCGGAGCAACTGTCGCTCGGCAATGCGCTCGATGTCCGCCGCGGCCAGTCCTGCGGCGCTGAGCAGGCTCGCATCGGCGGGAATGATGATGGACTGCATGCCCAGCTCGCGCGCCACGGCGCATGCGTGCTGGGGGCCGGCGCCGCCGAACGCCAGCAGCGCATACTCGGCTGGGTCGTAGCCCTCGCGCACCGATATCCGGCGGATGGCCTCGGCCATGCGCTGGTTCGCCAGCGCCAGGAAACCTTCCAGAAGTGCGAAGATGTTTCCCGCGCGGCCGCCGGCGCGCTCGAACCGGCGGAGCACATCCTCCGCCGCGCGCTCCGCCGCCGACTGATCGACGGGTATTGCAAACCGGCTTGCATCCAGTCTGCCGAGCAGCAGATTGCAATCGGTGATCGTGAGCGGGCCGCCCCGACCGTAGCACGCGGGGCCGGGTTCGGCGCCGGCGCTCCGCGGGCCGACGCACAGCGCGCCGCTTGCCGGATCCACCGAGCAGATCGAGCCGCCGCCGGCGGCGACGGTCTCGATGAGCAGCGCGGGGGCGGCGATGCGGGCATCTCCCACCGCGTGCTCGAAGACATAATCCAGCTCCCGCCCGTCGATCCGCGATGCGTCAGCGCTTGTGCCGCCCATGTCCAGGGTGATGACGCGCGCCAGCCCGCCGCGGCGCGCCGCGGCCGCGGCCCCGATCACGCCTCCTGCCGGTCCCGAGAGCAGCCCATCCTTGGGACGGAACGAGGAAGCCGTGAGCAACCCGCCCGAACTGCTCATGACGAGCAGCGAAGAGCCGCGCGTTCCCAGCGATGCCGCGATTCGTCCGAGATACTCCTCCATCACGGGCGCGAGAAACGCATTCACGACCGCCGTCTGCGCCCGCGGCAGAATCTTGATGAAAGGCGCAAGCTCGCAGGAACATGAAACGTGCGTCAATCCCGCCTCGAGGAGCGCGGCGCGAACGGCGTGCTCATGCGCCGGGTTCACGTCGCTGTGGAGGAGCGCGACGGCAGCGCTCCGCACGCCGCGGGCCGCCAGCGCGCGCGCGGCATCGCGGACGGCATCGATCTCCAGCGGCTTGAGGACAGTCCCGTCCGCGTTCAGCCGCTCATGCACTTCGACGCAGTGCTCATGGAGCTGCCGTTGCTTGCGGATATCCAGGGCGAAGAGATCGGGGCGCTGCTGCGTCCCGATCGCGAGCAGGTCCGCGAAGCCCTCGGTGATGAAGAGCGCGACGCCGCCCCGGGGGCCGGTCCGCTGGAGCAGGGCGTTGGTGCCCCGCGTCGTGCCAAGGCGCATCTCCATCGGCGGGAGAGGCTCGCGCGCCGGCGTCCGCGTGACGATCCGCGCGGCCAGCACGGGCGCCTCGTCATCCGACAAGATTTCCACGGTTTCGCCGGGCGCGGGCGCGCCGGCGGGAAGCGGTGCATCGAGCCGCAGTTCGGCGACTTCCTCCGCGCGTGCGGTGTGGCGAGTGATGGTGCGCACAACGTCGCTGCGTTGCGGAAGCCGCAGCGGCCAGCCCTCGCATAATCCCTCGATTCCGGCCCACTCGCCGCGCACGAGCAGGCGGTCCGCCCCGAGGCGGTGCGTGACGGTTCCCCTCAGCGAGGAGGAAGAAAGCACCTTCGCGCGGCGGACCTCGCCCCCGGGCGTACGGGCGATGCAGTCGGTGAATGTCCCGCCCGTGTCGATGGCCAGAAGGAAAGGCTGCGCTGGGTCGGAAAGGCTCGGAGGCGGCATCTTTCGGCGTTATACGAAACCGGGCGGGCGCCCACCACGCGACGGATATACTTCCGCCCGTTTTTCCCGCCCCGGTCCTTTCAACCCGTGTGCGAGCCGCTTCATGACCACCGCGATGCCATTCTCTCCGTACCGCCGCACGCACACCTGCGGCGCCCTGCGTTCCAGCCACGTGGGCCAGCGCGTCGTGCTGTGCGGCTGGGTGAACTCGTACCGCAGCCACGGCACGGGGCTGATCTTCATCGATCTCCGCGACCGCTACGGCCTCACCCAGCTTGTCTTCGACCGCGAAGGCTCGCCGCAGGAGCTGATCGACCGCGCGGACAAGCTCCGCAACGAGGACGTGATCGCGGCCGAGGGCGTGCTGCGCATCCGCAAGGGCGGGCCGAACCCGAAGCTCGCGACGGGCGAGGTGGAACTCGTGGTGGACCGGCTGGAGGTGCTCGCCAAGACGGAGAATCCGCCGTTCCTGCCCGACGACATGGACAAGCTGCCCAACGAGGAGCTTCGGCTCAAGCACCGCTACATCGATCTCCGCCGCCCGCGGATGCAGCAGGTGCTGGGTACGCGTCACCGCGTGATGAAGCTGACGCGGGATTATTTCTCGGAGAACGGATTCCTGGAGGTCGAGACGCCGATCCTCTACAAGAGCACGCCGGAAGGGGCGCGCGAGTTCGTGGTGCCCGCGCGGCTGCATCCGGGCCTCTGGTACGGACTGCCCCAGAGTCCTCAGCTCTTCAAGCAGATTCTGATGATCAGCGGCTGCGACCGGTACATGCAGATCTGCCGCTGCTTCCGCGACGAGGATCCGCGCGCCGACCGGCAGGCGGAGTTCAGCCAGATCGACCTCGAAATGAGCTTCGTGCAGCGCGAGGACATCATGCAGATGATGGAAGGATTCGCGCGCCGGCTCTGGGGCGAGGTGCTGGGCGTCGATGTGCCGCCGATGCGGCGCATGCCCTACCGCGAATGCATGGAGAAGTACGGCATCGACCGTCCCGACCTGCGGTACGGCCTGGAAATCAAGGACATCTCCGCGATCGCGCTCAAGACCGACTTCAAGGTCTTCCGCGATGCGCTGGCAAGGCATCCCGATGCCAAGCCGTATTTCAGCCGCAAGGGCGTCGTGAAGGCGATCCGAGTGCCCGGCTCATCGGGCGCGGAGAAGCTCACGCGCAAGATCACGGACGGCTACGGCGAATGGGTCAAGACGTTCGGCGCCGGCGGCGTGCCAACGGTCAAGGTCAACGCCGAGGGCAAGTTCGAGACGGGCATCGCCAAGTTCCTCGAACCCGTGCGCGAGGAACTGACGCGCGAGCTGGGCCTCAAGCCCGGGGACCTCGTGCTCTTCGCCGCCGATACCTACGCCGTCGCGACCAAGACGCTCGGAGAACTGCGCCAGAAGGTGGCGCGCGACATCGGGATCGTGCCCGAATGGAACAAGGCGTGGGAGTTCCTCTGGATGATCGACCCGCCCATGTTCGAGCGCGACCGCGAGAGCGGGCGCTGGGTGGCGATGCACCATCCCTTCACCGCGCCGCGCTACGACCAGATCGGCGCGTTCGTCGAGGCCGACATGAACGACGATGAGACCATCGAGGGGATCGTCTCAGCCGGGTACGACATGGTCGTGAACGGATCGGAGATCGCCGGTGGTTCGATCCGCATTCATGATCCGGCGGTGCAGAGCAAGGTCTTCGCGCTGCTGGGCATGACGCCCGAACAGGCGAAGGACAAGTTCAGCTTCCTGCTCGAGGCGCTGAAGTACGGTGCTCCGCCCCACGGCGGCATCGCCTTCGGCCTTGACCGGCTGATCATGCACCTCTGCGGCACCGAGAACATCCGCGACGTGATCGCCTTCCCCAAGACCCAGACCGGTCAGGACCTGATGGTGGGCACCCCCAGCGCGATCACCGAGGAGCAGATGCGGGAAATCCACGTGCGGAGCATCGTCCCTGAGCCGAAGGCGTAGGCCTTCGTGTACCGGTGACGGAAGTCGCCGGTCACCACCGCGCGCCCGCAGGGCGCGCAAACGCGGTCAAAAACTTCAGTTTCAAGCGGAGTGCCCCCGGTCGGTTGCGGACTTTTTCTCCGGTCCTTCGCTGTATCCCTTCTTTCCGTAGATCATGTCGAAGATCGGCGTGGCCATCAGCGTGGTCACCACCGCCATCAGCACCATGATCGAGAAGAGCGTCGGCCCGATCACGCCGCGTTCGAGACCGATGTTCAGGATGATCAGCTCCATGAGGCCGCGGGCGTTCATGAGCGCGCCGATCGCCAGCGCTTCGCGGTTCGGTTCCCCGTTCAGCCGCGCCGCCGCCCAGCATGCCAGGAACTTGCCCACGCACGCAGCGAGGAGCACGCCCAGCGCGATCATCCACAGTTCCAGCGTGTTCACCGTGGTCAGCTTTGTGTTCAGCCCGGAGTACACGAAGAAGAACGGAAGAAGGTAGGCCGTCGTGAGCGGCTCGATGCGGTTCTGAAGATCCTCGCTCAGCTTTCCGCGCGGCACAGCCAGCCCGAGGATGAACGCCCCGAACACCGCGTAGATCTGGCAGTAGTCCGTCCACCACGCCGCGACCATCAGCAGCACGAGGATGAACGCGAACTGTCCGGGCCTCAGAGAGCTTTGCTTCTCCACGGCGCGACCCAGCGGCTTCAGCCCCAGCCTCACGACCGTGAGCGTCAGGATGGCGTAGCCAAGCCCGCCGCCGATGGCCATGGCCGCGATCCGCCCATCGCCCGCGAAGCTCGCCAGCACCGCAGCCAGAAGACACCATGCAATCGCGTCGTCGCTCGACCCCGCCGCGAGGGCCAGTGTGCCCAGCCGCGTCCCTGAGAGCCTGCGTTCATAGATGATGCGCGCCAGCATCGGGAACGCGGTGATGGACATGGCCGCTCCCATGAACAGCATCGCCTCCGGCAGCGCGAGTTCCGGGGAAAACAGGTCCGATCGATCCTGCAGTCCCCATGCAAGCCCGGCGCCGAGCGCAAAGGGAACGATGATGCCCGCGGCCGAGACGCTCGCCGCGCTCCTCACGCGGCGCATGATGAGGTCCGACCGGAACTCAAGCCCCACGCAGAACATGTAGAGCACCAGCCCCACCTGCGCGAAGCAGTAGATCACCGTCATCAGCGGATGACCCAGAGGTTTGCCGCCGACCATGATCGGCTCACCCGCCGCATTCACCGCCTGACGGGGAAAGAGGTCGGCGCTCAGTTCCGGCGCCAGCCAGCCCAGCAGGGAAGGCCCGAGCAGCACGCCCGTGATCATCTCCCCGACCACCTGCGGCTGACCCAGCTTTTTCCCCACCCATCCCACGATCCTGCACGCGGCCAAAATGACCGCGATCTGCAGGAAGAAGTGGATCGAGAGGTGGAAGTTCGAAGCCATGACACGCTCCGGAGGTCTCGCGGGGCGGGCATGGTAACGAACAGCGTCGCCCGCGGCGACGCCGGTCGCGCGTCAGGGATGGCTCCGTATGGACGGCGTGCAGAAGTACCGCGCCGGGTGTGCAACGCAACAACTTCGCGTGTTGCACTTGGGTACCTTGACACCCTGACACTTCTCCCGCCTCTTCATCCACTACCCTTCCTCCCATGTGCGGCATCGGCGGCATCCTGCGCATCACCCCGCCCGGCGAGAAGCACGAGCCGATCCCCGATGAATGGCTCGACGCGATGGACAGGCACATCGCCTGGCGCGGCCCGGACGGCCACGGCCGATTCCGGGACAAGGTGGTGCGACCCGATGGAACGATTGTCGAAGTGGCGCTCGTGCATCGGCGGCTGGCGATCATCGACATCGAGTGCGGGCATCAGCCGATGGTGTGGATGAAGGAACGGGGAGTGCTGCCGGCTCAGGAGCAGTACGACTTCCAGGACCGGACAGATGCAGGCGAACTCGTGGCCGTGGTGTTCAACGGCTGCATCTACAACCATCGCGCACTTCGAGCGGAGCTTGAACGGTCCGGGCATCGTTTCAGCACCGACCACAGCGATACGGAGGTGCTGCTTCACTTCCGGAGCCGGCTCGACGAGTTTTTCACGCGCGCGGATGCCATGGGCGCGTTCGCACTGTGGGACGGCGGCCGCGCCGTCCTGACGCTCGCGCGCGACTTGGCCGGGGAAAAGCCGCTGTACGTTGCGCACCTTCCGGGCTGTACGGTCCTTGCGAGCACCGTTCCCGCGTGCCGTGCCGTTCTCGAGCGGGCGCTGGATCGCAAGGCACGCGCGGAACTCGAGGCTCACGCCCTGGCCGATTTCCTCGCGCTCGGGTACAGCCCGCTGCGCACACCGCACCCCGCCGTGCGCCAGCTCGCGCCGGGTCAGATGGTCGAGCTTCCGCTGGATGGGGAAGACCCGCGAACGCTGCGAATCGGTACGGAGGCTCTCCGGCATGCCGGACCGCGCCGCGGCGCGAAGAGCGATGCCCCGCCCGTGTGCTCGCCGGAGACGGCCGGCCACTGGATCGAGCGGGCGGTCGCCGCGAGGCTGGACGCCGATGTGCCCGTCTGCTGTCTGCTCTCCGGGGGCATCGATTCGTCGCTGATTGCCCTGTACGCCGCCCGTGCGCTCGCGCCTGCGCCGCTGGTCACGATCAATGTCCGAATGCCCGACGAGCGAACCGATGAATCCGAGTTCGCTGCTCGGGCGGCGGAGATCATCGGTTCGGAGCATCACATCGTCGATGCGTCGCCAGATCCGTTGACCGACTTCGTGGACCTGATCCAAGCCCTGGGTCTGCCGTTCGGAGATTCTTCGCTGCTCCCGACGTTCTGGGCCTGCCGTGCCGTCGCTGCACACGCGAAGGTCGCTCTCTCGGGGGACGGCGGCGACGAACTCTTCTACGGCTACGAGCGGTACCGCGCCGCCCAGGCAATGCGTCTGCCGCCCTTTGCGATGCTCGCGTGCATGTTCTTTCCCGAGGACCTGCTCGATCGCTCCGACCCGGGTTCACGCTCCACCAGGATCTCGCGATATGTCGTGGCCGTTCGGAATCGGGGGTACTCGGACCTCGCGGCAATCTTCCCGAGTCCCGACTTCGCGCAACTCATCAGGGGGCGGAGCGTCCACCGCTCGTTTCGGCTGTCACACCGGCCCGTCGCACCGACGTTCGACCCTCGTCGCTTCGGCGGCGCGCGCGCGGCACGACAGTTCGACCTGGAGAACTACCTGCCCGGCGATCTGCTGCGGAAGGTGGACACCGCGTCGCTGCTTGCCGGAATCGAGGTGCGGTGTCCTTTCCTCGATCGTGAACTGATGAAGTGTGTTCACGCGGCGCCGCGGGCGATCCTGTATTCCCCGCGAGAAACGAAGCCCCTTCTTCGCGAACTCGCCCGCAGGTACTTCCCGCCCGAGATCACCGATCGTCCCAAGCAGGGATTCGCCATCCCCATCGGCGAATGGTTCCGCACAGACTACGGCGGACTCAGGACCTGTCTGCTCGACTATCTCCATCGGCCGCGGCCGTTTGGCGCCGTGCACGATGTCCTCGACATCAACATGAAGTACGTGCGCGCGATCGTGGATGAGCACATGAGCGCGGGCGGCGCGCAGCAGGCCTTCTCGACCGTGCCCGCCCGCCGGCGCGACCACTCCCAGCGGCTGTTCATGCTGCTCTCGCTGGCCATCTGGGCCGAGAAGTGCCTTGACGGCCGCGGCGGATAGCCTCGCTCACGGCATCGACAGCCCTATGACGAAGAACGCGATGAATGCAAGGAGTCCCACCCCGGCGAGGATGGTCCCGATCAGGCCGCAGACCAGTCCCGCCGTCGCCATGCCGCGTCCGCCCGGCTTTACCGTCCCTTCCCGCATGTCCTTCTTGGCTGCCTGGGCGAAGTAGATCGCCAGCGGTCCGCAGACGAGCGACGGCAGGCCGTACGCCGTGCACCCAAGGATCGAAACGATGCCGAGCACCAGTGCCGCGACGGCCTTGCCCGAGTTGGGCTGAGCGCCCCGGCCCACGGAGTGGAGGACGGGGGTTCCGCACTCTGGGCACAGCTCGTCCACCGCGATTCCGCGAAGCACGTAGCCGCAGCAAACGCACATGAACTCGTTCCGCACGCGCCCCGGTCCCTGCCCGAAGTTCCCCCTCTCATCCGGCGTGTTCGCGTACTGCATCGAAATGATCCTCGATGATCAAACCGACTTCGCCGCGATGGCCTCCTCGGGATCGTCCGGCGCAAGGCGCGTGATGATCTTCGCCCCGACGCAATCGCCCCACACGTTGATGACCGTGCGGCACATGTCAAGGAACCGGTCCACGCCGAAGATGATGCCGATCGTCCACAGGGGCAGCGGCGCGGCGTCGGGTTTCACCGCGAGAATCGAGCTGTTGACGGCGTTGATCACGATCGCCATGGTCACAAGCCCCGCGCTGGGGATCCCCGGTGCGCCCACGGCCGCGAGCGTTGCGGTGATCACGATGATCAACTGCTGCGTCGTGTTCAGTTCGTATCCGAACATCTGGAAGAGGAACACGACCGCCACCGCCTCGTAGAGGGCGGTTCCGTTCATGTTGATCGTCGCGCCCAGCGCGGGCACGAATGTCGCTGCCCGCTTGGAGCAGCCGCCCATGTCGCGGCACGTTTCGATCGTGACCGGCAGCGTCGCCGAGCTGCTGGAGGTGCTGAACGCCGTGAGGATCACCCGCCGCAGGTTCCACAGGAACCGCAGCGGATTCGTCCTTCCGAAAACCCAGAGAATCAGCGGCAGCACCAGAAAGCCGTGAATGATCAGCCCGACGATGACGCACAGGATGTACCACCCCAGCGGGCCGACCAGCCGCCCCAGCCCGACCTCGCCCACCCGCGCCCCGACGATGAAGAACACGCCCGCCGGCGCCAGCCACATGATCCACAGCACGATCTTCATCATCGCGGTCAGAAGGCCCTCGAGCACCTCCACCGCGAGCCGCGCCTTCTCACCGACCACCGCCAGGGCCACGCCGCTGAGCATCGCGAAGATCACCAGCGCCAGAACATTCGTATCCGCCGCTGCTTTCACGATGTTCGTCGGGATCATGTCCCGCAGAAGATTCAGGAACGCCGCTCCGACCGAGGCCGGGCCGGTCTCCACAGCCTTCTGTACGCTCTTGGCGTAATCCTCCTGCGCTGCGCCCGCCATGGACTCCGGGCTGACGCCCGCTCCGGGCTGCACAAGGTTCACGATCAGCAGCCCCAGCATCACGGCCATCAGCGTGGTAATGAGGAAGTAGACCAGCGTCGCGCCGCCGACCACCCCCAGCCTGCTGGGATTCCCGATGCTCGTCACCCCGACGACCACGCTCAGGAACACCAGCGGCACGATCATCATCTTCAGCGGCTGAATGAAAAGAATGTCGCCCGCCGTACGCCACAGCTCGGTCTTGACGCGAAGCGACGCTCCGGTGGCGTCCGGATCGAACAGCACATACTGCCCCACGAGCACCCCGAGGATCAGCCCCAGGAGGATCAGGATCGTGAGCAGATTCTCGCGTTTCATGCGGTCCTCGATCGCTCCCGTTGCTCCGTCGCGCAGCGGCCGTCAGATCCTCGCGGCGTACGCCCTGACTTCAGACCGGAACGGCCGCGGGCGAAATCCGAGATGCGCAGCCGCCTTGTCCGACCGCGCGATGCAATCCTCCATCGCCATGATCGGTTCGCTTGGCCCGAAGGGAAGCAGTGCACCCAAGCCGGTCTTGCCCGCCGCCACCGCGCCCGCCCATGCGAGCCGTCCGGGAAGCCCGATGATGGGCTTCCTGCGTCTCTCGCCCATCAGTTCCCCCAGCGCATCACGCACCGTCGCCAGCATTTCGGGCCACTCCATCACCTCCGGCCCGCTCAGGGGATAGACCTCTCCGACAGACTCGGCGCGGCGCAGTGCCGCGGCCGCCGCGGCGGCCACGTCCTCCACGTGGACGGGAGCGCCGCGTCCGCTCACGAGCTTGGGCGGCATCCGCGGCCGGCCCGCGTCATCGGTATCGAGCTTGGCGAAGTACGGCATGAAGATGTGCGGCGCCGACCGGCCCAGCGCCCAGTTCTTGACCATCTTCATGAACTCGCCGTCCGGCCCGTGAATGAGGGATGGACGGAGGATGGTCCATTCCAGCCCGCTGCGCCGCACGAGCATTTCCGACTCGTACTTGGATCGCTGGTAGGCCGTCGGCGCATCCGGGCGCACGCCCATCGCGGAGACATGGATGAACCTGCGCGTGCCCGCGGCGCGCGCCGCGTCGAGCATCACCTCGGTCGCCTGCACGTGGAGCTTGGCGAACGTCACGTGAGGCGGAATTTCGCGTCGGATGCCGATGGTGTGCACGATCGCATGGGCGCCCGCCGCGAGTTCCTCGGCGATGCCTTCCTCGAGCACATCGCCCACCACGCCCGTCCAGCTTCCCTGATCTGCCCGCGGATCATCCTGCGCCGGGAGCACGTCGCGCGCCTTGCGGGGGTCCCGGATCAGCGCTCGCACGCGATGGCCGTCCCGCATCAGCGCCCGCACGACGGAGCGCCCGACGAACCCGGTCGCCCCTGTGACCGCAACCGTCAACGCATGATTCATCCCGCTCAACACCGCCTCCCGCGGGGTCAGGCCCCGACTGACACGCACGGAGGGCAGTCTAAGGTTCGCGACTGGCGCCCGCAAAACTGCGCCCGCGTCGCGGCATGGCGCTCGTTTGGGCTAGAATCCCGCGATGACTCGCAAGCTCCGTCCGCGGGCGGGAGCCTTCATGCATCGGAGTTCTCATCATGATCGGATTGATGCGTCGCGCTTGCTTGATTCGGCACCCGGCGCCGGCCCGTCTGGCGCTGGGCATCGCGGTGTGCTGGGCGGTTGCCTGGCTGGCCGCGCCGGCCCGCGCACAGGCGCCCAAGGATCCGCACATCCAGCAGATCAATGAGCTTGTGAAGGCCGTTGCGGGCGTGCCGATCGCGGAAAAAGAACTCTTTCCGGCGATTCTGGAGATGCGCGAAGCTCCTGGGACTCTGCGCAGCATCACCGATGCTTCCCTCATGACACCCGGGGACGAGGGATGGAGCGAGGCCGAGCAGTGGGCGCAGCGCGAGCCGAATCGCAAGGTGCTCGAAACGCTCGCCGCCGTCACCGACTCCACCAAGAAGACCGTGCTTTCCATCCCGTACGGAACGGAGGGTGTTCCCGAGGCATGGGTCGCGGCCGGGCTGTGCATCGAGCTGGGCAGGGGTGGCACGCTCGCCGGCATGCAGCTGCGTTACCTCAAGCGCCTGGAAGATGTGGCCATGCTGTGCAATGTCGAGGCCACGCGTCTCGCCGCCGGCGGGAAGGGCAAGGAGGCAATGCAGGTGCTGGTCGATTGGCTGCGCCTGGGTCGCATGGTCGCGGATCGTGCGATGTTCGAGGAGAAGAAGTGGGGCGCCGAACAGATGATCCTGGCGGCGGAGCGCATGCGCGACATCGCCTACCTCTTCCCCGATTCGCTCACGCCCGAGGACATCGCCGACATCTGCCAGATCGAGCAGGACGAGCGCACCCTCGGCGTCGATCGCATGACCCTGCCGCAGGGCGACAGGATCGCCGCGGAGCAGCTGATGGCGCGCACGTTCATCGAGCGCGACGGCGTCAACGTCCCGGTCTTTGCTTCCACCATGGCGCGCATCGGCGCCGCCGGTCGGCCCCTGACGCGCTTCTCCGAAGGCGCCCTGTGGCGCGACATCGCGTCCGTACATGCCGACTGGTTCGATACCCGCGAGCAGATCGAGAAGCTGATGGGCGACTGGAACATCCGCTGGAACCTGCCCAACCTTCACGACGAGCTTCTCGCGCAGGAGACCGATTACGACCGCATGAACAAGCGCACGTTCGCGATGGTCGATCGCCTGCTCGGACCGATTCAGCAGCTCTTCGCGCTGCGCATGCGCGTGCTGGCCGAGATCGGCGGAACGCGCAACGCCCTGGGCGTGTTGGCGTTCAAGCTGCGCGAGCGCCAATGGCCCCGGGTTCTCGAAGCGATCCAGCCCAAGTATGTGCGCCAGATTGATCCCGATCCGTATCACTACTACAAGCGCACCGAGACCCTTCGACCGTTCGGCTACTTCGTTCCCATCCGCGATGCCGTCGTCGGACCCCGCGAGCTGCCCCAGCCGCACCGGATGACCGTGTTTCTCGATCGACGGTCAGCCGGCTTGACCCCGGATTCCGACGGCGGCGAGGACAGCCCCGACGCGGCCGTCAACGGCGGCGGCGACGGCGCGAACGCGCCTTTCCCCGGACTTCCCCCTCTCCCCGGTCTTGATCCTTCCGTCCTCACCGATTCGTGGGATCCCGAATCGAAGCAGCTCGACGCCGCGAAACTGCGCGAGGTGCTTACGCAGTCCGTCAGGGAAACGCCGCTCACCGATGAAGGGCGCGAGCAGGCGAGGCAGTTCTTCCAGTCGCTCATCGATCAGGGTGTAACGCCGGACAACGTACAGGAGAAGATGCTTGCGCAGTTGGAATCACCCGAAGGGCAACCGGCCGCGCAGATGATGAAGGCGATGGGCGTCGATCTTCATCAGATCGCTCGCATCATGGCCGACCGCATGCGGGTGCTCCTGGAGGATCCCGCGTTCACGAAGGCGCTCGAAGCGGTTCGTTCGGGGGCTGCGCCTTCCGACGACGATCTCCGCGGCGCACTCACATCCGCCATCGAGATCATGCTCACCGACGAATCGGTCGCTTCGCTGACGCAGGCGCTCGCGGGCGTGATGGATGCCTTCACAGGCTCGATGGGCGGCTTCGCGGGCAGGAGCTTCACCGTGTCGATCGATGATTCGCAGTTCGTACTCTTTTCGACAGGCCCCGACGGCGTTTCCGGCAAAGCGCGGAGCGTGGGGCCGGGCGGGGACGATCTTCTGATCTGGCCGCCTGTTCTCTCCCTTTGGCGCGAGCATCGCTGAGCTTGCCGGCCAAACGTGCGCGTCCCGCCCGCCGGCGGGACATGCTCCGGAGGGAATAAACCGCCCCGGTTCAGGGCTTCTCCGTCATCACCCTCAACGGTTCGATCACCTCTTCTTCCATGTTGGCCGTCGATGGTTCGTTTCCGCTTCCTCACGATTCAACGGTGAACGCTCACGCCGTCGTCTTCACCGCCCCAGCGTGATTCAGCAGGAGCTTCAATGCCTTCTTCACCGGCACACGACCAGGTCCACAAGCTCATCATCATCGGCTCCGGCCCGGCGGGCTGGACCGCGGCGATCTACGCCGCGCGAGCTTCGCTCGATCCCTTGGTGTATGTCGGCCTCCCGAAGCAGGACCCGTCCATCGTTCTTCCCGGCGGTCAGCTCATGCTCACCACCGAAGTCGAGAACTACCCCGGATTCCCGCACGGCATCACCGGCCCGGACATGATGGCCGCGTTCCAGCAGCAGGCCGAGCGCTTCGGCACGAAGATCATGCACGAGGACATCGTGTCGTGCGACTTTTCCGCGCGCCCCTTCCGGCTCAGGACATCGTCGGGCGATACGGCCCGGGCGCACGCGGTGATCATCGCGACGGGCGCCATCGCCAACTGGCTCGGGCTTCCGAACGAGATGCGCCTCGCCCGCTCCGGCGGGGGCGTTTCCGCCTGCGCCGTGTGCGACGGCGCGCTGCCCATGTTCCGCAATCAGCCGCTCGCGGTCGTCGGCGGCGGCGATACCGCCCTCGAAGAGGCGACCTATCTCACCAAGTTCGCCTCAGAGGTGTACGTCATCCACCGGCGCGATGCCTTCCGCGCATCGAAGGTCATGCAGCAGCGCTATCTCTCGCGCCCGAACGCCAAGGTGCTCTGGAACAAGATCGTCGTCGATGTGCTCGGCGACGAGAAGATCAGCGGCGTCGAGCTTCAGGACACGGTGGACGGCACGCGCAGCCGGCTGGACGTGAAAGGTCTGTTCGTCGCGATCGGCCACACGCCCGCGACGAAGTTCCTCGAAGGCTCCGGCGTCGCCCTGACCGACAAGGGGTACATCCATCTCGCCCACCGGCACAGCGCCACCAACATCGAGGGCGTCTTTGCCGCGGGCGATGTCGCGGACGCCGAGTACCGCCAGGCCGTCACGGCCGCGGGCATGGGCTGCCAGGCCGCGCTGGACGCCGAGCGCTGGCTCGGACGCATGGGGCTTGCCTGAACGTCGCCGGCGAGCGCGCGGGAGTTTTCAGCCTGCTTCGGCCCTCGGATGGGCCGAGTTGTAGGCGTCGCGCAGCCGCTGCGTCGTGAGGTGCGTGTAGGTCTGCGTCGTCGAGAGCGACTGGTGGCCCAGCAGTTCCTGCACCGAGCGCAGATCCGCGCCGTTGTCCAGCAGGTGCGTCGCGAACGAGTGCCGCAGCGTGTGCGGGCTGATCGAAGGATCGAGTCCGACCTGCTTGAGGTACTTGTCGAGCTTGCGGCGCACGGAGCGTGAAGAGAGCCGGCCGCCGTGCTTGTTCACGAACAGCGGTCGGTCGCGCCGATCGGGGTTCCACGCGCCGCTCAGCCGCTCATCCGCCGCGAGCACCTGGCGGTAATGGCGGATGGCCGCCAGAGCGTGCGAGCCGAGGGGCACCAGCCGCTCCTTCTTGCCCTTGCCGCGGACGCGCAGACCCTCTCCCTGTTCGTCGAGGTCATCGACATCGAGGTCCACAAGTTCGGAAACGCGGATTCCCGTCGAATAGAGCGTCTCGAGCATGGCGCGATCGCGCGAGCCGAGGGCCTCGCGATCGTCCGGCGCCGAGAGCAGCCGCTCGACCTGCTCCACCGTGATCGCGCGCGGCAGGCGCTTGGACTGCCGCGGCGTGCGGATCATGGTCATCGGGTTGGAGGGCACAAGCCCGCGCTTCTGCGCCCACTTGTAGAACGACCGCAGCGTGGCGATTTTCCTCGCCATGGTGGCGGGCGAATAGTTCTGTTCTGCGAGGTGCGCCAGATACTTGCGCAGCAGCTCGACGTTGGCGTTCACGATCGCGGCCGTAATGGTCTGTCGCGTGATCCGCCCGGCCACGTGCTCGGAGTGCTGCCCGTTCAGAGTGCCGTTCTGCACGGCGTTGAAGGCCTCGCGCTCCGCGTTTTCGTCCGCGCTGATGCCCAGCTCTTCCGTCAGGAACTCGTCGAACTGCCGGAGGTCGGCACCGTAGCATCGCGCCGTGTACGGGCTGAAGTGGCGCTCGTCGGTCAGGTATGACAGGAAAGCATCAATGATGGGCGTCTTGATCATGATGAAACCCCGCAGGCAGGAATGGACGAAGTGCCGCGCCGGCCGCGTGCGGCCCGCGCGCAATCAGGGCCGGATGGCGGAGTTCGAGCCGCCCTCAAGCGCAGCGGGATCCCGCGGGCGTCGCCCGCCGATCCTTCCACGCATTGATTGAGCCTCTCGGCCCGCATCGCTGGTCCCTTCTTCCGCCGCTGGGACGCGGCGGGGGGCCGGCTCAGCGAGCGGACACGGTCTGTTGCGAGTTCGCGGAGGCCACCCGCCTCGATTCCGCGTCGAGCAGCCGCTCGACTGTCCGGAAGCACGCGAACTCCTGGAACAGCTTCATGCTCTTGGTGTACCCCCTCCACGCCAGGGCCGACTGGTCCTCCGTGCGACCCGACGCGTATCGCTGGATGAGCGCCTGCACCTCATGGCTTGAGGCATCGAGGTGTTCCGCCACCGCGCTCGCCTGCCGCGGCCCCGATGCCGGGCCTTCCGTGTCGGTCGTGGCCCCCTGCATCGCCCGAGGGTCCGGATCCGCGAAGCCCGGCGCGAGCATCGCGCCGGACACGGGCAGCAGCGTGAGGTTGAGGCCGAGCGTCGGCGGGTCATACGGATCCCACGCCGTGATGGACCCCACCACGATCGCGTCAGCCCCCAGCGTTCTTGCGACCGCCCGCGCCTTCTCCGGCGTGTCGATCCGGCCGATCCCCAGCACTCGCATCGCTTCGATGGTGCGGTTGAGCGGCAGAGCCGCCAGGCCGTTGACCTGCGTGACCTGATACGCGAGCTGATCGGTGAGCGACAGCTCATCGACCTGCGACACGCCCGATTCATTCACGAGCGGCGCGATCACCCAGAGCAGTTCTCCATCCGAGCCGTACGGCGCCGTGAGAACCACAGGCATCACCGACCGCTTCGGCGAGTTTCCGCACCCGGGCGCAGTCATGCATGCGCAGATGAGGCAGCCCGCGACGAGCAGTCGCGCAGCGCGCCGCATCGCCCGCGGCCGTCCCGAAGCTTGAGCATGAAACTGTTCACTTGTCATGGCGTCCTGCCTTGCCGGCGGGGCTCCGCCCGCTCGCTATTCCGTTCGCCGCCGGTGGGACGTTCCACGCCCGCCGGCGAATCCAATCCGCGCTAATGCGGAGTTTCCGTCGTCTCTTCGCCGCTGACCGGCTGTTCCACGTATTCCTCGTGTGCTTCAGGGGATGTCGCGCTGCCCGGGAACGCCGCCAGAATGGCTTGCTCCGTCGGTACCGCCCACACGGAATCCGTTCCCGACCGGTCCGAGACGAAGAACAACCGCCCGTCCGGACCCCATGTCGGCATCAGGTTGACGAACGAGCCTGACGTGAGATTCGTGCGCATCGTCCCATCCGCCTTCATCACCCAGATATCGGCAAACCGCGGCCGTTCGCCCGATTCGCCCTCCCCCGGTTCGTAGACCGCTGCAAAGGACAGGAACTGGCCGTCCGCCGACCAACTGGGGTTCACGGCGGCGGCGGTCGGGCTGCTGATGATCTCGGTCGGTGAAACCGCCTGCCCGTTCACGAAGTCCACTGTCCACAGCGAGAAGAGTCGGTCGCCCCGTTCCCGCGAGCGCTGGAAGGCGATCTTGGAGCCGCCGGGCTGCCAGGACGGGAAGAGGCCGAACGTCAGGAACGTGCGCGATGCCGGCTGATCCAGTTCGGCGACCCAGATTTCCCACCGGTCGGACGTTTCGGAGAGCCTGCAGTACACGAGCTTGCTGCCGTCGGGCGACCACGAAGGGTGAAGCTCATGGCCCGTGTCGTCGGTCACCCGCACCGCCTGGCCGCCGGTGACATTCATGATGTAGATGTCCCAGGAGCCGTTGCGGTTCGAGGCGAAGGCGATCCGTGTCCCGTCCGGGCTGACCTCCGGCATCACGTCGTGCGCCGCGTCGTTCGTGAGCTGCGTTACCGACGTGCCGCCGATCACCTGCGCGTAGATGTCGGCGGTGGGGCGGTGACGAGTGCTGGCGAAGTAGATCACCTTGCCGTCCGGGGAGACGCACGGATCGAAGTCCGCGCCCTCCGAGGCGAAGGTCATCTGCTGAAGATTCTCCGTGGCGTCGAAGGGCAGCTCGCTGATGAACGCGGGTGAGTGCTGCCGCGGCAGCTCCCCGTACACCGAGAACTGCCGCGCGCTGGCCGCGCGGGCGCGAGCGCCCTGGACCGGATGTGACGCGGGAAAGACCGCCGAATCCACGCCCTCGACGGGGTGGAGGGGCGGTCTGAAGGGGTCCGCGCCGGCGACGTCCTGCTCCGCAGCGCGCCCATCGAGCGAGGTTTGAGTCTGCTGCGAGGCGCATCCGGCGCAGGAAAGTCCTGCAACCGCGAGGCCGGCGAAGCAGAGCGTGAGGAGTCCGTTCAGAGTCGTTCCGAAGCGCGTTGCATTGTGCACGGCTGTGCCTCCCGTCCTTCTCGACCGGCCGTCGCGCGGAATCCGCGCTTCGGGTGTCGATCGCGCTCAGCCCCGACTCTCCGGGTCTGATGCCGAATCTGAATGTGAAGGGGTGAGGCAAGCAGCGAACTGCGCCCCGACGCTCCGCGTCGCCCCGGCTTATCGGACGGCGAGCCTCCCTCCCTTTGACGAAGTGCGGCCCGCCTTGCCAAGGTCTATTCGGACGCTTGCAAACCGGACGTGAGTCCCGCTGCCCGACAAACTCGGGAGCGGGTCGGCCATCCGGAAGGGCTGATCCGAAGCTGTGCCCGGCGATCCTCGGGGCACAATTGCAACAGGCCGGAAACCCGCGCGACAAGCACCTCCTCCGAGCGCTGGTCCGCACGAGTCACCGGCCTGGAACGGCAGGATTCCGCCGCGAGAGGCGAATGTAGCAATTGCGCACCGCCTGTCACGGGGGATCGACCAGAAAGGCGCAAAAAACCACGCCAATTCGTCGCTTCAGACCGGCGCCGTGACCATTCAATGTCAATCTGGGTAATTTGGTGGCTCTACTCAGCCAGTTGCGTGCCTGAAAGCACGTCGTTGGCGACGTCCACGAGCTTCCGTCGAGTGCTCCTCGCGGCCTTCTGAAGCTTCGCGTGTGCTTCGGACTCCGACATTCCCGATTGCTCGACCAGCCGCCACTTGGCTTGCTCGACGATGCGCCGGTCTACAAGCGTCTGCTCCAGTTGCGCGATGCGTCCCTGCTTGGCCAGTTCGCCGACCGCGCGCGCCCATCCCACGGAAATCGCCACGCGCAGTGCATCGGCGCTGACCGGCTTGAGCAGGTAGCCGTACACGCCGGTTTCCTCGGCCTGACGAACGTATTCCTCGTCGCTGTACGCCGAAACGATGATGGAAGGAATCAGAAACTGATCCCAGAGCCGCTTGGCTGCCATCAGTCCATCCATGCGCGGCATGCGAATATCGAGCACTGCGATGTCCGGCGCCGTGTGCGCTGCAAGTTCGCACGCGGCTTCACCGTCCGCCGCCTGACCGGCAACATCAAATCCGATCGACCGCAGGCTGGCTGCCATGCCGCTGGCCATCAGGTGCTCATCATCCGCGATGAGCACCCGCGAGGGCTGAGAGGGGAGCTTCTTGAAGTTCATGACCGAACCACGAGGCTGCTCGAACGGGATGCGAACGGAACCGCAACCGTTCGGAGCACGATTCTAATAAGAGGAGGCTGCGCGTGAAAGCCCGCGGGTCCTGTCCCTTGCCCGGGGGCGGATCGACACTGCGACCGCGCCCGTCCCTCGCGGCAATCCGCATAATCCGCCGGTTTCCAGGCCTCATCGTCCTTGATGGCTGAAAGCAGCCGCGGTCGGCGGTGCGTTCGAGTCGATACGAGTCGGACGCGGCGGCCGCCCCCTAGTCCAGCCAATCCTTGTTCTTCAGCCGCTGGGGGACGTACTCCTCCGTCACATAGGAGATGTCCTTGGTGATGAGCGACTCGACTTCCATCTTGAATCCGTTGCCGAGCATCTTCTTGATCTCGAGCTGCCAGGCCTTGCGGTTCTTGAACCATGGGTAGGCCGCGATCTCGTTGGCGCGCTTCACGTCGTTGTCATTCAGCGCGATCTTGACCGCATCGGAGAGGCCGCACTCCTCGTAGTCCTTGGCACGGATCCCCAGGAATCGCGCTTCCGGGATGGCCAGGCGCGAGCTTTCAAACGCCAGCGAGATCGATCCCTGTTTGATGACCGAATAGATGTAATGCCCCCAGGGGTCGCAATCCAGCAGGCAGATGATGGGAAGCTTCAGTTCCTGGTTGAACCGCTGGAGCAGCCTGCGCACCCCTCGCGGCGGCTGGCCGGCGCCGTGCGTGAGGATGCAGTTGTTTTTTTCCCAGAAGCGATCTTCGTTGAAACGGTTCCACACCGTGCCCTTTTCGACGTGCAGCACGAACTTCGCCTCGCACTTCCCGAAGCGGATCACTTCCGGCTCGACGATCGAAGGAATCGCATACCCGCCCGATCCCATGCGCCGGCAGTTGATCTCGTCGCCCTTGTCGAAGAGCGTGATGTTGCCGACCATCGAGCCGCGGTTCTCGGCGAAGATGTGCAGCTCTTCGCGCAGCGCTCCGAGCGTGACTTCCAGGTCTTCGAGGATGGGGTCCGATTCATCCTGCGTGTCGAACGTGTTCTCCTTCGTGCCCGCGACGGTGTGCTTGGCCTTGTAGAACACGCCGCGGAGGCTGGACGTCTTGCCCGCGTCGATCAGGTCCTTGATCGTGCTGGCGTGCAGCATGGTCTGCATGAACTGCTTGGCCTGGTTGAGATTGAAGAGCTGCCGCTCCTGCGTCGCATCGCCCATTTCGAGGATGCCGCGTTTCTCGTTCCAGATGGTGTTGGACCGCGTGCGCGTGGGGATGGACAGAACAGGGTCTTTCCCGCCGAGCGCACGCTTCGCCACGTCCGCCGCCAGGCCGTCGATCTTCTTGAGCGTGACGGCGTCGCGGTCTTTGATCCGCGCGGTGGACGAAGGCGTGGATGGTGTTTTCCTAGCCATGCTTCTTCACCTTCTTCACCAGGACCTTCTTGAGAATCTTCTTCTTGCGAACTGCCGGCGCCAGCGCGGGCTTCGTCGCTTCCGGGTCGTCTCCGAAGAGCGTCCCTGCGATGGGCGCGGGTTCGGTATCGCCCGGGGCCGCGGCCGGCAGGGGGTTCGGCTTCTGCTTGCGTTGTTCTCCCGCCTCCGGTGACGGCCTGACCGCGCCCCGCGTTCGCTTCGCGCCGTCGGTCGGAAGCGTCGGCCCCGCCGGCGCAGGCGTACCAACGCCCGCAGCACCCACGCTTGCCGCGCTCCGCTCCACTCGAATCACCACACTCTCATCATCCGTCTCTTCTGCTTCCCGCGCAGAAGCGGGCGCGATCGGATTCCCATCCGCGTCAAACTCGATGTCCGCGGCCGCGGTGTGCTTGCGCGCCTGCGCCAAGAGCGCCTCATACAGCGTCTTCTGGTCCTGACCCGTGATCGCGTGCACCGCCCGCGCGATCTCCCCGATGTACCGCTCGAAGACATCGCGCCGCTCGCCCTCGCGCCGGATCTGCTGCCGCTTGCGCAGATACGCGCCGAGCTTCCGGCCGCACTCCTTCAGCGCCAGGCTCATCTCTTCGCGGATCTCGTCGTAATCCGCGATGGCCTCCTTGCTTTCGCTCGTGAAGGGCACCCACACGCTGGCCATGTGGATCATCACGACCATCGGCCCCAGCGGCAGCGAACCCTTCGGCTGCTGGAGTCCGTAGTTCTTCCAGTTGGTCTCCAGGACCGCCTTGAAGCTGCTGCACGCCGACTGCTGATACTGCAGCGGCACCCGGTTCGCGAACCGGTACACCCGCGCCGGTTCGTCCGCCCCTCCTCCGCCCGCCCCATCGACATCCACCTTCCCGAGATTCCCGCCGAAGGCGATCCCCGCTTCGATGATGAACGGCCTTCCGCGGTACACGGCCGGCGGGCGGCTGCTGGCCGTGATGAACTCCGGCTTCAACCCCTCTTCCAGGCCGCGCAGCATCGTCTTGACACCCATCGGGCTGAGGCAGTTCGTCGGCGGCCCCATCACTTTCGCGCTCTGCAGCGCGCGGTACAGCTTTTCCGCCTCCGCGTGCCCCACCTGCTTCACCCACGTCCGCGTGCTCAGCCCGGCCGCGGCCGTCACTTCCTGCGCCACCTTCGGAGTGACTCGGCAGAACTCTTCCGCGAAGAACCCGCCGAGCTGCGTCTTCTCCGTGCGCTCGAGCATGCCGATCAGCGTGCCCAGCTCGATGCCGTGCGGATGCGGCTTGATCTCTTCCGGCTGGGCGGGCAGCTCGTCCACCGTGCGCTCGAACGTGATCGTCTCTCCCTCGGGCCATTGCGCGGTGGGAGGCGTCCTGTAGACGATCCGCGCGTGCGGATTCGCGATGGCCGTGAGCTGCACGTACTGATCGACCGAGCGGTCGCCCTTGAAGTACTTGCCCAGCAGCTCGATCTCGACGCGCGTGCCGTGCCCCTCCGGGAACAGCGGATCATCCTCGGGGTGCTCCGTTTCGCTCACCACATCCGCGCGGTTCTTCGAGGTGTCCATTTTCAGGATCACCTCGTGCGCTGGCTTCTTCGGCCCGGTCTTGGTGATGATCTTCACCGGCTTGCCGGTGGTGATCAGCCCGTACATGCCCGCGGCCGAGATGCCGATGCCCTGCTGGCCGCGGGACATCTTCAGGCGGTGGAACTTCGAGCCATAGAGCAGCTTGCCGAAGATATTCTCGATCTGCTTGCGGACGATGCCCGGCCCGTTGTCCTGCACGATGACAAGGTAGCGCTCATCGCCCGAGACCGCTCCTCGGCGCGGCGACTTCTTCTCCTCGTCGCCCGTGCCCGCGCTCTCGGTCTCGGCGCGGGGCGCTGAACCGCCCATCGCACGGACCTCGATGAGCAGCTCCGGCAGGATTCCCGCCTCCTCGCACGCATCGAGCGCATTATCCACCGCTTCCTTGACGGTGGTGAGCAGCGCCTTGCGCGGATTGTCGAAGCCGAGCAGGTGACGGTTCTTGGCGAAGAACTCGGAGACGGAGATCTCGCGCTGCTTGGCGGCAAGCGTTTCAGCGGTCACGCGCTGTTGCGCCCCGCCCCGCCCCGCCCCGCCCCCCGCGTCTGCGCCCCCCGCTCCCCGTGCGTGCTGCTTCTTCACGCCCTTCTCCGGCGGATCGAGTACCGCTGCCTCTCCTGACATCTGTGCGCCCTCCGTGGCGAAGCCGTGTCGTCACTTGGCCGAGCATGATACGTCTGCCCGCGGGGGGCTTCCGAACGATCGCCGCGCATGAAAAACCTCCCTTTCGGGAGGTTGCACTTCGTTCGTTCGGTTTTTCCCGGCGCTCACCGCCGCCGCATCCGCAGCCCCATCATCAGGGCGACGCCCGCCATCGCCGCCGCGCCCGGTGTCGGCACCGCCACGCGGAAGATCAGCATCTCCCCGGCCGCGGAGCCACCGATCAGTGGGTTCGCATCGCCCGCGACATTGGCCCACATCCAGCGCGCATCACTCGTGATCCCCGGCACCGTGCCCCACGGCGCGATGCCGTTGTTCCCGCCGATGAAGGGCGATGCCCACAGCCCGCCCGTGTTGGCCGTGTTCACGAACCCCGTGATCGTGCCCGCGCTCGGGTGCGGCGCGCCGGTATCCAGGTCAACACCGGTGGTGAAAACTTCCCAGCGTGCATCGCCGGAGTGCAGCGGCAGGCCGTCCGCCGTCAGTTGCGCCAGCAGACCCTGAGCGACCGCATCATCCGACCACGCCGCAATGTACAGCGTGTTCTCCGTGATGAACGACCATGTCTCGGGCCGCGACCAGTTGTACGTGCCGGGGCTGCCCGAGTGCCCGATCTCGTTCCCGCCCACCTTGAAGATCGAACCGCCGCTCACACCGTACACCGCGTAATGGTTGTCGGCGGTGATCGTCGCATGGATGAGTGCGCCGTGCGCCGAGGAAACAGCGCCGAGTGCGGCGGCGGCGGAGATACTCAGGATCAGCGTGCTGTTCATGGTGTTCTTCCCTTCTGCGGGTGCAAGGCCGAAGAACCGCGATTGTCGATCCCGGCCGACGCGAGTCGGCACAACCGACAGGTTCGCGGCTCCACCCGAACGATCCGATTGAGCAGCGGGGGAGGGAAGCCGTTGCGTCGGCAGATGCTCCGGTGCGCGGCCGACGCTGCCGCCGGTCCGCGAATGCACCGTGCGCCGTCGCCGGGCAGAAGGAGTTATCGCGCCGTCCCTCCGGGTTTTTTTGCGGTGTTTCCCCTTGCTCCGGTCCCGGTGCCTGCAGCGGCGCTGCGGTGCGGGCTGTTCGCTATCATTCTCGCCCCCCGATCTTCGTCCTGTTCCCCGGAACCTTTATCACCAGGCTTCACACCTTATGGAAACCACGCTCATCATCCTCAAGCCCGACGCCGTGCAGCGCGCCCTCATGGGCCGCATCATCGCCCGCTTCGAGGACAAGGGGCTGCAGATCGTCGGCTGCAAGCTGATGCAGATCACGCAGGACCTGGCCGCGAAGCATTACGCGGCACACAGGGAAAAGCCTTTCTATGCGGGACTTGTCCGGTTCATGACCTCGGCGCCGGTGCTGGTGATGGCGGTCCGCGGCAACGGCGCCATCGGCATCTGCCGCAAGATGATGGGAGCGACCTTCGGGTCCAAGGCGGAGCCGGGCACCATCCGAGGTGATTTCGGCGTCTCCAACTCCTTCAACCTGATTCACGGATCCGACTCGCCGGAAGCCGCGCAGTTCGAGCTGAACCTCTTTTTCAAACCGGGCGAGATCATCGACTATCCGCGCGCCGTCGAAGGCTGGGTGTACGACATGAGCGGCGGCAAGGCGGAGTAGCCCGCAGGTCTCGAGCGCCCCGGGTGTTGCGTCTGCGACTCCCCTGCCGCGGGCTGCTACGTGCCCACCAGCTTCCTCGTCCACATCGCGAGCATCGTGACGAACGCCAGCAGCGCCGCGCCCACCGCCTGGTGCATGGTCGTCAGCGCCACCTCGATCGCGGGCTTCACCGCCTCATCCCTGTAGATCATCACGACGACCAGCGCAGCGATTCCCAGCGCCGCCTGAAGCCCCACCGTGTGCGCCGTCGCGTGACCGAGCCGGCGCAGCAGCGGTTCATCGGCGTGCCGCTTCGCCGCGCGAAAGCCCGCGACCATGCCCGTCACCAGCACCGCCAGCGCGCCGAGGCTGATGTGCGCGTGCATGAATGCCGGATGAAGATCGAAGTGCCGCGTGCCCGCGCCCAGCACAAGCTGCACCACAAGGAACCCCAGCAGGCACACCGTCGCCACGCGCAGGAATCGATCGCTCCGCGCGGGAGCGCCGCTCGCAGCCCATCGCGGCGAAAGTATCACCGCCACCGCGCACACGCAGGCGAACGTCAGTTGCCCGGCGATTCCGTGCACCATCGCAAACACCTTGCTCTGTCGGTTGTCGCTCGTCGGCGCCAGTCCGCCGCCCTCCGGCGAGTTCGCATCCGCCTGCTCGACGGTGACGCCCGGCGCCGCGATCTGCGGCGTCGCGGCCTCCACGCGGATGCCTCCCAGAATGCCCTGAGCGCACACGAGGAGAAACACTCCCACCGTCGTGGCCTTCACGAGCCGTCTCGGTTCCTTCAGCAGCACGAGCGCGGTCAGCGCGAGCATCGTCAGGCCGATCAGCGATCCGAACAGCCGGTGCGCATGCTCGTAGTAGATCCCGCCCGTCATCTTGCGCAGCGGGAACAGGAACATGTTGGAACCGAAGGACGTCGGCCAGTCATACACCGCCAAGCCCGCATCCTTCGATGTCACCAGCCCGCCGGAGAAAATCACCGGCAACGCCGCGGCCGCTCCAACCACTCCGAACCGACCCAGCCACCGCTGCAGCGTCCGATCGGTCGCGTGCCTCCCGCCGCCCGAAGCCGTGGCAATGAATCCACCGACCAGCGCTGCCACCGCGCCTGCCCCAAGCGAGCCGAGAACGATGCCGATCGCCCCGGACCGCAGTTCATTGGCGCCGTCCTCCGAAGCAATCACCGACCCCAGAATCAACAGATTGATCACCGAGGCCACAAGCCCGGCGCCCAGCGCCGCCATCGGCGCGCTGCGCCGCGCCACGCCGCGCGCCGCCCAGAAGCCTCCCGCGACCTGAATCAGCATCAGCACCACGAACGTGGCCACGGGCGGCGCCTGCATCCCCGGTAGGTGCGTGACAAACCCGGCCAGCCACATCGCCACGGCCGTCGCGAAGCCGGCCACCAAGGCAGGAACTACCACACCGGTCTCCCGGGCACGTTCAGCTCCGCCCCCAGCCTCATCCGTCGCGCTCTTCATGCGGTAGCCCCTTGACGCCGCCTCTCCTGGACGTTACGATCTCACAGTAACGGATGCTGTTCTGCAGTATAGCGGCTTCCTGCACCGGCGGCTTCGCTGTTCGCCGCGGACCCTTCTCATTCGCTCAGAACTTGACATGTTGCGATCAAACCGCGACTACTACTGCCCCGCAGCAACGTATGTCGATTCTGTACGGCAAGGATAGGAGTTCGCACCGCCGCGGGTAAGTGAAAGCTTACATCGCCTCAGATTCTGGAGCAGCCCGTGTCGCTCGTCTTCCCCAAGTGGACGAACAGGATTCCCACAGCACTCGCCGTCGGTCTGACGGCGGGGCTTGGCGGCGTGGTCTGGGGCACGTGGTACTACGCGACGCCGGACTACATGGAAGTCGGCTACGAACCACTTCAGCCCGTGGACTACAGCCATCACATCCACGCCGGCAAGCTCGGCATCGACTGCCGCTACTGCCACACGCACGTGGACGAATCGCGCCACGCCAACATCCCGGACACAAATACCTGCATGAACTGCCACCAGGGCAAGGATGAAGAGGCGTATCTCAATCCGGACCTCTGGCGGGCGCACAAGGAAAACAAGAGTCTTTCGCGCGTGCGCGCGGCCTACGCCTCGCAGGAACCCATCCGCTGGCGCCGCGTCCACAAGCTCCCCGACTATGCGTATTTCAATCACGCCGTGCACGTTCACGCGGGCGTGAGCTGCGTTTCCTGTCACGCCCGCGTCGATCAGCAGGCGGTCGTCCGGCAGAGCGAGGGGATGGGGATGGGCTGGTGTCTTGACTGCCACCGCGACCCATCCGCTCATCTCGTGCAGACGGATGATCTGATCGCCACGCCGGCCCCGCGCATCACCGATCTCGCGGCCATCGAGGCCGCGCTCAAAGCCGCGGATCAGGCCGAACGAGGCCGCCAGATCATCTCGAACAAGCAGCTTGCCCCCCCTGAAAACTGCGGCGCCTGCCATTACTAGCGGAACCGATTGGTACCTCAGCGATGAGCCAACTCGATCAATGTCCGTCATCAAGGAAGCTGGGGAAACCGGCCGAGAAGCCGCGCGCCATGCGCGACCGAAGCTTCGCCACGGGCAAGTCCTACTGGCGCAGCCTCGATGATCTCGCCGGTTCACCGGAGTTCCGCGAGTTCGTCCAGCGCGAGTTTCCGGCGTACGCCAGCGAACTGCTCGACGGCACGCGACGCCACTTCCTCCGCATCATGGGCGCCAGTCTGGCGTTGGCCGGGGCCGCGGGACTTCCCGGTTGTCGACGCCCCGATCACAAGATTCTGGCCTATCACAAGGATCCCGAGCACGTCGTTCCCGGCGAGGCGCTCTTTTTCGCCACGGCCATGCCGCTGCCCGGCGGCGGTTGCGAAGGTCTGCTCGCGGAGACGTTCGAAGGCCGCCCGACGAAGGTCGAGGGCAACCCGCTGCACCCCGTGAATCTCGGCAAGTCCAGCGCGCTGGCCCAGGCCTCGGTGCTCGATCTCTACGATCCGGACCGTGATCCCGAACTGATCGCGGAACAGGCGCATCGGCGTGATAGTTCGCTGCGCATCACGAGCTGGGCCGACTTCCAGGCCTTCGCGGCGCAGCACTTCCCCAAGTTCGATGCCAACGAGGGCGCCAATCTCGCATTCCTTGTCGAGAAGGCCACCAGCCCCTCGCGTGACGAGATGCGCGCCCGCATCCAGGCGCGCTGGGGCAAGTGCAAGTGGTACGCCTACGAAGCGGTGGATGATGAAAACGCGCTCGAAGGATCGAAGCTCGCTTTCGGAGTTCCTCACCGGGAGCTGACCAGGCTCGAAAACGCCCGCGTGATCGTCTCGCTCGAACGCGACTTCCTCGGCGGCGAGGGCTGCACGCTCCCCGAGGCCCGAGGCTTTGCCGCCGGCCGCATCCGCGAAGGCACCAGCCCGGGCCACGAGGCCGCCGGCACGGAGATGAGCCGCATCTACGTTGCCGAGGCGATGCTCTCGCTCACCGGCGTCACCGCCGACCACCGTCTGCCGCTGAAGTCCAGCGCGATCGCCGCGGTGGCCGGCGCGATCGCCCGCAAGGTGCTCGGCGGCGCCGCTCCCGCATCGTTGCCCGAACCGACCGACGACGCGGCGCGGAAGTGGGCCGACGCCGCGGCCGACGATCTGCTCGCCAACCGCGGCGCAAGCATCATTCTCGCGGGGCCGAATCAGCCGGCCGCGATCCACGCGCTGTGCCACGCGATGAACGCCGCGCTGGGGAATGTGGGCAAGACGGTCGAGTACGCGCCCCTCACCGGCGACGCCGCTCAGTCCAGCGTCGCCTCGATCCGGTCGCTGTGCGCCGATATCGATGCAGGCTCCGTCGATACGCTCGTCGTCATCGGCTGCAATCCCGTGTACTCGGCGCCCGCGGACGCGGACTTCCCCGCCCGCTACGCCAAGGTTCCGCACCGCGTGCATCTCGGCGCCGCGGACGAGACGGCCGAAGCATCCACGCATCACGTGGAACGCGCCCACTATCTCGAGAGCTGGTCCGACGTGGAGTCGTGGGACGGCGTGTACAGCGTCGTGCAGCCCATGATTCAGCCGCTCTTCGGCGCGCACGGTGAGCTGGAATTCCTCGCCGTCATCCTCGGCGAGGGCGCGCAGGACGCCTACGAGATCGTCCGCCGGACCTTCAAGACCCGTCTCGGCGCCGGAGATGCCGAGTTCGAGCGCGCGTGGAAGCGAACGCTGCATGACGGGCGTGCCGCGCCCGGCGCGGGGAGCCTCCGCAGGACGGCGCGTTCCGCACCCGCCGTTTCACTTGCCCGCGCCGAGGATGCATTCCGCACGCTGGCCGGTGCATCCGATGAGGGCATCGAGGTCATCTTCGCTCCCTGCCCCAAGGTTTTCGATGGGCGCTGGGCGAACAACGGATGGCTTCAGGAGCTTCCCCACCAGATCACCAAGGTCTCGTGGGACAACCCCGCGCTGATCTCGCACCGCACCGCCGAGAAGCTCGGGCTTCGTACCGACCGCCACCCCAAGACGCCGCAGTACAACCACGCTCAGGTCGTCACGGTCACGCTCGCCGGCAGGTCCGTCGATGTCCCCGTGTGGATCCAGCCGGGTCTGCCCGACGATGTGCTCGTGCTCACGCTCGGCTACGGCCGGCGCGTCAGCGGGCGCATCGGGGAAGGAACGGGTGTGGACGTCTATCCGCTGCGCACCGCGGACTCTCTTCGCGTCGCGCACGGCGCATCCATCGAAGCCAAGCGCGGGGCGCCGCCCTACCTGCTCGCGTGCGTGCAGGATCATCAGACCATGGAGGGCCGCGGCCTGCTCCGCGAAGTGGACCTCGCCGCGTGGAAGAAGCACGGCGACACCGTGTACGCTTCGCGCGATCCCTACAACCGCGCCAAGCAGCTCCGTTTCGGTGCGCAGCTCGGCATGGAGTCGCACACGCCCGCCAACGTCAGTCTCTATCCGCCCGCGCAGATGAAGCCGCACGTGTACGTCGAGGTCGATGAACGCGGCGACCCCGTGCTCGTCAACGGCCGCGCGCAGGGACGCAGGAACGCCCAGGGCCGACGCGAACAGCAGTGGGGGATGACGATCGACCTCACGACCTGCACCGGGTGCGCCGCCTGCACCATCGCGTGCCAGGCGGAGAACAACATCCCGATCGTCGGGAAGATGGAAGTCGCCAAGGGGCGCGAGATGCACTGGATCCGCGTGGATCGCTACTACGGCGGTCCCGATGCCAGGGGGGCCGACCCCGGCCCGGCCGCGGACATCGAGGCCTTCGTGCAGCCGGTGGCATGCGTGCACTGCGAGCTTGCACCCTGCGAGGTCGTGTGCCCGGTGAACGCCACGTCGCACGGCAACGAAGGCCTGAATGAGATGGTCTACAACCGCTGCATCGGCACGCGGTACTGCAACAACAACTGCCCCTACAAGGTCCGGCGCTTCAACTGGTTCGACTACGGCACCAAGGCCTTCAAGGGCGGCTTCGGCCAGCTCGGCGAAACGATCCCCGATTCGCTCGCTCCCTCCAACGAGCACTTCATCCCGCCGCGCCTGCGCGAGCCGCTCGAAGAGGTCGCGCGCATGAAGTACAACCCGCACGTCACGGTGCGCTCCCGCGGCGTGATGGAAAAGTGCACCTTCTGCATCCAGCGCATCAACACGGCCCGCGTCGAGACCAAGCTCCGCGATCTCCCCTTCATCCCCGACGGCTACTTCCAGACCGCGTGCCAGCAGGCCTGCCCCACCGGCGCCATCATCTTCGGCGACATCTACGACTACGAGAGCGAGCGGCCCGACGGCGGCAAGGGCAGCCGCGTCGCCGCCAGCCGCGCCAGCGGGCGCGCTTACGACCTGCTTTCCTTCCTGAACACGCGCCCCCGCACCAGCCACCTCGTCCGCGTGCGCAACCCCAATCCCCGGCTGCGAACCCCCGTCGAAGATCCCTTCCATCACGATCATCACGGCGATCATCACGAGGGCGACAGCCACGAGCACGGCCATGAGGCACACTCCATGAGTCTGCCGATCCTCGATCATCGCCATGCCTGCGCCGGCGCGCAGGGGGTGATGGCATGAGCGTCCTCGAGCCTGATCGCGCCATCGCTCTCGGTCTCGCCTCCGGCCCCGGGCCGGACGTCGATCCCGCCACCATCGACGGCACGATCATCGACGATCCTTCGATCCGCGCGCCCCTCGTGCTGGGCAAGCGCGACTTCCACAGCGTCACGGAAACCATCTGCGGCTGGGTCGAGGGCAAGACCGCCCGCTGGTGGCCCATGACGTTCCTGGTCGCGTTCCACGTCGCGGGCCTCGGCGGCATCGCGATTCTCTATCTCATCATCACGGGCGTCGGCGTGTGGGGTTTGCAGAATCCCGTCGGCTGGGGATGGGACATCACCAACTTCGTGTGGTGGGTCGGTATCGGCCACGCCGGCACGCTGATCTCCGCGATCCTCTGCCTCCTCAAGCAGAAGTGGCGCACCAGCATCAACCGGTTCGCCGAGGCCATGACCATCTTCGCGGTGATCTGCGCGGGCACGTTCCCCGGCATCCACGTCGGGCGCGTGTGGATGGCGTGGATGCTCTTCCCCATCCCCAACTACAACTGGATCTGGCCCAACTTCCGCTCTCCGCTCCTCTGGGACGTCTTCGCGGTCGGAACCTACTTCACCGTCTCGCTGCTCTTCTGGTACATGGGCATGATCCCGGACCTCGCGACGCTGCGCGACCGCGCCACGCTGCGCCGCGGCGAGAAGGTCACCTTCGGGCCGATCTGGGCGCCGCATCCCCTGCCCCGCTTCATCAAGAACCTCACCATCACCCTGCCCGCCAACCAGATCGCGAGCTGGGTGTACGGCGTGCTGGCGCTGGGCTGGCGATTCAGCTCGCGCCACTGGAACAACTACGAGAAGGCGTACATCCTGCTCGCCGGCATGAGCACGCCGCTGGTGCTCAGCGTGCACTCCGTCGTGTCCTTCGACTTCGCGGTCTCCATCATCCCCGGCTGGCACACGACGATCTTCCCGCCCTACTTCGTCGCGGGCGCCATTTTCTCCGGCTTCGCCATGGTGCTCACGCTGCTGATCCCCGCGCGCGAGCTGTATCCCGGCATGAAGGATTTCGTCACCGCCCGCACCATCGAGAACATGTGCAAGATCATCACGGTGACGGGTTCCATGGTCGGCTTCGCCTACATCATGGAGTTCTTCATCGCCTGGTACGGCGGCAACCCGTTCGAGAAGGAAACGTTCATCCGCCGCGCCTTCGGCCCGTACTGGTGGGCCTACTGGACCATGTTCCTCTGCAACGTCATCTCGCCCCAGGTCTTCTGGTTCAAGTGGGCGCGGACAACCATCTGGTTCATCTTCGTGATGAGCATCATCGTGAACATCGGCATGTGGTTCGAGCGATTCGTGATCATCATGTCGCTCTCCGGCGACTACATGCCCTCGAGCTGGGCGTACTTCAACCCGACGCCCGTCGATATCGCCACCTTCATCGGCAGCCTCGGCATCTTCCTCACCCTCTTCCTGCTCTTCTGCCGCTTCCTCCCCATGCTCGCCATCAGTGAAGTCAAGAACGTGATGCCTCAGGCGCACGAGCACCTCCACGCCCATGACCATCATGCCGGCGACGGCGGTCACGGCGGTCATTCGCACGGAGGAACGCACTGACATGACTTGGTCCTCCCGCCATCACGAACCCGCCCCCGCCCCCGCCCCGCAGGCTCCTGTCACATGGGGCGTCATGGCCGAGTTTCCCGACGTTACGTCCGTCTTCCGCGCCGCCGAGCGCGTGCGCGACGCCGGCTTCCGGAAGTGGGATGTCTACGCCCCCTTCCCCATCCACAACATCAACCGCGCCATGGGCCTCAAGCCCAGCAGGGTTTCCTACTGCGTCGGCACCGGCGCCTTCCTCGGCATCGTCACCGCCCTCGCCATGCAGTTCTGGATGGGCGGCATCGACTACAAGATCCTCGTCGGCGGCAAGCCCCTCATCGCCTGGGAGCAGGCCACGCCCATCACCTTCGAGCTGGCCATCCTGTTCGCTTCCTTCAGCGCGCTGTTCGGCATGCTCGCGATCAACAAGCTCCCCATGTGGTACCACCCCCTGCTCAAGAAGGAGCGGTTCCTCCGCGTCAGCGACGATCGCTTCGTCATCGCCATCGAGGCCGCCGATTCCCAGTTCGATCAGCACCGCACCGCCCAGTTCCTCTCCGAACTCGGCGGCACTCATATCGAGGTGGTCGAGGCGTGAACTCCAACTCCCTCACATCGTCGCTCATGAGGGCCTGCCTGCTGGCCGGAGTCTGCGCCCTCGTCGGCTGCCGCGGCGACCGCTCGAATGCCCCGCCGCGCCAGTTCTTCCCCGACATGGACGACCAGCTCAAGTACAAGGCCCAGCAGGAGTCCCACTTCTTCGACGGCTTCCACAACGAACACGCCGCGCACGGCGAACCCGCTTATTACGGGCGCACCATGCGCGTCCCGCCGGCGCACACGGTCCCCTTCGGCCGCCAGCCCCATGCAAGGCTCGACGGCGATCAGGTCATCCCCGTCACCTTCGCCGGCCACGACTTCGCCGAACGCCTCTGGACCGGCGGCCTCGACGACCGCATCGCTGAAGGCAAGAACCCGGACGGCTCCTACGTCGAGTACATCCCGATCGAAGTCACTCCCGAACTGCTCGCGCTGGGCCAGAAGAACTTCAACATCTTCTGCTTCCCGTGCCACGGCGGCACCGGCCACGGCGATGGACTCGTCGGCCGACGCTGGGCCAACCCCGTTCCCTCCTGGCACCAGCCGCAGTACATGCACGGCGGCGAAAAGGGTCAGGACGGCTACGTCTTCCGCACCATCCGCTACGGCGTCGAGAACCCCGGCGGCGCATGGGAGCTGAAGATGCCCGCGTACGGATCGAAGATGACCGTGCGTGAATCGTGGGCCGTCGTCGCCTATTACCGCGCGCTCCAGAAGGCCGCGGCCACGCCCATCGAACAGTTGCCCGCCGGCCTGCGCGCCCCGCTGGAGCGCACGCGCGCTTCGACGCCTCCGCCATCCGATCCGGCCGCGCCCGCCGCGCAGCCCGTCCAGCAGCCCGCCGCGGGAGGTGCCCCGTGAGCCACGCCGCCATGAGCCACGACATGATCCTGGAGCGCGACAACGTCGTGCTCTCCGAAGGCAGCGGCCGCTCCATCAGCTTCGGCCTCATCGGTTTGGGCGGCCTGATGCTGCTGCTCACCGTGCTCGGCGGGCTGACCGGCGACGTCGCCGCCGGACGCATCGCCATTCACTCGATCCACATGGGCGCGGTGATCGTGCTCGGCATTTCGCTCGCAGCCATGCTCATCGTGATGATTTTCCACCAGACCAATGCCGGCTGGGCCACGACCGTTCGCCGGCAGTTCGAGAACATGATGAGCTGCGTCTGGGTGGGCACGCTCCTGATCGCGGGCGTCATCATCCTCAATCTCTTCGCGTTCATGCCCAAGGGCGTCTTTCTCTGGGAGTGGATGGACGCCGAGCATGTCGCGGGGGATGTGCTCTATCAGGCCAAGAAGGCCTACCTCAACGACACCTTCTTCTATGTCCGCGCCGTCGTCTACTTCGCGGTCTGGCTCCTGCTGGCCGCCGCGCTCTACGGCATGTCCACCCGCCAGGATGAAGAAGGCGACAAGTGGATCACCGCCCGCGCCCGCAAGCTCAGCGCCGTGGGGATTCCTCTGGTCGGGTTCACCAGCGCGTTCGCGGCCTTCGACTGGATCATGGGCCTCGACTATCACTTCTACTCCACCATGTTCGGCGTCTTCTATTTCGCGCAGAACATGGTCGCCGCGCTGACACTCGGCACGCTCATTCTCCTCGTCCTGCGCTTCTTCGGCCGCCTGCACGGCGCTTTCACCGCCGAGCATCTGCACGACCTCGGCAAGCTCATCTTCGGTTTCACCGTGTTCTGGGCCTACATCAGCTTCAGCCAGTACTTCCTGATCTGGTACGCCAACCTCCCCGAGGAAACGGCCTACTTCGTCAAGCGCAAGGAAGGCCACTGGGAGATCGTCTCCTGGATCATCCCCATCGGGCACTTCATCGCGCCGTTCATCTGGCTCATCCCCCGCCCGGCGCGGCGGAACGGGCTGGTGGTCGGCATCGCGTGCGTCTGGCTCCTGCTCATGCACATCGTCGACGTGTTCTGGTACATCGGGCCGGAGGCCGAGCTGCCGCACGGCGACGCGCCCTCCCACGCCGCGCTCGTCGACTGGCGGCATGTCACGGGCGTGCTCGGGCCGATCTGCATCTTCCTCGGCGTCCTGATGCGCAGGATCGCCCGCTCGCCCCTCATCCCGCTGCGCGATCCGCGCCTGCACGAAGCCCTTCATCACGAGAACTATGTCTGAACACCCATTCTGAACGCCTGTCACCCATGTCACACTCGCACCACGAATCCGGCCACCACACCAAGGCAGATTTCGAGCGTGAACTCGTCGCCCACGATGAATGGTTCCGCCATTCCGCCGATGAGCCGCATCACCAGGTCTCGCACGGCGAGACCAACGCCGCCAAGATCGGCGTGTTCCTCTTCGTGGTCATCGTCGCCACTTTCGGATCCGCATGGGTGCTCGTGAAGGGTCTGCTCAAGGTCTTGGACTACAAGGAAATCGCCCGACAGGAACGCAACGAACCCTTTGTGCAGGAGTACCGCGAGTCCCGCGCCCGCTGGGACGGCGCTCTCACCGCCAATCCCGAGTGGGCCGACTCCCGCGCCGGCACCGTCCGCATCCCCGTCGATCTCGCCATGCAGCTCGTCATCGAGGAGTACAAGGGCAAGGCCGCGAACTGATGTACCGTCCGCTTCGCCATCTTCGCACGCTCGCCGCCGCATCCTCCGCGGCCGTGGTCTCCTTTGCCGGCTCCGCGCCCGCCCAGGTTCTCCTTGATTCGTTGCCCGAGACCGAAGGCGTCGAGGTGCTGGATCGGCGCGGCGCAGAGCTTCCGCGCGGCCTTGTCTTCAAGGACGGCCTCGGCAACGAAGTCCGCTCCGACGACTTCTTCGACGGAAAGCGCCCGGTCATCCTGGTGCTCGCCTATTACGACTGCCCGCTGCTGTGCTCCCTTGTGCTCAACAACCTTCAGCAGACGCTCAACGAGCTGAAATGGACGCTCGGCGAGGATTACCGCGTCGTCACCGTCAGCTTCGACCACACCAACACCCCCGCCCAGGCCCGGGAGAAGCAGGCGCTCTATCTCGCCGGTTATCGCGACGAGCAGGTCGAGCCGGATGCATGGCGGTTCCTGATCGGGGACGCGAAGAATGTCCGCGCTCTGGCGGACAGCGTCGGCTTCGTGTACCGGTTCCTGCCCGATTCCGGCGAGTTTTCCCATCCTTCCGCGATTTTCTTCGCCTCTCCGAAGGGGACGCTCACCGGCTTCATCGAGAATCTCGAGTTCCCCGCCGACCAGACCAATCTTGCGCTGATGGATGCGGCCGACGGCAAGCTCGGCTCTCTCTTCGATCGCGTTGCATTCACCTGCTACATGTACGACCCGAAGACCGGGCGGTACGTCATCCACCCCATGCGCGTGATGCAGATCGGCGGCGGCGTCACGCTGGTCTGCCTCGGCGCCTTTCTCGGGGTGATGTTCTTCGCCGGCCGCTCGCGCCGCCGAGCCGTCGCGCGTGCCGCCGCCCCGGCGCGTTCCACTCGATCCACTCCGTCCCGCGCTCAGGACTCCCCGCCGAGTCCCGCAGTCTCATGAGACCTTGAACATGGCGATCGCCTCGACCACCATGACTCTCGCTTCACTCGCTCCGTCGGGCCTTGTCCGCGCGCCGGTGCCGTCCGTGCTCGCGGCCGAAGAAGCCGGCTGGTGGGACAAGCTCTGGTGGGGCGGGAAGACGGGCATCTCGACCTACGGCGACCCCACGGACCATGTCTTTTTCTACATCTTCTGGGTTTCCGCCTTCTTCTTCGTCCTCCTCATGGGGCTGATGGTCTACTTCGCCGTCAAGTATCGCCGCCGCCCCGGCGTGCCCGCCGAGCCAAGCCCCGCGCACAACACCGCTCTCGAACTCGCGTGGAGCGTGATCCCGCTCCTGCTCATGGCCGTCATGTTCCTGTGGGGCGCCAAGGTGTTCGTCGATATGCGCGTGCCCCCGGCACACGCCGAAACCATCAACGTCACCGCGTCTCAATGGGCGTGGAGCTGGGTGTATGACAACGGCGGCTCCTCCCTCCAGCAGGAATCCATCGCGGACGTGAACTCGCCGGTGTTCGGGCTGCCTGTCGGCCGGCCCGTGAAGTTCGTGATGTCCAGCACCGACGTGATTCACTCCTTCTACATCGCGGGCTTCCGCACCAAGATGGACGTCTTCCCCAACCGCTACACCATCCTCTGGGGCCAGGCCCGCAACGGCACCGCCACGCACCGCTGGAACGCGCAGGACAAACGCCTCGACGAGATCGACCCGAAACAACCCAAGCTCTATCTCACATGCACCGAGTACTGCGGCGACCAGCATTCCCAGATGTGGGCACGCATCGCCCTGCTCGATGACGTCGACTATCGCGCCTGGAAGGAGAGCCTCCTCGACACCAGCGGTGTGCCCCTCCTCGAACTCGGCAAAAAGCTCCACACCTCCAAGGGCTGCATTTCCTGTCACTCGCTGGACGGAACCGCCAAGACGGGACCGACCTGGAAGGGAAGCTGGGGCACCGATCGTCCGAACTGGGCCTCACCGGTGAACGACGGCTCGGACGGCTTCAAGGACAAGTTCGGCCCCAACTACATCCGCGAGTCCATCCTCGAGCCGGCCCACTATGTGCGCGAGGGCTATCCCAATCAGATGCAGTCCTACCAGGGCAAGCTCACGCCCCGCGAGCTGCTTGCCCTCATCACGTTCATGCAGAGCCTGAGCGACAATCCCGAAGACAGGGCCGCGGCCGAGGCCGCCTCCGCGAAGGCTCAGGCCGAGAGTGAAGCCGCCAAGGCCGCGGGCGGAGCCGCACCCGCCGGCGATGCGCCTTCTCCGGAACCGGCGCCCGCGGGCGGATCCGGAGGTGGCCATTGAGGAGCGAGCGCATCGTGCAGTCGGAGGTTTCCCCATGAGCGGTCACCATGATGTGAGCTATCTGGCCCCCAAGGAGACGTGGTGGAAGACCGTCTATTCGTGGATGTTCACGATCGATCACAAGAAGATCGGTCTGATGTATCTCACGAGCGTCATCGCCGCCTTCTTCCTCGGCGGCATCTTCGCGCTGCTCGTCCGACTTGAACTGTGGGCGCCCACGCAGACCGAGACCGTGGGTGAAACCTCCCGCGTCATCGGGCAGCTCTTCCACGGCGACCCCGCCAAGGGCATCACCGGCAACAACATCTACAACCGCATGTTCACGCTGCACGGCGTGGTCATGGTCTTTCTCTTCATCATCCCCTCCATCCCCGCTTCGCTGGGCAACTTCTTCCTTCCCATCATGCTCGGCGCCAAGGACGTCGCTTTTCCGCGCCTGAACCTCTTCAGTTGGTTCCTCTATGTCACGGGCGGCATCGTCGCCGTCGCCGGCCTCCTGCTCGGCGGCGCCGAAACCGGCTGGACGTTCTACACGCCCTACAGCACCACCACGAGCTGGGGCAGCGTGACCGCCATGGTCAGCGCCGCCTTCATCCTCGGGTTTTCATCCATTCTCACCGGCATCAACTTCGTGGTCACGGTGCACAAGCTCCGCGTGCCCGGCATGGGATGGTTCGACATGCCCCTCTTCGTCTGGGCCATGTACGCCACCGCCATCATTCAGGTGCTCGCGACGCCGGTCATCGGCATCACGCTGCTTCTGCTCGTCTTCGAGCGCATCTTCAAGATCGGCATCTTCGATCCCGGCCTCGGCGGCGACCCCGTCCTCTTCCAGCACTTCTTCTGGTTCTACTCCCACCCCGCCGTGTACATCATGATCCTTCCGGGCATGGGCGTGGTCAGCGAGCTGATCGCCGTGCACTGCCGCAAGCGCATCTTCGGCTACCGCGCCATCGCCTTCTCCTCCATCGCCATCGCCGCCATCAGCTTCCTTGTCTGGGGCCACCACCTCTTCACGTCCGAAACGGCCGCGGCCAACATCGTCTTCTCCGCCCTCACCTTCCTCGTCGCCGTGCCCACCGCCATCAAGGTCTTCAACTGGGTGGCCACCATGTACAAGGCCAGCATCGCCATCAACACCCCGATGCTCTACGCCATGGCCTTCCTCTTCAACTTCACCATCGGCGGCCTCACCGGGCCTCCCCTCGCCACGCTCGCCACCGACATGCACCTGCACGACACCTACTTCGTCGTCGCGCACTTCCACTACGTGATGATGGGCGGCACCGTCTTCGCCTTCATCGGCGCCCTGCATCACTGGTGGCCCAAGATGTTCGGCAAGATGTACAACGAGAAGTGGGCCATGCTCGCCACGGCCCTCGTCGTGATCGGCTTCAACGTCACCTTCTTCACGCAGTTCTTCCTCGGCACGCAGGGCATGCCGCGCCGCTACGCCACGTACGTCCCCGAGTTCACCACCCTGCACCGGATCAGCACCTTCGGCTCCTGGCTCATCGCCGCCGGCTTCCTGATTCACCTGCCCGTCTTCATTCACTCTCTGGTCGCCGGCCCGCGCGCGGCCCGCAACCCCTGGGGCGGCCTCACCTTCGAGTGGGAGACCGACAGCCCGCCCATCGAGCACAACTTCCCCCATGAACCCGTGATCACGCACGGACCGTACGACTTCGACACCGTCGTTCCACCCAACTGCGACCCCAAGGAGTGGCCGTTGCCCGACCAGGAGCTGGTCAAGCGCGTCCACGGTGCCCATTGACCGCCGCGCGGCGACCTGAAGCCGCCAACCCGCGAGCGAACCCGCGATGACGACCGCCAATCCCAGAGCCGCCGCGATCGACATGGACCTGCCGCCGCATGCGCGGCACGTCCCGCAGTCGCACTGGCGCAACCATCACGACGAAGCCGAAGCCGCCAAGCTCGGCATGTGGCTCTTTCTCGCCACCGAAGTCCTGCTCTTCGCCGGCTTCTTCTGCGCCTACGCCGGCCTGCGCCTCCTTCACGAGGGCAACTGGATCGCCGCCTCGCACTACTACCTCGACTGGCGCATCGGCGCCTTCAATACGTGCGTCCTGCTCCTCTCCAGCTTCACCGTCGTCCTCGCCATCCGCGGCGCGCAGACCAATCGGCAGGGCATGATCCTGCTGAACCTCTTCATCACCGAAATCTGCGCCGCCACCTTCCTCGTGCTCAAGCTCTGGCTGGAATACTGGCCCAAGTGGCAGAAGGGCGAACTCGTCGGCGCCTTCTTCTCCTACGGCAACCCCCAGGGAACGCACGATCACCTCTTCCTCTCCGTCTACTGGATCGCCACCGCCACCCACGGATTCCACGTGCTTGTGGGCATGTTCGTGATCGCCTGGGCGATGTGGAAGGCGTGGAAGGGCCACTACGGTCCCAAGCACTACACCAGCCTCGAGAACGTCGGTCTCTACTGGCACCTCGTCGATGTCATCTGGATCTTCCTCTTCCCGCTGCTCTATCTCGCCTGACTCCGGCTGCTTCCTCGCTCCCGGTTTCACGGTTCCCGGTCCGCGTTCTCAGGTTGGCAGTCCCAGGTCCCCAGTCGCAGGTCCAAAGCTCCCATGGCCACTCACAACAAGATCCTCGAAGAGACCCGCCTGCACGAGATGCTCGCATCCGAAGAGGCGCACTCCGAAGAACACCATCACGTCACGCCGTTCTGGACCATGTTCTGGGTCTTCGTGCTCCTGCTGGGGCTGACGGTCTTCACCGTCTACACCGCCAAGTACGTGTATCTTCCCGGACACGGCAACCTCATCCTCGCCCTCGTCATCGCCAGCGTGAAGGCCATTCTCGTCGCCGCTTTCTTCATGCACCTCAAGTACGACAAGGGCATGAACAGCGTCGTCGTCTTCGTCACGGTCTTCGCGCTGGTCCTCTTCCTCGGACTGACGCTCATCGACCTCAAGTCCCGCGCGCTCGTCACGCGCGTCGAAGCCGGCGAGATCGTCGAAGGCGGCGACAAGCACTACATCCGCAACAGCGAAGGCAAGCTCGAGCGCACCACCTCCGGCCTCGGCGTCACCGCCAAGGCCAAACAGGACGGCCACGCCGATCACGCCAACCCCGACGGGCACTCCGCCGATCCCGCGCATTCCGCTCCCGCTCCGCATTGATCTCTCGCGGCCGCGGCCGGCGCGACCGCGCGCTTCCGCCGCGGGGAGCTGCTCGCCCGCACGCGGCAGGAGGATCATGGCCCGCTTTGCTCAGTGTGCCCCGCCATGCAACCCGCCCGACTGCGATTCCTGGGCCTTCTGCTCGCCATCGGCGGCCTGGTCGTGCTCTGCATCTCCATCCCGGCGATGCTTGAGCGCCTCTCGGAGCAGCGCCGGCTCAGCGCCCGCCCCTACATCTGGTTCGGCGAACCTGTCACGGAGTCTCCGTACTTCCTGGATGGCGAGCCGGTGACTTTCGAGACCGTCACGCGCGCATCCACCGCCACCGAGCCATCGCGGGACGTCCTCGTCATCACGTACCGGGGACGCACCGCGGAGCTGCCCGTGGCCGGGCGCGACGATCCGCGCCTGCCCGGCCTCATGCGGTACGGCGACTGGCTCAAGGTCCTTCCCATGGCCGAAGGCTCGGGCAGCACCACGAAGGTCTCGGAGGATGTCGCCGCCGGCGCGCTCAAGCCGCGCCTGATCGTCGCGGCGCGCTACCTCGCGGACGACTACGCGCCCGATTCGTGGGGAACAGTCCGCCGCAAGGAGTGGCGCTACCGCTTCGTCGAGCTGGATCCCGCCGCCCCGCCCGAAGAAGCCATCCGCACCAGCGACTTCATCTACGCCGACCTCGAGAAGCAGCCGCTGCTCTGGCAGTACCAGGCCATGCTTCAGGTCACGCCTCCCCTCATGTATCCCCGCAACAGGTTCATCGATGACAACATGCACGCCATGGGCTGGACCTGGCCCGCCGCCAGCCTCAGCATCATGAGCATTCTCATCGGCCTCACTCTTGTCGGCGCATCCTTCGTCCGCGGCTGGCGTGCGCCCACGACTGCTCACGCCCGCGATTGACCGTGCTCGATCCGTCAGGAAACCGAGCAGAGCCTCCCCGAGGCGCTCGCCGCGCCTACCATCACCCCTGCCCGGATCCGCCTCTTGCCGCCACCTCAGTGGCTTGGTGAGCAGTCGCCTTGAGCACCACAACCGAGAACGCCGCCGCGTCCAGCCGAACGGCAGTCGCGACCGTCGAAAGTGAGACGGAGCCTGCCGCCTCCGCCGATGATCCTGCGCGATCTGCGGTGAGCGCGACGACGCCGCGCCCCGTCGCCGCGTTCGGCCGCGCGGCTCGACGCGTCGGGATCCCTGCCGGCCGGTCCGCCAGGATCGGATTCTGGTCCGTCGTCGCGTCGCACACGATCACCGACGTCTATCCGCTCTTCTTCGCGACGCTCGTGCTCGCCCTTCGCCAGGACCTCGCCCTCACCAGCGTTCAGGTGGGCACCATCTACGCCGCCACGTCGATTCTCAGCGGCTTCCCGCAGGGCTTCTTCGCTTGGGCGAGCGACCGCTTCGATACGCGGCTCTGCGCGCCGCTGGGCCTCTTCCTCAGCGCCGTCTGCACCAGTCTCATCGGTTTCGCCGACAGCTTCGAGCAACTCCTGGTCCTCATTTCCATCGGCCAGCTCGGCAGCGGCATGTATCACCCGATCGCCGCGGCCCTTGCCGGGCAGGTCGGCGGGAGTGTCGTGCGCACGGGCCGAGCGATGGCGGTCAGTCTTTTCTTCGCCGCGGGCGTCATCGGCGGTGTCGTCAGCCCGCTCATCAGCACGCGCATGACCGCGCACTGGGGCATGCAGAGCCTCGTGCTGTTGATGATCCCCGGAGTGATCACCGCAGCGGTGCTCGTCTTTGTGCTCCGCGGCCTCAACCATCGCCACGCCGACCACGCCCGCATCGTCAGCACGCTCTCGCCCGCCGAGGCCCGCCGCCGCTGGGCCGCGGTCGGTCTGCTCTTCGGCGGGAACGTGATGCGGTTCATCGTGAACTCCGGTCTTGTGATCATGTTCCCCATCTGGGCGGCTGCGCGCATCCCTGGGGACATCCCCGCCGCAACGGCGCTCAACGCCAACCTCCTCTTCGCCATGCAGATCGGCATGGGCGTCTTCGCGATCGGCGTCGGACGCGCGATTCCCGCCGGGCGCGAGAAGCCGGCCATGGTCACGCTCTCGATCGTCGGCGCCGTGTTCACCGCGTTCGTCGGATTCGCGGGCGATCACCTGGGACTGTGGGCGATCTACCTTGCCGCGGCCCTCAGTTCCCTCGGCTTTGCAGCGGTCCTGCCCATGACCATCGGCCTCTCGCAGCGACTGCTCCCCTCGCGCACGGGTCTCGCCTCCAGTTTGATGATGGGCGTTGCCTGGTCGGTGGGGGCGCTGGCCCCGGCGATCGCCAGCCTCTTCATGGGGGGCGTTGCGCTGAACGAAGCTTCTTCGCTTCCGCCCGACCGTATCGCCGCGGCCTTCGTGGGCTTTGCCGGCCTGCTGCTGGTCGCCGGACTCCTCGGCGCGGCCATCCCTTCTCGTCTGCTCCGCGAGGTTGCCGTCCACAGTTGATCAACCGTTTCCCCGTCCCTCCTTCCGGGACGTGCGACGCTCGCATATCTTCAACCGGCGGGGCGGGCGATGGAGGCAGCACGCATTGGCCGACGCCGTGTTCACCCGTTCGTCAGCGACTCCGGTCAAGGTGGAAACCGCCGCGCCCGTCGCGCGCATCGCGCCCGAAGGCGGCGCCAAGCTGATGGATGTCATGGGCGGCGCTGCGCGCCATGAAATCCGCGTTCACGAGCACGGCTTCATCGCCCTCATCGACGCCATGCCCCGCCTTGTCCCGGAGGGCCAGACCGCGGACATGGCCATTGTGCAGGCCGCGCGCGTCTCCTACGGCCAGGGCACCAAGCGCGTCAGCGAGGACCGCGGCCTCATCCGCTACCTCCTTCGCCACCGGCACACCACGCCCTTCGAAATGGTCGAGTTCAAGTTCCACTGCGCCATGCCCATCTTCATCGCGCGCCAGTGGATCCGTCATCGCACCGCCAGCGTGAACGAGTATTCCGGGCGCTACTCCGTCATGCCCGACCGCTTCTACCGGCCCTCGCTGGAGTCGGTCCGCGCCCAGTCCGTCACGAATCGCCAGGGCGGCGAGGAGCCGATCAACCTCGAAACCGCGCAGCAGTTCCTCGACTACCTCTCCCGCGCCGAGGCGCTGTACAACGAATACACCCGTCTCAATGAACAGGGCGTGGCCCGCGAGCTGGCCCGCACCGGCCTGCCCGTCTCGCTCTACACCGAGTGGTACTGGAAGTGCGACCTGCACAACATCCTGCGATTCCTTTCGCTCCGCATGGATGCGCACGCGCAGAAGGAGATCCGCGACTACGCCGAGGCCATGTGCCGCCTCATCGAACCGATCGTCCCGATCACGATCGAAGCGTTCCGCGATTACGAGCTTGAGTCCATGCGCCTCACGCGCCTGGAGATCGAGGCGCTGCGCGAAGGCCGCGCCCGGATCGCTTCCGATAACCGGCGCGAGCAGGCCGAGTGGGAGGCCAAGCGCGCCGCTCTCGGCCTGGATGCGACCCGCGATCCGCGGCCCTGATTGTCTCAGTCATCGAGCAGCCGCTGCACCACCGCGCGGATCTCGTCTTCCGTCGCCGGCTTCTTCTCCGGGTCGGCGCCGTCCTTCTTCCGCGCTTCGACGTGCGGGGCGCTGCGCTTCGCCTCCTCCAGCAGCTTCCTGCGTTCCTCGGCGCTCAGCTTCGCACCCTGCGGCGAGAACAGGACCAGCTCCGGCTCCTTGTTCTTCGGGCCATCCGTGCGCGCCGTCCCGCGCGACTCCAGGCTGCGCACATCCTTCGCCGGCGCGCCCAGCTCATTGATTCCGGTCGTGTCCGCGCCGGCGAACGGCAGCATCGTCGTCGAGCGAATCCCCTCGATGCGGTCCACCAGCGCGGGGATCTGCCAGAAGGCCAGGCACACCCCGGCGAGCATCACGATCACGCGAAAGAGCTTGCGCTTCGTCACCCCCGCCCCATCGGTCCGTGCCGCCCGTCTCTGCCCCCGGATGCGGGCGGGCAGCTTCGGATGTGCCGTCTGCATCGCCCGTAGCGGGTGTTTTTCCGTTACTCGGTCCGTGCCGTTCCGCTTATCGGGATTCCGCCGCGGCTCGCTCCCGGGCGGCCACCGCCAGCGCGTCGCACCGCTCGTTCTCCGGGTGCTCATTGTGCCCCCGGATCCAGTGAAAGTGCAGCTCGTGCCGGCCGCGCAGCTCATCGAGCCTCCGCCAAAGGTCTTCGTTCATCACAGGCCGCTTCGACGCCGTGCGCCATCCCCGCTCGATCCATTGATCGAGCCACTCCCGCAGTCCGTTCAGCACGTACTGGCTGTCCGAGAAAATCTCCACGCGGCTGCGCTTCTTGATCGCCTCCAGCCCGCGGATCACCGCCGTCAGCTCCATGCGGTTGTTCGTCGTCGCTGCTTCCCCGCCCGACTCCTCAAGCTCCTTTCCGCTCGCCGGATGCTTGAGGATGAACGCCCACCCGCCCGGTCCGGGGTTGCCCGAACACGCGCCGTCCGTGTACAGCTCCACCCGCGCCGGCTGCGCCCGGGTATCGCCGTGCTTCGGCTTCCCTGCCGCGGGACTCATCCCGCGAGTGTACAACGGAACTTCTCTGCCGGCTTCGCTTCTGCGCCCTCCCGCTCTTTCAGCCCGGCGCGCGCTCCCACTACAATCCCGCGATGAGCGTGCGACCCGCTGCCTCCGGTTCCGCGCGGCCGATCGAGGCTCCTGCGCCATCCGCCTCCGCCGCGCCTGCGCCCGTGCATCGCATCGAGGTGCATCCCTCGCCCCGCGCCGGCGACCCGCTGGGCGATTCGGTGCGCGCCGCCGCCGCCGGGTTCGGTTTCAAGCCCTCGCGCGTGCGCACCGCCCGCGTCTACCTCATCTCCGCCGACCTGTCGCCCGAGCAGCTCGAAGCGATCCGCTCGCGCCTGCTCACCGACCCCGTCCTCGAAGAGTCCAACCTCGGCGCCCGCGCCCTCCAGCCCGGCGATGTTCTCGTGGAAGTGCATCCGCTTCCCGGCGTGATGGACCCCGCTGCCCAGACCGTCCGCGAAACCATCCTGGAAGTGCTCGATCTCTCCCGCGCCGAGGTGTCCACCGGTCGCCGCTTCGACTTCACGGGCATCACCGCGGAACAGGCCGACATCCTCGCCCGACGCCTCCTCGCCAACACCGTCATCGAAGCGATCCATCGCTCGCCCTTCCATCCCGAGCGATTCCCCCGCGCCCATCTCGCGGACCAGACCCTCCGCCGCGTCGATCTCACCTCGCTCGACGACGAAGCGCTGCTGAAGCTCAGCCGCGAGGGGCATCTCTTCCTCTCGCTTGACGAGATGCGCGCCATCCAGGCGCACTACCGCAGGCAGGGCCGCGAGCCGACGGACATCGAGCTGGAAACCCTCGCCCAGACATGGTCCGAGCACTGCGTCCACAAGACGCTCAAGAGCACCGTCGTCTACCGCGAATCCTCCCCCATGAACTCGACGGCTTCCTCTCTCATCGACTGGCGCAACCGTCCCGGCCACACCGTCAACCCGGACGGCTCCATCACCATCCGCAACCTGCTCAAGTCCACTGTCGCGGCGGCGACTCATGAACTCATCGCCGACGGAGTCGATTGGACCCTTTCCGTCTTCAAGGACAACTCCGGCGTCATCCGCTTCGACGAGCAGCACGCGGTCTGCGTCAAGGTCGAGACGCACAATCACCCCAGCGCCATCGAGCCGTACGGCGGCGCGGCCACCGGAGTCGGCGGCTGCATCCGCGACGTGATCGGCACCGGACTCGGCGCCAAGCCGATCGCGAACACCGACGTGTTCTGCGTCGCGTTCCCCGATACATGGACCGCGGAAAGCGCCCGTGTGTCGGAGGATCGAGCCGCGGGCGGGTCATCCGCCTCTGCTTCCTCACCTCGAACCTTGCCCCCGGGTTGCCTCCACCCTCGGCGCGTGCTCACGCGCGTCGTCGATGGCGTCCGCGACTACGGCAACCGCATGGGCATCCCCACCGTCAACGGCGCCGTCTACTTCGACGATCGCTACGTCGGCAACCCTCTTGTCTTCTGCGGCTGCGTCGGCGTCATGCCCGTCTGGGCCGTGAAGGGCGAGGCGAAGCCCGGCGACCGCATCATCGCGGTGGGGGGGCGGACCGGACGCGACGGAATCCACGGCGCCACCTTCTCTTCCGCCGAACTAGAACACACCGCGGCCGACGAGTTCGCCCACGCTGTCCAGATCGGCAACGCGATCACCGAGAAGCGCATGCTGGACGCCATCCTCCGCGCGCGGGACTGCGATCAGCGGCAGGATTCAGCGCCTTCCGCTCGCTGCCTTTTCCACGCCCTCACAGACTGCGGCGCAGGCGGGTTCTCATCAGCCGTTGGTGAAATGGCAGCGAAACTCGGCGCCACTGTGCATCTCGACCGTGCTCCGCTGAAATACGAAGGCCTCCGCTACGACGAAATCTGGATCAGCGAAAGCCAGGAACGCATGGTGCTCGCCGTACCGCCGCACAACCTCCCGGCGCTCCAGCACATCTGCGCCGAAGAGGGCGTCGAGATGGCCGATCTCGGCGAGTTCGGACGCACCAACGCGCAGGGCGAGCCGGAGCTTCTTCTCCTCTTCCGTGGCCGGGAAGTCGGCCGCCTCTCCATGCCCTTCCTCCACGACGGCATTCCCATGCCCACCCGCGAGGCAGTCTGGATTCCTCCCTCCCTCGTGGGGAGTGGAGGAGGTCCGGTGGGTGCTCCAACTTCGTCTTCTTCCCCTTCCTCATCCCATCAATCCATCTCCTCCTCTTCCACTGTGTCCTCCGCGGTGAAATCCCCCTCACCGATCGACATCAAATACACGCTCCTCCGCCTCCTCGCGCACCCCAACATCGCCTCCAAGCGCTGGATCGTCCGCCAGTACGACCACGAGGTGCAGGGCAACACCATCATCAAGCCGCTCGTCGGTCCCGGCGGCATCGGGCCGGGCGACGCCGCGGTGATCCAGCCCGTGCCCGGATCGAAGCAGGGCCTCGCCGTCGCCTGCGGCCTTCAAGTTCCCGTCGGTGATGTCGCGAGCGGAGGCGACCCCTATCTCATGGCGCTCGCGGCCGTCGATGAATGTGTCCGCAATCTCGTTTGCGTCGGCGCCGACCCCGAGCGCATCGCCATTCTCGACAACTTCTGCTGGCCCAGTTGCCAGAAACCGGAGAATCTCGCCGCGCTCGTCCGCGCCGCCGAGGGATGCTACGACGCGGCCAAGACGTACCGCACTCCCTTCGTCTCCGGCAAGGACTCGCTGAACAACCAGTTCCGCTACCGCGATGAAGCAACGGGGAAGGAAGTCCTCATCGAGATCCCGCCGACACTGCTCATCACCGGTATCGGCATCGTGACGGATGTGAGCAGGTGCGCGACCATGGACCTCAAGCCCGTCGTCCAGAGTCGGTTGTTGCTGATCGGCGCGTCCGGTGCGTCCCGGGATCGGAGTTTGCCGGCTGTCTCCCGGCATGATCGTTGTCTGGCCGCGTGCAGGAACGGGCCGACCGCGGCGCGACTCGTCGCGAGGATCATCGAAGAAGGCTGGGCGCTTGCCGCGCATGACTGCTCCGAGGGCGGCCTGCTCGTTGCCGTCGCCGAGATGCTCATCGCGGCCGCCTCCGACGGCGAACAGCCCGCGCTCGGCCTCACCTTGGACCTTCGAGACCTCGCCGGCACGAACTTCTCGGAAGAATCCTGCGTTGCGGCCCAGCGGGGGCTTTTCGATGAACTCCCCGGGGCGTATCTCCTTCAGGTGCCCGATCAACATGCCGACCGCGTGGTGCGCCTCGTCGCGGAGACGGGCCGGAGCGCCTGCGAAGCGACCGCGATCGGAACCGTGATCGAGTCGTCCGCGCTCGAGCTCCGCGGAGTGCAGGACTCAGTGAAGGTTCCGATCACCGACCTTCGCGCCGCATTCCTCGGCACCCTCGACTGGTGATCTTCCGCTTCTTTCCTCCCCATCGGGAGGAGGAAGTCGCCTCTGGCGACCTGTGGGGGCTGCCGACTCTCCTGCCTCACTCTCACTCTCCCGCCACCCACAGGTAATAAAACCCCGGCTCCAGCGTCAGCTCCCTGGGCAGGGGCAGGTCGATCACGTTCACCGCCGCGTTTCCGCCCGCGCTCGGAACGTCCTCGTCGGCCCGCGCCAGCGCATACAGCGACCCGATGTGCTGCCCCTCCGCGTGATACTTCACGAGCTGCGCGCTGGTCACCCCCGCCAGTTTCTTCGCAACCTCGAACGCATCGCGCACATCTCCCAGCGCGTCCACCAGCCCGAGTTCGTGCGCCGCACGCCCCGTGAACACGCGTCCGTCCGCGATCACGTCCATCTTGCTCGCGTCGATCGCCTTCGTCCGCCGCTCTTCCACCAGCCCGCGGAACTCGCCGTAATACTCGTCCACGATTCCTTTCAGGATCGCGTAGTGCTCTTCGTCCATCGGCTCGAACGGATTCGCCAGGTCCTTGTTGGGCCGGCTCGTGATCGCACGGCTTTCGATGCCGATCTTCGCCATCCCCTTCGAGAAGTTGAACGTCGGCATGACCACGCCGATCGACCCCGTGATCGATGTCGGCTGCGCCACGATCGCGTCCGCGCCCAGCGCGATGTAGTACCCACCGCTGGCCGCCACTTCCGCCATGCTCGCCACCACGGGCTTCTTCGTCCGTTCCCGAAACCGCTCGATCTCGCGCAGCACCGTCTCGCTCGCCGCGACTGTGCCGCCGGGCGAGTTGATCCGCAGGATCACCGCCCGCACGCTCGCGTCGCTCTCCGCCTTCTCCAGCCGCGCGACCAGCGAATCCACCATGTTCCCGCGCGATGCGAACAGCCCCGGCGGCGGCGACGAGCTGATCAGCCCCTCGACATCGATGATGACGACCTTGGGCGCTCCCTCGCCCGCTCCCGCATCCGCCGCCACCCGCGACTCTTCGAGCTTCCCGTCCCCCGGCGCCAGGTCGATCGTCACCTTGCTCGGCAGACAACCTCCCATCGTTGTCACCGCCACCGCCGCCAGCGCCAGCTTCACAATCATCTTCGTGCCCATGCGCTGATGGTAACTTCGCGGCTCTGCCGTCAGCCGAATCATCCGCACATGGTCCTCCCCCGTCACCGACGGGTGAACTCGCAAGGTGCCGAGCAATACAAAGCGAAGGGTGTGTACCTCGTACTCGCCCCGAGCCGCTCGTTCCTGCTGCCGAGAATCACCGCTCCGCGTTCTCTCATCCAAGCCTTCATGCACGGATTCCGCCGCGCGGCACCCTTCGCCGCCCATCCTTCGCTACCGTTCCACACCTGTGCCCACCTCCCCAGTGACAACCCCATCCCACACCCCCGTCCTTCTCCGCGAAGTCCTCTCCGCCCTCAACCCCCAACGCGGCCAGACCTATCTCGACTGCACCGCCGGACTCGCCGGCCATGCCGCCGCCATCGCTCCGCTCCTCGGCCCCACCGGCACCGCCATCCTCTGCGACGTCGATCCCGCCAATCTCGCCCACGCCGCGGCGCGACTCCGTTCGCTCCCCGACCCCCCCGGTGTCGTCGAACTCCGCGGCAACTTCGTCGATGCGCCGCGCCGGCTCGCCGAACTCGGCCTCCGCGCAGACCTCCTCCTCGCCGACCTCGGGTTCTCTTCCAACCAGATGTTTGACCCCTCCCGCGGCCTGAGCTTCTCCGCCGATGGCCCGCTGGACATGCGCCTCGACCCCGCCTCGCCGACCACCGCCGCCGATCTCGTCAATACCCTTCCGGAATCCGAATTGGTGCGGATCATCCGCGATTTCGGCGAAGAGCCGGCTGCCCGAGCCATCGCCCGAAAACTTGTCGCCGAGCGCGCCGCAGCGCCGATATCCAACACGTTCCGCCTCGCGGCCATCATCCGGTCGGCTGTCGCGCAGTCGCCCGGGCGCAGGCCCCGCGTCGGAACCCGGATCGACCCGGCTACCCGCACCTTCCAGGCCCTCCGCATCGCGGTCAACGACGAACTCGGCTGCCTCGGGGCACTCCTTGAATCCGTTGAACGCGCTGCCGCCCAGATGCGCTCCGCCGGAACCCGCGCCGGTTTTCAGTGGCTCGCCCCCGGGGCGCGCCTCGCCTTCATCTCCTTCCACTCCTTGGAGGATCGTCTCGTGAAGCAGTCGTTCGGCGAACTTCTGGCAAGAGGCCTTGCCGCCGAGATCACGCGCAAGCCCATCGAGCCTGGCGAAGATGAAGTCCGGGCCAACCCCCGGTCCCGCTCCGCACGCCTCCGCTGGGCGCGCCTCGCCGGCGACTTCCCCGCCGACCTCTGATCGCTCCCCGGCTCTCCCGCCGGTGCGCGGATTCAACTCTGAACCGGCCGAAGGATCGCCGGTGCCTCGCACGTCGTTTCGCAAGGATGCGCCCGGATGACCCGTGAACACAAGCTCGCGTTGATCCTCGGTTTCGCACTCGTGCTCGTTGTCGGAGTCCTTATCTCCGACCACTTCTCCGGTGCTCGCCGAGCCGACGCCGGAGGCATGAACCTCGCTCAAGTGGAGGGCATGCCCCAGACCGAGGTCGGACTCGGCCGCCAAGCCCAGTGGGAGGACCCCGCCTCCTTGACGGACGATGCTCCTTCCCTCCCCGAGACGCGTCCGGACTGGAAGCCCATCCCGCCCGCCGACGAGCCGCCCACTTCCGCACTCGCAGGTGCCTGGGACGGCCTCGCCAACGAGTTCAAGGGCGCCATTCAGGACTTGGGCGCCGGTCGCGTTCCCGTCAGCGCCTCGCAGACCGATGTCCTCGTCATGGACCAGAAGCCCGCCCAACCGGTCACTCCGGCGGAAGACACCGCCGTTCGCCGGCACGACGTCCGCGAAGGCGACACCCTCTGGTCCATCGCCCAGCGCTACTACAACGACGGCTCTCTGCACAAAAAACTCGCGGAGTACAACGCCGACCGCCTCGCGCGCGACGGCACCCTCCGCGTCGGCGCCACCATCCTGATTCCCTCGCGCGAGGTGCTCACGGGGCAAAAGCCCGCGACCGAACCCGTGTCCGACCCCTCCCCAGCCCCCGCGCCGTCCGCCAAGCCCGGCGCCTACACGGTGAAGAAGGGCGACACCCTCAGCAGCATCGCCCGCCGCGAACTCGGCGCCGCCGGCCGGTGGGATGAAATCCTTGAGCTGAACTCGGACCTGCTCGAAGACGAGACCTCTCTTCAGGTCGGCATGGTGCTCAAGCTCCCCGCGCGCCGTTCCGCCGACTGACCTCCTTCCATCGAGAACCGCCGTGCTCGCCAAGCTCGCCATGCTCATCGTGCTTTCCGCCCTCACGGCGTGCTCGCTGCTCGTCGTGCGCCAGCAGCGCCTGCAGGCCGTGCATGACATGGCGGAAGCCGCCGAGCGCGCCGTCGCCCTCGACCGCAAGCTTTGGCACGTTCGCATCGAGATCGCCGAACGCTCCACGCCCGGCGCCGTCGCCGTCCTCGCCGCAGCGCTCGGCCCGACAGCGCCCATTCCGGTCGCGTGGTGCGAGCCGGCCGCGTCCGACGCAGCGCCCGCCGATGGTGAGCCGCCGGCGACGGACCCCGCCCTCCTTGAAATCCCCGGCCAACACGCACCCGGAGAGCCGTTGCAGTGATCGACTCCGACGCGCCCAGTGGCGGGCACTCGCGCCGCGGCCCCAGGCTTCTCCGCCCAGCCCGTCACGTGCGCTTCCCCATCCCGCGCACTCCCGTCGTCGTTGAAGTCGCGGCTCCGGATGCTCCTTCAGAAACGCCCGCCGCCGAGGCGGCCATCCCTGAACCGGCTCCGCTCCCCGCTGTCCCCGCCGCCCCTGTCGGCGCCGACCCGCTCACCGAGCTTCGCGCTGCGCAGCTGCGCCGCATCGACGCGATCGCGCGCACCGCATTCGTGCTTCTCGCGGCGCTCTTCGCGGTCGTGCTTCTGCGTGTCGCTCAGCTCCAGCTCGCGCCCGAATCGCGGCTCCAGCCCCACATCCAGGACCGCATCACGCGCAGGCACCTTGAAGGCGCCCGCGGCGATCTCCTTGATCGTCGCGGCCGCATCCTCGCCGCCACGCGCACCGGCTACCGCCTCTTCCTCGACCCCAGCGCCGTGCAGACGCCCGTCGAACCGCTCGTGCGCTCGCTCTCCGACATCCTCGGCGTCGATCAGTACGCCATCGCCGAACGCCTCATCGGACGCATGGAAGCCAGCCGCAGACGCGTCGCCGGCGGCGGCACCCCCATCCGTTACCTGCCCATGAGCCGCGTGCTCACCGATCAGCAGGTCGAGGCCATCCGCCGCCTCGATCTGCCCGGCATCCACCTCGAGCGCATCTGCGTGCGCGAACCCATCGGCGCGGGCGCAGCCGAACTCGCCTCGCTCGTCGGCAAGGTCGATTGGGAGCACGACGGCCTCATCGGCGCCGAACGCATCTTCGACGAAACCCTCCAGCCCACCGCCGGTCACATGGATTACGTCCGCGATGCCCGCGGCCGACCGCTCTGGGTCGAGGCCAACGGCTACGCCGCTTCCGTTCGCGGCCGCGACGCACGCCTCTCCATCGATTCCGTCATCCAGCAGATCGCCACCGAAGAGATCGCCCGCGGCGTGCTCGATGCCGACGCCGCCGGCGGACGCATCATCGTCCTTGATCCGCACACCGGCGAAATCCTCGCCATGGCCGATCACATCCGCGACCTGCCCGGCCTCGTCGAACTCAAGCCCGGCGAACCGGTGCAGCCCGGCGTCCGCTACCGCACCATCAAGCCCGATCCCGCCCGCGCCATCCACCCGGCCCTCGGTCGCAATCGCTGCGTCGAGGATGTCTACGAACCCGGCTCCACCTTCAAGCCCTTCATGTGGGCATGCGTCACCGAACGCGGCCTCGCCTCCCCCGACGAAATCGTCAACGTGCATGACGGCCTCTGGGAAACCGCATACGGCCGCCCGCTCGCCGACGTCACCCCCAAGGGCGAAATCACCTGGCGCGAGGTGCTCGTCTACTCATCCAACATCGGCATGGCGCAGATCACCGAACGCTTGACCGCCCAGCAGATGCGCGACGATGTCCTTCGTTTCGGCTTCGGCAAGCGCACCGGCCTTCCGCTGGCCGGCGAGGCCACAGGCATCGTCACTTCCGCCCGCGCCTGGAGCAAGTACACGCACACTTCCGTCGCCATGGGATATGAAGTCGCGGTCACGCCGCTTCAGATGGTCCGCGCCTTCAGCGCCTTTGCGCGCGAAGGCGATCTGGCGGGCACGCTCCCGGCCCTTCGCCTCCAGGCCGTCACCGATCCGTCCTCCGTCGATACCGCGACGGTCCGCGTCCTGCCCGACTGGGTCGCTTACCTCACGCGCGAGACCATGGCCAAGGTCGCCGAGAACATGGCCGGACGCGTCCAGCGCGACCTCCCCCCGGAGGAACGCTCGCCCTACGACATGTTCGGCAAGTCCGGCACCGCCAAGATTTCCAAGCCCGGCTCGCGCGGCTACTTCGAACATCAGTACCACTCGAGCTTCATCGTCGGCGCGCCCGTCAAGCATCCGCGCATCGTCGTGCTTGCCGTGATCGACGACCCCGGCCCGGCCCTCATCGCGCAGCGCCGTCATTACGGCTCCAGCGTCGCAGGCCCGGTCGTCCTGCGCACGGTCAAGCGCACGCTCGAATACCTCGGCATTCTCCCCGAGCCTGCGCAGGACGACTCCGCGGAAGATCTCGTCGCCTCGAACTGATCGCATGAGGCCGCGTCTCCCTGCTCCTCCCCCGTCACCGACAGGGAAGGTGGCTCGAACACAGCGAGCGACGGAGGGGACTGTGGCGTCCCTTTACTTCCCAATCTCCTTCTGCACCCGTTCCAGCACTTGCCGCGCATCCTCCGCCGTCGGTGCTTCGGCGATCAGCCGCATGATCGGCTCCGTGTTGCTCGCCCGCACATGAACCCACGCGCGCCCCTTCCCGGACGGCGTCGTGAAGTCCGCCCGCACGCCGTCGGACGTGTTCAGCTCGTCCCGCGCGAACATCGCCTTCACGGCGCCGAGCGCTCGCTCCACCATCCCGCTCCCGCCGCTCAGCTCGATCTTCCTCTTCTCGATGGAGTAAGCCGGCACATCCGCCACGAGTTCTCTCAGCCGCTTGCCCGTCCGCGCCATCAGCGCCAGCACCAGCGCCATCGCCCCCAGCGAGTCGCGGATCGGCACCACCTCCGGCCAGATCACTCCGCCGTTCCCCTCGCCGCCGATCACCGCCCCCTCGCGCCGCATCCCCGCCACGACATTCGCCTCGCCCACCGGCGTACGCACCACCCGCGCGCCGAACTTCGCCGCCACATCGTCGATCATTCTGCTCGTCGAGAGATTCGCGCACAGCACCGCCCCGCGCGCCCGCTCGCCGGGCAGCATCGCCAGCATGCTCCACGCCGCGAGCACCAGCGTGTACTCCTCGCCGATGTACCGTCCTTGCTCATCCACGATCGCCAGCCGGTCCGCGTCCGGGTCCTGCGCGAACCCCGCCGCCGCGCCCTCGCGCGCCGCGACGGTGCACAGTTCTCCCAGGTGTTCCTTCACCGGTTCCGGCGGATGCGGAAACACGCCGGATGAATCCCCGTTCAGGTGCGTCACCGCGCAGCCCAGTCGCTCCAGCAGCATCCGCCCAGCGATGCGCCCCGACGCGTTCACCGAATCCAGCGCCACTCTGAAGCGCTTCCCGCGAATCGCACTCACATCCGTCAGCCGCGCGATCGCCTCCACAACCCTGGCCGCGTGAACCTCCGCAGCGCTCCCCTCCTCGCGCACGGTTCCGCGCGTCCCCGCGCGTGCCGCGACCCGGTTCTCCCGGAATCGCTCCGCGATCCGCGCCGCATCGCTCGGAGCCGCGGCGCCCCCCGCGCGCGAGATGGGCTTCAGCCCGTTCCACTCCGCGGGATTGTGGCTCGCCGTCACCACCAATCCCCCGTCGGCGCGATAGTGCAGCACCATCACTCCGACGGTCGGTGTCGTCGCCACGCCAAGGTCGATCACATCGCATCCCGCGTCGCGCAGCGCCTCCATCGCCTGCTGCTGCACCGCTTCGCCCCCGCGCCGACCGTCCCGCCCCGCCACGATCACCGGCCGCCCCGCGCCTCCCCCGCCCTGTTCCTCCCGCACCCACCCCGCGAACGCGCCCGCGAATCGCGCGACCACGTCCGGCGTGAGGCTCTCCCCCGTGATCCCTCGGCAGCCGCTCACGCTCACCATCAGCGGCGCTGAACTGTGCGCCCGTTCGCTCATCGCTGGATCATAGTGATCGTTCCGGCGACGATCACGTCGTCACGCCGCCACCGTCTCGCTCGTCGGATCATCGACAGCCGTCAGCACGTGCAGCTCCCACGGCTCGTAGTCGATCAGGTCCACCATCGGCCCCATGCCCCGCGCCCGTGCCGTCGCGGGATGCACTCCCCGCTCCACGATCCGAACGATCGGCCGATCGATCTGCTGCGCGTGCGCCCCGATCACTACTGCCATCTCGCCCGTCGAGAGCCGCACGAAGCTCCCCACCGGGAACAACCCCGTGCTCTCCACCAGCGCCCGCACGCACCGGCGCTCGTACATCTTCTGCGATCCCACCATGATCAGGTCTTCCAGCACGTCGTAGGGCTTCCTCCTCGGCCGATACAGCCGCGGCCCCGTCGCCGCCGCGAATGCGTCCGCTACCGCCACCACCTTGGCAAGCTCCGAGATCTTCGCGCTCTTCAACGCGTTGGGATACCCCGCGCCGTTTTCACGCTCATGATGCTGATAGGCCGCGCGACGCACCGTCTCCGGCAATCCCTCCATGCTGTCCAGCAGCATCACACTGAACGTCGGGTGACGGAACACCCGGTTCACATCCACTTCCGTCAGCGGCCGCGCCGAGACCCGGACCTCCCGCGGCACCAGACCCATCCCCACATCCGCCAGCAGCCCCGCCAGGCCCGCCAGCCGCACATCCGCCCGACCCCAGCCCAGCCGCGCCGCGATCGCCACGCTCAGCGCCGCTGTGGTGTAGCAGTGGTCCGGCAGATAATCCGCAGGTCGCGGCATCAGCAGCGCCAACTGCGTGAACCGCGCCGGGTGCCGCTCCAGCTTCTCGATCAGTTCATCCACCAGCTCCATCGGTTCGCTCGCGTGCACCGTCACACCCGCGATGATCCGCGCCAGCACGCCCCGGAACGCCTTGACGCGCACGCCCCGGAACTCCGCCAGCATCCGCTCATCCGGCCAGCCCCGGTCATTCACCCGGCTGAGGTCCAAGGGATCGATCGCCTCCGCTCCGCGCGCCACGCCCAGCGGCAGGCGCGACCAGCTCAGCGCACGCTCCGCAACGTACTCCTCCGCCAGCTTCACACGCAGCGCCCGCTGCTTGGCCGTCTCGCGCGGAGTCTTCCCGCGGTACGCCCCCAGGCTCAGCGCGTCGGCGTGATGCTCCTCCACCGGCTGCCCGGCCTCCACCGCCAGCACGCCCCCAGCCGTCACCAAGTCCGCTTCCGCCTTCGCGCCCACCTGCGGCGGCGGCGCCGACTCCACGACTTTCTCGCGCTGCAGCCCGCCCAGCGAGTTGGCGTAGAACAGCTCCCCGCGACGCGTGGTGCGCAGCGTGTGCACCATCGCTTCCGTGAGCGTGGTGCCCGCTGCCAGCAGCTTGACTCCCTGGCTGGAGTACAGGCCCCGCGTCAGCGTCGTGCCCGGCTTGATGGTTCTGGGGTCGATCGGCAGCACGCGCGCAATACCTCCGTGCTACGAGAGGGTTCACCCCGAATATCGGTCCTTCCCTCCCCCTGATTCACCCCGCCTCCCGACTTTCCTGCCGACTTCTTCTCTCCCCCCGCGTCCGCGTGTCGCGCAATGTTCCCTCCCGGCCCCCGCATCCCCCGGTGGAGCGGGCTTCCGCATGCTCTCGCCGCCCTTTCCTGCCGATCGATCGATCTGATTCGAAAATCTGCATCGCATCGACCAGTTTGATTCGACATTTCTTGTCGATGCACCCTTTCGCGCTTGATCGACGCGCCCGCCGCTCCACAATGCGGGCATGACACGCGTCACCAGCACCACAGCGTCGCGCTCGCCCGCTGCTCTTGCGGACGCCGCGCTTGAAACCCTCCTCCGTCTCTGCACCGATCTTGAGATCCCCCCCGAAACCTCGCGGCGCGCCGCCGTCAATCTGCTCGACCACCTCCGGCGCGCAGCCGAGCGCGATGCCTCGCCTGCCAGCGATCGGAACCCGCCCCCTTCACGCCCTCCGGCTCCCTCGCCGGCAAACGGTCAAGCTTCTCACCCTTCGCCCTGTGAAGCCGCTGGAAGTGAAGCAGCAGGAGAAGTCGCACGCGCGCGGCAACCGGCGGACGGCGCGGCTTCCGCGCCCCTCGCCCTCCCCGACCCGCTGATCGCCGATCCTTCGCTCCTCTCCGCTCCGCGTGTTGATCTCTCCTCCGAATCTCTCCTCACGGTTCCGCGATCCATGTCGCCTCGCACCCGGGCGCCTCCGTCACCGCCACGCGCGTCACCCGGATCGCACGCGAACCGGTCCCCGCCGGCATGGACTCCCGCAGCGCTGCTTGCAGCCGCAGACCGATGTGTTCCGCGATGCGCTCCGCCGTCGGATTGATCCGGTGGAACGGCTCGACCTCGTTGAGGTTGCGGTTGTGCCACGGCGCGATGATCTCGCGCAGCGCCCGCTCGATCACGTGGAAGTCGCACAGCAGCCCGTCCTCATCCAGACCGTCAACGCCCTCTCGAGTGCCGGGGCACGCGGCCTCGAGCCTGCCCGTGCCCCGTTTATTGTCTCCCTCCCTCGCGCTCGCCACCGTTGCGCGCACGCGGAAGTTGTGCCCGTGCAGCGACTCGCGCTCGCCCCGGATCACGATCGCATGCGCCGCCGCGAACTCGGTTTCCACCGTCAGCTCGAACATGCACGAAACCTCGACATCTTCGCCGCGCCGAAACGCAGGCGACCTACTCGCCCTTCGCCCACGTGTCCTTCAGCGTCACGGTCCGGTTGAACACCGTCTTTCCGCCCGCGCCGCGCTCCGAATCCACGCAGAAGTACCCCAGCCGCTCGAACTGGAACCGCCGGATCCCGTCCGGCCATTTCGGCTCATCCGCCCGGGGCGCCGGCTCCATGATCGAAGGCTCGATCTTCGCGTCGGGGATGACTTCCAGCGAGTGGGGGTTCAGGTCGTCCACGTAGTTCCCCGTCCGCTTTCCGGGTTCTTCCGCGTTGAACAGCCGGTCGAACAGCCGCACTTCCGCCTCCGCCGCGTGCTCCGCGCTGACCCAGTGCAGCGTCGCCTTGACCTTTCTGCCGTCGGGCGCATCGCCGCCCCGCGTCGCCGGGTCGTACGTGCATCGCACCTCGGTGATGTTCCCGTTGCCGTCCTTCACCACCGATGTGCAGGTGATGAAATACGCCCACCGCAGCCGCACCTCTCGCCCGGGCGCGAGCCGGAAGAACTTCTTGGGCGGATCCTCCATGAAGTCGTCGCGTTCGATGTAGATCGTGCCGCTGAAGGGCACCTTGCGCGTCCCGGCCTGCTCGTCCTCCGGGTTGTTCTGCGCGTCCAGCCAGTCCACCTTGCCCGCGGGCCAGTTCTCGATCACCACCTTGAGCGGGCGCAGCACCGCCATCGCCCGCGGCGCCCGCCGGTTCAGATCGTTGCGCACCGCGTTCTCCAGCCGCACGATGTCGATCATGCTCTTCACTTTCGTCACGCCGATCTCTTCGCAGAACGCGCGGATCGATTCCGGCGTGTACCCCCGCCGGCGCATGCCCGACACCGTCGGCATCCGCGGATCCGTCCAGCCCGACACGATGCCGTCCTGCACCATCTTGAGCAGGTTCCGCTTGCTCATCACCGTGTAGGTCGGAATCAGCTTGGCGAACTCGATCTGCTGCGGGTGGTGAATCTTCTTCCCCCACGGGCCGGAACCGTCCTCCGTCCGCCCCTCGTTCACCGCGTCGATGAACCAGTCGTACAGCGGACGATGATCCTCGAACTCCAGCGTGCAGATGCTGTGCGTGATCCCCTCGATCGAGTCCTCGAAACCGTGCGCCCAGTCGTACATCGGGTAGATGCACCACGCGTCGCCCGTGTTGTGGTGCGGCTCGTGCAGTATGCGGTACATCACCGGGTCGCGCAGATTGAAGTTCGGCGATGCAAGATCGATCTTCGCGCGCAGCGTCATCGCCCCGTTCGGGTGCTTCCCGGCCTTCATCTCGCGCAGCAGCCGCAGACTCTCTTCGATGGGCCGGTCGCGGTAGGGGCTGGTCGCCGGCACGCCCGGCGCGCCGCGCCGCTTGCTCACCTCCTCCGCCGACAGCTCGCACACGTACGCCTTGCCCTTCTTCACCAGCTCTTCGGCGTACTCGTACATCTGCTGGAAGTAGTTGCTGGCCAGGAACAGCCCGCCGCCGTGCGGACCCTCCCAGTCCGCTCCCAGCCACTTCACATCCGCCTTGATCGAATCGACGTACTCCTGCTCTTCCTTGCACGGGTTCGTGTCGTCGAACCGCAGGTTGAACTTGCCGCCGTACCGCTGCGCCAGCCCGTAGTTCAGGCAGATGCTCTTGGTGTGCCCGACGTGCAGATACCCGTTCGGCTCCGGCGGGAAGCGCGTGTGGACCCGCCCGCCCCATTTACCCGAGGCGATGTCCGCATCCACGATGTCCGTGATGAAGTTCGAGGGAGGGGTGGCCGGTCGCGAGGTGTCCCCCTCGGCGGGCCTGCTGGCGTGAGGCATGGCAAGCTCCTTCGCCGCGGCTCCTCCCGGCCCAGCGGCCGGGTATCGCACGCGGCGGCATGTGTTGTCGTCCGAAAGTGTATCCTCGCCCGCGCCGCCTCGTGGACGCCGCCGCGCACCAGACCCGAGCAATGCCATGATCACCTTCCAGCCCGTCCCGCAACCTTCCTCCCACCCGCCGCCCATCGACGAAGTGCGCAATGCATCCGCCGACGGCGGTTGTCTCGACGGCAACGGGACTTCACGCAGCGCTGGAGCAGCACAGGCCTTCGTCGCCGACCGGATCGAAACGCCTCTGGGCACCATGCTCGCCGCCGCGAGCGATGAGGGACTGGTCCTGCTGGAGTTCCTCGACCGCCCGTCACAGGAAACAGATCTCGTGCGCATCGCCGCCTCACGCGGCATGACGCTCGTGCCCGGCGCCAACCGCCACCTCGAACAGACGAAGCGCCAGCTCGCCGACTACTTCGCGGGCACGCGCCGCGACTTCACCGTCGCGCTCGCCCCCCGCGGCACACCGTTCCAGCGCCGGGTCTGGAACCAGCTCATCGCCATTCCTTTCGGCGAAACCGCCTCATATCGAGCCGTTGCCGAACGCATCGGCAAGCCGGGCGCTTCGCGTGCCGTCGGGCAGGCCAACGGACGCAATCCCATCGCCGTCATCGTGCCGTGTCACCGCGTGATCCGGGAGGGCGGCTCGCTCTGCGGCTACGGCGGCGGCACGTGGCGCAAGCAATGGCTGCTGGTTCACGAGCGCACGTGCAGCGGCGCCGCGAGCGATCCGACTTCGCTTTTCACTCGTGCAACGGCATGAACAGCGCCCGGCGACGGGCACGCTTCAGCAGGGGTCGGTGCCCATCACCGCGCGCCGGGTCCACTCCGCCGGTTGATCCTTCAGCCGCTGCGTGTTCTCCTCGATCACGACGGGCTTGTCGGTGCGCTCGATCACCCAGATGCCGTAGGGCGTGACATTGGGCTGTTGAGGCCCTGCCTCCGGGCCGCCGAACGTCGCGGACTGGAACGAGAAGCTGTCGAAGCGGATGACCAGGCGATCCGCCTCTTCGCGGATCTCCGTGACCACTTCGCCGTCGCTGTTCGCGGAAAGCCCGCGGAAGTACGCCACCACCTCGTACCGCTCGAAGTCGATCTCCGGGCAGATCACGCCTCCGCCGTGCGCCATGAGCCGGCGCGCATGCTCGCCTTCGTGAGTCTCCCACAGCTTCCGCCAATCCTCGGGCTGGCGCACGCGCACCCACAACTCGTGCGTGTGCCCGCTCTGCGGACCGGACCAGGCAACCACCGGCTTCGCGAGCGCCGGCGCGGCCGCCGCGCCCCCGCCCCCTCCTCCGGCACTCGCCATGACCGCCGCTGTCGTAACGATGGCGCCGCACACGATTGCTCCGAGGGTGCGCTGCATGAACGATCTCCTTCTTAGGAAAGGGGAAACTCAGCTTGAGAGCTGTTACCGCCGTCACCCGATCCGGTTGCCTCGCTCGCCCGAAATTGTCAATGCCCGATCGCCAGACACGCGCGTACCCGGGCTTCAACGCGGTGAACTCCCAGCACCGCCAGCGCCTCGCCCAGCGGCGGGCTGACGCCCGTTCCCGTGATCGCCACACGGATCGGCTGCGCCACCGCGCCGATTCCCAGCCCCTTGGCGGCCGCGAACGATTCCAGCGCCGCGTTGATCGGCTCTGGCTCGAAGGGCTGCACCTTCGCGAGCACCGCCGCGACCTCGCGCAGCACGTCCATGCCCTTCGGACCCGTCCCGTCCTTGTTCACCGCGCCCAGCAGGTGCTTCTTCACCGCCGCGTCGTCGAAGGCGATCTTGTCGTCATCCAGCAGGACGAACGCCGCCGGCTTCATCGCGTCCGCGAGCGTCTTGCAGCGCGGCTTCACGGCCCGCGCCAGCCACAGGAAGCGGCGCTCGTCGAGCTTCTCGATCAGCCGCCGGTCGAACCGCTCGCACCAGGTCCTCCAACGGGCCGCGAACTGCTCATCGGTCATCGCGCCCAGCGCATCGGCGTTGAAGGCCAGCAGCTTGCGCCGGTCGAAGCGCGCGTTGCTCTTGCCGATCCGCGGCAGATCGAAATGCTCGGCGAGAAACCTCATGTCGAAGCGATCCAGGTCGGTCCCGTCGGGGTTCTTCATGCCCGGATTCCAGCCGAGGATCGCGATGAAGTTGCAGATCACTTCCGGGAGGTAGCCGGCCTTGCGGAAGTCCTCGACGCTGACTTCGGGGAGCGAAAGCCCCAGCGCATCGGCGAGCGCCTCGAGTTGCTCGGTCTCGAGCTGGCGCTTGGCATCGCCGAGCCACGCGGTCCAGGTCGCCGCGTCGATCGCGCCGATCGGCGACTCCTTGATTCCCCTGTCCTTCACGGCCTTGCGCGCCGTCTGATCGCGCTCGCGCTTGCTCATCTTGGCGCCCTGGTCGTTGAAGATCAGCGGCATGTGCGCGTAGACCGGCGTGCGATAGCCCAGCGCCTTCTGGAGCACCACGTGCCTCGGCGTGTTCATCAGGTGCTCCTGGCCGCGGAGCACGTGCGTGACGCCCATCAGTTCATCATCGACGACCACGCCGAAGTGATACGTGGGGAAACCGTCCGCCTTGCGGAGCACGAAGTCGTCCACTTCGCCGGGGCCGAATGTCACTTCGCCGAGCACCTGATCCACGACGCGCACCGGCTCCTCCGGCGCCCGCAGGCGCACGACGTGCTGCTCGCCCCTCTCGATGCGCCTGAGCTGCTCGGCGACGGGAAGAATGTCGCCGGGCGCCGGCCGGTAGCGGAATGTCTCCTTGCGCGCGGCCGCTTCCTTGCGCAGGGCGTCGAGTTTTTCCGGCGGGGAGAAGTCGGCGTACGCCGTGCCGCGCTCGATCATCGCCATCGCGACGCGGTTGTAGATGTCCAGCCGCTGCGACTGGAAGAAGGGACCGACACCGCGCGGGTCGCCGCCGATTCCCATCCCTTCGCTTGGTGCCTTGTTGCCCTGACTCTTCGATGCCCACGCTTCCAGCACGGGGCCTTCATCCCAGAAGATGCCGAGCCATGCGAGGTCCTCCATGATCCCGCGCGCGGAAGCCTCGCTGGACCTGGCCTGATCCGTGTCCTCGATCCGCAGCAGGAACGATCCACCGTGCCGGCGGGCGAAGGCCCAGCAGAAGAGCGCGGTCCGCGCGCCGCCGATGTGCAGATGCCCGGTGGGCGAAGGAGCAAAGCGGGTGATGACCGAAGGGGCGTCCGGCATGAGCGAAGGGTACCGCGGAGCAGCGCCGCGCGCACCGCCGAGTCAGCACAGCGGCGGATACACTTTTCCTCGTTCATTCCGCTGGTTCGGGCGTCGGCATCGCTTGCCGCCGGACGACCTGGTGAAGCACCCCTCGAGGTTCCTCATGTCGTCCGGCCCCGGTCAAACCCGTGATCCTCGGGCTTCTCCACCCGGCCGCGTTGCGCCGATGGTGCAACGCGAGAAGGCGCCGCTGGGCGCTGGGCGCGGCGTGGGCGGCGAGTTCATCGCCGAGGATCGGGCCTGCCCGCAGTGCGGCTACAACCTCAAGGGACTGGTGACGGGCGGGCCGTGCCCCGAGTGCGGCCGGACCATCGCCGCGTCCATCGCCACCGCGCGCGATACCCTGGGCGATGCGCCGCTGAACTACCTGTTCACGCTCGGCGCAGGGTTCCTCGCCATGGGCTTGGCCGGACTGGGGCGCTGCGCGTGGACCATCTTGGCGGGGCGCACGGCGCTGAGCGACAAACAGGTGCTCGCGGTCGCTCTGGCGTTGCAATCCGTGTGGTTCCTGGGGGTGCTGGGCGTTCTGAGAAGGCGTCCGCGGAAGCGCGTCAAGGCCGAGGGGATCGAAGTCCGCCCCGAATGGTTCTGGATGCGATTGACGATTCTGGTGACGCAGTTGTTCGTGTTCCCGTGGGTCGCCTGCGCCCTGGCGTACGCCAACTCGGGCACGAACATCTACCTGTACCTTCAGGTGGCATGCGAGGTGATCACGGCGCTCGGCTGGATTCCGCTGTGCATCTACCTGTCTTGGCTGGCGGAGTGGGGAACCGACTCCCACCTCGCGCAGCACTACCGCAACACCGGCTGGTTCCTCGGCTTCTTCGGACTGCTCACGGCGCTGTACATCCTGGTGCCCGCCGCGGGCATCGGCGGGTTTGTGAAGGCGTTCGGCTGGTTCGGACCGACCGGGCTGGCCTTCTCCGTGCTCTACATGTTCATTCTGATGCTGCGCATGGTGTCCATGATCCGATGGGCCATCCTGAACGCCCGCGTCGCCGCGGAACGCGATGCACGCATCGCGGAGCGGGCCGCGCGCCAAGCGGCGGCGATGTCCGCAAGATTGCTCGGCGTCCCACCCCCCGCTTCGGCACCCGTGCCGGACCCGGACGACTCGCCGATGTCCCGTCTCGAGCCGCTCGAAACAGGACCGGTGCGAAATCCTCAGGCCGTCCCGATCCCGAAGCGTGCGGACGAGGTATTCATCCCCCGCGAGCAGGACCTCGAGAGCTATCGGCTGGAAGATGAGGACGACGAGGCGGATGGCCGCGCCGCAGGAGCCGACAGGCGATAGCCTCGCAGGGTCACCCCGGCACGGTATACCGTACAAAAACCTTCCTTATTGTCCTTGGTCGCGTGCGAGTCGGGTGAGGACCTGCTAGCCTGTCGTCGAACTGGCGTGGCGTTCGTGGCTCGGGGCGGGCGTCCTTGTCTGTCTGGATGCCGCGTGCGGCCGTGGCTTGAGGGTTTCTCGCGCGGGAGTCCATTGCGTCGATAGAGAGCGTTCCGCTTCGTGCCCCTGTCGCGCCCAACGGCCGGGGTCGAAACGAGGAGCACCCCGGGTGCCGCCATCGCGGCGGGGAGCGGGTCGGGGTCAGGACTGGGCAGGAGATCGGCAGCTCGATGACACGTTCACCTTCCGGATCGTCATCACACGGTCAGAGCAGCGAAGAGAGAGCGGTTGCCCGTTCAGGAACCGCGAGGGCAGGGGTGGTTCCGGCAAGCAGCCTGTCCGGAATGATTCGGAAGCCGGTGCAGGTGCAGGCGATCCCGATTCCCGCGACGCGGACGCTCCGAGTGGGCGTGATCGGCGTGGGGCGGATGGGGCGTCATCACGCCCGGAAGTACGCCCAACTGGCGGCAAAGACCGCGGACCAGCCGGGCGGGGTGAAGCTGGTGGCGGTCGTGGACCGGGATGAGGGCCGGCGCGAGGCGGTCGCGGACGAGTGCAAGTGCCAGGCGTTCGCCGATGAACGGGCGCTCTTGGACTTGGGTCTGGACGCGGTCTCGATCGCGGTGCCGACGGTGTACCACCTCGGTTGCGCGGCCCCCATGCTGGAAGCGGGCATCGCGTGCCTGATCGAGAAGCCGCTGGCCAGCGACGTGGCCGAGGCGCAGAAGCTGGTGGACCTGGCCCGGACATACGGCACGATCCTGATGGTCGGACACATCGAGCGGTTCAACCCGGCGGTGGTCGCGCTGCAGCGGGCGCAGGAGGCGGACGTGGCGGCGGGCGGGACGGGGATCGTGCCGCGGTTCATCGAGGTGCATCGCGTCAGCCCCATGACGTTCCGGAGCGTGGATGTGTCGGTCGTGATGGACATGATGATCCACGACCTCGACGTGGTGCTGTGGCTGATGGGCGGGAGCGAGCCGACGAGCGTGAGCGCCTCGGGCGTGGCCGTGCTCACCGAGCACGAAGACGTGTGCAACGCGCGGCTGGAGTTCACGCGCCCGCAGGGGAAGTGCGTGGCGAACATCACGGCGTCCCGGCTTGCATTCAAGACCGAGCGGAAGATCCGGATCATCGGCGAGAATGCGTACGTGTCGATCGACTACGCCAAGAAGGACGGCGTGCTGATCCGCAAGACGGCCAACGCGATCCAGATGGATGAGGTCCGCGAGGCGCTGCGGAACGGCGCGGACCTGTCCTCGCTCAACTACGGCGAGCTGGTGGCCATCGATCCGCTGCAGATCAGCGACGCGGACCAGCTCGAGCTGGAGCTGACGAGCTTCCTGGATGCGGTCCGGACGGGCAGCACGCCGCCGATCGACGCGGAGGCCGGCTTCGCAGCGGTGCGCACCGCGCGGCGCATCATGGAGGAAGCGCGGCGGGCGTGGTGAAAGACAAAGCGACGAAGCGGCGACGCAGAGCGGATCAGACCTGCACGGCGCGCGCGGCTTCGACGGCGTTGAGAAAGAACCGCAAGCCGGGCGCAGGGCCACGCTTGCGCTCCTGCGGCAGGCGCGTCGCGCTGGGGTGATGCATCCATTCAAGGAAGCGGTCGGGATGGGGCATCAGGCCGAAGATGCGCCCCGAGGGGTCGCACAGTCCGGCCACGGCGCCCGCCGAGCCGTTGAGGTTCCGTCCGTAGCGGAGCGGAACCTGCCCCGACTGCGCGAGCGCCGCGAGCAAATCATCACGGGCGGTGACGAACCGGCCCTCGCCATGAGCCAGCGGAAGCTGCATCAGGAGGGGATCGTCCGGCAGGTCGCCGGTCCAGATGCAGTTCGAGCGGCGGTCCGGGATCAACGGCTCCCAATCGTCGATGAAGCGGCCGCGGAGGTTCTGGGCGAGCGCGACGGTCTGCTCGGGCGGCGTGTCGGGCCACGCCCCCACCTGACACCCCGGCAGCAGGCCGATCTGCACCATGACTTGAAAACCATTGCAGACGCCGATCATGGGGACGGCACGCATGGCGGCGTCGCGCAGGGCGGGCCAGAGTTTCTCGCGGACGCGCACGGCGAAGACGCGCCCAGCGCCGGCATCATCGCCGTAGGAGAACCCGCCGGGGAAGCCGATGATGTCGTAGGCGCCGATGCGCGCGGGATCGGCGATGAGACGATCGAGGTGGACGAGATCGGGCGCCGCGCCGGCGAGTGAAAACGCGCGGACCATCTCGCCGTCGCAGTTCGTGCCGGCGGTTCGGATGACGAGGGCGCGGGGTGCGGAAGGCATGGACGGATTGTAGAAAGAGCGGGAGAGGTTCGGGAGTCAGAGCTTGACCATTTCGGCGAAGTCGCTGTAGCGCCTGGCGACTTCTTCCTTCGTCAGACGCGCGAGGCGATCGAGGCTGAAGGACTCGATGGCGAACGAAGCGATGATGGTGCCGTGGGCCATCGCCTGCTGGATGGAAGCGAGCGAGATGTTCAAGTCGCCGCTGCGCCCGCCGTGCGAGGCCGCGAGATGGCCCATCATGCCGCCTGCGAATGCGTCACCGGCGCCGGTGGGGTCCACGACGTTTTCCGTGGGGAAGGCGGGGAGCATGGCGATGCCCTGATCGTGGACGAGCAGTGATCCGTGTTCACCTTTCTTGATCACGACGAACATCGGGCCGAGGTTCTCGATGATGTGCCGGCCAGCGGCCACGAGATGGCGCCTGCCGGTGAGCATGCGGGCTTCTTCATCGTTGACGATGAGTCCGTCGAGGTTGCGGAGGAGTGCGAGCAGCTCATCGCGGGTGGTCTCGATCCACATGTTCATGGTGTCTGCGACGGCGATGAGTCGCTGCGGGAACGACGCGAGCATCTCGGACTGAACTTTGGGATGCGAGTTGGCGAGAAAGACAAACCGCGAATCGCGGAACTGCGGGGGCGGCTTCGGGGGATGCTCCGCCAGCACACCCAGCTCGGTGAAGATGGTTTCGCGCGTGTTCCAGTCCTCGAAGTAGCGCCCGCCCCAGGCGAAGGTGCGGCTGGTGGGGCGGAGCTCGAGGCCCGAGATGTCGATGTTGGGGAACGCGGCAAGAACGCGTCGGTATTCGTCGAGAAAGTCGCCTCCGACGGCCGCGACCATGCGGACCTTGGTGAAGAATGACGCGGCGGCGGCGAAGTAGGTGCACGATCCGCCGAGAACCTTCTCCACCTTGGCGAAGGGAGTGTGGATGGTGTCGATGCCGATGGTTCCGGTGACGATGAGGGGCATCGAGTAAGGATAGCGGCGGAGGCTCGATCGTCCGCGGCTGAGGCGGTCCACCTCCCGGCGTACGGCCGCCTTCGGCGACCGCCTCCCCGCCGGTGACGGGGGAGGAAGTGCGCGCAGGAAGAAGTCAAGGCAGGTTGAAGAGCCTGCTCCAACCGGTGAGGCGAAGGGACGGACCATACGGCTCGACCGACCAGGCGTTGTTACGTGTCTGGGAGCAGCAGGGAAGCGGCGAGCTGGACGGGGTGCAGCGCTGCACGGCCTGCGCCGTCCTTGATCTGATGACGGCAGGAGGTGCCGGGGGCAACGACGATGTCGTCGGGGCCGAGCCGGCGCAGGGCGGGGAAGAGCGCGAGTTCACCGATCTTCATCGAAAGGTCGTAGCGGTCGGCGGTGTAGCCGAAGGAGCCGGCCATGCCGCAGCAGCCGGTGTCGAGGATGCGCAGAAGGTTGGGGCCGACCACGCGGCGCAGGAACGCGGCCGAGGATTCGACGCCCCAGAGGGCTTTCTGATGGCAATGCGCGTGAAGAGCGACGCGGCCGGGAGGCGCGCGGAAGGCGGGGCGGCGGGGGTGGGAATCCCAGCGCCGATGAATGAAGTCCTCAAGGAGGAATGAGGAAGTTGCGACGGACCGGACTGCGTCGGCGCGATCGGAGAGGGCGCGAAGCTTCGTCCATTCATCCTTGACGGAAGAAAGGCAGGAAGGCTCGAGGAAGAGGAAAGCTTGCGGACAGTCGGGATCGTCCTGAGTCGCGCATGGATCACTCAAGCGGCGCAGGGTCGAGCGGATCGTGGTTGCCGCGTCGCGGAGAAGCCCCATGGAGATGAGGGCGCGGGCGCAGCAGCCCTGGTCGCGGATGGTGACGCGGTAGCCGAAGGCGTTGAGGAGGCTCGCGGCCGCGAGGCCGATGGCGGGTTCGTTGTAGGCGGAGAAACAGTCGGCAAAGAGCAGGATGTCGGGGGCGGAAGCGTCGAGGCCGGCGTTCAGCGGGGGTGCGGCGCGGTGGAGGCGTGTGAAGAGCGACTGCTCGAAGGGTGGAAGGGAACGGTTGCGGTGGAGGCCGAGCAGGCGGTCGGCAACAGCGCGCGCGGGGGGAGAGTTCGCGATCCAGTTGGAAAACGGCGCCAAGGCGGAGCCGAGGCGGTTGAGCGCGCGGACATTGCCGAAGGCGCGAGCCTTGAGCGGGATCGTGCCCGCGGATTTATAAGATTGAGCGAGGTATTCGGCTTTGTATTGGGCGATGTCGACGTTGGTGGGGCACTCGGTTTTGCATGCCTTGCAGGAGAGGCAGAGGTGGAGGGTTTCGAGAGTGTCGGGGTCGTTCCAGAGGGGAGGGCTTGAGCGCGGAGCCGAAGATTCCTCCGCCCCTTCGGGGCGGGGAGGGGTCGCGGCGGTCCCGGCGTGCGCCGATTCCGGGAGATGAGATCGTGACGCCCGTGCGGCGCGAAGCTGGCCGGTGATGGCGAGGCGGAGGGCGTTGCCGCGGCCGCGGGTGGAGTGGCGCTCGTCGAGGGTGGCCATGTAGGAGGGGCACATGGTGCCGCCGAGCTTCTTGCGGCAAACGCCGGAGCCGTTGCAGAGTTCGACGGCGTGGTCGAAGCCGTGCTCGGCGGAGTAGTCGAAGAAGGTGTCGATGGGCGGTGCGCGCAGGTCGCGGCCCAGCGGGCGGACGCGCGTGGATTCGTGGATGGACTCGATGGGGCCGGGGGCGACGATGATGCCGGGGTTGAAGAGGTTGAGAGGGTCGAAGAGGCGCTTGATCTCGCGGAAGGCCTCCATGAGCAGCGGGCCGAAGGTGCGTTCGAGGAGCGGGCCGCGGGCGCGGCCGTCGCCGTGTTCGCCGGACATGATGCCGCCGAGTTCACGGGCGAGGTCGGCGACCTCGACGGCGATGCGCTCCATGCGGGCGCGATCCTCGGGATCGCGGAGATCGAGGAGAGGGCGGACGTGAAGCACGCCGACGCTGGCGTGCGCCCAGAAGGCGGCGCGGGTGCCTTCGCGCTCGACGATGGCCTTGAATCGGCGCACGAACTCGGCGAGGCGCTCGACGGGCACGGCGTTGTCTTCGACGAAGCCGAGAGGCTTGCGGTTGCCGGGAATGCCGTGCAGCAGCGGCTCGCCGGCCTTGCGCAGCTTGAGGGCGGCGGCCATCTCGGCGGGGGTGGTGTAGCAGGCGAAGCCGGCGCGCGGGTGCATGCGCGCGACAAGATCGCGGAGCGCAGCGAACTTCGATCGAATCTCGTCGGGGCCGGAGTCGGAGAAGAACTCGACGTACAGGACCGCCGAGAGGGCAGGGGACGCTTCAGCGGAAGCGACGGAGTGAAGATGAGACGGTGACAGAGGTGCGGGGAGCAGTTCGACGTAGTTCCGGTACTCGATGTTCTCGCGCGCGAGGGAGATGACGAGATCATCGAGCAGTTCGACCGCGGAGGGTTTGAGGTCGAGGATGGGAAGCACGGCGTCGATGGCGGCTTCGAGGGAGTCGAAGCCGAGCACCGCAAGCCCCTTGGCGCGCGGGAGGGGGTGCAGCTTGAGGGTGGCGCCGGTGATGAGAGCAAGGGTGCCTTCGCTGCCGCAGATGAGATGCGCGAGGTTGAGCGTTTCCAGAGGATCGACGCCGGCGGCGCGGGCTTCATCGATGTCTTCAAGCATCATGTCCAGCGCGTAGCCGGCGTTGCGGCGGAGCGTGCGCGGGAAGCGTTCGCGGATGAGCTGCTCGTGGCGGAGAACGATGTCGATGACGGCGCGGGCGAGAGCGGCGACGGCGGGGTCTCGCGCGGCGCTGCCGCGGGAGAAGTCCAGCTCGGCGCCGGTGGAGAGCAGGGCGGTCAGGGCGAGGAGGTTCTCGCTGGTGCGGCCGTAGAGGATGGAGCGGGTGCCGGCGGCGTTGTTGCCGATGGCGCCGCCGATGTTGCACTGCCGCGACGTCGCGGGGTCGGGCGCGAAGAAAAGATCGTGACCGGCGGCGCGGAGGTGATCGTTGAGATCGTCGATGGAAATGCCGGGCTGCACGCGGCAGGTGCGGGCGGGGGCATCGATCGATTCGACGGCGTTGCAGTGCGCTGAAAAGTCGATGACGACGGCGTGGTTGACGCACTGGCCGGCGAGGGATGTTCCGCCGCCGCGGGGCAGGATGGGGAGGCGATGCTCGAAGCAGTAGCGCGCGGCGACGCGCGCGGCGTCGAGATCGGAGGGTATCACGACGCCGATGGGTTCGACCTGGTAGATCGAAGCGTCGGTGGCGTAGAGCATGCGGTTGTGGCGATCGAAGCGCACCTGCGAAGCCGGTCCGAGGCGAGCGCGGAGGGCTTCGGCGTGCCGGCGGAAGGCGAGGTCGTCGGAGAGGGAGAGTTGCGTGAGCGGTGCAGGCACGGAAAGAAGGATACGGGAGAGGGAAGGATGCAGCGACGCGGCGAGAGAATCTCGAAAGCACGGGGAGGAGGGCGAGCGGGAGCGAGAAGGCGGGGGAGAGACGGTCCGGAGGCGAGAGAGCCGATGTAGATTGAAGGTCGAGATTCCTCGCGGCGTCGTCCGGGAAGGACGGAGGCGGCATGCAAATGATCGGCGCGATGGCTGCGGTGCTGGCGACGTGGTGCGTGCTGGGCGCGGCGATGGTCGGGCTGGGGTCGATCGTGCTGCGCGCGGCGGGGGCGGGACGGAGCGAACATGCGCTGAGTGCGAGCGCGGAGCGGTGGGGAAGCGAGGAAGTGCTGCGGTCGTTCTGGCTTGGGTTCGCGGTTGTGATCGCGGTGCTGCAGGCGGGGCACTTCTTCGCGCCGGTGAGTTTCATGACGGAGCTGACGTTGGTCGCCGCGGGACTCGCGGGGCTGGCGTGGAACGGTCCGGCGTTCGCAGGCGCTGCGGGGCGAGCGCTGCGGAGCAGCGTGCGGGGCGGGTCGCGCGGCGTGGTGCTTGCGTGCGCGGTCCTGGCGGCGTGGCTGGCGAACCGGGCACTGGGCGCGGGAGATGCGCACGACAGCGGGCTGTACCACTACGCGGTGATGCGCTGGTGCAACGAGTTCGCTGTCGTGCCGGGGCTGGGGAACCTGTCGGGGCCGTTCGCGCTGAACAACTCCAGCCTGCTCTACGCGGCGATGCTGGATACGGGGCCGTGGAATGGGCGCGCGAACCACATCGCGAACGGTGTGCTGCTGCTGGCGCTGGGCGCGCAGGCGGTGCGCGGCGCGGGAAGGTTGTGGCGATCGGCGCGCGGAGTCGCGCGCGCGGGCGCGGCGGACGTGCTGGATGCGGTGCTGCTGATCCCGGTGGTGATGCTGGCGGTGGCGGAGGATGTGTCCAGCCCGAAGACGGATCTGCCCGTGGGCGCGGTGATGATGGTGTGCGGTGCCGCGCTGCTGCGGTGGCTGCGCGCGGGCGGCGCGGCACGGCGGATGGATGGCGCCGTGTTTCTCGCGGTGATGGCGTCCGCGGCGGTGTGCATCAAGCTGAGCGCCGCGGGGTTCGCGCTGGTCGTCTGGGCGGTGGCGGCGGCGGCGTGGGGGGCGGGGTGCGGCGATCGGCGGCGGGCGATGCGTGGACTTTTTGTGATGGCGGCGCTTTCAGCGGCGCTCATCGGGCCTTGGCTGGCGCGGGGAGTGATGCTGAGCGGGTATCCGCTGTTTCCGAGCCGCGCGCTGGCGATGCCGGTGGAGTGGCGGGTGCCCGAACGGGACATGGATGAGCTGCGGCACGTGATCTCCAATCACACGAAGGGCGAACTGCCCATGTTCCTGCACAAGAAGGTTGCGCAGATCAAGCCGATCGCCTGGTACGCGAAGCTGATGAAGCCGCCCTTCGACGATCGGATGGAGATCAAGGGGTGGGAGTGGGTGCGTCCGTGGCTGTTCACGCTGCCGGTGAGCAGCCCGATCGAAGTGGTGATGCCGGCGGCGATCGCGGCGGGAGCGGGGGCCATCGGGTGGAGGGCGGGGCGAAGGGCGCGCGCGGAACACCGTCACGCGTTGAATGCAGCGGAAGGTGACGGGACACGAGCGTTTACATTGTTCTTCCTGCCGGTGGCGGCGGGGATCGTGATGTGGTTTTTGATTGCGCCGGGGCCGCGGTACATCTGGCCGGTGATGTGGCTGCTGGCGGGGGGCGCTGCGGCGTGGATGTTTGCGCGGGGCGGATGCACGAGCGAGCGAGGGAGGAAGGGCCTGGTGGCGCTGTGCGTGCTGGGCACGCTGCCGGCTCTGGCGTTCGGCGGGCTGCGACTGTACGTGATTCACAAGCAGAACCCGCTCAAGCACGTGCCGTTTGTGGGGCCGGGGCCGGATCACGGCTTCCACCCGCTGCCGACGATCAAGCTGGAGCAGGTGCGGACGAACTGGGGGCTGGAGGTGTGGGTGCCGGCGAAGGTGGACGACAACGGCAGGCCGCAGCCGCTGGTGCTGTGGGATGCGCCGCTGCCGGCGAACGCGTGGCCGGCGCTGAACATGAACCTCAGGTTGAGGAAAGAAGGAGACCTGGGGGGAGGGTTTGTGGTGGAAGAATGGCCACAGGCCACAGGCCACAGGTCATAGGCGGGCGGGCGGGATTCGTCAGCGGGCGATTTCAACGGCGCGGGTTTCGCGCAGGACCGTGACCTTGATCTCGCCGGGGAAGGTCATTTCGGCGGAGACCTTCTCGGCGATGCGGCGGGCGATGTCATACGCCTGATCGTCGGAGACCTTCTTGGCGTCCACCATGACGCGGACTTCGCGGCCGGCCTGAATGGCGAAAGCCTCCTCGACGCCCTCATTCTCGAGGGCGATGCCCTGAAGCTGATCGAGGCGCTGGATGTATTTTTCGAGCGATTCGCGTCGTGCGCCGGGGCGGGCGCCGGAGATGGCGTCCGCGGCCATGATGATGGGCGTGTAGAAGGACGTGGCGGGGATGTCGCCGTGGTGGCCGCCGATGACGTTGAGGACCGGCTCGCGTTCGCCGTGGAGCCTGGCGAACTCCATGCCGATGCGGGGATGGGGGCCTTCCATCTCGTGGTCGAGGGCCTTGCCGATGTCATGAAGAAAGCCGCAGCGGCGGGCGAGCGCACCGTCGAGGCCGAGCTGGTCGGCGATGAGCTGGGAGATGAAGGCGACTTCGATGGAATGCTTGAGGATGTTCTGGCCGTAGGAGGTTCGGAAGTGCAGGCGGCCCATGGCCTCGGTGATCTTGGGCTGAACGTTGCGGAGCTTCAGCTCGAGGACGGCGTCGCGGCCGTATTTGAGGATTCGTTCGTCGATCTCGCGCTGAACCTGGGCGACGACTTCCTCGACGCGGGCGGGGTGGATGCGTCCGTCCTCGATGAGTTTCATGAGTGCTTCGGCGGCGACGGTCTGGCGGACCTTGTCGAAGCAGGAAACGACGATGACGCCCGGAGTGTCATCGACGATGAGATCGACGCCGGTGGCCTTCTCGATGGCGCGGATGTTGCGTCCCTCGCGACCGATGATGCGGCCCTTGATGTCGTCGGAGGGGATGGGGATGGTGCGGACGGTGGACTCGGCGGCGTGCTCGCCGGCGTAGCGCTGAATGGCCATGAGGGTGATCTCGCGGGCCTTCTCGCGCGCCTGGTCCTGGGCATCCTCGATGAGCTTGCGGGCGATCTTGGCGGCGTCCTCCCGTGCGTCCTCTTCGACCATGGCCAGGACGCGTTCGCGGGCCTGTTCGGGGGTGAGGTTGGCGACGCGGAGCAGCTCGGACTTCTGCTGCTCGATGAGGGCGTCGAGGTCCTTCTCGCGGGCGGCGAGCTTCTGATCGCGCTGAGCGAGGGATTCCCTGGTGCGATTGAGTTCGGCTTCCTTGAGGGCGAGGACTTCGAGTTTCCGTTCGTGCTGGTCCTCGCGCTTGGCGAGGGCGCGTTCGGCTTCGCGGATTTCATCGCGGCGCTTGCGGACCTCGGCATCGACCTTTTCGCGCTCGGCGATGGAGCGCTTCTGAGCCTCCACTTCGGCCTTCTGCACGAGAGTGGAGGCCTCGGACTCGGCGAGCTTGGTGATCTGGGCGGCCTGCTCCCTGGCCTTGGCGAGCGTCTGTCCGATGACCAGCTTCATGAAGACGACGGCGATGCCGGCGCCGAGAAGGACGCCGACAGCGCCGACGATCCACGCCGTGACGTCCAAGGCGGCCAAGAGAACGGGAAAGGTCATGGTCGCATCCTTCCTGCGTCACGATCCTCCCTCTCGCGGAGAGGGAAAGAAGACCGAACCACCGCCGGCACGACGGGCGTGCCGGAGCAGCAAGGATGCATCACGCGGACGGCTCGACGCGCCGTCCCGACGCCGGATTCAGCTTGATCGATCGCGCGCGGCGGAGGACCGGTGTCTGCAGGTCGGGTCTCCGGAGTCGGGCCGGAGATCGTCGGGACGCTGATGGAGACCGGTGAAGCTCAGATAACCTCCTGATGTGAGAGATACTTGGATGAAGAGGCGCACGCGAGAATGAGGAACACGATCGATCTATGACGGGCGGCGATCGTCGCCGCACCGCGCGCCGCGCGGAAGGACCAGAGTCCGTGAGCGCGACGGCTGAAACCGGCTGCACCGTGCTGAGTCGCCGGGCGGACCGGTGGAACGCGTGAAAGATTCACGCGAAGGTAGTAAACCGCACGGGTCACTCCGGGTCAAGGGGCAGCGGCACGATCGGGCGAGGAAAGGGAGCCGAATCCGGGAGGTGCGAGCAGCGCGGCGGTCCAGGGCCGGCACGCTCATGGGGCTTGGTTTGCGGCACGGCACGGCCGCGAGCCGACGGGGAAGGCGTCATGAGGCGGGTCACCACGGAGCGATGAAGCCCGTACTATCGGGGTCATGCCCGTGGTCCTGCGGTGGCTGCTGCAACTGATTCTGACGAATCCGATCTGCGTCCGGCTGGTGCAGGGAGGTTCGCGGCGGCTGCGCCACCTCTATATCCGGGCGGGCTACCTCGGGGTGCTGATCGTGGTGCTGCTGGGGCTGCTGCTGGACCAGCCCAGCGGGAGCCAGAGCTACCGGGACCTGGCGGCGAGCGGGGCGCGGGCGTTCGAGTACGTGGCGTATCTGCAGATCGGGCTGATCTGCGTGCTGTCGCCGGTGTTCATGGCGGGGGCGATCGCGCAGGAGAGCAACCCGCGCACGTGGGAGGTGATGCTGACGACACCCCTCTCGGCGTTGCAGATGGTGCTGGGGCACCTGTTCGGAAGGCTGTTCTTCGTGCTGGCGCTGCTGTTTGCATCGCTGCCGCTCTTTGCGATCACGCAGTATTTCGGGGGCGTGCCGGGGCGGAGCGTGATGCTCAGCTACGTGGTGTCGGCGTGCGCGGCGCTGCTGGTGGGGGCGATCGCGGTGGCGCTGGCGGTGAACAGGCTGGGCGGCAAGCGGACGGTCTTCGTCTTCTACGTGGCGGTGGTGACGTATCTGGCGGTGACGATCACGGCGGATGCGCAGCTGCGGGCCGCGGGGCTGGCGGCGCGCGGGAACGAGGGCGTGACGGTGATGACGCCCCTGAACCCGTTTCTGGCTCTGCAGGCGCTGCTGAACCCTTCCGCGTACCCGCGTCCTGAGGCGACGGAGCTGGCCTCGATGCCGTGGCTGAAAAGCGTGTGGATGGGGAACCCGGTGGGGGCATGGTGCGGTCTGGCCGGCGGGCTGAGCACGGTTCTGATAGCGATCAGCGCGACGACGGTTCGCAGCATCGGGGTAGCGGGCAATCCCTCGGTGGCGGGCGTTCTTCGCCGCGCCCTCGGGCTGGGGGCGAAGGGATCGGGGACGCGCGAGCCGCGGCACGTGTGGCAGAACCCGGTGGCGTGGCGCGAGGCGGCGGCGCGTCAGGCGACGCTGCCGAAGATCGTGGCGCGGTGGGCCTTCGTGGCGGCTGGGCTGCTGTGGGGACTGGGCCTGGTGCTGTACTACCACGGAGAGGGGATGGGGCACTCGACCTTCCGCAAGCTGCTGCTGGCAACGGTGTGGTCGGAGATCATCGTGATCGTGCTGATAGCTGTGAACATTTCCGCGACCGCGATATCGCGCGAGCGAGAAGACGGCACGCTGGACCTGCTGCTGGTGACACCGATCACGCCGCGGGACTACCTGAACGGCAAACTGCGCGGGATCATCAGCTATCTCTCGCCCCTGCTCGCGGTGCCGATCTGCACGATGGCGATGGCGGCGCTGTACGTGATGTTCGGAGGATTGGGGCGGAGCGGCGGGGTGATCGTGAAGGAGATGTCGCCGGGGCTTGCGGGAGCGGCGCCGGGAACGATCGATGCGCCGGTCGTGCTGCCGGAGAGCGCGGTGATGCTGCCGCTGGTGCTGGTGCCGTTCATCGCGCTGTGCGTGATGGTGGGGCTGCAATGGTCGCTCAAGAGCAGGGGCACCATCTCGTCGGTGGTGGCGACGGTGGGGATGGTGGGCGCGGTGGGCGGAGTGATCGGGCTGTGCGGGTGGCAGGCGGGGACGAGCGTGCCCCTGGTGGGGCCGCTGTTCGCGGCGCTGAACCCGGTGACGGCGGCGATGGCGATGATTCAGCCGGTGCAGTCGATGGCGGAGTCGATGCAGGGCGGGACGCGCGGGCTGGCGACGGCGCGGTTCTCGCTCGGGCTGGGGGCCGCGGGGGCGGTTCCGATCTACGCGGTGGTGGTGGCGGGCCTGCGATCGAGCATGGTCAGGACATTCGACGTGACGACGCGGAAGCTGGCGGGGTCGGGATGACGGGGCGAGGGGAAACGAAGGCAAGGCGGGGAGAGCGAGTGGCGTACCAGCGGGATCAGCAACCAGAGAGCAAAGGAACAACCGTGACACGAGCACCGACGACGCCGGCAGCGAGTTCGAAAGATCTTCAGGAGGCCGTGGCGCGCCTGCAGCAGGGGATGCAGGTGCTGTCGAACAACATCGTGCGGCTGACGCAGCGGGTGAGCGCCGTGGAGGCGGGCGAGAAACTGCGTGCTGAGGGGCGAACCCCGGTCATGCCGATCGAGTTCCGTTCGCAGTACGGTGAGGATTTGTTCCTGTGGCAACTGCTCGGCGGTCAGACGGAAGGATTCTTCATCGAGGTGGGCGCGTTCGACGGGTACCACTACTCGGTGACCTATGCGCTGGAGTGTCTGGGCTGGCGCGGGCTGCTGATCGAGGCGCACCCGGAGCGCGTGGGGCAGTGCCGGGAGAGGCGGAAGAACAGCCGCGTGGTGCACGCGGCGCTTTCCAAGCGCGGCGCGTCGGGCGAAGCCGAGTTCACGATGCTCGAGGATCAGTACGGGGGGATGCTTTCGTACCACCGCACGTCGGCGGAGCATCAGCGCGGGCTGCTGAGCCAGGGGTTCAAGCAGTCGAAAGCGATGGTTCCCGTGACCTGCATGAACGAACTGCTGAAGGATCATTCAGGACCGATCGACGTGGCGGTCATCGACGTGGAAGGCGCGGAGCTGGATGTGCTGGACGGGTTCGACCTGGTGAAGTACCGGCCGCGCGTGCTGCTGATCGAAGAGAATGCGGGGCAGGCGCCGGTGAACGTGGGGACGGTGATGCGCACGCAGCCGTATGTACAGGTCGGATGGGTGGCGGTGAACCGTGTGTTCGTGCGCGCGGACGAGACGGCGCTGCAGGAACGGGTGAGGACGATGGCGCTGTAGCAGGCTTCGTCCGGGCGCGTCGAGACGGCGTTGCTTGCTTCGGCGAGGGCGGATGATCGGAGCATCACGCGGCGACAGCAGCCGCACCGACGCTCTCAGAACTGCTTGCGGAGTCGGGCGGGGGGTATGTCGAGCTGGGCGCGGTACTTGGCGACGGTGCGACGAGCGATGTCGATGCCGCGTTTTTTGAGTTCATCGACAATGGCTTCATCGGAGAGCGGGTTGCGCTTGTCCTCGCCATCGACGACTTCCTGGAGGGCGGCGCGGATGGCCTCCCAGGAGACGTCCTCGCCGGATTCGGTCTGCGTGCCGCCGATGAAGAACTTGCGGAGGGGGAAGATGCCGCGGGGGGTCTGGATGTGCTTGCCTGCGACGGCCCGGGAGACGGTGGCGACGTGGATGCCGAGCTGGTCGGCGACCTGGGTCATGGGGAGCGGCTTGAGGGCCTGGGGTCCGACGTCGAAGAACTCGCGCTGTGCGGCGACGACGACATTGAGGACGCGCTGGAGGGTCTGGCGGCGCTGTTCGACGGCGTCGATGAGCCACTGGGCGTTGGCGAGGTTGGTGCGGATGAACTCGCGGTCGGACTTCGGGACGGTGCGGTCGCGCGAGAGGCGCGCGTAGTCCATGTTGATGCGGAGGTTGGGGAGGCGGCCGTCGGTGAGGTAGGCGATGTACTCGTCGCGGTCCTCGTCGTATTCGACGATGGCATCGGGCACGATGGACGGCTGAGGCTCGCTGACGAGCTGGCGTCCGGGATGAAGCGAAAGCCGGCGCATCTGCTCCATGGCCTGCTTGATCTGATCGATGGTGAGGCCGGTGCGCTGGGCGATGCGCGGGATGCGGTTGTGCACGAGGTCGTCGAGGTGCTCGGCGATGAGCATGCGGGCGCGGAGGAGGTCTTCGCGCGGGGAAGATTTGCCTTCGGGCGCGCGGTCGGACGCGTTCTCGAGCAGGGCGTCGATCTGGAGGAGCAGACATTCGCGCGTGTCGCGGGCGCCGATGCCGGCTGGTTCGAGGAAGAGCTGCACTGCGAGCAGGGCGCGTTCGAGCTGTGCGAGCGTGACGGCGCGGAACTCCTGCGGGGCGTTGGCGATAATGTCCGGGAGCGGGGTGCGGAGGTAGCCGTCGGCGTCGATGTTGAGGATGAGGAGGCGGCCCGGTTCGCGGAGCTCCTCATCGACGTCGGCGAAGGCCCACTGTTCCAGCAGTTGCTCGGTGAGCGATTCGGAGCGTGCGGCCGTGTTGGCCATCGCGTCCAGTTTGGCGTCGCGCTCGCCGTCGAAGCGCGAGGAGGCGTGCGTCGAGGGTTCGAGGTCGCGCAGAGACTCGACGCGCGACGGCGAAGGTGGAGCGGGTTCGTCGGAGAGGTCTTCGGCGTACTCGGATTCGAGAGAGTCGAGCCGCTCGAAGTCGGAAGCGCTGCCGTTTTCGCTGACATCGAGGGGTCGCTCGAGGTCGGATTCCGCGGGTTCGGCGGGCGCGGCGGTTTCATCCATCGACTGGACGTCGGCCTGAGGCTCGGTGGCTTCGAGGGTGACGTTGCTTTCAAGCTCCTGCGCGATGCGTTCCTCGAGCGCCATCAGAGGAAGCTGGAGAATCTCCATGGACTGGATCATCCTCGGCGCCAGCTTCATGTGCTGGCCGAGCTTCATCTGCTGTGAGGCGTCGAATCGCATGGGACAGCGTCTTCGTCCGGGAAGTCCGTCGACGGGCGCACACGCGCGCCGCACCACTCGGACTATATCGGGCCGGTCAGGTGACGCGAGGGGGAATCCGGTCCGTGACCGGCTGACGGCCCTCGATCGCGTCGGCAAGGACGGCCTTGCTGGCAAACTCGAGCTGGGAGCCTGCGGGCAGGCCGCGGGCGAGCCGGGAGACGGCCGCGCCACGCCGGCGGACTTCGCCGGAGAGGTAGAGCGCCGTGCCGTCGCCTTCGAGGTTGGGATTCAGGCCGAGAATGACTTCGCGGACCGGCTCGCCGCCGCAGTTGCGCGCGGGCTGCTCGATGCGACGAAAGAGATCGGCGGCGGTGATCTCGGCGGGTGTGATGCCCTCGAGCGGGTTGAGTCGGCCCAGAAGGACGTGATACACGCCGCGGTACATGCCGGTCTGTTCGAGGGCGATGAGGTCGCGGGGCTGCTCGACGACAAGGACGAGAGAGCGATCGCGCCGCGGGTCGGCGCAGATCGAGCAGAGGTCGGACTCGGCGAAGTTGAAGCAGATCGAGCAGTGCCGGACGCTGCGCTTGACGTCCTGAACGGCCTCGGCAAGGCGCAGGGCGTCGGGCGCATCGGACTTGAGAATGTGGAAGGCGAGGCGCTCGGCGGATCGGCGGCCGATGCCCGGGAGCCGTGCAAACTCGGCGATCAGACGGTTGACGGAGGCAGGATAGGCGCTGGAGCCTTCAGACTCGATCGAGCCGGACGCTGGAGCGGAACGGACTGAATCGCGGGTCCGGGATGCCACGTTCGGATTCTAGGTCGATGATCCGGCGGATCGCGGAAGGATCAAAGGGATCGCGGGGGCGGGTCGCGGTCGATCCCGGCGCCGGAGAAGAGCGCATTGGTGGGGGGATCGGAACCGCTCTCGGTGCCGAGCAAGAACTTCCCGTCCGGGTCCATGCGGTAGCCGAGGTCGTAGGGGGACATGGGGTCGCCATGCCCATCGATGAAGAGGACATTGGCGCGGTGACCGTGCCGGGCATCGACGGCGGAGCGTGCGTTGGGGCCGGGATCGCCGGTGCCCATATCGGATTGCGATGTGAGCCGGGGAGGGTCGAGGGTATAGGCGTGGTTGCCGACCGAGGTGTAGGTCGTGCCGTTGTTCTGGTAGGCGGTGCGCATGGATTCGGCGATGCCGGCGGCGGTGCCCATGGCGTCGGCGCAGAGCACGGTGTTGGCCGGAGCGATGAGGCTGGTGCGTTTCACGGGCCAGTTGGTGTACTTGCCGTTGGGGCGAAGGCGGGCATTGCCGAGGAACTGGTAGTTGTATCCCCAGCAATGGTTGCGCTCATCGATGCGTTCCGGAGCGGCGGGGCAGACGAAAAGATCGCCCTCGTAGTCCTGGCGGCTGTCGGTGGTGCTGGGATTGGAGAAGGGGAAGATGCCCACGAAGTGGCCCATCATGGCGATCCATGGCGGGCGGAACTTCTTGCCGTTGCCGATCTCGTAGTGGTTCCTGGGATTGGCGGTGCCGCCGGGGAGGTTGGGGGGCTTGTGGGCGACGATGCGATCGTCGTAGGCATCGGCGTACATGTTCCAGCCGAGGAAGAGCTGGCGCATGTTGGAGAGACACTTCACGGATTGGGCGGCCTTGCCCGCCTGTCCCAGCGCGGGAACGAGGATCGCCAGCAGCAACCCGATGACGGCGACCACGGTGAGGAGTTCGACGAGCGTAAAGCCACGGCGTCGCGCACGGATGACATCCATCCTCGGCCTCCTGTCCTCGGCGCATGATGCTGGCCTGTCCGGCGAAACGCAAACAGGGGATGCGCGCGTGGATCGTGCGGCGCGAATCAGCTCAGAAACTTGTCGAGGCCGGGCATGGCGGGGAGGCCGAGTTCGCGGGCTTCACGCTCCGCCTCGGCGCGGATCATCTCCTGCGCGCGCCCGAGAGCGTCGCTGATCGCTTCGGCGATGAGAGCTTCACCCATGACGCGGCTCTGGTCGCCGGCGGCGAGGCCCGAGGCAAAGGCAGGGTCGAGGTGAACGGACTTGACGCGGAGCTTTCCGTCGATGGTGACGCGGACGGCGCCGCCGCCGGCAGCGCCGGTGATGCTCATGAGTTCGAGCTTGCGCTGGATGCGCTCGCCGGCCTCCTTCAGGCGGTCCTTGTCCTTGAGAAGTGCGGCAACGGCGCCGAGGGTTTTGAGCTGGTCGAACATTAACTGGGGATCAGGGGGATGGGGATCAGGGAGTGGGGATTGGGGGGTGGGGGATTGAGAGCGAGAAGCGTAGCGCCGGGTCAACGGCGGCGCGTATCAACGGGAACAACATCGGAAACAGATCAAGAGCCTGGGTCATCGCGTTCGACGGCGATGAGGCGGGCATCGAAGAGTTCGGCGGCGCGGCGCACGAGCGGGTGGTCGTATCCGGGAGCAGAAGTGGAAGGAGCAGACGGCTTGCCGGGATGCTCCGGCGCGGGGGTCGAACGCTGCACCACGAATTCAACGTCTACCCGAAAACCGACGGCCTTGGAGAGTTCGGCCTGAAGCCAGGCGGCCCGGCTCTGGGCGACCCCAAGACTCGCGGGACTGTCCACGGTGACGGTGGCGATGGGGCCGCGGGGGGAGTCCCGAAGGGTGCTCAGAACCGCCTTGTCGAGCAGGGCTTCGATGAAGGGGCTTGCGCGGGCGGCTTCGCGGACGCCCTGCCACGCGGCCGCGTGATCGACTCCGGCGGCGGAGGGTGGGGGCGAGGGCGTCGCCGGCGCGGGTGCCTGCGTGGTCGCGATGGAGACGTGGCGAGTGAGCGTGACGGGCGGGTCGGAGGCGATCAGAGGCGAGGTCGTCGGCGAGGCGGATGCAGGATTGCCAATCGGAGCGGCGGCGGACGAAGGCGGAGTCGCGGGTTCGTCCGCCGTCAGCGTTTTTTTGCCGGCGCTCGTCTGGGGGTATCAGGGGCGGAGTGGATGGCCGCGCGCGAAGCCGGCGGGGCGGCGCCGAGCAGTGCGGACACGTCCGCGAAGGATTCGGCCATGGCGAGGCGGACGATCAGCGCATCGAGGAGTGCGCGGGGCGTGGCGGTGTTGCGGAGTCGCGAAGCGACGCTCTCGCAGAGGGCGATCATGTGCAGCAGGCCGGGAGCGTCGAAAGATTGAGCCTGGCGGACGGCAAGTTCGCGGGCTTCATCGTCGAGTTCGACGAGAGGGGTCTTCGGCCCGCAGGCGCAGAGGATCATGAGGTCGCGGAATCGGCTGACGAGCGACTCGATGAGCTGGCTCGGGCTGATGCCGCGGGAGAGCAGGTCGTCCGTGATCGTCAGCGCGCGGGCGGCGTCTGCGGAGGAGACGGCCGCGATGAGGTCGGCGAGCAGCTCGCGCTGAGGCAGGCCAAGAAGCTGCTCGATGAGACGGTAGGTGATTCTGCCGCCCGGTCCCTCGGGCACCGCGGCGATGAGTCGATCGAGCAGGGAGAGCGCATCGCGCATGGAGCCTGCGGCGAGACGGGCGACGGCGTGCAGGGCGTCGTCATCCGCCTGATACTTTTCACCCTTGAGCACGTTCGCGAGGTGAGTCTTGATCTCGCTCGCTGACAGATTGCGGAAATCGAATCGCTGGCAGCGCGACTGGATGGTCGCGGGGACTTTCTGGGTTTCGGTGGTGCAGAGGATGAACTTGACGTGCTCGGGCGGCTCTTCGAGGGTCTTGAGGAGCGCGTTGAAGGCGTGAGTCGAGAGCATGTGGACTTCGTCGATGATGTAGATTTTGTACTTGCCGCGGAGAGGGCGGTAGATGCAGTTGGCGATGAGTTCGCGGGCCTGATCGACGCCGGCGTTGGAGGCGGCGTCGATCTCGATGACGTCGGTGTCCTGGCCGGACATGATGGCCTGATCGACTTCGGGAGAACCGCCGTTGAGCGCCTTGGCGAAGACGCGGGCCATGGTGGTCTTGCCAACGCCGCGGGTGCCGACGAAGAGGTAGGCGTGGGCGACGCGGTTGGTTTCGATGGCGCTCTGGAGTGTGCGCGCGATGGCTTCCTGACCGACGACGGCGTCGAAGGACTGGGAGCGGTAGCGGCGAGCGAGGACGGTGTAGGACATGAGGCCTTCCGGGAGATTCGACAGGATAGCGGGTGCCAAGGGGACACCGGAAACCTGTGGAGAGCTACTCCCATTCCTCGATGGTCCGCGGCCAATCGTCCTTCAGCAGGCGGGAGAGGGAGCGATCGGCGAGGACTTTTCCACCCGTCTGGCAGCGGGCGCAGTAGTTGGTTTCGTTCTCGGAGTAGACGATGCGCTGTACGGGGGCGTTGCAGACGGGGCAAGGGAGGCCGAAGCGGCCGTGGACGGCGAAGCCGGGGCGAAAGGCTGTGATTTCACCGGAGCCGGGGAAGCGGCCGGGGGGATGGTCGAGGCCGAAGTCACGCCGCAGTCGGTCGATCCAGTGAGAGAGGGTGTCGCGCGCGGCCGCGTGGAGGCGGGAGGATTCTTCGTCGGTGAGGCGGGAGGTGAGGGCGAGAGGGGAGAGGCGCGCGGCGTGGAGGATTTCATCGGAGTAGGCGTTGCCGATGCCGTCGAAGAGGCGGGGGTCGGAGAGGGCGCGCTTGAGGGTTCGGTTCTCGCTGCGGAGCGCGGAAGCGAAGGCGGCTGGGGAACAGGTGAGGACGTCGAGGCCGCCGCGGGCGAAGGAGGCGAGGGCATCGCGTCCTTGGACGATGTGCAGGGAAGCGCGCTTGGTGGTGCCGGCTTCGGTGATCCAGAGGATGCCGGAGTCGAAGTCGAGTGTGGCGAGCACGATGCGGGGCGGTTTGCTCGCGCGGGCGGGAGCATCGAACCAGCGCAGTCGGCCGGCGATCATGAGATGGAGGACGAGGAAGAGGTCGTTCTCGAACTCGAGGACGATGCGCTTTCCGATGCGCGAGACGGCGACAACTCGGCGCGACTCGAGAGTTTCGGGAGATGGATCCGTGGAGCGCAGGATGAAGGGGCTGATGATCCGCAGGCGCTGAAGCCGGCGCCCCCCCTCGACCACCCTCGGGCGCAGGGCCTCGCAATACACGGTGACATCCGGGAGTTCGGGCACGGGGAATGACGGATGCGGGAGGTCGCGCCGGTTGACGGCCAGGACACCGGCGGCACCGGATGCCTGCCGCTTATGGCTGCTGCCGTCAGGCCCTGACCAGGTTCACGGGACACCCGTGCACCGGGCCCGGCCGTCAACCGACTCGACCAAGGGACGTGAGTGTAGCCGAGGCGGCGGCAAGGGAAGCCGGCAGGGGCTGTGCATGCAGAGAATCGGGTCAGCCGATGAGTAGTGCGACGGATCAGGGGGATTTCGACGTCAGAATGATGTGTCGGGCGATAGCTGGTCGGGTGCGGGGCGGGCGCCGGGCGTACACTCAGAGCAATCATGGGCGAAGAAGTCACGCTCCATCACGACCGAAGCGAGGACGAGCTGCAGCGGCGTCGGCTGATCGCGCTGATGCGCGTGGTGTTCGGCGTGGTGCTGGCGATCGTGCTGGCGCTGGCGATCGTGAACGAGTCCACCGAGAACCGGCTCGGAATTCAGGTCGAGAAGAACTGGTGGATGTTCGCGGCCGGCGCGTTGATGTTCTTCGCGATCGTGATCCTGATCGACGTGCTGACGCCGAAGCGGAAGCTTTCGACGATCACCGCGATCATCTTCGGCATGTTCGCGGGTCTGATCGCCACGCTCCTGCTGGGGCTGGTGGTGGACTACCTGAAGCAGACGTACTTCCCGGCGGCGGATGCGCGGCCGGTGACGGCGATCAAAGTGATCCTGGGGCTGGGCCTGTGCTATCTCGGGGCGGCGACGGTGCTTCAGACGCAGGACGACTTCCGGCTGGTGATTCCCTATGTGGAGTTCGCGAAGCAAATTCGTGGGCCGCGGCCGCTGCTGCTGGATACATCGGCGCTGATCGACGGACGGATCGCGGACATCGCGGAAGTAGGGCTGTTTCAGACGCCGCTGGTGGTGCCGCAGTTCGTGATCGACGAACTGCAGATGCTCGGGGACTCATCGGATCGGATGAAGCGGGCGCGGGGCCGTCGCGGGCTGGACGTGGTGACGCGGCTGCAGCGGTCGCCGCGGCTGGACTTCACGAGGGATGAGACGGTTGTGCCCGGGAAGGATGTGGATCAGATGCTGGTGGAGCTGGCGCGGCTCATGCCGGCGACGATCGTGACGACGGACATCGGGTTGAACCGGGTGGCGTCGATCCAGGGCGTGACGGTGCTGAATATCAACGACCTCGCGAACGCGATGAAGCCGAACGTGATCCCGGGCGAGCCGCTGACGGTGCATCTGATCAAGCGCGGCGAGCAGCCCGGGCAGGCGGTGGGGTATCTCGACGACGGCACGATGGTGGTGGCGGAGAACGGGGAGCCGGCGATCGGCAACGAGGTCAGCCTCGTGGTGCGGAGCACCATGCAGACGAGCGCCGGACGGCTCATCTTCGGACGGATTCCCGACGAGGGCGGCGAGGGGCAGGCCTCATCCACGGATGGTTCGGCGCGGGAGGTTGCGGGAGACATGCCGGGTCCGGGCGGCGATGCGCGGAGCGCGGGCGCGCCCGCGGGTTCGCCGGAGCGCTCCAAGGGTGGGCAGGGGCGCATGCCGCGGAACCCGCGCAGGTAGGCGTCCGTCAAGCCGATGCCGAGCCGGGAGGGAGCAGGACGCGCAGGCTGCGCGGGCAAACGGAGACTTCAAGAGGAGTGAAGCCCGGCGCGCCGAATGCGGCGCGGGGGGAGGCGGCGCCGTCGTGTCCCGGAGCTTCGCCGTCGAGCTGATAGGGGACGGGGCGGTCATGCGAGAGAATGCGCACGTGGGAAGCGCGCGTGTACAGGGCGCCGTGCTTTTCGATGGGGAGGCGAGAGCGGGCGCGCAGACCCCAGCCGACAAGCCGCGCGACCGACGCGGCGGGGAAGAAAACGACATCGAGCAGGCCATCGGTGGGTGAAGCGCGCGAGGCGGGATTGATGCGCATGGCGTACTGATCGATGTTCGCGACCACGGCGAGGCCGGGACGGGCGTCGAGGATGCGCCGGCCGTCCGCTTCGATGGAGAGCGGGGCGATGGAGGGGCGCGCGGCTTCGGCGAGGATGTGCGGGAGGTAGGAGAGGTGGGTGATGGATCCGTTGCGGTGGCGGCTGAGGCGATGAATCACGCCGGCATCCGGGCCGGCGGAGCACATGATGATGAAGCTGCGATCGTTGCAGCGGGCTGAATCGATCTCGATCACACGGGGATGAGTCAGGGCCGCGAGAAGAGCGGGAATGGAGCGGCTCATTCCGAATGCGCGGGCGAAGAGGTTCTCGGTGCCGGTGGGGAAGTGGTAGAGCGGAGTGGAGGAGAGGGGCGCGACGAGGGATGCGGCATGCACGGTGCCGTCGCCGCCGATGACGACGGCGGCATCGGAGGCGGCGAAGGCGGACGAAGGCTCGATCTCCCAGCCCTTCGTGCCGAGCTGGAGTGTTCGGACCGAGTGACCCGAGCGAGCGAGGGTTTGCTCGATGCGCGCGGCATCGCCCCGCGCGCGTCCGCGGCCGGAGTTCGTGTTGTAGACGAGCAAGACCTTCAACGCGGCCCTCGAGCTGGACCGGCGGGCCAAGCAGAGGCCGCGTGAACCCGATCGTGCGGGTATCCTAGCGTCATGCCGAACGGAACCGGAAGGATTGCGAAGCTTCGGCTGCGAACGGCTCGCGGAGCGGCGGCGCTGGCGGTGATGGCGGGGTGCTGGGGCGCGGCGCGCGGGCAGAGCGAGTTCGTGCTGGATGAGGCGAGCCGGCAATGGGTGCAGACGGCGGCGCCGGCGTCGGAGGGAGAGGGAGCGCCGATCGCGGAGGCGCAGCGGCTGTTGGCGCAGGATGACGCGGCCGGAGCGCAGCGGATTCTGGACCCGTGGATCGCGGCGCACGAGAAATCGCAGTCGCCCTACTTGGCGAGGGCGTACCTGCTGAGGGGCGACGCGCGGACGGCCCGGGGCAACGAATACAAGGCGCTGTACGACTACGAGGCGGTGATCAAGCAGTTTCCGGAGAGCGAAGAGTTCCTGCTGGCGGTGGAGCGCGAGCTGGAGATCGGGCTGCGGTACCTCTCGGGGCTGAGGAAGAAGACGTGGGGGCTGCGGATCTTCAGAAGCGACGATGTAGGAGTTGAACTGCTGATCCGTGTGCAGGAGCGCACGCCGGGGAGCGCGCTGGCGGAGCGAGCGGCGATCGAACTGGCGGATTACTACTACCGCATGCGGGAAATCCGGCTGGCGGGCGATGCGTACGACCTGTACCTGCAGAACTTCCCCAACGGGCCGAACGCTGCGAAGGCGGCGGCGCGAAGGATCTACACGGATATCGCGCGGTTCAAAGGGCCGAAGTACGACGCCACCGGGCTTCTGGATGCCAAGGTGCGCATCCGCGAGTTCGCCCAGCGATGGCCCAACGAGGCGGTCAAGACGGGGATCAACGAGGCGCTCTCGGCGCGTCTGGATGAATCGGGCGCGGCGGGAATGCTCGAGGCTGCGCGGTGGTACCGCGGCCAGGGGGACTGGGCGGCGGAGCGGCTGACGCTGCGCCGGCTGGTGCGGATGTACCCGCGCACCGGCGCCGCGGAAGAAGCACGGGAGATTCTCGCGGAGCGTGGATGGGCGGAGGGGCTTGAGGCTCCAGGCGGCGGAGAAGACAAGGGAGACACATCCGTGTCCGGCGAGACGCAGGCGACGGATGAAGCCGACAAGGGCGCACCATCGGAGCAATCGCGGTGAGGCCTCGATGTGCGAGCATCATGACGGCGATCGTGGTCGCGGGCGTGACGGGCGCGTGCGGATCGGATGCGCGGCAGGGCTACGCGTGGACTTCGCCCTACCGTCAGGACATCCGGACGATATCCGTGCCGGTGTGGGACAACGCGACGCAGGTACGCGATATCGAGTTCCAGTTGACGGAGGCGATCATCAAAGAGGTGCATCGCTCCACGCCGTGGAAAGTGGTCAGCACCGGCGGAGCCGATACGACGCTCAGCGGCGTCATCACCGATGCGCAGCTTCGCAAGCTCGGCACGCAGAGCGTGAGCGGGCTGGTGCAGGAGCTGGCGGTGGATATCGCTGTGACCTTCGAGTGGAAGGAGAGCCGGACCGGCAAGGTTCTTGTTGCGAAGAGAAACTTCAGGACGTCGGAGCCGTTCGTGCCGGCGCAGGGAGCGCAGGAACGGCTTGAACTGGGAGAGCGTTCGACGATCGACCAGATGGCAAGGGATATCGTGGCGGAGTTGCGTTCGAGCTGGTGAGGCCGTCAAGGATGCGCGCCGCGGGAAGTGCGGGCGGTGATCCGGTCGCCTATTGTTCGTGAAGCGATACCCTCGGCGGGCCGATAGCGAGCAGGCGGAGGGCAGGAGCGGGTCAGCCGCACAAGGACGGAGTGCATGAGCGAGCGAGATCGCAACGAGCAGCGTGGTTCCGGCGGGCGTGCAGGCGGCCCACGCCACGGCGGCGGGGCGAGCGGCGAGCCGGGGCGCGACAAAGGCTCGCGTCCCGGTCCGGCGCAGCCGCGGATGAACCGCAACGCGATGGGCTGGCTCGTGCTGATCGGTCTGATGCTGGGCATCCTGGTGATGTTCCAAGCCGTGGGGCCGCAGGGGGAGGAAGTCAACTGGCAGGAGTTCAAGAATCTCTGGAACGGCGGGCAGCTCTCGGATGTCGAGCTTCGCGAGAACAGAATCGTCGCGGTGCGCAAGGAAGGACCGGAGGGCGAGAAGCGGCCGGTGCTGGTGGTGTTCAATCCCGGCTCGCGCGATTCGGTGCGGGATGACCTTGTGGAGTTGACGGAGGGTGCGTTTCGCGAAGCGCCCGGTCCGAGCATCTGGATGCAGCTTCTGATCTCGCCCCTGATCTGGACGGTGGTGTTCTTCCTGATCATCTGGTTCGTGATCATCCGCGGGTTGAGGTCGGCGGGCGGCGGCGGGGGGATGCTGGGGTCGTTCGGCAAGTCGCGGCACCGGGTGCTGGCGAAGGAGTCCACGGGCGTCACGTTCGACGATGTGGCGGGTGTGGACGAGGCGAAGGATGAGCTGCGCGAGATCGTGGAGTTCCTGAAGAATCCGAAGAAGTTCATGCGGCTGGGAGGGCGGATTCCACGCGGCGTGCTGCTGACGGGCGAGCCTGGGTGCGGCAAGACGCTGCTGGCGAAGGCCATCGCGGGCGAGGCGGACGTGCCGTTCTTCTCGATCTCCGGTTCGGATTTCGTGGAGATGTTCGTGGGCGTGGGGGCGAGCCGGGTGCGCGACCTGTTCAAGCAGGCCAAGGAGAGCGCGCCGTGCATCATTTTCCTGGATGAGATCGACGCGGTGGGACGCCGGCGCGGCGGCGGGTTCACCACGGGCGGGCATGATGAGCGTGAGCAGACGCTGAATGCGATCCTCGTGGAGATGGACGGGTTCGACACGTCGGACCAGGTGATCGTGATCGCGGCGACGAACCGGCCGGACGTGCTGGACCCTGCGCTGACGCGCCCGGGCAGGTTCGATCGGCAGGTGGCGGTGCCGCTGCCGGACGTGAAGGGGCGGCTGGAAATCCTGCAGGTGCACGCGAGGAAGGTGAAGCTCGGTCCGGACGTGGAGCTGGAGCGGATCGCGCGGGGGACGCCGATGTTCAGCGGGGCCGAGCTGGCGGCGATCATCAACGAGGCGGCGATCGCGGCCACGCTGCACGAGAAGGATTTCGTGGAGCAGGAGGACCTGGAGGAAGCGCGCGACAAGATCCGGTTCGGGCGCTCGCGCAAGAGCCGGGTTCTGGAAGAGAAGGAGCGGACGGCGACGGCGTATCACGAGGCGGGTCACGCGGTGCTGCAGGTGCTGCTGCCGAACACGGACCCGCTGCACAAGGTGACCATTATTCCGCGCGGGCAATCGCTGGGTGCGACGTTCTCGCTGCCGGAGCGCGACCGCTACGGATATGCGTACAAGTACCTGCACTCGATGATGAGGGTGGTGTGCGGCGGCCGGATCGCGGAGCAGCGCAAGACGGGCGACATCTCCTCCGGGGCGGCGATGGACATTCAGCAACTGACGATGATGGCCCGCCACATGGTGCTGGACTGGGGCATGTCGGAAAAACTGGGATTCGTGCGCTACGGGGCGGTGGACACACGGGATGCCTTCATCGCGGAACGGGAGTATTCCGAGGAGACGGCCCGCCTCGTGGATGAAGAGATCCGGCGGTTCGCGGCCGAAGCCTACCGGGACGCGGAGAAGATCATCAACGAGAACTGGGACAAGGTGGTGAGGCTCGGGGAAGCGCTGCTCAAGCATGAAACTCTGTCGGCGCCGGAAGTGGAGAAGCTCATGAAGGGCGAGCCGCTCAGCAAGCCGACGATCAGCGAGCTGCTTTCCGCGGAAGCCAAGCGCTCCGCCGGTGCAACGCCGGCGCTGCCTCAAGGGCGGGAAACGACCGGCGAAGGTCCGCTGAGCCTGACTCCGGCACCGGCGTGACGGCGGCGCTCATGACGCTCCGAGCGCGCGCATGGCGTCTTCGATTGCGACGCCGGAGGCCCGAGCCGTCTTGGTCGCGGTAGAGGCTCCCCGGATGATCTCGACGTTGCGTGCCGGGATACCCAAGGCGCCGGCGAGGAGGCCGCGGATGGCGGCGTTGGCGCGGCCGCCCTCCGGCGGGGCGGAGACGCGGATCTTGAGGCGGTCGCCGAGAGGGCCGACGATCTGATCGCGGCTGGCGCCTGGGACAGCCTTGATGTCGATGAGGACCGAGCCTGGGCCTTCGGAACGGAGGAACGACACGCCGATCTCCTGTTCGGTGGAAGGCAGGATAACGGAGCATGCGGGACTGAAAATCGTGGCAAGATTCCGCGGCGGGAGGATTGGTCATCGAGCGTGTGAACCGTATTCTTGGGTTTCGGGGGAGCGCGATCCTGCAGAACGCCATGCGGGGAGAGCGGAGGCCGAGACGATGAAGCGAGGGCTGCGTGCTGAGGGGCCGCGATGGGTGGTCGCGGCGAGCGCGGCGCTGGTCGCGGCGGGTGCGGCGGTGGGGGGGATTGACCCGCAGGCCGTGCTGCTGCTGTACAACTCGGAAGAACCGGATTCGCAGGCGGTGCGCGACATGTACGTAGCGGCGCACCCCGGGATTCTGGAGTTCGACCTCGACAACGCGGCCGTGAACCCCGGGACGATCGACCGTGCGGATTACCTTTCGATGATCCGCGCGCCGCTGCTGAATCACCTCAACGGACTGTCGGGCGGTCCGGACATCTCGTCGCAGGTGATCGTGATCGTGACGACGCGGGGGCTGCCGGCGCGGGTGAGGGGGACGGACGAGTTCCAGGTGTATTCGTCGTGGGCGAGCCTGGAGTCGGAGCTGGCGCTGATCCAGCAGGATCTGGAGCTGCCGGGGTCGGGCACGCTGAACTTCCGGTACTGGGGTCCGGTGGACAATCCGTATCACCAGCGGTTCAACCAGCCGATGTCGCTCTTCTCGCGCGCGAACATCAAGGTGCAGCGCACGTTCACGCGGGTTGCGATCGCGGCGGGCATCGACGTCTGGCAGGCGACGGGTCTGACGCCGGGGGACATTTATCTTGTATGCCGCGTGGATGCGGCGCCTTCGCCCGGCGGCACGGCGCTGCAGAACATCCAGGCGCTGCTGGACCGATCGGCGACGCTTCAGCTCAACCCGGTGAATGTTCAGGTTGTGCTGGATGAGTATGCGTCGAGCGAGCAACTGGATGATGATCCGCTGGGGTCGCCCTTTCCGGGGCTGGATGATTACGACTTCACGACGGCGTATCTCGGCCCGCAGGGGTATGTGATCACGCACGATCAGACGTCGAACTTCGTGGAGGGCCATGAGCTGGCGGATCAGTCGCGGCCGGTGGTGGTGCTGGGGAGCTACGGAGAGAACCACGACCTGGACGGGAGCGAGAATCCTCCGGGAGACGGCGTGTACGTGGCGACGTACACGTTTCACCCGGCGGCGATGTTCACGTCGTATGAATCATTCAACGGCAACAGCATCGTGAACGGGCAGCAGCGCGCGGATCACCAGCAGGTGCTGGACTTCATCGCGCAGGGCGGCAGTTTCACGATCGGGAGCACGCGAGAGCCGTTCACGTTCGCGGCCGCGGACATGTTCCCGCTGGCGCGGAACATGCTGCTGCACGGACTGACGTTCGCGGAGGCGGCGTACACGGCGTGCCCGGCGCTCAGCTGGCAGACGACGCCGGTGGGCGACCCGCTGGCGGTGATCGAAGTGTTCACGCCGCCGAATCTCGATCTCAACGGCGACGGGGAGATCGACGCGGACGACGTGTACGTCTTTACCGATGCGCCGATCGACATCAACGGTGATTTCACGGTGGACGAGGCGGATCGGCTGGCGATGCTGGAGGCGGTGCGCGAGGGAGAGGCCGCGGATGTGCTGACGGGCGGATGAGCCGCGCGGCGCTTCAGCCGGCCATGCGATCGAGGCCGAGCTGCTTGATCTTTTTGTAGAGCGTGGTGCGATTGATGCCGAGCTGATCGGCGGTGGCCTGTCGGTTCCAGTTGTTGGCGCGGAGCGCCTTGAGCAGGATGCGTCGCTCGGGTTCGCGGAGCGCTTCTTCGAGCGGCATGGGAACCCAGGGAGCATCGGGCGCGAGGAGCGCGCATTCAGCGTCGCCGGAAGACAGCGGATCGAAGTTCGTTTGCGGACCGGCGCCGGTGCCCGAAGCGATTCCGGGAGGAAGGTCCTCAAGTCCGATGGTGGGCCGGCGGCTGAGCACGACGGCGCGCTCGGCGATGTTCTCAAGCTCGCGGACGTTTCCCGGGAAGGGATACCTGCGCAGGCGCTCGTACACTTCGGGGGCCGCGCCCGCGATGATCTTGCCGTGCTCCCGGGCGTGGTGCTGGAGGAAGTGGTCGAACAGCGCGGGGATGTCGCTTGCCCGGTCGCGGAGCGCGGGCAGCTCGATGCGGACCACGTTGATGCGGTAATAGAGGTCCTGGCGGAACTCGCCCCTGCGGACAAGCTCTTCGAGGGGCTGGTTGCTCGCGACGATGATGCGGACATCGACTTCGATCGTGCGGTCGGAGCCGACCGGTTCGAAGCGGCGTTCCTGGATGACGCGAAGCAGCTTGAGCTGGAGCGCGGGAGAGGCGGAGTTGATCTCGTCGATGAATATGGTTCCGCGATCGGCGGCGAGGAACCGGCCCTGCTTGTCGGTGACGGCGCCGGTGAAGGCGCCCTTGACGTGGCCGAACAGCTCGGATTCGAGAAGCGTCTCCGGGATGCTGCCGCAGTGAATCTCGACGAAGGGATGGTCGCGCCGGCCGCTGCGCTGATGGATGGCGCGAGCCACGAGGGACTTGCCGGTTCCCGACTCGCCGGTCATGAGCACGGTGGCCTTGGAGGGCGCGACGGCCTCGATCAGCTCGTACGCCTTGAGCATGCGGTAGTCGGACCCGACGATGTTGCCGAGATCGGCGCGGTCGTGGAGCCGGTGGCGCAGGGCGCTGTTCTCGGCGAGCAGTGCCTGCTGGCGAAGGGCCTTCTGGAGTGCGATGCGGAGTTCCTCATCCACGACGGGCTTGGAGAGGTAGTCGAACGCGCCGGCGCGAATGGCTTCGACGGCGGATTCGATGGTGCCGTAGCCCGTGAGGAACAGCACGACGACGCTGGGGTGTTCGGCGCCGATGCGGCGGAGCAGTTCAAGGCCGCTCATGCCCGGCATGGCGACGTCCGAGATGACGAGGTTGAAGGGGCGCGGGTCGGCGGAGCTGTCGGCGGGCCGCTCCGCGGCGGCGAGGATCTCGAGCGCTTCGGCGGCGCTGTGAGCGACGGCGGCGTCCAGGCCCTCGGCCGCGAGAAACTCGGAGAGCGAGTGCGCGACGATCGGGTCGTCATCCACGACGAGGATGCGAGCCGGCGGCGTCGAAGTCTCCGCGGGCCGGGGGCCGAGGCGAAGCGCGTGTTCGTTATCGCGGCTCAAGCTGCGTCTCCCCGGATGTGTTCGCGCTGCATCGGAATGGTGATGGTGGCGCGGATACCGCCGGACGGACGAGAGGGATCTCGAGCGGCCAGCGTGATGTCGCCGCCGAGCTGGCGGAGGATGTCGCGGCTGAGCGGGAGGCCGATGCCCTGGCCGTCGGGCTTGGTGCTGTAACCGTAGGTGAAAAGGCGCTCGGGATCGGCGCGCAGGCCCGGGCCGTCGTCTTCGATGGTGATGCGAATGGAAGCGGGAGCGCCGGATTCGGCGAGGCACTCGGCGCGGAGGCGGACGGCGCCTGCGCGCCCGGTTTCGGCGGTTGCTTCGATGGCGTTGCGGAGCACGTTGGCGATGACGGGGTAGATGGGCGCCGCGGGAGCGGCGCGCAAGGAATCGTCGAGGTGAACATCGAGATCAACGGCGCACTCTTCGGCGAGCGGTCGGAGCACATCGACGGCGTGGGAGATGGATTCGTGCAGCGGGCGAGGCCAAGCGCCGAAGGCGGCGCCGGCGGCGGGAGCGGTGACGCTCGGCCTGGATGCAAGACCGGGAATGAGGCCGGTGCGCACGAGTTCAGCGGTCTGTACGAGCGCGCGGTCGGCGGTTTCGAGATGACGGCGAACCGCCTGGGCCTCGGCGGATTCGGCGGCCACCCCCGCGATGCCTCGCTCGGCAAGGCGCACGTAGCGGAGTGAACCGTCGATGAGACCCGCCAGTTCATGGACGATGGCGCGGAGCCGCCAGGCGGCGAGTTCGGCCGCGGCGGGTGCATCTTCGGGCGCGGGCGCGATGCCGCGGCGGGCGGCCTCCGCAATGCGCCGAAGTCGATCGCCCGGGCCGGGGACGCGGTCTGATCTGTCGAGCGGTCGGCGCGCCATGCATCACCTCGTTTGGACGAGAATCGACATGGCGGGCGAGCGACTGAAGCGGGAAAGCGACGAATGTCGCCGGTGGACAGCATCCGCGCCGTCTGCGCGCAACGGACGCGGCCGTGCGACGGCGCGCGGGTTCAATACAGACCGAACATCTTCGCGACGGCGGCGAGTAGAACGATGATGAACACCACGCGCACCATCGCAAGAGAAAGGCTGTGCGTCAGTCCCGCGCCGATGTAGCCGCCGACGACGGCGGTGGGGGAGAGCACCAGCGCGAGCAGGGCGGCGGCGTGCCAGGAGTGACCGTGCGATTCGAGGGTGCCCACTTTCAAGGCAGCGCCGACGAGGGATGTGAGGCACATCACGGAGGCGGTCGTGGCGATGCACTGGCGGAGGGGCACGCGGCAGAGGATGTGCGCGAGGGGCACGGCGATGTTGCCCCCGCCGATCCCGAGAAGGCCGGCCATGAAGCCCATCGATGCGCCGACGAAACCGGCGCGGGGGATCGTGATGCGCTCGGCCGTTTGATCCGAGGGGTTCTCATCCGTGCGCCGGATCAGCTTGAGGATGCTGTCGGCGACGACGTAGAGCAGAAACACGGCGAAGAGCTGTTGAAGTCTGCGCCCTTCGAAGATGTTTGAAACAAGTACGCCCGCGATGACTGCGACGGCCGTGGCGGGGAGCATCAGGCGGAAGAGGTCGCGTCGGACGGCGCCCGCGCGGCGATGGCGGAGCGCGGCGGGAACCGAAACGGCGACATTCACGATCATGGCCGCGGCCTGGAAGAGGTGCTGATCGTCCGGGCTGGTCCATGCACGGTGTGAGAAAAGGAAAGCAAGGGCCGGAATGATGATGAGCGAGCCGCCGATGCCGATCATGCCGCCCACGGCGCCGGTCAGAAGCCCGACGGCGAGCAGGATGAGGACGTCGAGGAAGGAGAGGTCCGGGGTCAAGGTGGTGGGCGAGCGGTTCTGGTGGATTGGCTGCTGGTTTGTAAACGGTTTGGTATGGCAGTGGCTTGGCGGGCCGGAATCGAGGGGCCGCCGCGGTCCGCGGACCCAAGGGAAGGGCTACGATGATAGTGAGGGCTAATTCTGGTACTTTCTGCCCCGGAAACCCTCATAACCGGTACAAACCAACCCCGAAAGAGGTTTGCAGGGCGCAAACGGGCGACGTCTCGCAGAAGGGCCGATACCTTCGACATACGAGGCAACGCACACAAGGCGCTGAAGACTTGATGACGAACAATCGCAGAGTAAGTCCCGGACCGACGGTCCCGCGGCTCGCGGTCGAGCTGGCGGCATTCGCGGTCATCGCATGGATCGTGAGCGTTCACGCGGCGTGGGCCAAGCGATCGAACCTGACGGCGATCCCGCTGGTGGCGGTCGAATCGGGCGCGGTATTCCCGGATGATTTGCCGCACGAGCCGGTGCCGTCCGTGGCGGCGGCGCCGGAGCGAGCGCTGCCCGAGCCGGCCCCCGAGCCGGTGATCGAAGCGATCGAAACGGAAGATCAGGATGCGGACGTGATCACTCCGCCCGCGGGGTTTGAGCGGTATTACAACGGGCGGCCGGTGCGCGTCGCCAAAACCATCAAGATGGTTGTGACGGCATACAGCCCGGACTGGCGCTCGTGCGGCGATTCAGCGGACGGGATCACGGCGACGAATCACTCGGTGTGGACGAATGCGATGTGCCTGGTGGCCGCGGACAAGAGGCTGCTGCCGATGGGATCGCTGGTGAGCGTGCCGGGATACGCCAACGGCGAAGTGGTGCCGGTGCTGGACGTGGGCGGCGCGATCAAGGGGAAGCGTCTGGATGTGCTGTTCCCCACGCACTCGATCGCGCGCAAGTGGGGCAAGCGCACGCTCACGGTGACGGTCTGGGAATACGCCGACTGAGGGCGCTGCTCAGGGTTTCTGCTCGGCTTCGTACGGCTGAACACTCCGCGGGGTGACCTCGAAGCCGAACTCGGCGAAGGGGCCGATGAAGCGGGGAGTGTCGAACGCTCCGACGTCCTGTCGCGATGCATTCACGCCCGGCTTGGCGGCGAGCGTGCCCTTGACGACCCAGAGTCTTCGATCGCGCATGACGGAGATGGGGCGCGCCATGCGGCCGGGGATCTTCATGGTGTAGAAGCGATCGGAGCAGGGATTGCCGCTGGAAGGATCGATCACGCGGAACTCGATGGTCGCCTCCTCGCGCTCTTCGACGATCGGTTGTACGACCTCGATGAGCCAATCGAAGCTGCCGCGCAGGGCGCGCGGCGCCTGACGCGCCCATGCGCCCACCTCGGCGATGTAGCGCTTGCGATCGGCGTCGGAATCGAAGGACATGTTCTTGAAGCGGGTCTCATAGTCCGCCTTCAGGGCGAGGAAGAGCGAATCGGGTCCGGCCATGGGATCGGCGGGAATCTCGGCATAGACGGGCATGGGCTGTTCGTCGGGCGGCGCAGCGCCGCTTCCCCCGTCCGTCGAGGGCGCAGCGGGCGGAGCGGCGACTCTGGCCTGAAGTTCCGCGACCTGCTTCTCCAAGTCCGTGATGCGCTTGCGCGAGTGGGCGAGCTGGCTCTCGAGCTGCGCGACGCGTTCGCGGAGGAGATCGTTCTCGCGCTGGAGGATGGCCGTGCTCTGATCGTCCTGGGCGCGAGCCGGCGCGGTGGGAACGACTCCGATGAGGAAGCCCGCCGCGACGGCTCCGAGCAGGCGCATGGTTCGCGGGAGGGACGGGCGGGCGCTTCCTTGAACGGGGCGGCGGAGTGCGAACAGGTGCATGCCGATCATGGAAAACTCCTGTGGAGCAGCGGGCGACTCGGGGCGTGCCGGGGCGGTTGCGCCGCCGCGCCCGTACTATAGGAACGGCACGCACCGCCACAGAGGTTTTCCCGACGGGTACGCATCATGCTCGCCTCACAGGCTCGCCCGCCATCCAGGCCGGAGGAACTGCTGGATTCGTCGCTGATTTCGCGGCTGGATCGGTTGGACGTGCGTTCGGCGAAGTGGTTCCCGGGAAAGCTGCAGGGCGAACGACGGAGCAAGAAGCGCGGGCAGTCGGTGGAGTTCGATGACTATCGTAACTACGTGGCGGGGGACGATCTGCGGTTCATCGACTGGAACGTGTACGCGCGGTTCGACCGCTTCTTCATCAAACTGTTCCTGGAGGAAGAGGACCTGGCGCTGCACATCGCGCTGGATGCATCGCCGAGCATGCGGACCGGCGAGCCGGACAAGCTGGTCTTCGGCGCGCGTCTGGCGGCGGCGCTGAGCTACGTGGGGCTGGTGCGGAACAACCGTGTAGGTCTTTCGATCTTCGGTGCGCCGGGGTCGCGGGGCGTGGCGCGGCTGCCCGACACCCGCGGGAGGCACAATGTGCGGCGTGCGGCGCAGTTCATCCTCGATCATGCATGGATCCGCGCGGACCGCGGTTCGGCCGAGCCGGAGGTGGTGCTGGAGCCGGAAGCGGCGTCGGGACAGCCGGCGACATTCAACGAGGCGTTGACGACGATCGCGCGCCTGCGGGTGGGCAAGGGCGTGATGGTGGTCATCTCGGACTTCCTGATCCCGGAGGGGTATCACGCCGGGCTGCGGAACCTCGCGGCCGCGGGGGGCTACGACACGTACTGCATTCAGGTGCTCTCGCCGGGCGAGATCGAACCGGAGAAGGAAACGGGTGCGGGCGCGGGAGGGATCACGGGAGACCTGCGGCTGACGGACGTGGAGACGGGCCACGCCGCGGAAGTGACGGTGACCGCGCCGCTGATCAAGAAATACAAGGAGCGGCTGGCGAGATACTGCGCGGAGTTGAACTCATTCTGCCTGGCGCGGGAGATGACGCACGTGCTGGTGCGATCGGACACGCCGCTGGAGACATTGCTGCTGGAAACGCTGAGGAAGCGGGGGATGCTGGGGTGAGCGACCGATGAGAAAGCCCGCGTCCGGCGGAGGCTGGCCCGCGATCTGGTACACGATCAAGGCGTCGCGGCGCGCCGGGGGTCTGCTGCGGATGTACCGGGCGCTGCGCGCGGGCAACGCGTGCAAGACGTGCGCGCTGGGCATGGGCGGGCAGCTCGGCGGCATGGTGAATGAAAAGGGGCGTTTCCCCGAAGTGTGCAAGAAGAGCGTGCAGGCGATGGCCGCGGACATGCGGGGGAGGATTCGCGCCGGGTTCTTCGAGGAGTTCGGTTTCGAGAAGCTGGGACGGATGACGCCGCGGGAGCTGGAAGCGGCGGGGCGGCTGACGGAGCCGCTGTACGCCGGGCCGGATGACAAAGGCTATCGGGCGATCTCGTGGGATGAGGCGCTGGGGCGCGTGTGCGGCGCGATGAAGGCGACGCATCCCGATGCGTCGTTCTTCTACTTCTCGGGGCGGTCATCGAACGAGGCGGCATTTCTGCTGCAGGTGTTCGCGCGGCTGTACGGCACGAACAATGTGAACAACTGTTCGTTCTTCTGTCACCAGGCGTCGGGCGTGGCGCTGGCGAGCGCGATCGGTTCAGGGACGGCGACGGTCGTGCTGGAGGACCTCGACCGGGCGGACCTGATCCTCGTGATCGGGGGCAACCCGGCATCCAACCACCCGCGGCTGATGCGCACGCTGGTCGAACTGAAGCGACGCGGGGGGAGAGTGGTGGTGGTCAATCCGCTGAAGGAACTGGGGCTGGTGAGCTTTCGCGTACCGTCGGACGTGCGCAGCCTGCTGATGGGGAGCACGATCGCGGATGTGTACATTCAACCGCACATCGGGGGCGATATCGCCTTCTTCAATGCGGTGGCGAAGGTGCTCGTGGAAACGGGACAAGCGGCCCGAACGTTCATCGAGGCGCACTGCGAGGGGTTCGAAGCGCTGCGCGATCACCTGTCGGCGCTTTCGTGGGAGGAGCTGGAGTCGGCCTCGGGCGTGCCACGCGCCGAGGCGGAGCGCATCGCCGAGATGTGCGCAAAGGCGAGTCATGCCGTGTTCTGCTGGACGATGGGCATCACGCATCACCTGCACGGCGTGGACAACGTTCTGGCCATCGCGAACGTGGCGATGCTGACGGGGAATGTGGGACGGCCCGGCGCGGGGCTGCTGCCGCTGCGGGGGCACTCCAACGTGCAGGGCATCGGATCGATGGGTGTGACGCCGCAGCTGAAGGACGAAGTGCTTGCGGCGCTGGAGAGTCGCTTCGGGGTTCGCCTGCCGCGGAAGCCGGGCCTGGACACGCTGGCGTCGGTGCAGAAGGCGGGAGAGGGCGCGATCCGGTTCGCGATGCACCTCGGGGGCAATCTCTTCGGTTCGTGTCCTGACGCGGCACGGGCGAGCGATGCGCTCCGCAGGATCGGCACCACCGTGTTCCTGAGTACGACGCTGAACACGGGGCACGTTCACGGGCGCGGGAGCGAATCGATCATCCTGCCGGTGCGAGCACGGGATGAGGAACCGGAGCCGACGACGCAGGAGTCCATGTTCAACTATGTGAGGATGAGCGAGGGCGGGGCGGCGCGATACGAGGGGCCGCGGAGCGAAGTGGAAGTCATCGCGACGATCGCGCAGCAGGTGCTCGGGGACGCCTGTCCGGTGGACTTCGAGTCGATGCGGCGGCATCGAACCATCCGGCAGGCGATTGCGGCGATCATCCCCGGTTACGGCGGGCTGGGGAGCATCGATGACACGAAACGGGAGTTTCAGATCGACGGGCGCACGCTGCATGAGCCGCGATTCCGGACCCCGAGCGGACGCGCCCGGCTCCATTGCGTCGGGCTGCCGCGGGCGGCGGAACTGCAACCCGGCGAGCTGCGGCTGATGACGATCCGTTCGGAGGGACAGTTCAACACGGTGGTGTACGAGGAAGAGGACGTCTACCGCGGGCAGGAACGGCGCGATGTGATCCTCATGAGCGGGGAGGACATCGCACGGCTGGGGCTGAAAGAGTCGGAACGCGTCACCGTGCGGAGCCGGTCGGGCGAGATGCGGGGCATTCTGGTCCGGGAGGCGGAGATTCGGCCCGGGAACGCCGCGATGTACTACCCGGAAGCGAACGTGCTGGTGCCGCAGGAGGCCGATCCGCGCTCGCGCACGCCGGCGTTCAAGAATGTCCCGGTGCGGGTGGAACGGAGCAGTGAGCTGCCGGTTCTGCGGGTTCGCTGATCCAGCGTCGAGCGCAGGCGAGGTCCTCGAGCGTGTTGATGTTCAACGCCTTCTCGGGGTCGATGGGGACGCGTTGCACACGCGATTCGGGGACGAGATCGACGAGAGCGGCGCCCGCTGCAGCGGAGAGTCTGGCGCGCATGACCGGTATGACCGGCCGGCGGTAGAGACCGATGCAGGGTTCGGTCCTGCCGGAGTCAGCCAGCACGGCCCATGCTTCGGGATTTTGCTCGGCGACCGCGAGGATCGCGCGGATGACGGACTCGTCGATCAGGGGCAGATCTCCGGCGAGCACGAACACGTCAAGGCCGGTTTCCTCGAGTGCGGAGAGGATGCCTCCAATGGGGCCGGAGCGCGGATAGGCATCGGGAATCGAGAAGTCGGCGCGCCGTTCGATCTCGGCATGGCAATCCCCGACGACGGCGACGTGCGGTCCAAAGACACAGCGCAACGCCCGGATGGGTCGGTCGATGAGCACCTCGCCGGGCAAACCGCCGGGGACAGGCTCGCGGAGTTTGTCGCGGCCGAACCGCCGGCTCATTCCCCCGGAGAGCACGACAGCCTGAATACGCAATGCCTCCATCCGAGCAGCATCCATCGGGTTCGCGGCGGGGCAGTCTCCCCCGGTCGGGCGCAACATTGGGCGAATGAGTGACGATGATAAGGAACGGGCAGTGCAATACCTGGAATCGGGGAGCACCCTGGTAGTCCCAGAATCCGCACGGTTCAGGGGGAGGAGGGTGGCGCCGGCTTCGGAGGACCTCGGACGAGATTCCCCGGCTACTCGAATTTGGTCTTTCCCGGCGTCGGCGTCGGGGCGACGGGGTTCGGGCCGAAATCGTATCGCGCTGGTGAAAGATCGAGCTTGGAGTTCAGCGCCTGATCCCAGGTGATTTCCTGGCCGGTGTAGGCGGCCATCCGGCCCATGATGGCGGTCAGCGTGCTCTCGGCGACGCGCCTGGCTTCGTTGACGGCGCGCCGGTTGCGGATGCTGGCGAAGAGGTCGATGTGTTCCTGGGTGTAGGGACTGGGGTTCTCGCCGGAGAACTTCCAGAGAGCGTCGCCGGGGGCCGAAGTCGCCTCGGCACGGCCCGGGGATGTGATGAGCGTGCCGCGCGTGCCGGTAAAGACTTCCTCGCAGCGTCCGGGCGTGCCTTCGATCTGACGGCACATGCTGTGCACGACGATGCCGCGCGGGTACTCGTACTCGATGGAAAAGTGATCGAAGATGTTGCCGTACTTCTCCTCGGTGCGTGACTGTCGGCCGCCGACGCCGACGCACTTGATCGGAGTGGCGTCCAGCGCCCAGTTGATGACATCGAGGTTGTGAATGTGCTGTTCGCAGATGTGGTCTCCGCTGGTCCAGCAGAAATAGAGCCAGTTGCGCGTCTGCCATTCCATGTCGGAATACTCGGGCTTGCGCTCGTGGACCCACAGGCCGCCCTGGTTCCAGTAGCAGCGAGCGGCGACGATATCGCCGATGATGCCCGCGCGGAGCTGGTCAATGGCGGCGAGATAGCTGCGTTCGTGACGGCGCTGCGTGCCGGCGACGACGGAGAGCTTCTGTTCGCTCGCCCGGCGCGCCGCTTCGATGACGCGCCGGACGCCGGGTGCATCCACGGCGACAGGTTTCTCCATGAAGACGTGCATGCCCGCGGCGACCGCGGCCTCGAAGTGCAGCGGCCGGAAGCCCGGAGCCGTCGCGAGGATCACCATGTCCACGAGGCCGGATTCGAGCAGCCTTCGGTAGGCATCGAAACCGGTGAAGCAGGCTTCCGCGGGAACCGCGGCGCGGGAAGCGAAGTCCTCGTGTTCGCTGAGATACTTGCGGCAGCCTTCGACACGCTCGGGGTAGAGGTCCGCGAGCGCGGTGATGATCGTGCCGGGGTCGGCCTCGAGCGCGTTCTCGGCGGCGCCCGTGCCGCGACCGCCGCAGCCGATCACTCCGACGCGTATGGTGTCGGACCCGGCGGGGTGGGCCATGGCGGCGATGACGGAAGGAGATGCGGCCGCGGCAAGGGCAGCGGCGCCCGATCCGACGACGAACTCGCGACGGGTCCAGGCACGGGGGGGCGGCGAAGTCCGGCGATGGTTCATCGGCTTGCTCCGATCAGAGAAGTTTGGTGATTCCGGGGCGTGCGACGGGATCCGTGGGGCAGTCGCCCCATGTCCAAGTCTTTGGCGCAAGGTCTTCGGTGCTCGTCATGGCCTGCTGCCAGGTGACGACTTTCCCCGTGTAGGCGGCCATGCGGCCCATGATGGCCATGAGTGTGCTGAGGGCCATTCGTTCGCCGTCGTTGCGTGCGGCGCCGGTGCGGATGGATGCGAACAGCTCTTCGTGCTCGGCGCGGTACATGTTGTTGCGCGGGCCGTCATACTTCCACTCGGGCCGGCCGGATGCGCGGATGGAATGACTTGGAGTCCAGACGTGCATGTCGGCGAAGCCTTCTTCGCCGATGAGGTATGCGGAGTTGTCGTTGGCGGAGTTGGGCCAGTGTCGGCACATGTGGAAGGCTCGGGCGCCGTCGTCGTACTCGTAGGTGATGGCGAAATGGTCGAAGATGTTGCCGGTTTCGGGGAGGTCGGGCCGGACTTCGCGTCCGCCGACGGCTGTGCAGCGGACCGGCGGGCGATCGCGCATGGCCCAGGCAATCCAGTCGATGGCGTGGCAGGCCTGCTCGACGATGTGATCGCCGGAGAAGGCCGTGAAATAGTGCCAGTTGCGGAGCTTGAACTCCATCTCGGACCACTCGGGCTTCCGCGGCTTGGGCGCGGGGAAGCCGTCGGTGTTGTAGGTCGTGTACACGGCACGGAGCGCGCCGATGTCGCCGTCATGCACGCGCTGCATGGTCGCTCGTTCGGCGAGGCTCGAGCGCCAGCAGAAACCGCTCACGAGCGACAGTCCCTTCCCCGCCGCGACCAGGGCGCTGTCCAGCACGCTGCGAACGCCCGCGGCATCGACGGCGACGGGCTTCTCGCAGAAGACATGCTTGCCCGCGTCCACCGCGGCGCGAAGATGGATCGGGCGGAATACGGGCGCGGTTGCGAGGAGCACGACATCCACGCCGCTGTCGATGACGCGCTGATACGCATCCAGCCCGACGAAACGCCGATCTTCGCTCACCTGAAGGCGATCGCGCCAGGATGAGCCGCCGGACTCTTCGTCACGTGCCGCGGCCTCTTCGGAAAGATGCCGGAGGCAGGAATCGAGGCGATCCGCAAATGCGTCGCCCGCGGACCAGAGCACGGCACCCGGATCGGCGCACAGGGCGTCCATCGCGGCGCCGGTGCCGCGACCGCCGCAGCCGATCAGGCCGACTTTGAGCGTTTCCGAGCCGGCGGCGTGGGCGAGAAGCGACTCGGGGAGAACCGCGCACAATGCTCCGCTCGCGGCGGCGCCGCCGAGGGTGCCGATGAAATCTCGGCGGTTCAGGCCGGTCCTGGTCATTCGTCCTTCTCTCCTTCTTCGATGGGTTCGAGATCGCTTGCCGCCTCCAGGCGTTGCCTTTCCTCATCCGTCATTTCGCAGACCACGCGGAAGCCGACGAACGGGCCATCGGCCAGCCACCACTTGCTCTTGGGAATCTGCGGGTCGCTGGCGTTCCACTCGCGCGAGGGCTTGATGGCCGCGTCGCACCGTAGGGATTCCTCGCTGTCCCGGTATGAGCCGCCGCGTGTCGTGGGTTTGCCGTCGGCGCCGACGACCCACTCACGGACGTTGCCGTGCATGTCATGGAGTCCCCAAGGATTGGGCTTGCGCGTCGCGACGGCGTGCGTTCTGTCCTCGGCGTTGGATTTGAACCATGCGTGTTCGGGCAGCAGGGACGCATCGTCGCCGAAGGAGTAAGCGGCGGAGGAGCCGGCGCGGCAGGCGTGCTCCCATTCAGCTTCGGAAGGCAGGCGATAGATGCGGCCGGTCTTTTCGCTGAGCCAGGCGCAGAACTGCTGGGCGGAGTGAAAGGACATCGAGATCGCGGGATAGCCTGCGTGACCGAAGCCGCGGTCGGCTGGGAGATACGGTTTGCTCGGTCGAGAGACCGCGTCCGGCGCGGGGTCGGACGGTGTATCAGGCTCGGGTTGTTCGGCGGCGGGTTCGTCGAGGCGATAGAGCCAGATATCGAAGAGGTCCCAGGTGGTTTCGGTGGTTGCGATCCAGAATGGGGCAATCTCCACGCCGTTCAGCGATCCTCCTGGGATGGCGCGCAGGTCGATTGTGACGGCCGAGCCGGCGATGGTCTGAATCCTCAAGCGAGGATCCTGCGCGGTGCCCTGGGGCGATTCGGCGGGTGCGGCCGCGTGGAGTGCGGCGGTGAAGACGACGCACGCAGCGGGGAGGATTTGCCGCAGGGAGCGAGGAGGGCGTACCTTCGGCGCATTCCAAGCCGATCCGCGGAGGCCGGTCGTGATGCGCGACATTCACTTCAAGATACTGGCCTGCGCCGGAGCTTGCGCCCTGGCGTCGGGCGTGCCGGTGCTGGGGGGCGACGGAGAGCGATTCGAGTTCAGCGAGCTGCACATGGGGGTGCGCTGCACGGTCACGCTCCATGCGTCGGATGAAGAGACGGGGCGCGAAGCGGCGCGGGGCGCGTTCGAGCTGCTGGCGGCGCTGGATGCCGCGATGAGCGATTACCGGCGTGATTCGGAAGTGTCGCGGCTCAATGCGTCCGCGGGCGGTGGGCCGCTTTCGATCTCGGATGACCTTGCGCGCGTGCTGGATCGGGCGCGGCGCATCGCGCGGCTGTCGGACGGTGCATTCGACCCGACTCTCGGTCCGGTCATCGAGCTGTGGCGCACCGCGCGCGATGAGAAGAGGCTGCCGCATCGCGCGGAGCTGGACGCGGCCCGGCTTCGCACGGGGTGGCAAGACCTCTTCATCGATCCTGAGTTCAGACGGGCGGGACTGCGGCGCGCCGGCATGTCGATCAACCTCGGCGGCATCGGAAAGGGGTATGCGGCGCAGCGCGCGGTGGAGCTTCTGAGCCGGCGTGGGTTCGACACGTGCATGGTGGCGCTGGCCGGAGATATCGCCGTGGGAGAGGCGCCGCCGGGCGCTGCGGGATGGGCCATCCGGATTCACACGGGGCTTGCGCCGGATCGAACGATCCTGGTCGAGCATGCGTGCGTGTCGACGTCCGGCGACATCGAGCAGTTCGTCGAGATCGATGGAGTGCGGTATTCGCACGTCGTTGATCCGCGCACCGGGCTGGGATTGACGAACCGGCGCGCGGCGGCGGTCGTATCGGCGAATGGAGCGCTGGCGGATGCGTGCGCGACGGCGCTGTGCGTCACAGGGGGATTGAACGGCGGGCTGCGCGAGCTGCTGGATGGGAGTCAATGGCTGATCGTTATTCAGGATGCGCAGGGGAAGCTCGTCGAGACCGTGTCGGAAGGATGGCGGGCGCATCCGCAGCGGATCGAGGTCGGCGGTGCTGCGAGCAGCGCAGAGGAACGGACGGATTCGCGCATGGACCACAATGTGCCGCCGGAGGGATTCACGGCCCTGTTTGACGGCGCATCGCTGGGGGGATGGCGACCGGTCGCGGGAGATCCGCCATCGCTTGCGGCCATGTCGGCGCAGGAACGGGAGTCGGCCGCTGCGGCCGCGGCGGAGTCCTTTGCAGCGCATTGGAGCGTCGAGCATGGCGCGATGCGGTTCGACGGCGCCGGGCCGAGCATTCAGGTGGACGTCCCTTCCCCGGACTTCGACTTGATGCTGGACTGGAAGATCGAGCCGGGGGGTGATTCTGGCGTCTATCTGCGAGGCTGTCCGCAGGTGCAGATCTGGGACAATCCGGTGGGATCGGGAGGTCTATACAACAATCACCTGCACCCATCGACGCCGCTGGTGCGGGCGGATCGTCCGGTGGGAGAGTGGAACAGATTCTGGATTCGCCTGGTCGGTGACCGGGTGACCGTGTTCCTGAATGACCAGCTCGTGGTGGATGATGTGCCGCTGGAGAACTCCCGGGATCGGGCAAGCCCGCTTCCGGAGAATGGTCCGATCGAGCTGCAGGCGCATGGAACGCCGCTCTACGTGCGGAACGTGTTCGTGCGCGGAATCCCGCGCGATTCTGCGGCGACCTTCGATGCACGGCTGGCGTGGTGGCGCGAAGCGCGATTCGGCATGTTCATCCACTGGGGGCTGTATGCGATTCCCGCGGGTCGGTGGAACGGGAGAACGTACGGCGGCCCCTCGGAATGGCTGATGCACTACGCGGGGATACCGCCGAAGGAGTATGAACCGCTGGCGGCGCGATTCAACCCGGTGAAGTTCGATGCGGTGGAATGGGCGCGCGTCGCGGCGGATGCCGGGATGAAGTACGTGGTGATCACTTCCAAGCACCACGACGGATTCTCGCTGCACCAGACGGCCACTTCCGGCTACGACGTGATGGACGCCACGCCCTTCAGGCGCGACATCATGCGCGAGCTGGCGGAGGCGGTGCGGGCGCAGGGCCTGCGGATCGGCTGGTATCACTCGATTCTCGATTGGCATGATCCGGATGCGGGGTCCACGTCGGCGCGCACGTTTCCGCGCTACATGCGCCGGCTCATGGCTCAGGTGACGGAGCTGCTGACGAAGTACGGACCTGTGTCCATTCTTTGGTTCGACGGGGAGTGGATCGGAGAATGGAATGACGAGCGCGGGCGGCTGCTCTATGACCTGTGCAGGCGTCTGCAGCCTGCGATCATCGTGAACAACCGCGTGGGCAAGTCGCGCTCGGGGATGGGCGGATTCTCCAGCGATCCCGCAAGCCCGGGGGACTTCGGCACGCCGGAGCAGGAAGTGCCGGCGCGCGGCCTGCCGGGCGTGGCGTGGGAATCGTGCATGACGATGAATGACTCGTGGGGGTTCAAGGCGGATGACCGGAACTGGAAGTCCGTCTCGACGTTGATCCGCATGCTGGCGGAGGTCGCGAGCAAAGGCGGGAATCTGCTGCTGAATGTCGGGCCGACGGCGGAGGGCGAGATACCGCGCGAGTCGGTGGAGAGACTGCGCGAGATGGGAGAATGGCTGCGCGCGAACGGTGAGGCGATCTACGGCACGGAAGCAGGTCCGTTCGAGCGGCTGCCGTGGGGGAGATGCACGCGCCGGGGGAGGACGCTGTATCTGCATGTGTTCGATTGGCCTCGGGATGCGGAGCTGCGCATCGCAGGGTTGCTCACGCCGGTGCGGTCGGCGCGCCTGCTGGTCGGCGGTGCGCCGCTGCAGACGCGACGCGATGGTGAGGACGTGGTGATCGCGGTGCCGGCTGCGGCGCCGGATCCGCGCAACACGGTCATCGTGCTGGAGCTGGGAGGCGAAGCCGCGTTGCGGGAAGCGGTGGTGAGGCCGGAGGCCGATGGATCGATCACGTTGCGTGCGAGCGAAGCTCGAACCACGGGGAGTTCCCTCCGATACGAGGCTCGGGCAGACCGCGACTGCCTCGGGTTCTGGACGGATGCGGGCGATGGAGCGGAATGGAAAATCCGCTGGCCTGGGGGCGGGAGTCGGTCCTGCCGCGTGGAGCTGACATGGGCGTGCGAGGCCGGGTCCGAAGGAAGCACGGTGAGCATCGAGGCGGAGGGAACGGCCCTGGAGTTCACGGTGAAAGCCACGGGGTCATGGGGCGATTTCCGAACCGAGGAGATCGGCAGGATGACCTTGGGGGCATCGGAGCGGATCACGGTTCGTGTCCGGGCGCTGCACAAGCCGGGGGCGGCGGTGATGAACCTGCGGTCGATCCGCATGATTCCCGATTGAGCCGCGGGGCTTGCCCGCCTTTGAAGCCCGGGCTACACTTTCTGTAGCCGTAGCTACACTTTCGGCGGGCGCGGACCGGCAGGGTTCCCGACGCCTTTGGGAGAATGCCATGTGCATGCGATCGAGTCGTCTGCGGGGCGGGTTCCTCGCAAGCGTTCTTCTCGCACTGGGCTGCGCCGTCGCGCTCCGTGCCGGAGAGGCCGCCGAGCCTGCGGAGCGGGTGCATGTGGTGTGCACGGTGGGGATGGTGACGGACATCGTGCGGCATGTCGCCGGGGAGCATGCGGAGGTCACGGGGCTGCTGGGTCCGGGCGTGGATCCGCACCTGTACAAGCCCACGCGCACGGACATCGCCACGCTGATGCAGGCGGACGCCGTTTTCTACAACGGGCTGCTGCTGGAAGGGAAGATGACCGATGCGTTGATCCGCGTCGCCTCGGCCGGCAAGAAGGTGTTCGCGGTCACCGAGCTGCTCGATGAGCAGTACCTGCTGGAGCCGGAGGAGTTCGAAGGGCACGCGGACCCGCATGTGTGGATGGATCCGGCCGCGTGGATCAAGGCGGTCGAAGTGGTGCAGGCGAAGATGAGCGAGTTCGATCCGGCGAACGCGGGGGCATACGCGGCCGCGGCCGAGCGATACATCGCGCAGCTTCGCGAGCTGGATGCATACGCGGAAAGAGTGCTGGGTTCGGTGCCCGAGGCGTCGCGTGTGCTGGTGACGGCGCATGATGCCTTCAACTATTTTGGGCGGCGATATGGTTTCGAGGTCGTGGGCATCCAGGGAATCTCCACGGAATCGGAGGCGGGGGTGCGCGACATCGAGCGGCTGGTGAGTCTGCTCGTTGATCGGAAGATCAAAGCCGTGTTCGTCGAAACGACCGTGTCGGACCGCAACATCCGCGCACTGATCGAAGGCGCGAAAGCGCGCGGCCATACGGTCGCCATCGGCGGCAGCCTCTTCTCCGACGCGATGGGCGCGCCCGGGACGTATGAAGGGACGTACATCGGGATGATCGACCACAATGTCACGGCGATCGCCCGCGCGCTCGGCGGCGAGGCCCCGGAACGCGGGATGCACGGGAAACTGGGGGCTTCAATGAACACACGTGCGCCGGCGGGCGAGGAGGATTCATCGCCGTGACTCCGCGGACGGGCAGGGCGACGCTCGCGGCGCGGCCGGAGCACTCGGCGTCCAGCCCGCTTTCGATTCATGACGTGACGGTGGCCTATCACCGCAAGCCGGTGCTGTGGGACATCGATTACGACGCGCCGGCAGCGTCGTTGACCGCGATCGTGGGGCCGAACGGGTCGGGCAAGTCCACGCTCATCAAGGCGTGCCTCGGGCTGGTGCCGCTGGTGTCGGGGACGATCGAGATCTTCGGCGCGCCGGGCCGGACGCAGCGTCGGCTGGTGGGATACCTGCCGCAGCGCGAGTCGGTGGACTGGGACTTTCCCGTCTCCGCGCTGGAGGTCGTGGCGATGGGGAGGTACGCGCGAATCGGGTGGTGCCGGCCGGTGACGAAGGCTCACAGGCAGGCGGCGCTCGGATTCCTGGCGCAGGTCGGCATGGAGGAGTATGCCGACCGTCAGATCGCGCAACTTTCCGGGGGTCAGCAGCAGCGCGTCTTTCTTGCGAGGGCCTTGGCGCAGGAGGCGCGGCTCTACTTCATGGATGAGCCGTTCGCGGGCGTAGATGCCGCGACGGAGCGGGCGATCATCGACGTGCTGCGGGCGCTCAAGGCGGCGGGATGCACGGTGATCTGCGTGCATCACGATCTGCAGACGGTGCCCGAGTACTTCGATCACGTGCTCCTGCTCAATGCGCGGGTGATCGCCAGCGGTCCGGTGAAGGAGACGTTCACGCGCGAGAATCTTCAGCGCACGTACGGCGGGCGATTGACGCTTCTGGAAGCGGCGGCGCAGGCGGTTGCAGCGCGGCGTTGAGGGAGTGCCCGGCGAGGAATCATCCAGGAAAACGAGGCACGGATCGCGGATATGCCCGGATCGATCACAGATGTCTCGGTTTCGCTCCCGTCGCTGGATGCGATCATCCGTGCGCTGACGCTGCGCGCGGGATACAACTCGGCGGTGGTCGTGATCTCGGCCTCGCTGCTGGGGCTGGCAGGGGGGGCGATCGGCACGCTCACGCTGCTGCGCAAGCGGGCGCTGATCGGCGATGCGCTGGCGCACGCGGCGCTGCCCGGCCTGGCGACTGCGTTTCTTGCGGCGTCGGCCATCGGAGCCAACCCGCGGTCGCTTCCGATCCTCCTCGGCGGCGCGCTGGTTTCGGGCGTGCTCGCGGGGCTGGCGGTGCTGCTGATTCGGATGCACGGGAGGCTGCGCGAGGACGCGGCGATCGGAGTGGTGCTCAGCGTGTTCTTCGGCGCTGGAATCGTGCTGCTTTCGGCGATTCAGTCGCTCCGGCATGCCAACGTGGCGGGCCTGTCGCACTTCATCTACGGGCAGACCGCCGCCATGAACCGCTCGGACGCCGTGCTGATCGGAGCGATCGCCGTCGTCGCGTTCGGCGCGGCCGTGCTGCTCTTCAAGGAGTTTCGCGTGGTCTGCTTCGACGATCGCTTCGCTGCAGCGATCGGGCTGAACGTGGGGCTGATCGATCTGCTCATGCTGGCGCTGATCGTGGCGGTGATTATCATCGGTCTGCAGGCGGTGGGGATCATCCTGGTCGTGGCGCTGCTGATCATTCCCGCCGCGGCGGCGCGATTCTGGACGGATCGCATGGGAGGAATGTTCGCTCTGAGCGCGGTGCTCGGGGCGCTCTCGGGGTACTTCGGCGCGGTCGCGTCGTCGCTGCTTCCGCGCCTGCCGGCGGGAGCTGTGATCGTGCTGACGAGCGGCATGCTGTTCGTGATGAGCATGTTGATCGCGCCGCGGCGCGGCGTGGCGGCGTCGGCTCTGCGCATGCTCGGGCTGCGAGCGCGCATCGCATGCGAGCACTTCCTGCGCGGGGCGTATGAGGCGCTGGAGGCGGACGGCGACCTTCGGGCGGGCAGCGCGGTTCGCCTGGACCGGATCGGGGCGGCGCGCGGCTGGTCTTCACCGATGCGCGCGATGGTGGGGCGTCTGCTGCAGTCGCGGGGGCTGATTGTTCCCGTGAAGGCCGGAGGCGCGCGGGCCTGGGCCCTGACGGAGCGCGGGCTAACGGAGTCGGCGCGACTGGTGCGCAATCATCGCCTGTGGGAGGAATACGTCACGACGCACTCATCCGTCGCGGCTTCACACGCGGACTTCTCCGCCGACCGGGTGGAGCACGCGCTTTCGGAAGACATCATCAAGGAACTGGAGCTGGAGCTGCGCAGGCGCGGGGAGCTTCCGGATGAACCCGTCGAGCGCGTTCCGGCATCCATACACACGATCGGACCTGCCTCAAAGGCCGGGTGAGGGCTGACGTCCTGCATGACTCCGGAGATGTACGAGTTCGTGTCCCTGGACCTGCCGGCGGTGCTCGCGGGCACGCTGGCGGCCGTCACGTGCGGGCTGCTGGGCAACTATCTCGTGCTGCGGAGGCAGGCGCTGATGGGCGATGCCATCAGCCACGCGGTGCTGCCCGGGCTGGTCGGCGCGTTCCTGGTGACTGGCTCGCGGTCCTCGCTGCCGATGTTTGCGGGCGCGGCCGCGGCGGGACTTGCCACGGTGGGCCTCATCGGAGTGCTGCGGAAGCTGACGCGGATCGAGGCGGGGGCGGCCATGGGCGTGGTGTTTTCCATCATGTTCGCGCTGGGAGTGCTGCTGCTGGAGCAGGCCGCGGCACGGTCGGTGGACCTGGACGCGGACTGCGTGCTCAACGGGCAACTGGAGACGATCTTCTGGTTCCCGCCGGAGACCTGGGGAGAGCTTCTGTCGATCCGAACGATCGGGCTGTTGCCGAGACAGGTGGTGACGCTCGGGGTGGCGGCGCTGATCTCGACGGTGTTCGTAGTCGTGTTCTTCAAGGAGCTGCGGCTGGCGGCGTTCGATCCGGACCTGGCGACGGCCCTGGGGTTCAACGCCAACCTGCTCAACGGCGCGATGATGACGCTGGTCGCGGTGGCGGTGGTGGCATCTTTCGAGGCGGTGGGGTCGATCCTGGTGATTGCGATGCTGATCTGCCCGGCGGCGACGGCCCGATTTCTGACGGATCGTCTGCGGACGCAGGTGCTGCTGAGCGTGGCGTTCGCAGGCGCGGCGGGCGTGGGAGGATACGCGCTGGCGGCGACAGCGCCGCGATGGCTGCCCGTGGAAAAGGCGCTGTCGGCCGCGGGTATGATGACGGTCGCATCGGGTGCGCTGTTCGCCGCGGCGATGCTGCTGTCTCCGACGCACGGCGTGATCGCGAGAGCGGCGCGACGGGCGATGCACTCTGTGCATGTCGCGCGCGAAGACATTCTGGCGATGCTGTATCGCATCGAGGAAGCTCCGGGCAACCCGTCGATCTCGACGAGGCAGGCGCGGGCGGCGATCGGCGGAGGCATGCTCGCGGCGGCCGCGCTGTTCAGCGCCGTCCGTCGAAAGGAGCTTCGGCTTGCCGGCGGATCGCCCGTGCTGACCGAAGCGGGGCGCAACGTTGCCCGGGCGATCGTCCGCACGCACCGGCTGTGGGAGCACTACATGGTGCATGAACTGGGACTTCGGCCGGACCACGTGCACGATGTCGCGGAGAAGCTGGAACATGTGACCGCGCCGCGCATGCGCGATGAGCTTGCCGAGGCGGCGGGAGGCGCCGAGCGCGATCCGCAGGGCAAGCTCATTCCGCCGAGATGAATGCGCGACCCGGGCGCCGGAACTCGGTCAACGACCGATCGGGAAGAGATACATCGAGCAGACGGCGTTCCCGATGCGATCGGCGATGTCGAATCGGCGCTGGAACGGGGCATGAACCGGCAGACCGCGCGAGATCGCGCGCTCTCTCCACGCCTGCACATCGTGATCCGCAATCTCGCGCGAGGCGGTGAAGAGGACGAGGATGAGTCCCGCGGCGGCGATGGCGGAGTCGCCGGCGAGCCGACGGACGTCGGCCGTGACGTCGCGGAGGAATCGCCCGGTGTAGCCCGGGTTGGCGCGACCGGCGCCGTCGCTCACGTGGTGCTGGTGGATGACCTTGACCTCGATCCAGAGAGCATCCTCGGGCGCGGCCACCAGATCGGCGAAGAGCGTCTCGCTGGTTCGGCGGTCACCGATCACCAGTCCGGGCCGGGCGGTCAGGACGATATCGCAGCGGTCGCCTTCACTGAGGCGGTGCCGGGAGCGAAACGTGGGGTAGCGCTGTTCGGCGAGAACGCCGTAACCGCTCGCGGCGATCGCCTCGCGCAGCAGCGGCTGGATGGAGAGTTCATCGAGGGCATCAAGACCGAGGGGCGACTGTTCGAGATCGGCCTCGTCGGCACGCGCCTGCAGCGCCCGGCCGCAGAGGGAGATGATCGCGTCAAAGTCCCATTGGAGCATGGCAACTCCGCGGCGGGGTTCGCGCAGGCCCGCTCCGTGCGCGATCATCCGACGCCGAGATACGCCTTGCGAACCGCGTCGGATCTGGCGAGTTCGGATGCGGGCCCGGACATCACGATGCGCCCGACCTCCAGAACATAGGCGTGGTGGGCGACGGTGAGCGCCATGTGGGCGTTCTGCTCCACGAGCAGGATCGTGGTGCCGTCGGCGTTGATGTCCCGGATGATCCGGAAGATCGTCTGCACGATCTGCGGGGCGAGACCCAGGGAAGGTTCATCAAGGAGCAGGAGGCGCGGGCGGGCCAGAAGCGCGCGGGCGATGGCGAGCATCTGCTGCTCGCCGCCGGAGAGCGTGCCCGCGGACTGCTGGAGACGCTCGCGAAGACGTGGGAACAGCGCCAGCGCGTGGTCGCGGTCCCTGGCGATCTGCGCGTGATCCGAGCGTGCGAAAGCGCCGAGGTCGAGGTTCTCCGAGACCGTGAGGTTCGGGAAGATGCCGCGGCCTTCGGGGGCATGCGCGATGCCGCGGCGGACGATCACGTGCGGGGGCAGCCCGAGGATTTCGGCGGAATCGAACACGATGGAGCCGCGCGCACCGGTCAGCAGTCCGGAGATGGCGCGAAGCGTCGTGCTCTTTCCCGCCCCGTTTCCGCCGATGAGCGTCACGATCCGGCCCTGATCGACGGAGAGAGAGATGCCGTGCAGCGCCCTGATGGCTCCGTAGGTCACGCTGAGATTGTTCACGCTGAGCAGTGGCATGTCGTGTCGGGGTCAGTGGGTGGGGGTTCCGAGGTAGGCTTCTATGACCTTCGGGTCCTGCTGAATCTGCGCCGGCGGGCCTTCGGCGATGATCACGCCGTGGTCGAGGACGGTGATGCGCTCGCAGATGTCCATCACGACGCCCATGTCGTGTTCGATGAGGAGAATGGTGAGGTTGAAGTCGGCGCGGACCTGGCGGATCAGGGTCCGCAGCGCGAGCTTTTCCTGGGGGTTCATGCCGGCGGCGGGTTCGTCGAGCAGCAGCACCTTCGGACCCGTCGCCATGGCACGGGCGATCTCAAGGCGTCGCTGGTCGCCGTAGGGGAGATTGCGCGCGTCCTCCTGTTCGCGATCCGCGAGGTCGAAGATGCGGAGGAGGCGGCGCGAGCGGTCCAGGATGTCGGACTCTTCGCGCCGGTAGCCGGGCGAGCGCCAGATGGCCCCGGCCATGGTGGTCCGGGTGCGCAGATGGCAGGCGATCCGGACATTGTCGAGCACCGACAGATCAGGGAACAGGCGGATGTTCTGGAACGTGCGAGCGAGGCCCGCGGCGGCGCGCTCATAGGGGCGCAGGCCGTTCAGGGGGCGCCCGCCGAGGCGGATGACGCCCGCGTCGGGGTTGTAGACACCGGTGAGCAGATTGAAAACGGTGGTCTTGCCTGCACCGTTGGGGCCGATGAGACCGTGCAGCCTGCCGTGCGGGATGCTGAGCGTGAAACCGTCAACGGCCTTGAGTCCGCCGAAGGCGATGGAAACGCCGCTGAGTTCAAGAAGAGGAGCATCGGTCATGGCCCGGCCTTCACTTCCTTCGCCGGAGGGGTGTTGCGCCGAACCCACCGGATGTTCCAGAATTCGCGCAGGCCGAGCAGCCCCTGCGGCCTGAGGATCATCATCAGGATCAGCGCGATGGCGTAGAGGATCATGCGGTAATCGGCGAGGTTGACCCCTCCTGCGGATGCGGCACGCCGGATGCCTTCGTAGATGCCGATGGCCACCACGAGCCGGACGAGGGCGCGGACTTTGCCGCGGGCGAACACGAGAACAACCAGAGCGCAGAGCACGAGCAGCCCGGCCATCAAAGGGTGGAGCACGCTCGGCGGATTGCGGAGCAGTTCGGGCAGAACGCTGAGAATCGCCGCTGCAATGGCGGCGCCCGAGATCGAGCCCATGCCTCCGAGGACGACCATGATGATGATGTCGAAGGACTTCATGAAGGCCAGCTCGCCCGCGTTGAGCTGGATGCCGATGGTGTGGGCGTACAGCCCGCCGGCGATTCCCGCGAAGAACGCCGCGATGACGAAGGCACGCACCTTGTAGCGCGTCGTCCTGATGCCCATAGCCTCCGCGGCGATCTCGTCCTCGCGGATGGAAAGGAACGCGCGGCCGTAGGTGCTCTCCTTGAGCCGGAAAGCGACGACGAGCGTGATGATCGCGAACAGCCAGACCCAGAAAAGACTCGTGTAGAAGGGCAGGCCCGTGAAGCCGACGGGGCCGCCGAGGTACTGCGGCAGCTTCCAGACGGGTGTCTCGGCGATGGTTTGCGCGTCGTAGAGCGTGTCGGTGGTCTGCGACTGGATCAGAACGCGGACGATCTCGCCGAAGCCGAGCGTGACGATCGCGAGATAGTCGCCCCGGAGACGCAGCGAGGGCAGCCCCACCACGTAGCCGCAGACGGCGGCGACCAGCCCGCCGGTGAGCAGGGCGCCGAGAAAGAGCATGTCGGCGCCCGTGGCGAAGCTGCCGGAAGCGGGCGTGAGTCCGCTGATCCATCCGCCATGCACCGCGGCATCGCCGAAGAGGCGGTACGAGCCGTAGTAGACGATTCCCGCCGCCGTGTAGGCGCCGACGGCCATGAACGCGGCGTGACCGAGCGAGAACTGGCCTGTGAACCCGTTCACCATCGTCAGCGAGACGGCGAGGATCACATTGATTCCGATGTCGAGGATGACGCGGGGGAAGAACTCGGGGAGCAGCGGGCGAACGGCGCCGTGCAGCAGGAGCGCTAGAGCGGCAGCGACGAGGAACGGCAGTATGCTCCGCACCGGGCCGGGCAACAGGCCGCGAGTCGCGCGCGAGTTGTCGCCTCGAGATTCGCTCACGTTCAGACTTTCTCCGTCGCGGATTTGCCGAGCACGCCGCTGGGTTTGAAGAGAAGGACCACGATGAGCGCCCCGAAGACGAAGATGTCCCGGAGCGAAGCGCCGTCGGGCAGGTACTGAGCCACGAAGAACTCGAGCAGTCCGATGAGCAGCCCGCCGAGCATGGCGCCGCGGATGTTCCCGATGCCGCCGATCACGGCGGCCACGAATGCCTTGAGGCCGAGCAGCACCCATCCCGATGCGGCGGTCTGGTTGAGTCCCGGGTACTTCTGGCTGAACAGAAACCCGGCGGCCGCGGCGAGCATGGCTCCGAGGACGAACGTGAAGGAAATGACCCGGTCCACGTTGATGCCCATGAGGCTGGCGTTGGGAGGGCTGAAGCTCACCGCGCGCATGGCTCGTCCGATTTTCGTGCGGAACACGAGCCAGTCCAGAACCACCATGAGGACGACCGCGGTGCCGACGACCATCACGTCCACGAGCCGCACGCGCACCGCCGTTCCGATCGTGAAGAGTTCCGCCTCGGGCAGAAGCGTGGGCATCCGGTCGGGCCGTGTTCCGAACATCCAGTTCAACTGCCCGATGTTCTGGAGCAGGAGCGAGACGCCGATGGCGGTGATGAGGACGTTCAATCGCGGCGCTCGCCGGAGCGGCTTGTACGTCAGTCGTTCGATGCAGAATCCGGTCAGGCCGCAGACCATCATGGCCAGCAGAAGAATGATTCCGCCGGCGGCGAACCCGAAGCCGGCGGAAGCGGCGCCCTTTGCGAGATGGAGAACGCCGACGGCGATGGACCCCCATGCCGCGACCAGCGAAAGATTGAGGTGCCATCGGGGCGCGGGCAATCGCCGATCGAGCCGTCGCGAAAGCGCGGGGCGCAGCACCAGTTCGTATACAGCGGCGATTCCGGCCGCGGCCCACAGCGCCGCGAGCACCCAGAAGACCCAGGGGCCGATGGATGCCTCGCGGGCGGGGTCAAGCCCGGCGATTCCTGCCCCGACAAAGGACAGCCACGCGCCGAGCACGAAGACATCGCTGTGCGCAAAGTTGATGAACTTCAGGATGCCGTACACCATCGTGTAGCCGAGCGCGATGAGCGCGTAGAGGCTCCCGACGGCGATGGCATCCATCAATGTCTGAAGGAACCGGTCCAACGTGGCGGAATATACCGACTGCCGGTTTCAGCGCCTCCGCGAGGTTCGGTCGTTCCGGGCAGCTCAGCCCTCGCTGGGATCCACGGCCGCAACGAAGACGGGGCTGCCGTTCCTGATCTGCACGATCACCACGCCTTTCTGGGCGTTGTGATCGGCGTCGATCGTGATGGTACCGGTGACTCCCTTGAAGTCCTTGGTGGCGGCGATGGCCGCGGCGAGGTCCTTCCCCCCGAGACTTTTGGCGCGCTTCATGGCGTCCACGAGCACCATGAGCGCGTCGTACCCCAGTCCGCCGAGGGCGTCGGGCGTGGCGCCGTACTTCGCGCGGTACTTCTCGACGAACTCCTTCATGTTGGGCTGGTCGGGCGCCGAGTGATTGGAGTAGTAGCAGCCTTCGATGGCCTCGCCGCCGATCGCCGGAAGCTGGGAGGAATCCCACCCGTCTCCGCCGATGAGCGGCACCGTGATGCCGAGCTTGCGCGCCTGAATGGCGATATTGCCGCCCTCGGTGTAGTAGCCGGGAACGAAGATGATCTCGGGGTTGGCGGCCTTGATCGTGGTGAGTTGCGCGGAGAAGTCGGTGTCGCCCCCGTTGTAGGCCTGATCGGCCACGATGGTGCCGCCCATCTTCGTGAATGACGCGGTGAAGTCGTCGCGCAGGCCCTTGGAGTATGCCTGCGTCTGGTCGTAGAGGATGGCGGCCTTCGTGAGCTTGAGGTTCTCCGTCGTGAACTTGGCGATGGCCGCGGCCTGGAAGGGATCGATGAAGCACACCCGGAAGACCATCTGCTTTCCGGCGGTGACGCGCGGGTTGGTGCTCGAGGGGCTGATCATGGGCACGGAATACTGCTCGCACACCGCGCCGCCCGCGATGGAGAGGCTGCTGGCGACCTCACCCAGAACCGCCACCACCTTGTCGCTGGTGATCAGGCGCGTGACGGCGCTGCCGGCCTCCTTGGACTCTCCTTTGTCATCGTAGGTGATGAGCTTGAGCTGTTTGCCGTTCACGCCGCCGGCTGCGTTGACCTCTTCAAGCGCCAACCGAATGCCGTTGTCGGTGGACTGGCCGAAGGTGGCTTCCTTTCCGGTCATGGACGCGTAATGCCCGATGAGGATGACATCGCCGGCCGAGCCGCCGGAGCCGGCATCCGCTGCGCCGGCGCTCTCCGCCGCACCGGCATCGCCCGACCCGCCGGCACCGGACGAGCCGCCGTCGCCCGTCGATTCCGTTGAGGCGGAACCGCCGGCACTGCCCGAGCCTCCCGGGCCGCCGCCGGAGTCGTTGCAGGCAGCCAGGCCGGCTGCAAGGAGAAGGGCGAGCGCGATTCGACCGAAGGCACCAAAGATGGAGCGTTGCATTGCCAGAATCCTCCCGCGGCAGGCGGCCGGTCATCCTCGGACTCGGGCGCTTCGGATCGCCGCCCGCGAGCGAAGAATATAGCGTACGGCGATGAGCACCCCCTCACCGGAGTCCGAACCCCAATCGCCCAAGGGACACGCCGCGATGACCAGGCTGGTCCTTGATCCCACCGTCAAGCGCGTCACCGTGGATGGATTCTCCTTCCCGCTGGGCGCATACCCCGTCGAAGCGATGAAGCCCAAGGCCGGCTATGCGGTCGAGTTCGAAGCGGCGGACGGCGGGGAGACGTTCTGGTACGGCGGCTCCCCGACCGGGGAAGGAGCGGAGGAGTGGGAGGAGTGGCCGGACCGGTTCATGTACGACGTGGTGCTGACGGCGGAACGGGTGCCCGCGCTGTGCCGCGTGCTGTTCTCGCTGCTGCCGGGTCGTATCTATCCGATTCTGGATGTGCTGGGGCACGATGCCTATCGCGAAGTGGATCCGTACATCGCGTACGACCTTGTGGGCATCGAGCATTTCTACGATGCACTGCGTGACTACGGCCCGTGGCTGTACGAAGATGGTCTGGTCGGCTTCGGGGCGATGAGCACGGACCCGTTCGTGTATCTCTTTCTGGACGAGCACAAGGTGCTCACGCTGCGGGTGAACCTCGATTTGAAAGAGAAGGTGGAGAAGCTCCTGGCGGCGTTCGATCTGGAGCCGACGCCCGAAGTCCGTGCCTGCGACTCGGCCAGCCACGAGCACCGGAGCGTCCTGCTCGGTCCCGACGCGGACGCCACGGCGATCAGCGCCGATGAGATCATCGAGCATCTTCGCGACTCATGGCGTCTCCAGTTGAACGTGGATTGGAGCCGGAACGTCGATGACGAGGGGCGCGAACTGGGGGTGACGGGCTGGCGCTGCATGGTGCGGTGCCGACGCGGCGACCGGCAGGGTGAAGAGGTGTACGCGGAAGTGCTGCTCACCGCCGACTGTCTGGCGACGGCGGACCGCCTCGCGGGCGAGGCGGTGGGAGAAGGACCTCCGGACGGCGGCGAGTGGGACGAGGTGAGCGTGATTACCCACGAGCGGCTGACGCCCGAGGAACTGGCGGAAGCCTTGGGTAAGGCGGGCGCGCCGTCGATGGACAGCAGCAGCGTTCACATGGTGCGCTGGTGAGGCTGCGAGGCCGAGGGGCGGTCGAGCGTCATGATCACGCGATTGCCCGGCGGCGTGAACTCGACCCTGGTCATGAAGGCGCGCATCAGCATGATGCCTCGTCCGGAAGGAAGATGAATCCGGTCCGGAGCCGTGGGGTCGGGGACGGCATCGGGATTGAAACCGGGGCCCGGATCCTCGACGACGATGGTGACGCGGGTCGGTTCGACGCGCCAAGAGAGCGTGACGCGCGGATTGGGAAGTCCGGCGGCGCCGTGGCGCAGCGCATTGGTTACGGCTTCTTCCAGCGCGAGTCGAACGGCGAAGATGGCTTCCTTGGGGAACTCGGCGCGCTCGAGGGCCGCGAGGATTTCCGCTTCGATCCGGCGGTACAGGGACGTGTCTTCGTCAAGAGTGACGCAGGCTTCGTTCCTGGGAGGATTCGCTTCGGGCATCGGACAACACACGCCGGCAGAAGGAATGACAAGGCCCGGGCAGGGGGCGGCGGCAGGGGGAGCCGACCGCGCCGGGCGAGCGTCAGGCGAAGCTCGCGATGGCGCTCTGGGAAGTCTCGTGAATATCAAAGAGCTTGTTGAGCTTGGTGATCACGAACACTTCGTAGATCTGCGGGTCGATGTTGGCGAGGCGCAACTGCCCGCGCTTGGCCTTGATCTTGTTGTGGATGGTGATCAGGGTGCCCAGAGCGGCGCTCGAGAGGTGGTCGACATTGGAGAAGCTGATCAGCAGCTTGGGGTTGGGATCGGCCTCGATCAATGAAGCGATCTCCTCGCCGATCTGCTGAATGTTGGCTTCATCGAGGATGTTGCGATCCACGAACTCGATGTTGGTGATGCCGCCCTCCTTGCGGACGCGGAGTCTGGATTCTTTTCCGGCCATCTGCGTCTCCTGGTGCGGGGCGGTGACGGAATCACGCTATCGGGTTGGAACAGGCAATGTCAACTGCGGCGGCACCGACGGCCGGACGGATCATGAAAACGCCGCCCGGGGACGGGCGGCGCGACGAGCGGACTTTCGATGAGGACGGCCGCCGGCCGTCGAAGGCACGGCCCGGCGATCGCTGCTAGTAGCTTCCGTAGGGATTCTGGAGCGCATCCAGCAGACCGGGGAAGTTCTTCTCCTCTTCCTCGTTCTGGATGATGATCGTGGGCTTCACGAGCACGAGCAGCGTTCGCTCTTCGCTGACGTTGGCCCGGTTCGTGAAGAAGCGGTTGATGATCGGGATCTTGGAGAGCACGGGCACGCCGGTCTCGACCTCCACCTCGGTCGTGATGCGCTGGCCGCCGAGCAGGATGGTGCCCTGATCGGGGACCGTGACACCCGTCTGGACCCGGGTGACGTCCACGATGGGCAACTGCACGTTCGTGGGCGACTGGACGACGTCCTGCGTCTCGCCGCCGACCGTCGCGAACACAGGCGATTCACCGAAATCGACGACTTCAGCGAACGACGCCTGGATCGCCATGGTGACATAGCGGCGATCGGCCGAGATCACGCCGCGGACCACCAGCGTGAAGCCGCCGTTGGCGGTGGCGATGGTCGGGTCGAAGGCGACGGCCGACGTGCCGACCACCGGAGTAAGGTCGGAAACGAAGGACTGCTGATTGGCGACGTAGATGTTGGCGGCGCGGCCGTTCGAGAAGGTGAGCCGCGGAGCGGTGAGCTGCACCGAGCGGCGGTCGGCTTGCGTGGCCTCGACGAGGAAGTCCACCTGAATATCGTCGAGGAACTGTCCCGCGATGCCGATGGCCGGGTTGGTCGCGAGCACCTGTCCGGCGAAATCGGAACCGGCAAGCAGCGTCTGCGTCAGTGCGTCGCTGCCGGACTGAACGGGAATGACCGACAACGGGTCGGGCGGGGTGACGGGGAGCGGAATGGACTGGAAGTCGTACGTCACCGCGCCGGTGGCGGGATCGACCGCCGTGACGAGATAGTCGCCGGCCGAAGCCACCGTGTTGTCGGAGGAGCCGACGAGATCCACCGGTCTGATGTTGACGCCCTCGCCCGCGAGCGAGCCGGCGCCGAAGGCTTCCAGGATGTTCTTGGCGTCCTCGACCTGGTTGTTCTGGGCGTTGAAGTAGACGTCAAGGTCGAAGCCGATGCGCTCGAACCATTCCGTCGAAACCACGAGGAAGCGGGTCTCGACCGTGATCTGCAGGTTGCGGATCTCGCGGAGCTGGTTGAGCAGTCCCTGGATTTCGCGGTGATTCTGCGCCGTGTTGCGGATGATCAGGTTTCCGTTGAGGTCCTGAATGATGCCGGTGTCGCCGCCCAGTTCGCGCCAGCCTTCCGGATCGACGTGGGTCTGAATGATCTCGAGGAGCCGTTCGAGAAGCTCCTGCTCGGTCAGCCCGCCGGGAGTGGTCTCCTCGTCGTCCTCGAAGATGGAGCCGCCCTGTCCGCCGCCGCCGCCGCCGCCGCCGCGCTGGCCCTGCTGAAGCACGGACTCGAGGTCCAGCTCGGGGACGGAGTCATAGTCGGGGATCTGGAAGAGCAGGTCCCGGACGTCGTAGATGACGATGAAGGTGTTCTTGCGGAGGTCCTGGTCGGACGCGACGACGACGATGCCGTCCTGCACGGTCCAGCCGGCGCGGTTGAACTCATCGGGGCTGACCTTCTCGAGGATGCGATCGAGCACGACGCGCGCCGGGATCTCGCCAAGCTCCAGCGAGACCTCCGAGTCCTTCTCGATGTTGATGTTCGCGAGCGAGTCCCAGTCCACGTCGATGTTGACGTTGGCGACCTTGGCGACGAAGTCCAGGGCATCGACGAGCGACGCATTGCTGAAGGTGGCCGGGATCCTCGTGGACTCGATCTTGGCGACCGTTCTGCGGTCCACCTCGTGCTCGACGAAGGACTGCACTTCCCCGCGCCGGAAGCTCATCTCGGGCCAGTCGGTCGGGTAGGACACGATCGCATCAGGAATGATCGTGCCCTCCTGAATCTCGTTGCGCTCGACGGCCCAGGCATAGGCGCCGTCGCGCTTGATCCGCTCGGCTTCGACGTAGATCAGCACGTCCTTGAGCGTGTCGCGCATGAGCAGGCCGGCGGGGTTCGTCGGATCGAGGAAGAGAATCTCCTCGGTGACGCGGAGCGCATCTTCGTACTTCTGCTCCTGCATCAGGGCGCGAAGGCGGTTGATGCTCTCGTTGATCTTGTTCTCGCGGTCCGTGCGGGCGCGAATCTCCGCCTCGGCCTTGTCCTTCTCGAGCTGAGCGCCGCGCTCCGCGATTTCGGCGGCGAGGATCTGCTCGGCCGTCTGCTCGATCCGCGTGAACATCGCATCGATGGCGTTGTTGCGGGCGAGGTACTGCTCTTCGCTGAAGAGGCCGTTGTTGTAGGCGGTCCGCCAGCGCAGGCGCGCTTCGGCGGCGGCGTTGCGGGCGCCGTCGATATCGCCCGCCTCGAGGGCCGTGCCGGCCTGCTTGAGCAGGTTGTCGGTCACCACCTCCGCCTCTTCGATCATCACGCGACGGCGATCCAGCTCATCGCCCATCACGCCGCCACCCTGCGAACCCAGCCGCGCGTTGGCCTCCGCAAGGCGGTCCTCTGCCTGCTCCAGCTCCTCGGCGGTCAGGTACCGCGCCATGAATGTCGTCGCCTGGGTGTACTTCTCCACCGCTTCGGAGAGTCGCCCGGCGTCAAACGCCGCGTTCGCCTCGGCAAGTATCCGCTGAGCATCGAACTTCGCGGCCTGTTCGAACAGGTCGTCCTGTGAAGCCGGCTCCTGCGGTTCCGCGGCGGGCGCGGGCTGCTCCGCCGGCGCATCCTGCGGCGCGGCTTCGGCGCCTGAGGCGGTTTCGTCCTGAGGAAGCTGCTCGATCGTGGCATCGCCGGCCTCGGGCGTCTCCGGAGCTTCCGCGCTTGCGTCGGATGGCTCGGGAGCGGGGCGGGGCGTGCCGCGACCGGGGCGGGGGGGATCATCCTCGCCCGGCCGCCCGACTTGGCCGCTCACCGCAGCGCCGGTTGCGGCGGATGCGCCGCGAATGACGCTGAGCGGGACGTAATCCAGCTCGAAGACGGTGCCCTTCTGCCGCTCCAACTGGTAAATCCGGTCCACGTAGCGGTTCAGGGTGCTTGACTGCTGCTGCGAGAGGCGCACGCCGCTGTTGCGGACGGAGGCAAGCCCTGCCTTTGCCTCGGCGTACCTGCCGTTGTTGAAGTCGGCGACGGCCTGATCGAGCGCGGCGGGAATGAGCGGCGCCAACTCGTCGCGGAGGAGGGCGGAAGCGTCCAGAATCTCGCTGGCCTTCAGGCGCTGCTCCGCGGAGGCGCGATCGGACTTGCGTACCGCCTCGGCGTGCGTATCCGCAAGGCGGAGATTGCCCTGGGCGAGCGCAAGCTCGGCCTTCTGAAGACTCACTTCCGTCTCGCTCATGGATTGGAGCCGGCGATCCGCCTTGTTGAGCAGATCGAGCATCCGGGCGCGATCTTCGGCGGAGGTCGCCGACTTTCGAAGCGAAAGCAGGATGTCGCGAGCTTCAACCACCTTGCCTTGCTCGAGCAGTGCCGCGGCACCCTCGAGCGTGCGGGTTTGGGTGGTCTGTGCGATCGCAACCCGTCCGGACCCAGCCGCTAGAACCAGTGCAGCAGTCGCAAGGGCGCAGGCGGACCGAATGAACGAGGTGGGCATTCGAACTCTCCAAGAAGAGACGGAACGAAAACCGCCGCCGGTGGCCCGGCGAAACAAACGACTTGGGGCGCGACCGACGCGTCCGGCGGCATGCCATCCGGTCTCGCGGTGAGTCGACGCCGCCTTGGCCCCACGACTCGCCGAAGAACGTCCCGCGGCGAGCGCGGAAGGTACCGACCACCCTTTGGCGACGCAACAGCCGCCCGGTTCCCGATTCCGGCGGCCGAGTGCCGGATCCGAGCGTGCCCGGTTGCCGGGGCCGGATTCTCCCGGCCCGGTGCTTGGTGTAGGCTCCGCGAGCCATGCAAGGGGACTTGTTCTCGCCGCCGGACTCCCCACCGCCCAAAGGCGGCCCATACGCCAGAGTCGTGCCGGAGAGGGGAATCGACTTCCCAGACGGACTGACGTACTCCATCCCGCAGGAACTGCGCGATCTTTCGGTGGGTGAACGGGTCCGGGCGCCGCTCGGCCGGGGCAACAAGCTGGTCGAGGGGGTCGTGGTCGAGATCGTGACGGTCCCCGACATCGATCCCGGGAAGATCAAACCGATCGCATCGAGGGTCACCGGTCGGGCGCGCGCGGGGCGCCGATCGTCGAAGGGAACCCGGGCTGAAGCCGAACAGCCGTCGGGCGGGCAAGGTCCGAAAGTGCCCGGTGCGCTCATCGAGCTGGCCCGGTGGATGGCACGCTATTACTGCAGCCCCATCGGGATGGTGCTGGCGTCCATGGTTCCCGCGGCGGTGAAGCAGCGCACCGGGGCGGTACGCCGCACGCTCGTGCAGCCTGCGACTTCTCCCGCAGACGACGTAATCGCGTCGCTCTCGGCCGGCGCCGCGTCGGTCTGGAAGTCGATTGAAGGAATTGAGCGAGAGAGCTTTCCGATGTCAGCGAGGGACCTGGCCGACCGCATCGGCTCGCGGACCATCGCGCCGATCAATCGGCTGATCCGAGCCGGAGTGCTGCGAGAGGTAGAGCGCGAGGAAGTGCGGGCGGTCTGGGAGTCCCTTCCGGTGGAAGAAGCCGCGCCGCCGGAGTTGACACCCGAGCAGGCACGTGCGGTCGAGGCGATCGACGAGACGCGATCCCGGTTCGCGCCCCACCTTCTGTACGGGGTGACAGGATCGGGCAAGACCGAGGTGTATCTGCGCGTGCTGGAACGGGTGTTGGCGCGGGGCGAGTGCGGGATCGTGCTGGTTCCGGAGATCAGCCTGACGCCCCAGACCGTGGCGCGGTTCGTTGCCCGCTTCGGAGGGTCGGCCTCGAAAGGTGCAGCGAGTCCCGCCGGCGAGGGAAGGGTGGCCGCTCTGCATTCAGGCCTGACGGCTGCGCAGCGGCATCACCAATGGGCGCGGATTGCTTCGGGCGAGGCACGGATCGTGGTCGGCGCGCGGTCAGCGGTGTTCGCGCCGTTCGATGCGCAGCGCGGGTCGAGGCTGGGAGTGATCATCGTCGATGAGGAGCACGATTCCTCGTACAAGCAAGATCAGCTTCCCCGGTATCACGCGCGGGATGTCGCGCTCAAGCGCGGGCAGATCGAGTCCTGCCCGGTGGTGCTGGGATCGGCGACGCCGAGTCTGGAGTCGTGGCTCAATGCGCAGGGGCCGGAGCAGCGCATTCGGCCGGGGCCGATGCGGTTCACCCTGCACGAGCTTCCGCGCAGAGTCGGAGGCGGAAGCCTGCCGCCGGTGCGCATCGTGGACCTTGTCGAGGATCAGCGACGCAGGCACCGGCAGGATCGGGCGCTGCACGCCCTGAGCCTGCCGCTGGAGCAGGCGCTGGCCCGTACTCTCGAGGAAGGCGGGCAGGCGATTCTGCTGCTGAATCGACGCGGCTACGCGAGCTACATCTGCTGCACCGATCCGCGCTGCGGGTGGATCATGCAGTGCCCGGATTGCGACGTGACCGTGGTCTTTCACCGCGCGGGCGCTCCGGGAAGCGGACAGCGCCCCCCGCCGGGCTTCGTGCGCTGTCATCACTGCCAGCTGGAGCAGAAACTGCCGCCTGCCTGCCCCATGTGCGGCAGGAAGATCAATCCCTTCGGATTCGGCACGCAGCGGCTGGAGGAGGAACTGCTGCGGAAGTTTCCATCTCTGGCGGGAGGAGAACGGGGACCGGCGCTCCAGCGATTCGATGCGGACACGATGCACCGTGCCCACGATTACAACGAAGCGCTGAGCCGGTTCGCGAGCGGCGAGATCCGCGTGCTGCTGGGCACGCAGATGATCGCCAAGGGACTGGACTTTCCGAACGTCAGCCTGATCGGCGTGATCAACGCCGATACGGCGCTCAATCTGCCGGACTTCCGGTCCAGCGAGCGCACGTTTCAGCTCGTCGCGCAGGTGGCCGGGCGCGCGGGACGTTCGGCGACATCCGGGCGAAAGGCACAGGTTCTCGTTCAGACGTTCAATCCGAAAGAGCCTGCGATCGTTGCGGCTGCGGCTCACGACTACCGGGGCTTTGCCGAGCGGGAACTGGCCGCACGCCGCATGGCTGCGCTTCCGCCGGTGACGCGGATGGCCAGGATCGTCTGCCGGGATCGGGATGCCGCGAAAGCGGAGGCGGAAGCCGGCGCGGTGGCGAAAGCGCTGCGCGAGGCGATCGCCGATGCGCCCGGGTTCCGCGTGCACGGTCCGATGCCCTGCGTGTTTACGCGGATCGCGCAGCACTATCGCTTTGCGGTGGAACTGGTAGCCGGCTCCGCAGGCGACATCCAGCGCGTGCTCGCCGGGCTGCGGTCCCGCGGCGTGATTCGGAGCGATGCGCATACGGCCGTGGACGTGGACCCGGTCGCGCTGATGTGATTCGAGCCTGCCTAGCTCGGTCGGGCCGGAAGGCTTTCTTCCCAGACCGTCGAGGCTCATTCTTCGGCGGCGGGAACCGCCAGGATGCGTTCGATGGCTTCGGGCGGGGCGGAGAGGAGGTCCACGCCGGGAAGCCGTCGCGCAAGCTCGCGCCATTGCTCGCCTTTCCCGTAGGCACGCGCGAAAAGTGGCAGGGATTCCTCGACGCGCCCGGCGTTGGCGAGAGCGACCGCCGACCAGAAAACCATCTCGGCGTGGTCGGGAGCCAGTGCCATAGCCGCGTGGTAGCGGCGCAGCGCGCCCTCCACATCGCCATGCTCCAATGCCAGATCGCCTTCGTTCATCTCCTGATACGCGCGGTGCAGCGCGAGGAGACGGGATAGCTCCTTGAGCGGTTCAGGGTCGTCCTCGACGCGAAGCTCGACGAGTGTTCCCTTCCACGGTTCGCTGCTGCGCTCTCCGGAAACGACGACGAGCGCCGCCGACTGGCGGCCGCGGATGTCTCCGCCGGCGGCTTCGGCGGCTTCGAGCGCCGCAAGCATGCGGGAGGCGAGGTCGCCCTGCGAGGCTTCAAAGGCGGCGGCCATCGCCTGGGGCACGCCCTTCTTCGCCATCATGTTGGCCTGGCAGGCGAACGCGCTGCCGTCGGGCGCCATGCGGCACTCGTGCTGCGCCTCCGGGATGCACTTGCGCCCGGTGTGCACCGCGACGCGCCCCCGGGCATCAACCATCGCGACCTGGCGGTAGAACTCGGCGTTGTCCTCGAGTGTGAGTTGGCGGAGCGCTTCGTCCGCGCTGTGCCCGGCGCGCATGAGATCGAGGCCCCTCGGGCCGTAACTCACATTGACAAGACTCTGCGTGGCGACGGCGCCGACGCCTGCTTCGGCCCAGGGCACGATGGGGCCGACGCTGAACCAGTGGCTCTGCACCGCGACGCCCAACTGCCCCGTGGCCTTGTCGCGCGCGACGATGGAGTAAGTGGAAACGAATCGGGCGGGCTGAGCCTCGGAGGACATGTCATGCGATGACACGGCAGAGCCTCCGGTGGTGCAGCCCGCGAGCAGGGAGACGAGCAGCCAGATGGAGCGCATGAGGCCAAGTTAACAAACAAGGCTCGGTGGATCGATACGGCGTCCGAGGAGGTCGAACGGCAAAGCTGTGAACCTTCAAGAGTGGAGAGCTGTTGGGTTCAACGGATCCGAACGCAAACTTCAGTTATTGAGTACCGACCCGGTATCCCGTGTTCCGAGGCAGTTTGACCCGCCCAAACCGCTGCGGGACTCGAACGGCTCCAGGTCGAACGCAACGCATGCACGCTGCTGCGCGCTCGGACTACCCATGCGCATCAGGGGGGATTGACATCTGCTGGGGGTGCCCGGCAATTCCCGTGCGCTTGGCTTTGGCCGGCGCGCACGCATCGCCGCGGACGGATCACGACGCATATGCGCTCATCGGCGGGCACGCGCAGACGAGGTTGCGGTCGCCGTAGGCGTTGTCGATCCTTGCCACCGGCGGCCAGAACTTGCGCTCGGCGAGCCACGGCGCCCCCTTGGGGAAAGCCGCCTCCCGGCGCGTGTATGCGTGGTTCCACTCGTCGGCGGTGACGGCCGCGATCGGGTGCGGCGCGTGCTTGAGCGGGTTGTCGTCCCGCTTCCATTCGCCGCGTTCGATGCGCTTCACTTCCTCGCGGATCGCGATGAGCGCGTCGCACAGGCGGTCAAGCTCTCCGCGGTTCTCGCTTTCCGTCGGCTCGATCATGAGCGTGCCGGGCACGGGGAAGCTCATGGTGGGGGCGTGGAAGCCGTAATCCATCAGGCGCTTGGCGATGTCTTCGACCTTGACCCCGGCGGACTGCTCGAATGAGCGGCAGTCGATGATGAACTCGTGCGCGACAAGCCCGTTCGCGCCGGTGAAGAGCACGTCATAATGGTCCTTCAGTCGGCGGGCCATGTAGTTGGCATTGAGCATCGCGACCTGGGTGGCACGCTTGAGGCCCTCGGCGCCCATGAGCGCGATGTAGACCCAGGAAATAGTCAGGATGCTGGGGCTGCCGTACGGCGCGGCGCTGACCGCGCCGACCGAAGGCTCCTTCGCCTTCGATCCGCGGCAGCCGCAGCCGGCGCCGCAGCCGCCCATCTCGGCCGCGGGTGATTTCGGGGCCGGCGCCGGATTGCCGGGCAGGAACGCGGCGAGGTGGGGCGCGACGGCGATCGGCCCCATGCCCGGTCCGCCGCCGCCGTGCGGGATGCAGAAGGTCTTGTGCAGGTTCAGATGGCAGACGTCGGCGCCGATCTCGCCGGGCGAGGTCAACCCGACCTGCGCGTTCATGTTGGCGCCGTCCATGTAGACCTGTCCGCCGTGCTCGTGCACGATGCGGCAGATCTCGCGGATGCCCTCCTCGAAGACGCCGTGCGTGCTGGGGTAGGTGACCATGAGCGCGGCGAGATCGTGCCTGTGCTCCTCCGCCTTGGCGCGCAGATCGTCGATGTTCACGTTGCCCTGCTCATCGCACGAGACGGCCACCACTTTGAAGCCCGCGATGACCGCGCTTGCGGGGTTCGTGCCGTGGGCGGAATCCGGGATGAGACAGACGTTGCGGTGCGACTGGCCGCGGGACTTGTGATATGCGCGGATGGCGAGCAGCCCTGCGTATTCACCCTGCGAGCCGGCGTTGGGCTGGAGGGAGACCGCGGAAAAGCCGGTGATGGCGGCGAGCCACTTTTCCAGATCGCGGAAGATGCGGTGGTATCCGGCGAGCTGATCGGCGGGCGCATAGGGGTGGATGCGTCCGAACTCGGGCCAGGTGACCGGGATCATCTCGCTGGTGGCGTTGAGCTTCATGGTGCATGAGCCGAGGGGGATCATGCTGTGCGCAAGCGAGAGATCGCGCCCCTGCAGGCGGAAGATGTAGCGCAGCATCTCGGTCTCGCTGTGGTAGGAGTTGAAGACCGGGTGGGTGAGATAGCCGGAGTGGCGCGAAAGGCGGGCGCAATCGCCGGGATCGAGCGACCGGGCCTGTTCGTCGAACGAAGCAGCGATCGCGGTCGCCGGTCTTGAGTCGCCGAACGCCGCCAGCACGCGTGCGAGGTCGTCGCGCGTGGTCGTTTCGTCGCAGGCGATGCCGACGGTGCCGTCGCCGAAGTCGCGGAGATTGATGCCCAGTTCGTGCCCGCGGGCGATGACGGACCAGCTGTCGAGCCGGCCGGGACGCACGCGGATGGCATCGAAGAACAGCGGGGTCAGCACTTCATTTCCGGCGCTGCGGAGGTTCTCGGCCGCGAGAAGTGCATAGGAGCGCACGCGCAGGGCGATGCGCCGCAGGCCCTCCGGGCCGTGATAGACGGCGTACATGCCCGCGACGATCGCGAGCAATGCCTGGGCGGTGCAGATGTTGCTCGTCGCTTTTTCGCGCCGGATGTGCTGCTCGCGGGTCTGGATCGCCATGCGATAGGCGATCCTGCCCTGCGCATCCTTGCTCACTCCGATGATGCGCCCGGGCAGTTTGCGGGCGTACTCGTGCTTGGTGGCGATGTACGCAGCGTGCGGCCCGCCGGCGCCCATGGGCACGCCGAAACGCTGCGCGCTGCCGACGGCGATATCGGCGCCGAACTCGCCGGGCGGCGTGAAGAGCGTGAGCGCGAGCAGGTCCGCGGCGACGACCGCCAACGCTCCCGCCCTGTGCGCGGACTCGATCTCGCCGGCGTAGTCTTCGATGCGTCCGTCCGTGGTGGGATACTGGAAGAGCGCCCCGCAGTAATCGCCGCGCGCAAAGTCGATCTTCCGCGGATCGCCGACGCGAAGCTCGATGCCCATGGACTCGGCGCGGGTTCGGCAAACGGCGATGGTCTGCGGGTGGCAATCCTGGGCGACGAAGAACGCACGCTTCGCGCCGCCGGCGCCAGCGATCGAGAAGCACATGGCCATGGCTTCCGCGGCCGCGGTTGCTTCATCCAGCAGGCTCGCGCCGGCGAGCGGGAGGCCCGTCAGGTCGCTGACCATCGTCTGGAAGTTGAGCAGCGCTTCGAGCCGGCCTTGCGAGATTTCGGCCTGGTAGGGCGTGTACTGCGTGTACCAGCCGGGGTTTTCGAGGATGTTGCGCAGGATCACCGGAGGAGTGATGCAGTCGTGATACCCCATCCCGATGAACGAGCGTGCGATCTTGTTCATCCCGGCGATGGACTTGAGTTCCTGAAGCAGCTCGAACTCGCCGCGGCCTTCCGTCGCGCCATCGAGCCGAAGGGGTCTGGCGAGGCGGATCGAGGCCGGCACCACCGCGTCGCTGAACTGATCCAGCGAGCGGAAGCCGAGCAGCTCGAGCATCGCCTGGATATCGCCCTCGTCCGGTCCGATGTGGCGATGGACGAACGAGTCGGAGGCATTGAGCAGACCGGCGGAAGGACGCGTTGAATCGGCGGCAGCGCACCCGCAGGCCCCCTTGTGGCAGGGACCGGCCGAGGCAGACGGACTTGCATGCGTGGTCAAGGGAGTTCCCTCACGAACCACCCCGTTGAGAAGGGGCGGTCGGCGAACGGATGAAAATGTCGTGGGACGGCCCGCGGCGGGGCGCCGCCGAGGCGGTTCAATAGTAGGCTCAAGGCCCGCCGCTCCGCAACGAATCGTAGCGGCCTGCGGGAGCCGGAAGTCCGCCGTTCTGCACGCGACCCGATAGGATGGAGGACGCGCGGGCGCGGGATGCTCCGGCCGGCGCGCCGGGCGTGGTTTGTCACGATGACTTCGAGGAATCCGCCATGTTGATCGATTCGCCGATGGCGCGCCGCAGGGCGCATGCCGTGTTGCCCATCCCCATGGCTTGCCTGCTCTCGCTGGCTTGCGCGCCCGTGTTGATGACCGGTTGCGAAACGACCGAGCAGAAGGCCGGTCGTTCGCGTCCGATCGATGCCTTGGCGGCACAGGCGGAGCCGTTGAACGCTGCGCCCGAGCCGGTCGCGGCCCCGGTGGCGGCGGCGAGCACGGAAGTCGTGCCCGCGACCAAACTTCCGCAGGACGGCTTCAGCGACACCTTCGCCGTGTTCGGCGACGACCTGGCGTACTACACGCAGCAGGTGATGACCCTCTCTGATCCGTACTTCGAGGGCAGGGCGCCGGACACGCGCGGCAACCGCATCGCCGCGGAGTACATCGAGTTTCACTTCAGGAAGCTCGGCCTTCAGCCGGCGTTCCCCGCGAGCGAGGCAACGCTTCCTCCGGAGTCGGAGGCGGAGGCGAGCGAAGAGTCGGCCGCCGGTGAAGACGCCGAGGCGCAGCCGGAAGCAAGCGAGCAGGGAACTACGGTCACCAATGGCCACACCGAGGAGGCGAAGGCTCAGGTGGACACGACGCCTGTCTCCTACCAGCAGGCGTTCACCGTTCGTGGCGGGTTGTCGGTCGAAGTTGCCGAGGCCTCGTTCAGTGTCGGCGGCGAGCAGACCGTGCTGGAAGCGGGCAAGGACTTCAACGCGATGGGCTTCGCGGGCAACGCGGCCGCGACCGCTCCGCTGACGTTCGTCGGCTACTCGATCGAGGAAGGCGAAGCCGGGTACTCCTCGTACAAGGAAGGGGACTCGCTGGAGGGCCGCATCGCGGTGCTGCTGCGGTTCGAGCCGATGGGCGAGACGGGCAAGAGCAAATGGTCGGACGCGGGGCGCTGGTCTCGCCGCGCGGGTCTTTCGCAGAAGGTTCAAGCGGCGATCGAGCGGGGCGCCGCGGGGATCATTCTGGTGAATCCGCCCGGAGCGGACGATCCGAGGGTCGAGTTCCTCGAAACGCACGAGTCCACTCGTTTCGGCGAGGCGCTGAAGGTTCCGGCCATCATGCTGTCGCTGGAGGCGGGCGAGAAGCTGCTGAAGGCGGCAGACCCCGAGGGGCGGTCGCTGCTGGACCTCCGCAAACTCGCGGATGAAGGCGGGAGCGGCGCGATCCCGCTGAAGGATGATGTGACGGTCACCATGAATACCCGGCTCGTCCGGCAGCAGGTGCCTACGTCGAACGTAGGGGCGATTCTGCCCGGGCGGGGCGAGCTTGCAAAGCAGTACGTGATCATCGGCGGCCACTTCGATCACGTCGGCTACGGACGCTCGGGGAGCCGGGGCGGTCCGTCCGCAAATGGGAAGATCCATCCCGGCGCGGACGACAACGCGTCCGGCACCGCCGGTGTGCTGCTCGCGGCCAAGATCCTTTCAGAGCGTTACGCGGCGCTGCCAGAGGGCGCGCCCGCGCGCACGATTCTTTTCCTCGCGTTCTCGGGCGAGGAGATGGGCCTGCTCGGATCGCGCCACTTCACGCAGGTCACGTCGATTTCCGCCGACGATGTCACGGCGATGCTGAACATGGACATGATCGGTCGGCTCCGGGACGGCAAGCTGACCGTGTACGGGCTGGGCACGGCCAAGGAGTGGGCGGAGGTGCTGGATCCGCTCTTCGCGTCCTCCGGCTTCGATGTCGAGCGCATCAACGCGGGGATCGGCCCGTCGGATCACGCCTCGTTCTATCGCGCGGGCGTGCCGGTGCTGCACTTCTTCACGGGGCTGCATCCCGAATACCACATGCCGACGGACGTCGCACGTCTCATCAACTATGCCGGCGGTGTGCAGGTCGTGGGTTTGCTGTGCGACGTGGCGATGGCGCTGGCGACGCGGAGCGACCGTCTGACTCTGATCGAGAGCGCGGGCGGTTCGGCCGCATCCGGTTCGCGCCCGCAGGCCCCCGTGCGCCTGGGCATCGCGCCGGGAGATTACTCGGGCGATCAGCCGGGAGTGCTGGTCGGCGAGGTGTACGAGAACACATCCGCCGCCGATGCGGGAATACGCGCGGGCGACCTGATCATCCGCTGGGGCGGCGAGGAACTGCCCGATGCCGGCGCCATGATGCGCCGGCTCCGCGAACACCAGCCGGGCGACATCGTCGAGGTGGTTGTGGTGCGCGACGGCCAGGAGATGCCGCTTCGTGTGACGCTCAAGGCCCCCGAGCAGAGGCCCTGAGCCGGAACGTGCCGACGGAGTACACTCACCGCTCATGCCCAAGATTGCCTTCAGTACGGTCGCCTGCCCGTCGTGGACGCTGGAGCGCGTCGCCGCGGCCGCGGCGGAGTGGGGCTTCGATGCCGTTGAGCTGCGTTCCTACGGGCACCGCGATTCGGACTTCGCATGCGACCCTGGCCTGACGGATCCGGAGAAAGTACGCGACATATTTGCTGAAGCCGGGGTGGAGATCGCCGGTCTTGCATCCGGCGTGCGCTTCGATGCGCCGATCTTTCCCCCCGTGGTGGGCCTGCTGCTTCCGTCCGTGGAAGCATCGGTGCGCGAAGGCCGGCACATGGTGCAGGTGGCTCACGAGACGGCCGCACCCTATGTCCGCGTCTTTGCGTTCGAGATTCCGCGTCGGGAGTCTCGGCGTTCCGCGCTGCGGCGCATCTGCGACCGGCTGGCGAAGGTGTGCGATTACGCACGGGGACGCGAAGTCACCGTGCTCATCGAGAACGGCGGCGGGTTTCCGACCTCGTCCGATCTTCTGGAGATCATGAGCCGCGTGGATTCGCCGTTTCTTGCTGCGTCATACGACATCGCGACCGCCGTCGCCGGCGGCGAGGATCCGGTCGCCGGCGCCCGGGCGCTGGGCGCGCGGCTTCGATGCGGCCGACTGCGCGATCTGCGCGGCGCCCAGCCCGTGCCCCTGGGGCAGGGAGAGCTTCCCTGCCGGGCGTTCGCCCAAGCCGTGGCGCAGGGCAGCGCCGAAGCGGTGCTGGTCTGCACGTGGGACCGGGCCTGGATGAGCGAGCTGGCGCCGGCGGAGAAGGTGCTGCCGGGCGCTGCACGGCTCCTGCACGAGTGGACGCGAACCGGAACGATCACCGCTGCCGCATGAAGCGGAAGGGTGACTGCAGGGCGCGAGCGGTCCTGTTCTATGATCCCCTGTGACACCTGATGCCGAGCAGCTCGCGCGGGAGATCGTCGCCCTCTGCACCGGGGAGTTCCGCTTTGCGCTGGCGGGCATCTGCGAGGCCGCGCCTTCCGGCCGCGGCGACGAGTTTCGCGCGTGGATTCAGTCCGGCAGACACGGCGAGATGACCTGGCTGGCGCGCAACGTGGAGGTGCGCCTGGATCCTCGTGCTTTTGTGCCGGGGGCCAGGTCGCTGATCATGGTCGCGGACCTGTACGCCGAGCGCGGGCGGCTTCGGTCAGACGAGCGCGCCGCGAAAGTTCCATCGGGCGAGGGACGACGCAGGGGCCGCGTCGCGCGGTATGCGCAGGGCGACGACTATCACGTGGTGATGAAGAAGCGTCTGCACGCGTTGTGCGATCGGCTGCGCGAGCGGTTTCCGCGCGAGATGTTTCGGGCATTCGTGGATACCGCGCCGGTTCTGGAGCGCGAACACGCGGCCCGCGCGGGCCTCGGATGGATCGGCAAGCACACCCTGCTGATCCACCCCCGCCTCGGAAGCTGCATGTTCCTCGGCGGCGTGGCGACCACGCTGGCGATTCAGCCCGCGCCCGAGCAGCGCGAGATCGCGGATCATTGCGGCACGTGCACGCGCTGCATCGATGCCTGTCCCACCGGGGCGATCTCGCCGTATTCGATCGATGCCACGCGGTGCATCAGCTACCTCACCATCGAACACAGGTCGTCGATCGCGCCGGAGTTGCGGCCGCTCATGGGAGACTGGCTCTTCGGGTGCGATATCTGCCAGGAGGTCTGCCCGCACAACGGGCCGCGTCGCGACGCAGCTGCGGCGGACCCGACATCGGCGGACCTTGCCGGCGACGCACGCGCGTCGGCACGCGCCCATCCCGCCTATGCGCCCCGACCGCCGGCGCGCGACGGTTTCGATCTCCTGGAAGTGCTCGGCTGGTCGGAAGCGGATCGTTCACGGGCACTGAAGCGATCCGCGATGAAGCGCGCCAAGCTCGCCATGCTTCAGCGCAACGCGAAAGCCCTGATGGAAAGCTCCGAGCATCGGGCTGAAGGCGAGTGAAGAACGAGCCGCCATCGAAGCCGGTCCCGGGTTCGACGACCCGTCACGACATGTGCGATCCGTACAGCTCCGCGGCAAACCCCCAGTTCGCCACGTTCATGAACGCCTTTACGTACTCCGCGCGTCGATTCCGGTACTTGATGTAGTAGGCGTGCTCCCACACGTCGATCCCCAGCAGCGGCGTGCAGCCCGTAAGCAGCATGTTCTGCTGCTTTTCCATCTGCTGGATCAGCAGCCGTCCCGACGCCCGGTCGTGCACGAGCCATGCCCAGCCGGAGCCTTCCACCGCGCCCGCGGCCGCCTGGAAGTGCGCCGAGAACTTTTCGAACGAGCCGAAATCGCGTGCGATGGCCGCGGCCAGATCACCGGAAGGCTCGCCGCCCCCGCCCTGCGCGGGCGGGGCCATCATGCGCCAGAAGAGGCAGTGGTTCACGTGTCCGCCGCCGTGGAATGCCAGCTCGCGCGACCAGTGCTTGACCAGCGCGAAATCGCCCGACTCGCGGGCGCGGGCGAGTTCCGCAAGGGCCTTGTTCAACCCGGTGACGTAGGCCTGATGGTGCTTGGTGCGATGGATATCCATCGTCTCGGCATCGATATGCGGTTCGAGCGCGTCGTTCGGATAGGGCAGCGACGGGAGCACGTACTGCCCGGTCTTCTCGTCCCAGCCGAGCAGTTCGGGGGTCAGAACAGCGGCGGAGCCTCCGGCGCGCGCGACATCCTGCGCGCCGGCGGTACCGGCGCCGCCGGCGATGGCCGTTGCCCCGATGGCGCCGAGAATGCCCACCGCGGAGCGGCGATCGATCGATGCTGTCGTTCGTGTCATGGTTCGGCTCCTTCCTGCTGTGAGTGCCGGGCCGCGCGCGGTCGAACGTGACAAAGCGGTGGCAGCCCCGTCAACGTTACCGCAATCGATCCACCTGGGTGCGGAGGCGGTCCACCTCGCGTTGAGCGCGGTCCACATCGCGGCGGAGCGACTCGTTCTCCCTCTCGAGTGCTTCGACATCCCGGCGCAGGACGTCGATGGCGGAGTCCGCCCGGCCATGGTTGTCAAGGTCGCGCTTGGTGTCGTCGGCCTGACGGTTCAGCACGGCGACCTGGCGGTCCAGCTCGCGCAACTGGACTCGGAGCTGTTCCAGTTCAGCGCGAGAGACGCCGCTTGCGCCGGGACCCGGCTTTGCACCTTCCACGGCCGCAAGGCGGGCCTCGACTTCCCCGAGCCGCTTCATCACGCGATCTTCGAGCGTGGCCAGGCGCAGAAGCCCGCCCGAGAGGAAAAGGAATGCGAGCACCGCGGCCAGCCTGCGACTCATGGTCCACCTCCCTCAGCGGTACCCCATCCCGGTACCGTACTGGTCCGCCGCCGGAGATTCTGGCATCGCCAGCCGATCGGTGACGGTGCATCCCGAAATGCGCGTCCCAGTTCAAGTGAGCAGGCCGGCGGCCTCCCGGGTCAGGGGAGGCTCAGCGCGGACATCGGACCAGCACTCGTGAACCTCGTGGCAGGAGCAAGGCGCGCATGCTCACGTCGATACCATCAACGGTTTCCCCGGGTTTGGAGAAAGTTCGTATGGCCACAGACGTGCAGTTGATCGGGCGCGCGGTGCAGGAGCAGAGCCGGCTGGTGAGCACGCTCGTCGCGGCGATGGAGCAGGTGATCGTCGGGCAGCGGTACATGATCGAAGGCCTGATCACGGGCATGCTGTGCAACGGGCACGTGCTGCTGGAGGGCGTCCCGGGGCTGGCCAAGACGCTGACGGTGAGCACGCTGGCAAAGGCGATCAGCGCCAAGTTTCAGCGCATTCAGTTCACACCGGACCTTCTGCCCGCGGACCTCGTGGGCACGCTGATATACAACCCGCGCGAGGCGACCTTTTCCGCGCGGAAGGGGCCGATCTTTGCCAACATCGTTCTTGCGGACGAGATCAACCGAGCGCCGGCGAAAGTTCAGAGCGCGCTGCTGGAAGCGATGCAGGAGCGGCAGGTGACCATCGGTGATGAGACCTACCCCCTGCCCGAGCCGTTTCTGGTGCTGGCGACGCAGAACCCCATCGAGCAGGAAGGGACCTACCCGCTGCCCGAGGCGCAGGTGGACCGCTTCATGCTCAAGCTCAAGGTGACGTATCCGTCCAAGGCGGAGGAGCGGCGCGTGCTCGACCGCATGGCGCACACCAGGCCCGCGCTCGATGTGCAGCCGGTTATCTCGCTGGAGGACATTGTCGCCGCACGTGAGACCGTGGACCGCATCTACATCGACGAGAAGGTCAAGGACTACATCGTGGACGTGATCCAGGCCAGCCGCAACCCCGCCGAATACAACCTCGACATCAAGCGGTTGATCGACTTCGGCGCCTCGCCCCGCGCGACCATCGCGCTCACACTGGCGGCCAAGGCGCGGGCGTTCCTCGAGGGGCGCGGCTACGTGACGCCGCAGGATGTCAAGACGGTCGGGGCCGACGTGCTGCGCCATCGCGTGATCGCGAGCTACGAGGCGGAGGCCGAGAATCTCACCAGCGACGACATCATCAAACGCATCTTCGATCATGTTCCGGTGCCGTGACGGGGGAGACCGCAGGGGGCGCGGAGTTCGGCATGCTGACCGAAGACCTGATGAGGAAAGTCAAGGAGCTTCAGATCCGCACCGGGCGCGCGGTCAATGAAGTCTTCGCCGGCGAATACTCCAGCGCATTCAAGGGACGGGGAATGGAGTTCGCCGAAGTGCGCCAGTACCAGCCCGGCGACGACGTGCGCACGATCGACTGGAATGTGACCGCCCGCACGGGCGAGCCGCACGTCAAGCGCTTCATCGAAGAGCGCGAGCTGACCGTGGTGCTCGCGGTCGATCTCTCGGCTTCCGGCCGCTTCGGCAGCCGCAGGCGGATCAAGAACGAGACGGCCGCGGAACTCTGCGCCGTGCTCGCCTTCGCCGCCACGCGCAGCAACGACAAGGCGGGCCTGCTGATCTTCACGGACGGGGTCGAACTCTTCATCCCGCCCAAGAAAGGTCTGCGTCATGCGCTGAGGTTGATCCGCGAGGTGCTGGAGTTCGGTTCGGCCCGCGCCGACGGGTCCGTCCGGCGCGGCCGGGCCTCGGCGTCAAGGGGAAAAGGCACGGACATGGTGGGGGCGCTGGAGCATCTCAACCGCATGCTCCGGCGGCGCGCGGTTATTTTCGTCGTCTCGGACTTCCTCGTGCCCGGCGCGGGAGTGCGCCGGACCGATCAGCCGAACGCATTCGAGACCGCCTTGCGCGTGCTTTCGCGCCGCCACGACGTCATCGCCACCGTGATATCGGATCCGCGGGAGCGAGAGCTTCCCGCCCGGCGCGGCGGCATCGCCGGTTTGCTCGGCGCTCCGGCCGGACTTCTGGAACTGGAAGATGCCGAAACCGGCCGCCGCCTGGTGATAGATGCGGGCAGCGCGGTCGTGGCGCGGCAGTATGCCCGTGAAGCGCACGATTTCCGGCGCAGACTCGAGCAGCAGATGCGTCGGCTGGGCGTGGATCTGCTGCGCATCGACGATCCGGATTCGTACATTCATGAAATGGTTCGGCTGTTTCGCACGCGCGAACGGAGGCGGGCGGGCAGATGAGCGTGCGCGCGTGGCATCTCGTGCTTGCGCTGGTCCTGGTCCTCATGCCGGGGCGATGCGCGACGGCCGCCGAAGAGGGACAGGCCGCGGAAGCGCCGTCGCCGCCGGTCGTGTCGGCCGTTGCGTCCGACGGGGCGTTCCGCGTCGAACTGCGCGCCGGCGCCGGGCGGATTACCACGGCGCAGCGGTTGGAGCTTCGTCTGCGCACGTACGCGCCGCCGGGCCGCACCGTCGATCTTGAGCCTCTCCGCGCGGCGCTCGAGAAATCCTGGACGATCGTCACCGAGAATCCGGGAGTCCCGCGCCCTCTGGAGCCGTCCCGGGAGGAGTCTCCGGCGGCGCTGGGTCTGGCCGAAGGCGATTATGAATGTCGGGAGCGATTCTTCACGCTTGAGCCGTTTCTCGCGGGCGACTACGAAATTCCCGCGATCGAGTTTCGGCTCGAAGGCGAAGAGGAAGCGCAGGATGCGGCGGCGGTCGCGCGAACGGAACCCATCACCATTCAGGTCGTCTCGGTGGTGCCGGATGAATCGGCCCAGCCTGCGGATATCAAGGGCGTGGTGGCCGGTCCCTTCGAGGTGCCCGCATGGATGTGGTTTCTTTTCGGCGCCGGCCTCGCGGCGGTCGCGCTGGCGCTGCTCGCCGGCGTGTTGATTGGACGTCGCAAAGAACGCAAGCGGCTCATCCGCGTGACCGCCCATGAAGTCGCGCTGAGGCGCCTCGACGAACTGCTTGCCCGGGGACTGATCGAGCGCGGAGAGTTCAAGCTCTTCTACCAGGAGGTCTCCCTGATCCTTCGGAGGTACATCGAGGATCGCTTCGGACTTCGCGCGCCGGAGCAGACGACCGAGGAGTTTCTCGCGTCCTCCAGACGGGCGCACGCGCAGGGAGCGAATCTGCTCTCCGCGGAGGACATCGGGCTGCTCGAGAAGTTCCTCTCTCACTGCGATCTCGTGAAGTTCGCGGCGGTCGAACCGACTCGCGCGCAGGTGGACGAGTCGTTGCACACGGTCCGTGCGTTCATCGACCGCACCCGGATCGTCGAGGCGCAACTGGAGCAGGATGCCGCGGGCGAAGTCCGCCGCATTGCCGTTGCGCCGGGCGCCGATCCGGCGCAGAACGGACGCGCGGTCGCAGGCTCCGTCACGGGGCGGGAAGCCGGACGCATCTCCGTCGGGAAGCGAGGCGACCATGCCTGAGCTGCCGCACTTCGCCGCTCCCTGGGTGCTCGCGCTGCTTCCGCTCGTGCTGCCGCTGGCGGCATGGGCCGGCATGCGCCGGGGCGCGCGAGCCGCGGTGATGTTCTCCTCCATCGAGCGACCGCAGCGGGTCCGCAGAACCTGGCGGGTGCGCCTGCGCCATCTTCCCCTGGTGCTTCGACTGGTCGGTCTCGCCGCCCTGATCGTCGCGCTGGCGCGGCCGCAGCAGTCCATCGGACACGTGCAGACCAGAACCAAGGGCGTGGCGATCATGGCGGTGATCGATCGCTCGTACAGCATGATCGACGCCATGTCGTACCGCGGCAAACCTTCGAGCCGCATCGGCGTCGTGAAGGAAGTCTTCAAGGAGTTCATCCAGGGGAACGGCGACGATCTCGGCGGGCGCAGAGAAGACCTGATCGGACTTGTGACTTTCGCACGCTACGCGGATACGGTGGCGCCCCTTGTCCGCGAACACGCCGCCCTGGTCGATCTGGTTGAACGGATCGAGCTTGCGGATCGTCAGGGCATGGAAGCCGGCACGGCCGTGGGCGAGGGGATCGCCCTGGCGGCCGCACGCCTCAAGAAGGCGGAAGAGGAAATCGCCAAACAGAATGAACGAGAACCCGATCCCGAGTTTCAGCTCAAGAGCAAGGTGATCATTCTCCTCACGGACGGCGACGAGAACATGGGCGAGATTCGCATGCCACAGGCGGGTCAGCTCTGCAAGGAGTGGGGCATCAAGGTGTACGCCATCGGAATCGGCGGCGAGCGGGGGCGAACGGGGCGCGGCCCGGCCTGGACGCTCGGCGGCCCCGCCGGGGGCAGATACCCCTTCCGCGAAGAGCCGCTGAAGCGGCTGGCGCAGCTCACCGGCGGACGCTACTGGGCCGCGACCGACGGCGAAGCGCTGCGCGAGGTCTACGAGGAGATCGACGCACTGGAGAAAACGGAAGTTGAAACAACGAGGATGACGGATGTCTCCGAGGAGTTCGCGCCGTGGGCGCTCGCGGCCGCGGCAGCGTTCGCCTTGGAGACGCTGCTTGCAGCCACGCTGCTGCGGAGGTCGCCGTAATGCGCTTCGCGGAATGGGACTGGCTTCACATGGTCTGGCTCGCTCCGGCGGTGATGGCGCTGAGCGTGCTGGCGATCACGCGGCGCGAAGCGGCTGTTCGTTTGTTCGTCGAGGCCGGGTTGATTCCCTTGCTCAATGCACGAGCCGGGCGCGCCCGGCTGGTCGTGAAGGCGATGCTGTGCGCCGCTGCGCTTGGTCTCATCGCGGTGGCGCTCGCGCGGCCGCAATGGAACCCCCGCCCGCGGGAGGTGATGCGCAAGGGACGCGACGTCTGCTTTCTCATCGATGTTTCACGGAGCATGCTGGCGGAGGACCTGGCTCCCACGAGGCTGGAGCGAGCCAAGCTGTGGGTGCGGGACGTGCTCACGCAAGCCTCCGGCGATCGCGTCGCTCTCGTCGCATTCGCCGGGGCGCCCGTCGTGAAGTGCCCGCTGACCCACGACTACGGCTTCATGCGCTCCGCGCTGACCGATCTCTCCCCTGAAAGCGTCACCCTCGGTGGCACGGCCATCGGCGACGCGGTCCGCATCGCGATCGATGAGGTCTTCGACCCCGCGGACCCGCGTTTCAAGGACATCATCCTGATCACCGACGGCGAAGATCACGAGAGCTTTCCCGTCGAGGCGGCCAAGGCCGCGGGAGCAGCTGGGATACGCATCATCGCCATCGGCATCGGCGACGAGGCCGGCAGTCCGATTCCGGTCACGGACGCACGGGGCCAGCGCACGTTCCTCAAGGACTCCTCCGGACAGACTGTGCTCAGCAGGCTCGGATCGCAGACGCTCCGCGACATGGCCCTGGCGTCCAGCGACGGCGTGTATTTGCACGTGGCGACCGGTGACATCGAACTGGACAAGGTCTACGCCACGCTCGTCCGCAAAGCCGAACAGAAGGAGATGGAGGCTTCGCACAGCGTGATCTACGACGAGCAGTTCCAGATGTTCCTCGCGGCCGCGCTCGGGCTGCTCATCCTGGAATGCCTGATCTCGGAGCGCGCCCGTGGACAGCATGGGGGAGCTTACGCATGAAGGTTGTGCGATGGTGCATCCAGACGGCGCTGCTGATCCTGCCGTGCGCAGGGGCGCTCGGCGCGCCGACGGTGGGGGAGTTGATCCGGGAAGGCAACGGTCTGTACGAGTCGGGCGACTTTGCCGCGGCGCTGGAGAAGTACACGGAGGCAGCGAAGCTGGACCCCGGCGCGTTGGAGCCGCTGTTCAATCAAGCCTGCGCGCTGTACCGGCTCGGCAGGCTCGCGGAGGCGTCCGACGCCCTTCGCAGGGTGGAGTCGGCGCCCGATCGCGGGTCGGCAAACGACGGGATGCCCCTGTCCACCGCCGCGCGCTACAACCTCGGGCGCATCGCGATGGATTTGGCGCGGCAGCGGCTTGAATCCGACCCGTCCGCGGCGCTCGCCCACCTGCGCGAAGCAGAGCGCTCCTTCCGCCGCGTGCTTGATGAAGTCCCTGGGGATGAGGATGCGGCCCGCAATCTCGAACTGGCGCGCCGTTCGATCCGCACCGTGGAAGAGTTGATCGAGCAGATGCAGTCGCTCCGCGAGCAGTTCTCGCAGCAGCAGGAGCAGGCTGCCGAGCAGTTCGCCAGGCTTGCCGAGCGTCAGCGCCGGGCCGCCGAACGCTCGCGCGAGCTTGAGCAGCAGCAGAACTCGCCGTCGGATCAGTCGCCCGAGCAGCTTCAGGAGCAAATGCAGGAGGCGGAACAGGAGCAGGAATCCATCAGTCGGCAGACGCAGGACTTCGCGCGCGCGCTCGATCAGATCCAGCAGATGCTCGACCAGCAGCAGCAGCTTTCTCCCGAGCAGCGCGAGGCGGCGGAGCAGGCCATCGACGATGCGATCGCATCCCTCGAAGAGGCGATGGACGATCAGGCCGCGGCCGAGCAGGCCCTTCAGGAGAACCGGCCCGCCGACGCCCGCGAGGCGCAGCAGCAGGCCGCGGACCGGATTCAGGAGGCGCTGGAGCAACTTGCCGCCGCGGCGCAGCAGCAGTTTCAGCAGCAGACCCCGCAGCAGGGTCAGGGTGAAGAGCAAAGCCCCCCTGAGGAGCAGCAAGCCGGAGAACAGGAAGGCCAGGACCCGCAGGAGACAGGCGATCTGCCGGACGATCAGGAGCTTGAAGGAGAGTCCGCGTCGGACGATGCCTTGGAAGGTCCGGCGCAGGACATCGCTCAGCAAATACTGGATCGTGAGCAGCGGAACCGCGAGGCCAGGCGCGCGGCCGCGGGCAGGTCGGGCGCGCGAAAGAGCGTGGAGAAGGACTGGTAAACCATGAACCGCCTCTGGATCATGCTTGCGACCGTGGCCGCGATTCTGCTCGGTGCGCGCCAGGCGTGCGCCATGCAGGCAGCCGAAGCCACCGCCGAACTCTCCTCGACAACCGCCACCCTCGGAGAGTGGATTCAACTGACGGTTTCATGGCAGGGCGAAGGCCAACCCGATCCGCCGCAGGTTCCGGAGGTTGACGGACTCACGATCGAGTTTCGCGGGCAGAGTTCGCGAACGGAGATGAAGTTCGACGGCATGCGCGCGACCAGCGCCTCGATCATCGCGTTCCAGTACTCGGTCGCGGCGCACCGGGAAGGGGAGTTCGTGATTCCTCCCATCACGGTGATTGTCGATGGACGCGCATACCAGACGAACCCGGTGCGATTCCGGGCGAGCACACCGGAACAATCGCGCGACATCGCCCTGGTCATCGACGTCGACAATCTCTCCCCGTACGTCGGCGAACCGGTGACGCTCACCATCACTCTGGGGCTTGCGCGCGACGCCCGGTCGGTGTCGTTCGATGTTCCGCGCCTGGAGGACGACTTTGAAGTGTTTCCTGCCGCGCCTCCGCCCTCGAACCGCCAGAAACAGATGATCCCCTTCCTGGGCGGCGCGGCGGAGGCATCGTGGGGCGAACAGCGCATCGACGGCGTGGACTACGCCACCCTCACGTTCCGGCGCACGATCATTCCCCGGAGGGCGGGTCGGATCTCGCTTGGCCCCGCTTCCGTTTCGGCCAGTCTTGTCATGGGGTCGCGGCAGGAAGGCATCTTTTTCGAGGTGCCGGTAACCAGAACATTCGGCGCCCGTTCGCAGGAGATCAGCCTCGATGTTCGTCCGCTTCCGGAGGAAGGCCGACCGCCGGGCTTCACCGGGCTTGTGGGCAAATACAGCATCTCGGCTTCGGCATCGCCGACGGAAGTGAATGTCGGTGACCCCATTTCACTGACCGTTGTCGTGCAGGGTTCGCAGCCGATCGATCGAGTTCCGAACCCGGACCTTCGCAAAAACCCTGAGTTCGAAAGCGGCTTTCGAGTCGGCGGCGAGTCGCCTTCGCGACGCGTTGAGCGACAGGCACTTGTCGTCGAACAGGTCATTCGTCCCGCGACGGACGAGGTCACGCGCATTCCGCCCGTCGAGCTGACGTACTTCGACGTCGAAAGCGGCGCTTATCAAACGGCGCGATCGGATCCCATCCCCGTCAAAGTCCGGCCCACGCGGGTCGTCACAGCCGACGACGCGCAGGGAGCCTCCGGCATCGGAGTCGCTGCGGCACCCTCGGCGCTGGAGTCCGTCGATACCGGCATTCGAGCCAACATTGAATCACCGTCCGCGCTCCGCGCGCAGCCGTTTCAGCTCGGCGCCGCGCTGCGGGCGCCGGGCACCATTGCAGCACTCGCCGCGCCGCCGCTGGTCTACGGCGCTTCGCTCGTGGTCTTCGCCCTCAGGCGCTGCGCCGGGAACGCGGCGGCGCTTCGTCGCCGGCGTGCCGCCGCGGCCGCGCTTGCGGCCCTGGAGCAGCGCGAGGGCGACGCCCCGTCGAAGGCCGCGGGGGCCTTGCGGCAGTACCTCGCGGATCGCTTCGGGCGATCCGGTCCGGCGCTCACGCCCGCCGATGCCGCCGCCCTGGTTTCGACGGAATCCCCGCAGCTTGCCGAGCGAGTCCGAGACTTGCTGAACCGCTGCGATGCCGCTCGCTTCGGCGGAGCTTCCGAGGCCGATGAGCGCATGCTCGACGAGGCGCGCGATCTGATCCGCTTGCTCGACCGCCCCTCATCGCGAAAGCAGGGGCGACGCGCCGAGACGGCGGGCGCAGGAGGAAGGGCATGATCCGGCTGTGGATGGTCACTTTCCTTTGCGCGATCTGGGCAACCGGCGCATGGGCCGCGCCCAGAATCTCCACCGAAACCGAAGCAACCTTTCAGAAGGCCAACGCAGTGTTCAACGAAGCCACGCGCATTCGGGCCACGGACCCCGAGCGCGCCGAGGCGCTGTACGCATCGAGCATCGAGCTGTATCAGCAAGTGCTGAGTGATCCGGCGGTGGCGCCCGGTGCCGTCCATTACAACATCGGCAACGCGTATTTTCTCTCGGGGGATACCGGCCGCGCAATCCTGCACTATCGAAGAGCGCAGCGCGAGCTTCCTCACAGCGCGGATGTCGCCGCCAACCTGGGCGCAGCGCGCGCCCGCGTCGCCACGAGAATCGAGTCTGCGCCGTCCAGCCGCGCCCTTGTGGTGCTGCTGGGCTGGCATGACGACATCCCGGCCAGCGTGCGCTTCACGCTTGGTTTAGGCGCGTTCGCGGCCGCATGGCTGCTCGCCGCTGCCCGGCTTCTCCTCGGAGCGACTACGGCGCGCATCGTCGCGTCGCGATGGCTGATCGCTTCGTGCGCCGTGACGGCCGTTGCCGCTGCTGTTTCGCTCGGCGTCGAATACCGGGAGCGGGCCGGGCGGCAGGAGGCGGTCGTCGTGGCGGATGAAGTTATTGGCCGCAAGGGGCCGGATGAGGTGAGCTACGAGCCGAGCTTTGCCGCGCCGCTCCATGCCGGCGTCGAGGCGCGCATTATCGAGCGCCGGGCGGACTGGGTGCTTGTCGAGCTGCGGGACGGAAGAACGACCTGGCTGGAAGCGGGCGCCATAGAAGTGATCTGAAGAGGGGCCGGGCCCCGACTCAGGGTTTCGGCGGCTTGCGAGCTTCCTTCTGCTTGCGCTGCTTGCGCCGACGTTCGCGCTCGCGCGCGACCGCCATGCGTCGAAGCTCTTCGAACATGCCCATCTCCTCGCCGAACTCGACGCCCAGGAGCGTTTCGATCACGTCCTCGAGGGTCACGATCCCTTCCGTTCCGCCGTACTCGTTGACGACGAGGAAGATGTAGTCGCGTCGCTGGATGAACTCGTCGAGCAGGCTTGCGGCGCTCTTGGTCTCGGGAACGACGTGGATCGGCTTCTTGAGCGCATCAAGAGTCGTCGATCCGCGTCCGCTGAAACACGCCTCGAGAATGCCGTAGCGAAGCACGTAGCCCACGATGTGGTCGGCGTTCTCCGAATAGATCGGAATCCGCGAGAAGGGAAGATTGGGGTGCTCCGCGACCACATCCGCCGCCGTCCGATCCTTCTGGAGCGAGAACACCTGAACGCGCGGCGTCATGACCTCGTACGTCCGGATCTCCTTGAGCTTGAGGAGGTTGCTCAGAACGCGCGCTTCCCGTTCGGGGAGGCCGCCCGCTTCCTGGGCAAGTTCGACCAGCGCGAGCACCTCGTCGCCCGTGACCACCCTCGGCGCCGCGCGCCCGGCGATGAGCCTCGGAATGAACTCCATCGCGCGGACGGCGGGGTACAGCGCCCAGACGGTCGTTTGGATCACATACGCCGAAGGCGCGGCGAGCTGCTGCCAGTACGTCGCCCCGAGCGTCTTGGGGATGATCTCGGAACCCACCAGTCCGGTCAGCGTCAGTGCGCCGGCCGCCAGCCCCACCCAGATCGCGCCGCTCACATGCCGCGCCTCGCTGAGTTCGGAAACCTGCGCGCCCACCGCCGCCGATCCCATCATGTTCGCGATCATGTTCAGCGAGAGAATCGCGATCAGCGGCCGGTCGATGCGGTCCTTGAGGTGGCGCAGAATGACACCGCTGCGCTTGCCTTGACGCACCATCACCTCAATGTGCGTCTGGGGCGTCGAGAGCAGCACGCCCTCGACCAGCGACGAAACAAAACCGATCGCCAGTGTCAGCAGGATCGTGATGGCGAGCGGGACAAAGTCGAGCATGAGTCACCCAGCCATTCCTGTTTCCCTGCCGAGCCACAGGCCCCGATCCCGTCCCGACGTGCCCCGATCGTCCGCTCCGTCCCGGTTCACCCCGGACGAAACCCTGCCGCAATGCGGCGCACTTGCCGAACCGGCTTGAGCTTCCCTTCCTTGGCCCGAATCGGTGACACTCGCCAGAATACCCGATCGCAGCCGACGGTTTGAATCGAGACGCCGCGCGGCGAGCGCAAAGGACCACGACATGAAGAATCGAGTGCGGTCGGAGATGTCATTCCCCGGTTCATGCATCAGCCTCCAGGCGACCTGCCTGAGCCTGATGCTTCTCACGTGCGCGACGACTCTCGGAGCGCCGACGCAGCAGGCATCCGATCCCGGTGCCACCCAGCCGGAGGGAACGGCCGCGCCTGCTCCCGAACCGCAGGAAGCCACGGAGACTTTCGCCGGATTCCCCAAGTCGTGGTTCTACAACTCGGCCAACCCGGACGCTTGGGCGCGGGTCGAGCCGCAGCTGGCCCGCCATCTGGGCAAGACCGCGCCCGAGGTGGTGGTCAAGGACTGGATCAACAAGCCCGAAGCGACGGACGGCATCGACCCGCTCGCGGATCTGCGCGGCAGCATCGTGCTGCTGGATTTCTGGGGCACGTGGTGCGGCCCGTGCCTGGCCGCGATTCCCCACAACAACGCCATGCACGAACGATTCCGGGAGCACGGCGTCGTGATTCTCGGCGTGTGCGATTCGGGACGCATGGCCGAGCGCTATCACTCCACCGCGGAATCCCGCGGGATCAAGTATGCGACCGCGCTCGACTCCGAACAGCGCAGCACGACCAAGTACGCCGTTCCCTTCTTCCCGTTCAACGTGCTGATCGATCGCCAAGGTGTGATCCGCGCGGCCGGGTTGACCCCGACGGGCGCGGAGAAGGCGATCGAGTCGCTCCTGAAGGAAGAAGGCGCTCTTGCTTCCGAAGCTGCGCCCACGTCTGGCGATGCACCACAGGGCGTCGAGCCTGCTTCCGCCGAGCCGACCGCAAGCAAGACGGAGCCAGAGGGGGGAACCGCGCAGCCGCCGGCGGACGGCGCGATACCTGCCGCGCCCGCGCCGCCGGAGCCTTCCGCTCCGGCCCTCCCCGCTGCCTGGATGGAAGGCGCACTGGCGCGTCGCACCGCGCTGGCGCCGCTTCAGGGCAAGGAAGCGCCGCCGATCCGGGTTGACACATGGCTCAACGGCGAAGCGTGTGAACTCAAGGACCTCAAGGGCAAGGTCGTGCTGATCGACTTCTGGGCCACGTGGTGCATGCCCTGCAAGAAGTCCGTCCCCGAGATCAACGCTCTGCTTGATCGCTTCGGAAGTCAGGGGCTTGTCGTGATCGGAGTCTGCGCATCACGCGGCGGGGAGCGGATCGAGCAGGCGACGAAGGACTTCGGGATTCGCTACCCAGTGTGTGCGGATATCGATAACGGCACGGTCGATGCTTACAAGGTGGATGGCTTTCCGGACTACTACTTGATCGATCGAGCCGGCCGTCTGCGTGGCGCCGATGTCTCGACGGCTTCGCTTGTTCAAGCCATTGAGTTGCTCTTGGCTGAACAGCCGTAAACCATTGTCAGTAAAAGTCTTGCGGAAATCGCCGCCGCCCGGCGGCAAGGATTGCAAAGCCGTGTTTGCAATCTGGACGGGCTTTGGTCTATACTTCCGTCCCCTCTCCAAGGTGGGCCGTCCGCGACGGATTCCGCATGGCTTCAGGCAAGCGGATGAGGCGCGGCAAGGGTCCCCGGTCACGCGGCTGTGCCGGGGGTTCAGCTCGGGAGAGAGGAGCCGCGGCATGGTCTGATCCCCCTCGGGACTTCCATCGTCCCGGGAACCGGCTCAGCGCCTTCGCCGCGACGCGGCGTTGGTTGGCGGTTGGTTCCTACTTCCCTCGTGGAAGGTCGCCCCGGTGGCATCGCAGGGCGATAGTCAGGCGGAGATCGACGGCACACGAACAAACCAAGGCTCCTGCGCCGGCTCCGGTGCGCCCGCGGGGCGAACGTCCTGCTCTCGCGCGGCCGACGCACGTGGATGCACTTGGCCCGTGGTGTAACGGCAGCACAGGAGATTTTGGTTCTTCTAGTCCAGGTTCGAATCCTGGCGGGCCAGCTTTTCGACGAGTACCTGCAGAACCTCACATCGATCACGGCATGAAGTCACTCTCGGCAATCATTCTCGGGGCGGGCATGGGGAAGCGCATGAAGAGCGACCTTCCCAAGGTCGTCCATCCGGTGGCCGGAGCGCCGATGGTGCGCTGGGTCGCCGATGCGTGCGCCGAGGCGGGGTGCGGGCGCATTGTGGTGGTTGTCGGTCATCAGCACGAGCGAGTGCGTGCGGTCTTCGCGGGTGCGGACGCCGCCTCGCCCCGCGGGAGCTTCGCCCGCTCGCCGGCGATTGAGTTCGTGCTTCAGCAGCCGCAACTGGGAACGGGTCACGCCGTGCTTTGTGCCAAGCCGCTGTTCGAGCGGGAGGTCTCCGAGCCGGGGCATGGCATCTTCGTGCTCGCCGGGGACGGGCCGCTCATCCGTGCGGCAACGCTGGCACGGATGCTCGAGCGGCATCGGGCGTCGAACGCGGTCGCGACGATCGCGACATCCGTCATTCCGGACCCCACAGGGTACGGGCGGATCATCCGCGACGACCGCGGCCGGTTCCGGGCGATCGTCGAAGACCGCAACTGTACCGAGCCGCAGAGGCTGATTCGGGAGGTCAACCCCAGCTATTACTGCTTCGATGCCCGGGCGCTCTTCGAGGCGCTGACGTGTGTGCAGCGCAACGAAGTGAGCGGCGAGTACTACCTCACGGACGTGCTGGAAGTGCTGCTCCGCGCAGGCAGAACGGTGGAGGTGATCGACGCGGTGCCGCCCGAGGACGTCCTCTCGATCAACACACCCGAGCAGCTCGCGGAAGTCGATCGCATACTGCGGGCGAGGCTGGCGCGAAGCCACTCCGCCCCGCGGGCCTTGGGAGGTGCCGCATGACGCTCTGGGCAGAATCGCAGGGCGAGCTGCGCATCTTCGCCGGCCGGAACTCGATGGAGCTGGCGCGGAGCATCTGCTCGCACCTCGACATGCCGGTGGGCCGCTCGCGCACGGAAGCCTTTCCCGACGGGGAGCTGATCGTTCACATCGAGGAGGATGTTCGCGGCCGGGACTGCTTCGTCGTGCTCTCCACCTGCAACCCGGTCAACGACAATCTGATCGAGTTGCTGATCTTCGCCGATTCGCTCCGCCGCGCCTCCGCCAAGCGCATCACCGCGGTCATCCCGTACTTCGGATACGCAAGGCAGGATCGCAAGGAGCGCGGGCGCACGCCCATTACCGCCAAGCTCGTCGCCAACTTGATCACGACGGCGGGCTACGGCCGCGTGCTCGCGCTGGACCTGCACGCCGCGCAGATTCAGGGCTTCTTCGATCTTCCCGTGGATCATCTCGCGGCCGGCCCCGTTTTCCACCAGTATTTCGAGACCATTCGCCCGGAGATGGGCGAGATGGTGGTGGTCAGCCCCGATGTCGGCAACGTCAAGGTCGCCAACATGTACGCGGAGATGCTCTCGGGCGAACTGGCGATCGTGGACAAGCGCCGAAAGTCCGGCAGTGAAGTCGAGATGACCCGCATCGTCGGCGACGTCCGCGGCAAGACCGTGCTGCTGGTGGACGACATGATCGCCACCGGCGGCACGGTGGTCGGCGCGGCCGAGGTCGTGATGAAGGAGGGTGCGCGCCAGGTCATCGTCGCCGCGACCCACGCCGTGATGGCCGGCTCGGCGGCTCAGAAGCTCGCCAAGGCGCCCATCGAGCGCGTCATCGTCACCGATACGATCCCCGCCGATGGCCGCTTCGAACCCCTGAAGAAGAAGATCGTCGTGCTCGGCGTCGGCAAACTCTTCGCCGACGCCATCCATCACATTCACTACAACCTGTCGGTGTCCGCCTTGTTCCGGAAGTACGGAGAATCCAAGCGCTGATCTCATGCGCGTATGAGTTGTCCTTCATCATCGGAGTTTCGCCATGCTTGCCACCTCGACATTGAATGCCATCCGTCGCGACCGAGTCGGTTCGCGCTATTCCCGGCGCGTCCGTGAGCAGGGGCTGCTCCCGGCCGTCGTGTACGGCCACAAGCAGGACCCCGTGGCCATCTCCGTGGATGCCAAGGACACCATCCGGCGCGTGATGGGCGGCGAAAAGGTCTTCGAACTGATGATCGACGGCCGCAAGGAGACCGTCCTCCTCAAGGAGTTGCAGTACGGCTACCTCGGAAACAACCTGGTGCACCTGGACTTCGAGCGCGTGGATCTCGACGAGAAGATCGAGACCAACGTGGTCGTCAGGCTCCTCGGAGAAGCCGTGGGTCTCAAGACCGCCGGCGCGATCCTCGTGCATCCCGTGACATCCATCGAGGTGCGCTGCACCGTCCGCACCCTGCCCAGCCATCTCGAAGCCGACATTTCTCATCTGGAAGTCGGCAAGGCCCTGCACGCGGGCGACGTCCCGCTTCCCCCCGGCGTCGAACTGGTTTCCGATGCCAAGACCATCATCGCGGCCGTCGAACTGACCAAGGAGGAAGTCGCACCGGTCGCCGAGGCGGCGGCGGTGGAGGGCGAGGCGGCACAGCCCGAGGTCATCACCGCCAAGAAGAAGGAGGGCGAGGAGGGCGAAGCGGCGGCCGCGGCTCCTGCTGCCAAGGAAAAGAAGAAGGAGTAGGTGTGAAGTTGATCGTCGGCTTGGGCAACCCGGGACCGGAGTACGACCGCACCCGCCACAACGTCGGGTTCATGGCCGTGGACATGCTCTGCGCTCGCCATGCGCCCGGTCAGTTGCCGCGCTCGCGCTTCGGCGGCCTCGCCGTCGAAGCGCAAGTCTCCCCGCGCGGCGGCGGCGACCGGCCCGAACGCTGCCTGCTGCTCAAGCCCATGACCTACATGAACCGCTCCGGGCGGTGCGTCTCCGAGGCGGTGCACTTCTACAAGCTCGATCCCGCGGCCGACCTGTTCGTGATCGTGGACGACATCTATCTCCCCACGGGAGCGATCCGCATCCGCGCCTCGGGCGGCGCGGGAGGTCACAACGGGTTGGAGGACGTGCAGCGAGCGCTGGGCACGGAGGGCTACGCCCGCTGCCGCATCGGCGTGGACCGACCGGCCTTCGCGGATCAGGCCGACTGGGTGCTCGGCCGCCTCAGCGAGCAGGAAATGGCTCTGGTGGGGCCGGCGATCGAAAAGGCGTGCGACGCGGCGGAAACGTGGGCCACGTGCGGCGTGGATGCCGCCATGAACAGATTCAACCAGCGGATCCGTGCCGAGGGCGAGGGCGCACCCGGCGCCGTTCCCGATGCGTAGTTTTCCGGTGCAGTGCCGCGGGGCGTCCGGCAAGAGCGCCCCGCTCTTCAATCTCAGTCAGAAAGGCAGAAGATCATGTCGGAATCGAAGGGTCGGAAGCATGCGTATGAGGCGATGTTCGTCGTAAGCCCGACGGAAGCAGCCGATCTCGCGGGCATCGTGGATCACCTCAACGAGATCCTGCGTCGAGCGACGGCGGAAGTCATCGCGCTGAAGAAGTGGGATGAGCGCCGCCTCGCGTACGAGATCGGCGGCCAGAAGCGCGGCGTCTACTTCCTCGCGTTCTTCATCTGCGACCCGGTCAACATCGGCGGCATCGAACGCGACTGCAACCTCTCCGAGCGCATCCTTCGGACGCTGATCACCCGCGCGGATCATCTCACGGTCGAGGAGATGCAGAACTGGGACGGCCACAGGGAACTCGCGGTCGAAACCGAACTGCGCCGCACCCGCGATGACGGCGCCATCTCCCCCGAGGAAGCCGAATACGTAGCCTGAACCGTCCGTTTCCACTCGCGTCGCCCCCCCGGTCTTTCGCGCGCAGAGCGCCAGGAGCAGATCATCATGGCGTCCGGATACAACAAAGTCCTGTTGATGGGCAACCTCACCCGCGATGTTGAGCTGCGCCACCTCCCCAACTCGAGCACGGCCGTCGCGTCGTTCGGAATCGCCGTCAATCGCCGATTCCGCACCGCGGACGGCGAGAATCGCGAGGAAGTCACCTTCGTGGATTGCGATGCCTGGGGCAAGACCGCCGAACTGCTCTCGCAGTACCTCCGCAAGGGCCGTCCGGTGTTCATCGAAGGCCGCCTCAAGCTCGACACCTGGAAGGACAAGGACGACGGCGGGAACCGCTCGAAGCTCAAGGTCGTGGTGGAGGACTTCCGCTTTGTGGACAGCAAGGAGGGTGGTGCCGCCGGTGCGGAATCCCGCATGCCCGCCGGTGCGGCCCGAAGCGCGCGCGGCCAAAGCAGCGGCGATCCGAGCCAGGTCGGCGGATTCGAGCACGTTTCGGAGGAAGAAATCCCCTTCTGAGTGAACCTTCGTGGTCACGGCGCCTGGCCCCGCCCGGCGCCGCCGTGACCTGAATCCTGACCCGTTGGGGCCTCGTGTGGAGGCTCCTCAACTTTCCTGCTTCGAAAGGACAGCGTGCCGTGAGCAAGGTGATGGAAATGCTTCTCGTCGAGACCGTCGATGGTCTCGGCATCGTCGGAGATGTCGTCAAGGTCCGTTCGGGATTCGTGCGCAACTACCTCCAGCCGCGCGGTCTGGTGGTTCAGCCGTCGCCGGAAGCCATCGCCTCGCTCGCGGAGAAGCGCAAGGAAGCCGAGCGCAAAGTGGCCGAGCAGCGCGCCGCACGCGCCGCCATGGTGGAGAAGCTCGAGGGATTCGAACTCACGCTCGAGCGGTCGTGCAACGACCTCGGCGTCCTGTACGGATCCGTGACGCAGCAGGACATCTCCGAAGCGCTGAATGCGGCCGGGTTCGCCGTCCGCCCCCGCGACGTCCGCATCTCCCAGGTGATCAAGCGCATCGATACCTACGAGATCGCGATCAAGCCCGAGTCCGATCTCGAAGCCTCGATCAAGCTGTGGGTGGTCTCGGACCGGAAGCTGGAAGAAGTCGAGCAGCCCGAGGAGCCGGCACAGGCCGAACAGGCGGCCGCCCCCGCGCCCGAGGCCGCGCAGGTCCCGGACGACGAACCCCGCAGGGAGAAGAAGCCGCGCAAGCCCCGCGCCAAGGCCGAGTGAATCCGGCCTTCCGTCCCGCGTCGCCTCTGCCGCCGGCGAGCGTGCCTCCGCGTGATCCGCGCGGAGCGCTGTCGGCTCGGCCTCACCGGCCCGTGGGCACCGGCGGCGAGAACGCCGCCAGCTTCTTGTTCCCGATCACAAAGCTGGTGATCTTCGACCCCTTCGCCACGCGATAGATGAGAATCACGGTTTGATCCCGCTTGGTGCGGCTGAGCGGGCTGGGAAGCTCATCCAGACCCTTCAGCGGCTGATCCGGACGGAAGCGGATCGTGATTTCCTTCCCGTCGTCGTAAATGAAGCCGACGGGGTCGTAGGGTCTTCCCTGATCGTCGATCAGCCGGGGCGGCTGGTGCTGGTCGGCGGCCTCGCAGGCTCGTCCCAGGGCGGTCTGGGCGCCCTTCTCCGCCAGTTGCACCTGCACGACCACGGTGTCCCTCGTAGCGCCGAACTTGGACACGCCGAGCTTTCCGAGGCTGCGGTTGTCGAGCTGCTTCGGCTCCCATGTGTGCTGACCGCCGATGATCCGATTCTCGCTGTCGATCTCGATGCCACCGCGGTCGCTCTTGTTGATCAGCCATCGACCGGGAAGATTGTCGCTGAGCGTCAGGCCCTCGTACCGATTGCCCGTGGCCGTGATGGTGACCATCCCCGACGCATCGAGCGACTTCTCGTCGATGCCGCCCACCGACGCGCCGACGTCCCTGAACAGAGCGAGCGACTTGATGGCCTCGTCCCGCTTCGCGACACCGGCGTACACCTTCGTCTTTGCCGGATCGGCCAGCTCGCCTTCCATCGGCACGCGGACATTGCGCACCAGCAGTTCGCGCGGGGCCGCATCGGGCGGGACGAGAAACTCGAACGCGAAGATGGGCGTGGCCGTGCCGCCCACGGACGCCACGAAGATGTCCGGCCCGTCGAGCCGGAAGCGGTGCATGCTTCCGGACTGGGCTTCCGGCTGCGCCACGATGGCAAAGGGATGAACGGGAACGGCGGTCCGGTCGCGCTCGCAGACGAGCCGGACCTGCGAAGCTCCCACCACGACCTGGCCGCTCTTCTCCTTCGCGCCGGGCTTGAACTGCACGATGAACCCTTCGATGACCGCGTCGTTCGGCGGCGGCTCTCCGTTCGTGTACTTCACCGTCTGCGCGACCGTGGGACGCTCGGCGTCCGTGCGAAGCTCGTCGGCTTTCCGTCCCGACGGAGTCACCCGGTAGCGGCCGATGACCTCGAAGTCGTCCGGTCCGATCGAGTTGCGCGCGAGCACCGTTCGATTGTCCTCTTCGTCCTTGTACACCACGCGCATCATGCCCGCCTGCTCGTGCACGCGCGGCTGGTACAGCCAGAGCGGCGACGCAGTCGCAAACGCGCCCTTGCTCAGATGCTCGTAGAATGCGGCGGTGATCCGGTCCACCGGAACCCAGAGCGAGCGGGGGTCATAGACCAGGTTTCCGGCTTCGTCCTTGATCGGGCGATACCCCAGCAGTTCCGGCCCCACTCGGAAGAAGTTGACGCCGATCACGAAGATGCCGACGGACAGAATCGCCGCGGGCAGCGCGAAGAGCAGGCCGCCCACGAAGTTGGTCATCTCCCCGACGTACATGTTGAAGGGCACCAGTTTCTCCGTCGCGATCTTCAGCACGAAGAGCGCAACGACGAAGGGAACGATCAGCCCAAGCCCCCACGCCATGTCCGGCACCCGATCGAGCAGAAAGCCGTACACCAGCGGTTCCCAGACGGCGAACGCGATTGCGCCCGCCACGACCACGCAGACCGTATTGAGAAACGACGAGAAGAGGCCGCGCCCCTTGCCGCCGGTGGCCCACAGCCCCGTGATCAGGATGACCAGCACTGCGACCGCGATGTTCATGATCGGCATGGGATTCGCCCCGATGGCTTGGAGGACTCGCCTCGGCCGGACTACCTCGCAGCCGGCGCGGGCTGAGTCTGCGCCGCCGGCTTCTGTTCCTCTCCCTGAACGACCCGCAGCACTTCCTCGACGCTCGTGTTGCCCTGCACCACGTGCTGCAGCGCGGCCGTCTGGATGCTCTGCTGCTTCTTCTGCCGCAGCGCGTTGCGGAGCGACGTAAGGTCGTTGGCCCCGATGAACCCCCGTTCCTCTTCGCCCAGCGTGTGCACCGCGAACGCTCCGATCTGGCCGAAGAAGCCCGAACCGCCGCAGGCCGGGCACACCGTCGGCTTGTCCCTCACGAGCACCTGTCCGCTCTTGCGGTAGAGCTGCTTCGTATCCGCCGGAAGTCCCAGCTTCCGCAGCAGGTCGGGGGTGGGAGTGAAGGGAGCGCGGCAGTTGCCGCACAGCCGGCGCAACAGACGCTGGCAGATGACCCCGCGAAGTCCCTTGGCGCCCTGCTTCTGGTCCCCGACCGCGCGAACAAAGAGCTGAATCGCCTTGAGCGGATCATCGGCGCGCAGACCGAGGTACACGCGGCAATGCTCGACGTCCGCCCGCGCGACCTCCTTCGCCGTCGCTTCATCGGGCATGTCGGCGATGCCCACCACGTCCGGATCGCGCCGCAGAATCGAGCGCACCAGCGTCGAGTGCTCCGCTCCTTCCGCCGCCGGATCGAAGATGTTCTGCCGGATTCCCTCGAACGTCGCCTGAGGCTCCGTTTCCACGGTCTGCACGTTCGACGTATAGGCGTCGTGCTCGCGCAGCACCGCGTAGAAGGTCGCCGTGCGGCCGTTGTCCGGCGGCGCCGCGATGAGCACCACTCCGCTCCGATCCGCGATCAGCTCGCGCAGGTCCGCCTCCTGGTTCGGGTGCAGTCCCAGCTCGCTCACGCGCATCGAGACCTGCTTCTCCGGATCAATGAGCACAGAAAGCCTCATGCCCGCGGACGTTCCGATCGACGTGACGCGGGCGGTCCGCATGGTGCCGTTCGGCGGGCCGATCTTGATGGTCTCGACGAGCTTGCGCCGGCGGTCGGCGAGGTCCAGCCCGGCCGCGGCCTTGAACACATCCATGACCTGATTGGCCTTCGCGGTCGGCATCTGCTCCAGAGCCTGCCGGACGCCGTCCACCAGGATCGTCACCGCATACACGCCCTCCTTGGCCGGGAGGATGTCCAGTTGTGACGCGCGCGCATCGAACGCGCGCTGAATCAGGCCCTCGGCGGTCACGCGCGTCTCGAACTCCGGCGTGTCCTTGGCGGGGACCGCCAGCTCGCCGCCCGGTCCCTTGAAGATGAGCGACGATGCCAGATGGCGCGATCCCCGCTTCTTCCGCTCCGCCCTGGCGGCCGCCCACTTGGCCGGGTCCAGCGTCCAGCGCGCGCTTTCCGGGACGCGCTCGTCCTTGTTGCGCAGAAAGGCATACACGCCAAGGTCGATCGCGAGGATCAGAAGCATGATCGGCCAGCTGATCCAGAAAACAAGGGAGGAGTCCACGACCGCCGGCATGAAGAGCACCACCGCGACGGCCAGAGTGCCCGCGGCGATGTGCGCGATGTTCCACGCGCTGCGCTTGAAGTACCAGCGCGCGGCGTCCTTGTCGTACACCGTCGAAACGACCCACGCCCAGCCCAGCAGGGGAGCGAGCATGAGGATCGGCTTCCACCACGAAACCAGCCACATCGCCTCGCCGAGGGCGAGCGGAGCCGCGTTCCACTGCATCGGATCACCAAGGCTCATCATCAGCACCAGAGTAGCATCCCGGCAGGTTCATTTCGCGCCCCGGGCGTACGCGTCGGGGGCGACGCCGGGTCCGATCGGGCGACCGGGACGGCGGGCGGACCGGCGGAGCCGGACGGGCATCATCCGATTCCCTTGAGCCTCATCCGAAGTTCGTCGGCGTTCGGCGTGGCCTCCATGGCCACGCGCATGTGGATGTATTCCTTTTCCACGAGGTTCACCAGCGAACCGTTGAAGTCGATCATGCCGCTCTGAAGTCCTTCCTGCGACTTGATGACGTCCAGCAGCTCGTTCTCGCGTCCCTCCATGATGTACTTCCGCACCACCGCGTTGTTGATGAGAATCTCGACCGCCGGAATGCGGTGAATCTCGGGTTTCAGTGTCGGCAGCAGCTTCTGGTACACGATCGCGCGCATCTGGTAGGCGAGAATCTTGCGCACCTGATCGCGCTCTTCGGGCTTGAAGAGATCGTAAATGCGCCCGAATGTCTGCGGCGCGGAGCTTGCATGAATCGTCCCGAAGACGAGGTGGCCGGTCTCCGCCGCGTGCAGTGCCGCCTCGAAGGTCTCGGAGTCGCGCATCTCGCCGATCAGCACCACGTCCGGATTCTCGCGGACCAGCGCCCGCAGCCCCGTCTTGAAGTCCAGGCAGTCGATGCCGATTTCCCGCTGGTGAATCGTGGCCTTCTGGTCCTCGAAGATGTACTCGATCGGGTCCTCCAGCGTCACGATATGCACGCGCTTGTTGGCGTTGATGTAGTTCAGCATCGACGCGATCGTCGTGCTCTTGCCCGATCCGGTCACGCCCGCGAGGATCACGATCCCCTGCGGCTGCATCGCCACCTCCGCCATCACCGGCGGCAGGTGCAGGTCCTCGAATCGCTTGATCTTGCTCGTCACCAGCCGCGCCGCGCACGAGAGCTTGCCGCGGCTCTGGAACAGGTTGATGCGGAACCGGTTCTTCGCGTCGTAGTCGTAGGCGAAATCCACCGATCCGTACTGATGAAGATCGGCGAACTGCTCCTCCGTGAGGATGTGCTTGGCGATGGACATGAACTCTTCGAACTCGACCGGTTCCGTGTCCAGCGGCTTGAGGTCGCCGCGCAGCCGGATCTTGGGCACCGTCCCCGTCTTCACGATCAGGTCGGAACCCTCGAACTTGATGCAGGCCTGAAGAAACTTGCCGAATCGCGTCGCGTGCGGATCGTGCTTGTGGTCGGGGTCCAGCGTGCAGTGCTTGGCGATGGGCTGGCTCGAGACCGACACGCTCTCGGAAACGATGTTCATGGCGTCGTTCAGATCCTCTCCCGGACTCCGCAGAGCGACCGGGCACATGATTCCTGCTTGCCCCCTGCGGGGCCGGGCAGTTCTATACGACCGACTCGGCCTCGGAGGCGCAGTGTAGCCGGGAAAGTGTGCGTGCCGATCACCGATCAGTATCCGAACATGCCGGTATGGCGCCGATCACCGGCCCTTCAGCGTGGTGTGTTCGCGCTGGTGTCGCCGGCCACGCCCACGGAACTCCCTTTCCGCCCGGGAGTTGCCCGTCGTTCGTGCCATGCACGGTTCAGAACGCTGCGTTGCCCGGTGTTCTCGGGAACGGGATCACGTCCCGGATGTTCTCCATGCCCGTGCAGAACAGCACGAGCCGCTCGAACCCGAGTCCGAATCCCGCATGGGGCACTGTGCCGTACTTCCGCAGGTCGCGGTACCACCAGTAGGCTTCCTTGGGCAGCTTCATCTCGTCGATGCGCCGATCCAGCACGTCCAGCCGCTCCTCGCGCTGCGAGCCGCCGATCAGCTCGCCGATCTGGGGCACGAGCACATCCATGGCCGCGACCGTCTTCCCGTCGTCGTTGAGCCTCATGTAGAAGGCTTTGATGTCCTTCGGATAGCCCGTGACGATGGTCGGACGCTTGAACACCTCTTCGGTGAGGTACCGCTCGTGCTCCGCCTGAAGGTTGGCGCCCCATTCCACCGGAAACTCGAAACTCTTCCCGCTCTTCCTGAGCAGGTTCACCGCCTCGGTGTACGTGATGCGCTCGAAGGGTGCCTGCGCCACGTGCGTCAGCCGATCGATCACCGTCTTGTCGATGCGCTCCGCGAAGAACTTCATGTCATCGGCGCGCTCCTCGAGCACGGCGCGCAGCACATGCTTCGTGAAGTCCTCCGCCAGATCCATGTCGTCGTGGATATCCGCAAAGGCGATCTCCGGCTCGATCATCCAGAACTCGGCCAGATGCCTGCGCGTGTTGGAGTTCTCGGCGCGGAACGTCGGGCCGAACGTGTACACCTTGCTCAGCGCGCAGCAGTACGTCTCGACATTGAGCTGCCCGCTCACCGTGAGAAACGCTTCCTTGCCGAAGAAATCCTTCGTGAAGTCGATCTCCCCCTCGGGCGTCCGCGGCAGGTTCAGCAGATCCAGCGTGCTGACGCGGAACATCTCGCCCGCGCCTTCGCAGTCGCTGGCGGTAATGATCGGCGTGTGCACCCAGACGAAGCCGCGCTCGTGGAAGTAACGGTGGATCGCCATCGCCAGGCAGTGGCGCACCCGGGCCACCGCGCCGAACGTATTGGTCCGCACGCGCAGGTGCGCCACTTCGCGCAGGTACTCGAAGGTGTGCCGCTTGGCGCTGGCCGGGTACGTGTCGGGATCCTCCACCCACCCGACCACCTTGAGGTCCGCCACCTTCAGCTCTACGGACTGCCCCCCTCCCTGGCTCGGCACCAGCTCTCCGCTCGCCTCGATGGCGCAGCCCGTGGTCAGGTGGAGCACTTCCCCGGCGTAGTTCGGAAGCTCCGCCGGCGCCACAAGCTGCAGGCTGTCGAAGCACGAGCCGTCATTCACGTGCACGAACGACAACCCCGCCTTGGAATCCCGTCGCGTGCGGACCCAGCCGCGGACCGTCACATCCTTCCGCGGCGGCGACTTGAGGGCTTGAGCAACGGACAGCACCGGCATCGCATTGTTCTCCGGGTTCGTGGCGAATCGTGAGCCGGAGTTTAGCCGCGGGATGACTCCCCGGGGACCGGCGCAGCAGGAGAAGTTTCAGCCCCCGCGCGCCCCACGGACCGCACGCCCCGACGGAGCCACGCGGCCGCGTCGTCGAAGAGCGAATACGCCACGGGCGTCACCAGCAGCGTCAGCAGCAGGCACAGCGACTGACCCCCGATCACGACCACGGCGACGGCCCGGCGCTCTTCGGCGCCCGGGCCGGTCCCGATGGCCAGCGGAATCATGCCGGCGACCAGCGCGAGAGTCGTCATCAGGATCGGGCGCAGGCGGTCGCGGTTCGCCGTCATGATCGCTTCCGGCCTCGGCATGCCCCGCGCACGCAGCCCGTTCATGTGGTCGATCTGCAGGATGGCGTTCTTCTTGACCACCCCGAAGAGCACCAGAATGCCCAGCGCCGAGTACAGGTTCAGCGTCCCGCCCACGGCCCAGAGTGAGATCAGCGCAAACGGTATGGAAAGCGGAAGCGAGATCAGAATCGTGAGCGGATGCACCAGGCTCTCGAACTGAGAGGCAAGAATCAGATACATGAACACCACGGACAGGATGAACGCCCAGAAGAACTCGTCGAACGTCCGCTCAAGCTCCTTGCTGCGTCCCGCGAGCGCCGTGGAGTACGCCGGGGGCATGTTCAGCTCCGATGCCAGTTGCTGCAGGACCTCGATGCGGTCTCCCAGCGCGTACCCCTGCGCCACCCCCCCGCGCACCGCGACCATGCGCTGGCGGTCGATGCGGTCGATGCGCGAAGGCGCGGGCGACTGCTCCATCGAGGCCACCGCCCCGAGCCGGATGAGTTCGCCGGATCCGCTCGGCAGCATGAGCCGGTCGATCAGCTCGGCCCGGTCGCGGTCATCCGGCGCGAGGCGGAGGGCAACCTCGTACTGCTCGTTGGTTTCCGGGTCGCGGAAGCGCGACACTTCCTCGTCGCCCCCGACCATCAACCGCAGGGCAGTGCCGATGTCGCGCGCCGACACGCCGAGATCGGCCGCACGTTCGCGGTCGATCTCGATGCGGAGTTCGGGCCGGTCCAGACGAAGCGACGTGTCCAGGCCCCGGAACCCGCCCGCCGCGTTCGCTTTCTCGCGCAGCGCTTCGGCGTAGGCGTAGAGCTGTCGCAGGTCAGGCCCGCGGATGATGAAATCGATGTCGAACGGCGCGCCGCCCAGGTTGAACCACTGGAAGTTGCGCACCGATCCGCGGACCTCGCGGAACTCGCGCAGCCGCCGGTCGACCTCGGTCATCACGTCCTGCTGCGAATAGTTCCCGCGGAATGCGTCCAGGGGCCGGCCGCGCAGGGTGTCTCTCCACAACCTGCCCAGCGAGAACACCCGCTCGGAGTGGGGAGCGATGCGCACGTTGAATCGCGCCTGGTTCACCTGGCCCAGAAACCCGCCGCCCGCGGTGGTGAGCACGTCGGTGACTCCCGGCACCGATCGGATGCGGGCCTCGATCCGGCTCGCGGCCTCCACCATCGCCTGAACGCCGGCGCCTTCGGGCGCCGTGATGTTGCAGACGAACTCCGCTTCGTCTACGTCCGCGGGCACGAACTCTCTCTTGACCACGCCGAACAGCGGGATCGACGACGCGGACACCGCGACCGCCAGCACCGCCGTCATCACGCGGTGCCGCATGGCCACGCGCAGCAGCCCCATGTACGTTCCGTCGATCACCCGATAGAACCCGCGCCGGGAAGCCGGCCGATGCGCGCTCTGCGCATCCCCCGCCCGCAGCAGACGCGAGGCCATCATGGGCGTAAGCGAGAACGACACCAGCAGACTCACCAGGATCGCGACCGCGGCCGTGATGCCGAACTGGTACAGAAAACGCCCCGCGATGCTGGACATGAACGAAACCGGCACGAAGATCACGACCAGGCTGAGCGTCGTCGCCAGCACGGCCAGCCCGATCTCGCGCGTGGCCTCGCGCGCCGCCTGCATCGGCGGCATCCCCTTCTCCTCGATGAACCGGAAGATGTTCTCCAGCACCACGATCGCGTCGTCGATCACCACGCCCACCATCAGCACCAGCGCCAGCATGGTCACGCTGTTGAGCGTGAACCCCAGCGCCCACATCGCCCCGAATGTCGAGATCACCGACGTCGGAATGGCGATTGCCGCGATCAGGGTGGACCGCCAGCTCCGCATGAACAGCAGCACCACCAGGCTCGCCAGGAGCGCACCCAGCACCAGGTGCTTGTTGATCTCGTGCAGCGCCGCGTAGATGTATTCCGACTGGTCGCGCGTGATCTTCAGCTCCACCCCGGACGGGAGCTGGTCGCGAATGCGCTCCAGATTCGCCTTTGCGTCCTCGATGACCTCGATGGAGTTGGCGCCGGATTGACGGATCACATCCAGCACCACGGCCGGCCGACCGTTGAAGCTCGCGATCCGCCGCTGTTCGCGCGATCCGTCCTCCGCCCATCCGAGGTCCCGGATCCTCACCGGCACCCCGCGCACCGTGCGCACCACCAGGTCATTGAACGACTCTTCGTCCAGCAGCCTTCCCATGGTGCGCAGCGTCTGCTCGCGCTCCGGCGCGGTGATGTTTCCGCCAGGCACGTCAGCGTTCTGCGCGATGATCGCGTCGCGTACCGCCGTGATGGGGATGCCGTAGGCGTCCAGCATGTCCGCGCGGATCCAGATGTTCATGGTGCGCTCGAGGTCGCCCGAGACCTGGATTTCGCCCACGCCCTTCGACCGCTCCAGTTGCCGGCGAACGATCTTGTCCGCGATTTCCGTCAGCTCCCGGATCGTTCTCGAACCCGAGACGACGATCGTGAGTACAGGCTCGCTGTCGTTGTCCACCTTGGAGACGCTCGGCGGATCCGTATCGTCCGGCAGGTCGCGCTGGATGGTCGAAACCCGGTCGCGCACGTCCTGCGCCGCCGTGTCGATGTTCCGGTCCAGGCCGAACGTCGCAATCACGAACGATGCGCCGGTGCCCGAGACCGATCGCAGTTCCTCCACTCCCTCGACCGTGTTGACCGCTTCCTCCACGCGGTCTGTCAGCTCCGTTTCCACTTCCTCGGGCGCCGCGCCGGGGAGCGCCGTGCGCACCCGCACCGTGGGGACATCGACCGAGGGAAGCCGGTCCACGCCCAGCCGCACATAGCTCACCGCGCCGATGATGATCAGCGCAAGGCACAGCATGGTCGCGAACACCGGCCGCCGTATGCAGACTTCAGCCAGCGCCTGCATCGTCGCCTCCCGCGCCCTGCGCCTGCGCCCGCTCGGAGTTCGCCTCCTCCGGGATTCCGGCCGCGGCGCGGATCGTTCCGGAGGCGCGCATCAAATCGAGCAGAAAGACCTTCCGGTCCAGCTCGGCGGAGACAAGCTGCAGCTCCGCGGAGAGCAGCTGCTGCTGCGCCGCCAGCCGCTCGAGGTTGGTTGCCAGCCCGACTTCATAGAGACCTTCCGCCTGTTCCAGCGCCGCCGCCGCGGACGACACCTGAATGCGCAGTTGGTCCACCCGTCGGGTGGCGTCCTCGAGGTTGCCCGCCGCGATCTCGATGTCGTGCCGGATCGCGCGCCACAGCAGAGACCGCGCCGATCGAGCCTGGCGCAGACGCGAGAGCGCGTCGCGCACGTCCGCTTCGATCAGGCCCGCCGAGAACAGCGGCAGGCTCAGCCGGATAAGCCCCGCCCAGTCGAGCGATTCCGGATCGCTCTCGCGGTGCATGAACACCTGCAGATCGAGCGAAATACTCGGGAAGTACCGGCCGTACGCCTCGCGCACCTCCGCCGCCGCCACATCGATCGCGCGGTCCGCGGCCAGCAGGTCCTGCCGTGCGCCGGCGGCTCGCTCGCACATGGCTTCCAGGCTCGGCAGTTCGCCGGGAACTTCGAGCGAATCCGCCAAGGGTCGATGCTCAGCATCCGACACTGTCAGGAAGGAGAGCACCCGGCGCGCGATCCGAAGTTGATTGGTCGCGGAGAGGAGGTCCACCGCCGTCTGCGCCGCCTGCGCTTCGCTCAGCGAAAGATCGAGCGGGCTGACGACTCCGGCCTCCAGCCGCCCGCGCGCGTCGTTCACGCGCTCATTCTGCACCGCCAGCGAGTTGCGGATCACTTCCACGGCGCGCTCGGCCCGCAACGCCTCATAGTGGGCTCGCGCCGTGTCCAGCAGCAGGGCGTCCTGTGCGTCCCGCAGCAGCGCTCGCCGCTGCATGATCTCCATCTCCCGCGCGGCGATCGCTTCCCGATCCGACACGGGGTTGAACTCCATCGTCAGGGTCGCCGGAACATCGAAGTCGGCGGCGACCCCCGTCGGCGTCCCTTCCCGGAACTGGTAGCTCGGCGCCAGCGCGATCGTCGGTAGAAACGCCGCGGCCGCGCGACGACGCTCGATCAGCGCCTGCACGTACTCTTCTCCCTCGATGTCCAGTGCCTCGTTGAACACGCTCGCCAGCCGCATCGATTCCTGAACCGTCAGCGGTTCCATGGACGTAGCCGCGGGAACGGGTGCTTCACCCAGCACCGTGCGGTACTCCGCCACTTCGGCGGCCTCATCGACCGCGCAGCCGCCGCACCCCAGCGCCGTTGCGCACAGCATCAGCCCGGCATGGCTCGACCGGCGCATCATGGCGGCGTCCCTTCGGTCCCTTGCGGCTCGCCCGGCGGCGCATTCGGTTCGAGCATCAGTGCGCCGTGCGTCACGGGCATGCCCGGCGCCAGCTGCTCCGGCGGACGGACCACCACGACTTCCCCCTCCGTCAGCCCTTGCCGAACTTCGACCCATCCGTCGCGCCGATCTCCAAGCTCAACCCGCCGGTCCTCGGCCGCGCCGTTCACGATCACCAGAACCCGCCGCACTCCGGCGAACGAAAGCACGGCGCTTTCGGGCACGGCGGGCGCGTTCGATGTTCCCACTCGAACGTCCGCCGTCGCGAAGCCGCCCGGCTTGAGCTTCGCACCCGGATTCGAGACGACTACCTCGGCCACGAATGTCCGCGTGGCGTCGTCCACCACCGGGCTGATCCGCTCGACGCGACCTTCGACCGCTTCACCGCCGCCGTCCAGCCGGACCGTTGCCGCCTGTCCCACCGCCAGCACCCCCGCCAGTACCTGCGGCACATCGGCCCGCAGCTTGATCGGGTCAAGATCGACGAGGCGAAGCAGCGCATCGCCCGGCTGCACGTAGTCGCCCACGGCAACGAGCCGCTCCGCGACCGCATACACCCGCGCAGGGTCCGAAGCCTCCGTCGGAGCGCGATGGATCGCATCCTTGACGCGCTGTTCGGCGATTCGAAGCTGCGCTTCGAGCACGCGCGCTTCGGCGATTCCTGCTTCGGCCTCCAGGCGCGCCACATCGAGATTGCTCTTGGCAACTTCCCATTCCGTCTGCAGGTCGGCGAACGCCTGCTCGCTGATCAGCGGCGGGGTGCGCTCCGCCAGCTTGCGCCCCCGCTCGAAGCGGTTCTTCGCGTTCTCGGCCTGCAGCCGGGCGCGCTCCACTGCGGGCAGGCTCGCCACGTCGAACTCCCCGGCCGGTATGGCGCTCAAACCTAGCTTGGCCAGCGCCTGATGCAGCGCGCTGGCTCGTTCGGCGGCGGCCAGTTCGTAGTCCGTGGCGTCCAGCACGATCAGCGGCTCGCCCGGCCGCACGCTGTCGCCCAGGTCCCTGTGAATCTCCGTCACCCGCCCGGCCACCTTGGCCGCGAGCGTCGTCTGCTCATCGCCGAAGAGCGTTCCGGTGATCCGCTCGATGCGTGGGAAATCGATCAAGCGGACCGCCGCCGCCTCGACCGCGATCGGCCGCTGCTCCGCCGGACCGCCGCCGCCTTCCCCCTTCGACGGGGGGGAGGCGCCGTCGCACCCGTTGAGCAGGACCGCGCCCGCGACGGCGCACGCACACCTGAAGAAAAGAACCATCCGGCGATCCCGGCGGAGTGTGCTCAAGGCAGCGCGTCGGGCGCTGCGCCCAGCGCCCGCGTGCGAGACGCTGCGGACTCGGTCAACTTGATGCGAACCGTTGTGAAGCATGCAGACTGGCCCGCCGGGTTCGACGATACGCGAATTCCCCGCTTCCGGCGAACGCCCGGCCCCCGTATCTTCTTCCCGAAGAGTGCAGCGAACGCAAGCCCGAATCTCGTCAATCGGGGGAACGCCGCCCACGGGATTCCGAGGTCGCTGCCTCCGTTAGAATCTCGCTGTGAACTCGGCCCCGCAGCACATCGCAACTGCGCCGACCTATTCGCTGGTCGGCAATGTGTATGCGATCCTGCTTTCCGGCGAGCAGACCGGCGGCGCGTTCAGCCTCGCGCACGGCATCGCGCCGCCCGGCGGCGGTCCGCCGTGGCATACTCACACGCGCGATGATGAGACGTTCATCGTGCTCGAGGGCGAACTGACCATACGCTTCGAGGACAAGGTCATCAGGGCGTCGGCGGGGGGAAGCGTGTTTCTGCCGAAGGGACGCCCTCACACATTCGCGAATGAGAGCGACCGCGTGGCGCGGTTCTTCGTTCTCACGACACCGGGCGGATGGGACCGGATGGTGGAGAAGGTGGGAACCCCGCTTCCGCCGGGATCCACACAGAGCTTGCCCGTCACGCAGGATGAGGTGATGAGGTTGATGCAGGTGTGCGGCGAGTTCGGGTTGGTGCTGCACTTGGAGCGCGACCGCGGGCGGTGATGTCCAACCCGGTTGTAACTCGGGAGTGAGGACACTTGATCCTCACCCGTCACCCACGGAGAGGTGCCGCGCGATGCGAGGCGGTGGGGGACGCACCTTCCTGACAGGGCGCTTTCAGGACGATGGTGCATTGACGGCGTGTCACCAACCCGCGGCAGGTCCCACCATGCTTGCTCAAAGCCGCAACATGCCGCGCGACGCGCCGATGGCACTTCGTTTCGGTGTGCCACTACCCCCTCGCCGGCGTCAGCAGTTCCTCCGGCGCCTGCAGCAGCTCCATGATGTACGCAAGGCATCGCGCGGCTTCCGCGCCGTCCACGGAGCGATGATCGCACGTCAGGCTCAACGGAAGCAGCTTCGCAATCCGGATCGCGCCGCGATCGGCGATCACGCCCTCTCGCACGCGCCCGGCCGCGAGGATGCCGACCTCGGGGTAGTTGATGATCGGCGTCGCGAACCGCCCCGCATACGAGCCGACGTTGCTGATCGTGAACGTCGATCCCATCAGCCGTTCGCGCGGGATGCTGCGGTCGCGGGCCATGCGCGCGATCTCCGCGATGTGCCGCGAGATCTCCAGCAGCCCCAGCGCATCGCAGTTGGGGATCACCGGCACCGCCAGGCCCGCTTCCGTGTCCGTCGCGATGCCCATGTGCGTCACGTGGTAGCGGATCAGCTCGCCCGCCTCATCGTCCACATGAGCATTGAGCGCTGGGAACTTCTTCAGCGCCCGGCACACCGCGCTCGCGACGAAGGGCAGATAGCTGAGCTTCTCGCCGCTGGCCGCGGCCAGTCGCGTGCGCACCTCATCCACGCCGCTCACATCGCACTCGTCCATCACCGAGAAATGCACCGCCTTGTCCACGGATTCGCGCAGGCGCAGCGAGATGGTGCGGCGCACGCCGCGGACGGGGATGCGGGTCGTCTCGCCCGTGATCGGAACGATCTGCGGAGGCCGCGATTCCACCGTCGCCGGCACCGTGGTAGCCAGATCCGGGGCGGACCGACGCGCCGCCGGCGCGGCCGTGGCCGGCGCGGCACGCCGCACCCCCGCGCTCCCGGCTCCGCCGGAGGACGCCGCCGCCCTCACGTCCTTCTCGGTGACTCTCCCCCCGATGCCTGTGCCCTTCACCGTGTCGATGTCCACGCCGAGATCGCGCGCCAGGCGGCGTACCGCGGGAGTCGCAAGCGCCTTGCCGCCTTCTCCGCCCACGCCGCCGAGCGTGCCGGTCATGGTGCCGACGACCGTGCCGGCATCCTCTCGTTCGCCGGAGGCTTGAGACGATGCATCGCTCGCCCTCGTCGTCGGCTGGGCCTCCCGGGCAGACGGGGCGGAGCGCGACGTCTGCCCGGCAGCGGTGGACCCGGCGGGTGCATGAGCTGCGGAGGCGCTCCCGGCGGTGGAGGGGTGGCCCTTGCCGTCGTCGGCCTGATAGGTCCACGCCGGCGCGCCGACCTTGAGGATGTCGCCGGGGTTGCCGAACAGCTCGGCGATAACGCCCGCGCGCGGACTGGGTACCTCGACAAGGGCCTTGTCTGTCTCCATTTCGGCGACGGTCTGGTGCTCCTCGACGTAGTCGCCGGGCTTCACCTTCCACTCTTTCAGCTCGGCTTCATGCACGCCTTCGCCGAGGTCGGGGAGGATGAACACGTTCGGGTCGGATGACTTGTGGTGGGCCATGAGAAGAGCGAAAGGAAAAAGGCGGAACGCGAAAGGCAAACCCGCGGAGACACGGGCGGAAACCAGCCCCGGGCGGGAGCGGTCACGAGTGTAGCGGAGACATTCCGCCTGCGGTGCATGGGTATGTGGCCGGCAGGGGGGCTTGCAGGCTCCTGGCCGGAACCTCGGGCTTCGGCCTTTGAACGTTCCGGTCCGCTCCGGTACGGGCGCATGGCGGATGGGTGTCGGCGGCCGCCCGGCTCGCGATCCGATGAGGTCGTGTTCCGCTCGATCTAGTATGCCGCGCAGGCAAGCACCGCTTCGACAACGCGGTCGGCATTGGGAAGGTATTCCAGTTCGAGCTTGTAGTACGGCATGACCGTGTCGAAGCCGCACACGCGCTGCACGGGCGCGCGGAGCGACAGGAAGCACCGCTCCTGGATCAGCGTGGCGATTTCCGCGCCGAAGCCGCAGGTTTTGGGCGCTTCATGCACGATCACGCACCTCCCCGTCTTGTTCACGGATTCGACGATGGCCTCTTCGTCGTAGGGATAGATCGAGCGCAGGTCGATCAGCTCGACCGAGAGATCTTCCGGCAGCTTGTCCAGCGCTTCGATGCACTGGAAGACCGTCGCGCCCCACGAGATGACCGTCAGGTCCGAGCCTTCGTTGACGATCTTCGCCTTGCCGATCGGGATGGTGTATTCATCCTCCGGGACTTCCTCGCGGAATGCGCGGTACACCCGCTTCGGCTCGAAATAGATCACCGGATCGGGGTCGCGAATCGCCGAGATCAGCAGCCCCTTGGCGTCGTACGGCGTGCACGGCATGACGACCTTGATGCCGGGCGTGTGCGCGTAGATGGCCTCGGGTGAATCCGAATGCAGCTCGGGCGCATGAATCCCGCCGCCCACGGGCACCCGGATGGTCAGCGGGATGGTCACGCTCCCGCGGGAGCGTGTGCGGTACCGGGCCGCGTGATTGACGATCTGGTCGTAGGCCGGCCCCAGGAATCCCTCGAACTGAATCTCCGGCACGGGCCGCATCCCCGCCATGGCCAGGCCGATCGCCGTGCCGATGATGCCGGACTCCGCGAGCGGCGTATCGACCACGCGATCTTCGCCGAATCGCGCCTGAAGCCCTTCCGTCACGCGAAAGACGCCGCCGTTCTTGCCGACATCCTCGCCGAGGAGGATGACGCGGTCATCCGCCTCCATCTCCTGGGCGAGGGCGAGATTGATCGATTGAACGAGTGTGAGATTGGCCATGGTGGAACGTGAGAAAAAAATGACGAATGAACAGTGAGCGGCGTCGTTGAATCAGCGGGCGGCGCTGCCGGGAGCTTCCATAGCCAGCGGAGACTCGAAAATCTCGCGGACCATGCACAACCCGAGGAATACGCGTCGCTCGTGCTCGGGCGTCGTGTTGGCCGGTTTGGCGCCTGTCAACGAGACACGGTAGCGATACCGTATGCCGTCGGGAGCGTTCTCGAACGTGCACCACGCCGCCACGCGCCGATTGTCCTCGATGGCGGCTTGCGCGGTGCCCGCAGGCGCGCCGGCACCCGCGCTTCCGGCCGCGGCCCCGGTCACGGGTTCGGCAGAGAAGATGCGCAGCCGGTCCCGCGATGGCTCTTCCACCTCAAGGCCCGCGGCCTTCGCCCTGGCTGTGATCTGAGCCTTCGCCTGGTCGATCATCGCGCGCTGGTCGTTGCCGACCGCCTCGGAGCCGGCGAAGACATCGGCTTGCATCGAGTGCACGCGCCCGGCGCACGCGGGCAGCGTGGCGCCGAGGGTCAGGCCGAGCAGGATCAGCGGTACGCGGCGGGTGTTGTGTGCTGGCATGGTTTGGTCCTGAGTTCGGGGTGAGAGGCGGTGCGTTGCTTGTTGATTCCCGCGTCACGACAATCGGGGACCGTGAGGGGCGGTTCCCGTCCCACTTCCGGTGATCGCGGCTGTTGGGGCCGTCTTCGCGGTGCTGCCGGTCGCATCCTTCATGAACGAAGCTTCTCCTGCTCCGGCATCTGGCCCAGCGAGTTGGTCCGCATCGTCTCCTTCTGGCGCACGATCTCCGGGGGCAGTTCGGCGAAGGTCCAGTCGAAGATGTCCTCCTTGGTCGGGGCGGCGATGCCCTCCGCGTTCTTCACGACCTCGTCCACGATCTGTTTGGCGCGGGCTTCGAGGTCCTTCTGCTTCTTGTCCGACCAGAGGCCCTTGGATTCCAGGTACTTCCGCGTGCGGATGAGCGGATCCTTCTTCATCCAGCTTTCCAGCTCCTTCGGGTCGCGATAGCGGCGGGCATCGTCGGCGGTCGTGTGATCGCCGAGCCGGTACGTCACCGCTTCGATGAACACCGGCTGGTTGTCGTTCACGGCGGTCTGGATCGCGTCGCGGGTCACCTTGTAGGAGGCGAAGATGTCGTTGCCGTCGATCTGATAGCACGGCATCCCGTACGCGAGACCCTTCTGCGCGAACGTCTCCGAACCGGTCTGGCGCGAACGGGGCACGGAGATCGCCCAGAAGTTGTTCTGGCAGAAGAACACCACCGGCAGCTTCAGCGCCGATGCGAAGTTCATCGCCTCGTGCACATCTCCCTCGCTCGTCGCGCCGTCTCCGAAGAACGTCACGGCGCAGGCCCCCGACTTGCGGTGCTTTTCCGCCCATGCAAGCCCCGCCGCGTGAAGCGGGTGGGTGCCGATCGGAATCGAGATCGGCAGAATCTTGACGCCCTCGGGGATCCTGTTCCCGCGCTCGTCGCCCATCCAGTGGAGAAGAATGTTCTCCATCGGCAGGCCGTTGAGGAACAGCGCCAGATTCTCGCGATAGCAGGGCACGATCCAGTCCCTGCTTCCGCGCTGCTTGATGACAAAGCCCGCTCCCGCCGGCCCCGCCTCCTGGCCCTTGTTCTGCGGGTACGTGCCCATGCGCCCCGATCGCTGGAGGCGGAACGCGATCTCGTCGTAATGCCGGCTGATGGACATCTGCTCGTACAGGAACGTGACATCCGCATCCGTGAGCGTGTCCTTGGCCAGTTTCTCGTCGAGCTTGCCGTGCTCATCGAGAATCTGGATATGGTCGATCCGGGCCTGGTAGATGGTCTTCTTGGGCATGGCTGAGAGTGGGGGAGGTCGTCGATAATCCGAAGAGCTCGCGGCGCACCGTGCGCCGATGCGGGGGCGATCCCGTGTTCACCTGGGCTTGGACTCCGTCTGATAGGCCGAGGCGTTGTCGCCCGCGAACTGCTTGATCCCGTCCTGCTTCAGAACGCGCCCCGTCCCCTTGGCGACCGGGCTGCGCTCCGGAATCGCAAAGAGATGATTGGGCAGCGTGTCGTTCTGCGCGATGGCGGCCTCGGCCGCGGCGCGCATCGAGTCGTCCGCGTTCTCGACCAGCGCGTGCCAGCAGGCGTGAATCCAGACTTCCGCCTGATCGAGGAAGTGCAGGGCCGCGGCCTTGTCGCGCTCGAAGTCCACGCCCTCCTCGCCCGCGCGGATCTGCGCGTCGAGCTTGGAGAGCACGCACGCCATGGCATGCAGATAGATGGCGCCGTCCGCGACGCGGGCCTGGATCGTCTGCCGTTCCAGGATCTTTTCCTCGTGCCTTTTGCTCGCACGCTTGAACTGGTGCGAGTGCTCCCGGACCAGGGCCGCGAAGTGTTCGGCCTGCGGTGCCAGCGAAGGATGAAGACGCGTGAGCCGCGGCAGCGGCTTCTTGACGCCCAGATACAGCTCCAGCGCCAGCGGGATCGCCTTGGCCATGAGCTGCCCGTTGGTCATGTTCCGCAGAATTCGCCCGAGGTTGGCTCCTGCGGACTGCTCCCTGTTCCACGTCAGGGCATCTTTGATCCCGATCATCTGTTCCGCGAGCGACTTGCCCCCGTATCCGAACACGAACGCCTGCATCACCTCGTTCGCTCCCTCGACGATGAGGTTGATGCGCGAGTCGCGGAACGCACGCTCCACTTCGTTCTCCGTCATGTACGACTCGCCGCCCATGATCTGCACGCAGTCGTTCACCGCGCGCCAGCCCATCTCGGAACAGAACACCTTGCAGATGGCCGTTTCGACCATGATGTCCTCGTCCTTGCGGTCGAGGATCCCCGTTGTCCAGTAGAGCATGGCGTCCATCGCGTACACGAGCGCGGACATGTTGGCGATGCGCTGCTTGACAAGATCGAAGTCCGACAGCGGCCGCTGGAACTGGTACCGCGTCCTGGCCCACTTGATGCCCTGGTCCATGCAGCGCCGCGCCGCCCCAAGCATGCCCGCCGACAGCGTGCATCGCCCGTAGTTCAGGCACGAGAGCGCCACGTTCAGCCCCTTGCCCTCCTTGTGCAGCAGGTTGAACTTCGGCACGCGCACGTTCGTGAACCGTATCCGCGCCTGCCACGTGCCCCGGATTCCGCACTTGCTGCGGTTCTTCTGGAAGATGTCCACGCCTTCCATGTCCGGCGTGCACACCAGCGCCGTGACGCGGTCCTTGCCGTCGGGCATCTTGTGGCGGGCCATCACCGTGAACAGATTCGAGATCGCGCCGCTCGTCGCCCATTTCTTCTCGCCGTTGAGGATGTAGCACTGCGAGGCTTCATCGAACGTGCACACGGTCTCCTGGCCGCCCGCATCGCAGCCCACGTTCGGCTCCGACAGGCAGAACGCCGACACCCAGTCCTTCGCAAGGTGCGGCAGCCAGAGCTTCTTCTGCTCCTCCGTGCCGAAGAGCATCACCGCCTTGCACCCGATCGACTGGTGCGCCGAGACCAGCACCGCCGTCGATCCGCAGTACTGCCCGATCTTCTCCAGAACCCGCACGTAGCTGGTCACACCCATGCCCAGCCCGCCGTACTCGCGCGGGATCGTCATGCCCATCACGCCCATCTGGAAGAGCCGCTGGATCACCCACGTGGGAATCTCCTGCTCCTGATCGATGGGAATGGCCGGGTGTTCGTTGCGGAGGTACTCATCCAGCGCCGCGATCATCTGGTCGCAGCGGGCGCTCTCCTCCGCGTCGCACTCAGGGTACGGAAACATCAGCTCTTCGCGGATGTTCCCCCAGAAGAGATTCTTCACGAATCCCATCTCGTCCGGATCGGGGCCGAGCCATGCCTCGGCGTCCGCCAGCATCTGCTTGTCCTTCTCGGAGATGCCCTTGAGATTCTTGAGGTCCGCCTTGATCCGTGACATTGCCGACTGCTCCGATGAAGGGCGCTCGCGCTCCGCGGCGCCGTCTGTCTACTTGCGACTCTTTTCAAAGAACGCGTGAATCGCGGCCTTGGCTTCCGGTGTATTGCGCAGCCGCACCAGCGCATGACGCTCGGCGTCCAGCGCGGCCTTCCAGCCCTGCCGAAGTCCCGTTTCCACGCAGTCGAATACCGCCAGCGCCGCCGGTGGCCACGCTCGCTCCCCGCGAAGCCCGTCCAGCACGCGCTCCAGGTGCTCGATCGTCGCGCCCGGGCGCGGACCGGCATTGCAGACGGCGATCGGTTCGCCCGCCTTGCGCGTCGGAGATTTCGGCTCCGCCGCGATCGCACGTGCGCGCGCCGCGAGCGCAGCCGGATCGTCCACCAGTTCTTCGATCAGCCCGGCCTCGCGCGCATCGACGATCGTGAACGTCTGGCCCGTCGCCGTCATGCGAATCGCCCGCTCCGGGTCCATCCGCGCCGGGAGCATGTTCGTGCCGCCCCAGCCCGGAGTGATGCCCAAGGACGCCTCCGGCAGCCCGATGGGGTACGGCTTTGCCGGCTTGGCCGGATCGCTCGATGCCGGCAGCGCCGCGATCAGACGGTCGCAGTGCATCGCGATTTCCAGGCCGCCGCCGAGGGCGGCGCCGTGGATCGCGGCCACCGTGGTGCAGGGCAGTGCAGCGATTCTGCCGTACACCCGCTGGCCGAACGAGAGATACTCGTGCAGCTCGGCGTCGCTCAGCGACATGATCTCGTGAAGATCCGCCCCGGCGACGAACACGCGCGAATCGGAAGCGAGCACGAACCCCGCCGGTCGGCCCTCCGCCAGAATGGCGTCGAGCGTCGCGTCTATCGACTGAAGAAGCGCCCTGTCCAGCACCACCACGGGGCGGTCCGGCTGCGAAAGGCGCAGGGTCACCACGCCCGCATCCGGGCCTGCCGCGCTCCGCTCAAACGGCAACAATCTCGCGCTCATCCGGCCCGCAGTATACGTCAGGGGCCGCGGCTCCCAGCCGGCAACCGCGTTGGGGCGATGATTGGGCGAGCGGCCCTGGTCTGCCGCGCCCTTGCCCCTCCGGGCATCTCACGTGCCGTAGACCTTTGCCAGCATGCGCTGAGCCTCTTCTCCGGCCACCACATCCGCCGAAATGCGCGCTCCGCGGCGCACGAACTCCGCGAGCTGCGGCCCATCAAGCTCGTTGAGCAGCCGCTTGGTCTCGCGCAGCGCGTCCGGCCCGGCCCGCGACAGACCCGCCAGAAGCTCCTCGACGAACGCATCCAGCTCGCCCGCGGCCACGCAATGCGAAAGCAGACCCAGCTCGTACGCCCGCAGCCCCGTCAGCGTGCCGCCTTGGAGCAGAATGCGCCGGGCCGTCCCCGGTCCCACGCATCGCACCAGCCAGGGGGCGACCACCGCTGGGCACACCCCGAGGTCCACCTCCGGATATCCCAGCTTGGCCTCCGGGTGCGACACCGCGATGTCGCAGACGGCAACAAGGCCGCACCCCCCGCCGATGGCCGCTCCGTTCACGCGCGCGACCGTCACCTGCGGCAGTCCGCGCAGCTTCAGCGTCAGCTCCGCGATCGAAGAAAGCAGTTCGAAGGGCGCGCCAGGTTCCTTCAACACCGCCCGAAGATCCATGCCCGCGCAGAACACCTGCCCCGCCCCCGTGAGAAGACACACCGAAGCCCCTCTTCCAGCGGGGCCGGCCAGCTCGTCCAGCCGAGCATGCAGGTCCGACAGCAGCTCCGGCGAGAGCGCGTTGCGCTTCTCGGGTCGGTTGAGCGTAAGCCGGGCGATGCGCCCCTCCATCGTGAGTGTCGCAAGCGGCATGCGTGTGATTCCGATCGCTAGCTGCGTGTGAAAAGCGCCGCGACGCGCTTCCGCTGTTCGGGATGACCGACCAGCGAGAGCGAAGCGCGAAGCGCCGCGGAGAATGCCCCGTCATCCAATGATCCATCCACCTCGTTCAGCCAGGCCTTGGTCGCCGCGAGCGCGTGCGGAGGCTTCTTGGCGAACTCCGCGGCCTCCAGTTGCGTGCGCGGAATCACGTCCTCCGGCAGGTCAACGAGTCGATGCGCCAGGCCCATGCGAACAGCTTCCTCTCCGCTGACCGGCCGCGGATCCAGCTGCAGCGCCCGGGCGCCGCGATCTTCAACCAGTTGGAGCAGTGACGGCGCCGAGACCGCCGGGCTGATCCCCAGCGATGCCACCGGGTACCCGAGCTTCGCGCTCGCGTGCGTCACGATGAAGTCCGCTCCCCCGAGCAGCGCGCAGCCCCCCGCGATCGCGGCCCCGTGCACGGCGCACACCACCGGCTGCCGCGCCCGACGCAGTGCGCGGACTGCCGCCGACAATCCCGTCAACATGTCGCGCAGCACGCCGTCCCCCGCCGCGTCGGGCGTCACCAGCGTCAGGTCGAACCCCGAGCAGAAGGCGAAGCCCTCTCCCCGCAGCAGGATGCAACGGCAGGAGTCATCGCGCGAAAGCTCCTCCGCCGTGCGCGCCAAGTCGGCCAGCATGGCCGGTGTGAGCGCGTTGCGCTTCTCCGGTCGATCAAGGATGATCTCCCCGACGGCTCCTCCGGCGAGGCCAGGCTCGCGCACGCAGCGGATCATGCGATCCTCCGTGCTCTGCCGACGATCTCGCGGGCGTACTCCGCCGCTTCCGCGAGCCGGTCGAGATGCACACCCGTCTTGTAGCCCGCATCCTGAACGGTGCGCACGAGCAGCTCCGTTGAAATATTCCCCGGTGCCCGCTTCTCCGGCGTGCCGGCATACGGGCAGCCTCCCAGACCGGCCACCGAACCGTCGAACGATCTCACTCCCATGTCCAGCGCGGCCCTCACGCACTCCGCCGCGCGCCCGAATGTATCGTGCAGGTGCAGCGTCAGACCTCGTTCGCTCCCGCGACGAACCCCGAGCCACTCTTCGCCGATCGCGTCGAGCACGGCGCTCAGAAGGCGGCGCACGGAATCGGGCGTGCCCGCGCCGATCGTATCGCCAAGGTCGATCTCGTCCACCCCCGCCTCAATCAGCATCCGCGCAACATCCGCGACCCGCTGCGCCTCGATCGCTCCCTCGAACGGGCATGCGATCACGCACGAGATGTATCCCCGCACCGAGATCGGCCCACCCGGCATGCGTCTCGCCCGCTCCACCACCGGCCGAAACCGTTCGATGGACTCGGCGATGGTCGCATTGATGTTCCTGCGGCAGAACGTCTCGGATGCAGCCGTGAACACCGCCACTTTGTCCACGCCCGGCGCCGCGGCGCCGATGCGCTCCGCCTCGCTCATCCCGCGCTCGTTGGGAACCAGGTAGGAGAACAAGGGACGTTCCGCACCCAGCTCGGACGAGCGTCTCCGGAGTATCGCTGCAACTTCCGCCGTATCTCCGAGCTGCGGAATCCACTTCGGCGAGACGAACGAACCGACCTCGACCTCGTCGACGCCCGTCGCGCAGAGCCGAACGATCAGTTCCGCCTTCTCCGCTGCGGGGATGACTCCCGGCTCGTTCTGCAGCCCGTCGCGCGGAGAAACATCGGTAATCCTCACTCGCGTGGCCATCCGATCCCGATCGTAGCAGGCCCCGCGCCGCTCGGTTCAGCCCGCGCAGGCCGCGACCGGAATCCTTCGCGAAGCCGGCTGTCAGATCGGCGCACGCGTTTCGAGCAGGAGCAGACCCGCGCCGAGAGCGACACCGACAATCGCCAGCGTCGCGATCAGCGAAATCTTGCGCCGACGATACTTCTTCAGATCGACGTAGAAGCGACCGTCGCCCGTCGGAACGATCAACCCGGACCGGATCGGGTTCTCCATGGTGATCGCCGCGTTCTTGATCTCCAGCGACTCCGGCCGCCTCGCCATCTCGGGCGAAAACGCCTTCGCTTTCGCCAGTTTGCCCACCGGCCCAGGTTTCGCCACCACGATGGCGATCGACACGAGCGGATACAGAATCATCGCGACGCGATAAGGCATGCAAAATCCTAGGCGGGGGACCGTGCCCCCCTCGGCGGCAGCGCGCTCACCACCAGTTCAGAGGAGAAATATTGTTGACCTGGCTCGCATCAGAGGTAGATTGACTTTGTCACTTCCGGCCGCTTCAACCCAGCAGGAGCCTCCCATGCTCGCGCGCGCCCGCTCGCTCGCCGCCGTCGGTCTTTTGCTGGCTTCTCAGGCGCACGCCGGGGCCGTTTTCGACCTCAGGACCGACTTCTCCAACGCCGCCAATCCCAACGGCCCGTGGTCTTATAACGAAGGCGCCAACCCGCTCCCGTTCATCTCCGACTGGATCGCCGATCCCGGCATCCTGCAGCCCGCTTGGGCGCGGTTCCCGACCGGCGTACCGGGCCACATTCCTTGCTGGTTCGCCGCCGCGTTCGTCGCCGAAGATTGGCTCCTCGGCGACGTCATCTCGCACTGCTGGGATCCCGCCAGCGGACAGGGCAACTCCTTTTCCAATGTCACGTGGACGGCGCCCACCTGCGGCACCGCGAAGATCACCGGCCACTTCTGGCTGGCCCGCAACATCGGTCGCAGCGTCCAGGTTTCCCTCATCGCCAACGGTCAGACCCTCTCTCAGGCCACCGTCTTTGACGGCGACCCGTACAGCCGCGCCAACCCCCGCACCTTCGCGGCCTCCGCCGGCAATCCGGCCGCGCTGAACGCTGTGCCCGTAAAGGCCGGCGATCAGATCATGGTGCGCCTGGACAACGTCACCGCCTCCGGCGAGTTTGTCGGACTCGAACTCACGATCGAACTCGGCCTGCTCGGCGACCTGGATGCCGACTTGGACGTGGATTCCACGGACCTCAATATCCTGCTCAGCGATTTCGCCTGCTCTTCGTCCTGCGTGGGCGATGCGGACGGCGACGGCGATGTGGACTCCACCGACCTGAACATCGTGCTCAGTTCGTTCGGCCTGGACTGCGGGTAAGCCGCTACACCTGCAGCACTCCGGTCTTGAACTCGCGGGAATAGTCCCAGTTCGCCGCCATCTCCAGCGCGGCCGCGATCTCGTTCCGCGTCTCGTGCGGCTGGATGATGCGGTCCAGCCACCCCCGCGCTGCCCCGTGACGGATGTCCTGCTGCTCGTTGTAGCTGGCGCGCACGGCGTCCAGGATCGCCTTGTGAGTCTCCTCGTCGATTGTCTCGCCCTTGCGCTCGCGGCTCTTCTCCTCGATCATCGCCAGCGTGCCCGTGGCCTGGTTCGCGCCCATGACGGCGCACTTGGCGCTGGGCCACGCCATCGAGATGAAGGGGTCGAACGCCCGACCGCACATCGCGTAGTTCCCCGCCCCGTACGACCCGCCCAGAATCACCACGATCTTGGGCGTCACGGTGTTGCTCATCGCATTCACCATCTTCGCCCCGGACCTGATGATGCCCTGCTGCTCGCTGTCGCGACCCACCATGAACCCCGTCGTGTCGTGCAGGAAGATGATCGGCAGCTTGCGCTGATTGCAATCCATGATGAAGCGCGCGGCCTTGTCCGCCGAATCGTCGTAGATCACGCCCGGCATGTTCACCGAGAACGACGGACCCGCCTTCCCGCCGGGCTGGCTTCGCTGCGTGAGCTTCTTCTGGTTCGCCACGATGCCCACCGCATGCCCGCGGATCCGCGCGTAGCCGCACACGATCGACTGACCGTAGTCCGCCTTGTACTCGTCGAAGTCCGGTTCTCCGCGCCCCGCCGCGCTTCGATCATCGGCCGCTCGATCAACAATGCAGGCGATGATGTCCTTCACGTCGTACTGCGCGCCCGGCTTGTCCGTGAAGATCGAATACACGTCGTGCGGATCGCGCGCCGCGGCAGACTCCTTCATCGCTCCGTCGCCCCGCGGCTTCGTCGCCCCCTGCTTTTCCATCAGACTCCGCAGCCGCTTCAGGCACGCCTCGTCGTCCTTCTCGCGGAAGTCGATCGTGCCCGATATGGCCGCGTGCATGGCCGCGCCGCCCAGCTCCTCGTCGCTCACGCTCTGCCCGATCGCCGCCTTCACCAGCGCCGGACCCGCCAGATACAGCCCGCTCCCCTCCGTCATCAGCAGCGTGTCGCACAGCACCGGCAGGTACCCGCCGCCCGCCACGCAATACCCCATGATGGCCGCGATCTGGGGGATGCCCGTCGCGCTGATCACCGCGTTGTTCCGGAAGATTCTTCCGAAGTCATCCGTATCCGGAAACACGTCCTCCTGAAGCGGCAGGAACACGCCCGCCGAATCCACAAGGTAGATCAGCGGCATCCGCGCCATCATCGCGATCGTCTGCGCCCGGATGATCTTCTTGCATGTCATCGGGAAGAACGCTCCCGCCTTCACCGTCGCGTCGTTCGCGATGATCATGCACATCCTGCCCGCCACGGGGCCTGTCCCCGTCACCACTCCCGCGGCCGGCGCTCCCCCGTACTCTTCATACATGTTGTACGCGCACCAGAGGCCAAGCTCCGTGAACGCTCCGGGGTCGTCCAGCAGCCTCTCCACGCGCTCGCGCGCCGTCAGGCGGCCTTTCTCGTGCTGGCGCTCCGCCGCCTTGTGTCCGCCGCCCAGACGCAGCCGCGACTCGATCTGCTGAAACTCCTCGTTGAGCGCGCGCAGCGGGTTGATTGCGGCGGCGGGCTGAACGGAGGGCTTGGCGGTGCTGCTCATGGGAGTTCTCGGACGTTTCCAGCGTAATCGTGCGCGAGCGCCAGTCTATCGCACCGCGTGCGCCGCCATCGTCTGTGCCCGCCGACTCCCGCATTCCCCGTTCCGGGCCTCCGCCGTCATAAACGGGCGCCGCGCCGGCGATCTCGCTGCTTCGCCGGCGCGATGACTTGCCGCGATGACTTCCCAATTCCACTCTCGTTCTGATCCGATTCGCCGAGGGACGGGCGTTGAGGGAGACGCCCGTCCTTCGGCTTTTTGCCCGGTTTTCCCTCCGATCCTCGCACTCCGCGCTCAGGCCCGGTACACTGGGTTCGATCGCTTCCCGGGTTCGACCGCGCGGAGACCCGCATGACCGGTCCGCTTCAGGTCATCGTGGAGCACAAAGGGCCTGCGCTTGTCATTCGGATGGATGGCGATGCGGGCCTGCCCGACATCGGTGCGCTCGAACCCAGGCTCAACGCACTTGTCGCCGGCAGTCCGCGGCTCGTCGTGCTCGATCTGCGCAAGCTCGGCTTTGTCTCCAGCCTCGCGATCGGACTCTTCGTTTCACTTGCGCAGGCACTCAAGAGCCGCGGCGGCACGCTCCGCCTCGCTGCGCCCAATCCCGATGTGGAGCTTGTGTTCGCGCGCACGAAGCTCCACGCCGTCATCCCGGTCTTCGCAAACGTGGAAACGGCGGTCGCGGCGCCCGTGACCCCCTGAATCGCTCGATTTCCTCGCCCGTCCGCCGCCGAACTCTCACCACTTGCGGATCGGTTCGCCCGCATACTCCGCGATCGGCCGGATCAGCCGGTTGTTGGCGTGCTGTTCCATGATGTGCGCACACCAGCCGGTGATGCGGCTCGCCACGAAGATCGGCGTGTACTGCGGCACAGGAATGCCCATCACGAAGTACGTCATGCCGCACGGGAAGTCCACGTTCGGCCAGATGTTCTTCTCCTTGAGCATGATGGCCTGCACTTCCTCGCCGATCTCGAACCAGCGCAGAGCTTCCTTGCCCTGCTTTTCCGCCAGCTTGCGCCCCAGCGCGTGCAGGATCGGTGCGCGATGGTCGCCCCGCTTGTACACGCGGTGACCGAACCCCATCAGCTTCTCCTTGGTCGCGAAGGCGTTCTGCATGTAGCTGGCGATTGTTCCGCCCTTCCTGATGTGGGCGTCAATCCGCTGGAGCATCTCCATCGCCGCCTCGTTGGCGCCGCCGTGCAGCGGTCCCTTCAGCGCCGCGATCGCGCCCGTCACCGCGCCGTGCATGTCGCTGAGCGTGCCGGCGATCACGCGGCTGGTGAAGGTGCTGGCGTTGAAATCGTGCTCGGCATAGAGGATCAGCGACACGTCCAGCACGCGCGCATATTCCGGCGACGGCTTCTTGCCCGTCATCATGTAGAACAGATTGGCCGCGTGATCAAGCGAAGGATCAGGCTGCACGATCGGCCGCCCGTCAATCACGTTCTGCATGTGCCCGATGATCGTGGCGATCTTCGCGGTCAGACGCTTGGCCTTGCGGAGATTGGCCGCGGCATCGACGCTCTGGCACTCCGGGTCCAGGTGTCCGAGGATCGACACCGCCGTTCGCAGCGTGTCCATCGGCACCGTGTAAGGCAGCTTCGCCGTCTTCTGGATCACCTCAACGACCAGCGGCGGCAGCCCACGCTCGGCGACCAGCTCCTTCTTGAATGCCGCCAGCTCCGCCGCGCTCGGCTTGTGCCCGACCAGAAGCAGGTGGGCCACTTCCTCGAACGTCGCATGCTCGGCAAGGTCCTCGATCGTGTACCCGCGATAGATGAGCTTGTCCTGAAGGACGCTCGCGATCGCGGTCTTGCCCGCGACCATGCCCTCCAGGCCCGAGGACTTCAGGTCGGGGTTCGCGGGAACGGTGGGGGCTGGGGCAACGGCTGGGGACATCGAAAAAGGCTCCTGAAACACGCGCCGAAGCGCAAGCGACCGGCGTCAATACTGCGGATGCAAAGTGTAGGTCAACCGCCCGCGGCAAGGGCAGTCGGAAGGGCCGCATGCGCAGACGCCTTATTTTATTCGGCGCGACCCCGCATCCCCCTGGTTCGGAGGCACGCCGCCGACCCTCAATCCTGCCCGAGCAAGGCCACGACACCATCTCACTCTCGCCTCTTCCCCCCGCCGTACGGGCCTGCGACACTGAACTGGCGGAACCCGCCGGACCGATCTATCATCCTCCTGTCCAAGGTTTTCAGCCGCCCGAAGTTGGGCGGGTCCGAGGTCGGCCGACGCTTTCTCTTGCCCGAGTTCAAGCACGGTTCATGGTTTCCAAGGGCAAAAAAGAAAGCAGCAGCACAATGAAGCTGTATGTCGGCAATCTCTCTTTCAAGACGTCCGAGGCCGAGCTTCGCGCGCTCTTCGAGCAGCACGGCCAAGTCACCTCGGCCACGCTGGTCATGGATCGCGAGACCGGCCGCCCGCGCGGTTTCGGCTTCGTCGAAATGGACAACGACGATGAAGCCCGCGCCGCGATGAACGCCCTCAACGGGCAGAACGTCGGCGGACGTGATCTCGCCGTCAACGAAGCCCGCCCACGCGAGGAGCGCAGCGGCGGCGGCGGACGCGGCGGCTACGGCGGCGGCCGTGGCGGCGGCGGACGCGGCGGCTACGGCGGCGGTGGTGGCGGCCGCGGCGGCTGGTGATGAATGGCCCCCTCGGGGCACTCCCAGCCAGGAATGTCATCTTCACGCGGGCCGGGTTCTCCCCGGCCCGTGTGTCTTTTTGCTTCTCTCGGGGCTGCCGGATCGGTCCGATCGACGTCAGCTTCTCGGCGCCGGTCCGGGCCATTCCCATTCCTTGCCCGGCTCATACCCGAGCAGCCGGTACAGCTGCTCGCGCGTCTGCAACCGATCCACGAACGCACTCACGTCGCCGTCCCGCTTCAGGTCCGCGAGCATGCGCGTCACTTCCCCCATCGCCGCGCGCAGCGTCGTCACCGGCCAGATCACGCACGAATACCCCATCTCGCCGAACCGCCTGAGCGGAATCATGGGCGTCTTCCCGAACTCCGTCATGTTGGCGAGCAGGTACGTCCGCGGCCTTCGCCCCGGGGTCGGCGGCCCGTTGAGCGCGCCGGCGAAACGCGCGAACTCATCCTGCGATTGCAGCCCCTCGGGAAAGATCATGTCCGCGCCGGCCTCCACGTACGCCCGCGCCCGCTGCACCGCCGCGTCCAGTCCTTCCACGCCCCGCGCATCGGTCCGCGCGCAGATGATGAATGATCCGCCGCTGCACCGATCGCGCGCCTTGGCCGCCGCCCGAACCTTTTCCTGCATGTGATCGATCGGCACCAGTTGCTTCCCGTCGAGATGCCCGCATCGCTTCGGAAACACCTGATCCTCGATGTGCAGCCCCGCGGCGCCGGCGCGGGCGTATTCGTGCACCGTTCGCGCCGCCATCTCGCTCTCACCGAATCCCGTGTCCGCATCCGCGATCACCGGCAGCCCGGACGCCCGCGCCACCTGCTCGATCACCGCGCAGAACTCGTTCAGCGACACCATCCCGACATCCGGCACGCCGAAGCTCGCCGAGACCGCCGCGCCCGAGACGTAGCACCCTTCGAACCCGGCCGCGGCCGCCGCACGCGCCACCAAGCCGTTGAACGCGCCGGGCAGCCCCACGCAGTGGTCATCCATCAGCGAGCGAAGTCGTGCGCCGGGGTCTGGGACTCGGCCGGAAGAACCGGTGTTCACCATGTCGCGAGTATACTCGCGCCATGACAAGCCCCTTCACTGCCGCGGCTCTTGCATGCGCCCTCGCCCTCCACTCCGCCGCCTTTGCGCGGGCGCCCGGGGAGCAATCTCAGCCCGCGGCCAGACAGGCAATCGCCGCGATCTCGCAGGAGCAGGTGCGGAAGATCATCGACACGCTCGCCGCCTTCGGCACCCGCCACACGCTCTCGGACACCACCTCGGATACCCGCGGCATCGGCGCCGCCCGCCGATGGATCAAGTCCGAACTGGAGTCATACAACAACCCCGCGCAGTCAGGGAATCAGCAGCCGCCCGCGACGCGCGGAAACCTGCGGGTTTCGTTCGAGGAGTACGACCAGCCTCCGACGGAGCGCATGCCCGACGGCGGGCGCATCGTCAACGTCGTCGCCGTACTGCCCGGCACGATGCCCGAGGCCGCGGGCCGCTTGTATTACGTCGTCGGGCACTACGACTCGCGCAACAGCGAGACTCTCAACATCACCGACGACGCCCCCGGCGCCAACGACGACGCCTCCGGCACCGCGGTCGTCATGGAGATCGCCCGCGTCCTCGCGCATCGCCCGCTCGAGTCCACCGTCGTTTTTCTCGCCACCGCGGGCGAGGAACAGAGCCTCCTCGGCGCGCGCTACCACGCATCGCAGGCCGCCGAGCGCGGCGACAACATCATGGGCGTGCTGAGCAACGACATCGTCGGCGATCCGCTCGGCCCCAACAGCCGGGGAGAGACCACGCGTCATCTCGTCCGTGTCTTTTCCGAGGGTCTCCAGACCGCCGGCTCCGCACTCGAACGAGAGTCCCTCCTTCGAGCCGGCGCGCACAGCGATTCACCGAGCCGTCAGCTCGCCCGCTACATCCGCGATGTCGCGCGCATCGAAGGCACCTCCGTCCAGCCCATGCTCGTATTCCGCATGGACCGCTTCCTCCGAGGCGGCGACCACACCGCCTTCAACGAAAACGGCTTCGCCGCCGTCCGCTTCACCGAGGTGCACGAGGACTACGACCGCCAGCACCAGACCCCGCGCATCGAGAACGGCAAGCAGTTCGGCGACCTGCCCGAGTTCGTCGATGCCGCCTACGCCGCCGATGTCGCCCGCCTGAACGCGGCCGCGCTCGTCCACATGGCCAACGCGCCGTCCCCGCCCGCCCACGCCCGCATCATCACCGCCCAGCTCGAATACACCACGACCTTGCGATGGGAGCCAAGCCCCGAGCCGGACACCGCCGGCTACGAGATCGTCTGGCGCGACACCACGGCTCCTTTCTGGGAGCACGTGCAGGACGTCGGCAACGTCACCGAGTTCACCATCGACCTCAGCAAGGACAACTTCTTCTTCGGCGTCCGTTCCTATGACACGGACGGCTATCGCAGCCCCGTGGTATTCCCGATCGCCGCGAAGGAGTAGGGGGGCATCGCGGCGGGGCGCCGGTTGCCGACGCGAGCCTCGCTGTCGTACCGCGTGATGCGCGGCCGCGATCGTCGCTTGTGTATGCGGGGACTTCGCTCGTCCTTCGCCCGCCTGGTGAAGCGGGCAGGAGGGAGCATGTCGCGTGCCGCCGCGCCGTCCGGGCTGCTCACCGGATGACGCGGCGGCCGCGCTCATGATCTTCTTTTACTTGACCAGCGTGCCGCCGTTGACCAGCGTCGTCAGTTCTTCCGTCAGCGTGGTCTTCGCGTTCGGACTCGCTCCGATGTGCACCGCCTGGATCACTCCGTCCTTCCCGATGATCACGGTCTGCGGAATCCCGCCCACCCGGAACGACTCCGCGATCGTTCCGTCATCCAGCGCGATCTTCATCTTCAGCCCCGCCTTCTCCAGGTAGGCCGAAATGGCGTCCTTCGTTTCGCTGATGTTCACCGCGTAGAAGACCACGTTCCTGTCCTTGAACGAATCGGTCACTTCCACGAGCGTGGGCATCCCCTTGCGGCACGGCCCGCACCACGTCGCCCAGAAATCCAGCACCACGATGTCCTTGCCCTTGTGATCCGCCAGCGAAACTTTCCCGCCCTCGTACAGTTCGGCGTCGAACGCGGGTGCCTGCGTCCCCACCAAGTCCACCGGGCTTGGTCCCCCGTCGCCCGACAGCGAGGCGATCGCGGCTTCCAGCGAGTCGAACTTCTTCGCATCCGCCGAGGGAGTGAACACGAACGACTCCGGCGCGATCGGTTCGTTCACCTTCCACTCGCTCATCTTGGCCACGATCTTGATTTCCATCTGCGGCATCCCGGGATCCTCTCCCTCCATGAGCGCGCTCGTGTCGGGAACGATCCTTCCGATCCAGGGCTTCTCTCCGTCCGCCACCCAAAGCTCCATCGGAATCTTCGGCATGTCCTCGTGCTGCATGCCGATCGATTCGGGCACGCTGAGCCTGTGGAAGGTCGTTCCTTCAACTTCTTCCCGCCCCAGGTGCCGGGCGCGGTCGAGCGGCTCCAGCCCTTCGCCCGTCATCAGCGCGATCAGCAGGCCGGCGCCGGCGAAGCTCTGATTGAGCATCATCGCGTTGTCGCCCTCGTTCTGCTCCGCGAGCGTCGCGCCCGCCTTGCTTTCGACATAGAACGAACCCATCGGGCCGCTCATGCTCATCCAGGCGGTCGTGCCGTCGCTCAGCACCGCCATGTCGCCCATCTCCGCGCTCTTGCTCGACACCGCCAGCTTGTTCGGCAGTTCCATCGCGACGGAGGTTTCCATTGAAGACTTCTGGTTCTCGCCGGCGAACGAAACATCCGTCTCCGTGATCGTCTTGTACGAGAAGCTCTTGGCTTCCCCGAAGTAGGCCTTGAGCTTGGCCACGACTTCCGCCGCCGCCGGGTCTTTCTCCGCGTGGGCCGGTGCTTGCGCCGCCGGCTCCGGCGCCGCCCGCTGTTCCTGCGCGACCGCTCCGCAGGCGCATCCGACCGCGCTCGCGATGACCATGCTCCGAACCAGCTCCGTCTTCATGAGTCACATGCCTTTCTTCAGTGTGGCCCGCTTGCCGAAACTCCCGGAGCATCGGTGCGCCGGAGCACAAGCATAGGCGCTCGGTTCGCCGCGCAACTGCACTTCGTCCGTCGCTCCCCTCAGCGCATCAGCATGTCGTACAGCTCGGCGATTCCTTTTCCCTGCGTCGCGACCGTCTCCACGACCGGCCGCTTCCCCGCCATGTCGCGCAGGTCGCGCATCAGTTCGTGCTGCCCGTGATGGTCCGACTTGTTGCACACGAACACGTCCGCGATCTCGAGGATGCCCGCCTTGTCCATCTGGATCGCGTCGCCCATGCCCGGCACGAGCACCACCGCCGTCCGATCCACGTGCCTGCGGATCTTCGTTTCGTTCTGCCCCGCGCCCACCGTTTCCACGAACAGCGTGTCGAACGCTCCGGCACCTGCCGTGCTCGGGCATCCGCCTATGAGCTGCACGATGTCATCCAGCGCGTGATAATCCTCCCCGCTGATCGCCAGCGATCGGTAGAACACCGACTCTTCCAGCCGGTTGAAATCCACGCGCAGCCGGTCCCCCAGCAGAGCGCCGTTCGTGATCGGCGACATCGGGTCGAACGCGACCACCGCGACGCGCCCGGCCACGCCGCCCTGTTCCGCCGCGCGCCGCGTGTGCTCCGCCGCCAGCGCCGCCACCAGCGTGCTCTTGCCCGCGCCCGGCGATCCCGTGATGCCGAACACCCGCTTGGGCCTGCGCTTCGGCGCGTCGGCACGGATCGGCCTCCCGAGGTGCAGCAGCGAGATGTCCCGCGCCAGCTGCGCCGTCGGATGCTCGCTCACGCGCTCCGCCAGCGGACGAACCTCCGCTCGCGCCGCCTCGACGATCTCCAGCAGGCCGACGCCCGTCGTGAAGCACTTCCTCACTCCGCCCGAGAGCAGCACCGGAATGTCGTTCTGCGGAATGATCCCCCCCATGTGGACCGCGATGTCCGGCCTTCCCACCTCTCTCAGTCCGTCCATCAGCCGCGGCCCGAGCACGAGGTGCGAGTTGCTCATCATCGACGCCGCGATGACGTCGCAGTCCTCGTCCCGCGCCGAGATCGCCAGACTCTTGGGCGTCTGCCACAGCCCGGAGTAGATCACATGCGCGCCGGAATCCCGCAGCGCTCGGGCGATCACCTTCACCCCCCGGTCGTGCCCGTCCAGCCCCATCTTGCCGAGCAGCACGCGCGGCCGGTGATCGAGGTCGGCGCAGCGGTCTTTCTTCTCGAACTCGGTGGTGGCGGTGTGAAGAGTGTTGGCCATGAATCGCTCCCCGGCGGATCATAATGCAATCCCCCGGTGGATCGAGCGCCTTCACTCCCGCAAAAAATCGCGGAGGCCGACACGAAGCTCGGCCTCCGCACGCTCAGTTCTTCACGATTGGCGACAGGGATCAGCCCAATCGCCGATTGCGCCGCGCCGCCATGAACCCGACCGCGACCGCCAGCGACGCGGCCCCCGGGCCGGGAACCTGCATGTAGTTCTGATACACGTGCACTCCGATCCCCTGCCCAGCGATCTGCGCCGGCCCGTTGTCGAACTGCCAGTGGATCCCGCCGTAGATCCGGCTCTGACCCGCCTCCTCCGCCGCTTCCGAGCAACTGTTGAAGAAGCGGGTGATCCCCACTTCCGGCGCCGTCACCGAGAAGCTCAGATCATCCGTCCCGAAGAACTGCTCGAGGATCTTCGCCGATGCCGCGCTGAACGTGCTGTGCCCGGACGTGTACGACGGGAACGGCGGCGTCGCGATCAGCGGAAGCCAACCGGCGTCCCCGGCCGTGTCGGGATTCCCGTCCGCATCTCCGAGTCGAATACCTGTCACGGGCCGCCAGTAGTTGTACGCGTACTTGGCGTCCCAGCAGCTGATGGCCGCGTCGGCCACCGCAAGGCCGATCAATCCGAACAGCCGCGCCTCGCCGAGGATGCCCAGCCCGGTGTCCGCGCTGAGCTGCTGCGCCACCTGGTTCCACATCCCCGGCGGCGTTACTGTTCCTGCGCCTGCCGCCCACATCTTGGCGATGTCCGTCTGCTCCGGCGTGCGCGTCGCGCTGTCCACGCGCCCGATCTCCTTCACTTCGTTGTACGCCGCCGTGTATTCAGGCGAGTCCACATCGGGCGGCGCCGGCGGACGGAACTGGTCACCGCTCGTCATCGCAAACGGCGTCACCGATCCCCAGTGCGGCAAAAGCGGATCCGCGAACGCCGGCGGCGTGCGCCTCCATTCGCCGGGGTTGACCCCATCCGGCCACGGCGGCGGCGGATCGTTCGCGTGATCCGTCGCTCGCCACGCCAGCATCTCGTCCGCAACGAACTGCCCGTAGGCGATCCCGTTCTGCTTCGCCTTTCCATCCGGCACCTGCGCCAGCGACGCGGCGAGCTGCGCATCGAAGGCCGCCTGCTGCGTCGGGAACAGGCTTGAAAGCACCCGGTGCGCCGCGGCCGCCGCCGAGGCCGTCCGGTTCGCGTTCCCGCTCGCCGGCGTCAACACGCGATACGGCTGATACGGCCCGTTGATCCCGTTCACGGCGTCGTACACCGCCCCGTGAACCATCGCCATCGCGCGCGATGCGCGCGGCGGGTTCGCACTCGTCGCTTTCACGGCGTTCAGGAGCGTCACGTTCCAGTCGGCCACCACGGTCGCGCCGACGCTCCCCGCCGTCGCTGCCACCGCGGCGCAGAAAACGCACACACGAAAGCCCATCCGAATCTCCTTTCCAGAACAGTTGATCTCGGCCGCCATCCACGCGCCCGGGGCACTCCTCGGGCGCACGCAATCTCGACCCGCCCCGGTGATGGGCGGGTTGCACCCGGACTCGCGCGCTGCGGGTCACTCCTCTCTGTGCGGCTGCCAGTCTAAACGCTGGCGCTTCCGATTGGAAGCAGAAGTTTTCCGGATCTTTCGTATCTGCCGGGCCGGAACGGACCGCTCGATCCATCGCCGCCCGTTCCGGCGATTCGTCCGGCCCCGGAAAAGCGACAGGCCCGGGAATCTTCCCGGGCCTGCCGTTCATGGACATGCATCTGGTGCGCGTTCAGCGCTTGCGGCGCAGCGCGACCAGCCCGGCCACCGCGAGAGCCGAAACCGCGCCCGGCGTCGGAATCACGATCGTGATCACCGCCTGCCCGATGGAAGCGCTCGCCGAGTTCCGCAGCTCGGCCGTGAAGAGCAGCGTGCCGTCGTCGAGCAGGAAGATGTCGTCGTTGTTGAAGATGTCGATGAACGCGTCGTCGTCGAGCAGCCCGTTTCCGTCGAGGTCCACGGCGTCACCCTGACGCGCCACCACCATCTGGTTGTTGTAGACCAGCACCGCGTCGAACTCGGGGTCCGAGTTGCTCGTCGTTCCGCCGTACACGAAGTTCCCGTTGTTGTCCGCGGCCATCGTGAAGAAGCACGCCGCGAACAAACTGTCGCTGAATGTCTCGCCCGGCAGTCCTCCGGGAACAAGATCGTCCGTTTCGGCGATGTCGACGCCGTTCATGATGAGCCAGTCATTCGTGTCGGCGCATGAACCGCGAGCGAACCATGTGCCGTTCGGCATCATGAGCGCCTCGGCGAGTGTCGTCACGTTCGTTCCGTTGTTGATCCCCGGCAGCGGATTGCCTTCCTGCACCACCACCGTGTTGTTCACCGCGACCACGCCGTCGCTCGTCGTCGCTCCCGTCAAGTCGCCCAGCGCCAGCCAGTCCACGCCGTTCGCCGCCACGTGGAAGTCGCCCGCGAAGACGTTCTCCCAGAACGCCGTGCCTCCGCCCGCCTGTCCGGCCGGCACCGTCACGCCTTTCTGGAACACCAGCGTGCCGCCTTCATCGTTGAACCCCGCGGCGTTCTGCGCCGTGGGCGGACCGGTCAGCGACGACCGCAGCGAGATGCGCCCTGCGTTCGTGGCCGTCGGGGAGTCCAGCGACGTCCCGAACGTCGCTCCTCCGATCACCGTCGTTCCGCCTTCACGCGCCACCACAGATGGAGATCCGCCCACCGTCGCCTTGCAGATCACTTCATCGTCCGTCGTCGCGCCGCTCAGGTTCGCGGTGAACGCGAACAGGCCGCTGTCGTTGATCGAGAGCTTGGTGTCCATCGAAGCCGACTCCGCGACTCGGCCCGCGTCCAGATTCGTCACGCCCTCCTGCACCTGCGCCGACTCCGAACCCATCAGACCCGCAACGATGAACTCGTCCGTCGCGGTTGCGCCCGAGTTCGTCAGCGCGGAGAAGATCCAGTAGTTCCCGCTCAGGCTTCGGAACGGACGGTCGAACGCCGTCAGACTTCCCGAAGTCGCCCCGAATCGCAGCCCACCGCCTCCCGGCACCAGCGAAGTGGCCGACGAGTGAATGGTCGAATACTTCACAGTGGGCAGCAGCGCCGACGCCGAACCAGCGAGAACCATCACCGCCAGCGATCCGACTCCGACTCGAACTCCTAGATTGCCGTGCAGATTCATTCCGTGTTCCTTCCTTCCTCTTTGGCGCTTCCGCGCCGACTCCTCGCGCCCACACGCCGGACGCCTGTTGAGCAACATGCGCATACCTGCCGCGCCGGCGGCGCACTGTCCCGCGCTCAAGCCGGTCTGGTCCGATCCCGGAAACGTGGGGGGTGACGGTTTCTTCCCCAGCCTCGGGACTTGCGAAAACTTTACCACGATCTTGCCCCGCCTCCCAAGCCCCTTTCGCCCGATTTGTGGACAGTTTCTGGGCTTTTACATTTCCGGCGATTTGCCCATGTTCTCAACTCCGGGGCGACCCAACCGGCCGTCCCCTCCGTTCACCGTGACGTCCGACGCCGATGACATGGTGGGAGATGTCTTCATTTCCCGCACCGCCCCCTCCATTCCCGACCTGGCGCCATCCCCCGAGCCGACCGTCCGAATCTGATCATCCCGCTCCCGGCGGCTTGGGGCGGCCACCGTGCTCCCGATACTCTGCGGCGTGCGCTCTCCCTTCCGAGGCATCCCCGACAAGCGCGAAGTCTGGGCCTGGGGCATGTACGACCTGGCCAACCAGTCCTTCACGCTCCTGATCACCACGCTCTTCTTCGCCGTGTACTTCACCGAACGTGTCGTGCCGGACCGCGAAGCCGGCACGCGCCTCTGGGGGCTTTCTTTCGCCATCGCGTCCGGCATTGTCGTCGTGATCAGTCCGCTGCTCGGCGCCTTGGCGGACTTCTCAGGGCTGAAGAAGCGGTTCCTCATCACGCTCGGGGCGCTGTGCATTCTCTTTACCGCTTCTCTCGCGCTCGTCGGCCCCGGCGACGTCGCCCTCGCCATGACGCTCTACATCGCCGCCAATGTCTGCTTCATGGCCGGCGAGAACTTCCTCGGCGCGTTCCTCCCGGAAATTGCCACCCGCGACACCATCGGGCGCATCTCGGCCATCGGCTGGACCATGGGGTACATCGGGGCGCTCCTCTGCCTGCCGCTGTCACTGCTCATCCCCGGTGTGATCGCCCGCACGAACGCCGGATTTCAGGGCGTCTTCCTCTTTGCCGCGCTCTGGTTCCTCGTCAATGCCGCCCCCACGGCGCTCTTCCTGCGTGAACGCAAGGCCCCAGAGCCGCTGCCCGCCGGACAGACGTTGCTCACGGTCGGATTCAGTCGCCTCGCCGAATCAGCCCGGCACATCGGCCGCTTCCGGCAACTCGCCCTCTTCCTTCTCATCTTCCTCGTGTATTCCTGCGGCGTTCAGATCATCGTCGTGTTCTCGGGCGCTATCGCTCACAGGTATCTCGACGATCAGCGCCAGCTCGTCCTCTTCATCTGGGTGCTCGCTGCCGTCGCCGGCGCCGCGTCGTTTCTCACCGGCCTCTTTCAGGACCGCATCGGCCACAAAGCGACCATCCTCGTCGCGCTCTCCGCTTGGATTGCCACCGGGCTTGGCGCGGCCGCGCTGCCCGCATCCGGTGCGGTCCCTCAGCCCTGGCACATCTGGTGCGTCGGGATCGGGGTGGGAATCGGTCTTGGCCTCATCGGCTCGTCAAGCCGCGCTCTCGTCGGCGCCATGACGCCCGCGCACAAGACGGCCGAGTTCTTCGGACTCTGGGGGCTGGCCTACAAGGGGGCGGGAGTGCTCGGCCCTTCCGCGTTCGGACTGCTTGCCGCCGAGCTTGGCCAGCGAGCCGGTATGCTCCTCGTCTCGGCGTTCTTCCTCGCGGGATTCTTCGCGATGTTTGCCGTCCATCCCGAACAGGGCCGACGCGCCGCGGAGGAAGCCGAACGCGATGCAGCCGCCCAAACCGACATCCGCGATGTCGCCGCCGCCGCCCGGTACGCCCCTCGCACCGACCTTCCCTCCGTCCTCGAGGCGGAACAGTCCCGCACCGGTCGGTCCGATGCGGGCCGCACGTCCGGTTAGCATCTCCCCATGTCCTTTCTCAAGTCCATGCCCGACGTACGCGGCCGCTTCGGCCCGTTCGGCGGGCGCTACGTGCCTGAAACGCTCATCGCCGCTCTCGACCAGTTGACGGCGCACTACCTTGCCGCCAGATCGGACGCCTCGTTCCAGCGCGAGCTGGAGTCGCTCCGACGCGACTTCATCGGCAGACCCACGCCCCTCTACCTTGCGCGCCGCCTCACCGCGCTCGCCGCAAGCCGCTCTCCCTCCTCCTCTTCCGCGCGCATCTGGCTCAAGCGCGAGGATCTCTGCCACACCGGCGCGCACAAGATCAACAACACGATCGGGCAGTGCCTGCTCGCCGCGCGCATGGGCAAGAAGCGGGTCATCGCCGAGACCGGCGCCGGCCAGCACGGCGTGGCGACGGCCGCCGCCGCCGCCCACCTCGGACTTCAGTGCGAGGTCTACATGGGTGCGGAGGATGCCCGACGCCAGCGGTTGAACGTCGTGCGCATGGAGCTTCTCGGCGCCCGCGTCATCCATGTCGATTCCGGTTCGCGCACGCTCAAGGACGCCACGAACGAAGCCATGCGCGACTGGATGGGCAGTGTCCGGCACACGCACTACTGCCTCGGCAGCGTCGTCGGACCGCATCCCTTTCCCATGATCGTCCGCGACTTCCAGTCCGTGATCGGCGCCGAAGCCCGCGCGCAGTGCATCGCAGTCTTTGGGCGCCTGCCCGATGCCGTTGTCGCGTGCGTCGGCGGCGGCTCCAACGCCGCGGGCATCTTCCACGCATTCCTTGATGACCCCTCCGTGCGGCTCATCGGCGTCGAGGCCGGCGGCACGGGAGCCGCGCCGGGGAAGCACGCCGCGCCGCTTTCCCTCGGCGCTCCCGGAGTCCTCCACGGCTCCTTTTCCTACGTGCTCCAGGATGAGTGGGGGCAGACCGCGCACGTGCACTCCTGCTCCGCCGGGCTGGACTACCCGGGAGTCGGCCCCGAGCACTCCTTCTGGAAGGACGCCGGGCGTGTGCACTACCTCATGGCGACGGACGCCCAGGCGCTGGAGGCATTCGCCGACCTGTCCCGCTCCGAGGGCATCATCCCCGCGCTCGAATCCGCGCACGCCTTGGCCGTGGCCGTTCGCATCGCGGGCGACATGAGTCCCGAGCGGAACCTGGTCGTCAACCTCTCAGGCCGCGGCGACAAGGATGTGGATGAAGCCGCCCGGCTCCTGGGTGCGCCGTCACACGCCGGCGGCTGATTACCCCGGGCGATCACGCGGTCCGTCCGAGCACCTTCTCCGCCACCGCATGCACCCAGCGCGCCAGCCGATGCACGCGCAGCGCCAGGCGAAGCCGGCGCAGCGCGTGATCTTCCCGGTCGATCGCAAGCGCCCGACGCAGGTAGGACCACGCCCGCGCCCATTGACCCTCGTGCATCAGCGCCAGCGCGAGATTGTGCAGCGCCGCAAGATGATCCGGCGCCAGCCGCAGCGCCCGACGCGCGGCGTCGATTCCATGCAGCCGGTCGCCGCTCTGGAAGTGCGCCACCGAGAGGCTGTGCCATGCCGCCGCATCGTCCGGCGCCAGCTCCGTCAACCGCTGGAACACCGGCACCGCCTCCCGTGCCAGCCGCACATCCAGCAGCATCTCTCCGAGTTCCCGCAGCACCGGCGCGTCGAAGTCATCCGCGTGCGCGCGGAAGCCGCGCAGTTCCCGTCGCAGCAGTCTGCGCGCTTCGGGGAGTTCCCCCTGCATCACGAGCAGCCGCGCCAGCCGTCGCCGCGCTTCGGCGTACTCCGGCTCCAGGCGCAGCACGAGCCGCAGCGACGCGATCGCCTCCTTGAACCGCTGCTGCCGCACCGCCAGCTCGCCCAGGTAGAAGTGCGCATCCACGTTGTCCGATTCAAGCTCCAGCACCCGCCGGAACTTCTCGCCCGCCTCCGCGAACCGGTTCATGTCCACGAGCAGGCAGCCCAGATCGAGCAGCGTGTCGATGTCTCCGGGATTGTTCCTCAGCTCGCGCAGGTACAGTTGCCGCGCCCGCTCGTGCCTCCCCGTCTGGGCGTACGCGTGCGCCAGCCGCGAGTGCACCCGCTCCAGGTCCGCGTCCAGGGCGGCCGCCTCGCGCAGACAGTAGATCGCGCGGTCGAAGAGCTTCCGCTCCATCAGCGACTCCGCCATGTTCGCGTACGCCAGGGCGTGGTCGCCCTCCTGCTCGATCGCGCGGTAGAACGCGACCTCCGCCTCCTCGTGATTGCCCAGCCGCGCATGGGCCTCGATCAGGTGGATGAACGGCTCGGTCCGCTCGGGGTCCAGCCGCCGGGCCGCGTTCAGCGCTTCCACCGCGCCTCGCGGGTCGTCGCTGCGCAGCGCGTTCACCCCCATCAGCACCAGCACCTGCGCGTCATCCGGGTTCAGCCGGTGCGCCTCGCGCAGCGCCTCCACCGCGTCTCGGTACCGTCCCGCAGCCTCCAGCGTCAGCCCGAGGTTGAAGTGCCAGTCCGCCCGATTGGGATCGATGGACAGCGCCTCGCGCAGCTCCGTCTCGGCTTCCGCCCACTTCCCGCGCTCGTAGTAGTCGTGGGCGCGCTCGACGTGTCGCTCGGCTTCCAGCCAGTCGCTCATGTCCTTGCGCCCGCCTCGGCCATCCCCGCTGCGCTGACCGCATCGCTCCGGCGAAGCAGCCCCGCTTGTGGCCGCGGGTATGATATCGACGCGGGGGGCTGTGGACAGTCGAATCACCGCGCCGCGTTCTCGCTGGGGTATGGCCGGGACCGGGCGGAATCTCTGCATCAGGGGTCGAGGGGTATTGCTCACCGGCGCGGCCACACGGCGGGTTCCACGTTCGGCTCCGACGCGCCGGGACGGGCGCCATTTTCGCCGCTGCACGCTGCTTCTCGCCGCTGTCGTGCTGAGCATGCTCGCCCCGCTCGTCCATGCCCCGGCGCTTGCCCGAGGTCAGGACGCCCCCGATTCCTCTCCTCAACCCCCGGCCTCCTTGGAAGCCGCCATACACGTGCTCACAGACCCTGCCCGCGATCGCGCCGGCCGCGTCGCCGCCGCCGAATACCTGCTCAATCTGGGCACGAATCCGGCAATCGCGGCCGTGAAGGTCGCCATCGCACGCGACGAGCCGCCGGGAACCTCCTCCATCGCCGCTGAGGCCGTCGCCAGACTCGCATCTCCCCCGGAAACCCTCGTGCAGGTGCTCGCCGTCGCCGCGAAATCCGGGGCCGAAGCCAATCTCCCAAGCATCCTGGGCGCGCTCTCGCGATGGACCACGCGCGACGCCGTGGCCGGTGTCGTCTCCGTGCTGACCCGCGAGCCTCCCCCGGGACCGGAGGTTCAGCGCGCCGCCTGCGGCTCTCTTGCCGCTCAGACCGGGCAAACGGACTTCGGCAACGACCCCGCTCTCTGGCTCTCGTGGTGGGAGAACGCCCGCAAGCTCAATCGGGCCGACTGGGCCGAACTGATCGCCGAAGGCCAGGCCCGTGCCGCACGCCGGGCGGCGCTCCGCGCCCAGATGCTCGCCGACAGATTGCTCGACACCTATCGAAGGCTGCACGCGTCCGTTTCCGAGGGCGAGCCTCGCTGGGCGATTCTCGCCGAGTTGATCCGCTCCGACGAGCCTGAACTTGTCCGCCTCGGGTTCGATCTGTCCATGCGCACGCTCCTCAATGCCAGACCCTTGGGGGACGACGTCGCCGCGGCCGCCGCCTCCCGGCTCACCGATCCCCTCCCGGAGATCCGCGCCGGCGCCGCGCGCCTGATTGATCGACTGGACAAGCCGGAACTCGCCGACGCCGCCTCCCGCGCGCTCCAGAGCGAGACCGACGGCGCCGTCGCCGGTCCTCTGCTTCGCTTTCTCTCTCGTCAGGCCGGTTGGCTCACCGTCCCGCAGGCCATGTCGTGGCTGGACCGCGAGGGGCCTGCCGCCGATGCCAGCGTCGAGGCGCTTCTCGCTCTCGCCGAGACGGGCGCGCTGGAGCGCTCGCAGCACACGGAATCCATTCGCCGGACCATGCGCGAACGTCTTGCCCGCCCCGATGACGGCGCAACCCCTGCCGCCGTGCGGCTCCTCGTGAGAATCGAGGGCAGTTCATGCCGCGACGTCGTGCTTCCGCTCCTGAAGTCCGATCGTGCGGAGATCGCACAGGCAAGCGCCGAGGCGCTCTCGGTGCATGAGTGGGCGACGGATGAACTCGTGGCCGCATGCCGGGAGAATCGCGCGCTCGTTCGCTGGGCGATTGCCTCGCTCGAACTTCATCGCCCCACCGCGGAGGGCATCGCGCAGGCCGAGAACCTCGTCCAGCCCGACGATACGGAGGCCGTCTCCCGGCTCATCGCCTTTGCGCGCAATCTCCCGCCCGCCGAGCTGCTCCGCTTCGCCGCTCGCAAGGATGATCCCGTTGTCCGCGAGCGGTACCTCGCGCACGTCGCGACGCATGAGTTCCTCACCGGCGGCTGGGGGCGCGACACCGACGACCGCGTCCTTGCCGTCAAGCTTCTCGCCCGGACCAGGCTCGACATCAAGGATCCTGAAGGCGCATTGGCCGCGGTGAACATCGCGCTCGACACCTACGGCCCGGAACCTGAAGGCTCCGACGCCGTGTCGCTCGCGGCGCTCCTGCCTCTCCGCGTTCATGCGCTCCTCTGGTTGAACCGCGTGGATGAAGCGATCGCGATCTCGCGCGCCGGCGGCGCGTTCCAGGCGGCCTGGCTCGATGCCCTCGACGATCTCGCCGACCTCCCCCATGCGCCGCACGTCCGCCGAGCCTTCATGCAGCTCTTCAACGGCGATCTCTCCGGCGATGCCGCGTCTCGCCTCGCCGCCATCGACGTCCGCATCGCCGAGGCGGAGGCGCAGCGGGAGCGCGAGGAATCCGAGCTGATCGTCGGCCCGCCGCGACCCGGCGGAAGCTGATCCGCCCCGTCCCCGCTAGCTCTTGATCCTCCCCACCAGCTTCGCCGCCTTCACCTCCACGCCCTTCAGGCGGCTGGACAGAATCTCGCGATTGGGCGCGTATTCCAGCGCCGTCTGCAGCGTCACCATCTCCGTTTCCACCAGCTCCGCCAGCGACTGCGTGAAGCTGCGCATGCCCTCGGCGCCCGATGAGTTCACGATCGCCGGGATGTCCGCATCCTCCGCCTCGCGGATCTTCTCGCGCACCGATGGGTTGTTCAGCAGCACTTCCGTCGCGGGCACCACGCCCACTCCCGCCACGTCCTTGTTCGCCGGCAGCAGCCGCTGCGCACACACCGCCTTGAGCGAGTTCGCCAGCGCCGATCGGATGAACGCGTGCTCGTGCTGCGGGAAAAACTCCACGATCCGCGAGAAGCACGCCATCGTGTCCGCCGTGTGCAGCGACCCGAACACCAGGTGCCCCGTCTCCGCCGCCTGAATCGCCGCCAGCACCGTGTCGTGGTCACGCAGCTCGCCGATGAAGATCACGTCCGGATCCTGCCGCACGATATACCGCAGCGCCGACGCGTAGTTCGGCACGTCCGTCCCGATCTCGCGCTGCGACACGATGCTCTTCACCGGATGAAGCTGGTACTCGACCGGATCCTCCACCGTCACGATGTTCACCGCGCGCGTCTCGTTGATCCGCTCGAGCATGCACGCCAGCGTCGTGGACTTCCCCGAGCCTGTCACGCCCACCACCAGAATCAACCCCTCGTGCGTCTCATCCGACAGCTTTCGGTACACATCCGGCAGATGCAGCGACTCGAACGACGGAATCTCCGGCTTCACCCGCCGGATCGCCCCGTGCAGCCCCCCGTTCGCACGGAAGATGTTGCACCGGAATCGATCAAGCCTCTTCCCGTCGCCCAGGTGCTCCTGCACCTCCGGACTCGACGTATCGATGAACGCCGAAAAATCCAGGTCGCCCGTCTGCTCCAGCCGGTCTTTCAGCTTCGGCGGAATGATCTCCATCAGCAGACGTTCGGTCTCTTCCGCCGGCAGCGGCGGAAGGTTCTGCGGCACACGCAGCTCGCCGTTGATCCTGTAGCACGGCGGCAACCCTACTTTCAGATGCAGGTCCGACGCCTCCACCTTCCGCATGTTGTAGAGCAGTTGCCGCATCGAGAGTTTGATGTTCATGTTCCGCTTCCGTTCATGGCCCCGCCGCGCCCGCGTGGCCCTTCGCCCGATCTCCGCCGCCTCTCCCTGTATTCCGAGTGTATCACCGTTCCGTCTGCCCGCCGGCCGCGCGCGACACGATGCCCGCCGTCATCGGCGCCGCATCCTCGCGCGGGTGGTAGCGCGCCTCCGCCGGTATCTCCACGCGCTCGAATCGCAGCCCCGCCTTCGCCAGCTCGTCCAGCGCTGAGCCGTGCCGCTCCACGATCTGCTCCGTCTGCTCCCACATCAGCAGCACGAACGGACCCGGGCTTGCCTCCACGTCCCGTGCAAGCTCCTCCAGCGTCCGGCCCCGCCTCAGATACCCCTTGACCGGCACTCCCGCGTAATAGTCCAGCAGCGGCGTATCGAAATACAGGCAGCCCATCGCCGCCGGCAACACCTGCGCGCGCAGCGCCGCGAAGAACGCCCGCGGCGACTGTTCCGCCGCGAACCGTTCCCGTCCGTCTCCGTACCACCATGCCTGCGCCGCCGCCGCCGCGCACACCGCGCAGACCGCCGCAATCCTCAGCTTCTCCTTCGCTCGCACCCCGACCCGCCGATCACTCAGAAACGTCGCGATCCACATCCCCGCCAGCAGCGCCATCGCCGGCCACAGCGGCGTGAGGTATCGCGCCACGCCCTTGCCCATAGTGCTGAACATCGCGTAGCCCGCGATCAGCCACGTCAACGCGGTGATGCCGCCGATGCTCAATCTCGGCCGCTCGCGCGCCACCCACACCATGCACGCCGCCGCCGCCGCGCCCATCGGCAGCAGCCCGTACGCGAGAAACCCGAGGTTGTTGAGCGGGCTTTCCGGGTCGAACCAGCGCAGGTTGTCCTCCACCTGGTGTTGGAGCAGTTGCGCCGTTCGATCGCTCCCGATCCGCTCGCGCACCGCCGTCAGCCACAGCACGAGCGGCGCCGCTCCCAGCGCGATCGCCGCCGTGCCGATTCCGACTCCCCGCAGCAGGCCGCGCCGCCGCGCGCCGTCGGTGTGCAGCGCTCGGATCAACGCCGGCAGCAGGGAGGCGATCGCGACAATGCCCAGCGCCGGCGGCCCCTTGCTCAATCCGGCGCCCGCAGCCGCCAGCGCGCCCGCGCACGCCATGCCCCACGGCACCGTTCCTCCGCTCCCCAGCCGTTGTGTCACCGCGTGCAACGCGCCCACCGTCGCCACCGTGAAGGGCGCCAGCAGAATGTCAATCTCGCCGATGCGCGACGACCGCACATACAGCACCCCGACCGCCAGCGACAGCGCCGACCACAGCGCCGCGCGCGGCCCGAAACGCTCGTCGTGCGGGTTGTGGAACAGACGCCGCGCCAGCAGATAGGTGCCGATCACTCCCGCCAGCCCCGCCACCGCGACCGTCAACCTCAGCTCGAACTCCCCGACCGGCCCCGGGCGCAGCGCGCCCAGCGCCAGTTGCATCCAGTAGATCAGCGGCGGCTTCGCGATGTACGGCTCGCCGTGTTTCGTCGGCAGCAGCCAGTCCCCCCGGGCCTCCATCTCGCGCGCGGGCATTGCACGCAGCGCTTCCTGCGTGTTCATCAGCCCGTGCGTTGTGAGTCCGAAGAAGTACAGCGGCACGCAGATGCCGGTCAGCAGCAGAAGATGTCGCCGCAGTTCGCGCACTTATGCTTCATCGAGCAGCTCGACGCTCTCGAACCGCTTGCCCGACAGCATCTCCAGCGACGCTCCCCCTCCCGTGGAGACGTGCGAGAGCTGCTCCGCCACGCCCAGCACCTCCGCCGCCGCCGCCGAGTCGCCTCCGCCCACGATCGTCGTCGCGCCCGCCTTCGTCGCCGCCGCCAGCGCCTCGCCCACCGCCTTCGTTCCCGCTGCGAACTGCTTCCACTCGAACACCCCCATCGGTCCGTTCCACACCGCCGTCTTCGACCCCCGGATCACCTCCGCGAACCGCGCCGCCGACCTCGGCCCGATGTCCAGCCCCATCTTCCCCTCGGGAATGCTCCCGGAAACAACCTCGCCCGCCGCACCTTCCTCGAACTTCGCCGCGCACACGTGATCGTCCGGCAGGTGCAGCTGCTTCCCCGCGCTCGCCGCAAGCTCCAGCGCACGCTTCGCGTCGGCGATGCGATCCTCCTCCACCCGGCTCGACCCCACCTGCTTCCCCTGCGCCTTGAGGAAGGTGTACGCCATCGCCCCGCCGATGATGATGGCATCCGCCTTCGGCACGAGGAACTCGATCGCGGGCAGCTTGTCCGACACCTTCGCCCCGCCCAGAATCACCACGAACGGCCTCTTCGGCCTGCTCAGCGCATCCGACAGGTACCGGATCTCCTTCTCCACCAGCGACCCGCACACCCGCGGCTTGCCCTTCATCGCTTTCGGCACCGCCACCATCGAAGCATCCGCGCGGTGGCACGTCCCGAACGCGTTGTTGCAGTAGATGTCTCCGTAGCTCGCCAGCTTCGCCGCGAACTCCGCGTCTCCCTTCTGTTCCTGCTTGTGGAATCGCAGATTCTCCAGCAGCAGGCACTCTCCATCCTGCAGCATGTTCACCGCCGAGACCGCCGCCCCGTCCGTGCAGTCGTGCGAGGGAAACCGCACGCCTCCCTTGGCGCCCGCCCCCAGCAGTTCGGTCAGCCGCGCCGCGCACGGCTCCAGCGTGAACTCCGCCTCATAGCCCTTCCCCGACGGCCTCCCAAGGTGCGACATCAGCACCAGCCGGCCGCCGCGCGTCAGCACGCTCCGGATCGACGGCAGTGCTTCCCGGATCCGACGGTCATCGGTGATCTTCCCGTCCTGGATCGGAACGTTGAAGTCCACGCGCATCAGCACCCGCTTCCCCTTCACTTCAACCTGATCGATCGTGCGCTTCGGCACCGGTCGCCTCCTTGGCATCGCTCGCGGCGATACGCTCAGCCGTCATGCTACAGCCCTTCCCGGTCATCGTCGGGCCGACCGCCGGCGGCAAGTCCGCCGTCGCCGTCGAACTCGCCGGCCTCCTCGCCGCTTCGGGCCGCGGCAACGCCGAAATCGTGACCGCCGACTCCATGCAGGTCTATCGCGGCATGGATATCGGCACCGCCAAGCCCACTCCCGCCGAACGCCGCGGCATACCTCACCACCTCATCGACCTCGTCGATCCGGGCGAAGCGTTCTCCGTCGACCGCTGGCTCCACCTTGCCGAATCCTGCATCGCCGACGTTCGAGATCGAGGCGCTACGCCCATCGTCGTCGGCGGCACCATGCTCTACATCAAGGCTCTTCTCGAAGGTCTCTTCGACGGCCCCGCTTCCGACCCCGCGCTCCGCGCCGAGCTTCAGACCATGGACCCGCGCCGACGCCGCCTCGAGCTGGAACGCCTCGACCCGCAGGCCGCCTCTCGCATTCACCCCAACGACGCCCGCCGAACCATCCGCGCGCTCGAAGTCTTCCGTCTCACGGGCACTCCCATCAGTCAAAGGCAGCAGCAGTGGGACGCAGGATTCCGCCGCCCCGATGCCTTCCTCGTCGTGCTGGAATGGCCCACCGCCGATTTGAACCGCCGGATCAACGCGCGCGTCAAGGCCATGATGGATGCCGGTCTCGAAGCCGAAGCGCGTGCACTCTGGATCGCCGGAAAGTTCAACACCGAAGGCGGCAGCGGTCGGGAAGCGCTCGGGTACAAGCAGTTGATCGCCCATTTCGAAGGCCGGACATCCCTCGAAGACGCCGTCGAGAGAATCAAGATTGAAACGCGCCGCTTTGCCAAGAATCAGCGTACATGGCTGCGCCGCCTTGCCGCGCAACCCGGAACCCTCCGCGTCCCCATGCTCGGATCATCCGCCGTCGAAGCAGCGCAAATCGTTGCAGATCAAATGTTTACACGTCATGGCCGCGGCCAGGCCTTGAAGCCCTAACACATCCCGCCTATCTTGGTGGCCTTTCTTCACGCACCGCTCCATCGACCTTTCATTCCTGCTTGATGGGGCTTGACATGGGCCGATAGGGTCCATGAACTCCCGCGGCCAACGGGCCGGGAGACGCATCCCGGACCCCCGATTCGGGCGACAAGTGGAGCTTTCATGGCGAAACAGGGTGGGAAGTCATCGTCGAGGGCGAAGAAGAGCGCCGGCGACGCACCGCGGATCAAAGCTGTCGCGCGCTTCGGCGGGTCCGGCGAGCAAGGCGGCTCACCCTCCGGCAAGAAGCTGGTCATCGTCGAGTCGCCCGCCAAGGCCAAGACCATCAACAAGTACCTCGGCCCGGACTTCATCGTGAAGGCCTCCGTCGGCCACGTCCGCGACCTGCCCTCTCGAAACCCCAAGGGCGACAACCGACCCGTCCCCGGCGTGGACCTCGAGCACGACTTCAAGCCCACGTACGAGATTCTCCCGGGCAAGGCCAAGACCATCGCCGAGCTGAAGCAGGCCGCCCGCAAGGCCAGCGAAGTCTGGTTCGCGACCGACTTGGACCGCGAAGGCGAAGCCATCGCGTGGCACCTCTCCGAACTTCTCGGCATCGATGCCTCCCACGCCCGTCGCGTGGTGTTCAACGCCATCACGAAGGATGAAATTCAGCGAGCCTTCTCGCATCCGCGCCCCATCGACATGGCCCGCGTCGATGCCCAGCAGGCACGCCGCATACTCGACCGCATCGTCGGCTACCAGGTCTCGCCGCTCCTCTGGAAGAAAGTCGCGCGCGGCCTCAGCGCCGGCCGCGTCCAGAGCGTCGCGGTGCGCCTCGTCGTCGAGCGCGAACGCGAGATCCGCGCTTTCATCCCTGATGAGAAGTGGGCCGTGGAAGCCCGCTTTGCCCTCGATCGTGTCGAAGCAGGCAAGCTCGCCGCCGAATGGTCGGAGTTCCTCGCCAAGCGCGACGAGAAGGGCAATCCGCCCACCGTCAAGTCTCAGAACGCGTGGATGGCTTCCAGGCGCGCCGTGCTCGCGGAGCTGATCGAAATCGGCGGCAGGCCCTTCGAGATCGGCCAGCCCGGCAAGCCGGACGCCAAGGCCAATGGCTCGGCCGCGCCCCGCGATCTCACCCCGGACGTCCGGCGCGTCGCCGAACTCGCCGGCCTCACCGGGATCGAGTCCTCGGTCCGTGAAGACCCCAGGGGAAAAGGCCCCGCTCGCTTCCTGCGCACCGTCACGGGCGTCGCCGATCCATCGACCCCGTATCACGTCGTCTCCATCGAGACGAAGCGCACCCGCTCGCGCCCTCAGCCGCCGTTCATCACGTCCACGCTCCAGCAGGCCGCATCCTCGCGCCTCGGCTTCGGCGCTCAGCGCACCATGCGCATCGCGCAGCGCCTCTATGAAGGCGTGGAAGTCCCGGGCGAGGGCTTCGTCGGTCTCATCACCTACATGCGCACCGATTCCACGCACATCTCCGATGAAGCGCTGGGTTCGGTCCGCACCTTCATTCAGCGCACCTTCGGCCCGCGCTACCTGCCGGACAAGCCCGTCTACTACGGCTCATCCAACAAGGATGCGCAGGAAGCCCACGAAGCCATCCGGCCCACGTCGCTCGCCTTCACGCCCGATCGCGTCAAGAACGCGCTCAAGCCCGATGAACTCAAGCTCTACCGCCTCATCTGGGAGCGCTTCGTCTCCTGCCAGATGACGCCCGCCGAGTGGGACTCCACCTCCGTCCTCATCCGCGGCGGCAGGGACCCCGCGACTCCCCTCACCTTCCGCGCCACCGGCCGCGTCCTCGTCTTCGACGGCTTCTACCGCGTCGCGGGCATCCCCACCGCCAGCGACGAACAGACCCTGCCCGCCCTCGTCGAAAAGCAGCCGCTGCATCCGTTCTCCATCGAACCTGAGCAGAAGTTCACCAGCCCGCCCCCGCGCTACACCGAGGCCAGCCTCATCAAGACCCTCGAGTCCGAGGGTATCGGCCGTCCTTCGACCTATGCCTCCATCATCTCCGTCATTCAGGATCGAAAGTATGTCGAGCTGATCGACCGCCGCTTCTACGCCACCGATCTCGGCGAGGTCGTCACCGACAAGCTCATCGAGGCCTTCCCCGAGATCATGGAGCTTGGCTACACCCGCGAGATGGAAGCCGAGCTGGACCACATCGAGGATGAACGCAAGAACTGGGTCGCCGTTCTGCGCCAGTTCTACGGTCCGTTCGCCAGGCAGCTCGATCGCGCGCACGACGAGCTGACCCACGCCAAGGCCGAGATCACCCCCGCGCCCGACAACATCCGCTGCGCCAAGTGCGGCGCCTCCACCGTCTACCGCTTCGGCAAGAACGGACGATTCCTTTCCTGCTCGCGCTACCCCAAGTGCGACTATGCCGCGCCCGTCGATCGTGAAGGTCAGCCGCGACCGGTGGAATCCAGCGATGTCGCTTGCGTCCTCTGCGGCCGCCCCATGATCAAGCGCACCGGCCGCTTCGGCCCCTTCCTCGGCTGCTCCGGCTACGGCGACAAGGAAAACCCCTGCAGCGGCATCCTCAAGCTCGACAAGCACGGCAACCCGCTCGCGCCTCAGCCCCCGCCCCTCGCCACCGACATCCCCTGCCCCAAGTGCTCAGCGCCGCTGTATCTCCGCACGGGCGCCCGAGGCCCGTGGCTCAGTTGCTCCGCTTTCCCAAAGTGTCGCGGCCGCGGCAAGTGGGCCGACCTTCCCAAGGAGAAGCAGGCCGAACTCACCGCCGCCCTTGCCGCGCACGAGCGCGAGCACCCCATCCCGATCGTCCGCGACACCAGGGGCCGACCGCTGACCGATGCCCGAGGCAAGCCTCTTCTCCGCGCGGATCACTCCGCCGACGATGTCGCCCGGAGCGAATCATCCGACGACCAGGCCGAAACGGACGGCTCCGCCTCCTCCCGCACCGACGACGGCCCGCTCGCCGAACTCGGCGAGGACGCCGCGCTCGATCAGGTCGCGTGACGTAGTTCGCTGTCGAAGGCACGTCTCTTCCCACCAATCCCAGTGCAATGCGTATCGACTGCGGGGCTGAGTCGCACGCACGTAAGCTCATGCATCTCAGGGCCGTGCTTTGGCAGTTCGAGGTATGGGGGCCGTGCGACGCTGGCTCGATCGTGATGGACCTCCCCGCATATTCATGCGAAAGAGGGCTGGTGCAGATGGCACTTTGAGGTCGGTAGAATAAAACCGATGGTTGCGGGTGACTCTGCAGAAGCGAAACAGCGCGTATTGCAAGTCATGCAGTTTCTGGCGGAGGTTGCGCGCCGCCGCTCTCCAGTCGTACGACGTTGGACCGATCACGAGTGGACGCTTGATCTCAGCACGTTGCCCCGGTATCCGGCAGTTCGGGTCGGACAGGAGGCTGACGACGAGGCTGTGGTGCTGCGGGTGAAGCGGCCAAAAGAGACGGTCTGCGATCCTCCGCCCAAGGTCATCGCAGATTGGGTGTTGCCCGGTTGGGCCAGCCCCGAGGGAGAAGCACATGTTCAGCCAACTCGCAACGTGAAACGTGGCGATGAGACGATGACCGTCGCTTTCGCGGATGATCTTGGCCGTGTGGCCGCGTTCGAAGCGTGGAAGAAGAAGCGAGATGCATGGGCAGCTGCAGAGCAACCTGTGCGACGCGTCAGTGCACTGTTCCAGAGACTCTTCGAACTGCACGGTCGGCTGGAGCGCGAATCGGAGCGACTCGTCTTGTACGCAGGCGACGGCATGCTCCGGTGGGACAGGCCCGATGGTGCGGTCGAGCAGCCCCTTTTGCTCAATCGACTTGAACTCAAATTCGAGCCGAAAGAGCCTTCATTTGAGCTGCGATATACGAGCGATGCTATCGAGCTGAACACCGCCCTTCTGCGCGAGCTCGGAGTGGACGGTCGCATGCTTGCGCAGATGCGGGATCGACTTGCGGAATCGGAGTTCAGTCTCCTCGATCCGAAGGTTTCAGATTATGTCACGGAGTTGGTGCACAAGCTCTTTCAGGACGGCGTGTTCGTTGACACTAAGCCCACTTCAATACCGGGTCGTCCGACCGCGTGCCGACAAGCAGTCGTGATGCTCGCACCTCGCTCCGGCGGGATCATCAATGCCATAGATGACTTCATTGAGCGGCTGAACAAGGAGCATGAGGTCCCGGGGCCGCTGAGCAGTATCGTCATGGGTGATTCGGGGGAGTGCGCAGAAAAGGAGGACCAGCGCAACGAAGATCGCTTGCCTGCGTCGGACGAATGTGGCGAATCCGCCGATGTTCCAACAACAAAAAAGTCGGGCGCGCACTCCGCTCAGATCGAACTCCTGCTCACGAAGCCCGCGAACCCGGAACAGGAAGCCGTTGTTCGGACGCTCGCAAGACGAGGAAAGGTTGTGGTGCAGGGGCCGCCGGGGACCGGCAAGTCGCACACGATTGCCAACTTGATTGGACACTTCATTGCGGAAGGCAAATCTGTCCTCGTCACCAGTCACTCGACAAAGGCGCTCAAGGTGCTCCGAGACAAGGTGGTTGAAGACCTGCGGCCTCTGTGCGTCGCAGTGCTGGACCGTGACAGCGAAAGTCAGAGTCTCCTCGAGTCTTCTGTCAAGGGCATTATTGCCGGACTTCAACGTCCCCGAGCGGAATGGGCGGCACGGGCGGAGCGGTCCCGCAAGGCTCGCGCCCAACTTCTCGAACAGCTTCGCGCTCAGGAGCGCGAACTTCGGCAGGCGATTCGAGACGAGTACGACGACATTATCGTCGGTGGCAGGACTTTCGAGCCGGCAAGGGCAGCGAGACTTGTCAAGGAGCAGCGTGCCGAGCACGAGTGGTTGCCCGGCCCGCTTGAGCGCGGCGTGCTCTGCCCACTGAGCGATGAAGAGGTCCGCAATCTCTACCGTCTCGGAACTCTCATCACGCCGAAGGATGAGGCCGACCTCGCTGCGGGCGTCCCGCCTCCCCACGACGTGCTGCAGCCCGCCGACTTCGAGAAAGCCCTTGCAAGATTGGCTGAGGCGCAGGCGAATGCAGCGGATGCACGCCCGGAACTTTGGTCGAATGAAGCATCGTGTACGCTCGACGAACTTCGTACCGTCCTGTCGTTGGGTGTCAGGATCGTCAAGGATATCCGGTCCGCTCAACCGCTCCAGATGGAATGTATGGACTGCGGTCGGCTTGGCGGAACGAGGCGGGAGCCGTGGGACGATCTTGTGCAGACCGTTGAGCGTCTCGCCGCCGAAATTGACCTGCACAGCGCCGCGGTTGTGAAGCATTCTCCGACTCTGGACCAGTGGTGGCCTCCTCCGCTTGCCCTCGCACTGCTGAACCAGATCATCGAGCACATGAGGTCGTGCGGGACGCTTTCGCTCTGGGCACGGTTGCGCCGGCCGCTGTGGTTTTTGGTCCAACGCTCCTCCCGAGTGCGCGGATTGCCGCCGACCACTCGGGAGGACTTTGAATCCGTTCGGGCAATGATCCTCCGTGACCAGAAACGCGATGAACTGGTTCGGCGTTGGACATCCCAGGTAGTTGTTCTTGCTCAGCGAACACATGGAAATCTCGGCGCTCGGCCCGAAGACACAGCTCGCCAGCACATTACTTCCCTGGGGGAAGCGCTGTCATGGCACACCAGAGTGTGGATGGACTTTGAAAGCCGCGTGAAGGCGATCGGGTTCAACTGGATGGCAGCTAAGGAACTGGTGCCTCCGCGACCGGACGCATCGGGTGAACTCCTGCGATGGGCCGACGCGATCGAGAAAATCGTCATCCCTGCGCTGAAGGCCCGGCGACATCGCCTTGAAGTTCAGGAAATTGCCGCACGCATTGCCGCTGTCCACTCCAAGTTGGCTGCAAGCCGCGTTGGCAGCGTCGGCCGCGCACTTGCTCGAGCACTCGAGACGAAAAACGCTACGGAGTATGGCGCGGTATACCGGCGCTATACCGAACTGCTGAAACGCCAAGCGGCCGCGGAGACGAGGGACTCTCTTCTTGCGCGACTGGCACCGTTCGCGCCGCGCTGGGCCGAGGCCCTGCGGAATCGCGAGGAGGGCTTCAACAGCGATGCTCCACCAAGTGACGCCAATGCCGCATGGCTTTGGCGTCAGCTGGCGCAGGAGCTCGATCGACGGTCCTCCACGGATGTCAACGAGCTTCAGCGGGCCTGCGCTGAAACGAAGAACCGTTTGCAGGATGAGACCGCGAAGTACGTCATGGCCTGCGCTTGGGAGCGACAGCATCGGCGCGCCGTAGGTTCGGTGCGATCTGCTCTGATCAGTTGGCACCAAACTGTTTCACAGCGCGGCTATCTCAGCGGCGTGAGGTCGCAGCAGCTCAAGACGGCGGCTCGCAAACTCATGAACGAGGCGCGCGCTGCGGTGCCGGTTTGGATCATGCCGCTGGCACGTGTCGTGGAGTCATGCGACTTCAAGGTTGCGCAGTTCGATGTGGTGATCATCGACGAGGCAAGCCAGTGCGATATGACCGGGCTGATCGCTGTCGGCATCGCCAAATCCGCCATCATTGTCGGGGATGATAAGCAGGTGAGTCCGATGGCCGTCGGCGAGCGACTCCTCGATATGCAGACGCTCATCGACGAGTATCTTGATGGTGTGCTGAGCAAGCACTTGTACACAGGGCGATTGTCCATGTACGACCTCGCCACGGCCGGCTTTGGGAACGTCATCCGGCTCAAGGAGCATTTCCGTTGTGTCAGCGAGATCATCCAGTTCAGCAACCACCTAAGTTACGACGGCGAGATCAAGCCCCTCCGTGAGTCCTCCGACGTCCAAACGCGTCCGTTCGTCGTATCTCATCGGGTAGCGGCTGGCGAGCGAAATGGCCACGTGAACGAGGCCGAAGCAATCGAGATTGTCTCCCTCATCGTGGCGATGCTCGAGCAGCCCGAGTATTCGGGTAAGACCTTCGGCGTCATCAGCATGCTCGGGGTCGAACAGGCGATGCTCGTGGATCGGCTTCTGCGAGAGCGCGTACCGGAGACGGACTACGCTGCCCGCGAGATTCTGTGCGGGATCCCCCCTCAGTTTCAAGGCGACGAACGCGACGTTGTGATCCTCTCCCTTGTGGACCACGCGGCGGATGGTCCGCTTCGGCTACGTACCGATGACGATCTGAAAAAGCGGTACAACGTAGCGGCAAGCCGCGCCCGTGATCAGCTTTGGGTGGTCCATTCACTCAACCCGAACACCGACCTCAAGGAGGGCGATCTGCGCCGGCGGCTCCTCAAGCATGCCGAAGACCCGCTTGCCACGGAGCGGTTGCTGCAGGAGCAAAGCCGTCGAGTTGAATCCGAGTTTGAACGGCTTGTACTCAAGCGACTCACCGACTCGGGCTACAGAGTTCAAACGCAGTGGCCGGTCGGAGCTTTTCGCATCGACATGGTGATTTTCGGGGCGGATGGTAAGCGCGTTGCGCTGGAATGTGATGGTGACAGATTTCATCTTCCGGAAGACCTCGACCGTGATCTCGATCGCCAACGCATTCTCGAACGGTTGGGCTGGAAATTCGTGCGCATTCGCGGGAGCGAGTTCTTCCGTGATCCGGACTCCACGATGGCTCGTGTCCGTCGTCGCCTGTCCGAGCTCGGTGTTGAACCTGTCGGCGCTCATGCAACTTCGAGTGTTCCGTCAAAACAATCTGATTTGCGCGACCGCGTCGTTCGCAGAGCTGAAGAGCTGCGCAGGCAGTGGCTGGCGGAAGATCGGGCGCAGGAAACCGAGAATGCGGTCGAGATCGACTCGCTCGATGCATTCGCTGTCCCGCCAGCCGAGACTGAGGCAAAATGGTCCGCACCAACGAACGGAGTTGATCCCAGTGCCGCTGTGTTGGCTGTCATCCGTGAGGCACGCGTTCCTATCGGTCGAGCCGAGATTATTGAGCGGTCCGCTATCGCCCCTCACCAATGGTCTGGTGCCATTCGGAAGTTGCTGGAGGATCACGCTATCGTGATGCACGGAACGAAACGTGGCGCGAGATACACGGTTTCCAAGCTTGAAACTCCAGACTCCGAACGGCTTATCGATGTCTAAATCAAGTCTGTGGATCCGATATTTGGGGACAGTTCCGTATGGATCTCGGATCACGTGCTGCGATGCGGCGGCCTAATGAAAGTCTCTGCGTCTGTTTCGTACTATCGTTCCTCGTGTCCCTTTCCTCGGCTCCATCCCGCCTCACCTTCCGCCCGCGCCACCGCCTCGCGCATGCTCGGCAGTTCGCCGCCGTCTACGGCGCGCGCATGCGCAAGGTGCGCGGACCGCTGATCGTCTACACCCGTCCCAATGCGCTTGATACCTGCCGACTCGGTCTCTCGATAGGGCGGCGCATCGGCTCCGCCGTCATCCGCAACACGATCAAGCGTCAGCTCCGCGAAGCTTTCCGCCTCTCCCAGTTCGACCTCGCACCCCGCGGCTACGACATCGTGATCGCCGTTCTCCCCCACAAGCCGCTGCCCGCCCGGGAGTATCGTGAGACGCTCAAGGCCCTCGTGCGCACGAGCCACGAGGAGTGGCTCAAGCGGGAGCGGAGGCACTCGCGCGCGGGCCAGGCTCCCCGCCGGGAGACCGGCGATGACTGATTCCATGGAGCACGCATCACGAGATGCCCGGCGCAGTCCCTGGGCGTGGGCCGGGCTTCCTGCGATCATCATCATCAAGACATATCAAATGACACTTTCGCGCATTGTCGGGGGGCAGTGTCGCTTCCATCCCACGTGCAGCCAGTACGCCCTCGAGGCCTTTCGCGCCCACAATCCTTTCCGTGCTTCGTGGCTCACCGCGCGCCGGCTCCTGCGCTGCCACCCGTGGGGTCGAAGCGGATGGGATCCCGTGCCACCTTTCCCGCCCTCTCGCCCTCCTCGTCCAAGGTAGGATGGCGTAAGGGTGGAACCGCCGCCGAAATCGCCATTCCATTGCACGAAACGCGGTTTCGCCTCATGTCACTAACTTCGACAGGCGACAAGTTAGTGTACCTTCACCCCCAGTCTCACACGAGCATCAGAATCGCCATGACCCGCCTTCCCGCTGCCCAGCGCCGCGAGCAGCTTCTGGATACCGCCGTCAAGCTCTTCTCCGAGAAGGGGTATGCCGGCGCCACCACCGCCGAGCTTGCCCGCGCCGCCGGCGTCACCGAGCCGATCATCTATCGCCACTTCCGTTCCAAGAAGGAACTCTTCATCGCCGTCATCGATCGCACCAGCGACCTCACACTCTCCACGTGGGAACGCCAGCTCCGCTCCGCACGCGATCCCGCCCATCGCCTTCGCCGTCTCATCGGTGCCAACCCCCTCGTCAGCGACCGCGGCCGCGGCATCTATCGCGTCATCGTCCAGGCCATGATGGAGATCGAGGACCCCGAAATCCTCGCCGCTCTTCAGCGCCACGTCGCGCGCCTGCACGCCTTCGTGACCGAAGAGGTCGTCCATGCACAGGAGCAGGGACAGGTGAGCAAGGCGTTCTCTCCCGAAATCACCGCATGGACCCTCATGCACCTCGGCCTCGGCTACGGCATCTTCGCGCCCCTCGGCATGCCCAGCCACGCGGTGGACTCCCGCGGCACACGCGTCCGCGACGTCGTCGCGGCTCTCATGCTCGGCGACCGCGCCAGACAGGTGCAGGATGAAATGCTCAAGCGCCGGCAGCAGGGCGAGTGAAACCTTCCCGCGCATCCTCAACGCGACTGCTCCGTCCATAGAATCGCGCGGATGATCTACCTCGACAACAACGCCACGACGCGCCCCTGCCCCGAAGCGGTGGACGCCGTTCGTCGAACGCTGGAGCAGGACTGGGCCAATCCATCCAGCGTCCACCGCGCCGGCCAGGCCGCCCGACGCGCGGTCGAACTCGCGCGCCTGTCCGTCGCCGATCTCGTCGGCGCGCGGGCCAGGGACATCATCTTCACGTCGGGCGCCACCGAGTCCATCGATCTGGCGATTCGAGGTGTGCTCCTCGCGCGGACGGCATCGGGCGCACGCGCCCTCTCCGTCGTCACGACCGACATCGAGCATGAAGCCGTGCGCGACCTGTGCAGGGCGCTGAGCGAGCGCCCCGCGCTCGTGGGGGCGGACCGCATCGAGGTCCGCAAGCTGCCGCTCGATGCCGACGGAGTGGTGCGCGCCGATGCCCTGCCCTCGCTCCTCGATGACTCCGCCGCGCTGGTCAGCGTGCAATGGGCCAACAACGAGACCGGTGCCATCCAGCCCATCGGCGCGATCGGGCAAGCATGCCGGGCGCGCGGCATCCCCTTCCACTGCGACGGCACCCAGTGGGTCGGCAGGATGACGACGGACCTCGGCTCGACCGATCCCGATGCGGGCGCGCTCATCGACCTCCTGAGCTTCTCCGCCCACAAGTTCCACGGCCCGAAAGGGGTCGGTGCTCTCTACCTGCGACGAGGCACCTCCATCGCCCCCCTGATCCACGGCGTGCAGGAGCTGGGGCGCCGCGGCGGCACCGAGAACGTGCCCGGCATCGCCGGCATGGGGGCCGCGGCCGAAGCCGCGCGCGCTTGGCTCGCCGATCCCGCACCGCGCACGCGCCTCGCCGCCCTCCGCGACCGCTTCGAACGCTCCCTGCTCGAACGACTGCCCGACGCGGCCGTGAACGGCCCGCGCGACCCGGCGCGCCGACTCTGGAACACCACCAACATCGCCTTCCCGCGCCTCGAGGCCGAGGCGCTGCTCATGCTGCTCAGTGAACGGGGCGTCGCCGCCAGCGCCGGAGCCGCCTGCAGTTCGGGATCGCTCGATCCTTCCCCTGTGCTGCTCGCCATGGGAGTGCCCGCGCCTCTGGCGCACGGATCCCTGCGATTCTCCTTCAGCCGTGAGACGACGGAGCAGGAGACCGATCGGGCGATCGAGATTGTGGCTCAGTGCGTGCAGAAACTTCGCTCTTCGTCGGCGGCGGCTCTGAAGCGGTAGGTGACGCCGCGCTCCCGGGCGATTGGCCCGCGTCTGCTCCCTTGGAACGCATCAATGGATTCGTGATCAGCCGCGCGCCCCGCTCGAACGTGAACCACGCCCACGCCCACTGGATCAGCACGATCGCCCGGCTGCGGTACCCGATCAAATAGACGATGTGGATCAGCAGCCAGCCCCACCAGGCGATAGAGCCGCGGAGCTGCACCCGCCCGATCAGCCCCACCGCCTTTGCGCGCCCGATCGTCGCGAGATTCCCCTTGTCCTTGTAGATGAACGGCGTGCGCGCGCGGGTCAATCCCTTCGCCTCGCGCGCGATCACCGCCGCGGCATGACGCCCCATCTGCATCGCGGCGGGCGCCACGCCGGGCACATCCTTGCCGGTCTTCTTGTCAGCGATCCGCGCCATGTCGCCGACGACGAACACCTCCGGATGACCCGTCACCGACAGGTCCGGCTGCACCGGCACGCGCCCGTCGCGCGTCAGCTCAACCCCGAGTGACGCGGCCAGCGGCGAGGCCCGCACCCCCGCGCCCCAGAACACGTTGCGCGTGGCGATGCGGTCCCCGCCGAGTGTGACGCCGCTCCCGTCAATACCGGTCACGCGGGTGTTCAGCCACACGTCCACGCCCAAATGCTCCAGGTCCTCGCGGGCTTTCCTCGAAAGCTCCGGCGGGAATGCTGGCAGAATCCGGTCCGCGGCCTCGATGAGGATGATCCGCGCCGTCGTGGTGTCGATGCGCCGAAAGTCGCGCGGGATGGCCCGCCTCGCGATCTCCGCCATCGCGCCGGCCAGCTCCACTCCCGTCGGCCCGCCGCCGATCACCACGAATGTCAGTTCCTCCCGCCGGCGCTGCGGGTCCGTCTCTCGCTCGGCCCGCTCGAATGCGAGCAGGAACCGCTCGCGTATCTCCAGCGCATCGGGAATGGTCTTGAGACCCGGCGCGAACCGCGACCAGTCGTCCTTTCCGAAGTACCAGTTCTCCGCCCCCGCGGCCACGATGAGATAGTCGTACGAGAGTTCGCCGTCGCGCAGCTGGACCATCCTGCGCGCGAGCTTGATGGCCGTGACCTCGGCAAGGATCACTTCGGTATTGCGCTGGCGAGCGAGCACGTGCCGGATCGGCGCCGCGATCTCGGCCGGCGAGAGCGCAGCGGTCGCAACTTGGTAGAGAAGCGGCTGAAACAGGTGGTGATTCGTCCTGTCCACAAGTGTGACGCGGACGGGCGCGCGCCGAAGCGCACGGGCCGCGTACAGCCCCGCGAATCCGCCTCCGACGATGACAACGTGCGGCGGAGAGTGTACGGATTGTGCAGCTGCGCCGGTCATCAACGGAGTGTACGAGTTCCGGGTCCGGCGTTCCGGGAGTCTCAGATTTCAGAATCATTTTTGCTGGGAGCAGGAGGATCGCGGCTTGAATGACTCACACGCGCTCCGCTCCCCATGCAGGACTTCCCGCCGCTCTCCGCAGCCGCAGCCTCTTCCGTCCACGTTCGCGCCCCATCGGCGCATGCCTTGCCCGCCCCCCTCCACACACGCCCCTTGCGCTCGCGGCCATGCACAACAAAGCGCACCGCGAATACTTCTCTTCTTCTCCTTCTTCTTCTTCTTCTTCTTCTTCTTCTTCTACATCATCTTCAACTGCTT